>Ga0207710_10000008_pt1 | contig 485312 bp, 370 predicted proteins | sample KBSS24metaG_FD_184400 | JGI IMG/M metagenome (GOLD analysis project Ga0207710, IMG submission 184400) | Switchgrass rhizosphere microbial communities from Kellogg Biological Station, Michigan, USA - KBS S2-4 metaG (SPAdes) (version 2) | ecosystem: Host-associated > Plants > Roots >...
ACGTACTCCGCCGGTACATCGAAGAGCAGACCCGCCCGGGCTAGAGCACGCTCGGGCCCAGGGGCCCTCCCGCACGGGCCTTCACCCCCGGCGTGAACGCCGGAGCACTGGCCCGCAACTTGGTAGCCAGACGAGGATCGTTGCGGAGACGGTTTCCGCGGCGAGCAGGGCGACTAGGACGACGAGTTGGAAGCGGGCGGCGTTGGTGGGGCTGGCTCCGCCGAGTAGTGCGCCGACGAATGCGCCGGGCAGGGTTACCAGGCCGACGGTGCGGGTCTGGTCGATGGCGGGCAGCAGTGCTTCGGTGGCCGCTGTTCGGGCGATGTCGGCTACTGCCTGGCGTGGGGTGGCTCCGAGTGCGAGCCAGGCTTCGACCTCGTCGCGGCGGCGGTGAAGTCCGTCGAGCAGTCTGCGGCCGGCCAGGGTGCAGGCGGTCATGGTGCCGCCGAGCACGATCCCGCCCAGCGCGATCAGGTAGCGGGGTGATCGGGGCAGCGCGGGCACGGCGAACAGGATGCCGAGCGTGAGTGTCGCGCCGCAGACGCTGGCGACGAAGACGGCCCGGCCGGCGCCGGGTAGTCCGGCAAGCCGTCGGGTGGCGGTGTAGGTGGCGACCGTGAGCATCACGGCGAGGACTGCCGCGGCGGCGCCGGGAGCGGCGAAAACCCCGCGGATGACCAGGCCGACGGCGGCGAGCTGCGCCACCGCGCGCACCGTGGCCGTGGCGACCGCCGTCCGTAGGCGCAGGCGGGCGTAGGTCTGGCACGCGGTCGCGAGCGTCAGCAGCAGTCCCAGCGCGACGGCCAGACGAAGATCGGCACCCATGGATCAGCGAAGCCCACGCGCGACGCCGCGTGGGGGTTCGAGGGCGCCCACTCGGGCAGACTGCCCATATAGCCCGCAAGGACTTGCCAGCATGGCGTGACGCAGGGGCCGGCGGAACCCCGCGCCATGGGCGCACCGAGGCGCGGGGTCAGAAACCTCGCCATCACCCTCGGTTTGTAGGCTCACGAGCCATGGAGCCCGCGGCGAGCATGTGTGCTCATCGTGTGCTCATTCCGTGGCTCCATGCTGGGCCCGCATGCCGACTCGTGCCGGCCGCGGGTCAGCCTCGCGTAGGGCCCGCCGGTCGATGGCCCGCCCGGCGGCGAGGCTCCGAACGGATCACTGAGCTTGACCCCCTTCGACGGACACCCAAGGTGTGGGGTTAGTGATCGTCGTGTGGGGACGATCGGGACTGGTGTGTGGCTTCGAACTGGGCGGGGCTGAGCATCCCAAGACTAGAATGCCGCCGTCTCGGATTATACCAACATTCTATCCATTTCGAAGATGGCGTTGGCAGGCTCGTCCCGGTTTTCCCAGGCGTGCCGGTCAAGTACCTCGAGTTGGAGCGTTCCCCAGAACGACTCCATCATCGAGTATCACATCGTGGCGTGTGCTGCCATACCCGCGGACACCGTCCGAACTTGCGGTCGGGCGGGACCGCCTGACAGGGTTGGGCCCTATGTAGAATGCCGGGTGCCCCGCCGGCGCCGAAGCCGGAAGGCGTGAATTCCCGTCAGTCCGTCCGCGGTACTGGCCGGTCAGGCTGTCGCGTTTTGCCGTGCCGCCACCAGCGTGGAAGGGTCGTAGTAATCGCGCCATGCGGCGATGCGGCCCGCGCGGATCTCGAATGTCGCCGCCACCCGTAGGTCGGCGAGATGGGAGCCGTCTGGCCGAAAGACGCGGTCGATCCGCTCGTTGAGCACGGCATCTCCGTTCTCAGCCTGATGCAGGATGTCGGCCGTCCAGGTAGCGACACCGTAGTTGTCGGGTGCCGCACGGATGTGGGCGACGGCAGCGGCGCGGCCTTCGCAGAGACGGGTGCCAGTGTGCCAGACGACATCCTCGGCGAGGTATGCCTCGAACTGGGCAACGTCGCCTTCCGTCGACGTTCCCATTCCGCCGAGGAACGCGCGCACCAGCGCTCCCGGATCTTGTGTCATGCCATTCTCCTGTATCTGCTTGCGCGGGCGGGTCAGGTGAACGAGATGACACCGCGCAGGTTCACACCCGCGATCATGTCGGCGTAGCCGTCGTTGATCTGGTCGAGGGTGTAGCGCCGGGTGACGAGCTCGTCGAGCTTGAGCTGCCCCTGGCGGTAGAGGTCGATCAGCTGGAGGATCAGGCGGCGCGGCGAGCGCATCCCGGACAGGTTTCCCTGAACGCGCTTCTGGTACATGGAGATCTCGAGCAGGTTCACGGGCATGCCGACCTTGGTGGAGCCCTGGGCCGTGATGACGACCGTGCCGCCCTTGCGGATGGAGCTGAACGCCTGCCCGACGTACTCGCCGCGGATGATGTCGGTCGTGATGATCGTCGAGTCCGCGCCCTGACCGTTCGTCAGGCCCCGCGCGAAGTCGGCCGCCTCGTCGATGTGGGCGAACGCCTCCGTCGCTCCCAGCTTGAGCGACTCGGACCGTTTGAACGCGACCGGGTCGACGGCGATGACGTGGCTGGCGCCGCCGTGGGACGCGCCCTGTACCGCGTTGATGCCCACGCCCCCCACCCCCATGACAATCACGACGTCGCCCGGAGCGACCTCGCCACCGTGGACCGCGGCACCCCAGCCGGTCGGCACACCGCACCCGAGCAGACACGCCACGTCCAGAGGCAGGTCGTTGGCCACCCTGACGCACGACCGCTCGTCGAGGACCTGGTACTCGGAGAAGGTCCCGAGCAGGGCGGTCGTACCGATGTCCTGCCCGCCAAGGTGCATGCGGTAGGTGCCGTCCAGCTGGGCGGCGGCACCGTACAACCGGCCGTTGTCGCACAGCTGCTGGTGCCCGGTCACGCACCAGCGGCAGAGCCCGCACGCGGGAATGAACTGCGTGATCACATGATCGCCGACCTTCAGGGTCTCCACGCCAGGACCGACCCGCTCGACGACCGCACCGCCCTCATGACCGCCGCAGATCGGGCGCTCACGCACCGTCGGCTCCTCGCTCTTGGTCATGTGGTCGTCCGAATGGCACAGGCCCGAGGCCACCATCCGCACCAGGACCTCACCGGCCTTCGGCTCGTCGAGGTCCACCTCCTCGACCCGCCACAGACTCGGGGCCTCGGACACGATCGCCGCTCTCGTCTTCATGCTGACTCCTCCTGTTCTCTCTTCCGGTTCTCTCTTCCGGCCGGTCTGGTCCGGTTCGAGGCGGGCGGATACCGAAGCGTGCGTTCAGGGTGTCAGTTGGCCGGTGGGGCGGACGACCAACTCGTGCACGGCCATTCCTTCCGGCTGGCTCAGGACGAAAATGACCGCCTCGGCGGCGTGGTGCGCCTCGAGGGCATCGAAGCGGCCCATCGAGGACAGCGTGTCGGCATACCGCTCGGCGACCGCCTTGTCGATGATGGCCTTGCCCCTGCTTTCGGTCGTCACGACCCCCGGCCTGAACGCGCAGACCCGGATGCCTTTCGGAGCGAGCTGAAGGCGGGCGCTGTCGGCGAGGCCGTCGAGGGCACGTTTGGACGCGCCGTAGACCGGCAGGAAGTCGAGCGGGGTCACGCTCGCCGTCGAGCCGACGATCACGACGTCTCGTGGTCCCTCGGCGGGGAAGTGCGCCAGGCTCGCCCGCAGCGCGGTGAGCGTGCCGAACACGTTCAGGTCGAGGCCGTGCTTCCAGGCCGTCACGTCGCCGTCGAAAAGGTCGGTCATCAGCGTCATCCCAGCGCAGGTGACGAGGGCGTCGATGGCTCCGAGCGCTTCGGCGGCCCGACCGGCCGCGTCGGCCATCGCGGCGGCGTCGGTGACGTCGCCAGGGCAGGCGACGACGGCGTCGCCGTGCCTGTCCGCGAGCGCCGTCAGCCGGTTCGCCCGTCGTGCCACGGCGGCTACCCGGGCGCCGCGGGCCACCGCCGCCTCGACGACGGCCGCGCCGATCCCGGACGAGGCGCCGGTCACCAGAATCCGGCGGCCCGCCAGCGGCGGTCGGCCACCGCCCCCGCGGTCGTCGTTCGGCATGCCGGTCAGCGCCGCTCGACGACGAGCGGGAGCGCCATCAGCGAAGCGTTCCCGCTACGGTTCTCCGGCAGCGGAAGCGGCCCGTCGACGTGGTAGTGCGGGAAGCGCCGGTGCCACTCCTCCATCGCGATCCGCAGCTCGACGCGGGCCAGGTGCGACCCCGCGCACCGGTGCGGGCCCGAGCCGAAGGCGATGTGGCGGTTCGGCGTCCGGTCGATAATCACCCGGTCCGCCTCCGGGAACTCCGCCGGGTCGCGGTTCATGCAGGCGGTCGGGATCCAGACCTTGTCGCCCTCCCGCAGCTCGCAGCCGTAGAACTCGGCGTCGGCGGCGATCTCCCGGGGCACCGTGACGAGCGAGTAGTAACGAAGCAGCTCCTCGATCGCGCTGGGGATGAGCGCGGAATCGTCGAGGATCCGCCGCCGATCCGCCGGATGCGTCGCGAAGTGCATGACGAAGTAACCCAGGGATCCAGCGATCGTGTCCATCGAGGCCAGGTACAGCTGACGGGCCATCATCACCGCCTCGTCCTCGCTCAGCGGCTCCCCGGCTGCCGTGGAGTGGACGAGCATCGAGGCCCAGTCGTCGGCCGGCTCCCGCCGACGGGCGTCAAGAAGCTCGACGATGACAGGGCTGATGTCCTGCCAGTCCGGCGGGGCCATCCCCTCGTAGGCGATCTGGCCGCCCCGGCCGTCAGGACCCGCCTGCCTGATCTCCTCCGCGACCAGCTCCGCGCTGCGCTGCGCTGACCATCCGAACATCCGCAGGAACATCGTCGAAGGAAACCGGCGCGCGAAGCCCGCCATGAAGTCGAACTCGTCCTGGCCGTCGAGATCGTCGATCAGCTCGACGGACCAGGCGCGGATCTTGTCCTCGAGCGACTCGACCGCCGCCGGGGACATCATCAGATCGAGGATCTTCCGGTAGCGCCTGTGCAGCGGCGGGTCCGCGCCCTCGGGCAGCAGGCCCTTGACGAGCCGGTTGGAGAACACGCGCCAGTTGTGCATCGCCTCGAAACCGGCCGCGTAGTTCGTCGGGACCCAGTACCCCGTGCCCCAGAGCGCGACAGCGTCCGTCCAGATCATCGGGTCGCCCTGCTCCCGCAGCTCGTCCCATGCCCGGAAATGGTCCTGGCGGAAGTTCTCCCCGTTCAGGAAATCCAGATCCCGCGTCGGCCGGCCCGGCCTCAGGTTCATCGTGTGCTCCAGTCTCGAGTCTCATGGCCGCAAACAGGTGTCCAAAGAGATCGTGGTCGGACGTGGGGAGGTGGTGACGCGATGGAGCGGCTGGCGCTGTCTCACGGTTTGTCAGGTCAGGCATCCCGTGATGCCTGACCGGTACGCCGACGAGGCGCGGAACGTCGCCGCTGGGTCCCGACACCCAGGTCATCACATACCGTGGAGCGAACGGACGGTTGTCATACCACATCGCAAGTGGCCTCACCTGGATCCAGCTCGGCGAACCGCAAGCTAACACGATCTGGATTGACAAGACAACCAGCACACCGCCGACGCAAGAAGATCATCGACACTGGCAGTTTCACACCTTTGGTGCCCAAATAACTACAGATAGTGCAAATATGATGTTGGCGCTAGCACGATACTTACATACCGCGTTCGTCTTATTACCCAACGAAAAGGCTTGACCAGACGTGACGCGGCTCATAGCTTGTCCGCAAGACAAACATCGGTTTGCTCACTCAAATCGAGTGCCTAGCCCGCGGGGGCACAAGGAAGGTTCTTCACGACCCCTCGACGGCGCGGATCCTGCCGGCGCCGAAACAACGCCCGAGCCGAAACCGAGATACCCGCAATCGGCGTAAGGCCGTCGGACTGCCGCTCGTCTCCCACCCTCGCGAATCTCGGAGGCCGGCCCGATCGTGAAGAGTAGAGAATTAGGAGCACGACGTGAGCGTCTCCAGCGGCGAGAGCCAGTTCTTCATCGACGGCACCTGGGCCGAGCCGGCCGGTGACGGTCACCTCGACGTGGTCAACCCGGCCACCGAGAAGGTCCACGCGCGGGTGCCGCTGGCGTCGGCGCCGGACATCGACCGGGCGGTCGCCGCCGCGCGGCTCGCCTTCGACGAGGGGCCATGGCCCCGCCTGCCGGTCACCGAACGGGTCGAGATCGTCCGCGCCGCCCTGGACATCCTCGACGACCAGACCGACGAGATCGCCCAGGTCATCACGGCGGAGATGGGCGCGCCGGTGACGTTCAGCCGGCAGCAGGCACCGGGGGCGCTGTCCACCGGGCGTGCCTACGCGCAGGTGGCCCTCGACACCGAGTGGGAGGTCTTCCGGGGTGGCCGGCGGTCGGACGCCCTCGTGCTGCGCGAGCCCGCGGGGGTCGTGGCGGCGGTCGCGCCGTGGAACGGACCCTTCGGCCTGGCCGTGCACAAGGTCGTTCCGGCGGTCCTGGCCGGATGCACGACCGTGTTCAAGGCCGCGCCGGAGACTCCGCTCGACGCCTACTACCTCGCCGAGGCCCTCGCCCAGGCGGGAGTCCCCCACGGCGTCGTGAACATGGTGCCCGGCGCCACCGAGGCCGGCCGGCACCTCGTCGCGCACCCCGACGTCGACCTGGTGACCTTCACGGGCAGCACCGCAGCCGGCCGGGACATCGGCGCGACCTGCGGCGGCCAGCTCAAGCGCGCGCACCTCGAGCTCGGTGGGAAGTCCGCGGCGATCCTCCTGGAGGACGTCGACGTCGCCGGCACGATCCCCGCGCTGGCCGCGGGCGCCTTCACCAACTCGGGCCAGATCTGCTCCCTGTGCACCCGTGTCCTGGTGCACCGCTCGCGCTACGCGGACGTGGTGGACGGGCTCGCCGAGGCGGCCCGCTCGCTGCGGGTCGGTGACCCGCTCGACGAGAACACCCAGCTGGGACCCCTCGTCGCGCGGCGGCAGCGTGACCGCGTCGAGGGCTACATCGCGGCGGGGATCGACGAGGGCGCGCGGCTGGTCGTCGGCGGCGGGCGGCCGGGGGGCCTCGACGTCGGCTGGTACGTCGAGCCGACGGTCTTCGCGGACGTCGACAACCGCATGCGGATCGCCCAGGAGGAGATCTTCGGGCCGGTCGTGTCGGTCATCCCGTTCGACGACGAGGAGGAGGCCGTCCGGATCGCCAACGACTCCCCGTACGGCCTGTCCGGCGCGGTCCACAGCGCCGACGAGGAGCGCGCGACGCGCGTCGCCCGGCGCATCGTCACCGGCGCCGTCACGGTCAACGGGTTCCTCACCGCGAATCCCGACTGCCCCTTCGGCGGCCGCAAGGCCTCAGGAATCGGCCGCGAGTACGGCCCGGAAGGATTCTCCGAGTTCCTCGAGTACAAGACGGTCAACCTGCCCCTCTCCCGAGCAGCCGGGTAACGGCCCAGACGGCGACCCCGGCGGATGCCGCTTCGGCGGCATCCCCATCCGCCGGGGTCGAACTCGGTGCGCCACGGACCTGAACCGAATGTCACCCGACGGCGGCTGTTCCTGTCCGGCCGGCGAGGGCTACGGCCGGTCAGCGCTGGTCATGCCGCCCGCCCGGCGCTCAGGTCAGGACCGATGGGTCGGCAAGGATCTCGGCGCGGATCATCGCGTGGAAGAAGCGGTTTCCCGTGCGGCTCATGCCGGGCCGGGTGGCCCGCTTCATGCGCTCCACGGCGTCCGCCGTCATGGGGCGGCCGCGATCGGGACCCAGGGAGCGCACCTGCCAGGCGAGGGCGCAGCGCTGCTCGAGGCTGACCGCGCGGTAGTGCGCCTCCTTGATGTTCTCGGCGACGACGAACACACCGTGGTTCGCGAGGATCGCCGCATAGTTGTCGCCCATCGCGCGGACGTTCCTCTCCGCCAGCTCCGCGTACGTCACGTCGCCCTGGAACTCGTCGTACAGCACCACCTCGCCGGGTATGACCGCGTGGCTCTGCAGGTACAGGCCCGGCACCTCGGCGACGGCCGCCCAGACGGATCCGTGCCGCGGGTGGTGGTGGACCGCGACCGTGACGTCCGGACGCAGCCGGTGCGTGGCGAGATGCAGGGAGACGGCGGGTGTGGGCGTCCACTGGCCGGACAGGTACGCCCCGTCGGCGTCCACCCGGATGATGTCCGAGGCCCGGGTCTCGGACCACGGGACCTCCCACGCGTTCATGAGGATGGTGCCGTCGGGCTGGAGGTACGTGATGTGCCCCCAGTTGTGGTCGTCGTAGCCCTCGCGCGCGAGCATGCGTGCGAGGACCGCAACCTCGGCTTCCGGCTCGAGCGAGAAGTACAGCGTCTTGCCGGGGCCGCCGGTCACCGGTGCCCGCGACGGCTCGGTCAGGCTCGCTCCCGCGGCCGGTGTGTCCTGGACGGTCGCATCCTGGCTGGTCGTCATGTCCGCCTCCCTGTCACGCTTCGCCGTCGTCGGCTCGATGGCTCGTCGTAGCCCACGGTCAGCCGGAACGACGCCTCCTCGATTCGCGTGACGAGGACGTCGCCGACCCGCCAGGTGCGCGCCGAGTCGCTCCCGACCGTGCTCATGCCGTCCACGAACCGGACTTGCCACCGGACACGTCGAGGACGGCGCCGGTGATGTACCGCGCCTCGTCCGAGGCGAGGAAGACGACGGCCTCGGACACGTCCGCGCACTCGATGTGCGGCACACCCATAGGGATCAACGAGGTGAACCGCGGGAGGGCGTCCTCCCACGTCGGGTTCTCCAGGTCCGGGCGGAAGAGGCGGTACACCTCCTGGTTCTGGATCAGCGGCGTGTTCACGGCGGTCGGCGCGACGACGTTCGCGGTCACGCCGGTCTGGGCCAGGTCCAGCGCGGTGGACTTGATCAGGCCGATGACCCCCCACTTGGACGCGGCGTAGTGGGCGCCGTTCGGGGCACCCCTGCGCCCCATCGTCGAGGAGGTGGCGATGATCCTCCCGCGCCCCCGCTCGACCATCACCGGCGCCGCCGCGCGGACCGCGTTGAAGACGCCCGTGAGGTTGATGCCCAGGATCGTGTGCCAGGCCTCGAGCGGCATCGCCGTCATGCGGTGGTAGCTGGCGACGCCGGCGTTGGCGACGAGCACGTCGAGGCCGCCGAGCTCGGCGGTCGCCCTCGCGACGGCGTCGCTGACCGCCTGGTAGTCACGGACGTCTCCTTGTAATGCCAGGCAGCGGCGGCCGAGCGCCTCGACCTCCTTCCTCGTCCGCTCGAGGTCCTCGGTCGTGGCCAGCGGATACGACACCGCGGGCTGGTCCTCGCAGGCGTCGAACAGCACCACGTCGGCACCGCGCTCGGCGAAGGCCAGCGCGTGCGACCGCCCCTGGCCCCGGGCGCCCCCCGTGATCAGAACAACCCTGCCGTCGAAACGAGACATGCGATCTTCACCCTTCGTCTGCGGTGAGGCTTCGTCTCCCGGCCGCCGTCCAGCGGCCGGACGATCCGAGCCTGGTAGAGGAGTCGACCGGCGCGGACGCCCGCGGGCCAGTGCCCGCGGCTGCGCGTTCAGAAGGTCAGCACGGACCAGATCACATCAGAAGTTATGACAGTTCTCGTAAGAAGTAGTACAACTATGGGCGTGCGCAAGTATGACGTCAACCAGGACGGCACCCGCTTGGACCAGCAGGTGCGCCCTCGGATGCCCGAGCCCAGAGAGGCGCTGATCGTCAGCCCGCGGGAAGCGAGGCGGATACGGGTTCCCAAGGCGTCAGAGCTGGTAGCGGACGTCCTTCGGCGGCGGATCGTCAAGCGTCAGCTGAAGGCCGGAGACGTCCTTCCGCCCGAGGCCGAGCTCATCGCGCAGCTCAACGTCGCGCGGGGCACCCTGCGCGAGGCCATCCGGATGCTGGAGAGCGAGTCACTGGTCACGACGACGAGGGGTTCCGCCGGAGTCCGCGTGTGCGTGCCGGACTCGTCCGCGGTGAGCCGCCTCGCCGGCGTCGTCCTCCAGTACGAGGGCGCCACGCTGGCCGACCTGTACGCCTCGCAGCTGGCTATCGAGCCGGCCGCCGTCCGGCAGCTAGCGACCAGGCGCTCGCCGGAGGCAATCGCGGAGCTGACCGCGATCGCCGAACAGGTCGAGCAGATCCAGGATCCGGATGAGCACGCGATGGCGTCCACGATCTTCCATCAGCGCCTGGTCGAGCTCAGCGGCAGCCGCACCCTCGCCCTGTTCGCCCGCATCACGGGAGACATCGCCCGCGCCCGCGTGCGCACCGTCACGGAGCGGGGGAGGCCGCATCCCAGCGGCAGCGACCCCACGCACCGCCGCGCCCTCGAGCTGATCGCGGCCGGCGACGTCGACGAGGCGGTGTCGTTCTGGCAGGCGCACGTGCAGGAGTACATGGTCAGGATCGGTGAGGAAGCCGACAACCAACAGGTGATCGACCTGTACGGGGACTGAACCCGCGGCTCGGTGCGGCGCGGTCGCGACGCGTGCGCGCTCCCCCGGGCACGAACCGGGTCCACGGTCACGACCCCCGGTTCGCACTGACGATGGCCGAGGTCGAAGCACTCGCGGAACAGGACGTGATCTGAGCATGCCCGATCCCTTAACCAGACCGCCAGGCGAGTTCACCTACTCCGGCCGGACGGCGCTCGTGACCGGTGCGAGCCGCAACATCGGCCGGGCGATCGCCCTGACGCTGGCCGCCCGCGGCCTCGCCGTCGCGGTGAACGCCAGAGCGAGCGCCGACGAGGCGGCGACGGTCGCCAAGGAGATCGTCGAGGGCGGCGGACGGGCCGAGGTGATCCTCGGCGACATCGGCACCGCCGCCGGCTGCGCCGACGTCGTCGCCCGCACGACCGCGGCCCTCGGCCCGGTCGACTACCTGGTCAGCAACGCCGCCACCCGCCGCTTCCAGTCCTATCTGGAGATCAGCCCGGAGCAGTGGGACGAGACCATCCGCGAGAACCTCTCCGCCCTGTTCTACCTCGGCCGCGAGGTACTGCCCGGGATGCGTGAACGCGGCTTCGGCCGGGTCATCGCCCTCGGCGGCCCCGACGGCTACCTCGGCTGGCACCACCGCGCCGCCAACGTCACCGCGAAGGCCGGCCTCACCGGCCTGGTCAAGGCGATCTCGTTCGAGTTCGGCCTGCGCGGCGTCACCGCGAACATCGTCGTTCCCGGGCACACTGACACGACACGTTCGGCGACGAACTACCCGGCCAACATGACCGACCTCGACGGCTATCCCAGGGGCCGGCACATGAGGGTCATCGAGCGGCTCGGCACCTCCCAGGAACTGGCCGACGCGTGCGCGTTCCTCGCGTCCGACCAGGCCTCCTACATCACGGGCCAGTCCCTGCACGTCGACGGCGGAATGGTGATGCGGTGACCACCACGCCGGCTCCCCTCGTCACGCCCTCGTCGCTCGACGAGACCGTGCGGCTCGCCAACACCGACGGCGAGCTGCAACTACACAGCCACAGCTGGACGGGCACGGTCACGATCAGCTACGACCTGCCCTACCACGGCAAGTCGATCCCCCCGAGCGGCGTCGCCTGGTGGGCGCAGCCCTATGTGCTCACTCGGGACTTCCTGATGAGCGTGCCGACCACCCTCGCCGACGTGCTCGGGCTCGACCGCCCGGCGTTCATCGGATCATCCGTGGGCGGCATGCTCGCCCTCGACCTGGCGCGCTACCACCCCGACTCGTTCCGTGCCGTGATCTCGTGTGAGGGGGCACTCTATCTGGGTGCGGGCGCCGCCGATGACGACGCCAAGAAGGTCCGCGACTTCGGTGAGGACCCGGCGCTGCACGCCGCGGCGATGATGTTGAGCATGAGCGTCACCGCTCCCGAGGCCTACCGGCACGAGACGCGGTTCCACTACGCGCAGGGCGCGCCGGGCATCTACCCCGGCGACATCTACTACTTCAGCGTCGACCACGACCTGCGCGGCGAGGCGCACCTGATCAACACCGCGCAGTGCCCGGTGTACATGCTGACCGGCGAGTACGACGCCCTCACCGTGCAGGCGTCGACGGAAACGGCCAAGGAGATCCCCGGCGTCCACTTCGAGCTGATGACCGGCCTCGGCCACTTCCCGATGTCCGAGGACCCCGACCACTTCGCGGGCTATCTTCTCCCCCTGCTCGACCGGATCGCCGATGTCTAAGAGCACCGGCGCTCTGACGAGAGGGCGGCTATGGCTGAGCTGCCCACATCCCCGTCCAGAACCTTTGGCTTTGGGAGTGACGCGATGCGTCACCCCGCACATGCGGGTGGGCCAGGAGGAGGTCTTCGGCCCCGTCCTGGCATTGAGGCACTCGACACCTATACACAGCTGAAGACCATCAGCATGGGAACAGGGAGCTAGACATGGCAACAGACCGTGGCGTGCTGGAGGGCCTGCACCTCATCGACGTCGACTCGCACTACTCCGAACCCCACGACCTGTGGACCTCACGCGTACCGGCCAAGTTCCGGGACGACGTCCCGCGGGTCCGGCCGAACGCCAGCGGCGCGCTGCGCTGGTGGCTGGGCGACACGGACCTGTTCATGGCCGGCGGCGCCAGCTTCGTCAGCAGAGACGGCAAGAAATACCCGATGCACGACCCCGACATCACCAACAGCATCCGCTACGAGGACATCCACGTAGCCTCCTACGACGCCAAAGCACGCCTGAAGATCATGGACGAGATGGGCATCTGGGCCCAGATCGTCTACCCCAACACCATGGGCTTCGCCATGTACGCCGTCATCCGACAGGTCGGCAACGAGGCCGGTGCGGCGGTCGTGTCCATCTACAACGACGCCATAGCCGAATGGCAGGAACAGGGCAACAACCGGCTGCTCCCCATGGCCGTCCTCCCGTTTTGGGACATCCAGGCCTCCATCAAGGAGGCCCAGCGCGCCGCCGCCATGGGCCTGCGCGGCGTCACCATGGCCGGCAACCCCCACCTCGCCGGCCTCCCCGACCTCGGCCAGCCCGACTGGGAACCTCTCTACGAGGTGCTCCAGGACCTCGGCATGCCCATCAACATCCACGTCGGCTCGACCGCCAGCGTCTCCGCCGACCACTACACGGTCGCCTGGCCCTCACTCGAGAAGCGTGCCATCAAGCCGGTCAACTCCGTGCAGATCGAGCTGAACAACTCCAAGTTCATCTCCAACCTGTGCGTCAGCGACGTCATCCTCAAGTACCCCGACCTCAAGTGGGTCTCCGTCGAGAGCGGCATGGGCTGGATCCCCTACGTCCTCGAGCGCATCGACTACGAATACCGCGAGACCTTCCCGGACCTGGAGCCGGTCACCAAGCCCAGCGCCCTGGAGATGTTCCGCCGCGGCATCTACGGCACCTTCTGGTTCGAGCACGCCGGCCCCCACCTGCTGCTCGACTACCTCGGCGCCGACAACATCATGTGGGAGACCGACTTCCCCCACCCCACCTGCCTCTACCCCAACCCCGTCGAACGCACCGCGAAGGCCCTCGCCGGCGTCGACCCGGCCAACGTCCGCAAGATCATGCAGGACAACGCCGCCAAGCTCTACAAAATAGAACTCCCCACCGACACCGAAACTGAAGCCACGAACTAGGCGTCATCGGGACGGCGGGCGAAGACGGCAGCCAGCTCGCCACCGACTGGGGCGAGATCGTCCGCCATCCTAGGTTCCCTCAGCGAGGGGCGGGCCCGCGGGCCCTGTTCCTCTTCATATGCCGACCTGTTCATCTTCATATGCCGACGGGGCCACCTGCCAGGGAACCGGCCGGCATGACAGCCGGAAGGTATTCCGCCATGGCCACACGACGCGTAGAGCTCTGGACCAACATGTCGACGGCGCAGCGGCAGAATCCGTTCGCGATGGCGAAGCGTGCCGCGCGGCTGGAGGCCGACGGCTGGGACGGCGGCTGCGTCGTGGACAGCCAGTGCATCTCGGCGGACTCGTTCATGAGTCTGACCCTGTGCGCGCGGGAGACGTCGACGCTGAGACTGGCCACCGGCGTCAGCAACGCGGCCACCAGGCATCCCGCCGTGGTGGCCGGTGCGGCAGCCACCCTGCAGGTCATCTCGCGGGGCCGGGCCTGTCTCGGCCTCGGACGGGGCGACTCGGCGCTCGCCTACCTCGGGGCCTCGCCCCAGCCACTCGACGAGTTCGAGCGCCGAGCCACCATGATCCAGACTTATCTCCGCGGCGACTACGTGCCTCTCGCCGACGCGGTGTCAGCTTTGAGCGGCGTCACCCCGGGCTACGAGAAGCTCGCGCTCGGCGAGTCGCTGCCTGGCAGCTGGCTGAAATGGCTTCCTCCCGACGTCCCGAAGGTTCCGGTGGACATCCTGGCGACCGGCCCCAAGGTGATCGGTATCGCCGCGCGGCAGGCCGACCGGATCACCTTCGCCGTCGGCGCGGACCCGGCGCGCCTGCGGTGGGCGATCGAGACCGCGCGCCAGGAGATCGAGCGAGGCGACCGCGATCCCACCCAGATCAGCTTCGGAGCCATGATCCCACTCCTGACGCATGATGACGTGAACGTGTCGCGCAGGCTGTCGGTCGGCGCCGTGTCGGGCACCGCGCGCTTCTCCATCATGAACAGGAAGATCGTCGGACCCGTCACCGACGCGCAGCGGCGCACCCTCGAACGGATCGCGTCCGTCTATGACATGAGGACCCACGGCGAGGGCGGCGCGCAGGCGGCGGTGCTGGACGACGACTTCATCGACGACTTCGCCCTGGTGGGGCCGCCGGGCCGCTGCGTCGAGCGCATCGAGGAGATCGTGGCGCTCGGCTTCGACCGACTGTGGCTGAGCACTCCCATGGACCAGGGCGACGCCGGCCAGGAGAGCTACGCGACGTCGATCAGCGAGGTGCTCCCGCGTTTGCGGTCCGCCTGAGCCAGGCGGCGCGGAACGACGCGCCTGGAACCTGCTCGGCGAGCTCGGTGAACCCGAGGGCGCAAGGCAACGAACCGTCGAGAGGGGACAGGCCGCATGCGCGCATTCCGCCTGCTGGGTAAGGACCAGGTCGAACTGCGGGAGCTGCCCGACCCGGAGCCGGGGCCGGGTGAGGTTCGCATCAGGGTCGCGGCCAACGGTCTGTGCCACAGCGACGTCGGCGCCGTCGAGAACGCCGACGTGGCGCCCTTCCTTGTGCCCAGGACGCTTGGGCACGAGACCACCGGCTGGGTGGACCTGCTCGGCTCGGGCGTGCACGGCGTCGAGGTCGGGGCGCCGGTCGGCGTCTACTCGTTGCGGTCGTGCTACTCGTGCGACGAGTGCCTGTCCTGGCAGGTGAACCTCTGCCGCCGGCGGTTCCCACCCGCCCTGGGCTTCAACACCGACGGCGGGCTAGCCGACTACATGGTGGTGCCCGCCGACAACCTGGTCGCCCTCGGCGACGCCGACCCGGTCCATGCCGCGCCGCTGATGGACGCCGGCATCACCTCGTACCGCGGCGTGCGGCTGGTCCGCGACCGGCTGCGCCCGGGCGCCCGGGTGGTGGTCATCGGCGTCGGCGGGCTCGGGCACATCGCCGTCCAGATCGCGAAGGCGACCAGCGCCGCCGAGGTGATCGCGGTGGACATCGACGACGAGCGGCTCGCGCTCGCGGGCAAGCTGGGCGCGGACCACGCCGTCCGCGTCGACGACGGCGCGGTGGAGCGGATCCGCGAGTGGTGCCACGGCCTCGGCGCGGACGCCGTCCTCGACTTCGTCGGTGCCGAGCAGACGCTCGCGCTCGGCCGCGACGTGGTCGCGACGGGGGGTCGGATCGTCATCACCGGGCTCGCCGGCGGCACCCTTCCCGTCGCGGCGCTGTCCGGGCAGGCGCTGCCCCACGGTGTCGACGTCAGCGTCTCGATCTACGGGTCCCGCCAGGACGTCCGCGAGGTCAGCCTGCTCATGGCCGCCGGGCACGTGGAAATCACGTCTAGGACGTATCCGCTCGACCAGGTCGCGACCGCGTGGGAGGACCTCGTGGCCGGCCGCATCCTGGGCCGGGCGATCGTCGTGCCGTGAACGCCGGTGGCCCCGCGTGGAGGCTCCGCCGGGCGGAGCGGGAACTGACTCCGCGCGGGGCCGCCGGTGAGGTCCGGGATTTGCTAACTACGCAGAGAATGCCGCGCCTAGACCCGGGCCACAGGTAGTTCGGTGAGTTGGTTGATGAAGTTGGACCACCCGCGCCTGGGCGTGCCATTCAGCCGGAGCTGGAGTTCGGCGGCGCGCAGCTCCTCCCAGAGGATCTGGATCTCCAACTTCGCGAGGTGGGCTCCCATGCAGCGGTGGACGCCGCTGCCAAAGGCGAGGGTCTCCTTCTCGGTCCGCCACGGGTTGAACCGGTCCGGCTCGGCGAACACCGCCGGGTCACGGTTCGCCGCGACGTAGTACAGCACCACGACGTCGTTCTCGCGGATCTGCTGGCCGTGGAGCTCCGTGTCACGGACGGCCGCGCGGGCCATCTCCATCGGCGGGCTGATGAGCCGGACGTACTCGTCCACGGCCCGGTCCACGATGCCCTCCTCGAGGGCCCGGTCGGTGGACTCACGCACCTCCGTGTCCTCCAGGTACATCCGCATCGACTGCCCGATCGCGGTGTGCGTGGTCTCGAATCCCGCGCCCATCATCAGCATCATCCACTCGAGGAACTCGTGCTGGTCGATCTCACCCCGGTCCACGCAGCCGTTGAGCATGGTGAACATGTCGTCGGCGGGATGCCTCCGCTTGTACTCCTGCATCTCCACGGCATACGCCGCCATATCCTTGAGCGCGACGGCGAGAGCGGCCAGCGGACCGTCGGCGTCGGTCTGCTGGGTGGCCGCGAACAGCGCTGTCACCCAGCCGACCATGCGTTCCCTGTCCTCGCGCGGTGTTCCGAGGACGCGGGCGACGACGTACGCGGGGATCGTCCGGGCGAACGCCTCGACGTAGTCGAACTCGTCGCGGTCGGCGACGCCCGCGATGGCCTCGCGGACTATCTCCCGGATCCACGGCTCGAAGTTGGCCACCACCCGCGGCCCGAACCCCTTCGCCGCGGCCCGGCGCAGGCGGGTGTGGCGGGGCGGGTCGTTCAGCATGATGCTGTCCTTGCTCGGGTTCTGCTCGGCGGTCGCCGCCATTAACGGGTACGCCGCGCCCCGCGTCGAGGTGAAGGTCGCCGGGTCTCTCTCCACGGCGACGATGTCCGCGAAACGGGTGACGGCCCAGTACCCGCCGTTCGTCGTGCTGACATTCGTCGGCTGCCAGTACAGGCCGGGAAGCTCCCGGATGGCGGCGAACGCGGCGTGCGGCACATCGTCGACGAACGTCTGTGGGTCGGACAGGTCCGGAATCACGAGCGTGGCGCCCGCCATGGTCGGCGACACCATGATTTCCTCATTTCTGTCGAATGAGTCGTGTTGAAGGTTCGTCGTGTCGAAGGTTCAAGGCCGTCGCGGACGACGGCCGACGTCTGGTGAGCGCTGTCACGCCACCTGGGCGAAGGCCGAGCGTCGTGCGGGACGTGTCCGATGGGCACAGCGCCCGGTCAGGCGGCGGCCGGCTGCTCGATGCGGAAGGTCAGGTCGAGCGACTCCAGCGAGCGCACCCCGACGGGGTGGTAGACCGGCTGGAACCCGTCCGCCACCTCGATGTCGCGCAACCGCTCCAGCAGCACCTCCAGGGCCACCCGCAGCACCAGGCGCGCCAGGTTCGAGCCGAGGCACCGGTGAATACCGACCCCGAACGCGTAATGACGGTTGTGCGGCCGCTCGAGACTGAACTCGTCCGGGTTCTCGAAGATCTTCGGATCCCGGTTTGCCGCGGCGAAAGACAGCGCGACCCGCTGTCCCGCCTCGATGGACAGCCCTTCGAGAACGGTGGGCCTGGTCACGTACCGCGACAGATAGATCGTCGGTGCGTGGAGGCGGAGGAACTCCTCCACCGAGGCAGACAGCAGTTCCGGATTGTCCCGCAGCCGCCGCTGCAGCTCCTGGTCGCGGCCGAGCTGCAGCAGCGTGCTGCCGAGTGTGTTGGTGGTCGTCTCCAGACCGCCGAAGATCAGCATCGTGACGATCGACACAGCGTCGTCGAAGCGCACCGGCTCACCGTTGATCTCGGCGTGCACGACGGCACCCAGCAGGTCGTCACCCGGCGGCTCGGCCCGGCGGCGGGCGACAAGCATCCGCACGTACTGGTTGAGCTCCGTCTGGGCCGCGACCATCTGCTCGACGTCGCCGAGGAGCACCGCCCGCTCGACGAGCTCCTGGCAGTGCTCCAGCTCGTCCTCGGGCAGGTCGAGGATCTGGGAGAAGAACACCTGCCCGGGCAGCGGCCGGGCGAACGCCGCGACCATCTCGACCGGGCCCTCGGCCGGCAGCTGGGCGACCAGCCGCTCGGCGATCGCGCGGATGCCCGCCTCGGTCGCCTCCAGGATCTTCTTGGTGAAGAAGGGGTTCAGGACCCGCCGCCAGTCCCGGTGCCGCGGCGGGTCGGCGTCCATCGGCAGCAGCTGGGGGAACTGCGGGCCGCCGACGCCGAGCGCCGAGGAGTAGGTCTCCCAGTCGTGCGCGACGTCGAAGAGGGTCTGCCCTCCCACGACGAACCAGCACCTGTTGGTCTCGTCCCAGGCGACCGGGCACTTCTCGCGCGCCTCGGCCAGCGTCTCGTAGAACGTCGCGCTGAACTCCGGTGTACGGGTGGCCAGGTGCGGGCATTCCTGACCCTGGGTGCCGATCGTGTCGTTCCACGTCTGGGGCCCGGCCCACGTCTCGCTCATCGGGCGCTTCCCTTCATCGTGGCGCCGCGGGCGGCGAACTCGGGGCTGGGAAGCACCCAGGGCGACCCCTGGGAGAACTCCACCCTGTTGCCCTCGGGGTCGGTGATGAGCACGTAGCCGCATTCCGGGTCGCCGGGGCGCGTCGGCGTGAAGGTGGAGTAGGGCGCCACGATGGTGACGCCGGCCGCCGCGCAGCGGGCCGCCATCTCCTCGGCGTTGAGCACGTGAATGGTGACGTAGTGGCAGGCGCTGCGGTGCTCGGGTTCCGGAGGGAAGGCATCGGCGCGGTACATGAGCTTCAGCATCGAGTTGCCGAACCGTAAGCCCCAGACGTGCCCATCGGGAATGAAGATCTCTGCATGGGGCTGGAAACCGATGGTGTCGATATAGAAACTGAGCATGGTCTCCGGGTCCCGGACCCGGATTCCGCTCTCGATCCCGTACACCGCCAGGGTGTCGAGCTCGCAGGTCATCGTGCGTTTCCCCTTTCGTGCGCCGCGCCGCGCCGCGCGCCGCGTCCGTCCGGCCAGCCGGCCGCCCGTGGGTCGGCTCCGCGGAAAGAGTCAGTCAAGAAGGTTGATGGACTTCAGCTCGGTGCAGCCGGCGAGGCCCTCTGGCCCGTACTCGCGGCCGATGCCCGACGCCTTGAATCCGCCGAACGGCGCCTCGAAGTTGACGTGGAAGCCGTTCACCGTGAGCAGGCCGCTCCTGATCCGCCGGCAGATCTCCGTCCCGCGGTCCCGGTCGGGCGTGAAGACCGCGCCCGACAGCCCGTAGTCGGAGTCGTTGGCGATGGCCACGGCCTCGTCGACGTCGCCGTAGGGGATCACGCACAGGACCGGGCCGAAGATCTCCTCCTGGGCGACCCGCATGGCGTTGTCCACCTCAGCGAGCACGGTCGGCTGCACAAACCAGCCGCGCTCCCGCTCGGGGACGGACCCGCCGCCCACCGTGACGCGGGCGCCCTGCTTGCGCGCGGAGTCGACGTAGCCCAGCACCCGGTCGCGCTGACGGGCGCTGATGAGCGGGCCGATGTCGGTGGCCGGGTCGAGCGGGTCGCCGACGACCAGGCTGCCGACGGCCTCGGTGAGGTGGTCGACGACCTCGGCATACCGGCTGCGCGGCGCGAGCACCCGGGTGAGGCCGTAGCACTGCTGGCCGTTCGTGCCCAGGGCGCTGCCGCGGACCGCGCCGTACACCGTGTCCAGGTCGGCGTCGTCGAGCACGATGCCGGCGGACTTGCCGCCGAGCTCGAGCGTGTAGCGGGCGAGCCGCTCCCCGCAGATCGACGCGATGCGCCGCCCCGCGGCGGTGCTGCCGGTGAAGGTGATCTTGTCGACGCGCGGGTCGCGCACGAGCGCCTCGCTGACGTCACGGTCCGCCGACAGGATGCTGACCACGCCCTCGGGAATCCCGGCCTCGTTCAGGCACTCGCCGAGGATGTAGCCCTCCAGTGGGGTCTCCGGGGCGAGCTTGACCACGCCGGTGCAGCCGGCGAGCAGCGCCGGCGCGAGCTTGAGCATGGACACGAACAGCGGGCCGTTCCAGGGGACGATCGCCCCCACCACGCCCACGGGCTCCCGGACGACGAGGGTGTGGCCGTAGGCTCCCTTGCGCTCCTCCACGTAGGGGAACGCCTTGGCCATCTCGACCATCGCGCGCAGCAGGTAGGGCACGCCGTACACGGCGCCCGAGCCACTGCCCGAGATCGGCGCGCCCATCTCGTTCACCACGATCGGGACCAGCTCGGCGGCGCGGCGCTCGATCGCGTCGGCCAGCCGGCTCACGGCCGCGAACCGCTCCGAGGCGGGTGTGCTCGGCCACGGTCCCGAGTCGAAGGCCGTCCGGGCGGCGCCGACCGCGACGTCGACGTCGGCCGTGGTCACCTCCGGGACGTCGCCGATGACCTCCTCGGTGGCCGGAGCGACGACGGACAGCCGGCCGTCACCGGCGGGATCGACGAGCCGCCCGCCCACGTAGAGCTGATCATGTCTGATTACCGCGCCGTCCGACATGGAACAGTCAAACCCATCGTTGGAACTAGTACGGACTGCCAGAGAAGACGCCCTCGGCACGCCGAGGAGCGCCGACGATGATCACAACTCCCGTTTGCGATTCCATCCGCTTGTATGCAACTTGGCACGGAACGCCGTATCAGTCAAGGAGACAACAGGCCTGGTAGCGACCAGGATTGGCGTTCCGCCCCAAAGTGTTGCCATACCAGCGTCGACGACGGCGACAGAGGCGACGGTCGTCGCGCCCAGGACCCGCGCCTTCGGCCGCGCCACTTGATCCGTTTGCAGATCCGAACCGTTGGAAGCGGACGTGCCGCGGCAGCCGGCCACCGGCGACTGGACGCGAGTCGTGAGCACGAGGTCCGGCAACCCTTCGTGGTAATCGGCCGCCCACGGCCGCGCCGGCCTACATCGTCGTCGCCGTCAGACCCGGAACAGCGCCCGGGCGTTGGTCTCGAGGATCTTCTTCGACTCGTCGGCGGGGACGTCGGCCAGCAGCTTCTCGGCCGTCGTCTTGCTGTTGGGCCACAGCGAGTCAGCGTGCGGGTAGTCGGACTCCCACAGGATGTTCTCGACGCCGATCACGTGACGCAGGTTGACGCCGACCTGATCGTCGATAAAGCAGCCGTACACGTGCTCACGGAACAGGTCGGACGGCCGGACCTCGGCGTTGATCCTGGGCTCGATGTTGAAGTACCGGTAGTCGTTCCACACCTGGTCGATGCGCTGCAGTGCATAGGGCAGCCAGCCGATCTGCCCCTCCGAGTAGGCCACCTTCAGCCCGGGGTGGTTGTGGAACACCGGCGACAGGAGCAGCTCGGTCATCGACGCGAACAGCGTCGCCCCCATCACCGTGGTCTGCACCGCCAGCGGCGCGTCCTTCGAGATCGGCGGCACCAGGCCCGACCCGCCGAAGTGCATGCACAGCGGCAGCTGCGCCTCGGCGGCCCGGGCGAACACCGGGTCCCAGTCACCGCTCTGGAACGACGACTCCCCCAGGATCGCGGGGTTGTCCGGGAACGCGATCGTACGGACGCCCCTGGGCGCGCACCGGTCGATCTCCTGGGCGGACAGCTCGACGCTCCACAGCGGGAGGATGATCATCGGGATGTAGCGGTCCGGCGCCGCGGCCCACCACTCGTCGATGACGTAGTCGTTGTAGGCCTGGACGCACGCCAGCGCCAGTTCCTTGTCCTTCGCCCGGTAGAACCGGCCGCCAGCGAAGCCCGAGTAGTTCGGGAAGCACAGCTGCATGTGTACGCCGTCGGTGTCCATGTCGGCGAGGCGCGCCACCGGGTCCCAGCAGGCACGGCGCATGTCCTCGAACCGCATCGGGTCGAGCCCGCGCTCACGAAGGTCGGTGCCGACGACCGCCGACAGGCCGGTCATCCCGTTGACGACGCCTTCGAACCGCCACTGCTCGGTCTCGCCGACCTCGACGACCTGGGGTGCCATCTCGTGCCACTTCGCCGGCAGGCGGTCGAGCCAGACGCGGGGATGCTCGACGAGGTGGTCGTCGACCGAGATGAGTTTCGTGTCCTCGCTGATCATGTCGGATCCGCTCCTCTTCGTCCGGGCTCAGCTGTGCTTGGCGAACTCGCGCAGGACCTTGCCCGGCAGCGGGCCGTCCTGGTCCACCACGTAGCCCGTGCTGTCGCGCAGCACGGCGCCGTTGACGATCACGTACTCGATGCCCTCGGCGTCGCTGCGCAGCCGGCGGGCGCCCATCGGCAGGTCGTGGACCTGGTACATCCGGGTGTCACGGACGGTGTCGGGGTCGAAGACCACGATGTCGGCGGCGAGGCCGGGCGCCAGGCTGCCGCGGTCGACGATGCCGTAGCACTCCGCCTCGTCGGTGGTCATCTTCTTGACGGCCTCCTCGAGGGTGAAGGCCTGCCGCTCGCGCACCCAGTGGCTGAGCAGGTAGGTCGGGTAGCGGTAGTCCGAGATCTCGCCGTTGTGGGCGCCGGAGTCCGCCAGGCCGATGCGGAGGTGCGGGTGCTTGAGAATGCGCAGGTGCCCCTCCGGCACGCGGTTGCCGGACATCGCCAGCAGCGTCGCCTTGAGGTTGGTCTCGATCGAGAGGTCGAAGAAGAGCTCACCGGGGGCGACACCCTGCTCCTTCGCGACCTCGAGGACCTTGCGCCCCTCCCACTCCTCGTGACCGGGCGCGAAGCCGACCAGCAGCCACGGCCAGTAGTTGGCCAGCCAGTCCTCGCGGTTCGTGTGGGCGATGAAGGCCTCGCGGAAGCCGGGGCGCAGGTAGGCCTGGTAACGCTCGTCGATCGACTCCATCGTGGTCAGGCTGTCGAACAGGTCGTGCATCGGCTCGCAGTTCATGACGCCCGAGGGCTGGTCCAGGGCGAACATGAACGGGCTCGCCAAGCCCACCTCGAACGTGTTCGGCAGCGCCGACACCTGCGGGTACCAGCGGAAGCCGTGCTCCCAGGCACGCTCCACCGCCGCGATACGCCCGTCCTCCTGGCCACCGCGCGACGCGATGCCCGGGTCCGTGACCGGCACCTGCGGCGTCTCCGCCATGATCTTCTCGATGTTGTCGAGCGAGACCTCCGGACCCCAGGTCATCTGGTACGAGCCGTGACCGGCCTCGGCCAGGACCTTCGCGAACGAGGAGAGCTCCTCCAGGCTCGTCACCCGGCTGGGGACGGGCTTGCCGCCGTGCCCGGTGTGGGCGGGGCTGTTGGAGGTCGAGAAGCCGACCGCGCCGGCGGCCAAGGCCTCCCTGACCAGCGCGTGCATCTGCTCGAGCTCCTCGGCGGTGGGCCGACGCTCGGCGGCGTCCTCGCCCATGACCCACACGCGGACGCCGGTGTGGCCGATCATTTGCGCGACGTTGATCGCGATGCCCCGGCGCTCCAGCAGGTCCAGGTACTCGGGGAACGTCTCGTACCCCCAGTCCTCACCGACACCGGCGGAGGTGGACTTGTAGCTCATGCCCTCGACGTCCTGAAGCATGCGCAGCATGTACTCGCGGTGCTCCGTGCGGGTCGGCGCGATGCCGAAGCCGCAGTTGCCCTGCACGATCGTGGTGACCCCGTGGCTCGGCGAGAACGTGAGGAAGGGGTCCCAGAGGATCTGCACGTCGTAGTGCGTGTGGATGTCGATGAACCCGGGGCAGACGACCTTCCCGGTCGCGTCGATCTCCCGCTCCGCCTCCTCAGGTGCCGAGCCCACCGCGACGATCTTGCCGTCCTTGATGCCGATGTCGCCGACGAAGCGAGGCGCGCCCGTGCCGTCGATGATCGTCCCACCGGTGATCTTCAGATCGTATGCCACGTCGGTCCTCGCTCATGTCGTCCGTCGTCCGGGCCGCGCACGGCGGCCCCTCTACCCGTGATGCCACAGCAAAATACCATTGCGAACAGCTTTTCGCTATAGCGAATCACGTCGTCGCAATGGCCAAGCCGCGCGATGGCCAGCACGCTCCAGAACCGCCCGGATGACGTCCTCGGCCTCCGCCCGGTCCCGAGCCACCTCACCGAGCGCGATGGTGACGTCCGTGGCCCCGGCCGCGAAGAGCTCCCCGGCCCGGTCCGCGAGGTCGCCGGCGACGTCCCCCGAGCCGGAACGGCGCGCGGTCGCCCGGACCCGCGGCCGGGCCGGATCGCCGCCGAGCTCCGCGCACGCCGCGCGCAGCCGTGTCACGCCCGTCTCGACGTCGGACACCGACGCCCCTTCGCTGGCGATCCAGCCGTCGCCGAGCCGCGCCACCCGCCGGGCGGTGATCCGCGTCGGGCGTCCGCCGATGAGGATCGGCACGCCCGCCCCCTGCCAGGGCACCGGATTCGAGTACACCCGCTGGACGCGGGTCCACCGTCCGTCGAAGCTGAACGGCGAGCCGGCCCACATCACCCTGCAGAACGAGACGATCTCCTCCAGCCGCGCGAAGCGCTCGTCGAAGGGAACCCCGAGCGCGTCGAACTCCGAGCGCTGCCACCCGGCGACCACGCCGAGCTCCACCCGGCCGCGCGACAGCTGGTCGAGGGTCGCCACGGCCTTGCCGAGACCGGGCGCGCTGTACAGCGGGGCGACGATGGCGCCGGTCGTGAGCCGGATGGTGGACGTGGCGGCGGCGATCGCGGCCAGCGTGAGCAGGGGGTCGAGCGAGACCCTGGTGGGGTCGAGGTGCACCGAGCCGTGGTCGACCCGCGAGTCGTAGAACAGGTGCTGGCCCAGCACCACCGCGTGCGCGCCCCACTCCTCCACCTGGGCCACCGCCGCCGGGAGGTCGGCGGGACGTGGGGACAGCAGCGGCACTAGGCCGTTGAGCTTCACCACGACGCGGCGGCCCGGGCCGGAGGGTGCGGACGGAGACCCCGGCGCGCCGACGGCCCGTGACTCCACCTCGTTCATGGCATCCCTTCCGTCCTCGCCGGCATCCATCCGAACCCATCGTGCCCGACCACGTTTGCTATCGCAATCAGCGATTCAGTATGCGGCCCGTCAGCGATCCCGGCGACGGCGGACCGCCGGCACGCCGCGATCCGGACGGCCCGCGGCCACGCCGTTCCGCTCGCCGGCACCCGGCCCGACCAGGATGGCGCCGCCCTCGCGCGAGCGAGAAGCGCACTCGGAAGCCTCCTGGCCGAGCGGGCCGCGCGGGCGTGACACGGCGCGGCGGCCGGGCGGAGAAAGCGGAGAAAGGCGCGAGTGTCCGGTGGAACCTGTGTCGACGTGCCCGTGGCCCCGCCGCCGCCCTCCGGCACGCCTGGCCGCGGCACCGTGAGCCGTGAACCGTGCTCGAATCTGGGCCCGAACGTTCGCGACGCGCGGCCCACGGTGTGGCCGCTCAGGTGGTCTGGTATCTGTCGAGCCAGCCCAGCAGCAGGCGGTTGAATGCCTCAGCGCGTTCCTGGTGGAAGAAGTGGCCGGCGCCTTCCCAGAGGTGGATCTCGTCGTGCTTGCCGGTCGGGAGGGCCCTCTCGAAGTCGGCGGCGGCCTGGGCGGCGTGCACCGTGAGCCGGGGATGGCGCCGGGCCTTCAGGTAGGTCGTGGCCACCTCGCCGCGTCCGATACCGTCCTCGCCCTCGTAGAGGCCGAGGATGCAGCCCGTGACGACGTGCCGCGGTGTGCCAAGCAGCCGGCGGCGGTGCCATGCCGGCAGATTCGGTGGGGTGGTGGGGGTGTAGAAGGCGGACCCGAACATGGCCACGGCGGCGGCGAGAGGCGCGGGTCCTCGCATCGCCGCGATGGCGGCGGCCAGGGCCGCGTCGGGAACGTTGTAGACCGGGTCGACCAGGACGAGCGCGCGGACGAGCTCGGGGTGGCGCACTGACAGTGCGGAGGCGACGACGGTACCCATCGAATGTCCGACGACGACCGCCGGACCGCTGCCGAGGTGGCGCAGCAGGGCCGCCGCGTCGTCGGCCAGCACCTGGGGGCGGTACAGGCCGGCTGGCGCCGAGGACCGGCCGTGCCCGCGGTGGTCGAGGGCAATGACGCGGTGGCCGTCGAGCAGGGCGGGAATCTGCCACGACCAGTCATGGGAGTCGCAGGCCCAGCCATGTAAGAGCAGCACCGGCGGACCGTCGCCCTCGTCAGTGAAGAACAGTTCCGCCCCGCCATGACCAAAGATCGGCATCGAGTTCCTCTGCTTTCACGAAAGTGCCCTGTGCACACGGGTGACAGGGCAAGATGTCCGGTGATCGCCTCGCGTCGGAAGAGGGCAGGGAGATATCGACTTGGCCAGGCCAGGAGGTGTGGACGGGCAGGCGGGTGAGGTTGGCGTTGGAATGGGCGGCGCGCATCCGGTGGACCGAGGCTTTCCCGGCAGGGAAGGAGTCGGTGTCGACAATATCTCGACTCATGCCGAGAGGCCGACGTCGGCGTGGCGGCCGGGCCCGCCGCGCGAACCCGGCGGTTAGGCGGCGACCGCGCCGACGCCGGCCGCGACTTCGATGTTGAAATGCAGCTTGCGCCGGGCCGGTTGAGGAGGGCGGGCGCCGCGGCATGCACCTTTTCGCGACCAACGGGTACGAGACGACCACGGTCGCGCAGGTCGCACAGGCAGCGGGCATGTCCGAGCGGAGTTTCTTCCGTTATTTCGCTTCCAAGGGCGAACTAGCCCTGGCAAGCCAGGCGCAGATCGGCCAGATGCTCGCCGAACGGCTCGCCGAACGCCCCAGGTCGGAGCAGCCCTGGCTCGCGCTGCGGCGCACGTTCGACCCGGTTGTGGCGGCGATCGACACCAACGCCGAAGGGCGCTCGCTACGCCTCATCGAGATGCTGCACAACACTCCCGAACTACATCGTGCCCGACTCGAGCAGCTCGACAGATGGGCGCGCCTTCTGGCGCCCCACGTTGCGGTTCATCTGGACGACCCACCGTCGGGGGATTTTCCCGATCCTCGCGCGGCGGCGATCGCGGCAGCCGCGGTCGCCTGCTACCAGACGGCCCAGGCGGCCTGGTTGAGCACGAAAGGCAGCGTCTCGATGAGCACGCTCCTCGACCGGGCGATGGAAGCCGTCGCCGGTATCGGCGAACTCAAGGCAAAGCGCGATTCTTCGGAGGCTGCGCAGGCATGACCCGCGGCCCGTTCGGCTGAACGGGCCGCGGGCGTGCGGCGCGCGCCGCGCGAGGCCGAAGGGCTCTCGTTCATCCTCGGCGCCCGGATACCCGACGTCCCCTGTGTCACCCATCTCAACGGCGCGGCGTCAGGAGGTGCCGGCCGGCGCGGCCGCCTCGCCGTGGATCGGGCGGCCGGCGAGGAAGTCACGCAGGTTCTGCTCGAACACCTCCGCTCCCCGCCGGTACCGGCCGAGGCCCTGGCCGGCGGAGTGGGGTGTGATGGTGATCGCCGGGTGCGCCCACAGCGGGCTGTCATCGGGAAGCGGCTCGTGGGCCATGACGTCGAGGACCGCCCGGCCCGGGGTGCCGCGGTCGACGGCCGCCACCAGGGCGGACTCGTCGACGAGGCTGCCGCGGGCGACGTTGACGAGCAGGGAGCCGGGCCGCATCGCGGCCAGGAACCGGGTGTCGACGAGCGGCGGCTCGTCGGGGGCGGCGGGCCGCGCCAGGACGACGACGTCACAGCGTGACAGGTGCCCGAGCAGCTCGTCAGCGGCGACGAACTCGTGGATCGACGCGTCGGACGGCTCTATCCGGTCCGCGCCCAGCACGTTCGCTCCCAGCGCCGTGGCGACCTGGGTGATCCGCCGTCCAATGTTGCCCAGCCCGACCACCAGCCAGGTGGATCCAGCCATCTCCGCGCACTCGTGCGGCCGCCAGGCGCGGTCCGCCTCGGCGGCGCGCCATTGGTCGGCCCGCTGGAAATGGTCGAGGGCGGCCCGCAGAACGTACTCGGCCAGTGGGACGGCGTAGATGTGCGCGGAGCTCACCCGGACCCCGCGAGCCAGCAGCCGCGTGAACAGCGGGGAATCGAGTCCGGCCGTCGAGCTGTGCACCCAGGCGAGCCGGGGAGAGTCGATGAACGCCGACCGGAACCAGGCGACGCCGCGGCCGCCCGCGAACAGGTCGCTGGAGAACCACACGACGGTCGGTTCGCCGTCGAGGACAGCCTCGCCGTCTCGGTCGCGCACCCCGTCCTCGGCGGCGAGGAGAAACCGCGCGCCCGGAGCGGCCGCGGCAAGATGTTCGCCGAACTGGTCGAAGGCGGCGGCCGACACAAGAACGTCCATGGACGCTGCCTCTCCTGGGGTGTGTTCGCGGGCTCACGCCGCCCGGTGCGGGCCGCGGGATCCGCGCCGGACCCCGGCCGCCCGGTGGGGGTCAGGGCCTCAGTTGGATGAACTCGATGGGGGTGCCGTCCGGGTCGCTGATGTAGAAGCTGCGCGCGGGGCCACCCGCCACCTCCACGATCGGGGTGGCCTGGTGGTCCCCGGACGCGACGACCTGTCGCCGCTTCTCGTCCACGTCGGGCACCCTGATGCACAGGTGTGGGTTCCCCACCCGGTTGTGACCATTGAGCGCGGTCCCGCCGCCGCCCTCCTGGTACTGCACGAGCTGCAGGCAGAAGCCGTCGAATCCCACCCGCGCGGCGTCGATGACCGCGCCGGAGTTGTTGGTCAGGGTGTCGAACCACTCTCCGCCGGTCTTGAACCCGCGCTTCTGGAACTCCATGCCGACGACGTCGCGGTAGAAGGCGATGGAACGGTCGAGGTCGCTGACCGTGAGCCCCACGTGGTCGAGCACATGCGTCACGCCATCTCCTCCTCGCGATCGGTGGCCTGCGTCGAAACGGCGCCGGTGGCGCGTAGGAAGTCGAAGTCGCATCCCTCATCGGCCTGCAGGACATGGGCGACGTACAACGCCTCGTAGCCACGGGTGGCCGCTGGTCGCGCCGGAGTCCGGTCACCGCGGCGTCGGGCGAGCTCGGGCTCGTCGACGCGCAGGTCCAGGGTGCCGGCGGCGATGTCGAGGCGAACGAGGTCGCCGTCGCGCACCAGGCCCAGCGGGCCGCCCACCGCGGACTCCGGCGTTACGTGCAGGACGATGGTTCCGGCCTGGGTGCCGCTCATCCGGGCGTCCGACACCCGGACCAGGTCCCTGACCCCGGTGGCGTAGAGCTTCGCGGGGATCGGGATGCCACCGGCCTCCGGCATGCCCGGCCCGCCGCGGGGCCCGGCGTCGCGCAGCACGAGGACGCTGTCGGCCGTCACCGGCAGGTCCGGGTCGTGAATACGGGCGGCGAGATCGGCGGGATTCCGGAACACCAGCGCCGGCCCGGTGTGGCTCCACAGCTCCGGGGACGCCGCCGAGCTCTTGATCAAGGCTCCGCGCGGCGCCAGCGTCCCGCGCAGCACCGTCAGTCCCCCACCGGCCCGGACCGGGTCGGCGGGGGTCCGGATGACCTGGCCGTCCGGCTCCGGCGCCTCGTCGACGATCTCGCCCATCGTCGCCCCGGCGACGTGGACCGCGTCGCGGCGCAGCAGTGGGCCGAGCGCGCGCAGAAGGGTGGGAACTCCGCCCGCCGCGGCGAGCTCGCTCAGCAGCCGCGGGCCGGAGGGGCGCACGTCGGCCAGGACGGGGGTCGACGCCGCGAGCTCGGCGACGTGGTCTAGCCCGACGCGCAGCCCGAGCCGCCCCGCGATCGCCTCCAGGTGAATGATCGCGTTCGTGGAGCCGGCGATCGCGAGGACCGCGCGCAGGGCGTTGTCCAGCGCGGCGGCGGTCATCACCCGGCCCGGGGTCATGCCGCTCCGGACCGCCTCCACGGCGGCGCGCCCGGTGTGCTCGGCGAGCTGACGGCGGCGCGCGTCGACGGCCGGCAGCAGGGCGGCCCCGGGCAGCGCCATGCCGAGCGCCTCGGCGACGACCGCCATCGTCGTGGCCGTCCCCATCACGTTGCACGTTCCGACCGACACGTTCAGGCAGGTCTCGAGGCAGGACCAGTCGTGATCGGAGAGCTGGCCAGCCGCGCGCTGGGCGGCCAGCGTCCAGAAGTCGTCGGTGACCAGCGGCCGGCCTCCGAAGGCGCTCTCCAGCCGTGGGCCCGCGGGCACCACCAGCGCCGGCTTGCCCGCGCTCGCCGCGCCCATTAGCTGGCCAGGCAGCGTCTTGTCGCAGCCGCCGAGGAAGACCACGCCGTCGATCGGCGTGCGGGTGACCATCTCCTCTACGTCCATCGCGAGCAGGTTGCGCAGCAGCATCGAGGTCGGCCGCACGAAGTTCTCGCCGATGCTGATCGTCGGGAACTCCAGCGGCAGGCCGCCGGCGATCAGCACACCCCGCTTGACCGCCTCGGCGAGCTCACGCAGCCCGGCGTCGCAGGGGTTGAGCTCGCTGGGGCTCGCGCACACCCCGATGACCGGCCGGGCCGAGGCCGCGGACGCGCCGAAGCCCTCGGCGTGCAGCCAGGTGCGCAGCACCATGCCGGGGCCGGGTCCGTCGAGGCGGGCGCTGGTGGAGGAGTGCCCGCCTGTGCCGTCGCTCATCGGCCCGCCGCCTGTTCCTCGGTTGGGTCCGCGAACCGCGGCAGGCGGCCGGCACGACGCGCCTGGACCGCCTCGAGCTGGTTCGGGCTGCCGATCAGCGATTTCTCGATCCGTTCCTCTTCCGCGAGCGCGGCGGCGAGGTCGACCGCGCCGGCCAGGTCGAGCAGGCGCTTGGCGCCCCGCACCGCGTCCGGGCTGCGTTCGGCGATCTCGCGCGCGAGCGCGAGCGCGGCCGCGCGCGGGTCCTCGGCGATCCGGGTGGCGAGACCGATGCGCACGGCTTCCGTCCCGTTCACCGTCGCGCCCGTGAACACCAGCTCCTTCGCGACGTCGGGCCCGACGAGGCGGCCGAGCAGCTGGCTTCCGGCCATGTCGGGCACCAGGCCCCACCGGACCTCCAGCAGGCCGAGCATCGCGTCGGGCGTGACGATGCGGATGTCGGCGCCGAGCGCGATCTGCAGGCCGGCGCCGAGCGCCGGGCCCCGCACCGCCGCGATGACGGGCACGGCGAGCTCGGTCCAGACGAGGACGGCCTGCTGGCCGAGGTTGCCGGCGCGCCCGGGCAGGCGCCCCTTGAGGATGGGATCCCCTTCCAGCATCCGGTCGAACTCCGTGAAGTCCAGACCGGAGCAGAAGGCCCGTCCGACGCCCGTCAGCACCACGGCGCGCACCGACGTCTCGGCCTTCAGGCGCTCGCCGACGGCCAGGATCTCGCGCAGCATGTGGGTGTTGACGGCGTTCAGGCTGGCGGGCCGGTTGAGCTGGACCTCGGCAACCGGACCGTCGATGCGCAGCAGCACGGTCTCGTCGGAGCCACCGTCGTCCGGGGCCGTGCTCGGCCCTCCGGTTGTGACCTCGTCCACCCGCGCAGCGCGCGCTCCGTCGTTCTCTGGTCGCGCCACTCCACCTTCTTATCACATCACAAACACTTGTTCGTAATTTCAACCATAAGCGACCAGGCAGGCGCGATGCGCCTGGGGAGGCACGCCGAGTGCTTCTGGGACGGGGCCGCCGGAGGGGCCGAGGAGGAACATCGCCGCGACGGCGAACGGGACGAAACGCCGGTGGTCCGGCCCCACGGCCCCGGTCTTCGGCGATCAGCCGAGCGTGAGGCCGCGCACCGCGCTGCCACCACCGTCGACCGGCAGCGTCACACCAGTGATGGCTCCGGCCTCCTCGGAGGCGAGGAACAGCACCGCGTGCGCCACGTCCCGGGTCGTCGGCATCCGGGTCAGGTGCATGGCCTCGAAGCGCCGACGGGTCTCCTCCGCCAGGGCACCAACGCGGTCCTTGCCGGTGATGAAGCCGGGAGCGACGGCGTTGCACCGGATCCCCGCGCGGGAGTAGTCCATCGCGATCGACCTGGTCAGGCCCTCCAGCGCCGCCTTGCTCGCCGAGTAGGCCGCGAGGTCCGGCGTCCCGCGCAGCGCCGTCCTCGACGTCACGTTCACGATCGAGCCGCGGCCGGCGGCGAGCATGTGCGGGACGACCCGCTCGACGAGCCACCGCGGCGCGGTCGCGTTGACCAGGAACATCTCATCCCAGATCTCGTCGGACACCGCCCCGGCCGGGCCGTCGTCACCGGTATGCAGCGGCACCGCGCAGTTCACCAGGATCGACAGCGAGCCGAGTGCCGCGATGGCGTCGTCGACCAGCCGGGCGCACTCGGACCGGCGCGACAGGTCCGCCGCGACGAACTCCGCCTGGCACCCCCCGGACCGCAGGTCCTCGACCAGCGCCGTCCCGCGGGCCACCGTCCGCCCCGTGACGACCACCGCGGCGCCCTCGCTCGCGAACAGCCGGGCGATCTCCGTTCCGAGGCCGCCACCGGTGCTTCCCGTGACGAGGGCCGTCTCTCCCTTGAGCCGCACCGGACCGCCTTCCTGTCGCGTCACCTACTGATCAAACAGATCACGATTCATATTATCGATCGCTGATTCAATTTAGCAAACGATTCGTCGACCACAGAACGGCCGAGGGCGACGCTCCCGCGCCTCCCTCGGCCGTCGCGCGCCGTTCCTCAGGCCGAGACGGCCCGTACCATGCCGCCGGCCTCCACGGGCCGGGCCCAGTTCGGGAAGGGCTCGCTGCCATGGAGCGCCTCGGTCACCCGTCGGGTGCCCTCCATCAGGCGCTCCGCGTAGCGCTTCAGCTCCTCCACGCTCACGTCCGGCTTGAACTGCCCGATTCCGAGAGCGAGCACGACCCGGCCGGACGGGCCGAAGATCGGCGCGCGGAAGGACATGACGGCCGCGAGACGCGGATCCGAGTCCTGCTCCGACAGGTCATGCCGCTCGTGCACGTGGGCCTCGATCGAGTCGAGCAGTTCCCGCGCGCCGTCGAGACCCTGGAGCTGCTCGAGGATGCGACGCAGCGACATGGCCTGGTCCAGTGTGGTCGCGTGGTAGCCGGTGACCCGGAGACGGTCGAGGTCGCGGTAGTACGCGGCGCGCTCGGCCACGCTGATCCTTGGCGTGGCCGAGTCCAGCCAGGCCTCGACCTCCTCCTGCCGGGACCAGGCCATGAACTCCTTGGCGTAGGGAGGCACCGCCGGCGAGCGGTTCCCCACCGGGAGGTAGCCGAACAGCGGGCGGTCGACGTCGCGGCGCGCCATCACGACCACCTCTCGGCCGACGAGGCTGGTGGCGACGCACGAGACGCTGAGCTCCTCGTGGATGGCGACGAGCTCGACCCGGGCGATGTCGAGCGCCTCGTTCGCGTCCATGGCCGCGGCCGTCCCGAGGTTCACCAGCGCCGGGCCCAGCATGTACGTCTTGTCCGCCGGGTGGCGGATCAGCATGCCCTCGTCGACGAGCTCCGTCAGCATGGCGTGGCAGGTCGCCTTGTTGAACTCCAGGCTGCGCGCGATGTCCGAGAGGGAGAACCGTTCCTTCGGGTGACTCGCGAGGAACTTCAACAACCTGACGGTACGTTCCACCGAGGGTGCCGGCCGGGCCATCTCTCCTCATTCCACCGACGTGTCGGCACACGAACGCCAGGCTCGCATCGGCGCGCCGAATCTGTTCAACACTGCGAACAGTACCCGCGTCCGAGTGCCAATGTGACGGCACCCCGCCGTGCGCCCTTGGAGTGCCGCGCCGGCCGCAACCTCACGGTTCCGGCCGGCGCGGGTCTCAACCCGTCACGGCGGGCACGGCCTCGGCACTGTCGAACTCCGCGACCAGCGCGGCCCGCTGCTCGTGGTACCGCTCGACGGACGCCATCTTGATCTCCTCGTAGCCCCTGATGACGTCCGGGAGCGCGGCGAGGCGGACGGCCACGGCGTGGTTGTCGGCCGAGAGCCGCTCCAGCACGTGGTCGATGGTCCGCACGTACTCGGCGACGAGCTCCCGCTCGGTCCGCCGGACACCGGCGTAGCCGAAGATGTCGAACGGCGTGCCGCGCAGCCGGCGAGAGGCGCGCAGCGCCCGGTACGCCGGCGTGAACCACGGCCCGAGCCGCAGCTTGTCGCGCATTCCCATCGCCCGCAGGAGCGGCGGGTGCAGATGCCAGTAGACCTTCACCGGCTTGCCCGCGGCGACCGCCTCTACCTGCGCGCGCGCCTGCTCGGTGAGCTGCAGCCGCCCCACCTCGTACTCGTCCTTGTAGGCCATCAGCTTGTGCAGGTCGTGGGCGACCGCCTCCGCGAGCGCCGTGCTGCCGGGCAGCACCCGCTGTTCGGCCTCGGCGACGCGGCGCACGACGTCGAGATACCGCTGCGCGTACGCGGTGTCCTGGTAGTCCGCCAGGTCCGGGAACCGGATCGCGACCAGCCGGCCGAGCTCGCCGCCAAGCCCGTGCGCACCCTGCGCCCCGGCGCCGCCGATGATGCCGCCGAGCAGATGCTGCCGCTGGCCGGTCCGGTCACCGGCGTCGGCGCCCGCGGCCCCCGCCCCCTGCTGGGCCCGGGCCAGCGCCGCGTCGACGGCCGCCTGGTCGTGGACGAACATCCGCCCCCAGCGGAACGCCTGGATGTTGGCCTCCACGGCGACGCCGTTGAGGTCGATCGCCCGTTCGATCGAGGCCGCCGACACCGGCACCGCGCCGCGCTGGTAGGCGATTCCGAGCCCGAAGATGTTGGCGGTCGTCGAGCGGCCGAACAGCGTTTCGGTCACCTTCGCCATGTCGACGAAGACGTTGCGGTCCGCCCGGGTCCGCTCGTCGAGGACCTCGCGGATGCGCGACATCTCCGGCTGCCGGGCGCCGGTTCCGATCATCCGTCCGGTGGGCGTCTCGGTCAGCGAGGCGACCACGACGGTCCGGTCCGCCGCGACTCCCGAGAGGTTGTTCGGCATCAGGCCCACGATGAGGTCGAAGGCCAGGTAGAGGTCGACCGCGCCGGCCGGGATCTTCGCGCTGGTGGCCAGCGCCGCGGTGGTGATCCGCAGGTCCGAGACCACGGCGCCGCCCTTCTGCGCCAGCCCGGTCTGGTCCATGCCGGTCACGTACCGGCCGTCGAGCAGCGCGGCCGTCCCGAGGACCTGCGCGACCGTGACGACCCCGGTCCCGCCGATGCCGGGCATGCGCACCCGGAAGTCGTCGCCGGACACGATCAAGGCCGGCTCCGGTGCCGCGTCGGCCGCCAGCCGGTCGGGACGGGCGGGCCCGGCGCTCGCGGCGGATCGCTCGGCGGCCTTCTTCGCGGCCCGTTCGGCGTGGCGGCGGGCCCCGCGGCCGCGGGCCGGTTCCAGGGTGATGAACGACGGGCAGTCCCCGTTCAGGCAGGAGAAGTCCTTGTTGCAGGAGGACTGGTCGATGACCGTCTTCGGCCCGAACTCGGTGTCGACGGGCCGGACCGACAGGCAGTTCGACTTCGCCCCGCAGTCGCCGCACCCCTCGCAGACCCGCTCGTTGATGAGCACCTTCGTGGGCGGCTCGACCTGACGGCCACGCCGGCGCAGCCGGCGCGCCTCGGCGGCGCACTGCTGGTCGTGGATGAGCACGGTGACGCCCTGGACCCCCCGCAGCTCCTCCTCGGCCTCGAGGATCCGCTCGCGGGGCTGGACGGTGACGCCACGGGGCAGCTTGCGCCCCCGGTACCGGGACGTGTCCTCCGTCGTGATGATGATCTTCTTGACGCCGACCGTGTCGAGCATGGCCGCCATCTCGGGCACCTCGAGCAGCCCGTTCGCCTCCTGGCCGCCCGTCATCGCGACGGCCCGGTTGTAGAGGATCTTGAACGTGACCGTGGTCCCGGCCGCCACCGCGGCCCGCACCGCCATCTCACCGGAGTGGAAGAACGTGCCCTCCCCCAGGTTCTGGAAGATGTGCGGCGTGTCGACGAACGGCGCGGCGCCGATCCACTGCGCCCCCTCGCCGCCCATCTGGGTCACTCCGGTGACCTCGCCGACGACGTCGGGCGCCATGAACGCGACCATCGAGTGGCAGCCGATGCCCGCGCCGACCAGACTGCCCTCCGGGACCCGCAGGCTGGAGTTGTGCGGGCAGCCCGAGCAGAAGTACGGGGTGCGGGGGATCAGCGGGAGCAGCATCCGCGTCTCCTGCGCGGGCGCCTGCCGCAGCACCGACGGGTCGATCCGCCGCGACAGCCGCTTCAGCATCGGCCGGGCGAGTACGTCGGCGTCGATCGCGCCGTGCGACGGCAGCAGCGCCCGGCCGTCGTCGTCCCGCTTGCCGAGCACGAGCGGCGCGTCCGGAACCCGGTACAGGGCGTCCCGGACCAGGTACTCCAACCGCGGCAGCTTGTCCTCCACGACCAGGATCTCCGAGAGGCCGCGGGCGAACTCGCGGATCAGCTCGTCGTCGACCGGGTTCACCATGCCCAGGCGCAGCAGCCGGATCCCTCGGCGCGCCAGGTCGTCGCCTTCGAGCCCGAGCTGGCGCAACGCCTCGATCGTCTCGTAGTACAGGTGCCCCGGCGCGATGATGCCCAGCCACGCGTCCCCGGTGGCGTGCGTGATGGCGTTGAGCCCGTTCTCGCGGGCGTAGCGCAGGGCGGCGGGCAACCGCGCCTCGTGGATGTCCCGCTCGACCGCGAGGATCCGCGGCGGCGACAGGGAGGCCGGCTCGTCCCGGCCCAGCGGCCGCCCGTCCGTGCCGACCGGCAGGACCGGCCGGATCCGGTCGGGCCCGACGACGGCGCTGCCGGCGCCGTCCGCGACCGCGGTGACCACCTTGAACCCCGTCCACAGCGACGTCACCCGCGACAGCGCGATGCCGTGCAGGCCGAAGTCGAGCACCTCCTGCACGTTGCCCGGGTGCAGGGTCGGGAGCCCGAGGTCGGCGAGCAGCGACTCCGAGCTGCTGGGAAGGGTGGAGGACTTGCAGGTGGGGTCGTCGCCGACGAAGGCCAGCACGCCGCCGTGCCGCGTCGTCCCGTAGTAGTTCGCGTGCCGGATCGCGTCGGCGGACCGGTCCAGCCCGGGAGCCTTGCCGTACCAGAAGCCGGCGACGCCGTCGGAGCCCAGCTGGCCGAACCGGGCCGCGATCTGGCTGCCCATGACCGAGGTCGCGGCCAGCTCCTCGTTGAGCCCGGGGCGATGGACGACCCCGAACTCGTCCAGCAGCTGCTGGCGGCTCTCCAGCTCCAGGTCCAGCCCCGCCAGCGGCGAGCCCGGGTACCCGGACACGAAGCCCCGCGTGGCGAGGCCGGCGCGCCGGTCCGTCCGGATCCGATCAATGATCACCCGGACCAGGCCCTGCAGCCCGGTCAGGTAGATGCGGCCTTCCTCCCGGCTGTACTTGCTCTGGAGGTCGAACTCGGCCGGCGCGCTGTCCAGCACCTCGGTCATGGCTACTCCCGGTCTCCGCGCGCCGCGGGTGCGCCCGGAGTAGGTGGATGTGCGACGACTACAGTCGCTCGATGATCGTGGCGTTGGCCAGGCCGCCGCCCTCGCACATGGTCTGCAGCCCGTACCGGCCGCCGGTCTGCTCGAGGTGGTTCAGCAGCGTCGAGAGGATGCGGCCGCCGGACGCGCCGAGCGGGTGGCCGAGCGCGATCGCGCCGCCGTTCGGGTTGACCCGCTCCCACTCGACCGGGTGCTCCCGCTGCCAGGCCAGGACCACCGAGGCGAAGGCCTCGTTGACCTCGAAGGCGTCGATGTCGTCGAGCGTCAGCTTCGCCCGCTCCAGCACCTTGGTGGTCGCCGGGATCGGGCCGGTGAGCATGTGGATCGGGTTGACGCCGGTGACCGCGAAGGAGTGGAAACGGGCCCGCGGCCGCAGCCCGAGCTGCGCCGCCCTGGCCTCGGACATGATCAGGATCGCCGACGCGCCGTCGCTGATCTGCGAGCTGTTGCCGGCGGTGATCACCCCGTCGGGCAGGAACGAGGGCTTGAGCTTGCCCAGGACCTCGGCCGAGGTGCCAGCCCGGATCCCCTCGTCCTGGCTGAGCGTGCCGCCCTCCACCAACTCGCCGGTCTCCTTGTCGAGGCGGCGTGCCGGCACCTCGAGGATCTCGTCCGCGAACCGGCCCTCGGCGGTGGCCTTGGCCGCGCGCTGCTGGCTGCGCGCCCCGAGCTCGTCCAGGTCGTCCCGAGTGAGCTTCCAGTCCCGGGCGATCAGCTCGGCGGACAGCCCCTGGTGGACGCGCCCGCGGTGGCCGAAGGTGTCCCGGTCAGCGTACCGGGCGTCCACCAGCGGGCCGAACGGCTGGCCCAGCTTGGGGTCCGCCACCTGGGAGCGCATCGGGATCAGCGTCATGTTCTCGACGCCCGCCGCGATAACGATGTCGTAGGCGCCCGCCATCACGCCCTGCGCGGCGAAGTGCGCCGCCTGCTGCGACGAGCCGCACTGCCGGTCGATCGTGGTGGCCGGGACGCTCTCGGGCCAGCCCGCCGCCAGCACGGCCGACCGGCCGATGTTCAGCGCCTGGGCGCCGACCTGGTTCACGCAGCCGGTGATGACGTCGTCCACGAGCGCGGGGTCGAGGCCGGTGCGCCGGACGAGCTCGTTCAGCGTCAGCGCGAGCAGGTCGGCCGGATGCCAGCCGGACAGCGAGCCGTGCCGCTTGCCGGTCGCGGTCCGCACCGCCTCGACGATCACTGCGTCAGCCATGGAGCTTCCCTTCCAGAGACAGCGGATCCGCGGGCAGCGGACAGAAACGGCGTCGGACAGGAACGGTGTCGGAGCGCGGTCGGGACGCTCACCCGGCCACCCTTTCGAAGACGGCGGTCAGCCCCTGCCCCCCGCCGATGCACATGGTCTCCAGGCCGTAGCGGGCCTCCCGCCGGCGCATCTCGTGCAGCAGGGTCGCGAGAATGCGCCCGCCGGTTGCGCCGACCGGGTGGCCCAGCGAGATTCCCGAGCCGTGGACGTTGAACCGGTCGTCGTCTGCCTCGCCGAGCTTCCAGCAGCGGGTCACCGCGAGAACCTGGGCGGCGAACGCCTCGTTGAGCTCGATGAGGTCGATGTCCGCCAGGGACAGCCCGGCGCGGTCGAGCGCCTTCTGGGTGGCGGGGACGGGGCCGATGCCCATCACCTCGGGTCCCACGCCCGCCACCGCCCAGGACACCAGCCGGGCCATCGGTTCCAGCCCCAGCGACTCGGCGCGCGCCAGGGTGGTCACCACGCAGGCGGACGCCCCGTCGTTCTGGCCGCTGGCGTTGCCCGCCGTGACGGTCGACTCCGGATCGCGCATGATCGGCCGGAGCTTGGCGAGCGACTCCAGGCTGGAGTCGGGCCGCGGGTGCTCGTCGGTGTCGACCACGGTCTCACCGCGCCGGCCGCGGACCGTCACCGGGATGATCTCCTCGGCGAAGGTGCCGTCCCGCTGCGCGGCCACCGCCCGCCGGTGCGAGCGCACCGCCAGCTCATCCTGCTCGGCGCGGGAGATCGTGTACTCCCGCCGCAGGTTCTCCGCGGTCTCGATCATCCCGCCCGGCACCGGGTACCGCCGCCCACCGGCGGTCACCCGCCCGCGCGCGAGCGCGTCGTGCAGCATCAGCCCCGCGCCGCGTATCCCCCAGCGGCCCTGGAGGGTGAACATCGGCGCGTTGCTCATCGACTCCGCGCCACCGGCGATGACGACGTCGGACGCCCCCGTCGCCACCTGCATGGCCGCGTAGATGACGGTCTGCAGGCCCGAGCCGCAGCGCCGGTCGAGCTGCAGGCCGCCGACGTCGGTCGGCAGGCCCGCGTCGAGCGCGACCACCCGGCCGAGCGCGGGAGCCTCCATGCTCGAGTAGCACTGCGCGAACAGGACGTCGTCGACGGCCTCCGGAGCGAGCCCCGTCCGCTCGAGCAGCCCGCTGACCACCGTCGCGCCCAGCTCGTGCGCCTGCAGGTCCCGGAACACCCCGCCGAATCCGCCGACGGGCGTACGCACCGGCGAACAGATCACCACGTCCCGGCTGGTGACGCCGGCACGCTCGGCCTCGCCGGACGTGGCCGTGCTCGTCATGCCTCCCCCTCGGTGGTGGCGGCCGCCAGCGCCAGCTCGGCGACGCGGGCGCGCCGCGCGTGCTCGTCACCGAGCAGTAGCCGGTCCACGCGGCCCCGGCGCCAGAACAGGTGCGCGTCGTGTTCCCAGGTGAAGCCGATGCCCCCGTGCACGTGCACGAGGACGTCGGTCGCGTGGGCGACGGCGTCCGCCGCGTAGGCGGAGGCGGCCGCCGAGTACAGCGGCAGGTCCGCCGGGGCGGCGGCCGCGGACCAGGCCGCGAGCCAGACCAGCGACCGCAGCTGCTCCTCCCGCACGTAGGCGTCGACGAGGGCGTGCTTGACCGCCTGGAACCCGCCGATGCGCCGGCCGAAGGCCTCCCGGGTGCCGGCATACTCCACACCACGGCGGACGGCCTCGCCGACCGTTCCGAGGTCCTCGGCGGCGAGCACCACCCGTGCCACGTCGAAGGCCCGGTTCCACCGCGCCACGGCGCTCTCGCCGGACGCCAGCACCGTGGCCGGCGCCCCGGACAGGGTGATCGTCGCCAACGCCCTGGTCGGGTCGAACGGCGGCTGCGCGACCGCCTCGGCCGCCGGCCCGATCTCGGCCGCGACGAGCGCCGGCCCGCCTGGCGACGCCGCCAGGGTGAGGACGGTCCGTGCGCGGGCCCCGTCCACGGTGGGCCGCGTCGAGCCGGCGAGCGTGCCGTCTGGCGAGAGCCCGACGCCGGCCGGCTCCGCGACCGCGACCGCGACCGCGCCCTTCACGACGTCCGCGAGCAGGCTGCTCGCCCCGGGCTCGGCGAGCCCCGCGAGCAGCGGGACCGCCCATCCCGCCGTGGACAGCAGTGGGGCGGGGCTCAGTTCCCGGCCGGCCTGCTCCGCGACGACGGCGAGGTCGAGCAGGGTGCCGCCGTAAGACTGGGAGCCGGCCGCGCCGGCTGGCTCCGCGAGCAGGCCGAGCAGCCCGAGCTCGGCGAGCTCGGCGCGCGGGTCGGACAGGTCCGCGATGCCGTCGAGGACCGCGCGGCCGTTCGCCACGCCGGAGTGCTCCCCGAAGAAGTCGCGGGCCATCTCCTGGAGCGCGAGCTGCTCGGCGGAAAGCTGGAAGTCCACGGTCACGCCCTCGCTTTCGCCGTGGCGGGCGCCTTGTCGGGACGCGGCTCCTGGGGCAGGCCGAGCACCCGCTCCCCCAGGATGTTCTTCATGATCTCGGTGGTGCCGCCGGCGAGCGCCGCACCGTGCGCGAACGTCGCGACGTACTGCCACTTCGTGTCGCCGTCCACGCTCGCGCCGAACAGCGCGTCGTCGCCCTGCATCCGCAGGCCCAGGTCCGCGACCCGGGCGAGCAGCTGCGCCGCGGCGAGCTTGCCGGTGCTGCCCTCAGGGCCGGGCTGGCGGCCCTGGGCGATGGCGGTCAGCATCCGGTTCCCGGTCATCCGGCAGGCCAGCGCCTCGACCCAGCAGCTCGCGAACTCCTGGAGGACGCCCGGCCGCCGGTCGTCCGCGAGCTGTGGCAGCCGCCGGCGCACGGCCTCGGCGAGCGCGTCCGGACCGGCGCCGTACACCGACCCGTCGCCGGCGACGGTGAACCGCTCGTTCATGAGCACGGTGAGGGCCACGGACCAGCCCTGGCCGACCTCGCCCACCCGGTCGCCGTCCCGCACCAGGACGTCGTCGAAGAACACCTCGTTGAACAGCGCCTTGCCGGTCATCTCCCGCAGCGGGCGGACGGTGACCCCTGGCGCCTTCATGTCCAGCAGGAACATGGTCAGGCCCCGGTGCTTCGGCACGTCCGGGTCGGTACGGGCGAGCAGGATGCCGAAGTCGCACCACTGGGCGCCGGTGGTCCACACCTTCTGCCCGGTGACCCGCCAGCCGTCACCGTCGCGCACCGCCTTCGTCGCGACGGCGGCCAGGTCGCTGCCGGCGCCCGGTTCGCTGAACAGCTGGCACCACACCTCGTCGGCGCGCAGCAGCGGGCGCAGGTAGCGCACCCGCTGCTCGTCCGTGCCGTGCTCGAGGATCGCCGGGCCGCACATCCCCAGCCCGATCCAGTTGATCATTCGTGGCACCCCGGCGCGCCGGAGCTCCTGGTCGATGATGACCTGCTGGATGGCGCTCGCCCCGCGCCCGCCGTGTTCGACCGGCCAGGTAGCCCCGACCAGGCCCGCCTCGGACAGGACAGCCTGGGTCCGCTTGAACTCCTCCACCCGGCCCTCGGGCGTCGCCCCGGCGGGCGCCAGCCGGGCACGGTTCTCGGTGAGGAAGTCCCGGACCCGAGCGCGGAACGCGGCCTCCTCGGGGGAGTCCTCGATGTCCACCTGCTGCTCCCACCCTTCCCTAGGCCCGCTCGGCGGCCAGCCATCGATCGATAATGCGATCGGACGTACGATATAGCAAACCAGCGCCGGAATAGCCTACTTCGGCTGCAGGCGGGCGGCTCCGTCGAGACGGATCACCTCGCCGTTGAGGTAGGAGTTGCCGAGCAGCTCCAGCGCCAGGCTCGCGAACTCGTCGGGCTGACCCAGCCGTGACGGGAAGACCACGTCGCGGCGCAGTTTGTCCTTCATCGCCGCCGGGTCGGGGAAGCCGTCGTAGATCGGGGTGTCGATCAGGCCCGGAGCGATCGTGTTCACCCGGATCCCGGCGACCGCGAGATCCCGGGCGACCGGGAGGGTGAGCCCGACGATGCCGCCCTTGGACGCCGAGTAGGCGGCCTGTCCGATCTGGCCGTCGAACGCGGCGACCGACGCCGTGTTCACGATCGCCCCGCGCTCGCCGTCCGGCCCCGGCTCGGAGCGCCCGATGGCGGTCGCCGCGAGCCGGATGCAGTTGAACGTGCCGATCAGGTTGACCGTCACGATCCGGGTGAACCGGTCCAGCGGGAAGGCCGAGGCGTACTGGCCGTCCCGGCCGATCGTCCGGGCGGAGCCTCCGATCCCCGCGCAGTTGACCAGGATGCGCAGCGGCGCGAGGCCGACCGCCTCGTCGACGGCGGCGGCGACCTCCTCCGGCGAGGTCACGTCGGCCCGCACGTAGCGGCCGCCGGCGTCCGCCGCCGTCTGCGCCCCCTTCTCGTCCTGCAGGTCGACGATCACGACCTTGGTCCCGCGGGCGGCGAGCGCACGCACCACGGCCGCACCGAGGCCGGACGCACCACCGGTGACGACGGCCGACGCCCCAGCAAAGTCCACCGCTGCTCCTTTGATCGGCACAACCCTCCAGGGGTCATGTGGCGCTATATCGATAAGTCGTTTGCAATTACAAAACTAGCCACGCAACAGTCCGACTGTCAAGCAAAACCGGACGCCAGGCACTACAGCCGTTTGTCATACCGAACAGTGCGCGTCGACCAGGCCGCGTGCGGCCCGGAGGCCGGAGGGCCGGTTGACGCTCGGCAACGAGAGCCGTAATTTGCGACCACCCGGTCGAATTTACAAACAGGTCGCTGTGGATGAGGTACCTCCTTTGGTCCTCTGGCGGGCGGCCAGAAGCCCGACCGCGGGGTCGCGCCCTCGCGCGGCGGCCGCGCGGCCCGCCGCGAGACGCCACACATCGTTCGATCGCAGGAGGCAGGCGAGCCTTGGACCGCCACATCGATCAGTTGTTCATCGCGGGAGCGTGGTCCACGCCGGCCACCGACGCGAGGCTGGAGGTGGTCAACCCGGCCACCGAGGAGGTGGTGATCAGCGTCCCCGAGGCGAGCGCCGCCGACCTGGACCGCGCGATCGCGGCGGCGACGGAAGCCGCCCGGGATGGCGGCTGGCGACGGGCCGGGGTGGACGCCCGGGCAGCCGTCCTCGAACGGGCCGCCGTGCTGATCGGCGAGCGGGCCCGCGAGATCGGCCTGACGATGACCCAGGAGATGGGCGCTCCGCTGAGTGGCACCGTCGGCGGCCACGTGTCCGCCTCTGTGGCGACCATCCGCGAGCTCGCCGACATCGCCCGCGGCATCCCCGAACGGGAGATCCGCGCCGGCCGTGGCCCGGACGCGCTCATGCTGCGGGAGCCGGTCGGCGTGGTCGCGGCGCTGACCCCCTGGAACGGCCCGTTCGCGACGGCGGTGAACAAGGCCGTCGCGGCGCTGCTCATGGGTTGCCCGGTGATCTGCAAGCCGTCGCCGCAGACCCCGCTCGACGTCGCCTATCTCGCCGAAGCCCTCACCGAGGCCGGCCTGCCCGAGGGCCTGCTCAGCGTGCTGCCCGCGGGCGCGGGCGTCTCCGAGGCGCTGATCTCCCACCCGGCCGTCGACGCCGTCACCTTCACCGGCAGCACGGCCGTCGGCGCCCGGATCGGTGAGATCTGCGGGCGCAGGTTCGCCCGGGTCCAGCTCGAGCTCGGCGGCAAGTCCGCGGCCGTCGTCCTCGACGACGCCGACCCGCGGGCCGTCGCGAAGGTCCTGCGCGGCGGGGTGTTCCGCAACGCCGGGCAGGTCTGCACCGCGCTGACCCGCGTCGTCGTCCCGCGTTCGCGCTATGAGGAGTTCACCGAGGCGCTGTGCGCCGCCGCGAACGCCATCGTCGTCGGCGACCCGATGGATGCGGCCACGGAGATGGGGCCCCTGGCGAACGCGGCCCAGCGGGACCGCGTCGAGAAGTCGATCGCCGACGGGCTCGCCCAGGGCGCGCGGATCGCCGCGGGCGGCGGCCGGCCGAAGGGGCTGGACCGCGGCTACTACTTCGAGCCGACCGTGCTGCGCGACGTGGACAACGGCATGACCGTCGCGCGGGAGGAGATCTTCGGCCCGGTCGCGGTCGTGATCCCGCACGATGGCGACGCGGACGCCGTGCGGATCGCGAACGACTCCGCCTATGGGCTGCACGGAGCGGTGTTCACCGCGGACGTCCAGCGCGCGCTGGACGTCGCCGGGCGGATCCGGACGGGGACGTTCAGCATCAACAGCTGCGTCAACAATCCGACGTCGCCGTTCGGCGGGGTCAAGGCGTCGGGCATCGGCCGCGAACACGACCGGGAAGGCCTGGAGTTCTTCACCGAGCTCAAGACCGTGAACCTGACGCCCGCGATTTCCACGGCCCTGCGCGAGACCGTGGTGGTCCGATGATCAGCGCGGCGACCGAGTTCGAGACCGTCAGCGTGCGGGTCGAGGACGGCGTGGCCGTGGTCACGCTGAACCGTCCGGACAAGATGAACGCCTTCAACCCCACCATGCGTGAGGACCTGCTCGCCGCCTTCGACCGGACCGACGCGGACGACGAGGTGCGCGCCGTGGTGATGACCGGCGCCGGAAAGGCCTTCTGCGCGGGCGCCGACCTGTCTGGACGGGGATTCACGGCGGCGCAGAGCCAGGAGGGCGTGGAGGTTCCGCGCCTCACCCGGGACAGCGCCGGGATGGTCACGCTCCGGATCTTCGACTCGCTCAAGCCGGTCATCGCCGCCGTCAACGGCGCCGCCGTCGGTTTCGGGGCCACGGTGACGCTCGCGGCGGACATCCGCCTCGGCTCGACCAGGACCCGTTACGGCTTCGTCTTCGCCCGGCGCGGCATCGTGCCGGATGGCTGCGCGAGCTGGTTCCTGCCCCGGATCGTCGGGATCAGCCGGGCGGCGCGCTGGTCGTACACCGGAGACCTGATCTCCGGCGACGAGCTGGTCTCCTCGGGCCTCATCGACGAGCTGCACGCGCCCGAGGACCTGCTCCCCGCCGCGTTGCGGCTGGCCGGCGAGATCGCCGCGAGCACGGCGCCGGTGTCGGTGGCCGTGACCCGCCAGCTGCTGTGGCGGATGCTGACCGCCGACCACCCGATGGAGGCGCACATCGCCGAGTCCCGCGCTCTGTACGGTCGGATGCGCAGCGCCGACGCGGCCGAGGGCGTCGCCTCGTTCCTGGACAAGCGGCCGGCGGCCTTCCCGCTGCGCGTCTCGACGTCGATGCCGGACGTGTTCGATCCGGAGGCTCAGCCCCTGACCTTCCCCGACGAGCCAGCCTCGCGGCGGTACATGCCACCGGAGCCCGAGCCGCGGCGGCTCGCGCCCACCGATCCGCGGGCCGCGGCCGCGCCCTCCTGACAGGCTCGCGGGAGCCAGGCCACCACCACATCGAGGAGCCACACCCATGACCGAAGCGCCGTCCGACGTCACCGTCGAACGCGACGGCCCGGTTCTGATCATCACGATCGACCGGCCGACGGTGCGCAACGCGGTCGACGCCGCCGTCGCGCGCGGCCTCGCCGCGGCCGTCGACCAGCTCGACGCCGAGCCGGCCCTGTTCGTCGGCATCCTGACCGGGGCCGGCGGGACCTTCTGCTCGGGCTTTGACCTGAAGGCGTTCCTGCGGGGCGAGAGCGCCCAGATCCCGGGGCGCGGCTTCGGCGGGCTGGTCGAGCGGCTGCCACGCAAGCCGCTGATCGCGGCCGTCGAGGGATGGGCGCTGGCCGGCGGGTGCGAGCTCGCCCTCGCGTGCGACCTGGTCGTCGCCGCCGAGGACGCGTCGTTCGGTCTGCCCGAGGTGAAGCGCGGGCTCGTCGCCGCCGCCGGCGGGCTCATCCGGCTGCCGCGCCGGCTCCCCTACCATCTCGCGATGGAATACGCCCTCACCGGCAAGCCGCTGCCGGCGTCCAGGGCGGCCGTGCTCGGCCTGGTAAACACCCTGACCCGGCCGGGCCAGGCACTCGCCGGCGCGCTGGAACTCGCGAGGGAGATCGCGGCAAACGGCCCGCTGGCGGTCCAGGCGACCACGGAGATCCTGCGGACGTCGCTGGACTGGTCCGAGGAGGAGGCGTTCGCCCGCCAGCGCGAGATCGTCGCGCCCGTGTTCGCCTCGTCCGACGCCCGCGAGGGAGCGCTGGCGTTCAAGGAGAAGCGCGCCCCGCTCTGGACGGCCAGCTGAAGCGCGCCGGCCGGGGGGAACGAGGTTGGTCCCCCTCGGCCGGTGGAACGACAGACCGGAACCAAGGAAGGTCGATGACCATGAAGATCAGCGTGGATTCGAGCCGCTGCCAGGGGCACGCACTGTGCGCCGCGGTCGACGAGGACCTCTTCCCCCTGGACGAGGAGGGTTACAGCTCGCTCGGCGAGCTCCGGGAGGTCCCCGCCGGCTCCGAGGAGAACGCCCGGCTCGGCGTCGCCGCCTGCCCCGAGCGGGCGCTCACGCTGCACGACTGAGCCGGATCACCCGCGGCCGGATGTCCGCTGTCGCCGGACGGCGGCGTGGTGGAGCGCCACGCCGCCGCAACTCGAGAGACCAACCGCACGTTTGCCATATCGTCTGCCTGAAACCTAGACAGTCGGCAGAGCGGTGTCAAAGGTCACGTCGCAGCCGCTTGCCGGCGTCGCCGCGCCACCCAACATCGATCGGTTGACAACACCGCGTGACGCCTCGCCAGACGCCCGGCCCGCCTCACCGGACACGGGCCGCGCCGGACGGCACCTTCCGCCGTCACCACACCACCGCCGACCGGCGCCTACCGCCAGATCGGCACCGTGTCCAGGCCGCGGCACGGTGGGGCCACGAGGCCACGGCCCACGGCGTGCGAGTAACCGCGAGCCGGGCAGGGGGCCGGGGTGGTTGATAACATTCTCCACCGTGGACCACGGAATCGCGTTCTTTCCCACCGACTATTCCGCGCCGGTCGCGGATCTTGCCGTCGCGGTCGAGGAACGGGGATTCGAGTCTCTTTTCTTCACCGAGCACACCCACATTCCCACGTCGCGCATTTCCCCGCACCGGAGCGGTGGCGAGCTGCCCCGGCAGTACCTGCACACACTCGATCCGTTCGTCGCGTTCGGCATTGTCTCCGCCGTGACCCGGACACTGCGTTTCGGTACGGGCATCTGCCTGATGACGGAACGCGATCCAATCGTGACGGCGAAGGCGATCGCCACCGTGGACCTCGTCTCCGGCGGGCGTTTCCTGTTCGGGGTCGGCGCCGGGTGGAACGCCGAGGAGATGGCCGACCATGGCACCGACCCGAATCACCGCTGGGCCGTCACACGGGAACGGATAGCGGCGATGCGGTCGATCTGGAGCGCCGAGGAGGCGGAGTTCCACGGCAGGTACGTCGACTTCGGCCCGATGTGGTCCTGGCCGAAGCCGACCCGCAAGGAGGGGCCGCCCGTGCTGGTCGCGGGCGCCGGGCCGCGGGCGCTCGAGCGGGTACTCGACTACGGCGACGGCTGGTTCCCGATCCACGGTGAGCACTCTGGGCTGGTCGAGCGGGTCGCCGAGCTGCGCTCCCGGGCCGCCGACGTGGGCCGAGCCCGGCCGTCGGTGACGGTGTTCGCCGTGCCACCGAAACCGAAGACCCTGGACGAGCTCGCCGAGGCCGGCGTCGACCGCGCGCTGTTCCTGGCCCCGTCCGTCCCGTTCGCCGAACTCCTGCCCCGGCTCGACCAGTACGCCGCGCTGACGACCGCCTAGCGTGGGGGTCGCTCCGGCGGCGCGACGTCGTCCTCGCGGCTCTGTGCGCGGAGTATGACCCGGCCGTACCTGCCGCCCAGCGGGGCACGGGTGGCTTGGCCCGGCCAGCTGACGGTAGAGTGCCGACGGTTGGACATAATTGCAAACATGCGTTTGGACCTTGGGCGCACCTCCCGTGACACACGCCAACCATCTGACCGCGCACGGTCCACGATCCACCCGACCGACCGGAGGCACCACATGACTTCCTCTCCCCGCCGCGTCGCCATCGTCACCGGCGCGGCACGCGGCATCGGCGCGGCGATCGCCCGCAGGCTCGCCACGGATGGGCTGAGCGTCGCGGTCCTCGATCTCGATGAGGCGGCGGCGAAGGTCACCGTCGACGCGATCTCCGCCGACGGCGGCACGGCGCTCGCCGTGGCCGCCGACGTCAGCGACACCGACCAGGTCGCCGCGGCGGTCGGCCGGGTCGCGGCCGAGCTCGGCCCGCCCACCATCCTGGTCAACAACGCCGGCGTCACCCGCGACAATCTGCTGTTCAAGATGACCGACGGCGACTGGGACACCGTGATCGGCGTCCATCTGCGGGGCGCCTTCCAGATGACCCGCGCGGCGCAGAAGTACATGACGGAGGCCGGCTTCGGACGGATCATCAACATCTCGAGCACGTCCGCGCTGGGCAACCGCGGCCAGGCGAACTACTCCGCGGCGAAGGCCGGGCTCCAGGGGTTCACCAAGACCGTCGCCATCGAGCTCGGCAAGTTCGGCATCACCTGCAACTCCATCGCGCCCGGCCTCATCGCGACCGAGATGACCAGGGCGACCGCCGAGCGTCTCGGCGTTCCCTGGGACGAGTACGCCGCCGCACGGGCGAAGCAGATCCCCGTGGCCCGCGTCGGCGAGCCCGAGGACATCGCGAACGCCGTGTCGTTCTTCGCCGGCGACGCGGCCGGGTTCGTCTCGGGACAGGTCCTGTACGTCGCCGGCGGGCCCAAGGCGTAGCGACGCCCGGCGGTGGGGACAGCACACGGCAAAAACGGCCCGTGGCCGCGGCCACGGGCCTTGCCTTGGCACCTGTCCCGGGCGCATGCTCGAATTCCGGCGACAGGCGGCGTTCACGGGCGCAAGGCGCTCACGGTCGTCGCGGCCCGGAGGATTCGGCTGGTCCATATCGTTCACGCAGCTCGGTCTTGAGCACCTTCCCCCCGGCGTTACGAGGCAGCGAATCCACGGCCACGGTCCGCCGCGGCAGCTTGTAGCTGGCCAGGCGTTCGCGACAGAACGCCCTGATCTCGTCGGTGCTCGGCGGCTCGGCGGGATCACGGGGGACGACGACCGCGACCGGGGTCTCGCCCCAACACTCGTCGGGTACGCCGATCACCGCGACCTCGGCGACCTTCGGGTGGTCCGCGACGACGTTCTCCAGCTCGGCGCAGTAGATGTTCTCACCACCCGAGATGATCATGTCCTTTTTCCGGTCCACGACGTACACATAGCCCTCGTCGTCGCGCCGTACGAGGTCGCCGGAATGAAACCAGCCCCCGCGGAACGCCTCCGCCGTGGCGACCGGGTTGTTCCAGTACTCCTTCATGACCATGGGCCCCCGGTAGACGATCTCGCCGACCTCGCCGACCGGGACGTCGCGCATGTCGTCGTCGACGACCCGGACCTCGACGTTCGTCATCGGCGTACCGACCGAACCGATCTTGCGGACCGAGTCCTCGCCGCGCAGCGCGCAGGTGACCGGGCTGCATTCCGTCTGCCCGAAGCTCGACACGACCTCGGCGTGCGGGAACGTCTTCATCATCGTCCGCAGCAGCGTGAGCGAGGCCGGGGCCGCACCCCAGCTCAGTCGCCGCAGCGCGGAAAGGTCATGGGTCGCCAGGTCAGGGATCGCGCAGATCGCGGCCCACTGCGACGGCACGAAGAAGCACGAGCTGACCCGCTCGTCGGCGAGCAGGCGCACGGTGGCAGCCGGATCGAACCCACCCGACCGGATGATGACCGAGCGTCCGCCGTTGATCAGCAGCGGAATCGTCCCGGCGAGCCCGGCGATGTGGAAGAGCGGCGCGCCGGAAAGATAGACGCGGTCGTCGCGCGGGATTCCGAGAAATGCGATCTGGCTCAGCGCGTGCAGGAAGAGGTTACGATGGGTGAGCACTGCTCCCTTGGGATGCCCGGTCGTTCCCGAGGTGTACATGATGAATGCCGGGGCGTCGTCGTCGACGGCGAGCTGGACCGGGGTGTCGGCCGCGGCCGCCAGCAGGTCCTCGTACTCCAGCCCGAGGTGGATCACGGTCCCGACGTCGGGCGCCTTCTCCCTGGCCGTCCGCATTCCCGCCGCGAGCTCGTCGCCGACGAGAGCGCACCGGGCGCCGCTGTCGGCGAGAAGGTATGCGATCTCCGGGGGCGTGAGCCGGAAGTTGATCGTGACGCAGACGGCCCCGATCCGCGCGATCGCGTAGTACGACTCCAGGACTTCGATGCTGTTGCCCGCCATTACCGCGACCCGGTCGCCGGGGCGCACGTCCCGGTCGCGCAGCACGTTCGCGAGCCGGGTCACCCGGCCGTCCAGCTCCGCGTAGGTCCGGCGGTGCGCCGCGTCGATGAGGGCGATGGCGTCCGGCTGGCTTCTGGCGTGGCGGCCGAGGATGTCGCTCAGGGTCATTCCCCGGCCGCCGATGTCACTCATCGAGTCCGCCCTCCATCTTCGACTCGGCGCTCGCGGTGCTAGCCGAGCGCCGCGAGCGCGGTCTCCAACGGGACCTCCTCACGTGCGAGGAGCCCGCGCAGCCGAGCGATCGCCGGCGCCGCGCCGAGACCCACCGCCGCGGTGAGCCGACCGTGCGAACCGAACACCGCGACCGGCCGGCCCCGGCTCCCCCAGCTGACGATCGTCACGTCGTCGCCCGGGTCCGGCCAGCCGACGACCTGCAGCTTCGTGCCGAACTGGTCGCTCCAGACGTAGGGAGCGGCGTCGTGGGCTCGCGAGTCTCCCGTGACGATGTTGTGCGCGACGACGGCGGCCTGCTCCACGGTCGCGGTCCAGTGCTCGCATCGTGGGCCGAGCCCGAGGCGGGGGTGCCGCCAGCGCGCGACGTCACCCAGGGCGTAGACCCCCGGCACCGTCGTTCGCCCGGACGGCTCGCACAGAATGCCGTCGTCGATCTTCATCGTGCCGGCTGGGATCCAGTCGAGTTCGGGGACGCTTCCGATGCCGACGACGACCGTGTCGACGACGACCTCGTTTCCCGTCGACAGTTCGAGAGCGATGCCGCTGCCCCGCGGGCGAGCCGAGACCACGTTCGTACCGCAGAGCACCTCCACACCCTGCTCCTCATGAACCGCCCTCATCAGGTCCCCGACCGTGCTTCCGAGGACCCGTGTCAGCAACGACGGCATCGCCTCCACGATCATGACGTCCACGCCGAGGGCGCGGGCGCTGGCCGCGACCTCACAGCCGATGAACCCACCGCCGATCACCGTCAGCCGCCCGCCTCGGGAAAGCTGGCCACGTAGTTCGAGCGCGTCCTTCTCCGTGCGCAGCGTCCGGGCGCCGGCCTCACTCAGGAACGGCAGGGTCCTGGCTCTCGCGCCGGTGGCGATCACGAGCGAGTCGTACTCCAGCTCGGTCCCGTCGGCCAACGCCACCACCGAACGGTCGCCGTCCAGACCGACCGCCGCGCCGCCGAGGCGCAGTTCGACCCCGAGGCGCTCGTACTCCTCGCCGCTGCCGAGCCGAGGCGGCGGCGAACCGGTCCGCAACACCTGCTTGGACAGCGGCGGCCGGTCGTACGGGACGGCATCCTCGTCGCCGACCAGCGTTATTCCACCCTCGTGACCGGAGCCGCGCAACGCCGTCACGACACGATGTCCCCCAAGGCCCGCGCCGACGACGACGACGCGGCCAGTGGCTCCGCCCGCTGCATTACCCACCGTCAGGTTCTCCTTCGTGGCGACCACGGTCACCGACGAGTCGCGCGTCGCGCGCCATCGGGTACGCGGGGCACTTCGCGGGGGTACCTGTCACCGCAACTCCTCGCGTCCAGCCGAGTCGCGCTTCGTCACGGGACGTCGACGGCCACGTTATCGGGCGCGAGTCGGTTGGCGAACCGTACGGCCAGTCATGCCCCAGCAGCCGTCTTTCCCTGCCCTACATGACAGTCTATGCCAATATCTACACTTCGCGTCAAGACCCCGCCGGACGCGGGCCGGGGCGGGCTCGCACTCGACCCGGCACGGCGCTCCACGGACAAGCGGCGTGACGGTCAGCTGCGCCCGCCAGATCTGGCAGCCGCTGACATTTCTGTAGACTGTCCTCGTGGCGCAACCCGTCTCGCTCCGTGAGCGCACCAGGCAGGCGGTGCGCGCCGAGCTCAGCCGTTGCGCCATGGATCTCTTCGCCGCCGGCGGGTACGAGTCGACGACGGTCGCCCAGGTCGCGCGGGCGGCCGGCATGTCGGAGCGAAGCTTCTTTCGTTATTTCGGATCGAAAGAGGAGCTGGCCCTGGCCAGCCAGGAGCAGATCGGACGTCTGCTGGCCGAAACGCTTGCCGAGCGTCCGGCGGCTGAGCCGCCATGGCTCGCGCTACGCCGCGCCTTCGATCCCATCGTCGCGGCGATCGACGATTCGGACGGTCGCGCGCGTCGTCTTGTCGGGATGCTGCATGGCACGGCCGAACTTCGCGGTGGCCAGCTCAGCAGGCAACATGAATGGGCGATGCTCCTCGCGCCGCACGTCGCCGCGCACCTGCCGGCGGCCGAAACCGCGGCCGCTCCCGGCCTGTGCGCCACGGCGATCGCGGGTGCGGCCATCATGTGCTACCAGATGGCGCAGACCGCGTGGATCGAGGCGAACGGCAGTATTTCCATGAGCACGCTCCTCGACGATGCCATGGACGCCGTCGCCGGCATGGCCAGGCTAAGGTCCGAGCAGGCACCGAAGGACTGACGTCCGTCTCACTGGCGCGCGGGTCGAGATGGGAGCTGGTCCCCGAGGCATGGCGCTCGCGAGGGCCCGCCGCGCGGCACCCCCGTCCGCCGCCGTGGCGCCCGAACGTGGCGGCCATGCAACCTCGGCAGGTACAGTCTACTTAACTTGTATATCGATGCATGCCGAACCGTCATGGGCGACCTGAACGCATAGTAAGGTGTGCCGTATCGGCTACGGGCGATCAGAGGACTCACGCCTTGGCCCGGGAGCCGACGGGATGTGACCGCGGCCCGGTCCGTGCCCGCCGCCCGTGCCCGCCCGGGCGCGGGCGGCGACACAGCCCCGAACCGGAACCGAGGCGACCCGCGCCGACGAACGCGGGCATGGCGCGGCATGTGCAGGTGGCGGCACTGGAGGCAACCCATCATGAGTGTGGAGCGGTTCCCGATCGAGGAGGGTCACGTGATGGCCTTCGCCCGTGCGATCGGCGACGACAATCCGGTGTACCGGGACCCGGCCTCGCCGGCCGCGGTGGCGGCCGGCGGCCTGCTCGCGCCGCCGACCTTCACCCAGGCGAGCGCGCAGTGGGACCCCGAGTACGGGCTGCGTCCCAGGCCTGGCGAGAAGTGGTATGGCTCGGCCGCGGGGCCGGGCACCATGCCGGCGGGAAGGGGTGGCCTGCACGCCGAGCAGCACTTCACCTACCATCGCCCACTCCGCGTCGGGGATGTGCTGTCCGCGACGCGTCACGCCGGCGAGACCTGGACGAAGTCGGGCCGCTCGGGCCAGCTGGAGTTCACCGAGGTCATCACCGAGTTCCGGGACTCCGCCGGCGCGCTCGTCGTGACCGCGCGGTCGGTCGCGGTGCAGCGGCGGCCGCGAGCGGGAGAGGACGGCTAGTGGCACTCAACGCGAGCGATCTCAAGGTGGGAGACCGGCACTCCCAGGTCGTCGTGGCCGACCTGAGCCGTACCCAGATCGTCCAGTACGCGGGCGCGTCCGGCGACTACAACCCGCTGCACACCGACGAGCGGTTCGCCCGGGAGGCCGCCGGTTACCCCGGTGTCTTCGCGCACGGGATGCTCACCATGGGCATGACCGGTCGGATGCTCACCGACTGGGTCGGAGACGGGCGGCTGCTCAGCTTCGGGGTCCGCTTCACGTCCCAGGTCTGGCCGGGCGACACCCTGACCACCACCGCCACGGTCCGTGAGATCACCGAACGGGATGGGGAGCCGGTGGCCGAGCTCGACATGGTCACCGTCAACCAGGACGGCGTGACGGTCGTCTCCGGGACCGCGGCGGCTCGGCTCGACGTCTGAGCGCGGCGACGGACAGGCACCGCGCCGAGGGTGACCGATCAGGATCTCTCCATCACCCGGGGTGGCTCACCTGGGCGCTGGGGCGGCGGCGGGCTCCCGTCTCGTCCGTCGCCCTCCACCTCGAACCCCAACAGGTCGAGGATGGCCCGCCGATCGGGCTTCATGGCGATGTTGCGGGGAATGGAGTCCGCCGCGACGATCGTGGCCGGCACCTTGTAGGGCTCGAGCCTGGCGCGCACCCACGCCTTCAGCGCGTCCTTCCCAGGATCGGCGTGATCGTCCTTCAGCTCGACGACGGCGACCGGCACCTGGCCCAGGCGCGCGTCCGGGGCCCCGACCACCGCCGCGTCCGCGACATCGGGGTGCTCGCGCAGAATCCGGGCGACCTCCGCGCCGTCGACCTTGAATCCGCCGCGGTTGATCGCGCCGTCGACCCGTCCAAGGATCCACAGGAACCCGTCGTCGTCGTAGCGCGCGAGATCGTTCGTCCCGATCCAACCATGCGCCGCGCCCCGCGAGGCCTGCGCGGTCCGCACCTCGAGGAGACCCACCCCGCCCGTCGGCAGCACCGACCGGGTCTCCGTGTCCACGACGCGGACCTCGACGCCCGGATGCACCCGTCCGACGGCGCCCTTCTTGGACTTCGAAAAGCGCCGGTAGTCCTTCAGCGTCCAGCTCGCGAGCCCCTGGAACTCGGTCGCGCCATAGGCCTGCAGAACGGGCACGCCGTACCGGTCGAAGAACTCCTCGGCGACATCCGGGTCCAACGGCGCTGAGCCGGCCCGAATGGACTTGAGCGACCGCAGCCAGGCGGGATCCACGTTGGCGTCGAGCACCATGCGGATGCCGGCCGGGGGAACACCGGTCGTGACCACCTTGTAGTCACGGACGGCCTTGGCCCAGGCCGTCGGCTCGAACCTCTCCAGGAGGACGAGCTGGCGCCCGTCGGCCAATGGTCGGCGAAGATCGGTCGAGAAGGCGAACTATGCCGCCCTCGGGTCCATCTACGAGCTTTTCTGCGCCATTCAGAACGCGACCGTGCAGGCTCGATCACGCTTTTCCCGCCCGCGCCAGGAAACACCGGCACACGGAGGATCGGGACTGCCCGACCCGCACCTCAACGACCGCGCCGGATATCCTGCCACGGAATATCGTTGTCACTGAAGGGATCCTTCGGCAGCCCGAGAACGCGCTCACCGACATTGTTACGCTGCACTTCCGACGTCCCACCACCAATGGTGTCGCCACGACTGCGCAGAAACCCGAAGATCGTACGGTCCGCGGCCACGTCGTCGGGCTGGCGGGCCACGCCACTGATACCGAGCAGGTCCACCATCGCCGACTGCAGCCGCTGGTTGTGCTCCGACGACATCACCTTCAGCATCGCCGGCGCGGCGCCGTCACGGCCCAGCGCCCGCGCCCGCGCGTTCGCCATCCGCACCACGTTGTTCTCGACGTACAGCCGGGCCACGAGATCCGCCTGAACCGGGTCGTCGACGACCCGCCCACCGACCTCCCCCCGACAGGCCAACTCGACCAGCCGATCGATCGACGAACCACTGGTCCGCTCCCGCAACGACGAGCCGGCTCCCGACAGCATCGCCCGCTCATGCGCCAGCACGGTCCGCGCCACCCGCCAACCCGCCCCGACCTCACCGAGGCGCGCGTCGTCCGCCACCCGCGCATCGTCGAAGAAGACCTCGTTGAACTCGGCATCACCACTGATCTTCCGCAACGGCCGGACCGTGACCCCAGGCTGCTCCAGATCGAGCGCGAACGCCGTGATGCCGAGATGCTTGGGCACCGCCGGATCGGTGCGGGCCAGCAGGATCCCGAACCTCGCCTCGTTGGCGAAGCTGCTCCACACCTTCTGCCCGTTCACCAGCCAATGGCCACCACCCTCGACCCGCGTCGCCCTCGTCGACAGCCCGGCCAGATCCGAACCCGCGCCCGGCTCACTGAACAGCTGACACCAGATCTCACTGTTGTCCGCGATCCCCGGCAGATACCGACGACACTGCTCCGGACTACCCCAGTCCAGCAAGGTCGGCGCGGCCAGCGCCACACCCACGATGTTCAACGCGGTCAGCCGAGCCCGACGCAGCTCGCCGGTCACGACCCCGGCCAGCTCGGCGGGCAGACCAAGACCGCCGTACTCCACCGGCCAGGTCGGGCCGACCAGACCAGACGCACCCAAGACGGGATACCAGTCGCGATACTGCTGGGGGCTACGGATCGCGTGCAGCCTCGCCAGATCACCACCGAGCGCGGCCGCCAGCCAGTCCGCCGGCACATGGGCCTCGACCCACGAACGGACCGCGGCACGGAGGGTGGCCGCGTCCCCCGTGGCCGCCGCGGCCACCAACGCCTGATCTGGGATGGATGTCGTCACTGGCGTGCTCCCCTCCTCGCGTGCACGACCCCCGCCCGGGAAGGGTGGCCGGCTCGAAAGGGCCTCACAGCGTCATCGAGTACGGAACGGTCGAACCAGCATGTAAAGTATACTCTACTACCATGGAAGGTAGCCACCGGTCCGACACCTCCTTGGCCATCGACGAGCAAGACAAGCCCCCGGAGCTTGGACTCAGGCAGCTTGGGTTGACGATCCCGCTGCCGGCTCCCCTGCTGGAGCATCGGGAGCTGTTCCCTCGTCTGGCCGATGCCGGGTATACCACTCTCTGGACCGCGGAGGCGGCGGGTACCGACGCCTTCACCCCGTTGGTCCTCGCGGCCGCCTGGGAGCCGCGACTCGGCCTGGGGACGGGGATCGCCTCGGTCTTCACCCGCGGGCCGGCCCTGCTGGCCCAGTCCGCCGCCGCCCTGGCGGAGGTGGCTCCTGGCCGGGTGACGATCGGCGTCGGCACCTCGTCCGCGGTATTCGTCCGGAGCTGGAACTCCATCGACCCCGCGCGGCCCTACCAGCGGGCCGACGAGACCCTGCAGGTGCTGCGGCGGGCCCTGAACGGGGAGCGGGTCGACTTCGCCGGCGAGACGCTGACCGTGCGGGGTCTCCGGCTCGAACGCCCTCCCGCCACTCCGCCGCTCCTGGTGCTTGCCGCGTTGCGGCGAGGAATGATCAGGCTCGCCGCCCGTGCCGCCGACGGCATAATGATCAACTGGCTGTCGGCGAACGACGTGCGGACGGTGGCCGCCGAGTACGCGGCCGCCGGCGGTCGAGGCCAGATCGTCGACCGGATCATGGTGTGTCCGAACCCGGACGCCGACCACGTCCGCCGGGCGGTCAAGCCGCTGATCGCCCGCTACCTCTCGGTTCCCGGCTATGCCGAGTTCCAGCGGTGGCTCGGCCGCGGCGAGGAGCTGAGCGACATGTGGGAGGCGTGGGCGGCCGGTGACCGCGACGCCGCGGCCACGGCGGTGCCGGACTCCCTGGTCGACGAGCTGGTCGTGCACGGCACGCCGGAGCAGTGCCGCGAGGGGCTCGCCGCGTTCGTGTCGGCCGGCGTGACCATGCCGGTCGTGGCCGTGCTGCCCCATGGCGTCGACCCGGTGAAGGGCGCCCTGAGCATCGCGGAGGACTGAGCAGGGCGGAAGACTGGGCATCACGGAAGACTGAGCATCACGGATGACTGAGCATGGCGAGAGCGGCGGCCCGGGGTCACCGGGCCGCCGCCGGGCCTAGGCGGAGATACCGAACCGTTCCAGCCCGAAGCAGGCGATGGCGCTGCCGCGGACCAGGAGACGGGTCTCCTCCTCGCTCAGCCCGGCTCCCGCCGCGAGGTCGGAAATCACCTTCTCGGAATGCGGGAACGTGCTGTCCGAATGCGGGAAGTCGATCTCGATCATGATCTGGTCCATCCCGATCACATCTCGCTCGCGCAGACCGGTCAGGTCATCGAAGATGCAGCCGTAGATGTGGCCCCGGGCGTAGCTGCTCGGCGGCTCGGGCAGGACCTCGCGGATCCGTGGGTCGTACAGGTGCGCCCGCCGCCACGCGCTGTCCATGCGCTCGTAGAAGAACGGCATCCAGCCGACCTGGCCCTCGCTCAGCGCGATCTTCAGGTTCTGGTGGCGGGCGAAGACGCCGGACCAGATCCAGTCCGCCACGGCATGGATGGAGTTCTCCGCCGTCAGCGTCACTCCGACGAACTGGGGCGCGTCGGGTGACGTGGACGGCATCTTGGACGAGGAGCCGATGTGCATGTTCACGACGATGTTCGCCTCGTCGCAGGCATGCCATAGCGGTTCCCAGTATCCGGAGTGGATGCTCGGCAGGCCAAGCGCGTGCGGGGCCTCGGAGAACGCGATGGAGGTCGTGCCCTTCGCGGCGCACCTGCGCACCTCGGCGGCCGCGAGCTCCACGTCCCACAGCGGGATCAGGGACAGCGGGATCAGCCGGCCCGCCGCGTCCCCGCCGCACCACTCGTCGAGCATCCAGTCGTTCCAGACCTGGAGGGCCTGCAGCGCGAGCGTCTTGTCGGCGCGTTCCAGGAAGGTCTGGCCGCAGAAGCGGGGCACGGTCGGAAAGCAGATGGCGGCCTCGTTGTGATTGAGGTCCATCGCCTTGAGGCGCTCGTCCTGCTGCCAGCAGCCCGGGTGGATCTCGTCGTAGATGACGGGCTCCCGGGACTCCTTCCGTAGGCCGTACTGCGCGTACCCGGCGTGCAGCGGCCACACCATGTCCTGGTACAGCCAGACATCGCTCCAGCCGGTGTGCGGCCCCTCGGTCACGCTGTCGTCGAAGACGGTCTTCCCATCCACCACCGCCACCTGCCCGCGCCGGCGCTCGACCCGCGGGCCCTCGTCGCGGAACTTCGACGGGAGCCGGTCCTGCCACAGCGTCGGCGGCTCGACGACATGGTCGTCCACAGAGATGATCTTTGGCAAAGAAGTCACCTGGCACTCCTCACTGGGGGCGACATGCCGTCCCGCTGCTGGTTTCTCTGGCTCGGCCGCCCGGCACGCCGAGTACCCCGCGGGGCGCCGAACGATTCCTGGTTCAAGGGCTGGTCCGGCGGGGCCGGGTCATGGGACTCCGCCGAGTTGGTCCCAGACCTTCGCCCGGTAGGCCGCGTCGTCCAGCTCCGCCCGGCGGCGCAGGAGGGCGGCCGCCTCCGCTCCGACCGGGTGGCGGCTGAACGCCTGCTTCTCGTCCTCGATCGCCGTCGCCACGACGGCGGCGACCTCCTCGGGCGTGGAGGCGCGCGATCCGTGGGACTCGCGCAGAACTCCCGCCCACCGCTCGGCGAGCGCGGTGTACGGCTGGGCCGCCAGGTCATATCGATGCCGGTTCGTTCCAAAGCTGGACGACACCGCCCCGGGCTCGATGACGATGACGCGGCCGCCGGTCGGCTCCAGCTCGAAGGACAACGACTCGAACGCGAGCTCGAGCGCGGCCTTCGACGCCCCGTAGACCCCCGTCAGCGGTCTGGTCGCCCGCCCCGCCGGCGAGCTGACGAGCACGATGGTGCCGCCGCCCCGGGTCCGCATCGAGGGAAGCAGCGCCTTGGTGACCCGCAGCGCGCCGAGCAGGTTGACATCGAAGACCTTCTCGATCACATTCATCGGAATCGCCTCGAGCGGTCCGTGCACGCCAAAGCCCGCGTTGTTCACCAGGATGTCGACGGGGGCGATCCGGGCCACGAGCTCGTCCACCTGGCTCGCGCTGGACACGTCGAGCCGATGGCGTTCGGCCACGTCGAGCCCGTCGAGCTCGCCGGGGTCGCGGGCCGTGGCGACGACCTCCACGCCGCGCCGGGCGAGCTCGACGGCGACGGCCCGGCCGATGCCGCTGGAACAACCCGTGATCAAAGCTCTCGACACGGCATGACCTCCGACCGCTTACAGCCCATCCCGTCTCGGCGCCACGCAAGCCAGGCGTGCCGCCGCCGGGGTGACGGTCCGCCCAGGCCCTGCGCCATCCTCGGCGCGGACGGCTCCAGGAATCGGGCGGGCAACGATGAAGCCCGGCCTTCGTCTTCCGGCCTCCCCGAGGTCGGGCCTGGCTGACGTCGAAGACCCGGCTTCCAGGTACGGTATACTCTACCTGCGGTTCCCGCCAGAGCCCACGGTCTCCGGCGGCCCCCGTCCCCAGAAGAAACTCTAAAGCCCGGAGATCTCCAGGATGACGACCTGGGCGGCCTCCGGGGCGGATCCGACCGCGATGTCGCCCACCGTCAGCGCGGGCTCGCCGCCGAGGAAGGTCGGGTAGATGACGTTGATGTCCGCCGGGTTGGCCATGCCCAGCGGGCCGCCGTCGATGGCCATCTTCAGATGCGAGCCGTCGGTCGGGAAGACGTGGATCTCCTTGGCGATCGGGTTGGTCGCGAAAACCGTTCCCCGCCTGGTGACCGCGGCACCGTCGCAGATCCCGAGGTCCTTCACGAACGGGTCGGGAAGACGGCCGGCGGCGAAGTCGTCCGCGTCCAGCCGGATCACCGCGCCGTTGAGCGGGTCGTGGTAGGAGGAGGTCACGACCCAGGCGCTGCCGTCGATCGGGGACGCCGCGACGCCGTTGAACCAGCCGATGAAGTCGACCGCCTGGACGGTGCGGGCCGCCTCGGGATCGTCCGCGAGCAGCGCGTCGATGCTCTCGTACGGGATGCGGTAGACGCACGACGGAACCGGGGACGGGAGCGCCTTCTCCGGGTTGGTGTTGGGATTGTCGGCGAGGTAGATGTCCCCGTTCGGGGCGACGGCGATCCCGTTCGGCATCTCGACGTGGTGGCCGAGCGCCTGGGCGATGGGCGAGCCGGCCCAGACGGCGATCCGGCCGCGCCGCTCTCCGGTCAGCGGGTCGAAGGCCAGGATCTGCTGCCGGGCCTCCTCGTCGGTGCCCAGGGGGGCTTCCAGGCTCGTCGCGAAGGGCTTCCCGCCGCAGGCCGTGAGCCCGGTGCCGGCCGGCCAGGTGCCGGTGCCCTTGCGGTGGACCTCGGTGCCGAGCGTGCCGGTCAGGCCATCCACCAGCCGCCGCTGGGTGACCGTGACCTCTCCCTTGGCGTCAATGCGCGCCTGGGTGATGAAGGCCTGGTCGCGCAGGTAGACCAGGCTCTTCCCGGCGCGGTGATGGGGGTTTCCCATCACCATCGTGCAGTTGCCGAAGATCAGCGTTTCGCCGTCGTCGAGCAGCTCCGCGCTCTCCGGGTTCGTCGCCCCGCCGACCCGCCCCAGAATTTGTGTCTCCAGAACACCGATGTTCGCCACGTCATCTTCCTTTCTCGTCAGCGCGTGGTCTGGGCGGGTCAGCCGGTGTAACGGACCTCGTAGATGGAGCCGTCCGGCTCGTGGTACTCGCCGGTGGCGTAGCTCTTGCGGAGGGACGCGATGACCATGCGCGGCCCGTCGAACACGAAGCTGGTGGAGCCGCCCTGGAGGTTCTCGGCGAAGACCGAGGTGTTCCCGGCGAGGTCGGTCCGCATGATGCGGGCATCGTAGGGCAGTGCCGCGTCGACCGCCCGCGTCTCGTGCATGAGGTTGGTGGTGCCCTCGTCGGCCCAGAACAGGTCGCCACCGAAGGGACCGAACTCCGGCGGGGCGATCGCGGTGTTCGTGCCGTAGTGGACGCCCTCGATGGGGGTCGGGTCGAACCGGTCCGGCGTCGTCAGCCGGAAGTACTTCAGCTCGAGCCGCCGGCTGGCCCGCTGGGTGAAGTTCGTGTCCCACGGCCCGGCGACGATGAGTTCACCCTCGAGCTCGCCCCAGTGCGGGGGAGCGTAGAAGATGAGCAGCGGCATGATCGTCTTCGGGGTGACCTTCTCGTCGAAGACGATGAACGGCTCGACCTCACCGTCCGCCGAGATGCGGTAGATCGTGCAGTTCATCATCGACTGCGCGAAGAAGTACCCCTCGTGCTCGGTCCCCTTGGCGCCGAACGCGCCGGGCATCATCGCGCCCGGGATGCCGCCGCCGATCGTGCCCGAGTGCGGGAGCTTGGCGAAGACCACCGCCTCGCTGGAACCCGGTGCCACCCGGTACAGGTAGTGCTGGGAGTGCGCGCCGAGACGGCCGGGCTTCGACTGCCCCGCGATGAAGATGTGGCCGCCCCAGGGGCCGAACCACTCGGGCGCGAGCTTCGGCCGGATGAACGAGCCGGCGCCGCCGTGCCCGGGCGCGATGATCGTCTCCAGCGAGTCGTCCGGGCGCAGGCGGTAGAGGGCACCGTGTCCGGCCTCGGGATCCCAGCCGCGCCGCTTCTGACCGCCGATGTCACTTACGATGACCGAGCCGTCGCTCTCGAGCCAGCACAGCTGAGGGTCGTACAGCGCGTCCCCGGCCGTGATGATCTCACGGCTCGTGAAACCGTCCGGCACGACGGACATCCGGAACTCACACTGGTCTCGAAGCCACTGGTAGTCAGCGTAATCCGCGGAAACTACGGTAACCACGTCCACTCCTGTCTGCCGAAGGTCGGATGGTCCAGGACGCGCATGTCGAGTGCGGCGCACCGGCGGTTCGGCGACGGGACCTGTAGCACGTTGTCCTCCTCGTCGGCCTCGTCGAGGGCCATGGGGCGCAGTAAGAGTAGTATACTTCTCCCTCGTCTGGGCAAGATGCCCGCGATCTCCCCCAGCACCTGAGGAGCTGCTCGTGGCCGCGACCTTCCGGGATTCCGACGAGCAGGCGATGCTCCGCGACACCGTCCGCACCGTGCTGGCCGACATGGACGCGACCGCGGCGGCCGTGCTGCGCCCGGCGGACGGCGGCACCGCCCAGGAGGAGCGTGACCGGCGCTGGCAGGCGCTGCTCGCCGGGCTCGGCGCGGCCGGGGCGCTGGTGCCGGCGGAGGCCGGCGGGCTCGGCCTGTCGTTGGGCGACGTGTGCGTGATCCTCGAGGAGATGGGCCGGGTCTGCTACGACGGCCCGTTCCTCAGCTCGGAGGTGCTCTCGGGCCTCGTCCTGCAGGTCGCCGACCAGGACGTCTCCGCCGACCTGTCCGCCGCCGCCGAAGGCGCCTACCGGACGGCGGTGAGCGGCCTGCACCACGGTCCGGGGCCCGCCTGGTGGCCGCGCGAGGTGGTCGCGACCCGTGGCCCGTCCGGCTGGACGCTGACCGGCCACGCGCGCGGCGTGGTCGAGGGGTGGGGCGCGCGGGTCCTGTTCGTCGTGGCCGAGCACGAGGGGCGGCTCGGCGTCTGGGCCGTCGAGGCGACGGCCCCCGGTCACGAGCAGGTGGAGCTCACGACCCTCGACCTGACCCGCGGCCAGTCCGACCATCACCTCAGCTCGACACCCGCCCGGCTGGTGCTCAGCCCCGAGCGCGGCCCGGAGGTGCTGCCCTGGGTGGCCCGGCGGGCGACCGTCGCGCTGTGCGCCGAGCAGGTCGGGGCGTGCACGGCGGTGCTGGAGGCGTCGCTGGACTACGCCCGCAACCGGTACCAGTTCGGGCGGGCGATCGGCTCGTTCCAGACGATCAAGCACCGGTGTGTCGATATGGCCATCGCCGTCGAGGGCGCCGTGGCCAGCTACGCACACGCGCGCGGCGAGCTGGAGGCTGTGACCGAGCAGTCGACGGCGGACGAGCTGGCCGCCGCGACGCGCACGACCGCGGTCGCGGGCGCCCACTGCTCGGAGGCCCTGTTGTGGGTCGCCGGCGCGAACCTGCAGATCCACGGCGGGATCGGGATGGCCTGGGAGCAGGACTGCCACGTCTACCTGCGGCGGGCCAAGGCGTCGGAGCGACTCTTCGGCACGCCGGCCCAGCACCGGGCGCAGCTGGTCCGGACCTGGACGGACGCTGCCTGACCGCTCCCCCGGCCCCGGCGGCGGCTCAGAGAATGACGCGCGCGGCGCGGAGCGCGTCGAGCGCGCCGGCGTCGAACCCGAGGCTCGCGAGGATCTCGTCGCCGTGCTCGCCGAGCTTCGGGGCGAGACGGTGCGGGGCGGGGACGGCATCCCCCGCGCGGATGAGGAGGCCGACCTCACGCACCGTGCCGCGCGTCTCGTGCGGGCAGGCGGCGGACCGTCCGGTGCGAAGGTTCTCCGGGTCACGCAGGAAGTCCCGGCTGTTGAGGTGATCGACGGGCACGACGGCGGGGACGCCCGCCGCTCGCAGGGCCTCGGCCAGGTCGTCGGTCGACCGGGCCGCGAACGCGTCGAGGAGGATCGAGTCGAGCACGTCCGCGTTGGCGGTGCGCGCCGCGGGGTCGGCGAACCGCTCGTCGCCGGCGATGTCGATGTCGAGTGCCTTGCCCAGGGCCTCGACCTCGGCCCGCGAGCTCGCGACGACGCACAGCCAGCCGTCGGCGGTCTGGTAGAGCCGTTCCAGCGGACCGAAGCCGAACTGCATCACGTCCAGCCGCATAGCCCCGACCGTGCCGCCGTCCGCCCGCCGCACGATGTGGGCGACCTGGAGCATGGCCGCGTTGAGCTGCGGGTGCTCGAGCTGCTGCCCCTCGCCGGTCGCCCGGCGGTGCAGCATGCCCATGAGCATTCCCATGGCACCGAGCAGGCCGTTGCCCGGGTCCTCGTTGCCCGCCGGATAGACGGGTGGGTTGAACTGGCCGGCTACCTCGTAGGCGGCGCCGACGTAGCCCGACATCAGCGGCGCGAAGCTCTGCCTGTTCGCCAGCGGCCCGCTGGACCCCCAGCCGGGGCCGTAGGCGTAGACGACCTCCGGGTTCAGCGCCCGGGCCTGCTCGTAGCCGACGCCGAGCCGTTCCGCCGCGCCCGGCCGCATGCTGTGGTGCACGACGTCGGCCCAGGCCAGCAGCTTCTCGATCACCGGCCGGGCGTCGGGATGCTTCAGGTCGATCGCGAGGGAACGCAGGCCCGCGTGACTGCTGCGAAAGATCACTTCCGAGCCGCGGTTGGGGTCGCCCGCGAGGGTCTCGACCCTGATCACGTCGGCCCCGAGGTCAGCGAGCAGCCGCGATCCGTAGGGCCCGGCGTAGAACGCGCCGAGATCGAGGACCCGAAGGCCGTCGAGCAGCGGCCGGTCCCTGATCACGTCGCCACCCGGACGGGGGCGCCGCGCGTCCGCGCCCGGCACCGCCCCCGCGTCGTGTTCGCCGGCGGTGGGCGCCGGCCCCGGCACGGCGGCCGGCGTGCGCGCGAACCTGATGGCCGGCGCGGCCTGCTCGACCTCACCGAGCGCGGGGTCGTCGATCCGGACGACCATCTCGTTGTGCCGGACCTGCGGCTCGTCGAACACCTCGCCGGCGCGCAGCAGCGGGATGGCGCAGATGTCGGCGTCGGTGAGCCGACGCAGCCAGGTGGCGCGCGGCGCGGTCGCGAAGACCTTGGGCAGGTGCTCGTCGAGCAGCGCCCGCTGCTCCGGTGTGAGCGGGATGCCCATGTCCAGGCCGGACTCGCTCGCCGGCACCCGGTCGCGGAGCCCGAGAATCCCCATCAGCCGGCCGAACGCTCCCACCGCGCCGGTGTGCACGCCCAGCACCTCGTCGTCGGCACAGGCGAAGTTGCGGGCGATGAGGCGCTTGCTGCCCGGATCGCGGGGCGGCGGCGGAACGTCGGCGTCCCCCCAAAGCATGCTGAGGTAGACGAGAGCGCCGTCCAGCAGCGAGGTCTCGACCCGACGGCCGAACCCGTCGTCCTGCCGCCGGTACAGGGCCGCCGCGATGGCGATCACGGCCAGCGAGGCCGCGCCGGTGCTGGCGAAGGGCAGGCCCTCGAAGATCGGCCCGTCCCGATGGCCGGGCTGCTCCCCCATGGTTCCGACCAGGGCGTGCACGAGGGCCTCGTGGCCTGGCATGTCGCGGTGGGGACCGTCCTGGCCGAAGCCGGAGATCGAGCAGTAGACCAGGTGGGGACAGCGATCGTGCACCTCGCCGTATCCGACGCCCAGGCGGTCGGCGACGCCGGGCCGCCAGCTCTCGACGAAGACGTCGGCCGTCGCCAGCAGCTCGAACAACCGGGCGCGGCCGGACGGCGTGCGAAGATCGACGATGATGCTCCGCTTACCGCGGTTGAACACCGAGTACGGGCCCGCGAGCTCCTCGCGGAAGCGGTCGCCGCCCGGGGGCTCGACCCAGATCACCTCGGCCCCGTAGTCGGCCAGGATTCCCGTCGCCCGCGGGCCGGCCGTACCGGTCGAGCAGTCGATCACTCGGATTCCCGCGAGCGGACCCGGCACAACGACCTCCATCTCCGATGACATCGAGGCGAGTCAAGGATACCCTATCTGCACTCTTCACCCGCACACTCTTGCTCTGGTGAGCGTCTTTGCTCCAGACTCAACCGCATAGAGTATGCCATGCTCGCTGAGGCGGCGCCGTGCGAATGATCAGCCGCGGGATCGCCCACCGACGTCTCCGGCTACCGCCCGGCAGTCGACGAGACGGCGGACGAGCCGGACACAGCCTAACGGCCCGGCCGTTCCCGGCCGGTCGCCCTGTCAGACCCGGGCACAGCGCCCTTCTCGCCTGCTCGATTTCCCCCTGCTCAGCGTTCCTCCTGGCCAACGTTCCTCCTGCCCAGCGCCCCGACCACGGCATACAACAGCACATCTGGCAACGGCACATCTGGCCCATCGTGGAACGAAGGATGACCAATGACGCTCGACGCCGCGACCACGCAGCTGCTCGCTCAGTTAGCCAGTTCTGACGCACCGCCGCTCCACCAGCTGAGCGTGGCCGACGCGCGCGCGATGGGAGAGCACCTGCGACCCCTGCTCGGCGCGGGGCCAGCGATGTACGAGGTCAGGGATACGGCGATCTCAGCCGAGGATGGCGGCAGCTTCTCGGTCCGTTCCTACCGCCCGCTCGCCCGCACCACCGCGGTCATCGTCTACTTCCACGGCGGTGGGTGGACGGTGGGCAGCGTCAGCAACATGGACACACTTGCCCGGCACATCGCGGAGCGGACCGGATCGACCGTCGTCTCCGTCGACTACCGGCTCGCCCCCGAGCACCGGTTCCCGAGCGCCGTCCTCGACGCAGACGCCGCCCTGCGGTGGGCCGCGGCATACATCCAGGAGCTGGCGGGCGCCGAGGTGCCCCTGATCGTCGCCGGCGACAGCGCCGGCGGCAACCTCGCCGCCGTGGTGGCCCGTCGAGCGCGGGACACCGCCGGACCGTCCATCGCGCTGCAGGTCCTCGTCTACCCCGTCACCGATTGCGACATGACGACGGAGTCCTATCTGGACCCCGCCAACCAGGTGATGCTCACCGCGGCCACCATGCGCTGGTTCTGGGATCACTACCTCCCCGACCAGCGGGCGCGGACCGACCCCGACGCCTCACCACTGCGGGCCGAGAACCTGGCCGGCCTGCCACCCGCGATCGTCATCACGGCCGAGCACGACCCGCTCCGCACCGAGGGCGAGGAATACGCCCGGCGGCTCTCCGAGGCCGGCGTCCCGGTGGTCTCGCGTCGGTTCGACGGCCAGATGCACGGATTCTTCAGCATGGTCGGCCTGCTGCCCGGGGCCCTGGAGGCGGTCGACTTCATCGCCGCGGAGATCTCCGCTCAGCTCGGTTGGAGCCCGAGCGTCTTCGCCCATCTGAGGGTCGCCCCGATCGAGGCGTCGGACGACGAGCTGCGCGCGTTCCTCACGGGCGCGGAGTTGCCCTCGCTGCTCCAGACCCTCGCCTACATCACCGGCGACCTGTCGATCCTGCGCGACGACCTGCGCCCGGGCGGGTCGCTGTTCGGCGGCGCCGGGCTGACGCAGGACAAGCTCGACGAGGCCCGTGAGCTCGCCTTCTCGATCCTGCGCCGGTTCCGGGACGAGGGCAGCCGCCCCACCGACCGTCCGTCCGACGACGTCGTCCGCGAGATCATCCTGTGGGGCATGCCGAACGTCGGCGCCGACTATCTTCCGTTGCTCGCCGAGGAACTCGTCGTCGCCGGGGACGACCCACGCGCGCCTGGCTGGACCAAGGAGGGACTGGCGCCGACGACCGACTTCGAGGCCGTCATCGTCGGAGCGGGGATGTCCGGCCTCCTGGCCGCGTACCGCCTCTCGCAGGCGGGGATCCGGTACCAGCTGTTCGAGAAGAACTCGGACGTGGGTGGAACCTGGCTGGAGAACCACTATCCCGGCTGCCGGGTCGACGTCGCCAGCCACAACTACACATATTCCTTCGCCCCGCGTCTCGACTGGCCCGAGCAGTTCTCGCGCCAGGGCCTGATCCTCGACTACTTCCGCGACTTCGCCGAGACCGCCGGCGTCCGCCGCGACATCACCTTCGAGACGGAGGTAGTGCGGGCCACGTTCCGCGAGGACCTCGGCCGGTGGGAGATCGTCGTGCGGTCCGCGCAGGGAGAGCGCACAGTCCGCGCGAACGTCTTCATCTGCGCGACCGGCCAGCTCAACCAGCCGAACCTGCCGGACATCCCCGGGCGCGCGACGTTCACCGGGCCGAGTTTCCACTCCGCGCGCTGGGACCACGACGTCGATCTCACCGGCAAGCGGGTGGCGATCATCGGGACCGGCGCCAGCGCCTTCCAGTTCATTCCTATCGTGGCGGAACAGGCGGGACGGCTCCTGGTCTTCCAGCGGAACCCGGGCTGGCCGATGCCCACGCCGCACACCCACGACCCGATCCCCGACAGCCTTCGGTGGCTGCTGACGCACGTCCCGTACTACGCGGCCTGGTACCGGTTCAGCCTCTTCGCGCCCGCCGTCCACGGCGCTCTCGAAGCGGCCACGGTCGACCCGGACTACCCGCCCAGCGAACGAGCCGTCTCGGCGCTGAACGAGCAGCTGCGCGGCATGCTGACCGACTACCTGGGCGCGCAGTTCGAGGACCGGCCGGATCTCCTTCCCAAGGTGCTGCCGTCGTACCCGCCCATGGCGAAGCGAATGCTGCGCGACAACGGGATGTACGCCGCCGCGCTCAAGCGGGAGAACGTCGACCTCCTGACCGACGGCATTCAGCGGATCACTCCGCGCGGAATCGTCACGATGGACGGCGTGGAGCACGAGGTCGACGTCATCATCTACGGAACGGGTTTCCGCGCCGCGGAGTTCCTGACTCCCATGGAGGTGATCGGCCGGAACGGCGTCGACCTGAACATGGAGTGGAACGGCGACAGCCGCGCATACCTCGGCATCACGGTCCCGAACTTCCCCAACATGTTCCTGCTTTACGGGCCGAACACGAACCTCGTCATTCACGGAAGCATCGTCATGTTCACCGAGTGCGAGGTCTTCTACGTCATGGAGTGCCTGCGGCATCTCCTGGCCGAGGGGCACCGGGCGATGGACTGCCGCCCCGAGGCGCACGACCGGTACAACGCCTGGGTTGACGAGGGGAACGCCCTGCGGACCTGGGGGTACTCGAAAGTCAGCAGCTGGTACAAGAACGCCACCGGGCGGTCCTCCCAGAACTGGCCGTACTCCATCCTCGAGTTCTGGAACCGGACCCGGCAGCTCGATCCGGCGGACTACGAGATGCTGTAAGCCCTCGGCATGAGACCGCCGCGGTCCTTGCATGCCCCGGCCGCGGCGGGATCCGCCGACCCCGAGCTACGCGTGGCCAGACGTCGTCCGACCCGCTCCGGGCACTCGGCCCCGCGCACCAGCACCGCGACCTCGTCGCCCCGAGCCGGGCGACGAGGTCGCTCGGGCGGAGCACGACGTCACCGGCCCCATCACTCCGTTGCTTCCTACCCGGCGTAACGCCTCATTACCGGGAAAGGCTCGCTGGTAAGGCCAACCGGGTCGACGTCGGCCAGGTCATCCGCCCAGTGCCTGGCCACACGCGACCGGCGGCTGCGCGGCGACGAAGCGCCCGGCCGTCACCCTGACCAGGAAGTAGCACGGGTCGATCGATGGACTGGGCGAGGCGAGATCGACGGGCCGCGACAGCAGACCGTCCGCGTCATAGGCGCTGATTCCGCGCAGCGCGGTCAGGAATGACGACCGGGTCGGACACGTTCCCGCCCGCCGCAGACCCTGGACGAACATGTCGGCGGAGATCCACCCCGACACCGCGATCGTCTGCTCCGCATCCTGGAGATACGGCGCGTAGGCGGCGACCGCCGACCGATACTCGTTCAACGCCGGGTTAGGCTCCTCGAAGGGACGCGTCTCCGAGAAGAAATACGAACCGTCAAGTTGCGAGCCGAATGCCTGAGGAACAGCCTGGGAGTAACCGGCGAGTGAAAGGACGAGGGGGCGCGGGCTGCCGGCGGCGACCAACGCGGACACGATGGCCGCCAGTTGATCGGGGGCGAGAAAGGACACCAGCGTATCCATGTTGTCCGCGCGCAGCTTCCGGGCGATCTGCCCGTAGTCCACCGGCGCGGAAACCTTGATCTTATCCACCGGAATGTTCATCCCCCGGAAACCGGCGGCCAGAGTATCCCCCAGAACCTCACTCGAGGTGTCGAAACCGCCGAAGAGAACAGCGACCCGATGCCCACCCTGAGACTTGGTCACGTTGCCGAATGTGGTGACGGGCAGCCCCGAGATCGGATTAGAGAAGGCGACCATGTTCGGGTGCTGCCGCCAAGTGCCGTCGGGGGCGAACCCGGCGACGGGCACCCCCTGGCTCGCGACATAGGCGGACGAATCAGCAATGTTCGCCGAGCCGCCGATGATGCCGAACACGTGGTCGACCTCCACCAGCCGCTTGACGCTGGCCGCGCCACCGGTACCGGTCGAGTCGTCGTTCTCCCACTTGTAATTCAGAGTCCTCCCGTTGACCCCTCCCTTGGAGTTCTCCAGGCCCAACCGAGCGTCGATTCCAGCCCGAAAGGGTAACAACACCTGAGCAGTTATACCCTCCGTCGCCGTCAGTAAGCCTAACGTCACGCTTTGAGCATTCATGCCCGGCACAGACGTGGTATTGCACTTACGGGTCGCCGACTCATGCGACCCGCCGCATGCGCTCAGGCCGAAGACCAGGGCGGCGAGCAGACCAACGGACAACGGCCTCATCAACGGGCCGCGAACGGAACCTATGGACACCAAGAACCTCCAGATGCCGGCACCTGACGCGGGTGATCATAGCCACGGTCTTTCGGGTTCCAGCAGGCGGAGGTGACGCCTGTAGCGGCTGGTCTACCTGTCGCAAGCTAGCGGTTGCTTGCCGGTGGGAGTCCGGACCGGTAGCTGCCAGGAGGCCCGTAGCAGACTCAGCCCCGATCCACCGTCGGTTGTAGCGGGTTCGGGGTGTCTTGAACGCGTAAATGCCGTCTGATCTGGGATGATGGTCTTGCTCAAGGCGAACGCAGGGTGCTCGCCCATCGCGTGCAGCCGCTGCCGCATGCCCCGGCCGCGGCGGGATCCGCCGGCCGAACCACACAGTATCTACCCTGTGTGGCGGACCGTCTCGGCGGGCGGCAGGCGCGACGCCCGCCACGCGGGGCCGATGGTCACGGCCAGCACCGCGAGGTAGATCAGCCCGAGGAGGCTCCCGACGCTGGGCAGGTCGATGCCGAAACCGGTTCCGGTCTGGTTCCGGCGGTAGAACAGATAACCCATGGCGATTCCGGCGGTGACGCCGACTGCCGCGCCGATGGTGGCGGTGACTGTGGATTCGGTCAGCAGCGCGAGGATCACATTCCGGCGCTTGTAGCCGATGGCCCGCAGGATACCGAGGGCGTGCCGGCGTTCGGTCACCGAGCGCATGGCGACAATGCCCAGTCCAAGGATTCCGACGACCAGGCCCATCCGGGTGAGCGCGTCGAGGACAGACAGGAGCGCCTGCTGGCCCCGGTATTCCTGCTCGAGGAGGCCCCGGACCGGATCGGCGGCGACACCCTGCGCGAAGAGGGCCCGCTCGATCGTACGGGCCGCCGTGTCGGCCTGGGCCGGGTCGCGGAGGCCGACCAGCATGGTGACGCCGACGGGGGCCGCCTGGAATGAGGCAAGTGCGCGGTCGGTGCCGAACAGGCCGGTGGACAGGCCGGCGGGCGGTGACCCGGCAATGGTGAAGCTGACCGGGCCGCTCTAACCCCGCAGCGTGATCTTCTGCCCGGGGCTGCCGAGGCTCGACACTATGAGGGACGGGTCGCGGGCCACCGCCTCCCACACGGCGTGGTCGGTGTCGAACCGGCTGTCGCGTCCCGCCAGCCGTACCGGCGGGTCATCGGCCACGTTGCGTTCCACCTGGAGCAGGGGGATGGGGGCGGTCCCCTCGGTGCTGGCGAACGGGTCGCCGCTGGTCAGCGGTCCCAGGTAACCGCGGGTCGGGAGGGTGATGGAGCGGGTGACGTCCGCTCGCACGGCCGCCGGCAGGTCGATCGTGGCCGTGCCTGCCGAGGAGAGCAGCAGGGCGTAGCCGTTCCCGAGCCGTTCATAGTCAGGCCGGTCGCTGGCGTGGAGCACCGCGAAGAAGGTGAGCGCCGCGACGATCACGGCGAACACGCCCGTGGTGAGGCCGGTGCGGACCGGCCGGCGGGACAGGTACGCCAGCGGCGGCCCCAGGATGGCCGCCAGGCGGGCGGACGCCCGGCCGGGCAGACCGATCGCGGTCTCGGCAAGGTGCAGGTTGGCGGCGGTCAGGATGGTCAGCCCGAACACCGCGGTCAGCAGGGCAATCACGAAGACGGCGATGAACATGCCAGGGTTCGCGTCGGGCTTCGAGATACCGATCAGGGCCAGGGACCAGCCGGCGAGCGCCAGCCCGACCAGCGTCGCGTGGGCTAGGGCCGCCAGCCGGCACCGCCGGCGGATGGCCAGCAGTCTGTGCCGGGCCTCGTCGAGCCGCCCCGTCCAGCCGAGAAGCAGACTGCTGATCAGCGCCGGCGTGGGCTCGGCAAGTGCCGCGACGGCCAGCAGGATCCGCTGCACATCCGGCCGAATCCCCTCGATCCGAGCCTGCACAAGCTGCGCGAGCGTCCTCGGTAGCGCCGCTGTGAGATCAAGTCGCCAGGAACAGAGCTCCCGACGGCCCATCCAGCGAATCGAGGAACTCCGCGACCGCCCCGAGCTCTGCCTCGCGGCCCACGACGTCGGCGCACATACGCAAGGCTCCCACGCCCACAGACCAGGCACTGCCGGTCAATGAAGAACGACACCGTCTCCACCTCGGCGAGGGCGGCGTGGACGTCCGGAGCGGGCGTGTGCCGACCCCGAAGCGGTACCGCCGGCCTCCAGCATCGAGGGAAGCGTCACGACGGCGTGGTGAACAGCGGTTCGGCGGCGTTCAGGCCGTTGCGGAGATAGTCGCTGACCCGGACGCCCTGCGCGCGGTCCTCGCCCGGGTTCATCGGCAACGGCCAGCGGAGCTGGCGGTAGAGCTCGTTGCGATGCAGGTCGTAGACGGACTCCATCAGATCGGTGAGATCCCGGACCCGGGCCGGGACCGCCACGAGGAGCGCGATCGCCGCGACCGCGAGACCGATGGGAACGACCAGTGGCGTCAGCGCGGCGAAGGCGCAGAAGAGCAGGCCCCAGACCACCGTCGCCACAGCTCGGTCGACGGCGCGGCGCGCGGCGGTCACCCTTGAGGCGGCTGGCTCTGGCAGGACCAGCAGCAGCCGCGGCCAGACGACGTCGTTGGCGAGGCCGTACTTCTCGGCGACGCGGATCTCGGCCGCGCGCAGGATGTTGCCGACCTTCGTCGGCAGCAGGAAGTTCGGATAGGCCGGCCGGTACCGGCGGCGACGGTCGAGGACGTTCCGGGTCACGACGAGGCGGGCCGTCAGGGTCGGCGACGAGTCGAAATCACGCCGGGCCTGCTCCCAGGCTCGGTCTTCGGCGAGGGCGCGCCGGGTTCGTCGGGCGACGAGCCGGTGGTACAGCGGGACTGTCGACCGCGGCCAGTCGCCCTCCACGAACCGGAGGAAGACGGCACCGAGCCGGTTCACGATCAGCCCCGACGAGCCAACGGCGAGCAGGAACAACGGGATGAGCAGGGCTTGGTTGGCGGCCGGCTGCCGCCCGAGCCACTGGCCCGGCACGGACACGGCCTGATAGCCGCCGCGGCTGTAGGCCCAGGCGCCCATCCCGCCGCCCCAGAAGGCGAGGGCGGTGGCAAACGTGCTGGCGGAGCGGCCGACGCGGCTGCCGTAGCCGACACCGACGTTCCCCACGGATCCGATCATCTGGCGCGGGCCTTGCTCAGCCGGCCCGGCGGCCGAAGGCCCGCTGCCCGGGTCGTCACGCGACGTTCCGCCCCCGTGGTCCAGGGTCCGGCCGAGACCCGTCCGGCGACAGCCTGCCGCGGCGGCGTCGTCATGCACATCCCCCGTAACCTGGGCCGATACCGATATATGGCGGCTAACAGCTCTGCCGGAAGAACTCATACACCCAGCTCGCGGGCGGCGCTCAGGCCGGGGTGCCCGGCGCGGTCGCTCCAGGCTCGACGCGGCGAGAGCGGCGGCGCTGACGAGCCAGGACAACCGGCAGCGACTCAGCGATCCCGAGGTCGAGACGCTCGCACAGGCGTTCCCCGACTCCGTGTCAGCGCGCCAGGTTCTGGAAAGCGCTGGCGTGCGGGTGTCACGTCAACCGGCCTGGGCTGGGCTGACGCCTTCGGCTTTCTGGAACGAGGTCAACGCAAAAGTCGGCAACGGCATCATTCCAGAAGGGCGGCGACGGATACTCGCCGCCGCCGCGGCGATCTACCCCGCCAATCCGTTCTTTCGCGCGGCCGGCGACCCGAGCACTGACGGGACCTCCGGCGCCGCCGCCAACTTCGACCCCGGGGGCGGCGCGAGTCACGGTATGGACATCAGGAACTGTCAGGGCGTTGTGAACTACCCGCAGGACCCACGGTTTTCTATTTCGGCTCATTCCCAGCCGCCGCCGACGACGACAGCTGACCGGACGCCGCGGCGTCAGTCGGCGCGTCAGCCGGCGTAGTACCAGTACTGCTGTGGGTCGGTATACCTCAACATGCCCGGCGGCGACGTCCTCGGCCACTCCCATCCCTTTACTGTTCCCGCCGGGCGGACCCTCATCTGGCGATACAACGTCGACGCAACCTGGGCCGTGGTGTCGTATCCGACCCGCGCTCACAAGCAGTTCCCGTGGTGGGGATTCACTCGTCGGTCCTGCATCGGCACGTCGGTCAGGCAGTCCGACTACCCGGCCGGCGTCGCCATCCCGAACACCATCCGGCAGGGCCGTAGCAACGTCACCGCCTCCCACTGGCGGCCGGTTGTGTTCTCGGTGCCGGCGGCGCCGATCCAGCACCGAAAGGTTCGGATGGGCCGCGACGCGACTCTGCGCGATCCGGCCAACTTCGTCATCGGCAACGTCCCGGCCGGCTGGCACGTCGATGTCACCGGAGTCACCCGAAGCAACGGCCACTGGGTCGAGGTCTACGTCCCGAACGCAAAGCGCTGGGGCTACGTCCAGCGGACCGCGCTCAGCTGAGCGGCCGGTCGACCCGCACTCCTTGATAGCATTCCCGTCATCCTGGACGGCAATGGGCACAGAGGCGCCTTCGCTCAGACGTCCGCTCAGACGTCCGCTGAGCGGAGGCGCGGGTTCGGAGCGAAGCGTGGGTAGCGAGTCGGGACGCAGGTACTACGGCATCGCGGAGATCGCCGACGCGCTCGGCGTCGACCGTCAGCTCGTCACCGTCTGGCGGCGCCGCCTCAGCCGCGGGATGCCGCCGCCGGACGACGAGCTCGCCGCCGGCCCGCTCTGGGAGGCGGGAACCATCGCGCCCTGGATCGAACGGACGCGGGCGCGGATGGCCCAGGAGCGTTCGGACGCCGGACCCCCGCCGCCGGAACTCGTGCGCGCGGCGTCCCGCCGGCTGCTGCGCCTGAGCGCCGTGTTGCTGGAGGACGCCCCGGACGCGCAGGTCCTGGACCGGGCCCTGCGCGCCCTGGCCCGACTGGCCGACCCGCTGAGCAGCCACAGCGGGGAGGGCGACCCGGTCCGGCGGCTGTGCGGCGAGCTGGCGACCCTCGCCACCGATGCCGGCTCAGCCGCGGCGGACCCGGGGAGTTCACAAACGTCGGCGCGCTCGGCGCGCAGCGCGACGGCGGGGATGCGCGCCGAGTGCCTCCGCCTGCTGCCGACCGTGGCCAAGCTGCTGAGCGGCGCCTACTCCGACACCGCCGCCACCGGGCCGCCCCTCCCATGACAGCGGAATGGACGGACGCCGCCGCGAAAATCATCGATCCGTAGGTCCGCGTGGTGACCGCCGGGCCACCGATATCATCACGGCCGGGTAACAGCGCGTGGTCGTCACGGGGGCACCTGCTTGTTTACTGGGCGTCAGTTGAAGCCGGGTGATGAGTTCGCCGGCTACCGCATCGAGCGTCGGCGCGGCTCCGGGTCCTTCGGAGCCGTGTACGAGGCGCGGGAAAAACACGCGGACGGCTGGCGCCAGATAGCGCTGAAGGTGATCGATCCCGACGGCGGGTCGGATCGCGCCGCCGGCCGGGCCCGGTTCCTGCGCGAGGCGAGCGCGCTGGCCGCCGGCCACCATCCGCATATCGTTCCGGTGTACGCCGCCGCCGAGCACGACGGCCTGCTCTACCTGACGATGCCGTTACTGCCGGGCGACCTGGACGACGAGATCACCCGCCGTGGGACGCTCGAGGAGGCCGTCGCCGGGCGCATCGCGCTCCAGATCGCCAGCGCGCTGCACGCCGCGCACACCTGGGGAATCGTGCACCGCGACGTCAAGCCGGCCAACGTGCTGATCTACCGGAGCGGCACCGAACCGCACGCCTACCTGGCCGACTTCGGTCTCGCCCGCTCCGACGGCGCCACCGCGCTCACCATGGCCGGGGACGTCCTGGGCACGCCGCGCTACATGGCGCCCGAGCAGCTTCGCGGCGAGCCCGCGACCGCGGCCAGTGACGTCTTCGCCGCCGGTCTCATCCTGCACGAGATGCTGGTCGGCGAGCCTCGTTGCCGCCGGTCCGACTGCCCGGGGCCGCTCGCCGGGCCGGTCGCGACGAGCCTGCACTCCGTCGCCGGGCACGCCTGCCAGCCCGAGCCGTCGGCTCGCCCCGACGCCGGAGCGCTGGGCCAGGCGCTCGCCGTCGCCCTCGCGGGCCGGGCCGGCGGCGCCGAGACCTGGTCAGCGGCCGGGACTCCCACTCCGTCCGCCTTCGGGAGCGACGGGTTCGCGATGGACGCGGCCCCCAGCCTCGACGCGCCCGGCCTCGACGCGCCCAGTATGGATGCGCCCGGGTCCGGCGGTGCGAGCGCGGCCGCGTCGACCGGGCCACCGCGCCAGGCCGAGCCCGCGACCGAGCCGGCGTCCCATCGGCGGTCGGCTGGGACCCGCGGGCGGCGCCTGCTACTGGTGGCCGCCCTCGCCGTCTTCGTCCTCGGCGTGCCGCCCGCGCTCGCCTTCGCCGTCGCCCGGCACGACTCCCACGCTTCGCGGCCGCTAGTCGTCACCTTCCCCACTCCGGCGACGCCGGGACCGGTCGTCTCGCCGTCCAGCTCCGCGCTTGCCACGAGTCCGGCCCCCAGCGGGCCGGCCCCCAGCGAACCGGCCACGAGCTCCCCAGCCGTGAGCAACCCGGCCGCCCCGGCGTCAGCGCCGTCGACCGCGAGCGCGACCGGTGAGTCTGCCCGACCTCCCGTGGTGACGGCGCGGGCCGAGACCGCGCCGGCGTCGTCGGCCGGGCCGCCCCCGACCACATCGGCGGCCGCGCCGACCCCCGCTCCCGCGGCGCCCGCGACCTCCGCTCCGCCCGGCACGACCCAGGTCCGCCACGTGTGCGCCGAGACCGCGACCCTGCGCAGCGCGCCCGGGTCCGGCACGACCGTCATCGCGACGCTGGGCCGAAGCACCGAGTTCGACGGCGACGGCGAGTACGCGAACAACAAGGCCTGGGCTCACGGGTACGCACCGTCGGTCGGGCTGAGCGGCTGGATGCTCACCCAGTACGTCGCGCCGACCTGTTAGTCGGCGCGACCAGGCCGACCGTCGACAAGCGACTGTTTTCCTATCGTTGATGTTATCTAAGAGTACCTGTTTGTTAGCGTCATGGTGCCTTCAGAGATGACATCAAAGCTATCGGGGAGAGCACAGGTGCAACGCTCACGAACGATCCGGAGATCGATGGCCGCCGTACCGGCGGTCGTGCTGCTGGCCGTGGTCGGGGCCGTCGCCGTACCGCTGATCGCCACGGCCAAGCCGGGCCACGCGGCTCGGACGGACGCCACCGTGACCGCCGCGCCGCCGCCGACGGCCGCCGCGGTGGCCCTCGCCCAGGGCGGGGCCGCCCCGGCGCACGATTCCGGCGAGACAACCGACTCCCAGAACTACACGATCAACGTACAGCTGACGGGGGCCTGCCCCGTCTACTGGAACCTTGACGCCCATGGAGAGCAACGGTCCGGCCAGCCGGGCTGGGTGGAAGCCGCCACCGTCACCGAGCCGTCGGGGACCACCCGCGCCGCCACGGTCGGCTGGCGTTACAACGTCAACAGGCGGTGGGCGCTGATCGCGAGCCGGCGCTCGGCGACCCCGTTCTGGGGCTTCATCGATCGTGACTGCCTCCGCGACGAGCCGACGCCCATCCGGTCCGGGCACGCCCACGGCTCGGGCTGGAGCCAGGTGTTCTTCCGGCCCACCGCGAGAAAGGTCGCCGGCACGAGGCACGTGCGGGAGAACGCCACCGTGCGCAGCGAGCCGAGCGGCTATGTGATCGGCAACCTGCTGGCCGCGGCGAACGGCGGTGAAGGCGGTCGGGGCGATGTCTTCGAGTTGAGCGATCACTGCTCGACCAGCAGGGCTTGGGTGTTCGGCCGGGCGCCCCGGGCGAACACCTGGGGCTGGATCCTCGCGCGCGACATCGGCGATCCCTGCGGGCCGGAAGTCCCCGCGGCCGCCGCCACCGCCGCCACCGCCGCGACCGCGACCGCGACCGCCGACACGGCCGACGGCGCCAGCCCGGCGCTGGACAGCGCGACCAGTGCCGGCACCACGAGCCCGGCGGCCCCGCCGGCAACCACCGTGGACAGCCCCGCGCCGGCCGCTCCCGCCGCCACCGCGGCGCCCGCGACAGAGGCGCCCGCGACAGAGGCGCCCGCCACGGCCGCGGTCCCGCCCCCGGCCGCGCCCGCGCCCGCCGGCGGATCGACCGCCACCTGCTACCCCCAGTACACGGTGACCGATCACGCCCGGGCCCGCGCCACCCGCGACGGTGACCCGATCGGGGACGTCCAGCCAGGCGCGCTGGTGAACGCGCGCAGCAACGACGGCGTCTGGATGTACGGCTACATCTCCCAGATCAACGGCGGCGCCGGCGGCTTCGGCTGGCTGCTCGACGAGAAGGTCGACCGCACCGGGACTTTCTGTGGCTGAATCGCGGCAGACCCGCCGAGCTCGACCAGCCGGGCCACGCCCGGCTCGCCGGACGCGCAGGTGGTTACTGATGACGGGGTCTGCGCGACGGAGCGCGACGCTCAGTCCGAAGGACTTCCAGCCTCAACCACTTAGGCAGGACGGTCATGTCCAGTCAAGCCTAATTGACTACATCCGGGGCTCAGGCCGAGGCGCCGCCATCTATGACCAAGTCATGCCCCACAACGAAGGCGGCCTGAGGTGATGCAAGCCACAGGACCGCATCCACGATCTCCTCGATCGTGGCCGCGCGTCCCGACGGATTTGCCTTTTTCAGCCGCTCGTCGCGGTCGGCGCGGGTTTCTCCGGGACGGAAGGACATCGGTGTGTCCACCGGTCCGGGGCTGACCGCGTTGATCCTCACGCCGTCGCCGACATACTCCAGCGCCGCGTTCCGGGTAAGCGCGCTAACACCTGCCTTCGAGGCGACGTATGCTCCCATGCCGGCCCGTCTGGCGTGCGCACCGATATTCGAGGCGATATTGACGATCACGCCACCGCCCGCGCCGCGCATATGCCGAATCTCGTGTTTCATCGACAGCCAGGTCCCTGTCAGGTTGACGGCCAGCACGCTCGCCCAGTCGGCCGCGTCCAGGTCGGCCACCGGCCCCGGCCGGTTGATCCCCGCGTCGTTGACGGCGATGTCCAGGCCGCCGAAAGCGTCCACCGCCGACGCGACCAGGCTTGCCACCTTGTCCTCGTCGGTCACGTCGGTCGGCACGGCGACAGCCTGGCCACCGGCCGCCTCGATCAGCGCGGCGGTCTCCGTGAGCGCCTCCGGCCGGCGCCCGGCCACGGCGATCGCGGCACCCTCCAGAGCGAGGGCCCGGGCCACTGCCCGACCGATCCCGGAGCCTCCTCCTGTGACGATCGCGCTCCGACCCTCAAATCGACCAGTCATCATCGCCTCCTTCGCTGACCCGGCGTACCACCGAGTCCGAACCGGCATCAAAATACGAGATCGATCGATCTACCAAAGGCTGGGCGGCGTCGGTACGCCGCATCGAAGCCGCTGTGCGCGGCGGCCGACCTGTCAGGCTGCCGCGACCGACAGCGCTCCGAGGGCCTGCTCCGCGACAGCGGCCAGGCTCTGTCGGCCGTTCGGGCTCCTACCGACGACGTTGATGCCCTGCAGGACGACCAGGAGGAAGGAGGCCAACGACCGCGCATCAGTCTCCGGCCGGAGCTCGCCCTGCGCCCGCCCGCGCTCCAGCGCGGCGGTCAGCGCCACCTCGACCGTGGTCCAGCTCCTCTCGACCCGGCGGCAGACGTCCGCGTCCGCGGCCATCCGCTCGACCGCGGCGTTCACAACCAGGCAGCCACGGGAACCCTGACCGCTCTGGCTCTCGGTCACATAGCCATCGACGAGCCGGCGAACGAGCGGCAGCACCGGTCCGGGGACGGAAAGCCGCCGGACGATCTCCGGGTCGCGCTCCCTCGTGTAATGGTCCAACGCCTTCAGATAGAGCTCGTGCTTGCCGCCGTATGTGGCGTAGATGCTGGCTCGCGCGACCCCCATCCGCTCGACCAGGTCCGACATCGAGGTCGCCTCGTACCCCCGCTCCCAGAAAAGCTCCATCGCCGCATGCAGCGCGACACGCTCGTCGAACTCCTTTGCCCTGGACACGGCTCGGACGCTAGCACGATTAAGACCGATCGGTCTGGTTCGCCCTGTCGTACCGGGACTTCAGGAGCTGCTGGCCGAACGCGGCCTCGAGGTCGATCACGTCACGGTCTACCGGTGTGGGTGCAGCGCTTCACGCCCTTGCTGATTAAGGCGGCCCGGCCGTGTCGGCACCGGCCTGGCGAGAGGTGGTTCGTCGATGAGGCGTACGTCAAGGTCGCCGGCCGCTGGACCTGCCTGTACCGGGCGGTTGACCAGCATTGCCAGGTCATCGACGTCCTCGCCCGCGAACGACGCGACCAAGCCGCCGCCCAGCGCTTCTTCGTGCGGGCGCTGTCCCCGGGGGCGCCGGCCGGTCGAGGTCACCACCGACAATGCCTCGGTCCTACCCGCGCCTCCTCGACGAGCTCCTGCACCCTCGCGCGGAACATCCGCCGCGGCCACTACGAACTCCAGGGTGTCGGCGAACTCGGCCACGAAGTAGGCAAAATGATCGCGTGGGAGCCACTCCCACATGTTCGTCGGGAGCAGCGCCTCCCGCGACCGCTCCATCGGCAGGAAGTTGTACGACACGGCGCGCCCATCCTTTACCGGCCAGGAACCGGAGAATCCTTTCCTACCATTATGGACGTCGGTTCGAGGAGATCTTCACGGGAGTGGTGCTATTGCACTCGAGAACGGCTGTGGTCACATAAGCCCCGCACTTATCCGGCTTGGCGTCACAGAAGATCCCGACTATTTGTGATCAACGACCCCGTAAGATCGTTAAGAAGATCGGCTACTGTCGGTCAGTGCCGCTGTGCAAGATTCATGCGAACTTCCTGTGAAGGCCAACCATCTCCTCCGGAGACTGGCGCCGCTTGGGTGTCCCGCAACCATTCGTTGCCTCCGCACAGGTCCGACGGGTAAGTTCCTCCTGTCCGTCGACCGCCGGGCCGGCGGTCGAACTCAATCCTGATTCCGTATTCCGTGCTGTATGAGATTGCCCGTGGAGGTTTGCTATGGCGCAACGAGCCCTGGTTACGGGAGGGAGTCGCGGCATCGGTAAGGCGATCGCGGTCGCGCTGGCGCGCAACGGTTTCGACGTGGCGGTGGCCGCGCGGACGCTGCGAGCCACCGATCCCACGCCGGAACACACCCAGACCGTGCACAAGAAGGACACCCGGCCGTTACCCGGCAGCGTCGAGGAGACCGCGGCCGAGATCGAGAAGGCCGGACAGCGCTCGCTCGCGCTGCGAATCGATCTCACCGACCTGCTCTCCGTCGAGGCGGCCGTCAAGAAGCTGGTCGAGGAGTGGGACGGCGTCGACGTGGTCGTCAACAACGGGCGCCACATCGGCCCGGGCCTCATGGACAGCATCGTCGACACACCGATCGAGCAGTACCCGTTGTTCCTCATGGCACACGGTGTCGCGCCGATCCGCATCGCCCAACTGCTGCTGCCCACGATGGTGAAGCAGGGCGGCGGCACGTTCGTGACCATCAGCTCCAGCGCTGGCTACGACTTCTACCCGGCGGGTGCCCGGCCGGGCCTCGGATACCGGATCGGAAAGGCCGCCGGCCACGCGCTGGTCGGGAGCATCCTGGCGGAACACGGTGCCGACGGTATCCGCGCGTTCAACGTCAATCCTGGCTTCGTCCTCACCGAACGAAACTCCCTTGACGCCGCGGAGTTCGGCTTCTCCCCGTCCGCCGCGGCCCCACCCGCCGCCGTTGGGGCGGCGGTCGCGTGGCTGGTGACCTCGCCGGAAGCCGATGCCCTGCAGCGAGGCAACATCGACGCGCAGGACATCGCGCTTGAGCGGGGCCTGTACCCCGACTGGCGCGCCACTACCGACTGAGTCCGCGTCCCGCGTATGACGGCTCCGGTCAAGGGCCGGCCGGCCCGCCGGCCGGCCGCGGTCCGCACCGCCGCGGCGCCGCGCGCATACCCGGGGACGTCCAGGTGCGCGCGGAGCGGCCGCCGGCCCCCGCACCATCAGCACTCACGACGGTGTACGACGACCCCGAGCCGGTTCCGGCACGGCAGCGTCAGCGCTCAACTCGGTAGAGGATGCCTGGGGGTGCCGTTCCCGGCGAACGGGGGGACTGGGTCGAGCGCGGCTGGGGAGTGGGCGAACAGATGGAGCTTCTCGCGGTGGGTGATCTGGCGGACGGCGCCGCCCGGCTCGACGGGATCGTGGACCGGCCGCTCGTCGCCGTGGACCTGACGCGTACGGACTGGGCGTCCCCGGCGGTGGCGGCGGCCATCGACGCGCTGGGCGAACGGTCCGTCGTGACCCTCGGATGGTCCTCGCGCCCGCTCCCGCCCGCCGCCGAACCGCTGCTGGCGGCGTTGACCCTCACGATCGCCCCGGCTGGGCCCGGCCGGTTCTGGGTGCACCGCCCGGAGGTGGCGGAGGACGTCGCGCGCGTCGTGGCCGCCTCGCCGCTCGCGGCGACGACCCTGGCCTGGCTACTGCCCGCCACGGCCCGCGCGGACGTCGCCGACGGTCTGCAGCTCGAGTCGCTGGCCTATTCCAGCCTGCTCGCCGGCCCCGAGTTCACGGCCTGGCGGACCGGGACCCCGCGCCGTCCCGTTCCCGCCGACGACGAGCCCGTGCTGCTGGCCCGGGACGGCGACGTGCTCACGGTGACGCTCAACCGGCCGGCCCGGCGCAACGCGTTCGACCGTGGCAGCAGGGACGGGCTGCTGGCCGCCCTCGACGTCGCCCGGTGGGACCCGACGGTGCGCACGGTGGTGTGGCGCGGCGCCGGCCCCTCGTTCTGCGCCGGCGGCGACCTCGACGAGTTCGGCACCGCCGCCAACCCGGCCGCCGCCCATCTGCTCCGCCTGTCCCGCTCGGCCGGGTGGGCCGTCCACGGCCTGCGCGACCGGGTACGCCCGCTGCTGCACGGGGCCTGCATCGGCGCCGGCATCGAGATCCCCGCGTTCGCCGGCCACGTCAGCGCCCGGTCCGACGCCTGGTTCCAGCTGCCGGAGGTAACTATGGGCCTGATTCCCGGCGCCGGCGGGACCGTGTCGGTCACCCACCGGATCGGCCGGTGGCGGACCGCCTTCCTCGTGCTGACCCGGGCCCGGCTCGATGCCGCGACGGCGCGGGAGTGGGGGCTGGTCGATGAGATCGTCTGAGCCGCCGGCCGGGTCCGGCCCGGCCGGGTCCGGCCAGGCCGTCCTGGACTGGGCGGCGTCCGGGGCGATGGCGCTGACCGGCCGCCGGGACGGGCCGCCCATGCTCCCGCCGGGACGGGCCGCCAGCTGGGCCCGCGAGCAGCTGCGCGGGCTCGGCCAGGAGATCCCCGGCCTGCTCGGAGAGCGTGCCGCCTACGCGGGCCTGCGCCGGGACGGCCCGCGCTCCTGCGGGGGCGCGTTCGGGCTGGTCGCGACCCGCGACGGCTGGCTCGGCCTGTCCCTGCCCCGCGAGAGCGACATCGAGCTGCTCCCCGCGCTGGTGGAAGGCCCGGTCACCGACCCCTGGCCCGCCGTCCGGGCCTGGGCGGCCACCACGGCCTCCGCCGAGGCGGAGGCCCGGGTCCGGCTGCTCGGCCTGCCCGGCGGCGCGATTCCCGCCCGCCCGCCCGCCGACCGGCCCGGCGTGCGTCGCCGGGCGCTCGGGCGGCGCGCCGTCCGCGACCGCCCCCTCGTCCTCGACCTGACCAGCCTCTGGGCCGGGCCGCTGTGCGCCCACCTGCTCGGCCGGGCCGGCGCCCGGGTGACCAAGGTCGAAAGCAGCCGGCGCCCCGACGGCGCCCGCGGCGGCCCGGCCGCCTTCTTCGAGCTCCTGCACGCCGGCCACCAGCAGCTGACGCTCGACTTCGACCACGACCGGCACCGGCTCGCCGATCTGGTCATGGCGGCCGACCTGGTGCTGGAGGCGTCCCGGCCCCGAGCCCTGCGCCAGCTCGGCCTGATCGCCGAGGACGTCGTCGCGGCCGGGACATCCTGGCTGAGCATCACCGCGCACGGCCGGGACAGCGACGCCGTGGGCTTCGGCGACGACGTCGCCGCCCGCGCCGGCCTGGTCGTCCACGACGGCGGCCGGCCCATGCCCGCCGGGGACGCCATCGCCGACCCCCTGACCGGCCTCGCCGCCGCGACGGCCGCCACGGAGGCTCTCGCCTCCCCCGAGGCCCAGCTGATCGACGTGTCCATGCTGCACGTCACGGCGGCCACACTCGGCCAGCCCACCCCGGCCCACCAGCTCCAGCTCCGCGCCGACGGCTGGTGGGTGGAATGCGACGCCGGCGCCGCCCGGGTCGAGGAGCCCCGGCCCCGTCCCCGGGCCAACCTGCCGCCCTCCGCGACCGGGGGCTCCGCCCATTCTCCCGGTCGCTTCGGGCGGGTGGCCGCCGGCGGCCCACCGACAAGGGCCCGCGTGCGGTGAGCCCGACCGGAGGAGACGACCCGGCACCGCGGCACGACCCGGTGCCGCAGGACGTCCTGGTGCCGCGGGACGTCCTGGTGCTGCGGGACGTCGAGGTCCGCGGCCGCCGGTCCGACGTGACGGTGGCCGGCGGACGGGTGCGCGCCGTACGACCGGCGGACGCGCGCGCGGTGCGTCCGGCGGACGGCGCCCGGGCGCTGCCGGCGGCCAGCGTCGGCGAGGTGGTCGACGGTCGGGGCGGGGCCTTGCTGCCCGGCCTGCACGACCACCACATCCATGCCCTCGCGCTCGCGGCGGCCCGCTCGAGCGTCGACTGCTCCCACGGCCTGACCGGGCTGGCCACCGCCCCCGGCCAGGGCTGGATCCGGGCCGTCGGCTACCACGAGCAGACCGCGGGCCGCCTCGACCGCCACGCCCTCGACCGTCTGGTCCCCGACCGCCCGGTCCGCGTCCAGCACCGTTCCGGCGCGCTGTGGATGCTCAACTCGGCCGCGCTCGCCCGCGTCGCCGCTGTGCTCGACGACTCCCCCGACGTCGAACGCGACGCCGACGGCACCCCGACCGGACGGCTGTGGCGCTACGACAGCCGTCTGCGCCCGGCGCTACCGGCGACCGACCCCCGCCCCGGCCTCGCCGCCGTCGGCCGCGAGCTCGCCGCCTACGGCATCACCGGAATCACCGACGCCACCCCCGACCTCGACGAGGCCGCGCTCGCCCTGCTCGCCACCCTCCCCCAGCACGTCACCGCCCTCGGCGCCGCCACAGCCACCGCCACCAGCCTCGCCACCGCCACCAGCCTCGCCACAGCCACAGCCACAGCCACCAGCCTCCCCGCCGGGATCAGCGTCGGCCCGCGCAAGCTGCTCCTGCGCGACCACGACCTGCCCCGCTTCGACGACCTCGCCGCCACGATCGCCGCCACCCACGCCGGCGGGCGGGCGGTCGCCGTGCACTGCGTCACCCGGGCCTCCCTGGTCCTGACCCTGGCCGCCCTGACCGCCGTCGGCGTCCGGCCCGGCGACCGCGTCGAGCACGCCGCCGTCGCCCCGCCCGAGCTCGTCGACTGGCTCGCCCGCGACGGCATCGCCGTCGCCACCCAGCCGGACTTCCTGCGCACCCGCGGCGCCACCTACCGCCGCGAGGTCGAGCCCGACGACCGGCCGCACCTCTACCCCTACGCCCGCCTCCTGCGCGCCGGGGTGGCCGCCGTCGCCTCCAGCGACGCCCCCTACGGCGACCCCGACCCGTGGCGGGCGATCGCCAGCGCCGCCGACCCCGACCTGACCGCCGGCGAGCCGGTCCCATCCGCCACCACGCTCGCCGGCTACCTCAGCCGCCCCGACACCCCCGGCCGCGGCCGGCGGGACGTGGCACCGGGCACGCCGGCCGACCTGGTCCTGCTGCGCACCCCGCTGGCCGCCGCGCTCGCCCAGCCACGCGCGGACCACGTCCGCGCGACCTGGACGGCCGGCAGCCGGGTCCACCCGCCCCGGTGACGGGCGGGCCCCGGCTCACCCGCCGCCGGCGCCCGCCCGGTCCCGCAGCTCCCGGCGCAGCAGCTTGCCGGTCGGCGAATAGGGCAGGGCGTCGGTGAACTCGATGTGGCGCGGCACCTTGAACCGGGCCAGCCGCTCGGCCGCGACCGCGCGGATCTCCTCGGCCAGCTCGGGGCCCGGCTCACGCCCCGGCGCGGCCACGACGACGGCGTGCACCCGCTGGCCCCATTCGGGGTCGGGCAGCCCGATCACCGCCACGTCGGCCACGGCCGGGTGCGCGCGCAGGGCCCGCTCGACCTCGGCCGGGTAGATGTTGACCGCGCCGGACAGGATCAGGTCGGTGCGCCGGTCGACGATGAACAGCCACCCGTCGGCGTCGATGTAGGCCATGTCACCGACGGTGTAGTAGCCGTCGTCGTCGCGCTGGGCGGCGGTCCGGTCGGAGTCGCCCAGGTAGGACGAGTTGACCGCCGTCGGGTTGCGCACCCACAGCGTGCCCGGCGTGCCGGGCGGCGCTTCCCGCCCGTCCGGATCGAGGATCTTCATCCGGACGCCGGCGGCGTCGGCCCGGCCGACGCTGCCCGGATGGGCCAGCCAGTCAGCCGACGAGATGTTCGTTCCGTACCCCTCCGAGCAGGCGTAGTACTCCTCGAGGACGGGACCCCACCAGTCGATCATCCGCCGCTTCACCTCGACCGGGGTCGGCGCGCCCGCGTGGCTGACGACGCGCAGCGACGAGGTGTCGTAGCGGGCGCGCACCGCCGCCGGCAGCGACAGCAACCGGTGGAAGTGGATCGGCGCCAGCTGCGCCGTCGTCACCCGGTAGCGCTCGACCAGCCGCAGGAAGCCCTCGCTGTCCCAGCGTCCGGGCAGCACGACCGTATGGCCGCGGTGCAGTCCCTGGACCGCCCAGGAGTAGGGAGCGCCGTGATAGAGCGGCCCGGTGACGAGGGTGATCGCCGTCGGGTCGTGGCGCATCCCGCGGGCCGCCATGAGCGCGTCGGTCGAGGCCAGCGCCTCCTCCGGGGCCACCGCCGCCCGCACCGGCCAGACCACGCCCTTAGGGCGCCCGCTGGTGCCCGACGTGTAGAGCAGCGGCTGGGCGTGGACCCGCCCGGCCGGCTCGGTGTCGGGCTGGGCCGTGACGAGATCGCCGTAGGAGCGGGCAGACCCGTCGGGGCGGGCAGACCCGTCGGGGCGAGCAGACCCGTCGGGGCGAGCACGACCGCTGGAGTCGGCCGCGGGCGGCGCGTCGACGGCGATGAGGTCGTCCGGCGGCCGACCGAACGCCGCCAGCGCCTCGGCCGCCCGCGCCAGGTACTGCTCCTCCGCGAAGACGAACCGGCTGGCGCTGTTGTCCAGGATGTAGGCGATCTCGTCCACCGTCAGGTGGGTGCTGACCGGCACGAGCTGGACCCCGACCTGGCCCGCGCCGAAGACGAGCTCGAAGAACCGGACAGTGTTGCCGGTCAGGGCGGCGACCCGCTCGGCCTCGCCCACGCCGAGCGCCCGCAGCGCCCGCGAGACCTGGTTGGCCCGCCGATGCAGCTCGCCGTACGTCGTGCGCGCGCCGTCCGCCTCGATGACCGCCACCCGGTCGGGCAGCAGCGCGGCATAGCGGTAGAAGCTGGACGCGGGCGGCCGCGCGGGACTCGCCGCGGTCATGTGGATTCCCTTCGTCAGGTCGGCCCAGTCGGGACGGCTGGGCGCGGGGCCGCGGCCCGTCACGGGACGGCGCCGGCGTCCTTCAGCGTGACGATGTCGGGCCAGTCGTAGCCCAGCTCGAGCAGGACCTCCTCGGTGTGCTCCCCCGCCTCGGGCGCGCGCGGAGCCAGGTCGGGCGACGGCGCGCGGGCGAAGTCGACCGGCGTCGCCACCGTCCACGCCCCCGCCGGGCCGCCCCCGCCGTCCGCCGCGCGGAACACGCCGGCCGCCCGCACCAACGGGTCGTCGCGGACCTGCTCGAAGCTCAGCACCGGGTCCCACCACACGTCCTCGCGGGCGAAGATCTCAGCCCAGGTCGCGAGCGACTCGGCGGCGAACGCCTCGTCCAAAATGGCCAGCACCTCGCGGGCGTGGCCCATCAGCCCCTCCATGGTCGCGAACCGGGCGTCGGTGGCCAGCTCCGGCCGGCCGATGGCCCGGGTCACGCTCGGCCAGTGCCGGGTCGGCTGCACGCCGAGCAGCCAGAACCACTGCCCGTCACCGGCCTGGTAGACGGCCAGCAGGGGGTTGTGCAGCAGCCGCGGCACCTGGGCGACGGGGTGCCCGCCGCGCGCGTGGCTGACCAGGTCCGACCCGACGACGTAGGCGCCGGCGCGCAGCAGCGACGTGGTGACGAACCGGCCCCGCCCGGTGCGCCGCTGCTCGAGGAGGGCGGCGCAGATCCCGGCGGCCAGGGCCAGCCCGGTCGGATGGTCGCCCATGCCGGGCCGGGACACCGGCGGCGGCGTCCCCGGCTGGCTGATGGCCAGGGCCATGCCCGAGCGCGACCAGTAGGCGCCGATGTCGTAGCCGGCCCTGTCCGCGCCCTCGCCACTCGCGCCGTACCCGGTGATGGCCGCGTAGACCAGGCCCGGGAAGCGGCTCGACAGCGACTCGTAGTCCAGCCCGAGCCGGGCCAGGGCGGACAGGCGCAGGTTCGTCACCAGGACGTCCGCCCCGTCGAGCAGGCGGAAGAGGATCTCCCGGCCGCCCGGGTTCTTCAGGTCGAGACACACGCTGCGCTTGCCCCGGTTGTCGAGCTCGAACAACGAGGTGTCGATGTTGCCGCGCTGCGGGTCACCCTCCGGTGGTTCGATCTTGACGACCGACGCTCCCCAGTCGGCGAGCAGCGTCCCGCACGCCGGGCCGGCGATCACGACCGCGAGCTCCACGACGCGCACGCCCTCGAGCGGTCCACCCACGAGTCCACCCCATCGCTCTCATCGCTCTCATCGCTCTCGTCACCGCGAGGAATCCCGCCGGCTCACCACAGATGCGGATGCTCTCACCATTCGGCGCCTCGGGAGTGTTCGCGAACGCCGGTCCCGACGCCCCGTCCGGGCGGGGCCCGGTCGGCCCGGGATCCCGGGGGCACCATTTGACCGGCGCCCCACCGTATGCATATGTGACTCGTCGTTCGGCTGGCATCCCCGCCGACGGACGGCGCGGCGGTCGGCAACCACCTGCGCCAACAAGGCCGTGGCGGCCAATCCGCTCGCCATCAGTGCCGGCTCCCTGGGCACCGACGACGCCATCATCGCCGTGACCGGGAAGACGGACATTCCCTACGTGTCCAATGCCGGCTACACCGCGCAGCCCCTTCCAGCGGAATGTCGACGGCGCGGAACTCGGCGCCTTCACAGGATGCGCACGCGTCGAACCGACAGTCGTCTGTCCGACGGCATCTATCTGACGGTTCGGCCACCTTGACCGGGTGCCGGCGGGCAAGATGAAGCGGGGCCTCTCGCGAGGTCGCTTTTCGCCACGTCCCGCGCGACCGGAGGCGAGCGGGGAAAGACACGGGAGGAATTCGCATCTTCGGGGGACTCATCCGATGTATGACGATTTGTCGGGCCCGCGCACGCCGACCGTAGGTGCGCCGCTCGAGCCTGGCGAGAGTAGGAAGGTGGGCCGCTACACGCTGCTGCGCCGGCTGGGCACGGGCGGTATGGGCACCGTGTACCTCGGGCGGAACGACGAGGGCCAGCTCGTCGCGGTCAAGCTGATCAGGTCGGAGGTCGGGAACGACCCCGAGTTCCGGCGCCGCTTCCGCGACGAGGTGACCAACGCCCGCCGGGTGGCCCGCTTCTGCACCGCGGAGGTCCTCGACGCCGACCCGGATGCCGACCTCCCGTACCTGGTTACCGAGTACGTGGAGGGCCCTACCCTGGCCACAGCGGTGGCCGGTGGCGGTCCCCTGCCGGCGGCGGACCTGGAACGGCTCGCTGTCGGTGTCGCGGCGGCGCTCACGGCCATCCACGGGGCCGGGGTGGTCCACCGCGACCTCAAACCGGGGAACGTTCTGATGTCGCCGTTCGGGCCCCGGGTCATCGACTTCGGCATCTCCCGCCTGACCGACCTGACGACCGTCGTCGGTCGGGAGGGCCGGCGCGGAAGCCTGGGGACACCGTCGTTCATGGCGCCGGAACAGGCCAACGGCGACCCGGTGACGGCGGCCGCCGACGTCTTCGCCTGGGGCGGGGTGGTCGCGTTCGCGGGCACCGGCCGGACCCCGTTCGGCCCAGGACGGTCGGACGAGATCCTGTACCGGGTCGTCCACCAGGCGCCGACGCTGGACGGGCTAGACCCGACGCTGCGGCCCCTCATCGAGTGGGCGATGAACAAAAATCCGGCCGACCGCCCGAGCGCGACCGCGCTGCTGATGCACCTCATCGGGAACACGGGGTCGGACCAGGGGGCGGTCACCCGGGTGCTGGCCGGCTGGCGGACACCGGTGCGACCACCGGTCACGCCGCCCCCGACCGACGACGCTGGCCCCGCCGCCTTCGCGTCCGGCGCCGGCTTCGCCGTGGACTCCGGCATTGCCGTGGACTCCGGCATTGCCGCGCACCCCGGCATTGCCGCGCACCCCGGCATTGCCGCGCACCCCGGCATTGCCGCGCACCCCGGCATTGCCGCGCACCCCGGCATTCCCGCGCACCCCGGCATTGCCGCCGACTCCGGTAGGACGCCGGAAGCGGCGAGCGCGCGGCCTGGTTCCGCGACAGCGAACGCGCCGGAGGTGGACGCGGACAGCGCCGAGACCCACACGCGACGGTTCCGTCGGCGGCGAGGGTTCCGCCGGCGCCGGCGTCGCCGCGCCGGCCTGGCCGCCGGCCCGGCCGCCGGGCGGCGGCCGGCGCCACCGCGGCCCCGGGAACCGTGGGAGCCGCGCCAGCCGCGCGCGGCGGCAGCCGCTGGAGATCGCGGTGATCGCGCTGATCCTGCTGTCGGCGACGCTGCTCGGGCTGGTCATCTCCAGCCGGTTCGGCGGCGGTGTCGCGGCGGCCGCCGTGGCGCGGGAACCGGTGTCGAGTCCCGGGCCGGATCCATTCATGCCGCCGGTCGGTAGTGACATCGCGGGCGTCGAGTCTCCGGACGTGACAGCGGCGGCGACGACGGGCACCGGCACGGCGGCGGGCGGCTCACGGCCGAGTTCGACGGCCCCGACGGCCCCGAATCCGACGGCCGCCGGCGCTGGCCAGGTCTCGCCGTCCGCGAGCGGCGCCCGCGTGGCGGGAGGCACGCCTGGCCTCTACGGCGGCACCCGCAACCGCGCCAGCTGCAACCCGGGCCGGATGGTCGACTACCTGCGCGGCCGACCCGCTCTGGCGGCGACCTGGGCCGGCGTCCTCGGTATCCCGCCGGCCCGGATCGGCGAATACGTGAACGGGCTGACTCCGTTGGTGCTGCGGCTGGACACGGTGGTCACCAACCATGGCTTCTCCGGCGGCCAGGCAACCAGCTACCCGGCGGTTCTCCAGGCCGGAACCGCCGTTCTCGTCGACCGGTACGGCGCTCCGGTGACGAAGTGCTTCTGCGGCAATCCGCTGACGCCGCCCCAGGCCTTCACCCATGTCACCTACGTCGGGCCGCGCTGGTCCGCCTTCCGCCCGGCGGCGCTCACCGTCGTCGAGCGGACGAGAAGGCCGATGGCGTCGTTCACCCTGGTCGAGCCGACGTCGGGGGGCGTCTTCGTCCGCCCCAGCGACACCAACGGCACGAATGACCAGCCGCCTTCGCCAGCCCTTCTCGCGCACTCCCCCGGGCTGTCCCTGCTACCGCCGACCCGGCCGGACGGCAGCCCGTTGACCCCACCGTCCAGCCCGTCGCCGGGAACGTCGCCGACCGACGTGCCGTCACCGACGGGATCCGGGACGGACGGCGGCCCGACGCCCGACGGTACGACGACGACGGCGACGACGGCGACGACGGACAGCGCGACCCCGGCGACCGACACCACCTCCGGCGCCGGCACCGCGCTCTCGTCGACGACGCCACCGGCGACGACGCAGCCGACCGATGGCGGCTCGGCGACTCCCGCCGGCGGGCAGACCTCGGCGGGCGGCTCGACCCCGACCACCGCTGTCACGACCGCCCCAGCCACGACGGACACGGTCACATCCGCCCCCGCCCCGCCGCCGGAGACCAGCGGCGGGGCGACCGGCGGCGGGGCGACCGGCGGAACCGACGGCTCAGCCGACCGGACGACACCAGCCGCCGAGAGGACGCAGCCGCCCGCGGCGGCCACAACCGCGGCCGCCACCACCAGCGGCGGATAGTCGACCCCTGAGCCTGGCCCGGCCAGATCGGCCCGCGCCGCGCGACCGGCACCAAGCAACCGGCACCAATGGAAGATTCCGGGCGGTCAGACCCATCCGAGGGCACGCCCGCGTCGAATACCGGGCGTCCACCGATTCCGCCACGCCCGGTGTCGGTCCGGTGGGCCCGGATCCGGAAAGGACCATTGGTGAGAGGAAAACAGACGCGGTCACCCCGGCGCCGCCTGGGTCTGGCGGGCCTGGTCACCACGGGCGCCGTCGTGGCGGGGTTCATCGGGATAACCACCGGGGGCGTCGCGCAGGCGTCCTCGCACCGCGAGGCGCCGCTGATCGCCGGCGATCCGCGCGATGACAACACCGACCTGTACGCGTTCACCAGCCCGGACAATCCCAATACGGTGACGATGGTCGCGAACTTCATTCCGTTCGAGGAGCCGAACGGGGGACCGAACTTCTATCCCTGGGCCGCGGGCACGCACTACGACATCAACATCGACTCCCGCGGTACCGGGACGCCGGACATCACCTACCGGTGGACGTTCGCCGATGTGGACCGGCGCGGCAACGTGCCGGGCGGCGGTTCGTTCCTCTACAACAACGGGCCGGTGACCTCGCTGAACGACCCCAACCTGCTGTTCAAGCAGACGTACACCCTGGAGAGGATCTCCCGCGGCCACGCCACGACGCTGGTGAAGAACGCGGCGGCGGCGCCGTCGGACGTCGGAAAGGCGTCGATGCCGAACTACGCGGCGCTGCGCCAGCAGGCGATCGCCACGCTGCCGGGCGGCGGGCGGACCGTGGCGACGCAGGCCGCCGATCCGTTCTTCGCCGACCTTCGGGTTTTCGACCTGCTGTACGGGGCGAATCTCAGCGAGACCGGCCGCAACACACTGGCCGGCTACAACGTCAACACGATCGTCCTCCAGGTCCCCAAGAGTGAGCTGGCCCTGGGCGGCAACGTCCGGCGCAATCCGGTCGTCGGGATCTGGAGCACGACGGAGAAGCCCACTCTGCGGCTGATGTCCAGCGGCGGGATCGCCGGGGTCGGGATCACCGGCGTCGGGCCGTACGTCCAGGTCTCCCGGCTGGGCAACCCGCTGGTCAACGAGGTGGTCGTGCCGGCGCGGCTCAAGGACGCGTTCAACGCCCTGCAACCGGCCAAGGACCACACGGTCACTCCGGTCGTGAACAAGGTGCTGAACCCGGAGCTGCCCCAGCTCATCCAGAGCATCTACGGGATTCCCGCCCCGGCGACCCCGCGCCAGGACATCGCCGAGATCTTCCTCACCGGCATCAACACGCACTCCGGTGGACCCATCAAGGCGAACCTGAACTCACAGCTGCTCAACGCGGACGTTGCCGCTAGGAACTTCGTCCCGGCCGAGGAGCTTCGCCTCAACATGTCGATCAGACCGACCGCTTCGCCCAACCGGCTCGGGGTTCTCGGAAACGACCTCCAGGGATTCCCCAACGGCCGCCGGCTGACTGACGACGTCGTCGACATCGAGATCCAGGCGCTGGAAGGCGCGGCCGTGACCGGGAAGATCGTTCCGGCGCTGGCGGGCGGCGACGGGGTGCACGTGCCGGCGAACCCGGTCGGCGCCGCCTTCCCGTACGTGGCCCTGCCCAACACGACCAAGTAGTCGGCGATCAGACCGCGCGGATCGCTGGCCGCGGCGGAGCACACCCGGATTCCGACTCCGCCGCGGCCGGCACCGTCCGCGCGCCTGATCAGCGATGCCACTCCGCCGTCCACGTCACGGAGCCCGCGTTGACATTCTCCCTCATCCGGACCGCCCCGCCGGCCGGCCGCCGCCGTGCCCTCGGCCTGGCCGGGGTCATGGTCGTGACCGTCGCCGTCGCCGTCGCCGTCGCCGTCGCGGTGGCGGCTTGCGGCTCCACCCCGGCGACCCCAGCCTTCAACGACGCGGCCGGCGCCCCCGTCACCTGTCTCGCCCACCAGCGCGCCAAGCCCACCGCCGCCTACGAGCCGGGGGCGCCGTCGGAGAACACCGGCGAAGTGCTGACCATGATGCGGTACTACACCGCGAACGGCTCCCGGGACTACTGCGACGGCCGCGGTCCCTCCGACGCGGATCGCCGCTGGCTGCGCGGCTATCTCGCCGCGGGTGGCGCGCCGAGCCACATCGCCCGGTGGCTGCCGGCGCTGGGCGCCTCGTGACCGGCACGTGGCGGACGCGCCGACGCCTGCTCGCCGGCGCGACCGTCCTGGTCGTCGCGGCCGGCGCCACCGCGGTCGGTCTCGCCACCGGAGGCGGCGGCCGGGCCACGGCCACGGCCACGGCGGCAACCCCGCCGCCCGCGCCGAAGGACCCCCTGGCCGCCGACATCGCGACCGAGCAGGCGGCGCTGCGGGCCAACGGGACCGACTACACGGCCTGGGGCCAGCTCGGGCTGGACTACGTCCAGCGGGCCAAGGTGACGGTGAATCCCGCCTACTACCCGAAGGCGGAGGGGGCGCTGCGCCGGTCGCTGAGCCTCAACAACACCGAGAACTCCGTCGCCATGGCCGGAATGGCCGCGCTGAGCGCCGCCCAGCACAACTTCGCCGCCGCCCTGGACTGGGCCCAGCGGGGACTGCGGATCGACCCCTACAGCGCAACGCTCTACGGCGCGCTGGACGACGCCCAGACCCAGCTCGGCCGCTATGACGACGCGGCGGCCGCCACCCAGCGAATGCTCGACCTAGCCCCCGGGGTGCCCTCTTTCACCCGCGCGGAATACGTCTACGAGCTGCGCGGGGACATCCCCCGCGCCCGCGACGCCCTGCGGCGCGCGCTGGCGAGCGCCACCGCCCCGGCCGACCGCGCCTTCGCCCACTACTACCTGGGTGAACTGGCCTTCTCCACCGGCGATCCCGCCACCGCGCTCACCGAGAGCCTGGCCGGACTCGCCGCCGACCCGACCGACTCCAGCTGCCTGGAGGGCAAGGCGAAGGCGGAGGCCGCGCTCGGGCGGACCGACGCCGCGGTCGCCGACTACACCGCCCTCGTCAACGCCGTCCCGCAACCGCAGTACGTCGCCGAGTTCGGCGACCTGCTGACATCACTCGGCCGCGGCGCCGAGGCGAAGACGCAGTGCGACCTCTTCCAGGCCGAGAATCGGCTGTTCACGGCGAACGGCGTCACCCTCGACACGGACGCAACCCTTTTCTACGCCGACCACGGCCAGCCGGAACTGGCCCTGCGCCACGGAGCCACCGGTATCCGTGCCCGTCCCTTTGTCGAGATGGACGACGCCTACGCCTGGGCGCTGCACGTCAACCACCGCGACGCCGAAGCGCTGGACTGGGAGAACAAGGCGATGGGCCTCGGTACCCGAAACGCGCTGTTCTTCTTTCACCGCGGCCTGATCGAGGAGTCACTGGGAAACCCGGCGGACGCGCGTTCCGATCTCCTCCAGGCCGTGCGGATCAATCCCTTCTTCAGCCCCGTGCGGGCACCGGCGGCCCGGGCCGCCCTCGCCCGCCTCGGCGGTGCCGCGTGAGACGCCCCCGCCGCGCAACCGCGTTCCGCTTCGCCTTCGCGCTCGGTATGGCCACGGGCGTCATCGCCGCCACGGTCGTCGCCGCGCCCGCCGCCGACGCCCACCCCCTCGGCAACGCCACCATCAACCACTACGACGGCCTGCACCTCTATCCCGATCACGTGACCGACCTCGCGGTCGAGGACCTCGCCGAGATTCCCACCCTCCAGCGCCGGGACCGGCTCGACGCGGACGGCGACGGCGAGATCTCGGCGCCGGAACGCGCCCGCTACGCCGCCGGCCAGTGTTCCGCCCTCGCCGCGGCGGTCCGCCTCACCGTCAACGGCGCCCGGCAACCCCTCACCGTCAGCGCCAGCAGCTACGCCGAGCGGCCGGGCGCCATCCAGCTCCGCGCCGGCCGGCTCGAATGCCGGCTCACCGCCCCGGCGCGGCTGTCCGGCCACGCCACCGTGGCCTTCGACGACCAGTGGGACGGCGCCGGAATCGGCTGGCACGAGATCACCGCCGCCGCCACCGGCGTCACCATGCACCGCTCGCCGTTCCCGGCCGACAGCGTCAGCGACACGCTGCTGCGCTACCCGAACGACCTGCTGGCCAGCCCGTTGGACGTCCGCCACGGCGTCATCAGCACCGACGCGGGCCTGAGCCCGTCAACCTATGCCGCCGCCCGGCGCCTGCCCGCCGCCGGCGGCGCCCTGCGCCTGCTCAACCGGGCCGGGACCGCCTTCAACGACCTGGTCGGACGCCGGCATCTGACCCTCGGCGTCGGCGCGCTCGCCGTCCTGCTTGCCGCCGCGCTCGGCGCGGGCCACGCCTTCCTGCCCGGGCACGGCAAGACGATCATGGCCGCCTACATCGTCGGACGCCGGGGGCGCCTGCGCGACGTCGTCACGGTCGGCGCCACGGTCACCGTCACCCACACGGCGGCCGTCCTCGGCCTCGGCCTCGCGATCAGCCTGACCTCGGCGTTCGCGCCGACGGCGGCGGAACAGGACCTCGGGATCCTCTCCGGCCTCATCGTCGCCGTCGTCGGCGTGTTCCTGCTGGTCACCGCGTCGCGGCCGGGCCGGCCTGAAGCCCAGCACGACCCTCATCACCACCACCACGGACCGCACCGGCACGGATTCGGCGCCGGCCACCACCATCACCCGGTCGCCAACGCCAACGCCAACGCCAACGCCGCCGGCGGCCGCGGGCCGTTCGGCCGGGCCGGCCTGCTCGGCCTAGGGATCGCGGGTGGCCTCGTCCCCAGCCCGTCGGCCCTGATCGTGCTGCTCGCGGCGGCCGCTCTCGGCCGCACCGTCTTCGGTGTCACGCTGGTGCTGGCCTACGGGCTCGGGATGGCCACCGCCCTCACCGCCGCCGGGCTCGTCCTCGTCCGGGTCCGCGACCGGTTCGAGCACACCCGGCTACGCCAGGGCGTCGCCCGGCTGCGCGGGCTCAGCGTCGCGCTGCCCTTCGCCACCGCCACCCTGGTCCTCTGCGTCGGCGTCGGCCTCACCCTCCGGGCCGCCAGCGGAACGATCTAGCTCGCCGGGTCACTGCAGCGTGACCGGTGCCTCGTGGTCGTCGGTGGGAAGGCCGGGCCGGGCCACCGCCCCGATGCTCATCTCACGGAGCTCGGTCACGCCGTGGACGGTCGTGGTGAACGCGACGTCGGCCGCGTCGCGGCCGCTGGCGATACGCACCAGGGACGGGCGCGGGGCGAGCCGCGTGGCGTCCCACACCAGCCAGCGGCCGTCGATCGCGGTCTCGACGACCAGGTGGAGGTCCATCGGGTACAGGCCCGGGGCGTAGACGGCGGTCAGCCGGGCCGGCACGTCCACCGCCCGGCACAGCGTGGCGACCAGGTGCGCCAGATCGCGGCACACCCCCTGCCCGGACAGGAGGGTGTCGACCGCGTCGGTGCTGGCGTCGCTGGCGCCGGCGACGTAGCTGACCCGCTCGTGGACGTAGGCGCAGATCGCCCGGACCCGGTCGACGGGCGGCTCGATCCCGCCGAACTGGCCGGCGGCGAACCCGGCCAGCCGGTCGGACGGGCAGTAGCGGCTCGGCCGCAGCGCCTCCACCCATTCAGCGTCGCTGACCAGGGCGGCGCCGTCGTTCGCGGCACCGAGACCGGTCGAGCCGACGGTCGCCGCATAGTCGATCAGGAGCGGACCGGGCTGAACGCGCACGAGGTGCAGCCGGCCGCCGACCGGTCCGTCCAGCTCGGTCACGGCCGGCGCGCCGCCGGCGTTCTCGATGCGCATCCGCTCGTCGACGGCACCCCCGCTGTCCGGTCTGGCCACCGCGAGCTGCGCGACGACGACGGCCGGGGCGGTGACCTCGAACAGCAGCCGTGCCCACACCTCAGCGCCCCTCATGCGCCCATCAAGCGTTTCCGGAGGGGACTGCCGCCTTCAGGCGGCAGGGGAATCCGGTATGGACAGCTGTCATTTTATCTCCCCGCATCCGGTCGGTTATGATTGGTTTGTGCGACGGACTTTCAAGTTCCTGATGCGCCCGACAACGCGGCAGGCCGCCGAGCTGACGGCAATGCTGAACGACCACCGCGACCTGTACAATTCCGCCCTTCAGGAACGCCGTGACGCCTACCAGATGGGCGGGGTGAGTATTCGTTACGGTGACCAGTCGGCGCAGTTGACGGACATTCGCGCCGACGACGCGGATCAGGCGCGCTGGTCGTTCTCCTCCCAGCAGGCGACGCTGCGCCGGCTGGACCGGTCGTTCGCCGGGTTCTTCCGCCGAGCGCGGGCGGGTGGGAAACCGGGCTATCCCCGGTTCAAGGGTCCGGGCTGGTTCGACACGGTCGAATGGCCGAAAGACGGAGACAGCTGCCGCTGGGACTCCCAACCGGACAACCCGGCGACCCGGGTCCGCCTGCGGGGGGTGGGCCATGTCAAGGTACGCCAGCACCGGCCGGTCACCGGCCGGGTGAAGGCGGTGTCGGTGAAGCGGGAGGGCGAGCGCTGGTATGTGCTGCTCTCCTGCGATGACGTGTCCGCCCGGCCGCTGCCGCCCACCGGCAGAGCGGTGGGAGTCGATCTGGGTGTGGTGTCGCTGGCCACCCTATCGGACGGCTGTCAGGTCGGCAACCCCCGTTTCCTGGAGCGGGCGGCCGGCCAGCTCGCCGCGGCCCAGCGGGACCTGGCCCGGAAGAAGCCCCGCTCGAGGCGGCGGGGGAAAGCGGTCGCCCGGGTCGCGGCTCAGCATCGGAAGGTGCGCCGCCAACGGCTGGACCTGGCGCACAAGACCGCGCTCGACCTGGTGCGCGGCCATGGTTTTATCGCGGTGGAGGAGTTGAACATCGCGGGCATGACCCGCCGGGCCCGGGCCATACCCGACGCTGACGATCCCGGGGGTATCTCCCCAATGGCCAGTCGGCCAAGACCGGTCTGAACAGGAGCATTCTGGACGCGGGATGGGGGGTGTTCCTCACCATGCTGCGCGCCAAGGCTGAAAGCGCCGGGCGGACTGTCGTTGAGGTCGACGCCCGTCATACCTCCCAGCGCTGCGCCGCCTGTGGGCATGTCGCGCCGGGAAACCGTGTCACCCAGGCCGGGTTCCGATGTACCGCGTGCGGGCATACCGCGCACGCGGACGTGAACGCGGCCGTCAACATCCTCCGGGCCGGGCTGGCCCATCAGGCTGACGCTCAGGCGGCCTGAAAAGCTGACGGCCTCGGCCGTCAGAGTAGTCACTGTGCTATGCCGCCCGGTCAGGCGGCGCCGTGCGCGGTGGCACGCACGACGTCGACGATCCACTGGTGCCCGGCCACGGCCCGGGCGAACTCCGTGATGTCATGGCCGCCATGGAGGAAACGGGCCGGACACGGCAGGGCCTCCGAGCCGTTCTTGCTCTCGGTGCCGGTCTTGCTCTCGGTGGCCCGAGCCCGGTAGCCGGCCCGGAGGGCGTCATTGAGCTCACGGTGCCGTCCGCCGCTGAGAATCACCCCGACGTCGCGGCGGACCTGGTTCCGGCGCGCGTCCAGGGTGGCCTTACCTCCGGCCCGCCGGCGCCGACGCCGCTCCTCCCGCTTCGCCTGGTACGTCAGCTCGACCTCGATGTGCTGGAGCGCGTGCCGGCCGATCAGGTTGTCCGGCACCAGCCGGGCGAAATGCTCCACCTGCGTCGCGGGCGGCGCGGCGCGCAGCCGGGCATCCCGGTCCACCCGCGCACCGGCCCACCGGACCAGCGGCGCGACCTTGTCCGCGGCCCGCCGGTCCCAGACGACATAGGTGATGTCCTGGATCCGGCGACGCTCCTCGAAGTCGGCTTCGAAAACCGTTTCGGCCCGGGCCTGGTCGCCCTCTTCCCCGCGCTGGGCGGCCGTTCCGTCAAAGGCGGCGCGGCGCGAGATGACGAGCAGGTCCCGCTGGCGGGAACGGTGCCGCTGGTGAACCATTCTCCGCTCGCGGCGGGCGCGAACACGCGCCGTCGAGGGCAGCACCGATTCCGCCATATCCTTTACCTTCTCGCTGTGGTTCCGCATCGCGCCCGCACCTCCTGACCGCTCATTTCTCCAGTGCGGTCAAGAATGCCCAGGAAGTCCCGGACCGCGCAAGCCGTTTTACGCGCGGCGGGATGCTGGACAGCGACGAGTAGCCCCGTCAGCCGGTGTTGACCTGGTCGCCGGACGGGGCGACGGTGAACCAGGCGCCGCCGGCGCCCTGGCCCGCCGCGGTGCCGGGGCCGTCGTCCCCGGCGTAGTAGTAGAGCGGGTGCCCGCCGTAGGTGATCTGGCTGGTGCCGTCGGGGCGGCTGGTCGTGCCCAGCAGGCTGGCGGTGACACCGTCACCGGCGCGCGGCGTCCCGCTGGTCGTGGCCGGCGGCCAGGCCGAAGCGCAGACCGCTGTGCACGTCGAGGCGCCACCCGCGTCGGCCGTGTAGAGGTAGAGGGCCCGTCCGTCGACGTCTGCCAGCACCCGCCCCGTACCCGCGGCCACAGTGGTCACGGTGCCCGGGCGGGGGGCCGGAGCGGCCGGAGCCGCCGCCGCGCTCGCGTAGGCCAGGCTCACGAAGCTGTCCATCGGCTGCCCGCCCGGGCCCGCGCAGGTCACCATCACGAGCGTGTCGCCCGGCGCGGACGGCGCGGGCTTCGACCGGCTGGCCGCGCACCGGGCGGTTGCCTCGCCGTAGGGAGTGACCTGGAGGAGGTCCGGGGTCCGGGCCACGCCGGGCAGGATGAGCAGGTAACGCCCGACCCCCTGGCGGATCACGACGTCGGCGCCGCCGCCGCTGTTCGACGAGTACCGCGCCCAGGTCGGGCGGGCGGCACCGAGCGGCGGCTGGACGATCTTCCCGCCGGGCAGCGACTGGCCGGTGAAAGCGTAGCCGAAGCTGCCGTCGGCAATCGGCAGCATCCCGTGCTGGTTGCCGTACACGATCGCGAAGCGGCTGTCGGTCGGCCTCGCACCGTCCGCGCAACCGACGAAGAGCGTCTGGCGATCCGCCTTGAGGACCCGGCCCAGGGCGTTGCAACCGACGGACGTGTCCCCCACCGCGTTCACCTGGTAGTTGTTCCCGGGCCGCGCGAAGACCTTGCCCACCACGTCGATGGAGTAGTTGCCTACGCCGGTGCGGTGCACCTCGATGACGCCGTCCGCTCCGGCCGAGGAGAACCGGTCAACGGGCCGGGTCGTGCCCGCGGTCGGCTCGTCGAGGCGGAAGTAGGCGTAGGGCCCGCTGCCGCCGGCCCCCATCCCGGGCGGCACGTAGGTGAACAGCGTGCTGAACAAGGCGTCGACCGGGCGGCCGTCCGCGCCGCGGCAGCCCACGACGACCGCCTCGTCGGGACCGGCGGCGTCCCAGGTTTCGGAGTGGCACCGCGCCACGGCGGCGGCGGCCGCGGGCTGGGCGCCGCCGGTCGCCGCGGTCGCCTCGGTGACCGGGCTGGCGAGGGCGACCCCCGCGCCGTGGGCCACCCCGACGGCGGGCAGGAGCACCCGGTAGCGCCCCGTGGACAGCCGGGTCACGGTCGCCTTCCGGCCGGCGGTGGCGGCGTCGGCGGCGCCCCGCCAGCTGCCCGACTGGAGCGCCGCCGGCGGAACCACAGCAGTGCCCACCGGGGCGGCCGCGACATCCAAACCCGCGAAGCCCCACACCGCCGCGCTCGCCGAACCCGAGCCCGTCCCGGTCGTACCGGAGCGACTCGAGCTCCCGCTCGAGCAGGCGGCGGTCAGCGTCCCGACCGCCAGCGCTACGCCCGCCACCGCGAGGGCGGTCCGCGCGGGGACGGGTCCGCGCCCGCCGCGCCGCGGCCGGTCGCCCGCCTTCCCAGCACCCCCGGCACCGACCAAGACCCGAAGCCGTAGATCCACTGTCCGCTCCCCGTCCGGAGACCCATCCCGTCACGCACTGTTCGTCACAGCCGGGCACTCGGATGGTGTGATCCACGACACAGCTGACGCCGTCGTTCGGACGGCCGCGGTTCCATCGACCCGAAATTCGCTGTACGCAAGAATCGGGCCGTGCACCGCATCGTCGTACTCGCCACCGACGGCGTGATCCCGTTCGAGCTCAGCGTGCCGTCCCGCATCTTCGGCGGCGCGCGCGACGCCGACGGCCGCCCGCTGTACCAGGTGATCACCTGCTCGCTCGACGGTGGGCCGGTGCTGACGGCGGCCGACTACACGATCTCGGTGATCCATGACGCGACGGTGCTGGCCAGCGCCGACACGGTCGTCATCCCGCCGGCCTGTCCGCGACCACCCACTGGCGGCAGGCCGACACGCTGGCCCGGGCCTATCCCGCCGTCGACGTCGATCCGGACGTCCTGTTCGTCGACACCGGCCGCATCCTCACCTCGGCCGGGGCGGCGGCCGGCGTGGACCTGTGCCTCCACCTCGTGCGCCGGGACCATGGCAGCGGCGTCGCCAACCAGGTGGCCCGCGGCGTGGTGATCCCGCCGTGGCGGGACGGGCCGCACGCCTACCGCCGGACGTTCCGGGGTTAGCCGGGCTCTCGGCCGGGGTGTCGGTCAGCGGATACCGCCGCCGCGGCGCCGGTTGAACCGCGACGGCGGTCTCGTCGTGCGCGGCGTCATCCCGCGTCGGATAAACGACGCAGACGGAATGATTTGATCGGCACGGACGATAGGCTCATTTGGCTAGAATTCGTGGACATGCGGCGCCCGCCCGGACCGGAGGATCGGCGAACGCACCGTCCTGAGCATTTCCCACTCGCCGCGGTGGACGCCTGACCAGTTCCCCGTCCGAATGAAATTCGGAGGTAGGCATCGCGCATGAAAGCAGTGAGATCCAGGTCACGAAAGACCGGCACCCAGTTGTCCGGATGGCGATACCGCCGCTTCGCCGCGCGAGATCACCCCGTTCCCGAGGTCGACATTGTTCTGGGCACAGCAATGAGCGCGGGCTCGTCGCGGCGGCGGCGCCCCGCTCGTCTGAGAAGGAGCATGGCCGGAGCGGGAGTACTGATAACCCTGGCGGTGGCGGCCGGTTGCGGCGGATCGGGGGCGAGCGGGTCGGCCGGATCGCCGGGGTCCGCCGGGTCCGCCGGACCCGCCACGACGGCGGGCTCGAGCCCGACGGCCGGCTCCGGGCCGGCGGCCTCGTCCCCGGCGACCGCCCCGAGCGGCGGCCCGCTGTTCCTGACCGCCAGTCTGTCCGGCGACCAGGAGGTCCAGGTCGCGGGCAAGCCGCCGGTCGGGGACCCGAAGGGCCACGCCACCGCGTACGTCGAGGTCGAGAGCGGCAAGGTGACCTTCCTGTTCCGGTGGAGCGGGATTTCCGCGCCGATGATGGCCCACGTACACAGGGGCGCGGTGGGAGCGAACGGCCCGGTCCTGGTTCCCTTCTTCACCTCGACGATGCCGGCCACGGCGACGGCCGCCGCCGGAGCTGTGACGATCAACGATCCCGGCATCGCCGACGGTATCCGGCGGAATCCGGCCGGCTACTACGTCAACCTGCACACCGCTGATTTCCCCGGCGGCGCCGTGCGCGGTCAGCTGGCACCCGCCGGCCGTTCCCTGGACATGCTCGCTGTCGGACCCAACGGCCCGAAGCCCACGGCGCTCTCCGGCAGCCAGGAGGTCCACGCCCCCGGAAAACGGGTGGGTGACCCGCACGGAAACGCGACGGCGGTCCTGGGCCTCGGCGCGGACAGCGTCAGCTACACGTTCCGGTGGATTGGGATATCCCCCACCCTCGGCCACATTCACCAGGGCGCGGCCGGCGCCAACGGACCGGTCGTGGTTCCCCTGTTCATGAGCCCGGTGCCGGCCAACGTGTTCGCGCTGGCCGGTACCGTCACGGGCGTCGATCCCGGGCTGGTCGCGAAGATCCGCGCCCAGCCCGCCGACTTCTACCTCAACCTGCACACGGCCGCGTTCCCCGACGGCGCGCTGCGCGGCCAGCTGCTTCCCTGACCCCGCCCGGGGACCGCTGACGACGTCGGCCACCGGGAGCTTCGCCGCGGCCCGGCCCAGCCGAGCTAGCCGAGCTAGCCGAGCCGGGCCGCGGCGAGGGCGAGGCGGACCGTTCCCGGTACACGGCCGTCCCGGAATTCTCCACATTCCCGGTGCCTACCCGCTGGAAATTCGCCGGGACACCGCCGCCCGCCGGCAATAGAAGCAGCGCCGGGACGGCGCGGCGCCACGCGACCTGCCACGTTCCACCGAACCCCGCGTTGTCGGAAACGCGACGGTCGTGAAGCATCGCCGCCCACTATGCCGACATTCTGATACGATTTCTCGCGCGTCGCGATCTGCCCGGTTCTGTCGGGCCGGGGGCGGTTCCGGCATACCGTCCAGGACGTGGTATAAAACGCATACAACCAGTCTCATATTGCAAGGGAGCGGTGCCATGAGTGTCGACGGACGTTGGGATCTCGTTATTGCGTCCCCAATCGGCGAACAACGGGGAACGATCGAGATCAAGAGCGCCGGCTCCGAGCTGACCGGTGTCATCACCTCCGCGACGGAGCCGCCCATCGAGATCTTCGACGGAAAGGTCGACGGCGACAAGGTCTCCTGGTCGATCAAGATCACGTCGCCGATGAAGCTCACCGTCAAGTCGACGGCGACTGTCAGTGGCGACACCATGGAGGGCAAGCTCAAGGCCGGTCCGATGCCCGGGGCGTCGTTCACGGGCACGCGCGTCGGCTGACCCCCGCGGCGGGTCCACAACCCGTCCGCCGCCTCGCCGGCAGGCTCGGCTGTCCGCGCCTGCTGGACGAGGTAGAGCGGGTCAACCCGCTCGGCGCCGGCGCCCGGCGAATCGCCGGGCGCCGATGATCTCCCGCTGCTGGCCATGCGCTGGCGTGCGCCGTCGTACGGTCGTGCGATGGCCGCTGGCACGGAAGGCCAGTCCGTGACCCGCCGACGGAGCCCGCTTCCAGGACCAGGCCCGGGATGCCGTCCTGACCAGCCTCTCGCCCCGGGAACGGCGGGAGGTACACGCGCGGCTGGCCCGGCGGCAGGACCCCTGGGCGGAGGCTCGAACGCGCGGACGGCGCGCTGTACAGCGCCAGACGGCACGGACGTAACCGGGTGAAGAGCGCGCGCCCCCCACCGTTGGGGTAGGCCCGCGGTCCCCGGCGGACGGGCGGCCCAGCGGCTCAGTCGCCGGCGGCGCGACGCAGCAGCCGCCGGAGCGTCTCCAGCTCGTCCCCGGTCAGGGCCGCCAGTCCCGGTGGTGGGGTCGAGAGGATCTCGTCCGCCCTACGCGCCGCCGCCAGGCCTTCCGGGGTGGCCTCGACGAGCTTGGCCCTGCGGTCAGAGGGGTGGGGGCGGCGGCGGACAAGGGCGAGGGACTCGAGGTCGTCGACGATGGCGGTCGCGTTCGGAGGGTCGACGCCTAGGGCGGCGGCCAGCTCCTTCATGGACATTGGACGCCTCGCCACCCGGCGGACCGCCCGGATGCGGGCGAAGCTGAGGCCGAGCGCGTCGGCGACCTCCCGCCGTCGTTCATGGTCGAGCACCAGATCACTCATGATCATCCAGGTCTCGCTGGCAAGCGCCGGGGCCGGGGCGGCGGCTGGGCCGGGCTCGGCTGAGGAAGGCGGGTTCGAGGAAGGTGCGTTCATGGTCTACCCAGTGTGATTACCCCCTCCGCGACCGGGGGCTCCGCCCGTTCTCCCGGTCGCTTCGGGAGTGTGGCTGGCCGCCGAGCACTTCCGGGTTGAGCTCGGCGGCGACGCCGCGGGCCGAGGCGCGCGCCCGGCCGGTCGTGGCGAGGAAGCCGAGGAACAGCGCGAGACCGCCGCAGGCGGTGAGAACCCACCAGGCCGGCCGGCTGGCCGCGGCAAAGCCGGCGGGCGCGGACCCGACGGCTCGGGAGCTGACGATCGCCCCGGCGACGGCGACTCCGAGGGTCTGGCCGACCTGGCGGGAGGTGCTGGCGATCGCGGCGGCGACGCCGGCCTGTGCCCGTGGCATGCCGGCGACGGCGGTGTCGGTCACAGGCGCGTTGACCAGGCCGAATCCGAGTCCGAAGGCGACGTACCCGGCGAACAGTCGTGCGTACCGGGTCGTCGGAGTCACCCCGAGCAGGATGGCGCATCCGAGCACGCAGAAGGCACCGGAAGCCACCAGGACTGGACGGGAGCCACGGGTGGCGAGGACGCGGCCCGACACCAGGGATCCCACCATCGCCAGGACGGCCAGCGGCAGGGTGGCGAGCCCGGCGCGCACGGGCGAGAGCCCCCGGACGTCCTGGAGATAGAGGGTGGTCAGGAACAGGAAACCGCCGAACGCGGCGAAGGCCAGCACGGCGATCGCGCTGGCCGCGGTGAACGGTATCGACCGGAAGAACCGGGGGTCGATCAGCGCTTCGGTCCGGCGGCGCTCGTAGCCGGGCAGGCAGACGAGCGCGACGCCGGCCGCGACGAGGGCGCCGAGGACGGCGGGCGAGGTCCAGCCGTGTCCGGGCGCCTCGATGATGCCGTAGGTGAGCGCGGCGAACAGGACCGCGACCAGCAGCTGGCCTATCGGGTCGAAGCGCCGCGGCCTCGGCGCCCTGGACTCGGGGATGTAGCGGACGGCCAGGATGATCGCGATGATGCCGACGGGCACATTGACCAGGAAGATCGACCGCCATCCGGCCGAGGACACCAACGCGCCTCCGACGATCGGGCCGAGGGCCAGGGACACCCCGAACACGCTGCCGCGCACGCCCACCGCGCGGGCCCGCTCGCGGGGATCGGTAAACGTGGTGGCGATGATCGACACGGCGGCCGGGTTGAGGATCGCGCCACCCACCGCCTGCAGGATCCGGGCCGCGACCAGGCCGCCGACGCTCGGCGCGAGGCTGGAGAGCAGGGATCCCACCGTGAAGACGACCAGGCCGCCGATGAACATCCGCCGGCGGCCGAGCCGGTCGCTCACCGCGCCGCAGAGCATCAGCAGGCTGGCCAGCACCACTGTGTAGGCGTCCACCGTCCACTGAAGACCCGGGACGCTCGTGCGCAGGTCCACCGCGATCGAGGGCAGCGCGACGTTCACGACCGTCACGTCGAGTCCCGCGATGAACAGGCTCAGGCAGGACACGAGCAGCACCACGACGCGACGGTTGCGGCCGAGCTCGGGGAGGACCGCGTCCCGTCGGACTTGGGCTATTAGTTCTGAATTCATAACTGTTATGAGTTCATAAGTTTACGGCGCCGTCAAGCCCGGGACAGGCGAGCGATCCCGGGATGGAGTGTCGGCGGCGAAGCGTGCTAGAGGCGGCGACCGCCGGCGGGCGAGGCGCCGTCTCGACGCGGTTACGCCCGTCCCCCTTGGCCCGGTAGAGCGCGGCGTCGGCGAGCTCGACGAGGTCGATGGCGACGCCGGTGAAGGTGGGCACGATCGCCGCCGTCCCATCGCCCGCGGCTCGCCGATGGTCACCCGCTGCTTTCGCGCCACTCCGGGTGGTTGGCCACGCCGCGCTGGGCGCCTACGAGCCTGAGGCGATCACGCCGCAACCAGCGCCCGATCCGCGTACGGTCAGAGGTGCCGGTTTCGTCGGGCGCCGCTGTCCCGACACATTTTCCTGATCGGCTCACGAGTCCTGATCGGCGTACAAGGTGATGCCCCGTGACCGCTGAAATGGTCAGTCTCCTCCGGGAAACGGGACAGCTCGCGCTCCCGGCGTCGGCCGCGACGATGGGCCGGCGGGTGACGTGGTGGCCGGCGACGGATCCGACGCTGCCCGCGGCGCCGTGGGAGTCCTCCGTCGATCATGAACCAGCCGGCCGCGGCGCGGTCGGTCGTGGCGCGGGGCGGACGAGTGCCGCTCCGCGCGCGTCCCTGCTCCGCAACCGGGACGGGTCGGCGCACCTGCGCGATCTCCTGGATGCCGTGCCCACCGGGCGGCTGTGCCTGCTGACCGGAGATGCCGGCGCGGTGGCGTCGCTGCTCATGGACGACCTGTTCGCCGGCGGCCCGGAGGACGAGGCGCCGGTGCTCGTCGACCTGTCCCGGTGGAACCCCCGGCGGCACGGCTTCAACCAGTATGTGGTCGGGCGGCTGCAGGCGTCATATCCCGACCTTGTCCGCCAGCAGGAGGAACGGCACCTCGCGCTGAGCGCCGAACTGTTCGTGCGCGGGGTGCGCCTCCTGCCGGTCTGCGTCGGGTTCGACCGGATGAGCCGCCGGCGGCGGTCGCGGATCCTGGCCGCCCTGCCCGCGCACACGCCGCCGGGCTGGCGGCGACTCGTCCTGTGCCCCGAGCCGATGTTCCGCTCCACCCAGGTGACGCTGGCGGACGCCGCCGTCTTCCACGGCGAGCTGCTCTGACTTTCACGGGCGCCCGCCCGGCGGAACAGGCCGAGGATCCCATCCCGGTCCGTGCCCCACGCATCATCCGCCGCCGCCCCACCAGGGCACCGCTTCCGGACCCGGCCACCGCGACGATCCACTCAGCGACCACCCACGAACCCCGTCCGCCGGCGACTGTCACCCAACGCGGCAGGTCTACCACACCCACCCGAAGCAACATCCACACCATCGCCCAGCTGGCCATCGACCTGACCCACCCAGCAGCCGCCCGGCGGAACACGGCCCACGGCGTCGCGCCGGGACCCCGTCTTGTAATACGGCGCTTACGTGGCTTGAACGCCGGCTGGTGACGATCGACGGATGGCAGGTCTGGAGTTCCGTCTGCTCGGCCGGGTCGAGGCGTACCGGGACGGGCAGCCGGTGGAGACCGGCGGCCCCAAGCAGCGCGCCGTCCTCGCCTCGCTCCTGCTCCGGGTCGGCCGGGTGGTCTCGGTCGAGCAGCTCATCGACGACCTGTGGCCGGACCGGCCGCCGGCCCGGGCGGCGGCCACGGTGCAGGTCTTCGTCTCCCAACTGCGCCGGGCGCTCGAGCCGGAGCGCGCCCGGGGCGCGGCGGCGAGGGTGCTGGTCACGGCGTCGCCCGGCTACCTGCTGGACGTCGAGCCTGCCGCGGTGGACGCGCACGCCTTCACTGAGCTGGTCGCCCGCGGCCGGGAGGCGCTGGCGGGCGGGGACCCCGGGCGGGCGGCCGAACTGCTGCTGCGGGCCGAGGCTATGCCGCGCGGTCCGGTGATGGCCGACGTCCCGGCCACGCCGTTCGTCGAAGCGGCGGCGGCCAGGCTGACGGAGCTGCGCCTGGGCGCCGTCGAGGACCGCATCGACGCCGAGCTCGCGCTGGGCCGGCACGCGGCGCTGGTGGCCGAGCTGGAGCAGATGGCCCGCCGGCATCCGCTGCGGGAGCGCCCGCGGGCCCAGCTCATGATCGGGCTGTACAGGTGCGGACGGCAGGCGGAGGCGCTGGCCAGCTACCGCGAGACCCGGGCGCTGCTGCGCGACGAGCTGGGGATCGAGCCGGGCGCGCGGCTGCGGGAGCTGGAACAGGCAGTGCTCCGGCAGGACCCCGGCCTGGCCTGGCGGCCGCCGCCGATGACCGGGGCCCAGGCCGTGCCCGCGAAGGCGGAGCCCGCGAAAGCGGAGGCCGGGGAGAGGTCGGGGCGGGTTCTGGTGGTCGATGACACCGCGATCAACCGGACGCTCCTGGCGGCCGCGGTAGCCGGTCTCGGCCACAAGGTGGAGACGGCGGAGGACGGCCACCGGGCGCTCGAGCTGCTGCGGGCCGCGCACAGCGGGCCGGGGATCGACGGACAACGTACCGGAGGACAGGGCACCGAAGGACAGGGCACCGAAGGACAGGGCGGTTTCGACATCGTCCTGCTGGACCTGCTCATGCCGGTGCTGGACGGGTACGCGACGCTGGCCGAGATCAAGGCCGATCCCGCTCTGGCCGACATCGCGGTGATCATGGTGTCGGCGGTGCCGGAGCTGGAGAGCGTGGTCCGCTGCATCGAACTGGGCGCGGTCGACTACCTGCCCAAGCCGTACAGCTCGGCGATGCTGCGGGCCCGGCTGCACGCGTCGCTGGCGGCCCGGCGCTCGGCCGCCGAGCGGGAGACCGCGTTGCGGTCGGAGATCGCCACGCTGCGCGCGGAGGTCTCCCAGGCCCGGGTCGGCGGCGGGCCGGAGGGACCGTGAAGAGCCCGAGGGGCGTAGGCCGGCGGCCGATGTCGCTGCGCGGCCTGGTTCGGGGCGGCGCGGGCGTCGGCGCCGTCCTGCTTGCCGCGTTGTTGCTGGTCAGCCTGAAGGCGGAGAGCAGCACCCGGCGTTCGGCCGACGCCGAGGCCCGCCGGTCGCAGTCGCTGCGCCTGGCCTACGAACTGCGCCAGACCTCCGACGACCTGACCCGGATGGCCCGGACCTACGTGGTCACCGGCGAGGCGCGCTACCGCGACTGGTTCCAGGAGATCCTCGCGATCCGGGACGGGACGGCGCCCCGGCCGCGCAACTACGACAACATCTACTGGGACGTCGTGACCGACACTGGCCGGCGGCCCTCGCCGTCCGGTCCCCCGGTCGCCTTCGCCGCGCTGGCCGCCCAGGCCGGGTTCACCGGCCGGGAGTTGGGCCTGCTCGCGACGGCCAAGGCCCGCTCGGACGCCTTGGCCACCGTCGAGCAACGGGCGTTCGCGCTGTCCGCCCAGGGCGGCACCGCCAACCGCCAGCGGGCCACCGACATGCTCTTCGACGCGTCCTACCTGCGGGCCAAGGACGAGATCATGCAGCCGATCGGGCAGGTGCTGACGCTGGTCGACACCCGCACCGCCCGGGAGACGGGGCAGGCCAGCCACGCCGCCCGCGCCTGGTCCGTCGGCGCCATCGCGGCCGCGTTGCTGCTGCTCGGCGGCATGGCGGTGTTCGTCGTCGTCACCCGCCGGGCGGTGCTGGGCCCGGTCGGGGAACTGGACGCCGCGACCGCCCGGATCGCCGCCGGCCAGACCGGCGTGCGGGCGCGGGTCGCCGGCGTCAGTGAGCTGCGGTCCCTGGCCAGCCGGTACAACGAGATGACCGAGCGGGTGCGGCGCCGCTCGGCCGAGCTCAGCCTCCTGCATCGCGGGGCGGACGCGGCCCACCGGGCCACGGACCTCACCGCGGCCGCGGCCGAGGTGGTCGCCCTGGTCCGCGCGCACACCGGCTGGCCGGTCGGGCGGGCCTACCACCGGCACGGCGACACGCTCCTGCCCCTGGTCCCGGCCGACGTCCGCGACGGCGTCGGGGAGCCATCCGGCCTGGCGGGACGGGCTCTCACCAGTGGGGAGGCGGTCTGGCTGCCGGATCTGGCCGCCGAGCCCGGTACGACGCGGGGACCCGGCGCGGGCATTGCCGTCCCGGTGCGGGCCGGGCGGGGCGAGCGGGCGGAGGTCGTCGCCGTGCTGGAGTTCCTCACCGCCGCCCCCGCGGCCCCGGACGCCGCGCTGCTGGCCGTCCTGTCGGACCTGGCGGCCCAGCTCGGCCAGGTCGCCGAGCGGGTCCGCGCCGCCGACGACCTGCGCGAGGCCGCGATCAGCGCCCAGTCGGCCAACGACGCCAAGAGCGCCTTCCTGGCCACCGTCAGCCACGAGATCCGGACCCCGATGAACGCCGTCATCGGCATGTCGGGGCTGCTGCTGGACGGCCGGCTCGACACCGAGGCGCGCCAGCTCACCGAGGTCGTCCACGACAGCGCGCAGGCACTGCTCCTGCTGATCAACGACATCCTCGACTTCTCCAAGATCGAGGCCGGCCACCTCAGCCTGGAGCAGGTGCCGTTCCACGTCGCCGAGTGCGTGGAGGCCGCGCTCGACCTCGTGTCGGCCGACGCCGGGGCGAAGGACATCGAGCTGGTCTGCGCCGTCGCGCCGGGCACGCCCGCGGCCATGGTCGGCGACCCGACGCGACTGCGGCAGATCCTGCTCAACCTGCTGAGCAACGCGGTGAAGTTCACCGAACGCGGCGAGGTGACCGTCACCGTGGAGGCGTCGGCAGCCGCCGAGGCAGCCGGCACCGCCGAGACGGCCGGCACCGGCGGCGGCGCGCACGAGTGGCGCTTCACGGTGCGCGACACCGGCATCGGCATCCCGCCCGAACACCTGGAGTCGATCTTCGAATCGTTCACCCAGGTCGACGCGTCCACCTCGCGGCGCCACGGCGGCACCGGGCTGGGCCTGGCCATCTGCCGCCGGCTGACCGCGCTCATGGGCGGGACGATCACCGCCGCCTCCGAGCACGGGGTCGGCACGACCATGACGGTCACGGTTCCGGCGGCGGCCACGACGCTGGAGCGGCGCGATCCCGTCCCGGCGGACACCTCGGCGCTGGCTGGCGGCGAGGTGCTCATGGTCAGCGGGGACAGCCGCACCCGCGTCCTGGTCGGGAACCTGCTGGTCCGGTCCTGGCGGATGCGGATCAGCAACACGGCGTCGCTGGAGACCGCGCTGCGGTGGCTGCGGGCCGGGCGCCGCTACGACACGGTGATCCTCGATCAACGCCCGTCGAAGCTGGACGGCCTGGCGGCGGCCCGGGCGCTGCGCGCCGACCCGGCCGGCGAGCGGGTGCCGATCGTGCTGATCACCTCGTTCGCCCGGCTGCCCGGGCCCGATGCCCCGCCGGGCGTCGCGGTGGTGACCCGGCCGATCCGATCGGCGCCGCTGTTCCGGGCGATGACCGCGACCTGGCCCGCCGACGCCGCCGTCCCGGCCAGCGCCGCCGCGGCGACGACCGCCGCCCCGGCCGGCGCGGTCGCGGTCGGGCCGGCCCTCCCCGACCGGACGGCGGGCGCGGGCGCCGGCCCGGCCCTGCGCGTCCTGGTGGCCGACGACCACGAGGTGAACCAGCGGCTGGTGTACCTCGCGCTCACCGGGCTCGGCCACCGGGTCGACCTGGTGAGCGGCGGCGCTGAGGCCGTGGCCGCGGCGCGGCGCGGGCGCTACGACGCCGTGCTCATGGACGTCCAGATGCCCGACGTCGACGGCCTGGCGGCCACCCGCCGCATCCGGGCCCACTTCGGCGGCGACGGGCCCTGGATCATCGCGCTCACCGCGAACGCCCAGCCCGGCGCGCGGGAGGCGTGCCTGGCGGCCGGCATGAACGACTACCTCACCAAACCGTTGGTGACCGCCGACCTGGTCGCCGCGCTGGCCCGGGCCCGGCCGCCCGAGGGCCGGCCCGTCCTGGACTCCGGCGCCCTGGAGCGGCTGAGCGAACTCGTCGGCGGGAACGCCGCGACCCTGTCCGGCCTGGTCAACGACTTCCTCGCCGACACACCGACGCTGATCGGCACGATGTGCGGGCCCGGAGCCGATCCGGACTCGGCCCGCCGCGCGGCGCATTCCCTCAAGGGCCTCAGCGTGACGTTCGGGGCCACCGACCTGGCCGCGCTCTGCCAGCGGGCCGAGTCCCAACCCGACGTCGCCGACGATCTGGGCCCGCTCGCGCGGGAGATCGCGGCCGAGCACGAGCGGGTCGCGCTGGCCCTGCGCGCGCTCGGCTGACGAGCACGCGCCATGGCGGCCGCGCACCCGTTGGTCGCGCGGCGCGTCAGGCGCCGCCGGCGACCGAGCGCTGGATGACCTCGAACTCCAGCAGCGACGAGCCGGACGACACCGGGCGGGCCCGCTCACCGGAGTGCGCCGCCATCGCCGGGCCGTTCAGCCAGGCCTGGAACGACTCCTCGTTCTCCCAGTGCGTCACGACGAAGTACCGGTCGTCGCCCTTCACCGGCCGCAGCAGTTCGAAGGAGACGAAGCCGGGCTGGCCGTCGACCGCGTGCAGCCGGCCCGCGAACCTCTTCTCCAGCTCCGGGCCGGCGCCCTCGGGGACCTCGATGGCATTGATCTTCACAACTGTCACCACTCCAGCATAGGAGCCGGACCGGGCGCGGCGCGGCACCCGCGGGCGGCGGTGGCACCGGGTGGGCACTTGGCCACTGCTTGGCGGTTGCTTAGCGGCGGGCGGTTGTCTGCTCGGCAGGGGTCAGCGCCGCCCCCGCCGCCCACCGGCCGCCCACCCGCGGCCCGCGGCCCAGCGCCGCAGGAGAAAGGCAGCCCGCGATGAGCATTGCCAGCCCCCCACACGACAGCGCCACCCACGACAGCCCAACCAATGACGGGGTGGTGCGCCAACCGAATGCCGGCTCCGCCAAGGAGACCCTGGAGGACTACACGCTACGTTTCGCGCCCCGTAGCTACCGGCGGTGGGGCACCGGAATGGTCGCGATCTCGGCCCTCGGCGGCATCGCCTATCTGGCGGACTTCGCCATCGGGGCCAACATCGGCATTTCCTACGGGACGACGAACGCCCTGTGGGGTATCGCCGTCTTCGCCGTCGTCATCTTCCTGACCGGTTTCCCGCTGGCCTACTACGCCGCCCGCTACAACCTTGACCTCGACCTGATCACCCGGGGCAGCGGGTTCGGCTACTACGGCTCGGTCGTCTCGAACGTGATCTTCGCGTCGTTCACGTTCATCTTCTTCGCCCTCGAGGGCTCGATCATGGCTCAGGGGCTGAAACTGGGCCTGCATATCCCGTTGTGGCTGGGCTACGCGACGTCCACGCTCATCATCTTCCCGCTCGTGGTCTACGGCATGAAGCTGCTGTCCAAGCTCCAGCTCTGGACGACGCCGCTGTGGCTGGTGCTGATGGTGCTGCCGTTCGCCTACCTGCTGATCCGCCACCCCGGTTCGGTCCACACGTTCTTCGACTACGGCGGCAAGGACGGCAAGGGCGGGTTCAACCTGGGCTCGGTGTTCCTGGCCGCCGGCGTCTGCCTCTCCCTGATCGCCCAGATCGCCGAGCAGATCGACTACCTGCGTTTCATGCCGCCGCGCACCCCGGAGAACTCCCGCCGCTGGTGGACCGCGATGCTGCTGGCCGGCCCGGGCTGGGTCGTCTTCGGCGCCATCAAGCAGATCATCGGCATGTTTCTGGCCGTCTACATCATAGCCAACGTGGCGGACGGCGCCGGCGTGGCCAACCAGCCGGTGCACCAGTTCCTGGAGATCTACCGGGACATCCTGCCGCACTGGGCCGCGCTCGCCCTCGCGGTCGCGCTCGTCGTGATCAGCCAGATCAAGATCAACGTGACCAATGCCTACTCGGGCTCGCTGGCCTGGACGAACTCGTTCACCCGGATCACCAGGACCTACCCCGGCCGGCTGGTCTTCCTCGGCTTCAACCTGCTGGTCGCGGCGATTCTGATGGAGGCTGACATGTTCAGCTTCCTGAACACGATCCTCGCCTTCTACGCCAACTGCGGGATGGCCTGGGTGGTCGCGGTCGCCTCCGACATCACGTTCAACAAGTACCTGCTGAAAATCTCGCCGAAGGCGCCCGAGTTCCGCCGGGGCATGCTCTACGCGGTGAACCCGGTCGGGTTCGGCTCGATGCTGCTGGCGGCGGGCATCTCGATCATCGACTTCTACGGCGGTCTCGGCTCCGGTCTCAAGCCCTACTCGCCGCTGGTGGCGATCGTGCTCGCCCTCGTCCTCCCGCCGGTCCTGGCCGTGGCGACGAAGGGCAAGTACTACCTGCGCCGCACCGACGACGGCATCGACCTTCCGATGTACGACGAGCACGGCAACCCGTCCGGCGAGACCCTGACCTGCCATGTCTGCCAGCAGGAGTACGAGCGGCCCGACATGGTCGCCTGCCAGACGCACGACGCCTACATCTGCTCGCTCGACCTCTCGACCGACAAGGCCGGCGACCACGTCCTGCCGGCCCAGGTGACGGCCCCGGGCCCGGCAAGGATCCCGGCCCAGGGGGTCTGACCCGTCCGGCCAGCCGGCGGCCGGCCCGACTCCCACGGGAGCCGGGCCGGCCGCCGGGGTGTGGCGGACGCCGTCAGGGCGCGGTTGTGCCCGCGGCCGCCTCGAGGCCGGCGCGGACGGCGTGGGCGACCTCCGCCCACCGGTCGGTCAGGTAGAAGTGGCCGCCCGGGAAGACGCGCAGGTCGAACCGGCCGGTGGTGTGCTCCCGCCAGGCCGTGGCCTCGGCCGGCGTCACCCCCGGGTCCGCGTCGCCGACCAGCGCCGTGACCGGAGTATCGACCGTCGCGCCGGGCGGGCAGGCGTAGGTCTCGATCGCCTGGTAGTCGGCCCGGGTCGGCGGCAGGATCAGCTCCCGCATCTCGGGGTCGGCCAGCAGCCGCGGGTCCGTGCCGCCCAGCCGCGCGATGTCCGCGATCAGCGCCTCGTCCCCGCGGCGGTGCACCGCGACGGACGGAGGGGTCGACGGGGCGGCGGACGGGGCTCGGCGGCTCGACACGAACAGCGCGACCGGGGCCGCGCCGCCCGCCGTCGCCAACCGCCGCGTCACCTCGAACGCGACGATCGCCCCCATGCTGTGCCCGAAGAACGCCGTCGGACGGTCCCCCGGGCCATCGGCCAGGACGGCGGCAAGCCGGTCGGCGAGCGGCCCGATGGCCGTCTGGGCCGGCTCGGACCAGCGCTCCTGGCGCCCCGGGTACTGGACCGCGCCGACCTCGGCGACGCCCGAGAGGGCTTGGGCGAACGGGGCGTAGAAGCTCGCCGCGCCCCCGGCGTGCGGAAAGCAGACCAGCCGCGGGCCGGTATCCGTCCGGGGCTGGAAGGTCCTGACCCAACGCCCGGCGTCGACCGGGACCGCCATCGGTCCGCCGCCGTCGGTGGGAGAGGGCATGGCGGCATTCTATGAGCCTTTCCCGCTGGACCGAGCCTTTCCCGCTGGACCGAGCGTTTCCCTAGACCCCGGCCCGGACGCGGGCGCGGGGCACGGCGGCCAGCAGCGCGCGCGTGTACGGATGGTTGGGGGCGGTGAAGACGGCGTCGACGTCACCCGTACAGGTCCGGGCGGTGCTCGACCAGCCAGCGGGCGCCGAGGAAGCCGCCCGCCTCCTCGTCGGCCAGGAACGCGAAGACCAGGTCGCGGGGCGGGACGACGCCGTGGCGCCGGAACGCCCGCGCGAGGGCGAGCGTCATCGCGACCATGTCCTTCATGTCGACGGCGCCGCGGCCCCACGCGTGGCCGTCGCGCACCTCGCCGGAGAAGGGGTGGACGTCCACTCGTCGGCGTCGGCCGGCACAACGTCGAGGTGGCCGTGTACGAGCAGCGCGTCCCGGCGCGGGTCGGCGCCGGTCAGCCGGGCGACGACGTTGCCGCGCCCCGGCGCGCCGGACTCGACGTAGACCGGGTCGTAGCCGACCTCGGCCAGCTTGGCCGCGACGTACTCGGCGGCGGCCCGTTCCCGGCTGGGCGCGTCCGGGTCCCCGGTGTTGGTGGTGTCGATGGCGATCAGCTCGCTGGCCAGGGTGACGACCTCGGCGACGGCATCCTTGCGGGCGGCCTCGAGCGCCGCCGCGACCGGGGGATCGACCGGCGGGCTTTCCGGCGGCCCGCCGAGGGCGGTGGCCGAGCCGGGGGTGGCCGGGCGCGGGCTCGGGATGTCCGGCTGGGTCATGCAGTACGCACGTCGTCGTCGGCGGGCAGCCAGGCCGGCCGGGCGCTCTGCTCCGGGACGTCGCCCGGACGTCCGGGCACCCGCCAGGCGGCGAACGTCAGGCCCTGCCGCTGCCGGAACCCGAGCGCGAGGTAGAGCCGGATCGCGTTCACGTTGTCCGCCGCCGCGTGCAGGAACGGCGTCTCGCCCCGCGCAAGGATGCCGGCGGCCACCGTGCGCACGAGCCGGGTGGCCAGTCCCTGGCCGCGGTAGGCGGCGTCGGTGCAGACCGCGCTGATCTCCGTCCATCCGGGCGGGCGCAGCCGTTCGCCGGCCATCGCGACCAGCGCGCCGCCGCGGCGGATGCCGAGGTAGGTGCCGAGCTCGACGGTGCGCGGCCCGAACGGCCCGGGCTTGGCCGCGGCGACCAGCGCGAGCATCTCCGGCACGTCCGCCGGCCCCAGCCGGACCGCCTCCGGGTCTTCCACGGCGGCCACCCCCTCGTCGACGAGTTGCACCGCCTCGCCGCTCATGACCAGCTCCCACCCCGACGGAGGCGAGCCGGTCTCCCCGGCCAGCGGGACGATCGCGCCCGGGCCGGCGAGCACGGCGAGGTCGTCCCAGTCGGCCGGGCTGGCCTGGGTCGGCAGCGCGATGAACGGCGAGACATCCACCGGGTAGCGCAGTGCGTTGCCGCGCCGTTCGGCGAAGCGCGCGTGCGGCCCGGTGAGCGCGGCGAAGGCCGGGTTGTCCAGGGGGTGGGTGGGGGAACTCATGCGACCTCGCTGACGGAAGAAGCGGGGCTGAACCGGTTTCCCCACCATATCTGTAGACAAAACTCGCGCTACGTGTCTAGCCTCGGTGCGGGCGCATGGTCGGTCCGCGGGGCGCTGGAGCAAGGGGGTGGGAGATGAGCGCGGCACCACGCCGGGCCGAGGACTGCGCCGCCTGGCTGACGCGACGCCTGCCCATCGACCTCCGCCGTGTCACCAGCGACACCTGTCGCTGATCGTCACCAGCGGCACCTGTCGCTGATCGCGCCGCCGGCCTCCCCCAGGCCCGCTTCCCCTTCCCCGGCTGCCCTCTCCCGGCCATCACCGCGGCCCGAGATCGGCCACCGCGCCCGAGAGCGTGATCGTCGTCGGGCCGGCGCCCCATCGTCCGACGACCGACGGCGAACGCGGGCATCCGCCCGCCTGCCCGCCGCCGCGGTCGAGCCCGTCGATCCGATCGAAAGGATCCAGCGTGTCCGGCACTCCCCTTGCCGTCCTCGATCTCCTGCCCGTCAGTGACGGCGAGACCGCCGGCGACGCTCTGCGCAACACCGTCGACCTGGCCCGGCGGGCCGAGGAGCTCGGCTACCGGCGTTACTGGTTCGCCGAGCACCATCTCAACCCGGGCGTGCTCGGCGCTTCGCCGGCGGTGGCCATCGCGCTGGTCGCCGGGAAGACGAGCACGATCCGGCTGGGCTCGGCCGGCGTCCAGTTCGGCCATCGCACCCCGCTGTCGGTGGCCGAGGAGTTCGGCCTCATCGACGCGCTCCATCCCGGTCGGATCGACCTGGGCCTGGGCCGGTCGATCGGCCGGCCGGCGCCGCGGCCCGCGCCCCAGCCGGCCGACGCCGCCCGCCCGAAGCGCGAGCCCGAGCGCGAGCCGGCGCCGGCCGGCGCGCGGACGGCGGCCGCGGCGGCGGCGAGCGCCTACGCCGCGAACCGGGGCACGGGGGCCCACAGCACGGAGACGCGCGCGGACAACGGGCTGCTGATCCCGAAGGCGTTCGACTTCACCACCCTGCTCGGCACGCCCCGCATTGAGCTGCACCTGTCACTGCTCCAGCAGCCGAACGCCTACACCCCGGACTACGCCGAGCAGATCGGCGAGCTGCTGGACCTGCTGGGCGGGAGCTACCGTTCGGCCGACGGCCTGGAGGCCCACGCCTACCCGGGCGAGGGCGCGAACGTCGAGGTCTGGGTCCTGGGCGCCTCCGGCGGCGTGAGCGCGACCGTCGCCGGCTCGCGCGGGCTGCCGTTCGCCGCGTCCTACCACCACAGCCCGAGCACCGTCCTGGACGCGGTCGACGCCTACCGGGCCGCGTTCCGCCCGTCCGCGACGCTGGCCGAGCCCTACGTGTCGGTGTCAGCCGACGCCGTCGTGGCCGACGACGACGAGACCGCCCAGCGCAACGCGTCCGGCTACGGCCTGTGGGTACGCAGCATCCGGACCGGAGCCGGCGCCATCCGTTTCCCCTCCCCCGAGCAGGCGGCCGCCCACGTCTGGACTGACGCCGACCGGGAGCTCGTCGCCGACCGCACCCGCACCCAGCTGGTCGGCTCGCCGAGCACCGTGGCCGACCGGCTCGAGCAGCTGCGCGAGGCCACCGGCGCCGACGAGCTGGCCATCACCACCATCACCCATCGGCACGCCGACCGGGTGCGTTCCTACGAGCTGCTTGCCCAGGAATGGCGCCGCCGCCAGTCCCGGGCGGCCTGAGCGGAAAGCGATCCGCATGTCAGACGCGCGCCCCACGTCAGAAGCCCCCACGTCAGAAGCCCCCACGTCGGAAGCCCCCACGTCGGAGACAGGCGCCCTCCACCTGGCCGTCGCGCTGGACGGAGCCGGCTGGCACCCCGCCGCCTGGCCGGAGCCAGACGCCCGCCCGGCCGAGCTGTTCACCGCCCGCTACTGGGTCGACCTGGTCACCGAGGCCGAGCGCGGGCTGCTCGACTTCGTCACGATCGAGGACTCGCTCGGGCTCCAGTCGTCCCGGTTCGACGGGCCGGACGACCGGGTCGACCAGGTCCGCGGCCGTCTCGACGCGGTCCTGATCGCCGCCCGCGTCGCCCCGCTGACCAGTCACATCGGCCTGGTGCCGACGGCGACCACCACGCATACCGAGCCGTTCCACGTGTCGAAGGCGATCGCCACCCTCGACTACACCAGCCTGGGGCGGGCCGGCTGGCGAGCCCAGTTGTCCCGGCCGGCGGAGAACATCCACTTCGGGCGGCGCGAGATCCCCGCCATCACCCTGGCCGAACTGGCCAACCCGGAGGTCCAGGCGGCCTTCGCCGAGGGGTTCGACGAGGCGGCCGACTTCGTCGAGGTGGTCCGCCGGCTGTGGGACAGCTGGGAGGACGACGCGGAGATCCGCGACGCCGCCACCGACCGGTTCATCGACCGCGACAAGCTGCACTACATCGACTTCGCCGGCCGGCACTTCTCCGTCCGGGGCCCCTCCATCGTCCCCCGGCCCCCGCAGGGGCAGCCGGTGGTGACGGCGCTCGCCCACGCCACGGTCCCCTACCGCTTCGGCGCCCGGGCGGCGGACGTCGTCTACATCACCCCGCGCGACGAGGACGACGCCCGCGCGATCGTCACCGAGGTCCGCGCCGAGCAGGAGGCCGCCGGCCGGGGCGGTGAGACCGTCCACGTCTTCGCCGACCTGGTCGTGTTCCTCGACGCCAGCGCCGCCGCCGCGCGCGACCGCCTGGCCCGCCTGGACGACACGGCCGGCGAGGCGCTGAGCTCCGACGCGCTGGTGTTCGCCGGCACCCCGACCGAGCTGGCCGATCTGCTGCTGGCCTGGCGGCGGGCCGGCCTGTCCGGCTACCGGCTGCGCCCGGGAGCGATCCCGACGGACCTTTCGGCGATCACGCGCGGGCTCGTCCCGGAACTGCGCGGGCGGGGCGCGTTCCGCTCCGCCTACGAGGCCGACACCCTGCGCGGGCTGCTCGGTCTGCCCCGGCCCGCCAACCGCTACGCCGCCACCTCGGGAGTGTGAACACGTGACCGGACCCCGCAAGCAGATCATCCTCGGCGCCTACGTCGGCGGCGTGAACCACCACACGGTCTGGTCGGACCCGGCCGCCGGCAGCCAGATCGACTTCTCCTCGTTCCGCCACGTGGCCCAGACCGCCGAACGCGGCCGATTCGACTTCTTCTTCCTCGCCGAGGGCCTCATCCCGCGGGAACGGCTGGGGAAGATCTTCGACCAGGACATCGTCGGACGCCCGGACACCCTGCCGGTGCTCGCCTCGCTGGCCGCCGTCACCGAGCACCTCGGCCTCATCGGCACGCTCAACGCCACCTTCAACGAGCCCTACGAGCTGGCCCGGCAGCTGGCCTCCCTCGACCACCTCTCCGGTGGCCGCGCAGGCTGGAACATCGTGACGTCCTTCGACGCCTTCACCGGCCAGAACTTCCGCCGCGGCGGGTTCCTCCACGCCGACGACCGCTACGTCCGGGCCGAGGAGTTCCTGGCCACGGCCCGGACGCTGTGGGACAGCTGGGCCGCGGACGCGGTCGCCGCCGACGCGTCGACCGGCCGCTTCCTGCGCCAGGCGGACGCCGGCGGCTTCCAGGCGCACGGTGCGCAGTTCGACATCTCCGGCCGGTTCAACGTGCCCCGCTCACCGCAGGGCCGGCCGGTGATCCTGCAGGCCGGCGTCTCCCCCCAGGGCCGGGACTTCGCCGCCGCCAACGCCGACGCGATCTTCTCGCCGTATCATCACCTGGCCGAGGCCCAGGAGTACTACCGTGACATCAACGCCCGCGCCGTGAAGGCCGGCCGCGCCCCCGGCTCGGTCAAGCTGCTGCCCGCCGGGGCGTTCGTCCTGGGCGAGAGCGAGGCCGACGCGATCGAGCGCCACCGCGAGATCGCCCGGGCCCAGACGACCGGCCGGACCGCGCAGATCCTGCTGGAGGCGGTCTGGAACCGCGACCTGTCCGGCTACGACCCGGACGGCCCGCTGCCCGACGTCGAACCCGACCTCGACGGACCGCCGGTGATCCAGGGCCGGGCCCGGCTGCACCAGGACCCCCGGGCCACCGTCCGCGAGTGGCGCGCGTTGGCCGAGGCCCGCGGCTTCTCCCTGCGGGAGCTGGCGATCCACGTGTTCAGCCGGGCCGAGTTCGTCGGGACGCCCCAGCAGGTGGCCGACCGGGTGGACGCGTTCGTGCAGAACGACGGCTCCGACGGGCTCATCGTCGGTTCGCACCTGACGCCGTCCGGGCTCGACGAGTTCGTCGACCGGGTCGTGCCGCTGCTACAGGAACGCGGCTCGCTGCGGGCCGACTACACCGGCGCGACCCTGCGCGAGAACCTCGGCCTGCCGCCCCTGACCCCGGCCGAGGCCGGAGCCGACGTCCGTCCCGTCCCGGCATCGGTCGCCTGAGGCACGGGTCTGGCCCGCGTCCCACCGTCGTCCGGCCCGCGTGCCGGCGCCTGCGCGCCGATGCGCTGAGAGAGTTCCACGAGCCGCGACGGGCGGCGGCGGCGGAGGAGGTCGGGATCGCGGACAGGGCGGCGGCCGGGTGCGAGCGACGGGGCTCACGCTGGCCGGCGCCGGGGGCGGCGGGAATTCGGAAAAAGCGGTTGCGCCCGCCGCGTCCGCTTTCGACCTGACGTTCCACACCTCGGCATTGACCGGACACCGGCGGGACCATAGCCGGATCTTCGAGACGCATCCGGACCGCGCGCGTTCAACGGACGGAATTCGCCCCGGCCGCCCGACGGCGCCGAGCCGGGCGACGCCGATTCCCTGCCTGGTCAGGACCAATCGGCCGGACCGCGCCACCAGGCCGACCTCCGGGCGAGGACACCGGCGAGACTCGACGACAACCAGAAAACGGAAAAACTGGACAGCCATGGCGGTAATGCGGTGGCGACACGTCGGAATTCTTTGCGCCGTTGACATTGACCGGAGGTCGATGACATTCTGTCGCCGTGAACGGCAGGTCGGGAATATATGCCGACATCTCGCGGCAGCTCATCGAGAAATCACCCGGCACAATTATTTACACATTTTCGGCGGACGGAAACCATACCGAACTGACCGTTGGCGAGCTCGTAGCCGACGCCGGACGGATTGCCGCATCCCTGCGCGCGCTCGTCCCGCGCGGTGCCCGCTGCCTGCTGGTGTACCCGCCCGGCCTCGGCTACGTGCGAGCCCTGTTCGGGTGCCTGTTCGCCGGCGTGGTCGCCGTGCCCGCGCAGGCCCCCGACCCCCGCCTGGCCGAGCGTCAGGCCCGCCGGATGGCGGCCATCGCGGCCGACTGCCAGGCCAGCGCGGTCCTTACCACGACGGAGCTGGCGGCGTTCGGCCGCGCCGGCGCGCTCGGCGACGCCCTGACCCACCTGCCCTGGGTAGTGACCGACGCGGCCGCCGGCCCGGCCGCGGGGCCGGAACCGATGGCCCCGGAGCCGGCGGACCCGGAGTCGGCGGCGCTGCTCCAGTACACGTCGGGCTCGACCCGCTCCCCGCGCGGCGTGCTGGTCACCCAGGCCAACCTGGCCCACAACGCCGCGAACATCGCCGGCGCCCTCGATCTCACCCCGAGCAGCACGGTCGCGCTCTGGCTGCCGCCGCACCACGACATGGGCCTGATCGGCGGCATCCTCCAGTCCGCGTTCACCGGCCACCGGACGGTGCTGATGTCGCCGGTCGAGTTCCTGCGCCGGCCGGCCGCCTGGCTGGAGGCGATCACCCGGCACCGGGCCACCCATGCCGGCGGCCCGAACTTCGGCTACGACCTGTGCGCCCGCAAGGTGACCGGCCCGGAGCGCGCCTCGCTCGACCTGTCGTCCTGGCGGGTGGCGTTCTCCGGCGCCGAACCGGTGCGGGCGGGCACGATGGACCGCTTCGCCGCCGCCTTCGCCGACCGCGGCTTCGACGCCCGCGCCTTCTGCCCGGTCTACGGCCTGGCCGAGGCGACGTTGCTGGTCTCGGCGGCCCGGCCCGGGAGCGGGCCGACGGTGGGACGGTTCGACGCCCACGCCCTCGTCCAGCACCGGGCGGTGGCGGCCGACGAGCCCGGCGCCGAGGACGGGACGACGGCGGCGGCCGACGGTGGCGGCCGGTCGCGGCGGATCGTCAGCTGCGGGCGTCCCGTGACGGACCTGGCGATCGTCGACCCGGACACCGCGACCCGCCGCCCGGAGGGCCGCGTCGGCGAGATCTGGCTGCGGGGGCCGGTTGCCGCCGCCGGCTACCTCGGGAACGCGGAGGCGACCGCACGGGTCTTCCGCGCGCGCCTCGAGGGCGACGGCGACAGCTTCGACGACGGCGGCACCGGGCCGTTCCTGCGGACGGGAGACCTCGGTTTCCTGCGCGGCGGCGAGCTGTACGTCACCGGCCGAGCCGACGACATGATGATCGTCCGTGGTCGCAACCACTACCCGCAGGACGTCGAGCTGACGGTCGAGACCAGCCATCCGGCGGTGCGGCCCGGCTGCGGCGTCGCGTTCACCGCCGCCGTCGACGGCGGCGAGCAGCTGGTGGTCGTGCAGGAGATCGCCGCCGGCCGCGAGGGCGAGGCCGACGAGGCGATGCGCGCGGCGCGGGCCGCCGTGGCCCGCGAGCACGGCCTGCACGTCTACGCGATCGCCCTCGTCCGCCCGCGGGCCGTGCCGAAGACCGCCAGCGGCAAGGTCCAGCGCTCGGCCGCCCGGGAGCTGTTCCTGAGCGGGCGGCTCGACGCCGTGGCGCGGTCCGTGCGCCGGCCCTCCGAGCTGTCCGAGCTACGCGGCGCCCTGGCCGACGGACCGGTGGCGCCGGGCGCGGTCGAGGCGATGCTCGTCGACCTGCTCGCCCGGCGGGCCGGCGTGCCGCCGGGCGAGGTCGACCCCGGCGAGCCGATCAGCCAGCTCGGCATCGACTCCGTCGTCTCGGTCGAGATCGCCGAAGAGGCCCGGGCCTGGCTGGGGGTCGACCTCGAGCCGGCGGCCCTCTACGACGAGGTCAGCCTGGCTGAGCTGGCCGGGCTCCTCGCGCGCCGCGGCCGAGCCGAGCCCGCCGCCGCCCCGGCCGATACCGCCAGCGCTACCGCCGCTTTCCCCGCCGTCGCGGCCACCGCCGCTGCCTTCCCCGCTCCGACGCCCGCGCCCGCGCCTACGCCCACGCCCACGCCCACGCTGGCGAACGATCCGTCCGGCGGCGACGCGATCGCCGTGGTCGGGCTCGGCTGCCGCTTCCCCGGCGCGCCCGACCCGGACGCCTACTGGCGGCTGCTGCGCGACGGCGGCGACGCGATCGGCGACATCCCGCCGGACCGCTGGGACGTCGAGGCCTACTTCCATCCCGAGCCCGGCACGCCCGGTCGGATGTACACCCGGCGCGGGGGGTTCCTCGACCGCGTCGACGGCTTCGACGCCGCGTTCTTCGGGATCTCGCCGCGCGAGGCCGCCGAGATGGACCCGCAGCAGCGGCTCCTGCTCGAGGTGACCTGGGAGGCTCTGGAGGACGCCGGCATAGTCCCGGCCGAGCTCGCCGGGTCACGCACGGGAGTCTTCGTCGGCCTGTCCAACGAGGAGTACTCGCAGCTGCGCCCGCCGGGCGACGTCGCCTCGATCGGCGCCTACACCGGGACCGGCATCGCGGCCAGCGTCGCCGCCGGCCGCCTGTCCTACGTCCTCGGGCTGGCCGGCCCGAGCTTGATCGTCGACACGGCCTGCTCGTCGTCGCTGGTGTCGGTCCACCTGGCCTGCGCGAGCCTGCGCTCCGGCGAGACCGACCTGGCGCTGGCCGGCGGGGTGAACCTCATGCTCTCCCCGCGCGGGACGGTCTACTTCTGCCAGGTCGGGGTGATGTCGCCCGCGGGCGCCTGCCGGACGTTCGACGCCGGCGCCGACGGCTACGTGCGCGCCGAGGGCTGCGGCGTCATCGTCCTCAAGCGGCTGGCCGACGCGCGGCGCGACGGCGACCCGGTCGTCGCCGTCATCCGCGGCTCGGCGGTGAACCACGACGGCCGCGGCGGCGGGCTGACCGTGCCGAGCGGGCGGGCCCAGCAGGCCGTCATCCGCCAGGCCCTGGCCGCGGCCGGGGTGGCCGCGGGCGAGGTCGGCTTCGTCGAGGCACACGGCACCGCCACCGCGATCGGCGACCCGATCGAGGCCCGCGCGCTGGCCGAGGTGTTCGCCCGCGCGGGCGGCCGTCCGCTCGCCCTCGGGTCGGTCAAGACGAACATCGGCCACGGTGAGGCCGCCGCCGGCATCGCGGGGATCATCAAGGTCGCGCTCGCCCTGCGCCACGGGCGCATCCCGCCGAACCTGCACTACGACACGCCGAACCCGCACGTGCCGCTGGCCCGGATGAACGCCTTCGTGCCGACCTCGCTGGCCGAGTGGCCGCCCGGCGCCCGGATAGCCGGCGTCAGCTCGTTCGGGCTGTCCGGCACCAACGCCCACGTGGTGCTGGCGGCGGCGCCGGTCACCGCGTCCCGGGACGAGGGGCCGGCCGCGACGGCCGGCCCGCGGGTCCTGCCGCTGTCCGCCCGCGGCCCGGAGGCGCTGCGGGCGCTGGCCGCCCGCCATCTGGAGCTGGCCGCCGAGGCCGGCGACAACCCGGCCGCGCTCGCCGTCCTGGGGGCGCGGGCGGCGGCGGCCGCCCGGCGCCGCCAGCACCACGACGACCGGCTCGCGGTGACGTTCACCGGCGCCGAGCAGCTGCGCGACTGTCTCGAGGCTTACCTGCGGGACGAGTCCCGCCCGGGCCTGTCCAGCGGGCGCCGGGCCGAGGGCCGGGACGCGCGCGTCGTGTTCGTCTTCGGCGGGCAGGGCTCCCAGTGGCCGGGGATGGCCCGGGCGCTGCTCGCGGGCGACGCCGTCTTCCGCGCGGCGATCGAGCGCGTGGGCGCCGCGATCGAGGCCGAGGCCGGCTGGTCGCTGACCCGGGTCCTGACCGACGCGGACCCGGCGGCCCTGGACCGGATCGACGTCGTCCAGCCGGCGCTGTTCGCCATTCAGGTCGCGTTGGCCGAGCTCTGGCGGGCGCGAGGCGTCGAGCCGAGCGCCGTCGTCGGGCAGAGCATGGGCGAGGTGGCCGCCGCCCACGTCGCCGGCGCGCTGGGCCTGGCCGACGCGTCGCGGGTGATCTGCCGGCGCTCGCGGCTGATGCGCCGGGTCAGCGGCACCGGGGCGATGGCCGTCGTCGACCTGTCCCACGACGCGGCCGCGGCCGCGCTGGCGGCCTGGCCGGACCGGCTGTCGGTCGCGGTGGCCAGCAGCCCGCGCTCGAGCGTCGTGTCGGGGGACGCCGAGGCGATCGACGCCTTCGTCGCGCTGATGGAGCGCCGGGAGGTGTTCTGCCGGCGGGTCAACGTCGACGTCGCCTCCCACAGCCCCCAGGTCGAGCCGCTGCGCGCGGACCTGATCCGCGAGCTGGCCGGGATCGCGCCCACCCGGCCGGCAGTGCCGATGTACTCGACGCTGCTGGGCCGGCGGGTGGACGAGGCCGTCTTCGACGCCGGCTACTGGTGGCGCAACCTGCGGGAGCCGGTGCTGCTGGCCGGCGCGGTCGAGCGCCTCATCGGCGACGGCCGGTCGCTGTTCTGCGAGCTCGGCCCGCATCCGGTGGTGCTGCCGGCGATCGAGCAGACCATCCGCCACGGTGGCCGACCGGGCGCGGTCGTGGCGTCGCTGCGCCGCGACGAGGAGGACGAGTTCGCGCTGGGCGCGGCGCTCGGGGCGCTCTACTGCGCCGGCGCCGCCGTCGACTGGGCCGCCGTCCACCCGCGGGCCGAGCCGGTCGCGCTGCCGGCCTACCCCTGGCAGCGGGAACGGTTCTGGCCGGACGGCGCCGGGGCCGAGGCCGCCGGTGCTGGGGCAACGGGCGACGGGGCCGGGACCGGGACCGCCGGCGCGCGGCCCGGCCGGGCGGCCGGCCCGGCGGCGCCGGACGGCGACGGCCGGCTGCTGGGCCGGCACGTCCGCCTGGCCGGGCCGCCGGGCGCCCACGTCTGGACCGGGACGCTCGGCGTCGCCTCCCAGCCCTACCTGGCCGATCACCGCGTCGACGGGGCGATCGTCCTGCCCGCCGCCGCCTACATCGAGATGGCGCTCACCGCCGGCGCGGCGGCGCTGGGCGAGGGCCCCCTTGAGCTCACCGACGTCGAGTTCGAACGCGCGCTCGTCCTGCCGCCGGACGGGTCGCGAGACGTCCAGCTGGTGCTGACGCCGCGGCTGACCGGGACGGCGGCCTTCGAGGTGTTCAGCCGGGACGCGGACGCCGGCGGCGACGCGGGTGCCGGCGACGGCGACGGCCACGGGTGGGTCGCGCACGCCCGGGGCCGGGTCCGCCGGCTCCCCGACGCGGCGCCGGCGCCCGAGCTGGTCCGCCCGGGGCCGGCGCCGCGGGACGACCTGCCGGGGGACGACCTGCCCGACGATGATCTGCCGGACGACGACCTGCCGGACGACGACCTGCCGGACGACGACCTGGAGGTCCTGACCGGGGAGGGCCACTACGAGGCGCTCGCCGCGCGGTCGATGGCCTACGGCCCGTCCTTCCGCGCCCTCACCGAGATCTGGCGCGGGACACAGGGCGCGCGCGGGCGCGTGCAGCCTCCCCCGGCGGTGGCCCGGACCGCGGCGGAGTACCGGCTGCATCCGGTGCTGCTCGACGCCGGTTTCCAGCTTCTCGCCGCCGCGGCGCGGGGGCTCGCCGCCGACCCGGCGGACGGCGCCTACCTGCCGGTCGGCCTGCGCCGCCTGCGCGTGCGGCGCTGGGGGGCGACCGTCGGCTGGGCCCGGGCGCGCCACGCGCTGGCACCCGACGGGGACAGTGCCGAGGGGGACAGTGCCGAGGGGGAAGGCGTAGAGGGGTCGGTGGCGCTGTTCGACGACGACGGCGCCCTGGTCGCCGAGGCCAGTGGCCTGCGCGCCCGGCGGGTGGAGACCGGCGGATCGCGCCGCGCCGACCCGTCCGACGACCTGTACGAGCTGGCCTGGCGGCGCCTGCCGGGCGAGATCCCCTCGCCCCGGACCGGGCGGACAGGCACCTGGATCCTGCTGGCCGACGCCGCGGGCGTCGCCGAGGCCGTCCGGGCGACGCTGACCAGCCAGGGAAACCGCTGCGTGCTGGTCCGCCCGGCGAGGGCGACCGGCGGCCCGACCGGCGGCCCGGCGGGCGGCCCGACCGGCGGCGAACCGGACCGGGACCGCGAAGCGGATCCGGACACCGACACGCTGGACCCCGCCTCGCCCGACGACTGCCAGCGGCTGATCGCGCGGGTCTGCGCCGACGGGCCGCCGGCGGGAATCGTCCATCTGTGGGCGGCGGACGTCCCCGCCGTGCCCGCCTCACCCGAGGCGCTCGACGCCGCCCGGGACCTGCTCGTCGGCGGCGCGCTGCACCTGGTCCAAGCCACGTCCCGGGCCGGCTGGCGCAACCCGCCGCGGCTGTGGTTCGTGACCGCCGGAGCCCAGGTCGCCGGGGCCGGCCCCGCCGCGGCGGCCCGGAGCGGGGTCGCCGTCACCCACGCGCCGCTGTGGGGGTTGGGCCGGGTCGTCGGGCAGGAGCTGCCGGAGCTGCGGGCGAGCTGCGTCGATCTCAGCCCGCCGCCCGCAGCCGGCGGCGCCGACCCGGCCGAGCTCGCCGCGCTGGCCGGCCTGCTGCTGGCCGAGGGGACGGAGAACCAGCTCGCGCTGCGCGGGGCCGACCGCTTCGCCGCCCGACTGGTCCGCGCCACCGTCGCCGAGCCGGACGCCGGCGCGCCGAGGGCGCTCACGACCGCGGGCCTGCTCGCGGGCGCGCAGCCCGACGAGGACGGCACGGACCGGGACGGCGACGACGGCGACCGCGGCGGCGCCGGCCAGGCGTTCCGGCTGGTGGCCGAGGCACCGGGCATCCTGGACGAGCTGGCGCTGCGTGCCCTGGACCGCCGCGCCCCGGACCCGGGTGAGATCGAGATCGAGGTCCACGCGGCCGGCCTGAACTTCAGCGACGTCCTCAAAGCGATGGGGATCTACCCGGGCCTGGCCGGCGCCGAGCCGGTCCTCGGCGGCGAGTGCGCCGGCGTCGTCGTCCGGCTCGGCGCGGGCACCCGCGGCTTCGCCGTCGGCGACCGGGTCGCCGCGATCGCGCCGTGGAGCCTGGCCTCCCACGTCACGGTGGCCGCCGGGCTGGCTTTCGGCCTTCCCGACGGCCTCACGTTCGCGGCGGCCGCGACCGTCCCGGTCGCGTTCGCTACCGCCTGCTACGCACTGGAGGGGCTGGCCGGTCTGCGGGCCGGCGAGCGGGTTCTGATCCACTCCGCGTCCGGCGGGGTGGGACTGGCCGCGATCCAGCTGGCCCGCACGATCGGCGCCGAGGTCGTGGCCACCGCCGGCAGCGAGGAGAAACGCGAGTTCCTGCGCGGCCTCGGCATCGCGACGGTCCTGGACTCCCGCTCCCCCGCCTTCGCCGAGGAGATCCTCGCCGAGCGGTCGCTGGCCGACGGCGGCGGGGTCGACGTCGTCCTGAACTCCCTGTCCGGCGCGGCGCTGAGTGCCGGTCTGGACGTCCTGCGCCCCTTCGGCCGCTTCGTGGAGCTCGGGAAGCTCGACATCTACCAGGACGCGGCCGTCGGGCTGGGCGCGTTCCGCCGCAACCTGTCCTTCGCAGCCGTCGACCTCGAACAGGTCCTGCGCACGCGCCCCGGGCTGGTCGCCGACCTGCTGCGCGACCTCGGCCGCCGGTTGCGGGCGGGCACGCTGCGCCCGCTGCCCGCCGACGCCCGGCCGATCGCGGACGTCCGCGACGCCTTCCGGCAGATGGCCGCGGCCCGCCACGTCGGAAAGCTGGTCGTCCTGCCGCGCGAGGGCGACGCCCCGGTTCGCCCCGCGCCCGACCAGGCACCGGCGGTCGCCGCCGACGCCACCTACCTGATCACCGGTGGGCTGGGTGGGCTGGGCCTGCTCGTCGCGGCCTGGCTGGCCGACGGCGGCGCCCGCCACCTCGTCCTGCTGGGCCGGCGCGGGGAGGACGGCGCGGACGACCAGACGCGAGCGGCCCTGGCCGAGCTGCGCGGGCGCGGCGTCGAGGTGCTCGCGCCGGCCGTCGACGTCGCCGACGCGGCGGCGTTGGGCCGCCTGCTCGAGCGCATCGACGCCGAGCTGCCCCCGCTGCGCGGGGTCGTGCACGCCGCCGGCCTGCTCGACGACGGCGTCCTGCTCCAGCTCGACGCCGGCCGGTTCGCCGCCGTCGCGGCGCCGAAGATGCGCGGGTCCTGGAACCTGCACGTCGCCACCCAGGAGCGGGCCGCCCAGGACCGGCCGCTGGACTTCTTCGTCCTGTTCTCCTCGGGCGCGTCGCTGCTCGGTTCGCCCGGTCAGGGCAACTACGCCGCCGCGAACGCGTTCGTCGACGCGCTGGCGCACCACCGCGCCGCGCTGGGGCTTCCGGCTACGGCGATCGCCTGGGGGCCGTGGAGCGAGGTCGGGCTGGCCGCGCGGCCCGAGCGCGGCGGGCGGCTGGCCCGCGCCGGCATCGAGAGCCTGACGCCGGCGCGGGGCCTGGCCGCGTTCGGCCAGTTGCTGCGGCGCCCGCCCGTGCACGTGGGGGTCCTGCCGATCGACGTCCCGCGCTGGCGGCGGGCCAACCCGGCGCTGGCCGAGCTGCCGGTGCTGGCCGAGCTGCTGCGCGACGACGCCGCCGGGGCCGACCGGTCCCGGGCCGGCGCCGAGCTGCGCGCCCGGCTGCTGGCCACCGAGGCCGGGCCCGCCCGGGCGACGGTGCTGGCGGAGCATGTGCGCGGCCAGATCGCCCAGGTGCTGCGGATGCAGCCGACCCGGCTGGACCACCGGACCCCGCTCGACACCCTCGGCTTCGACTCGCTGATGGCGCTGGAGCTGCGCAACCGCCTCGAGGCCAGCCTGGGCGTCCCGATCTCGGCCACCATGGCCTGGAACTACCCCACGATCGAGCGCATCGTCCCGCATCTGGCCGAGCGGATGGAGATCCCGCTCGACGAGCCGGACCCGCCGCGGGGACGCGCGACGCCCGAGGGACGCGCGGCGGACGAGGACCCGGACACCGACGCGGAGCTCGCCGCGATCCTGGGCGGTCTGGACGCCCTCACCGACGCGGAGCTTTCCGCCATGCGCAGGGGGGAGACGACGGATGCCATCGACGCCGCGGGGGGCTGAGGGCCTGGCGAAGATGATCGCCGGCCTCTCGCCGGAGAAACGGGCCGTGCTCGCCGGCCTGCTGGCCGCGGGCACCGGGCCGACCACGGGCATCAGCCCGGCCGCGCCCGTCGGGCCGACCAGGCCCGCCGGGCCGGCCGTGGGCGACGAGGCGATCGCGGTGATCGGGCTGTCCTGCCGCTTCCCGGGCGCGCCGGACCCGGAGGCCTACTGGCGGCTGATCGCCGACGGCGCCGACGCGGTGCGCGACGTGCCCCCCGAGCGGTGGGACGTCGACGCCTACTACGACCCGGACCCGGAGGCGCCGGGCCGGATGGTCACCCGCCGCGCCGGCCTGCTCGACACGGTCGAGGAGTTCGACGCCGGCTTCTTCGGCATCTCCCGGCGCGAGGCGGTCCAGATGGACCCGCAGCAGCGGCTGTTCCTCGAGGTGGCCTGGGAGGCGCTGGAGGACGCCGGCCAGCCGGCGGCGGCGCTCGCCGGCTCGGCGACCGGCGTCTTCGCCGGCGTCTGCGCGGGCGACTACGGCACCCTGCGCTTCGGCGACGCCGCCGAGCTCGACGCCTACGTCGCGACCGGCAACGCCCACAGCATCGTGGCCAACCGGCTGTCCTACTCCCTCGACCTGCTCGGCCCGAGCGTCGCGGTCGACACGGCCTGCTCGTCGTCGCTGGTCGCGGTGCACCTGGCCTGTCAGAGCCTGCGGACCGGGGAGGCGTCGGCGGCCATCGTCGGCGGCGTCCAGCTGATCCTCTCGCCGCTGGCGCACATCCTGTTCTCCCGCGCGCGGATGCTCGCGCCCGACGGCCGGTGCAAGACGTTCGATGCCCGGGCCGACGGCTTCGCCCGCGGCGAGGGCTGCGGCGTCGTCGTCCTCAAGCGGCTGTCCGACGCGCGCGCGGCCGGCGACCCGGTGCGGGCGGTGATCCGGGGCAGCGCGGTGAACCAGGACGGCCGCAGCAACGGCCTGACCGCGCCGTCGGGGCTGTCGCAGCAGGCGGTCGTCCGCCGGGCGCTGCGCGGCGCCGGTATCGGCCCCGAGGCGGTCGGCTACGTCGAGGCCCACGGCACGGGGACGGCCCTGGGTGACCCGATCGAGGTGGAGGCGCTGGCCGAGGTGTTCCGCCCGGTCGCGGCCGGGAAGGCGGCCGGGACGCGGTGCGCGCTCGGGTCGGTCAAGGCCAACATCGGCCACCTGGAAGGGGCGGCCGGCATCGCCGGGCTGATCAAGGCGGTGCTGACGCTGGAGAACCGGGTCATCCCGCCAGTGGCGCACTTCGAGTCGTTGAACCCGAACATCACGCTGGCCGGCACGCCGTTCGCCATCCCGACCGCGCCGGCCCCGTGGCCCGAGCCGGGCCCGGCCGGCGCCGGCCGGCGGCACGCCGGGGTGAGCGCGTTCGGCTTCGGCGGGACCAACGCGCACGTCGTGCTGGCCGAGCCGGAGCCCGTCTCGGCCACGGTGTCCCGCGCCCCGTCCGCGCCGGACGCCAGCGCCGAGCCGGACGCGGACGCCGAGCCGGACGCGGACGCCGAGCCGGACGCGGACGCCGGGCCGGACGCGGACGCCGGCCGGGAGCCGGCGCGCCACGTCCTCGCCGTATCGGCCCGCACCGCCGAGGCCCTCGACGCCCTGGCCGGCCGCTACCGGGACCTGCTGCGTTCCGCCGCGGCCCCGCCGATCGGCGACCTCTGCCACACCGCCGGCGCCCGGCGCACCCAGCTGGAACACCGGCTGGCCGTCGTCGGCGCCCGGCGGGGCGAGCTGGCCGACCGGCTCGACGACGTCGTCGAGCGCCGGCGCCACCCGGACGCCGCGACCGGGGTCCGCGCCGTCACCCGCGCCGGCCTGGCGTTCGTCTTCGGCGGCCAGGGCGGCCAGTGGGCCGGCATGGGCCGGCAGCTCGCCGCGGCCGAACCGGTGTTCCGCCGCGCCCTGGCCGACTGCTCGGCCGCGCTCGAGCCGACCATCGGCGCGTCGGTGTACGGCGAGCTCACCGCGACCGGTGACGACGCCCTGGCCGCGCGGCTGGCCGACACCGGGTTCGCCCAGCCCGCCGTCTTCGCCGTGCAGGTCGCCCTGGCCCGCCTGTGGCGCTCGTGGGGTGTCCGGCCGGACGCGGTCGTCGGGCACAGCCTGGGCGAGGTGGCGGCGGCCCACGTGGCCGGCGCGCTGACGCTGGCCGACGCGGCGCTGCTGGTCGGGCGGCGCGGGGCGCTGATGGCGGAGGCCGGCGGCGGGCGGATGGTCGCGGTGGAGCGCACGGCCGCAGCCGTCTCGGCCGCGGTGGCGGCCGCGGGCGGCCGGGTGAACGTCGCCGCGCTGAACGGGCCGCGTTCGGTCGTGCTCGCCGGTGACGCCGACGCGCTGGAGGAGGTCGTGGCCGTCCTGCGCCGCGACGGCGCCCGCACCCGCCCGCTCTCGGTCGGCTACGCCTTCCACAGCCACCACATGACGCCGCTACGGCAGCGGCTGCTGGCCGCGCTGGACGGCCTGCGCCCGGCGCCGCCGCCGATCCCGTTCTACTCGACGGTCAGCGGGGCACGGCTCGGGGAACGGGCGCTGGACGCGGCCTACTGGGCCGACAACATGTGCCAGCCGGTCCGCTTCGCGGAGGCCGTCGACGCGCTGCTGACCGACGGCCACCAGGCCTTCCTGGAGATCGCTCCGCATCCCGAGCTAGGGCTGGCTCTCGACGCCGCCGCGGCCGAGGCCGGCCTGCCGGTGCTGGTGGCCGGGTCGCTGCGGCGCGGCGAGCGCGAGCGGGTCACTCTCACGCGCTCGGTCGCCGCGCTGCACGCGGCCGGCTGGGACGCCGAGCTCGGCGCGGTCAACCCGCCCGGCCGGCACGTTCCGCTGCCGCGCTACCCGTGGAAGCGGGAGCGCCACTGGCGGGCCGGCGCCGCCGGCGGCGACCTCATCCCGCTGGCGGCCCCGGCTGGTCCGGCGGCGGCCGAGCCCGGTTCGGCGGCGACCGGTGGTCATCCCCTGCTGGGACGGCCGGTCGCCGCGGCGGTGGCCGAGGTCATCCACGAGGCCCGGCTGAGCGCGGCGGCGCCGGCGCTGCTGGGCGAGCATCGCGTCCACGGGCATGTGGTCGTCCCGGCGGTCGCCTACCTGGAGATGGTGCTCGCGGCCGCGGGGCGGGTGCTGGGACCGGGACCGTGCGTCCTGACCGACGCCCAGCTGGCCGAGCCGCTCGTGATCCCGGCCGACGGCGCGCGGATCACGCAGGTCACGCTGCTGGAGCGGGACGGCGGGGACGCGGCGGAGTTCCGGATCAGCTCCCGGCCGGACGGGGCGGCCGCGGGCGGCGACAACGCCGGCGACGGCGACGGCCGCGGCGGCGGTTGGCGCGCCCACATCAGCGGCCAGGTCCGGCTGGGCGACGCCGACCTGTCCGGGCGGGCGGCGCCGCCGGCGGCGATCCGCGCCCGGATGGCCCGCCCGGTGCCCGTCGAGCTGTTCTACCGGGAGCTGGCCGCCCGCGGCTTCGGTTACGGTCCCGGTTTCCAGGGGGTGCGCGAGCTGTGGGCCGGCGACGGCGAGGCCCTGGGCCGGGTCGACCTCACCGCCGTGCTGGCCGGGGCGACGCCGCCCGGCGGGACGCCGCCCGGCGGCGACGGCGAGGAGCCGGCCGCCGACGGCGCCTGGCGGCTGCACCCGTGCGTTCTGGAGGCCTGCCTGCAGGTCGCCGGCGGGCTGGCCGACGGCGAGGCGGCCGGCGGCGACGACGTGTTCATCCCCATCGGCCTGGACCGGCTGGTGTTCCGCCCGGGCGTCGGCACCCGGCTGTGGAGCCACGCCCGGCTGCGGGCCGGCGGCCGGTTCACCGGCCAGACGGCGGTGTGTGACGTCACCCTGCTCGACGCCGACGGCACGGTCCTCGGCGCGGTCGACGGCCTGCTTCTCAAGCGGGCGCCGCGGACCGCGCTGGAGCGGGTCGCCACCGCCGCCACCGACAGCTGGCTCTACGGCGTCCGCTGGCGCCGCCGGCCCCTGCCCGCCCAGACCCTGCCCGCCCAGACCCGGCCCACCCGGCCCCTGCCCGCCCAGTCCCGGCCCACCCAGTCCCGGCCCACCCCGCCTGGGCCGAGCCGGGGCGAGGCGCCGACCTGGCTGCTGCTGACCGATACCGGCGGTGCCGGGACGGCCGTCGGGGCCGCGCTGGCGGCCGGAGGCGCGCGGGTGCTCACGGCGACCCGCGGCGACGGCTTCGCGGCAACCGGCCCCGACCGCTTCCAGGCCGACCCGAGAGACCCGGACGCGCTGCGCCACCTCGTACGCGCCGCGGCCGAGCCCGGCGGTGACCTGACCGGTGTCCTCTACCTGTGGGGCCTGGACACCCGCTTCGGGGATGCCGGGCTCGGCGAGCGTCCCGGCGCCGCCGCGCTGACGGCGGCTCAGGACGCCGGCTGCCGGGGCGCGCTCCACCTCGTCGCGGCGCTCGCCGGGCAGCGCTGGCCGGCACCACCCCGGCTCTGGCTCGTCACCCGGGGCGCGGTGCCGGCGGACGGCCCGGTCGACTGGCCCGGCGCGGCCCAGGCGCCGCTGTGGGGACTGGGCGCGGTGCTGGCCCACGAGCATCCCGAGCTGTGGGGCGGTCTCGTCGACCTCGACCCGGGCGGCGGCTCCGGCATCGACCCCGACGTCGACCCTGACGTCCACCCCGGCCGACGGGCCGACGCCGACGCCGGGCGAGCCCCCGGAGGCGCGGCACTGGCCGCCGTGGTCACCGCCGGCGACGGCGAGGACCGGACGGCCCTGCGGGCCGGTGAGCGCTGGGTCGCGCGCCTGGCCCCCAGCCCGCTGCGCGGCCGGCCGGGCCCGCCGCTGACCGTCCGGCCCGACGCCAGCTACCTGATCACCGGCGGCCTCGGCGGCCTCGGGCTGGCGGTCGCGCGCGACCTGGCCGAACGGGGCGCCCGTCAGCTCGTCCTGCTGGGCCGCGGTGACCCCGCACCGGCCGCCGCGGCCGCCGTCGAGGAGATCCGCCGCCTCGGCGCCACGGTCATCACGGCCCGGGGCGACGTCGCCCGCGCCGAGGACGTCGCGGCCACGCTGGCGACGATCGCGGCCAGCGGACGGCCGCTGGCCGGCGTCGTCCACGCCGCCGGCGTGCTCGACGACGGCGTCCTCACCCGCCAGGACTGGGACCGCTTCGCCCGGGTGCTCGCCCCCAAGGTGGCCGGCGCCTGGGAGCTGCACCGGCAGACGGCCGACGCGGCGCTGGACTTCTTCGTCCTGTTCTCCTCGGCGGCGGCGCCGCTCGGCTCACCCGGGCAGGGCGCCTACGCGGCGGCCAACGCCTTCCTGGACGCGCTCGCCCACGCCCGGCGGGCCGAGGGCCGGTGCGCCAGCGCGATCGACTGGGGCCCGTGGGCCGGCGCCGGCATGGCGGCCGCGACGGCGGGGACGGCGGGGACGGGCGGGCGCCGCCCGGTCTGGAGCGGCGCCGAGCTCATCCAGCCCGACCAGGGCGTTTCGGCGATGGCCCGAATCGTGGCGGCCGGCGCCACCCAGGTCGCGGTGCTGCCCGTGAACGCGGCGCGGCTCGGGGCGCTGTGGCCCACGGGCTCGCCGCCGCCGCTGCTCGCCGAGATGGCGGCGCCGGCCGGCGCGGGCGGCGCCTCCGTTCGGCCGGCCCGTGACGCGCGCGGCGGGGACGCCGCCCGCCTGCCGGACCGGGTGCGCGCCGCGCGCCCCGACGAGCGGGTCGAGCTGGTCGCCGACTTCCTGCGGGCCGAGATCCTCGCGGTGCTAGGCGCCGACCCGGCCGATCCGCCCGACCTGAGCCGGGGCTTCTTCGACATGGGCATGGACTCGCTGATGGCGCTGGAACTGAAGAACAGCCTGCAGGCCGTCCTGGGCCGGCCGATCCCGGCGACGCTGGTCTTCGAGTACCCGACGGTCGACGAGCTCGCCGCGGTCCTCGTCACCGAGATCACGTCCGCCGGGACCGCCGGCGAGACGGACAGCGGGACAGCGGTGGACGACCTGTCCGACCAGGAGGTCGACGCCGCTCTGGAGAGCATGCTCGGCCCGGGTGGAGCGCGGAGTTGACCACGGGCAGGATCGATCCGCGCGGGCTGGATGCGCGGGAGAAGCGGGCGCTGCTCGCCCGGCTGCTGGCCGAACGGGCCGCGGCCGAGACGGCGACGGCGCCCGGCCTGGCGCCGATCGTCCCGCTGCCCGCCGGCGAACCGGCGCCGCTGTCGTTCGCGCAGGAACGGCTGTGGTTCCTGCACCAGCTCGCGCCCGCGTCGCCGCTCTACAACATCCCGATGGCCCTGCGGCTGACCGGCCCGCTCGACGTCGACCGCCTCGCCGCCGCGGTCCGCGCGGTCGTCGGCCGGCACGAGGTGCTGCGCACCCGCATCATCTCGGTCGACGGCGAGGCGAGCCAGGTCGTCGACGCCGCTCCCGCCGTGCCGGTGCCGGTCGTCGACCTGCGCGCGCTCGCCGGCCCGGAGCGCGACGCGGCGCTGGCCGCCGAGCTGACCCGGACGGCGACCGAGCCGTTCGACCTGGCGGCGGGCCCGCCGCTGCGCCTGCTGGTCGCCCGCCTGGCCGACGACGAGCACGCCGTCGCGCTGACGATGCACCACATCGCCAGCGACGCCTGGTCGATGGCGCTGTTCGCCCGCGAGACGAGCGCCGAGTACCAGCGCCTGACCGTCGCGCCGGATGCCCGGCCGCCGGCCCCGTCACCGCCGGCACTGAGCTACGCGGACTACGCGCGCTGGCAGCGCTCGACCCTCACCCCCGCTCTCGTGGCTCAGGAGCTGGCGTTCTGGCGCGACCGCCTGGCCGGCGCGCCCCCGCTGGAACTGCCGGCCGACCGTCCCCGCCCGGCGATGGCGGCCGGGGCGGGCGGCCGGATCCGGTTCGTGCTCCCACCCGAGCGCGCGCGGGACCTGCGGGCGTTCTGCGGCCAGGCCGGCACCACCCCGTTCACCGCGCTGCTGACCGCGTTCGCGGTCGTGCTCGGCCGCTACAGCGGCCAGGACGACATCGTCGTCGGCACCCCGGTGAGCAACCGGGAGCGGGCCGAGGTCGAGGGCCTGATCGGCATGTTCGTCAACACGCTGGTGATCCGGGTCCGCCTGGCCGGCGAGGCGGGCTTCGCCGCGCTCGTGGCCCAGGTCCACGCCGAGCTGCTGGCCGCGAGCCGGCACCAGACGCTGCCGTTCGAGCGGCTCGTCACGGAGCTCGCGGCCGACCGGCGGCTCGACCGCGGCCCCCTGTTCAACGTCCTGGTCGTGGCCCCGCAGGGGCCCAGCGGGAGCGTCGAGTTCGGCGGCCAGCCCGCGAGCGTCCTCGACGTGCACAGCGGGACGGCCAAGTTCGACCTCTCGCTCGCCGTCGTCACCCGGGGCGAGGAGGTCGCCGGCTACCTCGAGTACCGGTCCGACCTGTTCGACGCGGCCACCGCGGCGGGCATCACCCGTCACCTCGACCGCGCGCTCGCGGCGATGCTCGCCGACCCGGTGCTGCCGTGGCGGCGCGTCGGCCTGCTCACCCCGGACGAGCGGCGGCGGGCGATCGTCGACTGGAACGCCCCCGGCGTCGAGCGCCGTCCACCCGACGCGATGCGGCCCGACGCGATGCTGCCCGACGCGTTCGCCGCGCACGCGGCCCGGGCGCCGGAGGCGATCGCCGCGACCGACCAGGACGAGCAGGTGACCTACCGGGAGCTGGCGGCCCGGGTCGAGGCGATGACGGCCCGGCTGCGCGCGGCCGGGGTCGGCGCTGACGACAGCGACAGCGACAGCGACGCCGACGGTGACGACGGCGACGGCGACGGCGCAGTCGTCGCCGTGGGCCTCTCCCGCCGGGTCGACCTGTTGGTCGCGGCGCTGGCGACCTGGCGCGCCGGCGGGGTGTACCTGCCGATCGAGCCGGGACATCCAGCGGCCCGGGTGGCGTTCATGCTGGCCGACGCCGGCGCTCGTCTCGTCGTGACCGACGAGGCCGGCGCGGCGGCGTTCGCCGGCTCCGGCCGGCCCACGCTCCTCGTCGGCGCCGGCCCGACCGAGGTCGTCCCCGCCGGTGACGAGCCGGCGGGGACGACGCCGCGGCGGCCGACGCGGCCGGACGGTCTGGCCTACATCATTTACACCTCCGGCTCGACCGGCCGCCCGAAGGGCGTCGCCGTCGAGCACCACTGCCTGGCCCGCTACCTGCGCTGGTGGAACGAGACGGTGATGGCGGGCCGCGTCGACGTGATGCCGGCGGTGAGCGAGCCGTCGTTCGACGGCTCGCTCAAGCAGCTGTTCGCCCCGCTGGCCCGGGGCGGCGAGGTCTGGCTCATCCCACCCGAGGTGGTGCGCGACCCGGCCGCCCTGCTGGCCCGGCTCGACGGCTGGGCCCGGGCCCGCGGGCCGGCGCACCGGCTGGGCTTCACCTCCATCCCGTCGCTGTGGAACGCGATGCTCGACGCGCTCGACGCCGGCGCGCCCGCGCCCCGCCTGGCCGCCCTGGCCCTTGGCGGCGACCACTTCCCACCCCGGCTGACCGAGCGCACCTGGGCCCATCTGCCGGGCCTGGAGATCTGGAACTGCTACGGCCCGACGGAGACCACCGCGACCGCCGCCGCCGGCCCGGTGACGCCGGGCGAAGCGCCGACCATCGGCGCCCCGGCGCATGGCTGCGAGCTGTACCTGCTCGACGACGAGCTGGAACCGGTGCCGGTGGGGCTGGCCGGCCGGCTGTTCATCGGCGGGCCGAACCTCGCCCGCGGCTACCTCGACCGGGCGGCCGAGACGCGGGCCGTCTTCCGGCCCCATCCGTTCCGTGCCGGCGCGCGGATCTACGACTCCGGCGACATCGGCCGCTACCAGCCCGACGGCCGCATCCGGCTGCTCGGCCGGCGCGACGGCCAGGTGAAGCTGCGCGGCATGCGCCTGGAGCTGGGCGAGATCCAGGCGGTGATCGCCGGGCATCCCGACGTCCGGGAGGTCGTGGCTCGCCCCGTCGGCGACGGCGACACCCGGCGGATCGTCGCCTACCTGGTGCCGGTGGCCGGCGCGGCCGACGTCGCCGGGCGGGTCCGGGCGTTCCTGCTCGAGCGGCTGCCCCGGTGGATGGTGCCGGCGGACTTCGTCGAGCTCGACGCCTTCCCCCGCCTGCCGTCCGGGAAGACGGACGCGGCGGCGCTGCCGGTGCCGGCCCCCGGCCGGCGCGCGGCGGTCCCGGCCATCGCCCCCCGGACCGACCTGGAGCGGCGGATCGCCGCCGTGTGGCGAGAGGTGCTCGGGGTCGCGGACGTCGGCGTCAGCGACAACCTGTTCGACCTCGGCGGCCACTCGCTGCTGATGCCGCGGCTGGCGGCCCGGCTGGCGGCCGAGCTCGGGCGGGACATCGCGCTGGTCGACCTGTTCCAGTACCCGGACATCGCCTCCCTCGCCGGCCAGCTGGCCCGCTCGGGCGGCGTCACCGACCCGATCGATCGCGGAGCGGACGGCGGGGCCGCGGCCGGCGACGGCGGCAGCGAGCCGGGCGCGGCGCGGGTCGAGATCCTGGCCCAGGGCCGCGACCGGCTGGCCGACCTGCGGCGGCGGAGCCAGCGCCGGTGAGCCCACGCGAACCAGGCGGCCTCGAACCAGGCGCCCCCAGACCAGGCGCCCCCATACAGAGCGGCCTCGAGGTCGCCGTCGTCGGTCTGGCCTGCCGGCTGCCCGGGGCCGGGGACCCGGAGACGTACTGGGCGAACCTGATGGCCGGGACCGACTCGGTGCGGCGGTTCGACCCGGACCGGCTGCGCGCGGCCGGCGTCCCGGACGCGCTCGCGTCCGCGCCCGACTACGTGCCCGCGGCCGGCGTCGTCGACGGCGTCGAGGAGTTCGACGCCGCCTTCTTCGGCGTCGGCCCGCGCGAGGCCGAACTCATGGACCCGCAGCACCGGCTGTTCCTCGAGGCGGCCTGGGAGCTGCTGGAACGGGCCGGGTTCGACGCCGAGCAGTGGGCGGGGACCATCGGCGTCTACGCCGGCACCGGCATGCCGGGCTACTTCCTCGACCGGTTGCACCGGCCGGGCGAAATCCCCGCCACGGTCGAGGGCTACCAGACCCTGTTCGGGAACAACAAGGACCATCTGACCACCCGGGTCTGCTACAAGCTGGGCCTGACCGGCCCGGGCGTCACCGTGCAGACGGCCTGCTCGACCGGCCTGGTCGCCGTCCACCTGGCCAGCCGGGCGCTGCTGGGCGGCGAGTGTGACCTGGCCCTGGCCGGTGGGGTGTCGCTGCGGATCCCGCAGGAGGCCGGTTACCGGGCCGACGGCGGCGGCATCGTCTCACCGGACGGTCGCTGCCGGCCGTTCTCGGCCGACGCGAACGGGACGGTGTTCGGCGGCGGTCTGGGGATCGTCGCGCTGCGCCGGCTGGAGGACGCCGCTCGGGACGGCGACCACATCCACGCGGTGATCCGCGCCAGCGCCATCAACAACGACGGCGGGGCGAAGGTCGCATACGCCGCGCCCAGCCCGCGCGCGCAGGCCGAGGTCATCCGGATGGCGCAGCGCCTGGCCGAGGTCAGCCCGGCCGACGTCGCCTTCGTAGAGGCGCACGGCACCGGCACCCCGCTGGGCGACCCGATCGAGGTCGCGGCGCTCACCGAGGCGTTCCGCGCCGGCACCGAGGACCGCGGGTTCTGCGCGCTCGGCTCGGTCAAGGGGAACCTCGGCCACACCGACACCGCCGCCGGCATGGCCGGGCTCATCAAGGCGGTGCTCGCCCTCGAGCACCGCGTCCTGCCGCCGACCGTCAACGTCGGCCGGCCGAACCCGGCGCTCGGGCTGGCCGACGGACCTTTCTACCTCGCGACCGAAGCCGTCCGCTGGCCCGGCGCCCCGGATCCCGACCGCCCGCTGCTGGCCGGGGTGAGCTCGTTCGGGATGGGCGGCACCAACGCGCACGTGGTGCTCAGCGAGTGGACGCCCGGTCCGGCCGACCGGGGCGGCGTCGCGGCGGACGGCGCCGCGGCGGACGGCGCCGCGGCTGACGCGGGCGCGGGCGCGGGCGCGGGCGCGGAATGGCACCTGGTGCGGGTGTCGGCGCGGACGGCGTCCGCGCTGGCGGCCGCCACGGACCGGCTGGCCACCGCGCTGGAACGCGACCGCCCGGAGCTCGCCGACGCCTGCCACACCCTGCGGGTCGGTCGCCGCCCGCTCGGGCACCGGCTGGCAGTCGTCGCCCGGGATGCGGCCGACGCCGCCGCCGGACTGCGCTCACCGGCCCGCCACGCCACGGCGGTGGTGGGCGGGACCGCGCCGCCGGTGGTCTTCCTCTTCCCCGGCCAGGGGGGCCGGTACCCCCGGCTGGCCGGCCGGCTCTACCGGTCCCGGCCGGTCTTCCGCGCGGCGGTCGACGACTGCCTGCGCAGGCTCGGCGGCGAGCTCGGCGAGGCCGTGCGGACCGTCGTGGCCGGCGACCCCGACCGCCCCGACCGCTACCGCTACCACGGCCACGGCCACGGCCACGGCCACGGCCACGGCGGCGGCGCCGGCGCCGGCGCCGGCGCCGACGCGACCGAGATCGCCCAGCCAGCGCTGTTCGTCGTCTCCTACGCGCTGGTCGCGCTGTGGCGCTCGCTCGGCGTCGAACCGGCGGCGATGATCGGCCACAGCCTCGGTGAGTACGTCGCGGCCTGCGTGTCGGGCGCGCTGCCCCTCGACGACGCCCTGCGGCTGGTCGCCACCCGCGGCCGGTTGCTCGCCGCGCTGCCACCCGGCCGGATGCCGCCGGAGCCGGCGACGGCCGTTCTCGCCCAGGCCGCGACCGGCATCCGGACGGGCGCGCCGGCGATCCCCTACGTGTCGAACCTGACCGGCACCTGGATGACCGCCGAGCTGCTCGCCGACCCGGACTACTGGGCCCGCCACCTGCGCTCCACCGTGCGTTTCTCGGCCGGGCTGGCGGAGGTGGCCCGGGCGGCCAGCGGCTGCCTGTACCTGGAGGTCGGCCCGGGCCGGGCGCTGTCCGGAGCGGCCCGGGCGAGCGGGCGGCCGGCCGTGGCGAGCCTCGGCGATGCCGGGGACGACGACGAGCGGTGCTTCACCGAGGCCGAGGGACGACTATGGCTGGCCGGCGTCCGCCTGGGCGGCGGCACCCGACCCGGCGGGCGGCGCGTCGAGCTCCCGACCTACCCGTTCGAGCGGACCCGCTACTGGGCCCGGCGGGCCGGCGACGGCGACGGCGCCGCGGCGCCGGTCGGCAAGCCCGTGGGCAAGCCTGTCGGCGAACCCGTCGGCAAACCCGCGGGCGTCGGCCCGCGCCGCCTCGATCCCGCGGACTGGTTCGCCACCCCGGTCTGGCGCCAGCTGCCGCCGCCGGCGGCCGGCCCAGACGGGCCGCGCCGGTTCCTGGTGCTGCTCGGCCGGGACGATCTCGCCGGCCGCGTCGCCGACCGGCTGCGCGCGGCCGGGCACCAGGTGGCGACGGCGCCGCTGGTGGAGGCGGAACGCGCCGTGGCCGCCCTCGAGGCCAACCTGCCGCCCTCCGCGACCGGGGGCTCCGCCCATTCTCCCGGTCGCTTCGGGCGGATGGCCGCCACTCGGGTCGTGCACTCGCATGCGCTGGATGACCCCGGCGGCCTGGCCGCCGCCGGCACGCTGGCCGCCGTGGCGGCCCGTCTGCCGGCCGGCGCCGAGCTCGTCGCGGTGAGCGCCGGCGCCTTCGACGTGACCGGCGCGGACGCGATCCGCCCGGGCCAGGCGGCGCTGCTGGGCCCGTGCCTGGCCGGCCCGTGGGAGACGCCGGGCCTGCGCTGCCGGCTGGTCGACATCGACCGGGCCGGACCGGACCCGGTCGGTCTGCTCGCCGCCGAGCTTGCCGCCGACGGCGAGCTTGCCGCCGACGGCGAGGGCCCGGTGCTCGTCGCCCACCGCGCCGGCCGGCGCTGGACGCGCGGCTTCGCGCCGCTCAGGCTGACCGCCGAACCCTCCCTCCCGGACGGCGCCGCCTACGCGGTCATCGGCGCCGGCGGCGCGCTCGGCCGGACCATCGCCGCCTACCTGGCCGGCCAGGCCCGGGCCCGGCTGGCGCTGATCGCCCGCACTCCCCCACCGCGGGCCGAGGACCGGCTGGCGGCCCTCACCGCGCTCGGCGCGGCCGACGTCCTGACGTACGCGGCCGACGCGGCCGACCCGCTGGCCCTGCGGGCGGCGCTGCGTGCCGCCGTGGCCCGCTTCGGACCGCTCGACGGAGTCATCCTCGCCGCCGGCGGCCGGCTGCGCCGTCCCCTGGCCAGGCTGGACGCGGACGTCCTGCGCCGCCACGTCGGCGAACGAACCCGGATGATCGACGCGCTGGCCCAGGCGGCGGCCGAGCTGCCCCTCGGCCGGTGCGCGGTCGTCTCCTCGCTGGCCGCCGTCGTCGGCGGCGGCGAGCTCGCCGCCTACGCGGCCGCGCACGCCGTGGCGGACGAGGCCGCGGCCCGGAGCGGGCGCGGCGGCGTGCCGTGGGTGACCGTAAACTGCGACCACTGGCTCCGCGGCGAGAGCCCCGTCCCGGGCACCCCGTTCATGGTGGGCGACGAGGGCTGCCGGGCCTTCTTCCGCGCGGTGCTGCTCGCGGGCACGCCGCGGGTGGTCGTGTCACCCCGGGGGCTGCCGCTCCCGGCCGCGCCCGGGCCGGCCCGCCAGCCGGGCCCGTCCGTCGAGCGCGGCCCGGCCAGCAGCCGCGGCCCGGCCAGCAGCCGCGGCCCGGCCAGCAGCCGCGGGAGGGCCGGTGGGACGGCGGACGGGCCGACTGACGGGACAGCGGCCGAGGCACGCGGACCGGCGCCGCAACCCGGCCAACCGGGCCGCCATCCCCGGCCCGAGCTCACCGTCCCCTACATGGCGCCCCGCTCCGAGACCGAACGGACCGTCGCCGAGATGTGGGGCCGCCAGCTCGGTCTGGACCGGGTCGGTGTGTTCGACAACTTCTTCGACCTCGGGGGCGACTCACTGGTCGCGATCCAGCTGGTCGGCGACGCGGGCCAGCTCGGCTGGCAGCTCGACGCCTCGCAGTTGTTGGCCCGGCAGACCGTCGCCGAGCTCGCCGCCGCCATCGACGGGGCCGACCACCCCGCCCGCGCGCCCGGCGCGGACGCCGACCCGAACCCGGCGGTCACCGGGCCCGCGCCGCTCACCCCCGCCCAACGGGCCTTCCTCGACGCCGACCCAGTGGAGCCCGCCTGGTACGACCACACCGTCTGCCTGGAGGTGGACGTGCCGCTGGAGCTGGCGTCGGTGCGCGCGGCGGTGGCCGCGCTGCTGGCCCGCCACCCCGGCCTGAACGCCCGCTTCCGCCGCGGCCCGGCCGGCTGGGAACAGACGCTGGCCCCGCCGGGCGAGCTGGTCCCGGTCAGCCAGGTCGCCCTGTCCGACGCCCGCTACGCCGACGACACCGAGAACATCGACGGCACCGAGGACGTCGAGCGGCGGGTACGCGCCGCGGCCGCGCCCGTCCGTGCCGGCTTCGACCTGGGCTCCGGACCGTTGTTCGCCGCGGTCGTCCTGTCCGGTCGCGGCCCGGACCGCCTGCTCCTCGTCGCTCACCACCTGCTGGTCGACGCTACGTCGTGGCGGATCATCCTGACCGATCTGATGCTGGCCTACCAGGCCGCCGCGGCCGGGCGCTCGATCGAGCTCGCCGCGCCGGCCACCTCGCTCGCCGAGTGGGGCCGCCACCTGGCCGCCCACCATCCGACGGCCCGCCGCGAACTCGGCTACTGGACGGCGCCGGAGCGGATCCCGGCGGCCCGGCCGCCGGCCGGGCCGCCGTCGCTGGCCAGCGCGGGGACCGTCGGCGACAGCCGGAGCGTCACCACCTGGCTCGGGGAGCCCGAGACGGACTGGATCCTGCGCGAGCTCCCTCGCCACGCCCTCAGGCCGGCCGACCTGGTGCTTGCGGCGGTGATCCGGGCGATCCGCGCCGGCGCCGAGGCGGGCGAGGCGCTCCTGGTCGACCTGGAAGGCCTCGGCCGCCATCCGGTCCCGGCCGGCGTGGACCTGTCGCGGACGGTGGGCTGGCTGACCGCCGTCCACCCGGTCGCGCTCAGCGCGCCCGACGGCGACCTCCTCGACGCCGCCCGCGCCGTCGCCCGGCAGCTCGCGGGCGTGCCCGGCGGCGGCCTGGGCTACGGCGTGCTGCGCTGGCCCGCGCCGGCCCAGGACGCCGAGGATCCGGACGGCGAGCAGGGGGACGGCGAGCATGTGGACGGCGAGGCGAACCGGATCGCGCGGCGCCTGGCCGCGATGCCGGCGGCGCCGGTGTCGTACGTCTACCTGGGCCCCCTCGAACGCGGCCTGCCGGCGGATGGCCCGGTCCGGGTTGCCGCCGGTCTCGGCGGGGTCTCCCGCGCTCCCCGGGCCGCCCGGCCCCGCCCGCTGGACATCGCCGCGCTCGTGGTGGACGGCCGGCTCGGCGTCGAATGGCGCGGCGGGGCCCGGGCGCACGGCGACGGGACGCTGGGCCGCCTGGCCGAGGCGGCGGCGGCTGACCTCCGCGCCGCGTTCACCGCGTTCGGCCGGGCGCCTGAGCCCGGCCCGGTCAGAGGGTCGAGCCCGGTCACAGAGCCCGGCCCGGTCACAGAGTCGAGCCCAGGCGTCGAAGCCACCCCGGTGAGCGTCCCGGCGCCCCGGCGCGCCTGGTCGCCGATCGTGACGCTGGCCGCGGGCGACGGCCAGCCGATGTTCTGCGTTCACGCGGCGGGTGGGAGCGCACTGGCGTTCCGCGCCCTGGCCCGGGCACTCGGCGACCGGCCCTTCCACGCGGTCGCGGGCCTCGGCCTCGCCCCCGGCGAACGGCCCGACAGCCGGGTCGAGGACATGGCCGACCGCTATCTGCCGGCGCTGCGGGCGGTCCAGCCGACCGGCCCCTACCTGGTCGGCGGCTGGTCGTTCGGCGGCACCGTCGCGTTCGAGCTGGCCGTGCGGCTGCAGGAGGCCGGTGAGGAGGTCGCGCTGCTCGTCCTCGACAGCCGCCCGCCCGTCCTCGACGCGCCCGGGCACTGGCCGCCCGAGGGACGGCTGCGGGAAATCTTCACCGCGGCGACGGCCGGGCTGCGCGGCCAGCTCGCGCGGGCCGCGGACGTCCCGCGGCCGGACGCCGTCCCGCCCGAGCTGGTCGAGGCGGCCTACGGGGTCTGGCGGGCGCACCTGGCGGCCCTGGTCACCTACGTGCCCCGGGGCGTCTACCGGGGGGCCGTCACCATGCTGACCGCGGCCGAGGGCACCCCGGCCGCCATGTCGGCGCTCGGGCTGCCCGCCGCGTCAGCCCGCGACGGGTGGGCGGCGGTGTCGATTGAGCCGCCGGTGACCAGGGAGGTTCCCGGCAGCCACTTCACGATGGTGGCGCCGCCCCACGTCGACGCCGTCGCCGCCGCGATCCGCGAGCTGCTGCCCCCGCGCCCGCTGGCCCCGACCGTCGCGGCCGAGCTCCTCCGGCCCGGGCGGTCATAGCTCTCACCCGTCGGGCGCGCGTCGGGGCGCCGGCGGTTGGAGTGTCAGGGGAAGGGCCGGCCCGGTCGGGCCCTCGAGGATCGCCGGCGGCCCCGGCGCCGCGGGCAGCACGTGAACCGGGCCCGCGACGACGGTGATCGGTCCGGTGGCGTCGGACGCTCCGCCGGGACTGGACAGGCCCTCAGGAACAGGCGGAACCGGGGTCAGGAACGTTCCAGCCCCGCGGGCGGGAGCCGAACGGGCGCGGGCGCCGACCAGCCGACGGCGTGGGCCGCCCGAGTCGACGCGTCCCAACAGGACGAGAGTGGCCAGGATGATCATAATGGTGACGGTGAACCCGACGCCGATGTCGACGGCGTACACCGAACCCGCGTGCCGCCAGCGCGGGTCCGGTGGCCTGTCTGGGCTCAGCAGCGGGTCGCCGAGTTTCTGCACGACGTTCAGGTCCGCGGTGGAGGCGACCGCGGCGAAACACCATCGGGTCGGAAAGATGTAGCTGAACTGGTTCAGGCCGTTCTTTCCGGCCAGCGGGAAGAATCCGCCGCAGAACACCAGCTGCGCGACGGTCGCCAATACCAGCAGCGGCATCACCTTGTCACCGCTGTCGACGACGGTCGACAGCAGCAGGCCGACCATTGAGGACGCCCAGGTGAGAAGGACGACACCCGCCAGCATCTCCAGTCGGGGCGAGGAAAGCAGAGCGGCGCGCGGCGGCAGGCGGTGGAACGTGGCGATGAGAGTGAACACAGTGCCCTGTGCCGCTGTCATCAGGGTCAGCACACCGATTTTCGACCCGAGATAGGCCACCCTCGACAGCCCGATCGTGCGTTCTCGCCGGTAGATGGCGCGTTCCTTGACGACCTCGCTGATCGCGTTGGCCAGGCCCATGAAGGACGCGGCCAGCACTATGATCAGAAGCACCTGGCCGGCCTCGACGTTCGGCAGCCGGACGACGGTGAACCCGTTCTTCGCCGGTACGACCTGGGTGACCAGCCCCAGCAGCACCGGTAGGGCGACAGTCAGCCGCAGGTAGACCCGGTCGGCCGCGATGACCCGCAGATAGCGGCGGCCGAGGGTGAGGGCCTGCGAGAGCATTCGCTGCTGGCGCACGCCGGGCAGATCAGCCGGGTTCGGCCGGGCGGCGGGCGCGATCACCGAGGCTGGCACGAAATACGGCGAGGACCGGAACCGTTCGACCGACGCCTTCGAGCCGCTGGTGGTCGTCAGCATCCGGAAGACGTCGGCCCAGTCGCCCTCGCCGAAGAACTTCAGCGCGTTCTGGGGTTCGCCGAAATAGGCCATCTGCCCGCCCCTGGCCAGGGCGAGCACGTAGTCGCACAGGTCGAGCTGGGCGACGCTGTGGGTGACGACGATCACGGTTCGGCCGCCGTCGGCCAGGCGCCGCAGCGTCTCCATGACCTCCTTGTCGAGGCCGGGGTCGAGGCCGGAGGTCGGTTCGTCGAGGAACAGCAGGGTCGGGCGGGTCAGCAGCTCCAGGGCCACGCTCGTCCGCTTGCGCTGCCCGCCCGACAGGGTGCGGACCTGCCGGTCGGCCAGATCCCCGGCGGCCAGCCCGGCGGCCCGCCCGCCGTCCGCCCCGCCCGTGTCCCCGTCACCGGCGGCGGCCGCGCTGCCAGCTCCCGCGGCGTAGCGGTTCTCCTCGTCGCGTTCGGCGGCCGACGTCAGACCGAGCTCCACCAGCACCTCGTCGATGCGCGCGCGCCGCTCCGGGTCCGTGGTGTCGGCCGGGAACCGCAGCCGGGCGCCGTAGTCGAGGGCCTCCCGGACGGTCAGCAGGGTGTGCAGGATGTCGTCCTGCGGGACGTAGCCGATGCGCCGGCGCAGCTCGTCGTAGTCGGCGTACATGTCCCGGCCGGAGTAGCGGACCGTCCCGGTGTCCGCCGGCCGGAACCCGGTCAGTGCGTTCAGCAGCGTCGACTTGCCCGACCCGCTCGGGCCGATGACGGCCAGCAGGGACCCGCCCGGCAGGCGGAAGGAGATGTCGCGCAGCAGCCGCGCGCCGCCGTCGACGCGCACGTTCAGGCCGTCGGCCTCGAAGGTGATGTCGCCCGCGTCGACGAAGTGCAGAAGCTCCTCGCCGACCAGCTGGAAGATGTGGTGACCGGCGGCGATGACGTCGCGTTGCCCGATGACCGAGCGGCTTATCCGGGCGCCGTTGACAAACGTCCCGTTGACCGAGCCGAGGTCGACGACCTCGATTCCGCCCCGCCCGACGAGGAGCTCGGCGTGCGACCGGGACACCTGCAGGTCGTTGACGACGATGTCGTTGTCCCGGGCCCGGCCGATCGCCATCCGGCCGAGCCGGATCGGGACGCTGCCCTGGTACTTCTGCCCGGAGTCCCCACCCATCCCGCCGGCCGGGGCGGCGACGGAGGCGACGGTGGCCGCGCTGGCGGCGGCGGAGGCGACGGTGGCCGGGAGAGGAATGGCGGGATCGGGCGCGGTCACCGGGGCCGGAGCATCCGGCGACAGGATGATTTCCGAGCCGGAAACAGCGCCCAACCGGAGCCGGACCGCCGTTGAGCCGACATCGACCCGGCGTATTCGCCGCCCATCCAGCCAAGTTCCGTTCGAGGAGATGTCGCGCACCGTCCAGCCGCCGGGCGCGGCCTCAATGACCAGATGCCGCCGCGACACCGAGGGATGGTTGAGCAACAGGTCGGCCGCCCGGCCCCGGCCCACGACAAACGGCCGGTCGAGCGGAACCGGAGCCCTCATTCCGCCGGCGACGACGACAAGGGCTCCCGGCCCGTCCACCGCCAATGGTTCGACGTCCGACCCCGGGCGCGCCCGCGTCATGTCGCGCTCTCCATCCGCGTTCGAGCCTCCACTGCTCCGCTGCCGGAAAAGGATCCATGCGCCGCCTGAACGGATCGTGCCACGGATACCTCGTTCAGCCGGACCGTTGGTGAGATACGGCGATTCGTCCGCGCGCACCACGGGCAAAAGCGTCACGGCGACCTCTTCCCGAAATACGACCGCCGCCGGGCGGGCCGGGCCGGGCCCGACCTGGCCGGATCCGGCCGCGACCGGGCAGGATGAGCCCGGCGGACCTACCTGGAGGAGGCGGACATGGTGCGGGAGCAGCGCCGGGGCCGGCGGATCGCGATGAGCCCCGAGGAACGCGACGAGTTCCTGGCCGAGCAGCGCACCTGCCGGCTCGCGAGCGTCGACGGCCAGGGCCGGCCGCACGTCTCCGCCCTGTGGTTCGTCTGGGACGGCTCCGCGATGTGGTTCACCTCGCTGGTGCGCAGCCAGCGCTGGGTCAACCTTCAGCGCGACCCGAACGTCAGCGTCCTCGTCGACACCGGCCACGCCTACCAGGAGCTGCGCGGCGTCGAGATCAGCGGCCGGGTCGAGGCCGTCGGCGAGGTCCCCCGCGTCGGCGAGCCGAACGAGCGCCTGGCCGAACCCGAGCGGCTGCTGGCCGACAAGTACTCCGACGGCCAGGTCCACTACGACCAGCGCCACGCCTGGCTGCGCCTGGAGCCCGAGAAGATCGTCAGCTGGGACTTCCGCAAGGCCACCCACTGACCCGCCCCGGCCGGCGGCCGCGAAAAAATCAGGAAGTCGTCCGGCCGGGTGTGTCGAGAACGCGATGCCAGCTCCGTCCCCGGGGCATGAGCGGCCAGGACGGGCCGCGTTACGGAAACGGAGACCACCATGAAGTACCTGCTGCTCAAGCACTACCGCGGCGGCCCGACCCCGGTCGAGGGCTGGACGACGATGGACCGGTGGACGCCGGAGGAGATCGACGCCCACATCCAGTACATGAAGGACTTCGCGGACGAGCTGCGGAAGACGGGCGAGTTCGTCGACGAGCAGGCGCTCTCACCCGAGGGCACGTTCGTCCGCTACGACGGCGAGGCCCGCCCGCCTGTGACCGACGGGCCGTTCGCCGAGACCAAGGACCTCATCGCCGGCTGGATGGTCATCGACGTCGAGTCGTGGGACCGGGCGCTGGAGCTGGCCGGCCAGCTCTCGGCCGCGCCCGGCGCTGGTGGCAAGCCGATCCACGAGTGGCTGGAGCTCCGGCCCTTCCTCACCTACAACCCCTTCGCGGCGGACTGAGCGGGCAGGAGGCGGGACGGGTGGACGAGTCGCTGCCGCGCGAGCTCGCGCCCGCGGTGATCGGTGTCCTCGTCCGGCGCGGAGCGGGGTTCGCGCCGGCCGAGGACGCCGTGCAGGAAGCCCTGATCCGGGCGCTCGATACGTGGCCGGACGATCCCCCGCGCGACCCGAAGGCCTGGCTGGTGACGGTGGCCTGGCGCCGGTTCGTCGACTCCGCCCGGGCCGAGGCGTCGCGGCGGGCCCGGGAGCTCGCCGCCGACGCCGAGCCGCCGGCCGGCCCGGTGCCGGCCGTCGACGACACGCTGCGCCTGTTCTTCCTGTGCGCGCATCCCAGCCTGGGGCGCGACGCGGCCGCCGCGCTGACCCTGCGGGCGCTGGGCGGCCTGACCACCCGGCAGATCGCGGCGGCCTACCTCGTCCCCGAGGCGACGATGGCCCAGCGGATCAGCCGGGCCAAGCGGCGGATCGCCGGACTGCCGCTGGACACGCCGGGTGATCTCGCGACCGTGCTGCGCGTGCTCTACCTCATCTTCAACGAGGGCTACGGCGGGGATGTGGACCTGGCGGCCGAGGCGATCCGGCTGGCCCGCCAGCTCGCCGCCCGCGCTGACGAACCGGAGGTCGCGGGCCTGCTGGCGCTGATGCTGCTGACCCACGCCCGCCGCGCGTCCCGGACCAGGCCGGACGGCCGCCTGGTGCCGCTGGCCGAGCAGGACCGCTCCCGCTGGGACACGGCGCTGATCGCCGAGGGGGTGGCGATCCTGCAACGCGCGCTGGCCCGCGACCGCCTCGGCGAGTTCCAGGCGCAGGCCGCGATCGCCGCGCTGCACGCCGACGCGCCCAGCACCGCCGAGACGGACTGGACGCAGATCATCGAGTGGTACGACGAGCTGCTGCGCCTGACCGGCAGCCCGGTGGCCCGGCTGAACCGGGCGGTCGCCGTCGGGGAGGCCGACGGGCCGGCGGCCGGCCTGGCCGCGCTGGCCGAGGTCGAACCCGGCCTGCCCCGGCGCACCGCTGCCGAGGCCTACCTGCGCGAGCGAGCGGGCGAGCGGGAGCGGGCCGCCGAGCTGTACGCCGAGGCGGCCCGGGCCGCGACCAGCGTGCCCGAGCGCGACCACCTGACCCGCCAGGCCGCCCGGGTCCGGCACCGGCCGTGAGCGTCCGCGGCCGGGCCGACGGTCGGCCCGGCTGCTGGGAGCGATCGTGTCCCGCACCGCCGGCCGCGTAATACACCCGCCCGCTGGCCGGCCGCCGGTCCCAGAATTCAGCGCTGGAGCGACTTGTAGAACACCAGGCCGTTGCCCTTGTTGTCGTAGACGACCGCGCGGCGCTCGTGCGCGTCGTCGTACGGGCCCTTCACGATGGCGCCGCCGTTGTCCTCGATCGCCTTGGCGGCGCCGTCGACGTCGTCGGTCTTGATACCCACGACGACCTGCCCGTGGATGGGGTGGTCGACCGCGGTGGCCAGGGCGATGGTGATGGAGCCGCCGTCGAGCGCCGCGTAGTGGGCGCCGTCGCGGAACTTCAGCGGGAAGCCGAGGGTCTCGGTGTAGAACTTGATCGACTCGTCGAGGTTGTCCGTCGACAGGACGACCATCCGTACCTGCTTGTCGCTCATGCGCGTCTCCTCTGACTGCATCGCGTCCATGCCCGCACCGGGCGGCGCCAAGTCGACGGGCTCACCGTCCACGCGCCGCTGATGCACATCGAACCTAGTCCCTGCCCGCCGCGGCCGAGAGCTGTTCGCGTCCCACTCCCAGCGCCCAGCTGCCGTCGGCCCGCGCCGTTCGGAGCGGGCGATCCGGGGGCGGCGTCTAGGGTTGGCGGATGGCGGCATTGCGGCGGGAAGAGGCCGAGAAGCGGGCGGCGGCGGTCGAGGTCGACCGGTACGCGATCGAGCTGGACCTTACCGAGGATCCCGACCGGCCCGGGGACGTCTTCACGTCGACCACGACGATCACCTTCACCGCGCGCGAGCCGGAGACGTTCGTCGAACTGCTCTGCGACGAGCTGCTCGAGGCCGCGCTCGACGGTGCCCCCGTCCCGCTCGGGACCTACGCCGACGGCCGGCTGCCGCTGCCCGGACTGGGCGGGCGCCACGAGCTGGTCGTGACGGCCCGCATCCGTTACTCGCGCGACGGCGAGGGCCTGCACCGCTTCGTCGACCCGGCCGACGACGCCGTCTACCTGTGCGCGACGTCGTCGGTGGACAACGCCAGGCGCTGGTTCGCCTGCTTCGACCAGCCGGATCTGAAGGCCCGGTTCAGCCTGGCCGTCCAGTGCCCGCCGGAGTGGACGGTCGTCGGCAACGGCGCCTCGACGAGGCTCGGGCCGGGACGCTGGCGGCTGGCCGAGACCGAGCCGATCTCGACCTACCTCGTCACCCTGGTCGCCGGGCCGTGGCACTCGGTGCTCGGCGAGCACGACGGCATCCCGCTCGGCCTGCACGCCCGGCGCTCGCTCGCCGCCGAGCTCGACCGGGACGCCCCCGGGCTGCTGCGCCTGACCGCCGACGCGCTCGACGCCTTCCACGAGCTGTTCGCGGTGCGCTACCCGTTCGGCCAGTACCACCAGGCGTTCGTGCCCGAGTTCAACTGGGGCGCGATGGAGAACCCCGGCTGCGTCACCTTCCGCGACCAGCTGATCTTCCGCTCCCGGCCGAGCGAGTCGGAGGTGCTGGGCCGGGCGAACACGGTCGTCCACGAGATGGCGCACATGTGGTTCGGCGACCTGGTGACCATGCGCTGGTGGGACGACCTGTGGCTCAACGAGTCGTTCGCCGAGTACCTGGCCCGCAGGGTCACCCCGGTGCTCACGGGCCTGCCGGCCGGGCCCGACTTCGCCGCCGCCCGCAAGAGCTGGGGCTACGCGGCCGACCGCCGGGCGACCACACACCCGGTCGCCGGCAACGGCGCCGTCGACGCCCGCGCCGCGCTGGCCGACTTCGACGGCATCTCCTACGCCAAGGGCGCCAGCGTGCTGCGGCAGCTGGCCGCCTACCTGGGTGAGGAAATGTTCCTGCGCGGCCTGCGCCGGCACGTCCGCGCCCACGCCTACGGCAACGCGACGTTCGCCGACCTGCTCGCGTCGTGGTCGGCCAGCGCCGGCCCGGGGACGCCCACCGGCGCCGACCTCGAGCGCTGGGCCCACGAGTGGCTGCGCCGGGCCGGCATCGACATCGTCGCGGTCGAGACCGGCCCGGCCGGCACGGTCCTGCGCCGCCGGGACCCGCTGTTCGGCCCGGCGGCCGACCGTCCGCATGCCCTGACCGTCGCCGTCCTGCCCGCCGGACCGGGCAGGCCGTGCGGTCCGGGCGGGGCCGCGGGGACGCCAGTGGTGCTCGGCGGCGAGGCGGTCCCGGTGCCGAGCGCCGGCCCGGGCCAGGTCGTCCTGCCCAACGCCGGCGACGAGTCCTGGGCGACGGTCCGCCTGGCCGCGGGCGAGTGGGAGCGGCTGCCCGCCGTGCTCGGGGCGACCGACGACGCCACCGCCCGCGCGGTGGTCTGGAACGCGCTGCGCACCGGCCTGGCCGACGGGCTCGTCACCCCCGACCTGGCCGTCCGGACGGTCGTGGCCGGCCTGCCCGGCGAGCTGGACGTCGTGACCGCGCGGCTGCTGCCGTGGATCACGGCCGCCGTCCCCGTGTACGTGGCGCCCGGCCCGCGACGGTCGGCGGCCCTGGCCACCCTGGCCGCCGCGGCCGGGGAGCTGCTGGCCGGGGCGAAGCCCGGCAGCAGCATGCAGCTGACCGCGGCCCGCGGCTGGATCGGCCTCACCGACGACCTCGGCGCGCTGCGGGCCTGGTCGCGCGGCGGCGAGCCGTTCGACGGCCTGACCGTCGACGACGAGCTGGCCTGGCTGGTCCTCGAGCGGCGAGCCGCCCTCGGCGACCTGGACGACGAGGGCGTCGAGGCCGCCTACGCCGCCGACCGCACCGCGTCCGGCCTGGTCCACGCCACCCGGGCCCGGGCGCTGCGCCCCGACGCCGGCGCGAAGGCGGCGGCCTGGGCCGCGCTCGTCGACCCGGACGGCGCGCTGTCCCACTACCAGCTCTCCGCGCTGGCCGGCGGGATCTGGGTCGCCGGCCAGGAGGAGCTGGCCGACCCGTACGCGCGGCGCTGGTTCGACGACCTGCCGGCGACCGCCGCCTTCCGGGGCACGATGTCCCTGGCGAAACTGGCCGAGCTGTGTTTCCCCGCCCTCGCCGTCACGGCTGAGACCCTACGGTGGGCCGAGGAGTTCGCGGCCCGGACCGATCTCCCGTCGGGCCCGCGCCGGATCGCCTCCGACGGCGCGGACGATCTGCGCCGCGCCCTCGCCGTCCGGGCGGCGGCGGGTCACCCGGCCTGAGGGCGAGGACCCTCGCCTCCCGGGATCTGGCTCGGTAACGGCCGCCCCGGCTGGTCCGAAACGTCCGCCCCGGCTGCCGGTGACAGCCGCCCCGGCTGGCCGGCAGCCACGCGCCAGGCGAGATCGAAAGCACGGTGCCGCGGACCGCTCGGCGCGGCCCGTCCGCTCGCCGCGCTCGCCCAAGCTCGCCGCGCAGGTCGCGCGCCAGATCGAGGCGGACATCGCCCAGGCCGGCTGGCCGGTCGGCGAGGTCTTCGGCGGCGAGGAGGAGCTGCGGGAGCGCTACGGCGTCAGCCGGGCGGTGCTGCGCGAGGCCATCCGCCTCGTGGAGCACCACGAGGTCGCGACGATGCGGCGAGGCCGCCGCGGCGGCTCATCGTCCGGGGCCCCCAACATCGGGTCGCTGACCGCGGCCGTGGTCATCTACCTCGAGTACGTGGGAACCAGCGTCGAGGACCTGCTGGCCGCGCGGCTGCTCCTGGAGCCCCTGGCCGCCCGCCTCGCCACCGATCACATCCCCGAGAGCGGCATCACCCGGCTGCGCGACACGCTGCGCGAGGAGCGGGCGCTGGGCGAGGACAACCTCCGGGCGCGCGAGCTGCTGCACTTCGCGCTGAGCGACCTTTCCGGGAACACCGCTCTCCATCTGTTCATCAGCGTCCTGATCCAGCTGACCACCCGCTACGCGCAGCGTCCCCGCCTGCCCGGCGCCAGCGGCCCGGTGGTAGCGAGCTCGTGGCGGTAAGCGAGCTCCTGGCCGTAAGGGAGCTCCTGGCCGTAAGCGAGTTCCTGGCGGCAGCGGTCGCCGACGGTATTCTCCGTTACCGGGAGGTCTGTCGCGATGCCTGTTGATCGACCTGAATCCGCCCCGGCCGGAACCGAACCGGCCGAACCCGACGAGTTCGCGCTGCTGGCCGACAACGCGGCCGAGATCGGCCTGACCCAGCCCGAGCCCCCCGTCGTCCGGCGGGTCAACGCGCGGGACGGGGACGGGAGGACGGTGAGCGCGCTGCGCTGGGGCACTGGGGCCGTCCGGGTCGTCCTCCTGCACGGAGGCGGCCAGAACGCCCACACCTGGGACACCGTGGCCCTCGCCCTGGGCCTGCCCGCGCTCGCCGTCGACCTCCCCGGCCACGGCCGCTCCGACTGGCGAGACGACCGGGACTACACGCCCTGGACGGCGGCGGAAGCCCTCGCGCCCGCCCTGCGCCAGTGGGCCGCGGACGCGGACGTGGTCGTCGGGATGTCGCTGGGTGGGCTGACCACGATCCGGCTCACCGCCGTCGCGCCCGACCTGGTCCGGCGGGCCGTCATCGTCGACGTCACCCCGTCGGCGTTGCTGCGCCACGCCGCGATGACCCGCGCCGAGCGGGGCACGACCGTGCTCGTCGAGGGCCCGGCCAGCTTCGACACCCAGGACGAGATGATCGCGCTCGCGGCGGCCGCGGCACCGCGCCGGCCCCGCTCGGCGGTGGCCCGAGGGGTCGTCCACAACAGCCGGCGCGGTCCGGACGGCCGCTGGTACTGGCGTTACGACCGCCGGGGCGGGCGGAACGACTACACCCCGCTCTGGGCCGACGTGGCGGCGGCGACCGCCCCGCTGGTACTGGTCCGTGGCGGCGCGTCGGCCTTCGTTTCCGACGCCGACGCCGAGGAGTTCGTCCGGCGCGCGCCCGGCACGCCGGTACACGTCGTCGCGGGCGCGAGCCACTCGGTCCAGAGCGACGCCCCGCTCGAGCTCGCCGCTATCATCCGCGCTGTGATCGAGACATGATCGAGACATGATCGACGCATGACCGGCGGGTGGCCGCCCGCGTGAGCGCCGCCGCCGGGCAGGCCGAGGAGCGGGCCCGGATCCTGCGCGCCGGCCACGAACCGCTCGGCGCGAGCGCCGGCGCGTCGGTCTCGGTCACGTCCTTCCGGCGCCGGCTGCCCACGGTCAAGGCCAGCGAGTTCTATCAGGCGACCAACCGCGCCCCGGGCACCCGCGACGCCGCCCGTGGATGAAGGACCTGGATCAGGAGGGCATCTGGGCCGCTGGCGCGGCTGGCGCCCCGACCGGACGCCCGAGGAGATCCGCCGGCCGGGTCCGGCTGGTGGGCGTCCCGTCGGCGTGAGGCCGGTTCTCGCCGCCGCTTGGGGCTCGGCCAGAGCGGTGACCAGCTGTCTACCTGCGCGAATGCCGGCGCGAAAATTCGTTGGGCGTCGGGGCGCCGATGGGTTTTCGCCAGGCCCTTGCGTCGGCTGATCCACGACCTAGGATGGTCACATGTTCGAATTCGCGGATGGTGGCGGCGGGGAGCCGGCGGTTGTTTCCGCTGCCCGTGAGGCGCTGGCCGCGATGGCCGCCGCTCACGATTCCGCCCTGTTCGCGCTGCGTGCCGGCGAGGAATCCACCCTCACCGACCTGTACGAGCAGATCCAGCGGAAACTGTCCGCTGCCCGGCTCGATCTGTACCGGCGGATCGACTCCGACAAACGGCCCGACAGTGGCTCCGCCGCCGATCGTATCGTTGACCGGACGCTGGCCGATCCCAGCTGGGTCCGCCAGCGCATCCGGCTCGCCGACATGCTCGCCGGGCGGCTCGCCGACACCGGTTTCGCGTTGGGTGAGGGCGCGATTTCCGAGGAGCACGCGTGGGTTATCCATGTGACGATGGACAACCTCCGGAAATCGCTACCCGTGTCGGAATACGAGCGGGCGCAGGCCATGATGCTCGAGTGGGCCCAGGACATGGACCCCGACGCTCTGCGCCAGGCCGGCAAAGCCCTGGTCCAGACGTTGAACCGGACCGACGACAACGACGACATGCTCCGTACGCAGCGGCGTAACCGATATCTGCACCTGCGCGAGCTGGACGACGGCTGCGTGGGCTTGAGCGGCCGGCTCGACCCGGCCAGCGCCGCCATCGTCGGCGCCGCGCTCGACCCGCTGGCCGCGCCCCGGCCAGCCGAGGACGGGATCCCCGACCCCCGCACCCAGGGCCAGCGCTACGCCGACGCCCTCGCCGAGGTCTGCGCCCGGGTGATGAGCACCGGGGACCTGCCGGAGTCCGGCGGACTACCCACGCAGGTCATCCTCACCGTCCCGCTGGAGAACTTCCTCGGCCTTGCCGGCCATCACCCCGACTGCCCCCGCGGCCACGCCGAACGCGAGGAGCACGGCCGGTACGGCCGGCTCGCCGAGGCCATGCGGCACGCCGCCGCCGGCGGCGGGACCGGCGGGCGCGAAGGGCCGGCGCGCGAGGGCCGCTCGTCGCGGGACGACTGCCCGATCTGCGCCACCCTCAGCCTCCATCTCCCGCCCGGGATCACCGGCACCGGCCTTGTTCTCCCGAAGAAGGTCTGTGATCGTCTTACCTGTGGTAGCGCCTTCCTACGGGCTGTTATCATGGACCCCGGATATGTTCCCCTCACCGCCGGACGAGGGTCCCGAACAATACCCGCCGCCCTGCGAGCGGCAGTGATCGCCCGAGATAAAATTTGCACTTTTCCGACGTGCCGCCGACCCGCAAGCTGGGCCGACGTGCACCACATTAAGCACTGGAAAGACGGCGGCGAGCACTCGCTTCAGAATTGCGTTCTTGCCTGTTCCGTCCACCATGATTTTATTCATTACGAAAACTGGTTGGTTCGTGTCGGTGACGCCGGGATCGTCGAATGGCGACCGCCGCTTGCCTGGGGCGACCGACCGTGGCGAACAAACCGCATCCGGACGGCGCACGACCCCTACGCGGCTTACGCCACGGCGGCAGCCTGACCCGCCGGAACGACCAGACCGCGGCGGTCAGACCGCCGCCATTAACAGCCAGCAATAGCGGCTGTCAACCACATCTCGCCCACCTTTGCCGGACTGCCGACGGCGCGCGGCCGGGCCGAGATTGCCTCGTTCTTCGACGGGCTCGACCTGGTCAAAGCCGGGCATCGAGGTCCTCCGCCGATGGCGGCCCGACGACACCGTGCCCGCCGGCCTGACCGACGCCGAGGTCAGCGCCTACGGCGGGATCGGCCGCAAGGGCTGACCCGTCCCGCCACTATTCTCCGGGAGAGATTCATCCGGAGTGCGGGGGGCCGATGACGGGTGCGGGGCGGGGCGAGCGGGTCGCCGGGCGTTATCTACTCCAGGAACGGCTGGGCGCGGGCGGGATGGGAACGGTGTGGCGCGCGCTCGACGAAGCGCTCGACACCGAGGTCGCCCTCAAGCAGGTCCGGCTGCCGGGTGGCCCGGATGATCTGGAGCGAATCGAGCGGGCCCGGCGGGAGGCCCGCAACGCCGCCCGGCTGCGGGACCATCCGAACGTCGTCGCGACGTACGACGTGGTCAGCCACGAGGGCCTGCCCTGGATCGTCATGGAGCTGGTTCCGTCGCGATCCCTCGCCGACGTCATCTTCGCCGACGGTCCGCTCGACGAGTCGGAGGCCGCGCGCATCGGTCTGGCCGTGCTCGACGCGCTCGTTCACGGCCATCGGCGGGGCATCGTCCATCGCGACGTGAAGCCCTCGAACATTCTCCTGGTCACGCCCGCGAGCGATGGCGACATGGTCGGCGCGCCGGTTCGGCTGGGGGATTTCGGTATTGCGAGCCACGAGTCCGACACGACGATCACCGTGGCCGGCACCGTCGGCACACTGGACTATCTCGCGCCGGAGCGTTTCGACGCAGGCCGGGCCGAGCCGGCCAGCGACCTCTACGCGCTCGGCGCCTCCCTGTTCGAGGCGATCGAGGGCCGCGCGCCGTTCTCCCGGGGAACGACCCAGGCGACGATGAAGGCGATCCTGACCGGTCAGCATTGGCCGTTTCGACAGGCCGAGGCTCTCGCGCCGCTCGTCACCAAGCTGCTGGCCACCGATCCGGCCGGCCGCCCAAGCACTCAGGAGGTCCGCGCTCGCCTGGCGGAGGTGGCCGCACCCCTGAGCGTCACCGCCGCGACGACCGGCTCCATCACCGCCGCCGATCCCACCAACCCGGAGGAGTCGCCGCGGGGCGCGAGCACCCGCCGGGTGGGAACCGAACCGCCGGCGCTCCAGCCCAGCGCCGTCGGCCAGGCGACGACGTCGGTCGTCCCGACGCCGCGCGCGGCAGCGGGGCGGGACGAGCCGGCGGCTCCGGAAGAGCTTGGGACACCCCGCCGGCGGCGCCTGTCCTGGTCCAGGCCGGCGGCCGTTGTCCTCAGCGCGCTCGCGCTGGCCGTGGCGCTGGCGGCGCTGGCCGTGGGGGTTGCCGACCTTACACGGGGGCCGGAACACGCCAGCGCCGCGGCGTCCGCTCCCAGGCTCAGCCACGAGGAGCGCGCCCTCCTGCGGAAGATCTCCGGTGAGACCGCCCACGGCTGCGCCCCGGACCGCGACCAGGAAAACGCTGCGAGACCGGCGGTGCTGCGCTGCCAGGGCGCCGGAGAGAAGGAGCGCCTGGAGATCAGCCAGCACGTGGACGCGGACGCGGCGCGAGCCGCCGTGGCCTCCGCGCAGCGCCTGGAGGAATTCGGCAGGTGCCCCGGCTCGCGGTTCTGGTTCGACGACGGCGGCGCCCCTGGCCTGGCTGCCGGAGCCTTCGTCTGCGAGTCGACCAGCATCTTCTGGACCTACGACCGCGAGGCGGTCTCAGCGGTGATCACCGGCGCTGACGGGGCAGCCCTCTACAGACGATGGGCCCACGTCTCCAGCCGGCTGCTGGTGTAGCGCGGGCCGTCCTGACCAAGTGTTGCCTCGCGGTGGCGGCCCGGCACTACCTGCGCCCCGACGGCACCGTCGACGCCGAGGAGCGGCAGCGGACGCTCGCCGCCCGCGGCGCCCAGATCCCGCTGGGTGCGACCGGGCGCCCGGCGGGAAGGTGACCGCCGGCCGTGCGCCCGGCCGGATCAGCGGCCGCGCCAGCTCGGCGGGCGCTTCGCCGCGAACGCGGTGACCCCCTCGCGCAGGTCCCCGCTGAGCATGACCAGGACGCGACAGGTCGTTCCGCGCCGTGGTTACGCGCGGCGGCGGCGAAGCACACGATGGTGGACAGCAGCGACGCACCCGCGCCTCGGGATCAAGGCACGTCGGGATCGAGGCACGTCGGGATGAAGGCAGGTGGGCGGACCGACTGTCGGCGGCCGGACAATTGCGGACGCGTTTCGCGATGAATAATGGAGGAGGCCGTCCAGGCGGGGAGTTCCGGGCCGGCCAGAAAGCACACCTCGTACCGAGCCCGGATTGCCAGGAGATTCTCATGGCCCGTTTTCTCGTCGCAACGATGCCGATTCCCGGTCATGTCGCGCCGTTCCGGCCGGTGGTCCGGCGGCTCGTCGAGCGCGGCCACGAGGTGGTCTGGTACGGATCGACCTACTACCAGCAGCGCATCACGTCGACCGGTGCCCGTTTCGCCCCGATCGAGCGGGGCATCGACTACGGCGACGGCGACTATGACCGGCATTTTCCCGGCCGTCGGGACAAATCCGGACTCCGTCAGGTCATCTGGGATTTCGACGTCATGTTCGCGGCTCAGATGCCCGCTTTCATCGACGACCTGGTCGACCTCAACAAGGAGTTCGACGCCGACGTCCTGCTGCACGACACCGTTCTGTCCGGCTTCGCCTTCCAGCGAGTGACGGGCGTGCCGGCGGCCCAGCTGAACGTCACGGTGGCCTCCTATCAGGTGGCGGGAGTGCCCCCCTTCGGGCTTGGGCTGCCCTACGCCACTGGCCCGATCGGGCGGGCGCGCAACGCGCTGGCCTACGCCCTCGTCGACACCGTCGTGTTCCGCCGGCCCAACGCGACGTTCCGCCGGATCGCGCTGACCCGGAACTGGCCGGTCCGGCCGATGCGCCCGAGCCTGTCGGACCATCTGACGCTTCAGCCGTCGGTTCCGGAGATGGACTACCCGGTCGACGCCTGGCCCGACACGTTCCACTTCATCGGTCCGCTGCTGCCCGAGCGGGAGGCGTTCACCGAGCCGTCCTGGTGGAGCGAGCTCCGGGACGGCCGGCGGGTCGTCCTGGTCACCCAGGGCACCGTGGCCACCGCCAGCGACCAGCTGATCATCCCGACGCTGCGCGGGCTGACCTACGACGAGGATGTCCTGGTCATCGCGGCGACCGGCGGGCCGACGGCGGCCGACCTCGGCGTTGCGGTCCCGGGCAACGCCCACGTCGAGCCGTTCATCCCGTTCGCCGAGATCATGCCGTTCGTGGACGCCTACGTGACGAACGGCGGCTTCGGCGGGGTGACGACGGCGCTGGCCCACGGCGTCCCGGTCGTCGCCGGCGGCCGCACCGAGGACAAGACCGAGGTCGCGGCGCGCGTGCGCCGCTCGGGCGTGGGCATCGATCTGCGGACGGCGACGCCGACGCCGGCCCAGGTTCGCGCGGCGGTCCGCGACGTGCTCGAGGACGGCTCCTACCGGCGGCGGGCCGAGCAGGTCCGCGACGCGATGGCCGGCCACGACGCGGCCACGGAGGCGGCGGAACTGTTGGAGAAGGTCGCCGGGCAGAAGCCGGCCTACCGCTACTGAGCCCTTCGCCCTGGGCGGCCGCGAGAGCGCGCCCGCGGCTCACGGCCCGCGGACCCCGACCGGACCTGGCGGTTGGCCGGCGCGATCGTCAGCCGGCCCGGAGCTGGCGCAGGCCTCGGGCGGCGTCGGCGCGCGCGTTCTCCGCCTCCTCGACGGCGCGGTGGGCGTCGGCGACCAGCCGCCCGGCGGCCGCGGCGGCCAGCCCCGCGTCGGCCTCCTCCCGCCGCGCGGTCTCGAGCAGTTCGGTGAGCTCGGCGATCCGGCGCCGCCGCGCGTCCAGGTGTGCGTCGGCCGCCGCGAGGTCGGCGATGGTCACGTCGAGCTGGGCCCGGGCGCGCCGCAGCGTCCCGTCGGCGTCGGTGAGCCGGCGCTGCGCGGCGCGCAGCGCGTCGTCCCGCTCCCGGCGGGCGCGGCGTTCCCGCTCGCGCTCGGCGGCCGTCTCCCCCGCCGCGGCCCGTCGGTCGGCCCCGGCCGAGGCGGGCGGACGGGCAGGCGGAGCGGGCAGTCCGGCGCTCGTCCGGCCGGCCGGTGAGCCGCCGCCCGGCCCGAGACCGGTGTAGCTCAGGGCCCGGGTGAGCCGGCCGGAGCGGACGGCGTCCGCCGCCGCCGGGTCGGCCAGCGCCGCCTCCAGCGTCCCCTCGACCTCGCGGGCGACCGCGTCCCCGACCGTCCGCCCGTGCTCCGCGCCCAGCGCCCGGGCCCGGCGGGCCAGCGCGGCGACGACCGCCTGCCGCTGCGCGGACAGGCGCCGCAGCTCCTCGCCCCGCAGCTGGGACTGGGCGTCGCGCAGCGCCGCGCCAAGGTCGAGCAGCGCGGCCACCTGGCTGCCTTCGGCCCGCACCAGCCGGTTGACCAGCCACGCGCTGGTCGTCGGGCGGGCCAGCTTCCCCGCCGCGGCGGCGAGCTCCCGGTCGCCGGCCGAGCGGGCCCGGGCGACCCAGCGCCGCCGGGCGTCGACGAACTCCGCCGGCCCCAGGCCGTACAGGTCGTCCGCCACCTCGTCGAGGTCCACCCCTCACATGGTCCCCGCGCGGGCCGCTCCCGGCGGCCGAAATGCCAGCGCTGGGGAGCTGGAGCTGACAGCCCGGCGCCGGCGCGGGCGGACGGGCGGGACCCGTCGCCGCCCCGGCGCGGCCGCCGGCCAGCGGCCCGCGTCGGCCTTCCGACCAGGGAAGATGCCCGATTGTCGCCCGTACGACGGATCATGCTCACGGACGCTCGACACCCGCTATGTTGATCGCGGCTAGCCAGGTGCAGCGGGCTACGCCGTCCACGCCGCCGGGAGACGTGCTCCGGGCGCGCCACCGGGGAGGAACCACATGGCGACCGCCGTGCCGCGAGAAAACAAAGCCCCAGCGGTTGCCGCGGCCACGGCCCTGGGAGTGGGCGCCGTCGTCGCGGTGTCCCTCGGCGTCTACGCGAAAGCCCACTCCCCCGCCCACCGGCCGCTGTTCAGCCTCGGCTTCTCCGGCACGCTGCCAATGAAGGCGTGGCTCACCACCATTGTCATTGCCCTGGTGATTTTCCAGCTCGTCACCGCGCTGTGGATGTGGGGCCGGCTGCCCGGCGCCGGCCCGGCGCCGGCATGGGCGGCGATCGCGCACCGCTGGATCGGCGCCGCCGCGTTCATCATCAGCCTGCCGGTCGCCTTCCACTGCATCTGGTCGCTGGGATTCGCCGACACCGACGCCCGTGTTCTCGTCCACAGCATTGCCGGCTGCGCGTTCTATGGGGCGTACGCGGCGAAGATGACCGGTCTGCGCCTGTCCGGCCTGCCGGGATGGGCGCTGCCGGTTCTCGGCGGTCTCGTCCTGACCAGCCTCGTCGTTCTCTGGCTGACCGCGTCGGTGTGGTTCTTCACCCGGTCCGGCCTGCCGCTCACCTGAGCACCGTAAACAGCTTCGTCATCACACGGATCCCGGCGCGCGGCGCCCGGGGCAGGGCAGGGGGAAAACTAGAGATGTCGGCGGACGCGGTGTCCCGACAGTCGTTTCTGCGGGGATTCATGGCCGCGGCGGCGGCCGGGGTGGTGGGCTTTTTCGTCGCCCGGGGCAGCGACGTGGCCAAGGAGATCCAGGCGGCCGGGGCCAACGGAAAACCCCAGACCCAGGCCGGCGGCAAGCGGCTGGCGGCCGTGGCCGACGTGCCGGCCGGCGGCGGCCTGATCCTGGCCCAGGACGGGGTCGTGCTGACCCGGAACGGCGCCGGCGCCATCCAGGGCCTGTCGACGGTCTGCACGCACCAGGGCTGCTCGGTCAGCTCGATCTCCAACGGACGGATCAACTGCCCCTGCCACGGCAGCCAGTTCTCGGTCACCGACGGCGCCCCGGTCGCAGGCCCGGCGGGATCGCCGCTGGCCAGCGTGCCGGTGGTCGTCCGGGGTGACGCGGTCTTCACCAGCTGACCCGCAAGCGGAAAAGGGATACACCATGGAATCCAGTACTTTGCGGGTCACCACGTCCAGTGCCACCGTCACGCTCAGCGGCGACCGTCCGCACGTCGTCGGGCGCGGGCGGGACGCCGACGTCGTCATCGCCGGCGCCCAGGTGTCGCGGCAGCACGTCGAACTGGTGCCGGACGACGCCGGCTGGACGGTCCGCGACCTGAGCGCCAACGGCATGTGGCACGCCGGCCGGCGGGTGGCGACCGTCGCGATCACCCCCGTCGACGCGGGCGCCCTTGCCCGGGCCGAGCCGACAGTCGTCCACCTCGGCTCGGTCAACGGGCCCCAGCTGTCGCTGGTGGCGGCGTGGCCGGCGGGTCACCGGCCGCCGGCGCCGGCGGCCGATCTCGACCCCGAGCTGTCCTCGATGCAGACCCGGATCGCGCCCTCGAGCGCGACAGCCGGACGGACCGGGACGAAGCCGGCAGCGGGCGCCCGGGCGCGCACGGCGCCCACGCCCGTCCCGGCCCAGACCGGGCCGGCTGGTCCCGCCGGGACGGGGCCGGGCACGGCCGCGGCGCCGAGCCGCCGGCCGCGGCGCGACTGGGCCCGGACGGTCCCCACCGTGCTGTGGCTGGTCGCCGCGGGCTTCGCGATCGGAGCGCTGGTCGCCCTCACCTGATCCGGCCGCCGCGGCGGGATGGCGGGCGCCGCGGCGGGATGGCGGGCGCCGCGGCGGGATGGCGGGCGCCGCGGCGGGATGGCGGGCGCCGCGGCGGGGCACGAGGCAGCCATGCGCATCCTCGTCACCGGCGCGACCGGGTACATCGGCGGCCGGCTCGCGCCGCGGCTGGTCGAGCTGGGCCATCAGGTGCGGTGCACGACCCGGGACGCCCGCCGGCCCCGCGACCTGTCCTGGGTCCGGGCCGGCCAGCGCGACGGGAGCGTCGAGATCGTCCAGGCGGACGCGACCGACCCTCCCACGCTGGCCCCGGCGCTGGCCGGCGTCGACGTCGCCTACTACCTGATCCACTCGCTGTCGGCGTCGGGCGACTTCTCCGACACCGACCGGCGGGCCGCGGCCGCGTTCGCCGAGGCGGCCGGCGCGGCCGGTGTCCGGCGGATCATCTACCTCGGGGGCCTGGGCGGCCCCTCGCCGAACGCCGACAAAGGGCACGGCGGCGGCGGGAGCGGCGGGCTGTCCGCCCATCTGGCCTCCCGGCGGGAGGTCGGCGACGTCCTGCTGGCCGGCCCGGTGCCGACCGTCGCGCTGAGCGCCGCCGTCATCATCGGCAGCGGCAGCGCCTCGTTCGAGATGCTGCGCTACCTGACCGAGCGCCTGCCGGTGATGGTCACCCCGCGCTGGGTGGCCAACCGGGTGCAGCCGATCGCCATCCGCGACGTCCTGGCCTACCTGACCGGCTGCCTCGACCTGCCGGGCGGGCTTAACCGGCGGTTCGACATCGGCGGCCCGGACATCCTCACCTACGCCGACATGATGCGCCGCTTCGCCGCCGTCGAGGGCCTGGCCCACCGCCGGATCGTCCCCGTCCCGGTACTGAGCCCGAAGCTGTCGTCATACTGGGTCGGCCTGGTCACGCCGGTTCCGGCGGCGATCGCCCGGCCGCTGGTCGAGTCCCTGCGCAACGAGGTCGTCTGCGCGGAGAACGACATCGCCACCCTCCTGCCCGCGGTGGCCGGGGCGACGCTGCCCTTCGACGAGGCGGTCCGCCTCGCCCTGCGCCGGGTCCGGCGCGACGACGTCGCCACCCGCTGGTCGGGCGCGTCGCCTCCCGCGTCCCCGTCCCGGGCGCGCTCGGGCGGCCCGCGGCCGGCCGCCGTGACCGCGCCGAGCCTGGGGATCGCCAGCGACCCGGAGTGGTCCGGCGGCTCGCTCTACCGGGACGAGCGGGACCGCGCCGTCGACGCCGACCCGGCGGCGCTGTGGCGGGTCATCATCGCCATCGGCGGGACGACCGGCTGGTATTCCTGGCCGCTGGCCTGGACGGTCCGCGGCTGGCTCGACAGCCTGGTCGGCGGGGTCGGCCCGCGCCGGGGCCGCCGCGACCCCCGCACGCTCGCCGTCGGGGAGGCGGTCGACTTCTGGCGGGTCGAGGACGTCGTGCCCGGGCACCTGCTCAGCCTGCGGGCGGAGATGAAACTGCCCGGCGAGGCCTGGCTGGAGCTGCGCGCCGACGACGACGGCGCCAGTGGCAGCGGCCGGGCCGGCGGGGGCACGCGCTACCGCCAGCGGGCGCTGTTCCGGCCCCGCGGCCTGGCCGGGCATCTGTACTGGTGGGCACTCAAACCGTTCCACGGCATCGTGTTCGGCGGGATGGCGCGCACCATCGCCCGCCGCGCCGAGCAGGCTTCCGCGGCCGCTGCCGCGACCAACCACCATACGGACGCTTCGGGTCAGCTGGCCGGCCGCTGTCCCCGCCGGCTGGGACGGGGGCACGGATCGGGGTAGGCGCGGGGCGGACCGGGTAAGCGCGGGAGGTGAGCGCCTCCGCCCCGGCTGTCCTGTTCGATCTCGACGGCACGCTGGTCGACACCAACTACCCGCACGTCCTGGCCTGGTTCCGCGCGTTCCGGCAGGAGCGCCACCAGGTCACGATGACCGACATCCACCGCCGCATCGGCATGGGTTCCGACCGTCTGCTCGACGCGTTGCTGCCCGAGCGGGACCGCGACCGGGACGACGTCCTGACCGCCGCGCACTCCGAGCACTACGCCGGCTTCACCGGGCTCATCCAGCCGCTGCCCGGGGCGCGGGAGCTGGTCCGGGAGGTCGCGCGGCGGGGCGCTCAGGTGGTGCTCGCGACCTCCGCGCCAGCCGACGAGCTGCGCGCGCTGCGCCAGGCCCTCGACGTGGACGACTGCCTGAGCGCGGTGACGTCGTCGGCGGACGCCGAGTCGTCCAAGCCGGCGCCCGACATCGTCGAGGTCGCGCTCGACCGGTCCGGTGTCGAGCCGGGGCGAGCGGTGCTGGTGGGCGACACCCGGTGGGACGTCCTGGCCGCGGCCCGCTCCGGCCTGCCCTGCGTGGCCGTCCTGACCGGCGGGATCGGCCGGGGCGAGCTCACCGACGCCGGGGCGGTTGCCGTCTACGACGGTCCACGCGACCTGCTGGCGGGCATCGACGGCTCGCCGCTCGCCCCGCTGCTGGCGGGGACGGCCGCCGGCGCGCGCCGGTGACGACGACGCCGGGAGGGCGGGGCACGCCGACGGCGCTGTTGGGGCTCGGTGGGGTCGCGGCGGTGGGTGCGGGCATCTGGCTGGCGTCGCTGGCCGCCGTGTCGACCCCCGAGGTCCTCGCGGCGGCCATCGCCGGCCTGGTGGCCGCCGGGGGCGCCGCGCTGGCCCGCCGCGCGCTCGCCGAGCCGCGCCCGGTGGCGGACGGTCCTCTGGACGGGGCGGGCAGTCCGCCGGCGGGGACGGGCGGCTCCCGTCCCCGGCCGGGCTGGCGCCCGCTCGTCGACGTCCTCGTCCGCCTGCCGGGCACGGTGCTGCTCGACACGGCGCGAGTCATCCGGCGCGCGGCCGGGCGCCACCCGGACGGCGGGTTCCGGACGGTCGAGCTCGGCCCCGCGCCCCGCCCCGCCGGCGGCCGGGACGCGAGGCGCGGCGACGCCGGTTACGGCTCACGACGGCGGGCGGGCGCGACGATGCTGCTCGGCGTGACGCCCGGAACGTACGTCACCGAGATCGACCGGGCGACAGGACGGGCGGTCGTCCATGCGCTGGTCCCCCGCTCGGCGGCGGAACGCGCGCTGACCCGGGGGCCCGGCGCGAGCGGCCTCGGCGACAGTCCCGGGAACGGCCCGGGGAACGGCCCGGGGGGACGGCCCCGGCGAGGCGACGGCTGAGGTGATGCAACGGTGAGCGGATACGGCTGGTGCGCGGCGGCGCTGCTGATCGGCGGGCTCGGGCCGGCACTGGCCCTGGCGGCCTGGGGGGACGCGTCCCGGCGGATGGTCGGGCTTCAGCTCGGCGGTGCGGTCGCCATTGTGCTGCTGATCCTGCTGGCGCAGCTGTTCGGGCAGTCGTCCTACCTGGTCGTGCCGTTCGTGGCCGTGCCGCTGTCGGTGGCCGGGACGCTGGTGTTCACGCGCCTGCTCGCCGCCGGGGACGAGGCATGACGCACGACGTCGCGTTGGCGCTGGTCGTGGCGGGTACGGCGCTGGCCGTCGCCACGTCGGTACTGGCGCTGGTCACCCGGGGCGGCTTCTTCACCCGGCTGCACCTGCTCACGCCGGTGACGTCGGTCGCCGCGCCGCTGGTCGGCGCCGGGCTGGCGGTGGAGAACGGCCTCGGGTTCACGACCGCGCAGATCCTGGTGATCGTCGCGATGCTGGCTGTGGCCAGCCCGGCGCTGCAGGCCGCGACCGCGCGACTGGGCGCGGCCGGCGCGGCCGAACCGGCCGAACCGGCCGAACCGGCCGCCCCCGAGCCGCCGGTCTCGCCGGGCTCGAGTGGCGCGGACTCGGAGCCGTCCGCGTGAGCCCCGTCGACCTCCTGATCCCAGCCGTCCTGACGATGCTCGTCGCCGGGGCGCTCGCCGTCGTCCTGACCGACGACCCGGGCCGCCAGGCCGTCACGCTGTCGGTCTACGGTCTGCTGCTGACGACGCTGTTCGTCCTCACCCAGGCTCCCGACGTGGCGCTCAGCCAGGTCGCGGTCGGGACGGCGGTCGTCCCGCTGTTGATCCTGCTCACCGTGCGCACCGTCCGGAGACGCGCGAACGGGCGGCGCCGGTGAGCGCCACCGGCGGACCCCGCCGGACCGGTGGGACCGGTGGGACCGGCGGGACCGGCGGGACCGGCCGGTCGGGACGCCGAGCCCGGATGACCCTGTTCGCCGTGGCCGCGACGGCGGTCGCGGTCATGTTCGGCCTGGCTGTGTTCGGGCTGCCGCATCCGGGCGGGACCGACCATCCCTACCGGGACCGGGCGGTGCCGGCCGCGGTGTCCCACGCGACGGCGAACGTCGTGTCCGCGGTGAACTTCGACCTGCGCGCTCTGGACACGCTGGGCGAGGAGGCAATCCTGTTCGCGAGCGTGCTCGGGGTCGCGGTGCTGCTGCGCCCGGGCCGCCGCGAACGGGACCGCCCGGCCCGGCCGACGCCGGAGCGGGAGCTCGACGTCGCCCGGGGGATGGCCTACGTCTTCTTCCCGGTGACGATCGTGGTCGGCCTCGACGTGGTCGCGCACGGCGCGCTGACGCCCGGCGGCGGCTTCCAGGGCGGGGTGATCCTGGGCACCGGCATCCACCTGGTCTACATAGCCGGCGGCTACGCGGCCCTGCGCCGGGCCCGGCCGGTGGAGGCGTTCGAGCACGGCGAGGCGATCGGCCTGGCCGCCTTCGCCTGCCTGGGGATGTCGGCGCTGTTCGCGGCCGGTTCGTTCCTGGCCAACTACGTCCCGACCGGCACGCTGGGCGCCCCGACGTCGTCGGGGATGGTCGAGCTGCTCAGCGTCGCGGTCGGGGTGGAGGTCGCCTCCGCCGTCGTCGTCCTGCTGGCGGCGTTCCTCAGCCAGGAACTGGAGATCGGCGCCCAGGAACCGGAGACCGGCGCGGGGCAGGGGAGCTCACGATGATCCGTTACGCCTACCTCGTCGCGGTCGCGGTCATGCTGATCGGCACGTTCGGGATGGTCCGGGCCCGCAACCTGATCAGCCTGGTCACCTGCCTGTCGGTGGCCCAGTCGGGGACGTACGTCCTGCTCGTCGCGGTCGGTTTCCAACGCGGGGTGCCGGCGCCGGTGTTCGGGTCGCCGGCCCAGCGCCCGACGGCGCGGGTGACCGATCCCCTCGTCCAGGCGATGACGCTCACCGACATCGTCGTGTCGGCCACGGTCACCGCGCTGCTGCTGGCGCTGGCCGTCCAGGTCAGCAAGACGCACGGGACGATCGACCCGGACGAGCTGGCCGCGCTACGTGGCTGAGGATCAGGTGCCCGACGGGCAGACGGCTGACGAGCAGGCGGGCGACGGGCCGATGGCTGACGGACGGTCGGCGGTTCGGCCGCTGGAGGCCCGGTGAGCTGGACCGAGCCGGCCCGCCTCGCCCCGCTGGCGGTCGCGATCCCGCTGGTGGTGGCGGCGGTGCTGGTCAGCGCCCACCGCTGGCTCCCCCGGCCGGCGCTGGACGGCCTCGCGCTGCTGGCCACCGGCGCCGTCGCCGCCGTCGCGCTGTGGGTCCTGCTCGCACCCGGCCCCGGCCCGGTCGTCGAGTGGGTCGGGGGCTGGACACCCGTGCGCGGCTACAGCGTCGGGATCGTGCTGGCCGCGGACCGGACGTCAGCCGCGGCGGCGCTCGGCGCGGCCGCGCTCGTCGGCGCGGCGCTGCTCTACGGCTGGCGCTACTTCGACTCGATCGAGGGCCGCTACCACTGCCTGATGCTGGCCCTGCTGGCCGGCATGGAGGGCTTCGCCCTGACCGGCGACCTGTTCAACCTGTTCGTCTTCTTCGAGCTGATGGGCGCCGCGTCCTACGCCCTGACCGGGCTGAAGATCGAGGACCCGCCGGCCGTCCAGGGGGCGCTGTCGTTCGGTGTGATCAACAGCCTGGGCGCCTACGTCGGGCTCATCGGGATCAGCCTGATCTACGGGCGGGCCGGGACGGTCACCCTGGCCGGCCTGCGCGGCGCGGTCGGGTCAGCCGGCCCGGGGCGCCCGGACGCGCTGACCGTCGCCGCCGCCGCGGCTCTGATGACCGCGTTCCTGGTCAAGGCGGCGGCCGTCCCGTTCCACTTCTGGCTGGCCGACGCGCACGCGGTCGCGCCCAGCCCGGTCTGCGTCCTGCTGTCCGGAGCGCTAGTGCCGCTCGGCCTCTACGGCGCGTTCCGCGTCTACTGGACGGTGTTCAGCGACGCCTTCGCCCCGCCCGACACCCGGGTCGTCTTCCTGGTGCTGGGGACGGTGACGGCGCTGGTGGGGACGGTCATGTGCCCGCCGCAGCGGCACGTGAAGCGGCTGCTGGCCTACTCGACGATCGCCCACATCGGCCTGGCGATCCTCGCCGCCGGCTGCCTGACCAGCCTCGGCACCGCCGGCGCGCTGCTCTACGTCGCCGGGCACTCGGTGGTGAAGGGAGCGCTGTTCCTGATCGCCGGAACGCTGCTCAACCGGTACGGGACGATCGACGAGCACGAGCTCTACGGACGCGGCCGCGACACCAGGTTCCTGCCCTGGCTGACCGTCGCCGGCGGGCTGGCGCTGGCCGGGCTGCCGCCGTTCGCGACCGCGCTGGGCAAGCAGTTCGGCGAGGATGCCGTCGGCGAGGTCGGCCAGACCTGGCTGGTGGCGGTCTTCGTCGTCGTCTCGGCGGTGACCGGCGGCGCCGTACTGCGGGTGGCCGGGCGGGTGTTCTTCGCCTTCGGCCCGCGGCCGGACGCCGCCGCCGACCCGGACGAGACGCGCGGCGAGGAACAGCCGGACGTGCCGACACCGACGATCCGGGCGACGATGCTCGCGCCAATCGCCGTGCTGCTGGCAGCCGGGCTGGCGCTCGGCGCAGTGCCGGCGATGGGCGGGGCGGCGGGCCGGGCGGCCGCCGCGTTCACCGACCCCGCCGCGTACGCGGCACGGGTGCTGGGCCGCGCCGCGGCGCCCGGTCCGACCGGCGGGCCGGTCCCGGCCACCGGCTTCACCCTGGAGGGCGTCCTGCTCGGCTGCCTGGCCGCGCTGCTGGCCACCGGCGTCGCCGCGGCCGGGCTGTGGCTGCCGGCGCTCGGGTCGGGCCAGGCCGGGCAGGCGGGCCGGGTGAGCGCGGCGGCGCGGGCGGTCGTGCGCGCGGCCCGGCCGGTCACCGGCGCCGTCCGCCGCGCCCACTCCGGTCACGTCGGCGACTACGTCGCCTGGCTCCTCGGCGGCGTCGCCGCCCTGGGCGCGCTGTTCGGTCTGGCCATCCGCTGACGCGAGATCACCGCTACACAGCGATGCACAGGGATCGGCTATGTCAGAGTCCGGCTTCCTGGTCGCGGCGGCGCGAGGCGCGACACCGGCCGCCGGCTGGCCCGAGCCGGAGATTGAACTCGCTCGCGTTCGGCCGGGTTCAGTCCGCCCCAGACCCCGTACCGCTCGCCGGCATCCAGCGCGTAGCGCAGGCACTGCCGGCGGACCGGGCAGCCCGCGCAGACGCGCTTCGCCGCCTGCTCCCGCCGGCGCGCCTCGCGGGCCGGTACGTCGTCGGGGACGAAGAACATCTCGATGGTGGACGGGTCGCAGGCCGCCCGTGATCGCCAGGGACCCTGATCAGCGGCGGTGAGCACGGGCAGGCGGACGGAGCGGGACCAGCGCGGGCGTGACGGCATGGCGGCAACCTCACGGTCGGGTGGGACAGGGCCGGGTGGGACAGGGCGTCGTGCCTGGTCTGCCCCGGCGGCGCCGGACAAACCCGACAGGCCGCGTCGGGTTCGCGTCACCGTAGCCGGGGCAGGACCTCCCGCTCGTAGAAGGCGAAGAACGGCCCCTGGCCCGGCCCGATCTGCGTCACGTAGACCTCGGTGTACCCGGCGTCGAGGAACTGGCGCAGCGCGTCCGCGTGGGCCTCGGGATCGGGGCCGCAGACGGCCGTCGCCGCGGCGGCGTCCTCCGTGACCAATGAGCTGGCCTGCTCGAAGTGGGCCGGCGTCGGCAGTTCCTGGGAGATCTCGCCGGGCAGGGCGCTGTTCGGCCACAGCCGGTGGACCGTCTTGCGGGCCGAGTCCTCGTCCGGCGCCCAGCAGACCTTTACCGAGCCCTGCTTCGGCTTGCCCGCTCCCCCGGACTCGTCGAAGATCCTCAGCAGCTCCGGGTCGGGCTTCGTCGAGCAGTAACCGTCGCCGATGATGCCGGCGAGGCGGGTAGCCGCCGGGCCGAAGCCCGAGACGAAGATCGGCGGCGGCTCGTCCGGCCGGGAGTAGACCCGGGCCCGGTCGACCATGAAGTGCCGGCCGCGGTGGCTGACGGTGCGCCCGCTCCACAGCTCCCGGATGATCTCGACGGATTCCTCGAGCACCTCCAGGCGGACGGCGGTCGCCGGCCAGGCGTCGCCGAGGATGTGTCTGGCCCTGCTCGTCGATCCACGGGTGGTAGTGGTCGGAGATCCAGAGAGCGTCGAAGCCGGCCCGCTCGGCCAGGCGGGCCTGCTCGACCAGCGCGTTCGCGCTGTGCTCCTCACTGGACAGCGCGTACCCGATGACCGCCACGACCTCGTCTCCCTCCCACCGGCGCCCACGCCCGGTCGTCGGCAGGTATCTGCGCTCACCGCGGCCCCGAAAACACCGGCCCGCCACCATCGCGATCGGCACCGGCCAGTACCGCCGTCGTCACAGCGGCGGCAGGGCGGCGGCCGCGGTGAGGACGGCGGCGGGGGTGAGGGCGGCCAGGCCCGGGTCGGTGGTGGGGGCACGCGGGTCGCCGCGGCGCCCGGACCACACGGCGACGTGGTGAGGACGGTCGGGCGGCGGCCCCCACTGGGCTGGGGAGACCGGGCCGAACAGCAGGACCGACGGCGTCCCGTAGGCGGTGGACAGGTGGCCGAGGCCGGTGTCGGCGGCGAGCACCGCCCGCGCCTCGGCGACCATGGCGCAACGGATGGCCCGGCACCGGGCAGACCCGGGCCCGGCAGCCGGCGCAGGGCACGGTCTGGTCACCCAGCAGGCGCAGCCGCCGTGCCGGCGGCGCCCAGGGCGCCGCCGGCACGGTCGGGGCGAACAGCGACACGACCGGGGCGCCGACGGCCGCCGCGAGATGCGCCGGGCCGGTGTTGCCGACGACGACGGCGGCCGCCCGCTCGTACACGCCGGCCAGGCCGGCCAGGCCGGTGCGGCCGCCCAGGTCGCTCGCGCCGGGCGCCGCGGCGGCCACGGCGGCGGTCAGCCCGGTCTCGTCGGGGGCGCCGGTGACGACGACCCGCCACCCGGCGCCCAGCAGGAGCCGGGCCGTCTCCGCGTAGCGGGACGGGCTCCAGGCGCGGGCCGGGACCGACGTCCCCGGGTGCAGGGCGACGTAGCCGGCCGGCCCGGTCAGGACGCTCGGGTCGGGCAGCGGGCCGCGCAACGCCAGCTCGCCGCCGTCCCCGGGCGGCGGCGGGTATCCGGCGGCGGCCGCGGTGGACAGGGCCCGGCGCGCCTCGTGGGTGTCGGCGGCCGGCAGGTGGTGACGGACGTCGAGCAGCGAGCCGGGGTAGTCCTCGCTCGCCGCCGTGATCTGGGGCAGGCCGGCCAGCCGCAGCAGCAGGACGAGCGGCAGCGGGCTCTGATGGAACGAGGTGAGGATCACCGCGTCGTCCAACCGCCGGGCCGCGACTGTGGCGATCAGGTTCTCGACGTGCCCGCGCTCGGCCGGCGGCGGGGTGGCATCGATCCAGGGACAGGCCCAGACGATCACCTCGTCGACGCCGGGCAGCAGCCGGGCCGCCTCGGCGCCACGCGGGCCGACCAGCAGCGTCACCCGGGGCGAGCCGGCGCGGACGGCCCTGCGGCCGGTCCGGCCAGCAGGACGTCGCCGGCCGAGTCGAGGCGGGCCACAAGCGTCCCGCCGCCGGCTGGGCCGGAGCCCGTCTGGCCGGTCATGCTTCGGCTCCCGTGACCGTGACCGGGCCCGTGGCCGTGACCGGGCCCGTGGCCGTGACCGGGCCCGTGGCCGTGGCCGTGGCCGTGGCCGTGGCCGTGACCGTGGCCGGAGCGCGGGGATCAGGCGGGGGCGGCCAGGACAGAACCAGCCGCACCGCGGCCAGCAGGTCGGGGGCGACCTCGGGCGCCGCGCTGATCTCCTCCGGCCGGGTAGCCGCCGTCGGCACAAGCACCGCCCGGGCGCCCACCGCGCGGGCCGCCTCGACGTCGGCTCCGATGTCACCGATCACCACGCAGGCGGCAACCGGCACGCCGAGCGCGGCCGCCGCCGCGAGCAGCAGACCCGGCGCCGGCTTGCGGCAGGCGCAGCCGGCGGCCGGGTGATGCGGGCAGACGAAGATCGGCCCTATCCCGCCGAGCAGCGCGTCCATCCGCCGGTTGACCGTGTCGACGTCCACCGGCCGCAGCAGGCCGCGACCGATCCCGCTCCGGTTGGAGACGACGGCGGTCGGCACCCCGGCCGACCGGACCGCGGCGAGCGCCGGCAGGACCATCGGCCGAGGCACCACCCGGGCCGGGTCGGAGTTGTAGGGGACGTCGACGACCAGGGTTCCGTCCCGGTCGAACAGGACCGCGGCCGGCGGCGGACCGGAGCGAGGGCGGCGTCCGGTCGGCCGGTGGGCGGGTGACGAGCTCATGGCGTCCGGGCTGCCCGGCCCGCAATCCCGAAAACTACTACTTTCCGTAGTCGGCGGTGAACATCACGCCTCGGCCGCCGGACGGGCGGCTACCCCACGTGAACCGCGGCGACGCCCGGACCCGGGGGGCGGCCGCGCGGTGCCGCCTGGGCGGCGCCACCCGCCCGGCGGCCCGGTCCGAAAGCCCGGCGACCCCAATCCGGAGCAATTACCCAGCAATTCCATCATCGACTCCGCGATCGGCGACCGAAGGTGACATTCGTTTGGGGAAGAGCTTCTCAGGGCATGGTTTTATCGCGTATTCGGCGCGCGACCGCCTCCTATCCGCTCCGGGCGGCGCGACGTTCCGGGCCGCGTGTACCCGAGTTTCGGAGCCTTACGCCCAGAAGGAGATTCCAGATGACCGTCTCCACCGAACAGCGCCAGTCTGTGCTTGACGATGTCCGCTCGCTGCGGCGGTCGTCGGACAAGCCCCGGGAGGAGGACGTGCGCCTTGACCAGGCGCTGGCCGGTCTCTACTCCACCCTGCCGAGGGCGTGGCTGACGGAGCAGCAGTTCCTGAGCGGCAAGACGTTCCGGGGGTCCCTGTTCAACTCCGGCTGCGGCCGGTACGTCAACCGCGACGACATCTGGCTGTACGCCAACGCACAGGACATCCCGCGGGCTATCGAGTGGCGACTGTACCGCGACCCCGGCGGCCGGCTGGTGCTCATCACGAACATGGGCGGCAAGCCGATGTACTTCAACTGGAGGAACACCACCGGCGCCTGCAAGCTCTACGACACCTATGACTGGCTCGCGATCAACAGATGGGCTCCCGACGACGTGTTCCACATGTGGAATCCGGACAACCGCCAGCCTATCGGCACCTGGTCGGACACGGATTTCCAGCTCTACAACCGGACGAATATCGCGAATCCCACCTTCAAGTTCTCCTACATCGTCGAGGAGAATCTCTCCGCCGACGACAGGCTGATATTCGACACCTACCACAAGGAGAATCTGTCGGGCGCGTAGGTTCCGCTGCCGGCGATGCCTGAGCCAGTTCAGGGTTCGGCCGGCAGTAGGTCGGCGACGAGCCGCTCAGCGCGGAGCCGGATGTCGTCGCGGATCGCGCGGACGATCTCGAGGGGCTGGCCGGCGGGGTCGTCGAGCGTCCAGTCCTCGTACCGGGTGCCGGGGAACACGGGGCAGGTGTCGCCGCAGCCCATCGTGACGACGACGTCGGAGACGGCGACCGCGTCCGGGGTGAGGACCTTCGGCGTCTCGGCCGCGATGTCGATGCCGACCTCGGCCATCGCGGCGACGGCGACCGGGTTGACCTGGTCGGCGGGTTCGGAGCCGGCCGAACGGACCTCGACCCGGTCGCCGGCCAGGCGGGCCAGCCAGCCGGCGGCCATCTGGGATCGGCCGGCGTTGTGGACGCAGACGAACAGGACTGAGGGCTTCGGTGGCACGACGGCTCTCCTACGACAGGGTTGGGCTCGTGAGATCGGCCGCGGCCGCGGCCGGAGCCGGAGCCGGAGTCGGGGCCGGGATCATGGCTGGGACCGCCACTGGATAGAGCAGGCGGACCAGCGCGTAGCCGAGCCCGCCCCCGACGAGCTGCGCGGCGACGAAGGCCGGCGCGGACGCGGGGGCGATGCCGGCGAAGCTGTCGGAGAACATCCGCCCCACCGTGATCGCCGGGTTCGCGAAGCTCGTCGAACTCGTGAACCAGTAGGCCGCGCCGATGTAGGCGCCCACCGCTGCCGGCGCCCGCTCGGCCCGGTCGGAGCGGACCAGCGAGAAGACCAGCAGGATGAGGCCGGCCGTCGCGACCACCTCGGCGAGCAGGTGCGCCGGGCTCGCCCGGTGCTGGATGGAGATCGACACGGCGGCCCGGTCGAACATGAGGTTCGCCAGCACCGCCCCGGCGGCGCAGCCCACGACCTGGGCGGCCAGGTACGCGGCGGCGTCGCGCCGGCGCAGCCGCCCGAACGCGGCCTCCACGGCCGTGACGACCGGGTTGAGGTGCGCGCCCGACACCGGCCCGACCATGAGAATGATCGCGTACAGACCGGCGGCGGTCGCCGCCGCGTTCTCCACCAGCTCAAGGCCGGGCTGGCCCGGGCTCAGCCGCCGCGCGGCGATCCCGGAGCCGACGACCAGCGCGGCCAGCAGCAGCGCGCCGACCGTCTCACCAGCCAGCCGCCGTCCCAGCGGCGGCGGCCGGTCCTGGCCGTCCGCCACCGGTTCAGCGGGAGCCGGCACCGGCGGGCGCGCAGACCGGGCCACAGTCGCAGGCCGATCCGGGCGTGCCCGCCGGCCTGCCCGCCGGCCTGTCCTCTGTCTGGTCCGCCGGCTGGTCCGCCGGCTGGTCCGCCGGCCCGAGCGGCCGCAACCTGGTCCCGGCCGGGCTGTCGCTGTCGGCGAGGACCGTGTAGACCTCCCACGGGGCCCCGTCCGGGTCGTCGACCCAGACCTTGTCCTGCCGCGCGTAACAGCAGACCGTGTCCTCCTCGACCGCGGTGGCCAGCCCGGCCCCGGCCAGCCGGCCCGTGGCCGCCGCGACCTCCCCCGGCGTCTCGACCTCGACGCCGAGATGGTTGAGCGCCCCGGCCACACCGGCCCCCCGGACGTCCGGATTCTCGATCAGCACCAGCTTCAGCGGCGGGACGTCCACCGCGAAGTTCGCGTAGCCCGGTCGCCGCTTCGCCGGCTCGACCCCGAGCAGCGTCGTGTAGAACTCGACCGCCTGATCCACGTTGGAGACGTTCAACGCCAGCTGGACCCGCGCCATGGCCATCACCCTCCCAGATATCGACCGTCATCTATGTCTGCTCGCCGGACGAGCATGCCCCGACGCATAGACGTGCGTCAATCCCTTCGGGCATGCTGGACGCCGTGAGCATCCGCGCCCTCGACCCGCCCGCCGTCCGCGACCGGTCCGGCCGGGACCCGTCCGGCCGGGACCGGTCCGGCCGGGATCAGGCCGGCCGGGCCGGCGCGACGGCCGGGCCGGGGGACCTGTGCCGCACCCCCCTGGCCCGCGCCCCCCTCAGCGCCGACGAGGCCGAGCAGTTGGCCACGGTCCTCAAGGCGATCGCCGTCCCGACCCGGCTGCGCCTCCTGTCGATGATCTACGCCCGGGAGGGCGGCGAGGCCTGCGTGTGCGAGCTCACCGAGCCGCTGGGCCTGAGCCAGCCCACCGTCAGCCACCATCTGAAGGTCCTCGTCGACGCCGGGCTGATCAGCCGGGACAAACGCGGCGTCTGGGCCTACTACCGGGCCGTCCCCGGCGCGATGGCCAGCCTCGCCGCCGTCCTCACCCCCGCCGGGCCGGGCGCCGGGCCGGGCGCCGGGTGACCGCTGAGCCCAGCAGCTCCCGGGCCGCCGCCAGGACGGTGGCCGGCGAGATGTCGGCCAGGCAGGCCGGCTCTCGGTCGTCCAGCGGGCAGCGCGCCGACCACCAGCACTCCTGCTCGGTGATCGCGAGTGGGCGGCGGACCGGGCAGGCGGGAAGGCCCTGGAGATCGCGCCAGCCCAGACCGTAGCGGGCCGCGGTCGTCGGTCCGAACAGAGCGACGGTAGCGGCTCCGACGGCCGCGGCCAGCCGCGCGGGGCCGGTGTCGGCCGCGATGGCGACCCCGTCCAGTTCGGCGACCGCCGCGAACACGGCGCCCAGCAGCCGCAACGGGACGGGCGCCAGAACGCCGACCCCCAGGCCGCCCGCGGCACCGTCCAGGCTGACCGAGCCGGCGGAGCCGGGGGTGGGCACGCTCGCCGTCGGGACGCCCTGGTCGGCCAGCGCCGCGGCCAGCGCCCGCCAACGGGCGGCCGGCCAGCGCTTCACCGCCATGCCGGCGTCGGGGACGAGCAGTGCCGGCGCCCGGACCGGGGCGGATCCCAGCGCGGCCGCGAGCAGCCGGTGGCCCTGGGCGCGCTCGGCGCCGGTCAGCTCGACCTGACCGGCCGGCGGCGATCCCGGCCGCGTGGCGTCCGGATGGATCCACCCGTCCTCACTCAGCAGCCGGACGAAACGCGCGCCGACCGCCTCGGCCGGGTCGGGACGGCGCCACAGGTCGGTCACCATGTAGCGCGGGTCGGCCGCCTCGGCGGCCGGCAACTGCCCGCCCGGGCCGAAGGTGAGAACCCGGACGCGGGCGCCGGGATAACTGTCGGCTAGCCGGTGGATCGCGGGCAGCGCGATCAGGAGGTCGCCCAGCCCGCCCAGCAGCTCGACGAACAGGATCTCCCGGAGGTCGGCCCGCGGCGCGGGGCGCGGCGCGGGGCGGGCGCTCACCGCGGCCGTCCCGAGGTAGGCCCGGCCAGGACGTCCGCGTAGAGGCGGGCGTGCGCGGCGGCGGTGGCGGCCCAGGTCCGTCGGCGCGCGAACGCCCGCCCACCGGCGGCGAGGCGGGCCCGCAGCGCCGGGTCGCCCAGCACCCGGCGCAGGCCGGCGGCCAGCGGCGCCGGGTCCCGCACGCCGCGCACCACGACAGCCTCCCGGCCGTCGACCAGCGCCGGGTCCGGCGGATCCGCCGCCGTGACGACCGTCGGCAGCCCGCGCGCGAGCGCGGTCAGCAGCGCGCCGCTCTTGGTCGTCACCCCGGCCGTGAACGGCAGGGCACAGGCGTCGGCGCCGGCCAGAATCGCCGAGACCTCGCCGGCCGGGAGGTAACCGGTGAAGGTCACCGCTCCCGCGACCCCGAGCGCCGCCGCCCGGGCCGCGAGCTCCTGGCGGAACGCGGCCGCCTCGCGCTCCGGCAGGGCGCGCGAGGCGAAGCCGCCCACGACCACCAGCCGCGTCCCGGGCCGCTCCCGGCGGATGTCGGCCAGTGCCGCCAGCAGGTAGCGCACGCCCTTCACCGGGTGGACGAACCCGAAGAAGGCCACGACGGCGGCGTCCGCCGGCGCGCCGAGCCGCTCCCGGAGGTCGCGGCGGGCCACGGTGTCGGGACCCGGCCCGGCGGCGGGATCGGTCTCGACGTTCGGGGCCAGCGGTACCAGCACGGCCGAGCGGCCGAAGCGAGCGCGCACGCCGTCGGCGTGGTCCTGGTTGGTCACGATCACGGCCCGCGAGCGGGGCACGAGGGCTCCGCTCTCCCGGTCCCAGCCGGCCCACCGCTCCCCCGCGGCGGTGGCGGTCGCGACAGTCGCGGCCGCAGTCGTCGTGACCGTCCCGGGCATCGGCGTCTGCTCGGCCGACGACCTGCGCGCCGAACTGGGCCGGGCCGTCCTGGCGGCGGACGCCGTACCGGCCCGCCCCGGCAAGCTCGGGCCAGGCAGCGGCGGGCCAGGCGACCGCGGGCCAGGCGACGGCGTGACGACGGTACTCACCGCGGCCGAGGCCGCGCGGGCGGTGGCCCGCCACCGGCAGGCGGGCCGGCGGATCGTGTTCACCAACGGCTGCTTCGACGTCCTGCACGCCGGGCACGCCGCCTACCTGGCGGCGGCGGCGAAGCTGGGCGACGTGCTGGTCGTCGGGGTGAACAGCGACCGGAGCGTGCACCGGCTCAAGGGCCCGGGCCGCCCGGTCAACCCGCTGGCCGACCGGCTGGCCGTGCTGGCCGCGCTGGCCGGCCTCGACCATCTCGTGGTCTTCGAGGACGACACCCCGGCCGCGCTGCTGCGCGCGCTGCGGCCCGACGTCTACGTCAAGGGCGGGGACTACACCGAGGCGATGCTGGCCGAGGCCGCGCTGGTCCGGGAGCTGGGCGGTGAGGTCCGGATCGTCGACTACGTCGAGGACCACTCGACCCACCACCTCCTCGACCGGATCCGGAGCGGCACCGGCGCGGGAAGGGGTCCGGGCGCCGACGCGGACGCGGGCACCGACGCGGACGCCGACGCGGACGCCGACGCCGACGCGGACGCGGACGCGGACGCGGGCGCGGGCGCGGTCCGGCGATGACCGTCGAAGCGGACCTCGACGTCCTGATCCCCACCTATCGCCGCCCGGACGCGCTGGCGGTCACCCTGGCCGGCCTGGCCAACCAGACCGTGCACGGGTTCCGGGTGGTGGTGGCCGACCAGACCGAGGGCCGGCCGGTGACCGAGGCCGTCCCGGTCGCCACCATGCTGAGACGGCTCGCGCTGGCCGGCAGCGTGATCGACGCGCGGGTCCACCGGGAGCGGGCCGGGATGGCCGAGCAGCGCCAGTTCCTGCTGGACTCCGCCCAGGCCCGCCACGTCCTCTACCTGGACGACGACGTCTTCCTGGACGCCGCCACCCTGGCCCGGATGCTCGCGGCGATCCGGGAGCTGGGCTGCGGTTTCGTCGGCTGCGCCCCGCGTGGCCTGAGCTACCTGGCCGACCACCGGCCGGCGCAGCTGGCGCCGTTCGAGCCGCTCGATGGGCCGCCCGGCCCGGAACGGGTCCGCAAGGGCCAGCCGGCCTGGGACCGGTGGATGCTGCACAACGCGGCCAACGCCGAGCATCTGGCCGCCCGGGTCGACCTGCCGGAGCGGGGCTGGCTGGCCTACCGGGTGGCCTGGGTCGCCGGCTGTGTGCTCTACGACCGGGCGGCGCTGGTCGCGGGCGGGCGGCTTCGGGTTCTGGCGGCGGCTGCCGGCCAGCCATCGCGGCGAGGAGATCGTCGCCCAGCTCCGGGTGATGGAACGCGTCGGCGGGGTGGGGCTCCTGCCCTCCGGCGCCGTCCACCTGGAGCTGCCGACCGCGGTGACCCGCCGCTCGGTCGACGCCTACGCGGCGGTCATCGAAGCCGACGACCGCGAAGCCGACGACCGCGAAGCCGACGACCGCGAAGCTGACGACCGCGAAGCGGACGACCGCGAGAGCGGACGACCGCGAGAGCGGACGACCGCGAGAGCGCGCGCACGAGGAGGCGGACAGCGTGAAGATCCTGCTCTGGCACGTGCACGGCTCGTGGACGGACGCCTTCGTACGCGGCGGCCACACCTACGTCCTCCCGGTACTGCCCGGCCGCGGGCCAGACGGGCGCGGACGGGCCCGCACCTACCCGTGGCCGCGCAACGTGATCGAGGCACCGCCCGAAGCGCTGGCCGACCTCGACCCGGACGTCGTCATCCTGCAGCGGCCGCGCGAGATCGAGCTGGTCCGCCGCTGGCTGGGCCGCGACGTCGGGGCCGGCCCGCCAGCCGTCTTCCTGGAGCACAACACCCCGAAGGGCGACGTCCCGGCCAGCCGCCACCCGATGGCCGACCGGGACGACCTCACCCTGGTCCACGTCACCCACTTCAACGCGCTGTTCTGGGACGCCGGCGCGACCAGGACCCGGGTGATCGAGCACGGGATCGCCGACCCCGGCCACCGCTACACCGGCGGGCTGCCCCGGCTGGCCGTGGCCGTCAACGAGCCGGTCCGCCGGGGCCGGGTCACCGGCACCGACCTGCTGCCCCGCTTCGCCACCGCCGCCCCCGTCGACGCCTTCGGCATCGGCGTCGACGCCCTGCCCGCCCACACCGGCCTGCCGGCCGAGCGGCTGGCCGTCTTCGAGGACCTCAGCCAGGCCAGCCTGCACACCGCGCTCGCCCGGCGCCGCGCCTATCTGCACCTGCCCCGGTGGACGTCGCTCGGCCTGTCCCTGCTGGAGGCGATGCACCTGGGCCTGCCGGTCGTCGCGCTGGCCACGACCGAGGCGTACGAGGCGGTGCCCCGCGACGCCGAGGTCCTGTCCACCGACCCCGGCGTTCTTGTGACGGCGGCCCGCCGCTTCGTCGACGACCCCGAACTCGCCCACGCGGTGGGGAAAAACGCGCGGGAGGCGGCGCTGCGCCGCTACGGCCTCGCCCGCTTCCTGCGCGACTGGGACGCGCTGCTGGCCGACGTGGCCGGTTGACGCCTCGCCGGCGGCGAGGCGTCAACCGGACCGCGCCTCAGGCCGGCACGAGCTCCAGGCGGCGGTCGAAGTGGCGGTGCGCGGCCAGCGCCTCGACGAAGGCGCCCGCGAACGCGTCCACGTCGCCGCCCGGGTCGGCCAGCGTCACCACGCCCGCCTCAGCGCGGACCCCGTTGCCGGGCTCCGCGAACCGGGCCCCCGGCAGATAGGCCGCGCGCAGCAGCCGCACGCCGTCGCCCAGGGCGCCAACGGTCTTGGCGTGCTTGAACGCCTCGGTCACGTAGTGCACGGCCTCGCCGTTGCCCTGCAGCGCGTCCGCCGCGTGCGCCCCGTCCGCCACCAGGACCGCGTCGTAGAGCACCGACGCCATCGTCCGCAGGTTGCGGTCCACCGCCAGGCGCTCGCCGGTCGGCGTCGTGACCGTCCCGCCGTGGGGCGCCAGCAGCTCGACGACGGCTCCCCGCTCGCCGAGCACCCGCCGGAACGTCGCCAGTGACGGCGCCTCGGTCCCGTCGGCGACGAGGACGGCCACCTTCCGGCCGGCCGGGTCGCGGGGCTGGTCGTCCTGGCTGAGCGCGGGCGAGCGGCGGCCGTGGTTGTCGGCCGTGGCCGCGGGCGCGGGCAGGCCGAGCTCGTCGGCGACGGCCGCCGCGAGCTCGCCGTCCACCTGGCTGAGGTGGGCCAGGACCCGCTCCCGGATTCCGGAGTGGTCGACCTTGCCCAGCTCGAAGGCGAACGCCTCGACGATGTGGCGGCGCTCCCAGTCGCTCATGCTGTTCCAGAACAGCGTCGCCTGGCTGTAGAAGTCCTGGAAGCTCGGGCTGCGCTCGCGGATCTTGTGCCCGTCGACCCGTTCCGCGTAGTGGGTGTAGGCGCCCTCGGCCGCCGAGGCGAGCGCCGGGCAGCCACCGGAGATCGTGTTCGGGAAGTAGGCCGTAGGGCCGGTGTCGATGCGCTGCTGGCTGTAGCCGTCGCGCTGGTTGTGGTGGACCTCGGCCACCGGCCGGTTGACCGGCAGCTGGGCGAAGTTCGGGCCGCCGAGGCGAATGAGCTGGGTGTCGAGGTAGGAGAACAGCCGGGCCTGCAGCAGCGGGTCGTTGGTGACGTCGATGCCGGGCACCACGTTGGCGATGTGGAAGGCGACCTGTTCGGTCTCGGCGAAGAAGTTGTCGGGGTTGCGGTCCAGCACCAGCCGCCCGACCGGGCGCAGCGGCACCTCCTCCTCAGGGATGATCTTCGTGGCGTCCAGCAGGTCGAAGTCGAAGCGGTGCTCGTCGGCCTCGGGCACGAGCTGGACGCCCAGCTCGTAGGTCGGGTAGTGGCCGGTCTCGATGGCCTCCCACAGGTCCCGACGGTTGAAGTCGGGATCCTTGCCGGCGATTTTCTGCGTCTCGTCCCAGACCAGGGAATGGGTGCCGAGCGCCGGCCGCCAGTGGAACTTGACAAATGTCGCCCGGCCGTCGGCGGCGACGAACCGGAAGGTGTGCACGCCGAAACCCTGCATGGTCCGGTAGCTGCGCGGCAGGGCCCGGTCGGACATCAGCCACATCATCATGTGCATGGACTCCGGCACCTCGGCCACGAAGTCCCACAGCGTGTTGTGGGCGGACGATGCCTGCGGTATCTCGTTGTGTGGTTCGGGCTTCACCGCGTGGACGAAGTCGGGGAACTTGATGCCGTCCTGGATGAAGAACACCGGCATGTTGTTGCCGACCAGGTCGAAGTTCCCCTCCTCCGTGTAGAACTTGGTCGCGAAACCGCGGACGTCGCGCACGGTGTCGGCCGAGCCCCGCGAGCCGGCCACGGTCGAGAACCGGACGAACACCGGCGTTCGCCGGCCGGCCGCGCCCAGGAAGTGGGCCCGGGTCACCTCGGCCAGCGAGTCGTAGGCCTCGAAGTAGCCGTAGGCGCCAGCCCCCCGGGCGTGCACGACCCGCTCCGGGATGCGCTCGTGGTCGAACCGGGTGATCTTCTCCCGGAAGTGGAAGTCCTCGATCAGCGTCGGGCCCCGGTTCCCGGCCGTCAGCGAGTCGTCGGTGTGATCGACGCGGACGCCCTGGTCGGTCGTGAGCCGGCTGCCCCCATGGGAGACCCGGGCGTGCGCGTCGAGCTGTTCCTGCTTCGCGTCCCGCCTGGTGTCCTGCTTCGCCGTGTCCTGCTTCGCGTCCGGGGCGCCGTGGGCGTCCGGCCGCCGGTCGGAGTCTGTCACGTCGATCTCCTCGCCTAGCCGACGATCGTCGGTCCCACCGCCGCTGGACGCGGGAACCGGCTGGGGTCGAGGGGTCACGTCTCCGGCTCGCCCCGGATAAAACAAGCCGCCGGCCCGGGATGCGCGACCATGCGGCGGCGCGCCGGGCCCGGGCGCCGCGCGCCGGACGCCGTGCCGGAGAAGGTGTTTCGTTTGAACGGTTTCGAGAACGTATTACCTGATACTTCCGGCGAAAGCGTGAGGATGACCCGTGCTCGAACAAGGTGAGGTGCTCGAATCAGCTGAACAGGCACCGGCGCGCGGCCCGGTGGCCGGCTCCGCCGGGGCGACCCTGGTGCTCCAGACCGTCCCCCACCGGCTCGGCGCCCGCGACCGGGCCCGCCGGCGGGCGCTGGACGTGCTGGCCCGCAACGACACCGGCGGCTATACCTGCCCGTCGCGCCGGCTGTACCCGCACCAGTGGCTGTGGGACAGCTGCTTCATCGCCATCGGCCGGCGCCACGTCGACCCGGCCCGGGCCGCGCGTGAGCTGACGGCGCTGTTCCGGGGCCAGTGGCCGAACGGCATGATCCCGCACATCACCTTCACCGAGACCACGTCCTACCACGCCGGGCCGGCCCGGTGGCGCGTCCGCGAGATGATCGCCGCCCCGCCCCCGGTCGAGACGAGCGGCATCACCCAGTGCCCGCTGGTCGCGGAGGCCGTCGTCCGCGTCGGCGAGACGATGGCCCCGGCCGACCGGCACCGGTTCTACCGCCACGTCCTGCCGCGGCTGGTCCGCTACCACGAGTGGCTCTACCGCGAGCGCGACCCGGAGGGGACGGGTCTGGTCACGCTGGTCCACCCGTGGGAGTCGGGCATGGACGACACCCCGCCCTGGGCCGACCGGACCCGCCCGATCACCCCGGTCCCGGTCCGCTCGGTGCTCGCCACCGAGGGCGAACAGGCCCTGGACCGGGCCCGCCGCGACAACGACGGGGTCCCGCCGGCCGAACGCATCGCCGGCCGGGAGCTGTTCACCTACTACGAGCTGGTCCGGCAGCTGCGGAACTCCGGCTACGACCTCACCGTCGCCCGGCGCGACACGGGCATCCCGCTGCTGGCGGACGTCGGCTTCAACGCGATCCTCATCCGCGCGAACGAGCGGCTGGCCGAGATCGCCGCCGCGCTCGGCGAGGACCTGCCCGCCCCGCTCACCGCCGCCGCCCGCCGCGGCCGGGCCGCGTTCGGCGGCCTGTGGCGGGACGGCTTCTTCCACCACCGCGACGCCCGGACCGGCGCGCTGGTCACCGAACCGACGATCGCCGGCCTGTTGGCCCTCTACTCCGGGGCCGTCGAGGACGACCGCGCCGCCGAGCTGGCCCGCGCGCTGAGCGGGCCCCGGTGGCGGGGACACTTCGGGGTGACGAGCCTGCCGACCGACCATCCCGCCTTCGAGCCGCGGCGGTACTGGCACGGCCCGGTCTGGACGATGACCAACTGGCTGCTCGCCGACGGGCTGGCGCGGGCCGGGCGGCCGGCCGACGCCGCCGCGCTGCGTGGGGACACCATCGCGATGATCACAGCGGCGGGCGCCCCCTACGAGTACTTCTCCCCTGACGACGGGGCGGGCGCCGGCGCGGACGACTTCGCCCCCACCGCGGCGCTGCTCCTCGACCTGCTCGAGGGATCCGACCGCTGACCGCCCACCCCATTCCCCGGGATCGCGCCACGGGTCCCAGAGGCGGATCCCGGGGGTGGGCCCAGGCGCGGATCCCAGGGGCGGGATCCGTCCGGTTCAGCGAGGCTCGGCCGGCCCGAGCTCGGCCCACACGCACTTGCCGCCGGCTGTGGGCCGCACCCCCCAGCGGACGCTGAGCGCGGCGACGATGTTCAGGCCCCGGCCGGACTCGTCGTCTTCGCCGGCCCGCCGCTGGCGGGGCTCCCGCCCGTTGGCGTCCGTGACCTCCACCGCGACCAGGCCGCCCCGCTCGGCCAGCCGCAGCTCGATCGGCGGCCCCCCGTGCCGGATCGCGTTCGCCACCAGCTCGTCGACGACGAACATCGCCTGCTCGAGCACCTCCTCGGACGTCTCCCAGCGGCGCAGCGTCCGGGCGGTGAAGGCGCGGATGTGCGGGACGATGTGGGGTCGGGCCGGGACCGGGATGACGGCCCGGCGCGCTGGCGGCGCGCCGGAATCGGCGGGTATCCGCAGCAGGAGCAGGGCGATGTCGTCATCGGCCTCGTCGCCGCCCATCCGCGCGATGATCTCGTCGGCCAGCGCTTCCAGGTCGTGGGCCGTGCTGGTCAGCACGACCTCCCGCAGTGCTTCGAGGCCGGCGTCGATGTCCCGGCGGCGTTGCTCGACCAGCCCGTCGGTGTACATCACGACAGTGCTCCCGGGGACGACGGCGACCGTCTGCTCGGTGATCGGAGCCGCCCCGGCGCCCAGCGGAGCCCCGACCGACGCCGGGAGGTAGGCGGCGGAGCCGTCGGGCTGGACGAGCAGCGGCGGCGGATGCCCGGCCAGCGCGTAGACCAGCTCGCCGGCCGGGTCGTAGAGCACGTAGGCGCAGGTGACCAGCTCCCCCCACGTCTCCCCCCACGTCGCGTCGGCGGTGACCTCCTCGACGATGCCGTCCAACAGCTCGATGGTCCGGCTGGGCGGCAGGTCAAGGCGCGCGTAGGCGCGGCTGGCCGCCCGGACCTGCCCCATCACCGCCGCGCCCCGCAGCCCGCGGCCCATCACGTCCCCGACGACGCCGGCCACCCGGCCGGCGCCCAGGTCGATGACGTCGTACCAGTCGCCGCCGACCTCGATCCCCCGGACCCCGGCCTGGTAGCGGGTGGCCACCTGGAGGCCGCCGGCCGGCGCGTCGCGGCGGGGCAGCAGGCTGCGCTGCAGAGTGAGCGCGGCGGTCCGCGGCTCCCGTTCGCTGTGCGCCAGCCGGGTGGTGCTGGCCCGCAGGCCGCGTCGCTCGCCCACCTGCCCGCTAACGTCGAACGCGATCGCCAGCGTGCCCTCGACGGTCCCGCCGTCAGCAAGCGGGAGGTAGATCGTCGTGAGGAAGAGCGGCGGTGCCCCGGCCGGGGCCGGCTGGAGGCGGACGGGGGTGTCCTCGGTCAGCCGCGGCTGGCCGGTGCGGCAGACCTCGGCCAGGACGGCGAGGAAGCCGTCGTCGGCCCGGTCCGGGAAGGCCGCCGCCGCCGGGACACCGACCGGGCGAACCCCGAACACAAGCTCGTGCGCGGGATTGCCATAGACGAAGGTCAGATCCGAGCCGCGGAACATCGTGACCAGCGCCGGGGCCCGCGCGAACGCCTCCCGCAACGTGTCCGGGACGTCCACGACGGCCGGAGGGACCGGCAGGGCGGCACGACCGGGACCGGGCCGGCCGGGACTGGGCCGGCCGGGACTGGGCAGGTCGGTGCCGCTCAACCGAGGTCTCCCACACGGTGCGTCACGACCATCCGCTCCCGTCCGACCGTCCTCCGCCTCCTCGCGACGAGATCCCCCTGCCCCGCCGGCCTGGGTGGAAACCTCCGGTTGCGCCCGGCTCCACCGAGGTGTCCCGACTCGCACGTCTTCGGCCCCGGCTCGGGCGCCTTCGGCGCTACCCGGAGGCCGTGTGCGTCCCGGGGTCCGCGGCCGCGCCGCGCACCAGTTCGCCGGCCACGTCACGCAGCTTGCGGTGCGTGCTCTGGCTAAGCCCGCGCAGCAGGCCGAAGGCCTCGTCCGGCCGGACCCGCCGCCGGGCCATCAGTACGCCCTTGGCCTGCTCGATGACGGCCCGCGAGGCCGTCGCCTCCGCCATCTGCTCGGCCAGCCGGGTGGCGCCGTGATAGGCGCGGACGTTGGCCACCGCGGCGGCGGCCGTCTCGGCCAGGTCGGTCAGGCCGGCGATCTCCTGGTCGCCGAACGCGTCCGGCGCGGCGGCGCCGACGGACAGCGCGCCCGTCGACGCCCCACCACCGTCGAGCGGCACGACCAGCACCGAACGCGGCGGCGCCTCGGGCGCCCCGATCCGGTGGGCGGCGGTAAGCGCGGGCCAGCGGCCGTCGTCGGCCAGGTCGCCGGTGACGACCGGCTCGCGCGCCCGCAGGCAGTCGAGGTGCGGGCCCTCCCCCACGGCCCACTCGGCCGAGCAGACGGACGACATCCGCCCGTACGCCGGCCACGGAGGTTCGCCCCGGCCCGCCGGCTGGCTCTCGGCCAGCAGGAGGCCGGCGGCTCCGGCCGGCTCCACTCCCTTTTCGACCAGGTCGGTCACGCGGGTGAGGGCGCCCTCGAGATCGGTGGCCGCGACCCGGAGGCCGGCCAGCTCCCGCGACGCCGCGCGCAGCGCGTGCCCCGGGGCGGTCGTGGCCGTCAGCTCGCGTTCCAGCGAGGCGATGCGTGCACGGGCCGCGGCGCGCTCGCTTGCGTCGCGCAGCAGCCAGTGCAGCCGGCCGGCCGGCACGGCCGCCACGTACAGGGACACGGTCATCGGCGCCCGGCCGCGCGGGATGATGTCGATCTCCAGCTCCTCCCGGCCCCGTTCCGCGCCGCCCCGTTCCGCGCTGCCCGGCGCCGCGCCGCCCCGCGCGGTGTCGCTTTCCCGCCCACGAGCCGCACCGGCCCGAGCGGCCGGCCCGCGCCCGGCCGCTCGGCCCAGCAGCGCCCGGAACGCCACCTGATGCGTCGGCGCGACGAAGACCGCGAGCGGCTTGCCGGCGAGGCGATGCCGCTCGGCGTTGAGCAGGTCCGCCGCCTGCCGGGACGCATCCTCGATAAGACCTTCACAGTCAGTGACGAGATAGGCGCCGGGCAGCAGGTCGACCAGCGCGCGGTGCCAGCCGTGCCATGCCTCCAGCTCGGCGCGTTGAGCCGCGAGCGCGTCGCGCTGGGCCCGCATCTCCTCACCGCTGACCGCCAGTTCCTCGACGGAGTCCCGCAGGCCGGCCAGCGCGTCGGCGAGCAGCCGGCTGTCCGAAAAACCAGGAACGCTGATCCGGAGCCGGATGAGGTCAAGACGCTGCGCAATCGCCTGGACGGCTTGATCGAACTCGGCCATGTCACTCATGCCGTCATGTCACGTCCCTCATGTCGGTCTCGCAGGCGCGGTTCGTAACCGGCACACCGTGTCGAACTACCCAGCTGGCTCCGGGCGGAACTCCCGCGCGGAGCGCGGGTTCTCGCCGCCGCCGGAATCTCGGCCCGACAATCCCGGCTGGCGTCCCGCGCCGCGGGTACGCGCCCCGGGTAGCTGCCCGACGTCACTGCCTGGTCGCGTGGACGACCGGGTCGGCGAGGTCCTATGCTGATTGGAGCGGCCCGTGCTCGCGCGCCGCAGCCATGCGCTCGGCGCGGCAGTAAGCAGCTACTGTCCCGCCGCGACCGGGGATCGCCTCCCCGAAACCAGCTCCGATGGCCCGGGTCGTGACGCGTCGGCCGGCCATCGGACGAGGAAGCCATGACTACGCACGGCGACCTGTTTCACGCCCTGATCAATGGCCTCGACGAATCCGACCGTGCCCGGACAGCGCAGCTCATCGCCCGCGACATGCGGGGTGACCTGGACGCCGTCGGCGGGCATCCGCGCCGACGCGTCGACTACGGAACGCGCCATCGCCGGTCGGGACTGACCTACCAGCGCGGGCGAGCCGCCGCGCCCGATGGCGCGGGCCGGCCCGACGCCTCCCCCGGGGCCCCGGCGAGCGACGACCGCCGGGAGGAGAGCGCCGGCTGAGTCCGTTTCGAAGCGGCCGGACGGCTGGGCGAAGCCGTCGGTCGAACCGGCCGGTCCGCCCGGGTGGCTCGGGCTGGAACCGCCCGACGGCGGTCTCAGCCCGAACCCGGCTCCTTGGAGATCGCGTTCGGGCCGTCGTAGCTCCGGTCGGGGATGGCGCTCAGCGTGTCGATGACGGCCTGGTCGGCGCCGTGCTCGCGCGCGGTCTGGATGATCGCCTCCCGCTGGGCCGGGTAGTCGAGGCCAGCGAGGAACTTCTGGACCTGGATCGGATTCGTCATGCCAGGACGATGGCCGAACCGGATTCACCTAAACCCGGTCCAGGCCAGCCCGGACCCGGGACGCCGACGTTTTGTTGCCGCCGGCTCGCGAATGAACTCCGTCGGCGCCCAGGCCGACGCGCCGACCCGATCACCGCGTCCGAACGACTGACCCACCGAACGGATGACCCACCGAACGGATGACCTACCGAACGACCGAACGAGTGAAAAGGAGATCGTCATGGCCACGAACGTCGCCGACGTGATGACCACCGAGCCCGTCAGCATCCCCGCCGACGCGCCGGCACGGGACGCGGCCCGCCTCATGCGGGACAACGACACCGGAGACGTCTTCGTCGTCGACGGCGATCGCCTCGTCGGGATCGTCACCGACCGGGACATCGTCGTCCGGCTGATCGCCGAGGGCCGCGACCCCGGCGGGTCGAGTGTGCTGGAGGCGTGTAGCACCGAGATCGAGACGGTCACCCCGCGCACCTCGCTGTCGGACGCGGCCGAGCTCATGCGGCTGCGGGCTGTCCGCCGCCTGCCGGTCGTCGAGGACGATCGGCCGGTCGGCGTGATCAGCCTGGGCGACCTGGCGATCGAGAAGGACGAGGAGTCCGTGCTCGGCCAGGTCAGCGCGATGCCCGGCAACCGCTGACCTGCCCGAGGGGCCCCGCGCACAGGCCGCGGCGCGGCCGGGGCCACCGCCCGGCAACGTAGGAGCGTAATGACGTTTTACGACCCGATCGAATCGACGTTCTACTCCTGGTGTGTCGAACGGCTGCTGGCCTCGGCCGAGTTGGACCGCTACACGGCCGGCGGGGTGGTCGAGCTCGGAGCGGGCAGCGGCATCCCCCTGCTGGAGGCGGTGAGCCGCACCGAGACCACGACGCGCATCCGCGGGTTCGAGCGCGACCCGGAGGCGTTCCGGACGGCCCGTCGCCTGGTGGAGCTCAAGGGCCCGGCCAACTACACGGTGGAGTTGGCCGACTTCTTCGAGTACGCCGAGACGGCCGACGAGCGGTGCGTGATCGCCAATCCGCCCTACCTGCCCGGGTCGGACCTGCCCGGGTCGGACGGCGCGGGGCGCGGCGGGCTCGGGGCGCTGTGCGGCGGCGAGCGCGGAGCCCAGGTGACCCGCCGTCTCCTGGACGGCCCGTTCGACCTGGCCCTGCTCATGGTGGCGTCGATCTCCGACCCGCTGGGCGTTCTCGAGGAGGCCAGCCGGCGCGGCTACCGGGTCCTCGACTGGTCCGTCCGCCCGATCACCTTCGGCCGCTACAGCCGGGAGCCGGCGGTGTGGGAGCAGATCCGGGCGCAGGCAGAGGACGGCCGGGCGTTCTTCGCGCCCGACGGCTATCTGCTGGCCGGCGTGACCTGGATCCGGGACGGAGGCTCGCCGGCGGCCGGGACGGATCCCGACGCGCTGGCCCGGGTGCTCACCGTCGGCGCCGGGACGGCCGGCTCATGACCGCACTTGGCGACGCGACCGCCGTCGCCTCTCCTCCCGCTCCTCCCGCGGCGGGCCCTCCCGCCGTGGGCCCTCCCGCCGTGGACTATGGCGCGGTGTTCAGCCCGGCCCAGCTCGGCCCCGGTCGGCTCCCCCGCCCGCGGGGGACGCTCAGCGCCTTCCTCCTCGACGTCCTGCCCGGCCCCGTCCGACCGCTGCCCGTCCCGCCGCCGCCGGCCGATGACGACGCGCTGTTCGGCGAGGACGGGGCGCTCGCGCTCTACTGCCTGTACGAGCTGCACTACCGCGGCTTCGCCGGGGTGCCCGACGGCTGGGAGTGGGAGCCGTCCCTGCTGCGGCTGCGCCGCGACCTCGAGGAGAGCATGATCGCCCGGCTGCGGCCCGAGGTCGCCGGCCAGACCGAACCCGACTGGACCGAACCCGACTGGCCGCCGCCGCGTGAAGGCGGCCGGCACGACCCCGGCCAGGTCGCCGCGGCGACGTCGGACGCGCTGCGCCGGCTGGTGGACGCACCCGGTGGCCCGTCGGTCTCCACGTTCCTCGCGGAGCGCGGCTCGCTGGAGCAGTTCCGCGAGTTCGCGATCCACCGTTCGCTGCTCCAGCTCAAGGAGGCCGACCCGCACTCGTGGGCGATCCCCCGGCTGTCGGGGGCGGCCAAGGCGGCGCTGATGGAGATCCAGGCCGACGAGTACGGCGGCGGCCGGCAGCGCGACATGCACCAGACGCTGTTCGGCCTGACTCTGCTCTCCCTCGGCCTCGACCCGTCCTACGGCGCCTACCTGGATCGGGTGCCGGCGACGACGCTGGCCACGGTCAACCTCCCGTCCCTGCTGGGCCTGCACCGGGAGCACCGGGGGGCGATCGTCGGCCACCTCGCCGTGTTCGAGATGACCTCGGTCGGGCCGATGAGCGCCTACAGCGCGGCCCTGCGCCGCCACGGCCTCCCGCCGGCGGCCCGGCTGTTCTTCGACGTCCACGTCGTGGCCGACGCCCACCATCAGCGGGTCGCGGCCGACGAGCTGGCCGCCGGCTTCGCCCGGGCCGAGCCCGACCAGGCAGAGAGCCTGCTGTTCGGGGCCCGGGCGGCGATGGCCGTCGAGGCCCGCGCGGCCGAGCCGATCCTCACCGCCTGGAACGCCGACGCGTCCGCACTGCGCTGAGCACCGGACCGTCGATCGCTCGCCCGGGCGGCCCGGTCAGTCAAGCGGTTCAGCCGGTCAGGCGGCCGGGTTGAGGACGACCTTCGTCCAGCCGGCCTCCCGGCGGTCGAACGCCTCGTAGGCGTCGGTGGCCGCGCTGACCGGCTCGTGCTGGGTGATGACCCGGGCCGGGTCGACCGCCCCGGTGGCGACCATCTCCAGCAGCCGGGGGATGTAGCGGCGGTGGTTGCAGTTGCCCAGCCGGATGGTCAGGTTGCGGTTCATCGCCGCTCCGATCGGATAGGCGTTCACCGTCTGCGGGTAGACGCCGATCACACCGATCGTCCCCGCCTTGGCCACCGCCTCCGCCGACCACCGCGACACCTGCGACGGGGCGTCACCCGGCACCCAGGTGTCCCCGGACGGCCGGGTGCCGCCACCGGTGGCGGCCCGCCGCTCGGCCTCGAACTCCTCGGTCGCGTCCGCGTCCGGCGCCGCCGGCCCGGAGACGGGGTGCTGCGCGTCCACCCCGACCGCGTCGATGACCCGGTCGACCCCGATGCCCCTGGTCATGTCCCGGATGATCTCTACCGGGTCCTCGGCGTTGAAGTCGACGGTCTCGGCGTGCAGGGCGCGGGCACCGTCGATGCGGGAGGCGATCCCGTCGACGGCGATGACCCGCCCGGCCCCGAGCTGAAACGCGGACAGGATCGCGAACTGGCCGACCGGCCCGGCCCCGAAGACGGCGACGGTGTCACCGGTCGAGACCTCGGCCAGCTTCGCGCCGAACCAGCCGGTCGGGTAGATGTCGGAGATCATGATCGCCTGGTCGTCCGTCACGTTCTCCGGCACCGGGCACAGCCCGACGTTCGCGTAGGGCACCCGGGCGTACTCGGCCTGCAGGCCGTCGAACGGGCCGGTGGCCGCCGGGCCGCCGAAGAACGCCGTCCCGGCCTGGGGACCGTTCGGGTTCGCATGGTCGCACTGGGCGTAGTAGCCGGCCCGGCAGTAGGAACACGACCCGCAGGCGATCGTCGACGGGATGACCACCCGGTCGCCCGGGCGCAGGTTGCGGACGTACGGCCCGACGTCCTCGACGATGCCGACGCCCTCGTGCCCGATGATCGTGCCCTCCCGCATCCCGGGCATGGTCCCGCGGATCATGTGCAGGTCGGTCCCGCAGATCGCGCTGGAGGTGAGCCGTACGATCGCGTCCATCGGTTCGGTGATCTTGGGTTCCGGTACCTGGTCCAGCCGGATGTCGGCCGGTCCGTGGTAGACGACTGCCTTCACGATCGCTCCTCTCGGCGGGCCCGGCCCCGATCCGGGCGCGGGCAACCCACCTCCCCTACCCGCAGGGACGCGCCCAACCAGCCCCGGAGCGACGGATGCCCCGTTTTCACCGGTACGGGGCCGGGCACAGCGGCCGGGTGAACGATCGCTGGTACCGGCAGGCCGTCATCTACTGCGTGGACGTCGAGACGTTCCAGGACAGCGACGGCGACGGCGTCGGCGACCTGCCCGGCCTGATCAGCCGGCTCGACTATCTGTCCCGCCTCGGGGTGACCTGCCTGTGGCTCAACCCGGTCCACCCGACCCCGAACCGGGACGACGGTTACGACATCACCGACTACTACGGCGTCGACCCACGCCTGGGCAGCCTCGGTGACCTGGCCCAGCTGGTCCACGAGGCCGGCAACCTCGGCATCCGGGTCATCCTCGACCTGGTCGTCAACCACACCTCCGACGCCCACCCGTGGTTCGTCTCGGCCCGCTCGGAGCCGGGCTCGCGCTACCGGGACTGGTATGTCTGGTCGCCCGACGCGCCGCCCGACCGCCACCAGGGGATGGTGTTCCCGGGCACACAGAAGGAGACCTGGACCTACGACCGCCACTCGCGGTCGTACTACTACCACCGCTTCTACGACTTCGAGCCCGACCTGAACACGGCCAACCCGGCCGTCCGCGCCGAGATCAGGAAGATCGTCGCATTCTGGCTCCAGCTCGGCGTGGCCGGCTTCCGCATGGACGCGGCGCCGTTCGTCATCGAGCGGACCCGACCCGGCGACCCGACGCCGCCGCTGGACTTCGGGCTGCTGGGCGAGCTGCACGAGCACCTGTCCTGGCGGCGGGGCGACGCGGTCGTCCTGGCTGAGGCCAACGTCCCCGACAGCGAGGTCGGCCAGTTCTTCGGCGACGGCGCCTCGGCCAACCGGCTGCAGATGATCTTCGCGTTCGGGCTGAACCAGGCGACCATGCTCGCGCTGGCCCACCAGGACGCCCGGCCGCTGCGGGCGGCCGTCGCGAACCTGCCCGTCCCGCCGGCGGGCGGCCAGTGGTGCACGTTCCTGCGCAACCACGACGAGATCGACCTGAGCCGGCTGACCGAGGCCGAGCGGGACGAGGTCTTCGCCGCGTTCGGGCCCGAGGAGAACATGCGCCTGTACGGGCGGGGCATCCGCCGCCGGCTGGCGCCGATGCTCGGCGGCGACCGGGCCCGCCTCGAGCTGGCCTACTCGCTCCAGTTCACTCTGCCCGGCACCCCGGTCCTGCGCTACGGCGAGGAGATCGGCATGGGCGACGACCTGGCCCTGCCCGAGCGCAACGCGATCCGGACGCCCATGCAGTGGTCGGGCGCGGACAACGGCGGCTTCTCCCCGGCGCCGGCGGGCGACCTCGTCCGCCCGGTCGTCGACGGCGGCGCGTTCGGCTACCAGACGGTCAACGTGGCCCGGCAGCGCCGCGAGCCCGACTCCCTGCTCTCCTGGTTCGAGCGGATGATCCGCACGGCCCGCGAATGCCCGGAGATCGGCCTCGGGCGCTGGACCGTCCTGCCGGCCCGGGCCCGCTCGGTGCTCGCCGTACGGTACGAGGCCGACACCGGGACGGTGCTGTTCGTCCACAACCTGGGCGAGGAGCCGGTCCGGCTCGATCTCGGCCGCCAGGACGGCCAGAACCAGGACGCGGTCGAGCTGTTCGCCGACCAGGACTATCCCCGGCCGAGCGCGGCACTGGGCGAGCTGGACCTCGGCCGCTACGGCTACCGCTGGTTCCGCCTCGCCCGCTGGGCCTGATGGACCGAGACGCCGGGCCCTGCGAACGGGTCAAACCCGGTCGGGTCGGGTAGGGCTGTAGATCGATCACAACGGACGCTCGACCCACAGGCCGGGAGGAGATCGTGACTACTCTGACAGCCGAGGCCGTCAGCTTCTCAGGCCGCCTGAGCGTCAGCCTGACGGGCCAGCCCAGCCCCAAGGATGTTGACGGCCGCGTTCACGTCCGCGTGCGCGGTATGCCCGCACGCGGTACATCGGAACTCGGCCTGGGTGACACGGTTTCCCGGCGCGACATGCTCACAGGCGGCGCAGCGCTGGGAGGTATGCCGGGCGTCGACCTCAGCGACCGTCCGCCCGGCGCTTTCAGCCTTGGCGCACAGCACACTGAGGAACACCCCCCATCCCGCGTCCAGAATGCTCCTGTTCAGGCCGGTCTTGGCCGACTGGCCGTTGGGGAGATACCTCCCGGGACCCTCAGGATCGGGTCTGGCCCGGGCCCGGCGGGTCATCCCCGCGATGTTCAACGCCTCCACCACAACCAGATCATGATCACGGATCAGGGTGAGGGCGGTCGTGTGCGCCAGGTCCAACCGTTGGCGGCGGACCTTCCGGTGCCCCGCGGCGAGGCGGGCGGGGGCTTTCCGCCGCCGCCTCGAGCGGGGTTTCTTCCGGGCCAGGTCCCGCTGGGCCGCGGCGAGCTGGCCGGCCGCCCGCGCCAGGAAACGGGGGTTACCGACCTGACGGCCATCGGAAAGGGTGGCCAGCGACACCACACCCAGATCGACACCCACCGCCCGGCCGGTGGGCGGCAGGGGCCGGGCGGGCACGTCGTCGCAGGAGAGCAGCACATACCAGCGGTCACCCTCCCGCTTCACCGACACCGTTTTCACCCGGCCGGTGACCGGCCGGTGCTGGCGCACCCGGACATGACCCACCCCTCGCAAGCGGACCCGGGTCGACAGCTTGTCCGGCTGGGAGTCCCAGCGGCAGCCGTCTCCGTCCTTCGGCCATTCGACCGTGTCGAACCAGCCCGGACCCTTGAACCGGGGATAGCCCGGTTTCCCACCCGCCCGCGCTCGGCGGAAGAACCCGGCGAACGACCGGTCCAGCCGGCGCAGCGTCGCCTGCTGGGAGGAGAACGACCAGCGCGCCTGATCCGCGTCGTCGGCGCGAATGTCCGTCAACTGCGCCGACTGGTCACCGTAACGAATACTCACCCCGCCCATCTGGTAGGCGTCACGGCGTTCCTGAAGGGCGGAATTGTACAGGTCGCGGTGGTCGTTCAGCATTGCCGTCAGCTCGGCGGCCTGCCGCGTTGTCGGGCGCATCAGGAACTTGAAAGTCCGTCGCACAAACCAATCATAACTGACCGGATGCGGGGAGATAAAATGACAGCTGTCCATACCAGATTCCCCCTGCCGCCTGAAGGCGACAGACTCCTCCGGAAACGCTTGATGGGATCGTCGAAAACCGAACATCTCGAGGTGGAGACGAAGTTCGACGTCGAGCCGGCCTTCGCCCTGCCGCCGCTGACCGAGGTCGCCGGGATCTCCTCCGCCACCGGCGCGACCACCGAGCACCTGGACGCCGTGTACTTCGACACCGAGGACCTGCGGCTGATCCGCAACGGGGTCACGCTGCGCCGCCGCGAGGGCGGCCACGACGCCGGCTGGCACCTGAAGCTCCCCGCCGGCGGGCCGGGCCGCACTGAGATCGGCCGGCCGCTGGCCACCTCCGACGCGTCCAGCGTCCCGGACGAACTGGCGAACATCGTCGCCGCGACCACCCGCGGCCGGCCGCTGGGCCCGGTGGCCCGCATCCAGACGACCCGGCGGGCGGTCCGGGTCCGCGGCCGAGACGGCCGCGAGATCGCCGAGATCGCGGACGACACCGTCCACGCCCAGACGCTCGGCCGGTCCACCTCGGTATCCCAGTGGCGGGAGATCGAGATCGAGGCGCTCGACGGTCGCCCCGACGGCCACGGCCACGCCGGCGACCGGCGGGGCGTGCTGGCCGCCGCCGGTACCGCCCTGCTCGAGGCGGGCGCCCGGCCGGCCGCCGGGCCGGCGAAGCTGGCCCGCGCCCTCGGCCCCGCCGCGTTCACGCCGGAACTGCCGGTGGGCGATCCGCCCCAGCGGGCCAGCGCGGGCCGGGTCGTGACGGCCTACCTGGCCGCCCACACCGCCGCGCTGCTGGCCGCCGACGCCCGCGTCCGCCTCGACGAGCCGGAGGCCGTCCACGACCTGCGGGTCGCCGCCCGCCGACTGCGCAGCACCCTGCGGACCTTCCGCCGGCTGTTCGACGGGGAGCGGCCCAGCCAGCTGGAGGAACGGCTGCGGGAGCTGAACCTCCTGCTCAACGCGGCCCGGGACGGCGAGGTCCAGCTCGAGCGGTTCAGCGGCCGACTCGACGACCTCGACGAGGCCGACGTGCTGGGCCCGGTCGCGGCCCGGGTGCAGGGCCATCTGCGCTCCCAGCACCTGCGCGGCCGGGAGGACGCGCTGACCTGGATGCGCGGGGAGGACTACCTGGGCTTCCTCGACGAGCTGATCGCGTTCGTCGCCGACCCGCCGTACTCGGCGCGCGGCCGGCGACCGGCCCGGGCGGCGCTGCTCGGCCCGGTCCGCTCCACCGACCGCAAGCTGCGGCGCCGGGCCCGGGCCGGCCTCGACGCGCCGGCCGGCACCGAGCGGGACCTCGGTCTGCACGGCGCCCGTAAGGCCGCGAAGCGGCTGCGCTACGCGGCCGAGGCCCTCACCCCCGTCTACGGTTCGGCGGCGGCGAAGCACGCGGACCGGGCGAAGAAGGTCCAGAACGCCCTGGGCGAGCACCAGGACTGCGTCGTCGCCCAGGACAGCCTGCGCGACTTCGCGATCCACGCGAACCTGGCCGGCGAGTCGTCGTTCACCTACGGGCTGCTGCTGGGCGTCGAGCGGGAGCAGGCCCGGGCGACCCAGGACGCCTTCGCCCGGCGCTGGCCGAAGCTGTCCCGCAAGCGCGACCGCCGCTGGCTGCGCTGAGCCGGCGGGCCTGCCGACGCGCCGCCCGGTGAGGCCGGGCGGCGTGTGCTTCGGTCCGCGGTCAGGGGCAGGTGCCCACCCCCAGCCGTTTCAGCGCGTTGCACACGCCGTTGCGCGGGATCTTCCAGCCGGTCGGCGTCCAGACCGCGCTGCTGTTGACGTAGGTCGACGGGCCGCCGGGCCGGCTGGACCGGAGCATGCCGGCGACCATGGCCCGGGTCGGGCTGGTGAAGTGCAGGCCCTCGAGGCCGGATCCCGGCACGAAGACGAGCGGCCCGACCAGGTCGGGCCGGGTACGGGCGAGCCGGGTGAGGACGGGACGCAGGCTGTCGCCATCGACGACGGCGCCCGGCGTCCGGGCGGCGTCCAGAGAGTAGGCGGCGGCGTAGGTGGCCAGGACGGCGGACCGGGCCGGCCCGTCGGCCGCCGTGTCGATCTCCTCCTCGCGGGTGACGCCGGTGAGGATGACGCTCTCGGCCATCCGGCGCGCGACCGCCTCGTCGAACATCGGGGTGGTGACGCCGACGACGATCGTCAGACTGGGCTGTTGTATCCAGGCCAGGTAGAGCATCGCCGGGTCGGAGCCGTGCAGGATCACGGCCGGGTGCCCGCTCACCACACCGGCGGGCGTGGCCCGCGCCGGCCTCCCGCCGACAATGAGCTGGCTCAGATCCGAAACCCGGTGCACGAGGGGATCGCGGGATGGAGTGAGTGCCTCCACCAGGACACCGCTGTGCCCGTCCGGCGCGCCGAAGCCCTCGCTGCTGGCGATGCCGTCTCGGTAGCCCGGATCCTCACCACGAAAAAACCGATCCCTCAGGCTCGTGCTCGCGTGATCCACCCCGACGCCGACGTCATCCCCATACCAGTCGACCGACGGCGGCAGCCATCCAACGGAGATGAAGGGTCCGCCGCCGACGGCGAAGCCCCTTCCACCCAGCCATCCGGTGGGAACGACGGCCGGGGCGGTGGGAGCCGGGCTGGGTCCGGAGGTGACCGCGGCGGAGCCGGTGTGCCGGCCGCGGGTGGTCCACGTCGCGGCGGACGCGGCGACGGCCACCGCCAGAACGGCGGCCAGGACGGCCGTCCACTGGTTGCGCCGGCGCCGGGCCCGGGCTCCGGTCCGGGCCGCCGCCGCGGCGTCGCGGGGCGCGTCGATGCCGGCGGTCGCGTACCGCAGGGCCCGCCGGACGTCGTGCTCGAACGCGAGGTCGTCGAAGGTCTCCTCGGGGCTCACCGGGTCCTCCCGATCGGCCGGCCCGGCCCGTCACCGGAGCCGGGTACGTTTCCGGACATCTGCTCGCGCAGCCGGGCCAGGCCGCGCGAAGCCTGGCTCTTCACGGAACCGACCGCGCAGCCGAGCACCGCCGCCGTCTCCGCCTCGGACAGGTCGTCGAGGTAGCGCAGGACGACGACGGCCCGCTGGCGGGGCGGCAGGGTGCGCAGCGCCCGCAGGATCTCGTCCCGGTGGGCCCAGGCCAGGCCGACGTCCGTTGCGTCGGCCGGGCCGCCGTCCAGGCCGATCGCCTCGAGCGGCTCCTCCCGGAAGCGCCCGCGCCGCCGGTTGATCGCCGCGTTGACGAGCGCGCGCCGGACGTAGGCCTCGGCGCCGCCGGCTCTGACCACCCGCGGCCAGTGCCGGTAAGTGCGTTCCAGCGCGCCCTGCACGAGATCCTCGCCGGCCGCCCGATCCCCGCCGGCCAGCAGGTAGGCGCTGCGCGCCAGGCGCCCGCCGGCCTCCGCGACGAAGCGTGTGAAGGCGTCCTCCTCGGACTGCTCCACCGGCTCCCCTTTCTCTGGTCCACACCCCTATACACACTGTGAGGACCGAAAAGGTTGAGTCGACGGCCCCGCCAAGCCCGGGCTGCCTTCATCCGGCGCGTTTGCGTGCCTCGTCCCCGGGCAGGCCGGCACGGGTCCGGTTTCGTCGCCCGCCGTCCGACCCATCGGCGGGCCAACGGTGAGGAGTTCGCGGTGGCTTCCGAGCGCCAATGAGACAACGCTGCCAACGCGCCGACCCGAGCCGCCGAAGGCCAGCGCCAGCGGCCCTACCACCAGGGCTCGCCGGAACATCTGGACCACGAGGCGCTCGCCCGGCGCACCGAGGACGAGCGGGCTGAGGCGGGCCTGGCCGACCGTAACCCCGACGAGGTGCCGACGGCGACGGATCGCGAACGCCGGTCCTGAACGAGAGGGGGCGGTTCGCGGCCGCATGCTGGCCGGCGCGGCGGTTGGCCCGGCCCGGACGGTCAACCCGTGGCGAGGGCTTGGACGTTCGGAACCAGGGCCGCGGCCCAGTCGAGGCTGGCCTCGTCCCAGGGCTGGCGGGGGCTGACAATCGCCTGGTCGACGCCGAGGTCGGCCAGTTCGGCCAGATGGTCGATGACGCGGGCCGGGGTGCCGCCGGGATCGACGAAGGTGGAGACCGTCTTCTCGACGGTGTCGTAGTCGCGGCCGGCGTCGGCGCAATGCGACCTCAGGACGTCGAGCTTGTGCCGCAGGTTGTCGGCGAATCCGGTTCCGGGCAGGTCGAAGAGGTTGCACATGTCGGCGTAGCGGGCGACCAGCCGCAGCGTCTTTCGCTCCCCGCTGCCGGCGATCAGGATCGGCGGGCGCGGGTGTTGCATCGAGTTGGGTGAGTTGAGTGGCCGCGGCAGCCGGTAATGCGTCCCCTCGTAGGGGGACTCGTCTCCGTCCCACATGTGCCGGGCGATCTGGGCCACCTCTTCCAGGCGCTCGAACCGCTCCGCCAGCGGCGGGAACGGAATGCCCAGACCGTGGGCCTCGAAATCGCGGGGTGAACGGCCGGGAGGCGGTTCGTCGAAAGGAGCGCCGGCACCGATCCCGAGGATTATCCGACCGCCGCTGAGCACGTCGATCGAGGTCACAGCTTTGATCAGAACGCCGGGGTGGCGGTAGGCGACGCACGTGGCCAGCGCGCCGAGCCGGATCCGCTTCGTTTCCGCCGCCAGGAACGCCAGCACCGCGTACGCCTCGAGCAGGGGAGCTTCGGGCGGCTGGCCCGTGATCGAGATCTGGAAGAAATGATCCATCGTCCACAGGCTGTCGAAGCCGGCCTCGTCGGCCCGCCGGGCCAGGCGGGTCAGTAGCGGTCCTATCCGCGCCGTCTCGATCCCGGTGGGAAAGCCGCCAAACGCGACGCCGATTTTCATGAGCCCAGCCTCGGGCCGACACAGCCCGGCGCACAGGTCCCCGGCCGACCGTGGGACCACCAGTACCTCCCAGGCCCGCCCCAGGGCGGTCACACTGGTGGCGTGCAGGCGAGCGACGGCATCGGCGCGTACATCCAGGCCTGGCGCCGCCGGCTCCAGGCCGCCGACGCCGGCCTGCCGACCGGACCTGCCCGCCGGACCAGCGGCCTGCGCCGCGAGGAACTGGCCTCGCTGGCCGGCATCTCGGTCGACTACCTGGTCCGCCTGGAGCAGGGCCGCGCGACCAACCCGTCGACGCAGGTGCTGGCCGCGCTGTCTCGGGCACTGCGGCTGACGGCGCAGGAGCGGGACCATCTCTACCTCGTCGCCGGCCAGGCGCCGCCGCGCCGGTCGACGATGAGCAGCCACGTGCCGCCCAGCGTCCAGCGGCTCCTCGACCGGCTCGTCGACCTGCCGGTGGCCGTCTACGACCCGGCCTGGACGCTGGTGGCGGCGAACGCCGCCTGGGCCGGGCTCATGGGCGCCCCGTCAGCGATGGGCGGCCGGGCGCGGAACCTGGCCTGGCGGGCGTTCACCGGCCACTCGAGCCGGGTCGGCCCGAGCGACGGCGAAGCCGATGCCTTCGAGGCCACCATCGTCGCCGACCTGCGGCGGGCAGTCGGCACCTACCCCGACGACACCTCCCTCCGGCTCCTGGTCGACGAGCTGCGGCGGGCCAGCCCCCGCTTCGCCGAGCTGTGGGCGGCCCGGACCGTCGACCGGGCCGGCGCGGGCAGCAAGACCGTCCACCATCCGGAGATCGGTCCGATCACCCTCGACTGCGACGTGCTCACCGTCGCCGGATCGGACCTGCGGATCGTCGTCTACACCGCCGATCCCGCGAGCCCCGACGCGGGCAAGCTCCGTCTCGCCCAGGTCATCGGGCTGGAGAAGATCACCTCATCGGACCCGCCGGCCTAGAGGGACCTACCGGGTCGCCAGCGCGCCGCGTCGGTCAGCTCCCAGCGGCCTCGAGGCGGGCGTAGAGGTACTGCAACGTGTCGGCGCCGGCGACGGCGGTGAACACCGACGCGGCCAGCCGGGTGAAGCGGGGCGCCACGACCAGGCCGAACACGAAGCCCGTCGCGACCCACTGGGCCGCGCAGAACGGGCAGGTGAGCAGCTCCCCGGCGCTGTGCCGGGCCGGGGAGTCCTCCCGCACGTCCTCCGCGAGCTCCGCCGGCCCGGCCTGGCCCTCGTAGTGGGTGAACGGCGCCCGCAGCGGGCTTGTCACGGGATCCTTGGTCAGGACGCGGCTGAGCTTGTGCGTCGCCACCGTCACCAGCGCCAGGTCGGCGGCGCCGACACGTTCGGGCGGCGCGATCCCGGTCAGGCGGACGAAGCCGGCCATCGACGCGCACAGCCCGCCGTACACCCCGAGCGCGGTGAGGTAGCCGCCCAGCGGGCGCGGTTCGTCCCCCGCGTACTCGGCCTTGTCCCGCCGCGCCGCGCCGGTGATCGGGTCGGTGAAGTGCCGCCGTGTGAACTCCCGGACTGTCGTCATGCGCCCGGCTCTCCCCGACCGTGCGCTCCCTAACCCGCGACCCGCCCGCCGGGGCGGCGCCGGGGGCGGGACGGGTGACCGCGCGTTTTGCGCCTCGCCGCCCGGGTAGCGAGCCGAGGTGGCCACCGGCCCGGCCGCGCCGGCCTGGGCACGCCGACCCGCAACGAGGGAAACCTACGCCGAAGGGACCCTGCCGTGACCCAGACCGTCGCCGACGTCCTGCTCGCCCGCCTGCGGGAATGGAATGTCCGGCAGGTGTTCGGCTATCCGGGCGACGGCATCAACGGCCTGCTGGCCGCCTGGGGCCGGGCCGACAACAACCCCCAGTTCGTCCAGGCCCGGCACGAGGAGATGGCCGCCTTCGAGGCGGTCGGCTACGCCAAGTTCAGCGACACCAAGAACGGTGACGCGGCCGACGTGGGCGTGTGCGTGGCGACCAGCGGCCCGGGCGCGATCCATCTCCTCAACGGCCTCTACGACGCGAAGCTCGACCACGTCCCGGTCGTCGCCCTGGTCGGCCAGACCGAGCGCTCGGCGATGGGCGGCTCCTACCAGCAGGAAGTCGACCTGCTCAGCCTGTACAAGGACGTCTGCTCGGACTACGTCCAGATGTGCACGGTGCCCGAACAGCTCCCGAACCTGATCGACCGGGCGATCCGGATCGCCCGCGAGCAGCACGCGCCGACCGCGCTGATCTTCCCGTCCGACGTGTTCGAGCTGCCGTACTCCGCGCCCGAGCACGCGTTCAAGCAGGTCCCCTCCAGCCTCGGCGTGCGCCCGGCGACCGTCGTCCCGGACGCCGAGGGCCTGCGGCGCGCCGCGGACATCCTCAACGCGGGTGAGAAGGTCGCGATCCTGGTCGGCCAGGGGGCGCGCGGCTGCTCCGACGAGCTGATCGACGTGGCCGACACGCTCGGCGCGGGCGCGGCGAAGGCGCTGCTGGGCAAGGACGTCCTGGCCGACGGCCTGTCCTGGGTGACCGGCTCGATCGGTCTGCTCGGCACGACGGCGTCCTATCACCTGATGATGGACTGCGACACACTGCTCACCGTCGGTTCGAACTTCCCCTACACCCAGTTCCTACCCGCCTTCGGGCAGGCCCGGGCCATCCAGATCGACCGGTCCGCCGCCTGGATCGGGATGCGCTACCCGTACGAGCTGAACCTCGTCGGCGACGCCCGGGCAACCCTCACCGCGCTGCTCCCGCTGCTGGAGCGCAAGGAGAAGCGCGACTGGCGCGAGACCGTCGAGAAGAACGTCGCGTCCTGGTGGAAGACGGTCGAGCGCCAGGCGATGACCGGCGCCGACCCCGTCAACCCGATGCGGATCTTCCACGAGCTCTCCCGCCGGCTGCCGCTGGACGCCATGGTCACGGCCGACTCGGGCAGCGCCGCGAACTGGTACGCCCGCAACCTCCAGTTCCACGGCGACATGCGCGGCACCCTGTCGGGCACGCTGGCCACGATGGGCCCGGGCGTCCCCTACGCGATCGGGGCGAAGTGGGCCCACCCGGACCGGCCCGCGATCGCCCTGGTCGGGGACGGCGCGATGCAGATGAACGGCCTGGCCGAACTGATCACCATCGCCAAGTACTACGAGCAGTGGTCCGACCGCCGGCTGGTCGTCGCCGTCCTGCACAACAACGACCTCAACCAGGTCACCTGGGAGATGCGGGCGATGGAGGGCGCCCCGAAGTTCACCGAGTCCCAGAACCTGCCCGACGTCGACTACGCCGCCTTCGCCCGCTCGCTCGGCCTGATCGGCCTCAACCTGGACACCCCGGACGCGATCGGCCCGGCCTGGGACCAGGTCCTGGCCGCCGACCGCCCGGCCGTGCTCGACGTCCGCTGCGACCCCGACGTCCCGCCCATCCCCCCGCACGCCACCGCCGACCAGGCCCTGAGCACGCTCAAGGCGGTCCTGCACGGCGACGAGAACGCGCGCGGGTTCATCCGCCAGGGCCTCAAGGACAAGATCCAGCAGTTCCTGCCCGGCACGAAGGAGGAGGACTGAGTGGCCCTCACCCGTGTCGCGTCCCCGCCCGCGCTGGCCGAGTCGGTGCTGACCGCGGTGCGGGAGGGCCGGTTCGAGCGCGGCCTGTCCGCGCTGACCGCCGCCGGCGCCGCGATCACCGCCGGGGAGATCTACCTGTCCCACGACGGCGCCAGCTTCGGCAACCGGATGATGTGGTGGCCGATCGCGATCGTCCCGACCGCGATCCCGGCCGGGACGGCGGCCGTGTTCTCCCGGCGGGCCGCGCACACCGTGCTCCCGCTCGCCTCGGCCGCGATCGTCGCCAACGGCCTGCAGGGCACATACCTGCACTGGCGGGGCGTGCGCCAGCGCCCCGGCGGCGTCACCCGCTACAACCTGGAGTCCGGGCCGCCGGTGTTCGCGCCGCTGCTGGCCAGCGTCGTCGGCGGGATGGGGCTGCTCGCGGCCGTCCTGCGCCGCGAGGGACGCCCGCCCCAGGGGGATCGGTAGATGCCGCCGTTCCGTGCCCCCGGCCAGCAGGCGATCACCCCCCAGGGACGGGGCCGGTTCCCCGGCTTCGACGTCCTGGCCAGCCGGGACGCCTGGGACGACGTCACCGCCAGCGTCGTGCTCGGCCGGCTCGTGCCGCCGGTCGAGCTCGCGTTCTTCACCCCGGCCGAGGCCGCGATCGCCGGGCCGCTGCTCGAGGCGCTGCTGGCCCAGGACGGCGAACCGCGGGTGCCCGTCCTCGCGCTGGTCGACGCGCGCCTGGCCGACCGGGAGACCGACGGCTGGCACTACGACGACATGCCCGAGGACGCCGACGCCTGGCGTGAGACCGTCGGCTGGCTCGACGCCGACGCCCGCGCCGCCCACGGCCGCGGCCGCGGCTTCGCCGATCTGGGCGCCGGCGAGCAGGCCGCGCTCGTCCAGACCGTCCAGGACCTGGCCCAGGACAACAAGGACTGGCACCGTTGGCCGGCCGCGCGCACCTGGAGCCTGTGGACCCGCTACGCCTGCACGGCGTTCTACTCGCATCCGTGGGCCTGGAACGAGATCGGCTTCCCGGGCCCGGCCTACCCGCGCGGCTACGTCAACCCCGGTGTCGGCGGCCGTGAGCGCTGGGAGGTCGCCGACCCCGAGGACATCGACCCGGTGCCGTTCGCCGATCGCGTCGCCCAGGCCCGCCGCGACCATCGGGACCTGCTCACCCCGGCCCCGGACGCGGACGGCGGCCGGTGAGGCGCCGGGGCGACGTCCGGGACCGCAACGCGTCGGCCTGGCTCATCCCGAACGACGGCTCCCGTACCGACCACCGGTTGCGCGACGGCATGCGCCGGTTCGACGGCGAGGACGAGGTCGACCTGGTTGTCGTGGGCGCCGGGGCGGGCGGCGCCGTGCTGACCCAGCGGCTGGCCCGGGCCGGCTGGCGGGTGGTCTGCCTGGACGCCGGCCCGTTCTGGGACCCCGACGCCGACTGGGTCAGCGACGAGCGCGGCGCGCACACGCTGTACTGGACCGATCCCCGCCAGATCGGCGGGTCCGACCCGGTGCCGCTGGGGTCGAACAACTCCGGGCGGGGCGTCGGCGGGTCGATGGTCCACTACGCCGGCTACGTCCCCCGCTTCCACCCGTCGGACTTCGCCACGTTCACCGCCGACGGCGTCGGCGCCGACTGGCCGATCGGCTACCCGGACCTGCGCCCCTACTACGAGGACATCGAGGCCGAGCTGCCCGTCGCCGGCCAGGCCTGGCCCTGGGGCGACCCGCACCGCTACCCGCACAGCCCGCATCCCGTCGGCGGCAACGGCGAGATCTTCCTGCGGGGCGCGGCGGCGCTCGGCATCGAGGCCCGCGTCGGCCCGGTCGCGATCCCCAACGGACGGTTCGGCAACCGTCCGCACTGCATCTACCGGGGCTTCTGCCTGCAGGGCTGCAAGGTCAACGCGAAGGCCAGCCCGCTGATCACCCACATCCCGGACGCGCTGGCCCACGGCGCGGAGATCCGCGCCGACTGCCACGTCAGCCGGGTCCTGGTCGACGACGACGCGGGCCGGGTCACCGGCGTCACCTACCTGCGCGAGGGCCGCGAGCACCGGCAGCGGGCCCGGGCCGTCGCGGTCGCCGGCTACTCGATCGAGACGCCCCGGCTGCTGCTGCTATCGGCCAGCCGGCGCTGGCCGGCCGGCCTGGGCAACGACCACGACCAGGTGGGCCGCTACCTGATGGTGCAGGGCGCGCCGCAGACCGCCGGCCGCTTCGACGAGGAGATCCGCATGTACAAGGCGCCGCCGCCGGAGGTCTCCAGCGAACAGTTCTACGAGACCGACCCGGCGGCCCCCTACCGGCGGGGCTACTCGGTCCAGAACATCAGCCCGCTGCCCATCACCTGGGCCGAGCACGTGATAGCCCAGGGCCACTGGGGCGCGCCGCTGCGGGAGTACCTGCGCGACTACGTCCACTGGGCGACGCTCGGCGCGCTGTGCGAGTACCTGCCGCTGCCGGGCAACCGGGTGACGCTGGCGGAGGAGACCGACCGGCACGGGCTGCCGGTCGCGCACTTCGCCTACAGCCGGTGCGACAACGACAAGGCGCTCCAGAAGGCGGCGACGGCGACGATGGAGGCGATCCTGCGCGCCGCGGGCGCGTCCGAGGTGATCACCATCGACCGCTACGCGCACCTGGTCGGCGGGGCGCGGATGGCGGCGCGGGCCGCCGACGGCGTCGTCGACGCCGACCACCGGGTGTTCGGCCTGCCCAACCTGTACGTCGTGGACGGCAGCGTCCTGCCGACCCAGGGCGCGGCCAACCCAGCCCTGACCATCATGGCGCTGGCGGCGCGGGCGGCCGACCGGCTCGACGCGGGGCGCCGAAGCGGCCTGGCCGAGCGGGCGGAGGCCACCGCGTGACCGGGCCCGACGCGGTCGCCGGGCCCGACGCGGTCGCCGGGAGCGGGGCCGCGCCGCGGCTGGCGGAGCCGGGCGTCGCCGTCTACCGCTTCCCCACCCCGGAGCCGGAGGCCGACGGGACCCTGAGCTGGGATGCCACCGTCGCCGTCACCGTCACCCTGCGGGCCGGCGGCCAGACCGGCACCGGCTGGACCTACGGCGACCCGGCCGCCGCCGGCGTCGTCCGCGACAAGCTGGCCGACGTCGTGACCGGGCGGAGCGCCTGGGACGTCGCCGCCGGCTGGACGGCGATGCACCGCGCCTGCCGCAACATCGGCACCCGCGGGGTGGCAATGATGGCGATCAGCGCCCTCGACATCGCCTGGTGGGACCTCAAGGCCCGGCTGCTCGGCGTCAGCCTGACCGCGCTGCTCGGGCGCTGCCGGGACGCGGTCCCGGTCTACGGGTCCGGCGGCTTCACCACCCTGGACGACCGTCAGCTCGCCGATGCCGTCGCCGGCTGGCGGGCGGCCGGTTGCGCCAGCGTGAAGATCAAAATCGGGGAGGCGGGCGGCACCCGGATCGGCCGTGACCTCCTCCGCGTCCGGCGGCTGCGCGAGCTGGCCGGCGACGACGCCGAGCTGATGGTCGACGCGAACGGTGGCTACACGGTCGGGCAGGCCGTCCGCGTCGGCGCCGCGCTCGACGAGGCCGGGGTGACCTGGTTCGAGGAGCCGGTCAGCTGCGACGACCGCGCCGGCCTGGACACCGTCCGGGCGGCGGTGGCCGCCGACGTCGCCGCCGGTGAGTACGTGGCCGACCTGTACGACGCGCGGGCGCTGGTGGGCGTGGTCGACTGCCTGCAGCTGGACGCGACCCGCTGCGGCGGCTACACCGGCTGGCTGCGCGCGGCCGCGCTCGCGCAGGCCCACAACCTGGAGGTGTCCGGGCACTGCGCGCCCGCGCTGCACGCCCCGGTCGCCGCCGCCGTCCCGAACCTGCGCCACGTCGAGTGGTTCGCCGACCACGCCCGCCTGGAGCCGCTGCTCGCCGACGGGGTATCGCCCGTCCGCGACGGCGCTATGCGGCTCGCGGCGGACGTGGCCGGGCACGGGCTGACGATCGCGGCCGGAGCGGAGGAATGGCGGGTGGCCTGACCGGGCATGTGACCGCCGGTGTTCGTCCTCTCCCGAAAGGCTGGCCCATGGCGGAACCGAGAGTCGCCGTCGTGACCGGAGCGTCGGCCGGCGTGGGCCGGGCCACCGCGCTCGCCCTGGCCGAACGCGGCTTCGACGTCGGCCTGCTGGCCCGGGGCGAGAGCGGGCTGCGCGCGGCGGCCGACGCCGTCACCGACCGGGGCCGCCGCGCCCTCGTCCTGCCGGCCGATGTCGCCGACCACCAGGCCGTCGACGACGCGGCGGCATGCGCCGAGAAGGAGCTCGGGCCGATCGACGTCTGGGTGAACAACGCGATGACCACGTCGTTCGCGCCGTTCGCCGAGACCGCGCCGGAGGACTTCGCCCGGGCGGTCGAGGTGACGTTCCTCGGCCAGGTCTGGGGGACGAAGGCGGCGCTGGCCCGCATGCGCCCGCGGGACGCGGGTTCGGTCGTGAACGTCGGCTCGGCGCTGGCGTTCATGGGCATCCCGCTGCAGGCGCCGTACTGCGCGGCCAAGTTCGCCTGCCGGGGCTTCTTCGAGTCGGTGCGGGCCGAGCTGCTGCACGAGGGCAGCCACGTGCGGCTGTCGATGGTGCACCTGCCGGCGGTCAACACCCCGCAGTTCAGCTGGTGCCGGACGTCGATGGACCGCCAGCCCCAACCCGTCCCGCCCATCTACCAGCCGGAGCTGTGCGCGAAGCGGATCGTCCGGGTCGCCCTGGACGGCCGCCGCTCCACCGTCATCGGCGCCTGGAACCGCGCCCTGGTCGCCGCCGGGTCGATCGCGCCCGGCTTCGGCAACCACTACGCGGCGCTCGGGGCGTGGGAGTCCCAGCTCACCGACCGGCCGCTGCCGGCTGACCGGCCCGACAACCTGCGCTCCCCCGTCGACGCGGGCCGCGACCGCGGCGCGCACGGCGTCTTCGACGAGGAGGCCGGCGGGTTCCTCGACCCGAGCTTCCTGCGGACGCTGCCGAACGCCGGGCGCACCTTCGCCCGGGCGCTGGTGGCCACCGCCCGCGACCGCCGCCGCTCCCGCGCGGCCCGCGCCGAAGTGTGACGGCGTCTCGTCCCACCCGGCCGATAACGGCGGACAGCGGATTGCCCACCGGCGGCGCCCCCACCGGCGCCGCGCCCGCGTACGGCGCGCCCACCGGCGGCGCGCCCGCGGGCGGCGCGCCCGGGGGCGGCTCGGACTATGGTCGGCAACCATGCGGAACGCGTTCTGCTCGTACTGCGGCACGAAGTTCGCGCCCGACGCCGCCTGGCCTCGGACGTGCGCGGCCTGCGGTGAGACGACGTACCTGAACCCGACGCCGGTCGCGGTCGCGCTGCTACCCGTCGTCCAGCCCGGCGGCGAGCGTGGGCTGGTGGTCGTCCGCCGCGACATCGACCCGGGCCGGGGCGAGCTCGGGCTGCCCGGCGGCTTCCTGGACATCGGGGAGTCCTGGCGGGAGGGCGCGGTCCGCGAGCTGCGCGAGGAGACCGGGATCGTCGCCGACGCGTCCGACGTCAGCCTGTTCGACGTGCACAGCGGGACAGGCGGCGGGGTGCTGCTCGTGTTCGGCTTGCTGCCGGAGCGCCCGGCGGCCGAGCTGCCGCCGGTGATCGCCACCGACGAGACCTCGGAATGGCTGGTGATCACCGGGCCGCGACGGCTGGTGTTCCCCACCCACACCGACGCGGCGGCGTCCTACTTCGCCCAGGTCGGCGGTCAGGCGGCGGCGGACAGGGGGCGGCATCGTGGCCGTCAGGTGGTGAGTACCGATTCGCCCCGGCCGAGGTAGCTGTCTACCAGGGCCGCCTGGTCGAGGTCGGTTGGTAGGCCGCGGAAGATGACTTCGCCGCGTCGTAGCAGGACGACGGCGTCGGCCAGCTCGAGCGCTCGTTCCACATACTGTTCGACCAGCAGCAGTGCGATGCCGTCTTCCTTGAGCCGGGCCAGGGATTCGAAGATCTCGTCGACGACACGCGGCGCCAGGCCCATCGACACCTCGTCGAGCAGCACGAGGCTGGCTTCGGAAAGATACGCACGGGTAAGGGCGAGCATCTGCTGCTGCCCGCCGGAGAGCGTTCCCGCGAGTTGGTTCAGCTTTGGCCCGAGCGCTGGAAACGCGGCCGTGGCCTTCTCGACGCAGTTCTCGGACCGTAGCCACGGCGGGACCTGCAGACGAAGGTTCTCCCGGACTGTCAGCGACCGAAAGATCCCACGCCCTTCGGGGATGAGGCATAGTCCCGCCCGGGCACGCCTGTGTGGGGCGTTCCGGGTGTGGTCGGTGCCGCCGATCTGGATACGACCCGCGCGTGGCCGGACGAGTCCGTTGGCGGTGCGTAGCAGGGTGGTCTTCCCGGCTCCGTTCGCGCCGAGCAGTGCCACGACCGCGCCGGCCGGAACGTCGAGGTCGACATCCCGCAACACCGTCGTGCCGCCGTACCCTGACCAGACGGCGGTCATCGAAAGCGCACATGCCGTGGGCGACGCCGTCGTATCGGTCGTCCGTGCCACCCGGTTCATGACGCAGCCTCCCCGGAGTTCTCGAGCACCGCTTGATCGACGAGATCGCCGCCCAGGTAGACCGCCTGTACGAGTGGTTCGGCCATCACCTCGCCCGGTGATCCGTCGAAGACAGGTTTGCCGAAGTCCAGCACGTAGATGTGATCGCAGATCTCGTTCACCAGCGACATGTCGTGCTCGACGAGCAGTATCCCGACGCCGCGATCGGTGACCACCTGCCGCAGGATGGCGCCGAAGTGGCGCGTCTCGGCGCGATCCAGGCCCGAGGAGGGTTCGTCGAGCAGCAGTATCCGGAACGAGCCGGCGAGGACACGGGCGAGTTCGACCCGGCGCCGCTGACCGGTCGAGAGATCCCCGGTAGTGCTGTCGGCGAGATCCTCGAGTTGGCACAGCCGCAGCGCGTCGTCGGTGGCCTGCCGGATCCGGCTCCGCTGGTTGCGGGTGCTGAGTGTGTGGCGCAGCGGGTTGACTCCCGCGCAACCACCCTCGAGACCGAGAGCGACGTTGTCACGTACGGTCATCGAGTCGAACAGCTGCATCTGCTGGAAGGTGCGGCCGACGCCGTCGCGGGCACGTGCCGCCTGGCGCTGGCGCGACACGTCCGTTCCGTCGAGAAGGATCGCGCCGCCGCTGGGGCGGATGAGACCGGAACAGGCGTTGAGCGTGGTCGTCTTGCCGGCCCCGTTCGGCCCTATAAGTCCGGTGATGCGACCGGTGGATACCTCCAGGCTGGCGCCGTCGACGGCCACGAGTCCGCCGAACCGGACCCCCAGGCCCCGCACCGTCAGCGTTGCCGGCGCGACCCTGGGCCGGATCGGCACGGCCGGTGCGTCGCCGGCCGCGGCCGCGGCCCGCGATCGTCGGGCCACGGAATCGGCAAGGTCACGTACGGCCGTCGGTACGCCTCGCAGCGAGGCGGGCAGGACCGCGACGACCAGCGCGATCACACCGAAGATCAGCTGAAGGTACAGCGCGGTGTTCTCGCCGTTGACGTAGGAGGGAATGAGGGTGAGGCCGGCGGCCGCGAGGAGGGCGTACCAGGGCTCTCCGCCGAACGCGATGACGATCAGCGCGTAGTAGGTGAGCGAGGTGAACGGCTGGTAGGAGTCTGCCGCGACGGTTGACACCGCGCCGCCGGCGAGCGCTCCCGCGCCGGCCGCGAGAAACGCCGAGACGCAGAACACCAGTACCCGCGTCACGTTCACCGACGTCCCGGTGGAGGCCAGTCCGACCGGGCTGTCGGACAGGGCGCGCAGCAGCCGGCCGAGCCTGCCGCGTACCACCCCGACGACCAGAGCCGCGGTGAGCGCGGCGATGAAGAGGACAAGGTAGTAGTAGCCCTTGTCGCCGTGCAGGTCGAGCCAGGACAGCTGGGGCCTGGGTTCGCTGATTCCGGCGCCGAGCGCACCGAACATGTAGCTCTGCGTGTAGAACATGTAGGACAGCAGAATCCCGAATCCCATGGTCGCCAGGGCGAGGTACAGACCCGACAGGCGAATGGCGGGGATCGCGAGGATGGCGCCGATCGGTACCGCGATGAACGCGGCAAGGAGAAGGGCGACAAGCCACGGCAGACCGTGGTCGACGGCGAGATGGGAGAACGCGGCGGCGCCGATCGCGGTGAACGCCACATGACAGAGGGAAACCTGGCCGGAACTGCGAACCAGCAGACCGAGTGACAGGAACAGGATCGCCGTCGTCAGGAACAGGGTCCAGTCGGTCAGGTGGACTCCGACGAAGTTCGGCACGAAGATCAGGAAAATCAGCAGTACGCCGCCCGCCGACAGCTGCATCACTGGGGGGAACCGCCACTGGCTGCCGAAGCGTGACAGGGAGACCGACCGCTCGGCCAGCCGGCTCCGCGGCGAGGCCAACAACACACCGAACAGCAGGATGAACGGCAGCGCGGTAGGAAGGCCGGCGGCCAGGCCGCTCGTGAAGTACTTCGAGCACACGGCGCCGCCGATGCCGATCAGCAGGCCGCCGAGGTAGGTCGCCGGGAGGTTGGCGAAGCGGCCGATCGCCGCCGCGCCGAAGGCCTGTACCACGAGCAGGGTCAGGGTCACCGGGTTCAGGGTCAGGAGCGGGGCGATGAGCACGCCCGAGAGTGCGGCGAAGCAGACGCCGATGACCCACGCGACGCGACGGACCCGGACCGGGCTCGTGCCCGCCGAGTCGAGCAGACCGACGTCGTCCACCGAGGCACGCATGGCCAGCCCGGTCCGGGTGAACCGGAAGGTCGCGAACAGGGCCAGCATCGAAACGAGGCCGATGATCCAGATAATCAGTTTGTCCTGCGTGACGGCCGTGCCGCCGAAACGGTATACATGCTTACCGAGAAACGGCCGGACGGTTCGCGCCCGCGTCGACGCGTAGATGAGCGAGACGATGGCCTGCACCCCGAGCAGTATCCCCACCGTGGCGGCGACGGAGATGGCGAGCGCCTTGTCCGTGAGAGCCCGCCCCAGCAGCTCGAATCCACAACCCACTACCAGGCCGACGACGACCACACAGATGACCGCGGCCAGCGGCCAGGATACACCGTGTTCCACATGCAGGGTGTAGAAGAGGAAAGCCGCGATGGTGGCGAGCGCGCCGTGCGCGAAGTTGAAGATGCGAGAGGTCTTGTACGTCAATACTAGGCCGAGCCCGGCGATGCCGTACACGGAGCCGGTCGTCAGACCGGCGACTACAAAGGGAAGAAGACTCTCCACAACGCCCTCCTTGCACACACCGATCCAGGCGGAGCGGCCGCCACCGCTCCGCCTGGATCGCGGGTTCTAGCCGAACGAGGCGACGATCGGGTCTACGACCGAGGACGGGGCGCAGGCTGTCCTGAGACCGTCGGGCAGGGTGAACTTCCCACTCGAGATACCAACCGTGAAGTAGCACTTGACCGAAGTCGCCTTGCCGGGTGTGAAGGTCAACGGAACGGTGAGCCCGCCGACTGTCTCGTCCTTCAGGCTGTAGAGTCCCTCCTTCACGGTCTTGGCCGTCAGCGGGCCGCTCGGCGCCTTCGCGGCGGCGGCAGCGAACAGCATGCCGCCAGCCCACGCGTCGGACGACTCCTCGTTGAGTTGCGGGACGATCGAAGGCGCGTACTTCTCCACGGCGGCGTGGAAGTCCTTCATCGCCGGGATCGAGTCGTCGAACCACGGGTGGACGTACGCGACGCCGAGCATCTTGTCCAACGAGGGCTGCGTCAGCCAGTCAGTTGTGATGGTGCCGTTCTGCGCGATCTCGGGAATGTTCACGCCCTGCGTTTCGCAGGCCTGGTGCACTCGCAGCACCGTGTCGGAGGGGGCCAGGATGCTTACCGACTGGACGCCGGCGGCCTTCAGCCCCTGGCACTGTGCCGTGTAGTCCGGTGCCGCGGCAGCCACCTTCGCGTTGTAGGGGATCGTGACCCCGGCCGCGGCGCCGAGCGCCTGGTACAAGGGCACCGCGCTGGCGCACTGCGGCGCCTCGGCGCAGTAGAGCAGGCCCATCTTCGGCCCGACCTTCTTGGCCTGCTCCGTCACGCCGTAGAGCCCGGCCACGATTGACGGCCCCACCGGGAAGAACGACGGGTTGGTAACGAAGGGGATGTCCAGGGACTCGCCGCCGATGACGGGCACGTCCGTGGTCTTGATGTAGTTGGCCCAGGTGACATCGGAGTTGGAGTGATCGCCGATAATTGCCACCACATGGTCCTGGGTGACGAGTTCCTTGACCTCCGTCAAGGCCGTCGTCGCGCTACCGGCGTCGTCCTTGATGATTATCTTGACGGGGTGGCCGTTGATCCCGTTGTGCGTGTTCATCCAGTTCGCCCACGCCTGCATGAGCGACTTGGTCTGGGCCTGCGACGACGCGGTCGGCCCGCTGTAGGTACCGATGTTGCCGACGACGACCGGCGCGCCGGTCAGCTTGCTTGAGATAGACGCCGACGATCCCGTGGCGGACGTGTCGTCACTGCTGCCGCTCGACGAACAGGCCGACCCCGCGACCGCCAGCACGCCTAAAGCCGCGACCAGGACCGCGATTTTCCGATGGCGCCGCTGACGGCTCGGTGGCCGCCCTGCCCACGTTGCTGTTTCCCCGAACACTGCTTCCTCCGTTGGTACCAGTGTCACACGCGAATATACTTCTTCACTGCAAACGAGCGTTCGTTTTTTTCCACCGCCGCACACGGGGACCGCACGACCGCGGCGATGAGATAGATCACTACCGCGGTCGCGCTCTCCCCGGTATCACGAGTCAGGGCGCGACTACGCTGATTGCCGACTCAGGGCAGCTCCGCAGCCCGAAGAGGGCATCCCTGTCCGCGCCTTCCGGAATATCGATCGTCGACCCGCGATCCGCGTTGTATCCATTGTCGTCAAGCCGAAACACGTTTTCCGCGTTGACGTGGCAGCGACCATGACCGCTGCACAGCTCCTCGTCGACACGAACCTTCATCAGCCATCCCCATTCTCTTCACCACATCGAAGCAGCCGGTTCGGGAATCGAGCGAAGTTTCGTCAGAAGACGAGGTGGAGGTTCTTCATCGTACGCAGGATGCCGGTTTCGTAGGCTGGCGCGGTGCCCGGCTTGATCCCGAAGTCGGGGATGCGCTTGAGCCACTCCTCCAGCGTGACCCGAAGCTCGACCCGGGCGAGGTTGGACCCGATGCATCGATGTGGCCCCACGCCGAATGCCGAGTGCAGCACCGTCTCGCGCGCGATATCGACCTTCGTCGGGTTCTCGACGACACGGGGGTCACGGGACGCGGCGCCGTAGCCCAGCAGCACGAAGTCGCCTTCTTTCAGCTGCTTGTCGTGGAGCGTGACGTCGCGGGTGCAGGTGCGGCCCAGGGCCACGACGGGCGGGAAGACTCGGACGAACTCCTCGATAGCGCCCTCGATCAGGTGCGGATTGTCGACGAGAGTCTCCCGGTCGCTCTGGTGCGTCGCGAGGTGGTGGATCGCGCCGGCCATCACGTAGGTGGTGGTTGCGATCCCGCCGAAGGTGAGGTCGACGAGGATACTGACCCGGTCCTCCCAGGGGGCGAGCTCGCCGTCCTCGTACTCGACGCCCGCGGCGATGACGTCGACGAGGTCGCCGCGCGGGGGTTCCTTTGCGCGGATCTCCAGGTACTTGCCGAGATAGTCGAAGACTCCGGCGAAGGCGGCGGCCCGCTCCTCCGGCGGCGCGAAGGTTCCGTCCTCCACGCCGGCAACCAGTTTGTCGAGGTCGTCGGTCGGCACGCCGAGGACGTTCTTGAAGAACGCCCAGCCGGGCAGCTTGGCGCCGAACTCGCTGACGAACTCGCATTCACCCCGGGCGGCAAACCGATCGATCAGCGCGTTGACGTCGGCCCGGATCGGCGCGTCGTACCGCTCGACGACCTTGGGGCTGAGATACGGGTTGAGCGTCTGCCGCCACGCGGTGTGCTTGGGCGGATCAGACTCCTCCGGCATCAGGTACGGCAGCCCCTCGGGCCGGTTCGGCATATATCCCTTTGCGCTGCTGAAGGTGTGCCAGTCCTGGCCGACCCGGCGGACGTCGGCCTGCCTGGTTACCATCCAATAGCCCTGGCCGACGTTGCTGCGTACGACGGGACAGCGCGCGACCATCTCGTCGAGGATTTCGAAGAAATTCTCGTTGAACCTGGGGTCGTCAATGTCGAAGTCATTGAAGATGTCACGGCCGAATCGGGCTCTCAGCGACTCGGCGTCCGGATTGATCTCGGCGTCGGACTGGGTCACGAGTGTTCCCTCTCATGCATGGGTAGGCAGGTGAACCGACATTCAGGCAATATTGAAACCGGCGTCAACCGAGAGCGTCACCCCGGTTACGTACCGTCCGGTGTCGCCGGCGAGGTAGACAATCGCGTTGCTGATGTCGACCGGTTCCACGGACGGCACCGGCATCGCATTAGCCATGACGTCGGCCAGGCTCGGGTTCTTCGCGAGGTATTCGGAGACGATGTCATTCATGTTCATCGGGGTCGTCACTCCGGTCGGGTGGACCGTGTTGACCCGGATCGAGTAGGGAGCGAGATCCTTCGCGTAGCCACGCATCAGCCCCACGAGCGCGTGCTTGGTGGCGGTGTAGGCGGTCAGGCTCAGGTCGTTGGCCGTCGAACCCTTCAGGCCCGCGGTCGAACTGATAAGTATGATCGATCCGCCCGCGCCCCTGGCGACCATGTCGGGCACTGTCGCCTCGAGCGTGTGCCAAACGCCGGTGAGGTTCACATCCAGTGTGTCCTGCCATACCCGCTCGCGGCGCGCACGCTCCCGCGGCTGGTCGACACTGACCGCCCAGATACCCGCGTTGGCGACGACGATGTCCAGCGGTCCCAGTTCGGCGACACCGTCCCGCACCGCCGCGTCGAGTTGGTCGTAGTTCCGTACGTCGGCCACGTTGGCCACGATCTTTCCGTCGAGGTCCTCGACCAGCCGGACCGTCTCCTTCAGATCGTCCACGGTGGAAAGCTGATAGCTGACGGCCTCGATCTCGTCACAGATGTCCACCGCAATGACGCTGGCGCCCTCCCGAGCCAAACAGACGGCGTGTGAACGGCCCTGACCGCGCGCGGCGCCCGTCACCAGCGCGACTTTGCCCTCGAGACTTCCCATGGCTGCTCCCTGGCCAAGCGGCGACCGGCGCCCCGCCCCTCGCGGGGGCTGTTATACCGAGTCGGCACGCTGGTATCAGGAAAGCAGGATGTGGTGCGCATCACCTGAGTGGCGACTACTCATCCCGCGGCACGCCCTACTTAGTACCCGCTACGCACACCACTCAAGGACATGCCATCGCGGCCCGCGCGCCAGGGCACGGCACGGCGCACGTGATCGGTAAGCCTTTTCCGTCGTCGCCTCTGACCAGCGCCCGAGCGGCCGAGGCCTCGGTGAGCTGGGCAGGGTTCAGTAATCGCGAAACCGGTCTATGCGTCGGCTCAATCGTCAGGCCGCGCCGCGGGTTCCAACATGGGTGCCAGCTCGCTCCGGCCGGCGATTCCGAGTTTCGTGTAACTCCGCTGCAGGTGGTTCTCCACGGTACGCACGGACACACACAGCTCTTGCGCGATCTGTCGATTGGACCGCCCCGCCGCGGCGAGCAGCCCTACCTGACGTTCGCTCGAGGTCAGAATGGCTCGGGCGGTCGCGGACTGCAGGGCCGGCGTCCGCACGCCCGACACCTGGCGGGCCAGTCCGGACGCCTTGGCGTCGGCGGCCGCGACTTTGCGGGTAATGCCACGGAAACGCAGCGCCACGGCCGCGTCAGCGGCCGCCTCGGCCGCGAGCAGGAAGGCACCCATGCGGGTGAAGGCGTCAGCCACGGAGTCCAGCCGACGCGGATCTCGCGCCACAAGTGCGGCCGTGTGTTCCGCGCGCGCCTGGATGAGATCGCCTTCCATGGTCTTCGCGAGCTCGGTCAGCCCGTCGACGACCTCGCGCGGCTGGCCCAGGCGCGCAATCGCATGCAGGACGGCGGACTCGCCGACCCGGTCGCCGCATGAGCGGGCGAAGGCCACCGCGTCGCGGAGGCTTGCCAGGGCGTGCGCGATTTCGCCCTCGGCGACCAGTGCCCACGCCTGCGCGGCGAGCAGCTCCGTCGACTTCCACGGCGGCGAGTCCAGATCCAGACCGCCCACGCCGGCCAGCGCCCGGCGCGCGCTCGCCACGTCCTGATTGAGTGAGGCCGCCAGCGAGACGGCCAACAGCATTTCGCGAACATACTGTGGGCGGCCCAGCGCGCGGAACTGCGTGACGGCCTCCCGGGCGTGCCGCAGAGCGAGGCTGGTTTGCCCGCGCTCCCCGACCGTCATCGCCAGATGCCAGGAGAAGAACGCCTGCGCCTCGGCCGAACCGAGAACGAGGCCCTGCTGATACTGCTCACGGGCGATGCGCTCGGCTTCGACGAAACGCCCGGCGTGGCCCAGCGCCTCACAGCGAAGGAACACATGGATCCACGGGTACCAGTCGATCCGCTCATCGGTGAGAGCGAGATGCGCGGCATAACCCTCGTCGGCGACCTCGAGCGCCTCGCTGATGCGTCCCTGACGCCCGAGGGTGTAGGAGGCGATGATGCAGGCCCACACTCGGGCGCGGCCACGGGCACCGTCCCGCATCAGCCTCGATGACAGATCCAGCGCGGCGGCGGGTCCCTCGGTCGCCAGCACGAACGCGGCGTTGCGACCGCTGATCTCGTCCCGCCACCCCCGATCCTGAATCTTGCGCAGGGCGCCCTCGGCGATCGCCATACCTTCTCTGACCCGGCCCTCGTAGAAGCCGATGGTGTCGAGCTGGCTTACGATCACGCCACCACGCTGGATGTCCGATAGGTCCATCTTCTCCAGGCCGGCCAACCGGGCGATGGCTTCATCCGCCCGGCCGCGCAGACAGGCGAGCTGGGCGGCCAGCAGTTCCGCCTCGAACCCGCCGCCGGCCTCGATCGCGGCCTGACAGAGCCGGTCCGCGAGGGCGAAGTCGTACCGACTGCGCGCCGCGCGGGCGGCATCCAACATCGTCCCGGCAGACCCACCGCCACATTCGAGTCGCCACGCCGCGATCCGTAGCTTGTCCTCGGTAGTGGGTACCGCGCGCTCCTCGACCGCCTCGGCGAGTGCTCTCGCGATGATCGGCACACGCAACGCCGACGTCCGGTTGCGCACGACCTCGCCATAGAGCGGATGAGCAAACCGCAGCTCGATCGCGTCGCCGACGCGGGAGCTGACCAGAATTCCCTTTTCCTCAAGCCGAACAGCGAGGTCGGGATCGGACAGCCGGCCGAGTTCGGAGGCGGACAGCGGTTCACCGAAAGACACCAGCTCGAGCAGCTTCCATTCAGTCTTGTCCAGCCGTCCCAGCCGAACGCGGATCAGCTCGACCAGTCGATCCGACAGAGCGGTCGGTTCAGCCAGATACCAGATGCCGTCGTCGTTCCTGATGGTCCTGGAACGGGCCGCGCCCAGGACGAGTTCACGCAGAAACAGCATGTTCCCCTCGCACCTGTGCGCGAGATGCAGGACTGAGGCACGGTCGACCGGGCCGTTCAATGCGACCTCGAGGATTTCGCCGACCGCCGATGCGTCGAGACCGTTGAGCTCGGTCCGTTCGACGATTCCGTCCTTCCACAGGTCCGTGACGGGCGCGGGAGCCGGGTCGCCCGCGCGCAGCGTCGAGACCACGCAGGCGGTGTCCGTATGGATCAGATAGTGGATGAGCATCGCCGAGGCGTCGTCCAGCGCGTTCGCGTTGTCGGCGAGCAGATAGAGGCGTTGTCCGTCGGCTCGGGCGGCCAGCGCGTCGCCAGCCTGCCGGAGAAGATCTGTGCGATCGGTCGTTTCGGCCCGCAGGACGGTCCGTGGAAGCAACGCGGCCATCGCGGCGAAGGGCACGGCGGCGCCGGCGTTGGTCGCGGTGACGCGCTCGACGGCGTGTCCCTGCGCGCGCAACACCTGCATGCACTCCGTGGCCAGCCTGGTCTTGCCCACCCCGGCGGGTCCTGAGACGATCACCCCTCGACACGTCGGAGCGACGATCATCTCGTGAAGCCGGGCGAGCTCGGACTCTCGGCCGATGAACGGCCACTCGCCCAACGTCACTGGCGTGTGCGCGCCGGGCGCACGCCCGTAAGGGAGCCGTGTATTCACTGCCGCTTCGATCCTGTCGCCAGCCCAGGGACGTGTGGGCAACGAACGGACGCTTGTTTTGGATGTTGCGCTTGGATGTTAGGCGGATCACAAACGGACGTCAACGCCGCGAACCACGCACGACCTGGCCCGCGCGGGCGCCTACGGCTTCGGCCCGGCCCGGCCTCGGATCCCCATCGCCAATGGGTGCGGGAGTTCCCGTCCGGGATCTCCCGCACGACAAGGGCACCAGCACGGCCGCGATCACGTACCGCCCGGCCGGGCGCGGCCGACGAGGTCGTCGGCGTCCTAGCCCTCCTCGGTCTGGTCGAGGGTCTGGTCGAGGGTCTGGTCGAGCAGGCTGTGCGCCTCCGCCTGGCCGCCAGCCGCCGCGATCGCGGCGACGGTCTCGTCGTGCCCCCGGCAGGATGCGGGGTGCTCCGCTCCCGACCTGGCAGGTGGGCATGAGCGGAGGCGCCGGCGCGTTGACAGGCGCCGAGTCCGGCTCTAGCTTAACAAACATCTGTTTTTTACGCTAGGTCGCCATGTGGACGGCCGTCATCCGGAGGGCAGCATGGGCAGGCTCCAGGGCAGGGTCGCCGTCATCACCGGGGCAGGTCGGGGTCAGGGACGCGCACACGCCGTCCGCCTGGCCGAGGAAGGCGCGGACATCCTCGCCATCGACATCTGCGAGCAGATCGCGAGCGTCCCGTACGAGCTGGCCTCCGAGCAGGATCTCGCCCATACCGCGCGCCTGGTCGAGAAGCTGGGTCAGCGCGTCGTCACGCGGAAAGCCGATGTCCGTGACCGGCTCACCCTGGAAGCCGCGGTCCGCTCAGGCGTCGCCGAACTGGGAAGGCTGGACATCGTCGTCGCGAATGCCGGCATCTGGTCCAACGCGCCCTTCGTCGATATGACCGACGAGGCGTACAACGACATGATTGACGTCCAGATGCATGGTCCGTACAACCTCTGCAAGGCCGCGGTCCCGTATCTCGTCGAGCAGGGGACGGGCGGATCGATCATCATCATCAGCTCCACGGCGGGCATGCGAGGGTTCCCGGGGCAGGTGCACTACAACATGGCCAAGCACGCGGTGGTCGGCCTGATGCGCACCCTGGCCAACGAGCTCGCGCCCCACCGCATCAGGGCCAACACCATCCACCCCAGTTCGGTGAACACCACGATGATCCAGAACGAGGCGATCTGGAGCGTCTTCGCGCCCGGGGTGGAGAATCCGACCGTCGCCGACTTCGGCGACGCGTTCACCGCGATGAACCTGCTGCCGATCCCGTGGATGGAGCCGGAGGACATCTCCGACGCGGTGGCCTGGCTCGCGTCGGACGAATCTCGCTACGTCACCGGTGTGACGCTGCCCGTGGACGCCGGGTACCTGGCCAAGTTCAACTGAGGTCTCCCGCATCACCCGGCTGATCGGGTTCTGAGGAGCCGAACCACCACCGCCGTGCCGTGCATCGGCCGGCGGACGACGAGACTGGAGAGTCGCCATGGCCTCGATCGCGCCTACGCTGGACAAATACGAGAACAAATACGAGAACATCGCGTTGTCACGCACCGACGACGGCGTGCTCACGGTGACCTTACATACCGAGGGCAAGAGCCTCATCTGGACCGCCCAGTCCCACGACGAACTGGCCTACTGCTTCACCGACATCGCCTGCGATCCGGCCAATGCGGTCGTGGTGCTCACCGGGGCCGGCGAGGCGTTCTGCGACCAGATCGACTTCTCGAGCTTCAACCTGGGCACGGCGGGTGACTGGCGGCACATCATCTTCGAGGGGCAGCGGATGATCAACAATCTGCTCTCGATCGAGGCTCCAGTGGTCGCGGCCATCAACGGACCGGCGACGATCCACCCCGAGCTCGCCGTGTTGTCGGACATCACGGTCGCCGCCGAGACGACGGTCTTCCAGGACGCCCCGCACTTCCCGTCCGGCATCGTCCCGGGCGACGGCGCCCACCTGACCTGGACCCACGTGCTCGGACCGCAGCGCGGCCGGTACTTCCTGTTGACCGGGCAGGAACTCAGCGCTCGACAGGCCCTGGAATACGCGGTGGTCAACGAGGTCGTTCCGCTGGATCAGGTGTTGCCTCGTGCCCAGGAGCTCGCCGCGACGATCGCCGCGAAACCGGCGATGGCGCGCCGCTACTCCCGGGTACTACTGACCCGCGAGATCAAGCGGCTGCTGCACGACCAGCTCGCCCTGGGACTCACCCATGAAGCCCTCGCCGTGCTGGACCTCTGACACGGGAACCGCGCCTTTTCCTGGAAAAGGCTCATTGTTTGGTCCGGACTGGCAGCGGCGGGAGACTGAAACGATGGCGTCCAGCGCGGACGAGGTGGCTTTTGAGGACTATTACGTCGGGCAGGAGATACGGACCGCCGGCCGGACGATCGAGATGTCGGATATTCTCGCCTTCGCGGGGCTGACAGGCGATCACTATCCTCTGCACACCGACGAGGAGTTCGCGGCGACGACGCCATTCGGTACTCGCGTCGCGCACGGGCCGCTCACCTACGCGATGGCGGTCGGCCTGATCGCGCTGTCCAACTTCTATGGTCACGCGGTGCTGGCCATGCGCGAGTGCCAGGAGTTGCGAGCGCGCCGCCCGGTGTTTCCGGGGGACACGATCCACGTCGAGGCGACCGTGACCGGGCACGAGCCGTCATCCCGCCCGGAGGCGGGGATCATGACGGTCCACTACAGCGTGGTCAACCAGAAGGCCGAACAGGTGATGACCTTCCGCATGGTCGTGCTGGTACGTCGCCGGCTTCCGGTGACCGACGATGCCCGGCCCGCCACGGCCGAGGCGCAGGCAGCCACACAGGCAGGAGAAAGCGCATGACCCAGCCAGATCGCGGCGCGCCGGAAGAGGCCGTCTTCGTCGGCATTGGCGAGCTAGAGTCCGGCCGGTTCCCGGACCGCCCGTTCATGCAGGCCCTGGTCGATGTCTCGATCAGCGCGATCGAGGACGCCGAACTGGCGGTCGAGGACATCGACGCGGTCGTGTTGATCCCGTGTCTGCACTCCGCCGACGACCAGGCCGACCTGATCTTCTCCCGCGTCGTCGAGGAGCTGGGTCTGCACGGCAGGGCGAAGCTCAGCGCCATGATCCACTCCGGGGGCTCGACAAGTGACAACGCGACGCGAACGGCGGCGGGCCTGATCCATTCCGGCGAGGCGCGCAATGTGCTCGTTGCCCAGGCTGACAAGTGGGGCTCGGCGCCGGTCGCGGAGATGGTGGACATGCTCAGCGGGTACGGCATCCCGCGGGAGTGGGAGCGTCCGACCGGTTTGACGTTCAACGCCATCGGGGCGCTGATCACTCAGCGCTACATGGCCGACAGCGGCTCAACCGCGGCGGAGATGGCTTCGGTGTGCGTCGCGCTGCGGGACTGGGCGCGGCTCAACCCGCGGGCGATGTACCGGAACAAGGCGCTCACCGTGGACCAGATCCTCGACTCGAAGATGGTGACCGACCCGCTGCACGCCTACGAGTGCCCCATGCTCTCCGACGGCGCCAGCGCGTTCGTCATGACCAGCACCGAGGCGGCGCGCCGGGCCGGCCGGGCGGATTTCGTGCGCATCGCGGGCTCGGGCGGGTGCGTGTCGCACTACAGCATCGGCCAGGACCCCGACCTCGGCGTACTCGGCTGGCCACCGGCGGCGGAGGCGGCCTACGCGCAGGCTGGCTGGGGCGCCGCCGACGCCGACCTGGCCAACGTCTACGACTCCTACGCCGCGGTGCTGGCCATCGCCCTGGAAGGGCTGGGTATCGCCCCCAAAGGCGAGGCCGCGCGGCTGTTCGCCAAGGGCACCTACTCCCCCGGGGGCACCCTGCCGGTCAACACCAACGGCGGGCTGCTCTCGGCCGGGCACACCGGCGTCGGCGGCGGGACGGCCCTGCTCGTCGAGGCGGTACGCCAGCTGCTGCACCGGGCCGAGCCGAACCGGCAGATCCCGGGCGCGTCCCGAGCGATCATCGGCGGGACCGGCGGGAGCTACATGGACAGTCAGGTCATGCTCCTGGAGAGGGCGAGCTGATGAGCAACGAACGCGACATCGTCACGCCGTACCACGAGGCTCTCGAACGGGGGGAGCTGCTGATCCAGAAGTGCGGTGCCTGCGGACGGCACATCATGTACCCCAAGCACCGGTGCCCGTTCTGCCAGAGCGCGGAGCTGGGTTGGGAGCAGGCTTCGGGCGACGGTGTGCTGCACAGCATCGCGATCCAACGGGCCGGCGCGCCGAGCGGATTCGAGGCGGATCTCCCCTACGCGGTCGGCGTCGTGAAGCTCTCGGAAGGCGTACAGCTGCTCGCCCGGTTGCGACCCGATCCCGACGGGGAGTGGAGCGGTTACACCTGCGACGGCGCGGTGCGCTTCTCGCCCACGCCGCACCGTCCGCCGGTCAAGGGTCCGGCGGCCTGGTTCGAACGAGTGCCCTCGTGACCGCGGCGCCGGGCGACCTGAACGCGGCGCTGCTGCTGACCCAGGCGGCGCGCCTGCACCCGGACCGGCCGGCCGTGGTGAGCGGCGAGCTCACGCGGACGTACCGCGACCTCGCCGCCCGGGCGCTGGCGTTCGGGGGAGAGCTGCGCGCGCGCGGCCTCTCGCGCGGTGATCGCGTCGCGTTCGCCCTGCACAACCGCGCGGAAATCCTCGAGATCATATTCGGTTGTTTCGCGGCCGGGCTGGTGGTGGTGCCGATCAACGCACGCCTGCATCCGAAGGAGATGGCCTATATCGCCACGGACTCCGGGTCCCGGGTGCTCATCCACGGTCCGGAGTTCACCGACGCGTTGACCGCGCTGGCCGCCGAGTTTCCCACCGTCGAGCTGCGCGTCGAGGTCGGCGACCAGGAGTACGACGGGCTCGTCGGGTCCGACCGCGCGCTCGACGCTCCGGTCGAGGTCGGCGCCCTCGATCCGAGCTGGCTCTTCTACACCTCGGGTACCACCGGCAATCCCAAGGGCGCGATCTGGACGCACCGCACGATCCGCGTCATCACGATGAACTACCTGGCCGACGTCTACAACATCCAGCACACCGACGTTGTGCTGCATGTCGCGCCGATGTCCCACGGCTCGGGAATCGTCGCGCTGCCGGCCGTCGCGCGCGGCGCGGCCAACCACGTGCTGGGCACTGGCAGCTTCGACCCCGACCGGATGCTGCGCTACGTCCAGGATGAAATGGTCTCGCACATCGCGTTCCTCGCCCCGACCCAGATCGTGCGCACGGTCGAGGACGTCGACGTGAGCTCCTACGACCTGACCAGCCTGAAAGCGATCTGCTACGGCGGCGCCCCGATCTACGTCGAGAACCTCAGGGCGGCGATCAAGGCCTTCGGGCCGGTGTTCGTTCAGATCTACGGTCAGGGCGAGGCGCCGATCACCGCCACCGCCCTGCCGGCGATCCTCCATCAGCGGTTCCTCGACTCGGGAGATCCGCGCCTCGGCTCGGCGGGGTTCACCCGGACCGACGTCTGCGTACGGGTCGTCGACGCCGACGACAACCCGGTGCCGGACGGAGAGTCGGGGGAAATCTGCATCCGCGGCGACATCGTCATGGCTGGCTACTGGCGCAACCCCGAGGCCACGGCGGCGGCACTGCGAGGCGGGTGGCTGCACACCGGTGACGTCGGATCGTTCGACGCGCATGGTTACCTCTACCTGCTCGACCGGGTGAAGGACATGATCGTCAGCGGTGGGAACAACGTGTACCCGCGGGAGGTCGAAGAGGTGCTCATCACCCACCCGCAGGTGTCCCAGGTGGTCGTTGTCGGCATCCCGGACCCCTACTGGGGCGAGGCGGTGCACGCCGTCGTCGTGCCGGAGGACGAGGCGCGGGTCACGGCCGCGGATCTGATCGCCTTCACCGGTGAGCACCTCGCCGGCTACAAGAAACCCAAGTCGGTCGACCTGGTGGCCGAGCTGCCCACCAGCGGCTACGGGAAGGTGCTGCGCCGGGAGATCCGGGACCGCTACTGGCGGGGGCGCACCCGGAAGGTGGGTGGGGGGTGAGCGAGCGCACGGAGCTCTCGACCCTTTTCCACGAGCCCGCCGGCGACGGTGTCGTCCTGGTGACGCTCAACCGGCCCGACCACGGCAACAGCGTGGTGCCGGAGCTGGCCGAGGACCTGACGCGGACCTGGACGGACTTCGAAGCGGACACGTCGGTCCGGGCACTGGTTCTCACCGGCGCCGGCAAGCAGTTCTCCGCCGGCGCGGACGTCAGGGCGATGCGCGACTACCTCGAGCACGAACACGCGCGCACCGGCGAGCCCTACAACGCGCGGGTGCTCTTCCCGGTCACGCAGCGCATCCAGAACGGGCGGCTGCCGGTCATCGCCGCAATCAACGGGGCCGCGACCGCCGGCGGGCTCGACCTCGCGTTGGCCTGCGACATCCGCATCGCCTCCGAACGGGCCAGGCTCGGCGAGACCTACATCAACATGGCGCTGCCGCTGGGCAACGGCGGTAGCTGGTTCCTGCCGAAGCTGATCGGGTCGGGTATGGCCGCCGAGCTGGCGCTCACCGGCGACGTGATCGACGCGGGGCGGGCGCTGGAGATCGGCCTGGTGAACCGGGTCGTCGCACCCGACGAGCTGATCCCGGCGGCCCTCGAGCTCGCCACCCGGATCGCCGCCAAACCCCGCCGCGCCGTCGAGGCCACCAGGCAGGCGCTGCGCTCCGGATGGCTGCTGGACCTTCAGGCCGCGATGAACGCCAACTACTGGGCGGTCTCCGATGCCTATCACTCGGCGGATCTTCGGGAGGGTGTCGCGGCCTTCCTCGAACGTCGGGCTCCGAAGTTCAATCAGGACGGCTGAGCAGCCCGACGGTGGCCGGGTCGACGCCGGTGGCGGTCAGGATCTCGCGGGTGTGCTCGCCCAGCCGCGGCGGGCGCCGCAACTCGCACGTCCCGTCGTCGAGCGGAGTACGCAGGTAAGCCGGGTGCTCGTCGTCGGCGGCGACGAGCAGCCCGCGCTCGGCCACGACCGGATCGGCCAGCGCCGCCGCCAGCGAGTTGACCGGCATGACCGGCACGCCCGCGGCGCCGATCAGCTCGCACCAGTACTCAGCCGGCCGGGTGGCCAGGACCGTGCCGACACGCAGCGTGAGCTCGTCGCGATGGACGGTGCGGTCGTCCGCGGTGGCGTACCTGGGGTCGGTGGCCAGCTCGTCGAGGCCCAGGACGGCGCACAGCCGCCGGAAGTGCCGGTCGGTGACCGCCGCGATCATGATCTCGCCGGTCCGGGTCGGCCAGCTGTCATACGGTGCGGCGCTCGGGGCGGCGGCGCCCAGACGCGGTGGGGTCACTCCGGCGTTGAGCAGGCCGGAGATCTGGTGCGAGAGCAGCGCCAAGCCGCTGTCGACCAGGGCCGGTTCGACGAGCTGCGCACCGGCGACCCGGGGGCGGCGAGCCAGGGCCGCCTGGATGGCGAGCACCGCCCACATGCCGGTGGTGACGTCGATCACCGAGGCGGCCGCGCGCACCGGCCGCCCGCCCGGCTCGCCGGTGAGGTCCATCATTCCGGTGAACGCCTGCACGAGAGCGTCGTACCCGATCTTCGTCCGCCCGAGTTCCCCGGTACCGAAGGCGCTGATCGCGCAATACACGACAGACGGGCTGACCGCCGCGAACTCGGCCAGCCCGAGGCCCAGCTTGTCCGCGACGCCGGGACGGAACGAACTCACCACGACATCCACCCCCGCGGCCACCCGAAGCAGTATCGCCACCTGCTCGCGGACGGTCAGATCGAGCGCCAGGGACCGCTTGTTGCGGTTGAAGGCGGTGAAGACGGTCGAGTCCCCGGACGGGGACCGTGGCGGCAACGACCGGGTCGCGTCCCCCACCCCGGAGCGCTCCACCTTGATCACGTCGGCGCCCAGGTCGGCCAGCGTCATGCAGGCGAACGGCCCAGCGATGTTCTCGCTGAGATCGAGCACTCGCAGCCCGTCGTAGGTCCTGTCCATCCGCACGATTTACCCCTAAACAATCGCTTGTTTGTCGGCTACGATAGACCCTGATCCGCAGCCGCACACGTCGAAGGAGCCGGAGCGATGGACTTCCGATTCACGGAGGAGCAGGATCTCTGGCGCAAGACCGTCCACGACTTCATGGACAAGGAGGTCGGGCGCGAGTACACCCGCGAGCACGACCTCAGCCGGACCTTCCCCGACGAGGCCTACAAGAAGCTCGCGGATCGCGGCTGGCTCGGGTTGCTCGTCCCCGAGGAGTACGGCGGCCTGGCCGCCGATCCGATCATGTACGCCATCTTCTGCGAAGCCATCGCCAAGTTCAGCCTGGACTTCGCCGCCGCGATAATGACCTCGATGTTCACCGCCACCAACATCTCCTATCACGGCACGCCGGAGCAGAAGGAGAAGTATCTGCCCGCCTTCCTCTCCGGTGACGTCAAGTTCAGCGTCTCCATCTCCGAGCCGGGAGCCGGTTCGGACGCCGCGGGCATCACCACCAAGGCCGTACTCGACGGCGACGAGTGGGTACTCAACGGCAACAAGGTCTTCTGCTCGGGAGCGCACCTGCCCGGCACCGTGATCACGGTGCTCGCGCGGACCAGCCCGGACCGGCACCGCGGTATGAGCCTGATCCTCGTCCCCAACACCGCGCCGGGCCTGGACATCCGCAAACTCAACACCATCGTGCGGCGCAGCCTTGGCACCACCGAAATCTTCCTGACCGACGCGCGAGTGCCGAAGGACAACATTCTCGGAGAACCCGGGGCGGGCTGGCAGTACATCAATGAGCACCTGGAGTACGAACGGCTCAGCCTCGCGGCCACCTACGTCGGCAACGCCCGCACGGCCCTCGACGACACGATCCGCTATACCAAGCAGCGGACCCAGTTCGGCCGACCGCTGTCCAGCTTCCAGGTGCTCAAGCACCGGATGGCCGAGAACGAGTGCGAGGTGGAGGCCGCGCGGCTGCTCGTCTACTCGGCGGCGAGCAAGATGGCACGCGGCGAGCGGGCGGCCAAGGAGGTCTCGATGGCGAAGGTGTTCGCCGCCGACGTCGCCTTCAAGACCTCCTTCAACGGGATGCAGGCCCTCGGTGGGTACGCCCAGCTGCCCGAATACGACATGGAACGCTACTTCCGCGAGGCCAAGCACGCCATGGTCGGCGGCGGTACGAGCGAGATCCAGCGCGGCATCATCGCCAAGGAGATGGGCCTGTAGCCAATCACCGAGGGCAGCGCGCGCGGAGTGGGTGCGAAGAAGGGAAGCTTCAATGACGGACCTCGACACCGCGATCGGGCAACTGCTCGACCGACAGGCCATTCACGACTGCCTCATGAACTACTCCCGCGGGGTGGACCGCCTCGACCGCGAGCTCCTGCTGTCCGTCTACCACGAGGACGCCATCGACGACCACGGCATGTTCGTCGGCACCCGTGAGGAGTTTGTCGACTGGGTGTTCGCGATGCACTCCGGGACACACCTGATGCACCAGCACGCGCTCTTCAACCACAGCTGTGACCTCGACGGCGATACCGCCCACTGCGAGACCTACTACATGTTCGCGGCCATGAACCGCGTCGGTGAACCGTTCGTGATGAGCGGTGGCCGATACATCGACCGCTTCGAGAAACGCAATGGCAGGTGGGCCATCGCCGCCCGGATCTGCGTACGCGACTGGGCGCCGCTGGATACCCGGCCCGACGTCGGCGACCCGAGCACGCTGACCGCTATTCGCGACGCGCTCCCCCCGGCCGTACGGGAATTCATGGCCGGCCAGTGGCCGACCGCGCGCGACCGCACGGACCCGTCCTACGCGCGACCGCTCACCATCGACCGCGAACGCGTCCGCGCGGGTATGCAGTTACGGTAGCGCGCCGATGATCTTCAGGGCCGACTCCGAGGAGGACGACGCTCGCTCACGCCATTCGATCAGCACGGCGCCTACGTGGCCGCGCCGATCTGCGCCGATGGCAACGTCGTCGGTTTCGTCCACGCGAGCTGTCTCGGCGTCCCCCGCGAGCTGACCGAGCCGAGGCTGTCTCGCGTTATCTGGCAATGCGCATCCGGGGCGAGCTCTGATGCCCGGCTTAGTCGACGCGCTTGGCGACTTCCTCGTGAAAGGCGGTCAGCCGTGTCTCGGCGCTGTTGAAGATGTTGCGGGTGTAGCCGCGAGAACGCACGACCGTGTCGATGGAGTTGATCACTTCGACGTCTTCGGCGAGCACATCCATAAAGGAGGACCAGTTTCGCTCGGCGGCCCGTTCCCACTTCGCGTCGGTCATCCCGGCCGGGGTCGAGCCGACCAGCTGGTACACCTCGAGAGCGCTGGTGTTGACGTCAACCGGCCAGGCCGTCCACATCTGCAGATGGTTCGGGAAACAGCTGAAGATCGTGCTGGGGAACGCCAGGTAGTGACAGATGTTGCCCTGGCGGTGATCGACGTCGTCCCCGGTCGGCAAGCCCTTTACCGGCAGTGTCATCCAGGAGTGAGGCGGGATGACGTACAGGTGGGCCCGGCGCCACTGGACGAACGCGGACAACGTCTCTCTGTGCGTGAACGGCACGTGCCACGTCTCGTTGAAGGCGTCCACTACCAGTTTCCAGTTCGCCTTCAGCGTGGCCGAGTGGCGGTGGCTGAGCGTGTAGGCGTCCAGGCCATAGCCACCAAGCTCGGTGGCGAGCTCGCCGAGATAGTCGGCGAGAGTGGGCGCACTGTCGTCGAAGCAGAGCCAGACCAGGCCGCCCCACTGTTCGGCGCGCACGGCGGGTGCGCGCAGGTCCTTGATCTCCTCGGGATCAAAGGTGGCGCGCAGGGGCACACTCTCCACGCGCCCGTCGAGCTCGTAGACAAAACCGTGCCACGGGCACTTGACGCGCCCGATGCGGCACGGCCCGGACTCAGCCACCAGCCGCGCGCCGCGGTGCTGGCAGACGTTGTGCCATGCGACGATGCGGTCGTCGTCGGTACGCGCGATCACGATCGACTGGTCGAGCTGATCCCACACCACGATGTCGCGAGGGTTCGGCAGATCGTCCACCGGGCAGGCCGGCAGCCAGGTTCGGAAGAAGATCTCGCGAAGTTCCCGCTCGTAGCGGTCCGGGTCGGTGTAGACGCTCGCCTCGAGTCGGCTTGGTGGATACGGGTACTGGGGCGAGTCCGCGCGCAGCCGGGGCGGCACCTGGTTCGAATCGAGTTCGGTCATAGCAACGTTTCCTGTCGATGTGCGGCCCGGGAGGCCAGGACCGCCTCGGCCCGCTCGGCGAGTCGGAACTTCTGAACCTTGCTGGTCGCGGTCATCGGCAACTCGTCCGCCGTCGTGAACAGGACGTGTGTCGGCACCTTGAAGCGGGCCAGATGAGTGGCGCAGTACGTGATGACCTCGTCGGCACTCACCCGCGCATCCGGTTCGAGGACGATCCAGGCGCAGCCAACCTCGCCCATTCGAGGGTCGCGCACGCCGACGACGTGTGCCTGGGCGATGCCAGGGTATTCGGCGAGCAGAATCTCGATCTCGCGGGGCATGACCATCTCGCCGCCACGGCGGTATGTTTCCTTGAGCCGGCCGGTTAGGGTGAGCGTCCCGTCGTGGCCGAGGACGCCGATGTCCCCACTGCGCAGCCACCCGTCGGCCGTGAATGCCTCAGCGGTCTCTTCCGGCTTGCGATAGTATCCGGCGGTGACCATGGGTCCGCGCACCAGCAGATGACCCTGGGTACCGTGCGGCAACGGTTGTTCGGTGACAGGGTCGACGACCTTGTAAACTGCTAAATGATTACCCAGTCCGGGGTCTCCGGCCACGCCGGCTTCACGATAGGGCCCGTTGGTCAGCAACTGTTCGTCGGGCCCCTCGGGGTAGGTGCAGGTGGTGGCCGCGGTCGTCTCCGACATGCCGTAAGCGGTTATGATCTCCGGCGCTTTGAACACGTCACGGATCTCCGGCCAGATCGTCTCCGGCGACGGGCCGCCCGACGAGAAGACCGTGACCAGACTGCTCAGATCACAGGTCTTCTCCCGCGCCGCCTCGATCAGGGCAAGGGTCATCGTCGGGACGCAGATGATCTCGGTACTGCGATGCCGCTCGATCGCGGCGAGGAACTCCGCGGGCTGGAAATGCGTCAGTGGGACGACCGAGCCGCCGACGAAGGTCGCGGCCAGCAGGCACTCGACATAGCCGAATACGTGATACATCGGGAGCGAGAACTGGAGGCGGCATCCATCCGGGCGCGCGCCGTGATATGCCGACGCATAGGCGGTACGCAGCACCATGTCGTGAGTGAGCATCACGCCCTTGGGGGCGCCGGTCGTACCCGACGTGTAGAGAATGTCAGAGAGATCCTGTGGATCGCCGGGGCTGGTGTCGGCATGCTCCGCGGTGGCCAGCGCCTCGACGTCGGCCAGCGTTCGGACGCCGTCGGTGGATGGCACGTCCGAAAAGGCCCCCTCCATCGGGACCACCACGACCTGACGCAGTCTCGGGGCGATGGCCTCGGGACGCTCCCGGCCCCACTCAGGGGCAAGCTGATCCAGGTCAGCCAGGTAGTCGTGGCCGCGGAAGGAGTCCATGGTGACGAGCGCGACCGCGTCGGACTGGGTGAGCACGTAACCGAGTTCACTGGCGCGGAACAGGAAATTGATGGGAACCGAGGTGGCGCCGATACGCGCTATCGCGTACTTCAGCGCGACGAAGGCCGGCACGTTCGCCAGGACGACGGCGACGTTGTCATCGCGGCGAACACCGAGCGCGCGAAGCCCGGCGGCGATCCGGATCGACCAGTCGCGGACCTCGGCGTAGGAGTAGGTGGCGTCGTCCGTCACGATCAGCGGACGGTCCGCGTAACGCTTGGCGGCGGCATCCAGGGAGTCGCCTAACGTCATCGGCGTCCAGACCGGATACTCTGCCGCCAGTCTGGACCGTCGCCGGCTTGGTGGGTCGGTGCGCACGCGGAGGCCTCCGGGCGATCAGCAACAAACAACCATTTGTTTATAACCCGTGCCATGGCACCCGTCAAGACAGCCGGGCTGGCGTCCGAGCAGGGATCGGACACCAGCCCGCCCTGGCGCCAAGCTCCAGCGGGCCGGCCGTGCGAGTTACGAGGTTGCGCGACGCGCGCGGTCCGGCCGCGCCTCCAGACCCCTGAGCAGCGAATCGGCCAGCCGCTCACCGAGCTCGTCGACGGAGACCGGCCCGTCGGGTGAGAGCCACTCCGGAGTCCAGTTCAGTGCGCCGAGGATGGTGAGCACAGTGATACGCACGTCAAGATCTTCGGCGAAGTCGCCGGCCTCCACGCCGGCTTTCACCGCCTGGGTGAAGAGGTTTTCGTACTGCCGACGGTGTTCACGCACCTGGATCTGATTCGCCTCGCTGAGGTAGCGCCACTGATGGAACACGACCAGCGTCCGTTGCGGGTTTGCGGCGGCCACCGACACGTGGGCTCGGACCATGGCGCGAATTTTCTCGCTCGGCGCCGTCGCCGAGGCTTCGGCCCGCCGAACGCGATCGAGGAACTCGAGGATACCGCCGTCGATGATCTCCAGCAACATCGACTCCTTGCCGTCGATGTGCACATAAAGGCTGCCGGCGAGAATGCCGACTCTACCGGCGATGTCGCGCATCGACGTTGCCGGGTAGCTTCGCTCACCGAATAGCTCGGTGGCGACCCGGAGGATCGTCTCGCGGGGCCGCTCCACCGGTGCCGGTGCTTCGCCGCTAGCCATTGCTGTCTCCACGTTTGCACTCGCCCGGCGTTACCGGAACGCAGGTTCTTTGCGGCAGCCGCCGCGGTAGACGAGGCGGCGCCGCCACGGCCCTACTCGCAGACGGTCCACTCGCAGGCACTCCCCGTGGCTCACCCACACTATCTGGTCCGGTTACCGGCCCGCGTCATGGCGCTCAGGTGACGGACGAGACAGGATGGTGACGGCGGCGACGGCTTCGTCGCCGTGATCGAGGATCCCGCCGCTGTTCTGCGCGAGGGCGGTGCGGGCACCAGGAACCTGCCGAGCGCCGCCGCGGCCGCGCAGCTGATCAGCCAGTTCGACCAGCTGGGCGCAACCCGTCGCGCCCAGCGGATGGCCGCGCGAGAGCAGACCCCCACTGACGTTGACCGGCGTCGCCCCCCCGAGTTCGGTGGCCCCGCTACGCAGGAGCTTCGCGGCGTCACCAGGGTTGGCCAACCCGATGTCCTCGTACAGCCAGAGTTCCGCGGCGGCACAGGCATCGTGGACCTCGGCGACGTCTATGTCCTCGGGATCGACACCCGCCTGCTCGAAGGCCAGGCGCGCCGCCCGGGCGACCGGGTTGGCAGCATGCGCATCCGATCCGTTTGACGTCAAAGCGAAACCGCTCACGATCACATACGGTCGCCCGGACCGGCGGGCGTAGGCGGCCGAGGTGACCACCACGGCCGCGGCGCCGTCTCCCACCGGAGCGCACATGAGCATCCGAAGCGGGTCGGAGATCATCCGACTGCCCAGAACGGTCTCGAGGTCGACCGGATCCCGGAACTGAGCGACCGGATTGAGGGAGGCGTGCCGGCGGTTCTTCACGGACACCCGCGCAAGATCTTCCACCGTGGCGTCGGCCGCCCGCATGAACTCACGTGCCTTGCTCGCGTACAGATCCATCAGAGGCGAGTGCGAGCCCGCGGGCGCGGTGGTTGCTGCCACGCCGGCGGTTGCCACGCCGGCGGTTGCCTCGGCGCCGGCGCCGAGGCGGGCCTTGAGCCTGGGGTGATCGCCAAGGTCGACCGCTGTGGCCAGTGCGGAGAAGCTGCGCTGCTTGTCCTGGTGGGTCAACCGCTCGGCGCCGACGACCAGGACTACCTCCGCGGCCCCCGAGCCGACGGCCATGCAGGCCAGCTGAAAGGCGCTCGACGACGACGCGCACGCGTTCTCTATGTTGATCATCGCCACGCCGTGCAGGCCCGTGTACCGGAGCGCGACCTCGCCACGGATCATCTCCTGCCCGTGCAGCACGCCCTCGACAGCGTTGCCGAACAGCACCATCCCCACGTCGGCGGGCGCGACCCCGGCGTCGTCGAGCGCCTGAGCCACCGCCTGCTCGCTCATCGAGCGAAGATCACGTCCCGGCAGCTGACCGAAGCGCGTGATTCCCGTCCCGAGCAGGGCTACATCCCGTGATCCGGCCGCCATACCGACACCGCCAAGTCTTCGTGAAACAAGCGTCTGTTTGCAGAGTACGGTTCACTCGTCGCCGCCGCCAACCGCCCGCGGGGCGGCCGGCGATCTGGGGCGTGAGGCGCGTCACTGGCCGTGGTCGTCAGATCGTCGCGGGTACCACCTGGGCGCGGGCGAGACGGCCAGCCACCCGGCGGATCGACCAGCGGCGCCGGTCTGGCGCGTTGACCCCGGCCGAGGCCGGTGGCATACTCCAAAAACAAATGATTGTTTTGAGCCTCGCGTCCGGAGCCTCGCGTCTGGAGCCTCCGCGCCTGGGGACTTCGTGCTGGAGGCTTCGTGCTTGGCGACATCGCGGTGGTGGACGCGGTTGTGCACCCTTACAACCTGTCCGCCGAGAACCAGAACCCTCACGCCCAGCCGCAGCTCGACTCGGTGTATGAGGCGCACCTGCTGGCCACCGACGAGGAGCACGCGAGCTACCGGCTACGGCGTGAGGAGTTCTTCACCGACTTCAGCTTCGAGGCGATGGCGGCCGCTCTCTTCCTCGAGGCCCAGACCGATTTCGCGTTCATCCACGCCCTGCCCAACCTCGGCTTCGCCCTCGACCACGTCACGGCGCCGACGCGCGCGGCCGCCTTCCGCGACGCCCATCCGGGCCGCTTCGCCGTCTACGCGACCGTCGACACCCGAAACACCGACGAGGCGATCGAACAGCTGCGCCGGCAGGTCGAACAGCTTGGAGTCGACGGGCTGAAGCTTTACCCGGCCTTTTTCTACGACGGCATCGGGGAGGGCTGGCGGCTGGACAGCCACGACTTCGCCGTGCCGCTGCTCACGGCCGCCAGGGACCTCGGGATCCGCAATGTCGCGGTCCACAAGGCGCTCTGGCTGCCACCGGCGCCCAAGGACTGCTTCCGGGTCGACGATGTAGATCCCGTCCTGGGCATGTTCCCGGACCTGAACTTCACGATCGTGCATGCCGGCATGGCCTTCCGCGAGCAGACCGTCGCGCTACTCGCGAACCACGCCAATCTCTACGCCACACTTGAGTCACTGTTCGCCTATGTGCTGGTGCGACCGCGCCTTTTCGCGGAGGTGCTGGGAGCGATGATCGCGGCCGCCGGCTCTGAGCGGCTCATGTACGGCAGCGGCGTCAATCTCATGCACCCCCGACCGCTCATCGAGAAATTCGGCTCATTCCAGCTACCGGCCGACCTGATGGCGGAACGGGGATTCGCCGCGCTTACCCCGACCGATCGGCGCAACATCATGGGCCTGAATGTACTGCGCATGCACGGGCTGGACCTCCAGGCCGTGCTCGCCGGGACACGGGGGGACGAGTTCGACCGACGCCGCGCGGAGGGCCTCGCGGCCCCGTGGTCGGCGCTGCGGGACACGGCGGGGGCGGTCGCGTGACGCCGGTCAGCGCGGAACAGGTGTTTGAACGGCTACGCGAGGTGCCTGAGCCGTGCAGCATCGCGATGGCCGCACCCCAGAGCATCGTCGATATGGGCCTGGTCGAATCGATCAGCGTGGACGGTCCGACGGTGCGGGTCTGCCTGGTGCTCACCGACCCCTCGTGCGTGCACTTCATTTCGATGCGCCGCTACATCGGTGATGTCCTCGCGCGGCTCGACGGAGTCCGGGACGTCGTCGTCACCATGTCCACCACCCGACTGTGGACTCCGGACCGGATGAATCCGCGGACGACGCCGACCGCGCCCGCCGACCTCGGCATAGCGGCCAGGCCGGCATAATCCTCGAGGCTGTCGTCGTCGGACAGCCCGCACACGAAGAAGAAGGCAAAGGCGCGGTCGTCGCGGGCGTCGGCCTGCCGCCGGAGTGCCCGGCGGCCGAGCTGCCGCCGATGATCGCCACCGACGAGACCTCGGAATGGCTGGTGATCACCGGGCCGCGACGGCTGGTGTTCCCCACCCACACCGACGCGGCGGCGTCCTATTTCGCCCAGGTCGGCGGTCAGGCGGCGGCGGCGGTCCCGTCCCGCCTGACCGGCGGGGCGAGGTCACGGTTTCCGGGCGACGCCGGCCAGCAGCCAGTCGGTGCGGGGGCTGTCGTCGTCGCCCGGACGCCACTGCCAGGGCCGCACAACTCCCGGCTCGACGAGTTCCAGGCCGATGAACAGACCCTCGATGGCCACCCGTGAGCGGAAAACCATCGGCGAGGTGGCGTTCGCGTACGCGGCTTCGGTACGGGCGACGCCTTCGGCCGGCGGCCCGTCCGTCGTGAGATGACTCAGGGCAAGGTATGAGCCGGACGGCAGGCCGTCGAGGAATTCCGCGATCAGAGCCTCCGGATTCTCCTCATCGGAGATAAAGTGGAAAAGCGCGATCACGAGCAGCGCGACCGGGCGGGAGAAGTCGATCAGTTCCATTGTCTCGCGAAGCGAGAGAACCTCCGCAGGCCGGCGGGCGTCCGCGGTGACGACCGTCGTCGACTTGTTGGTCTCGAGCAGAGCGCGGCCATGGGCGAGAACGATCGGGTCGTTGTCAACATAAACGACCCGCGCGTCCGGGTTCACCGACTGCGCGATCTCGTGCACGTTCCCCTGGGTCGGCAGGCCGGCCCCGATGTCGAGAAACTGGTCGATGCCCGCCTCGGCGGCCAGCCAGCGCGTCGCCCGCTGCTGGAAGCGCCGGTTCTCCCAGACGATGTCATAGGTCATGGTCCGGCCCAGCGCGGCGTCGACCTTCCGCGCTGCCTCGCGGTCGACCTCGAAGTTGTCCTTCCCGCCGAGGAAGTAGTCGTACATCCGCGCTGGCGTCGGCTTGTCGCTGTTCAGGTCAATCCGCGGCGCCATAGGTCCTCCGACACGATGAGAAACGAGTTCACGGTGGGAAGCGTCCCGCCATTCACAGCGCGGGAGACCGGCCGGCGGTTGGTCACCCGTCCGGGCTGGCCGTCCAGCCGTCATGTTATCGGCCCACGGGACGGCGTACGGGCACAGTGGAGAAACACCCGCGCTCCAGCGGCACAACGCGCCTCGCCGGCCGGATCGTCAGATGTGACTGTTCTGACATCGCAACCGCCGCCATCGGACATGCCGCCACGCGGCGAGCCGTCCGCGAACCGGCGGCGGCTATCCGCGCGGTTAACCTCCGCCTGTGCTATCGGGACGCCCGACCGGGGCAACGGCGCTGGTCAAAGGTGCGCGACCGGCGGTCGTCGCCGGTCGCGGCGCCGCATTCGGGTCAGCGTGATCGTTCACGACCGGCACATTCGCGCGCCGGTCCTGAGCCGTTCGCCCGGCGGCGCCGGGAAATAGTCCGGCGGTAATCCCTTAGTAGTGCCTTGCCAGGATGAGCCATTCGGGGCGACGATGGGCGTTGCGGGTCGTGATCGCGTCACCACACCAGGGAGGGGTGGGCGCGTCGGAGCCGCTGAGATGTCGGGGGCCGGGCCGCACGGGGAGATCATGCGAGGCAGACACTCGACGGCGAAGCACACGCCCGACCAGACGCGGCCAAGCCGGTGGCCGCGTGTGCGCGGCTACCGGGCCGGGATCACCGCGACTGGGGCGCTGACGGTCGCGGTGGCGCTCAGCGTGCTCGGCGTCCACGCCGCGAGCGCGGACGGCGGACCGGCGACCGCGGCCGCCGCCACCACGGCGACCAGCCCCGCCTCCACCGCCGAAACCTCGGCGGGCGAGGGCGAGGGCGCGGGCGCGACGTCGTCGGCCACCGCACCCTCGGGCGACCCGTCCGCGTCCCCGCCGGACGGGGCGCCGACGACCGGCGCCGCCGCCAGCCCGTCGCCCGGGCAGACCCTCGAACTCGTCCCGATCCCCCTCCAGCCCCTCACGCCGCGCGCGACCCCCGCCGCCGGCGCGCCGACCGGCGGCACCGGCCCAGCCCCGGCCGACACACCAGCCAGCCCGTCGCCCAGGCAGACCCTCGAGCTGGTCCCCATCCCCGTGGAGACCCTCACGCCGGGGACGGCCCACCCGAGTCCGTCGCCCACGGGCTGAGCGCGGGTTTCCTTCGGTATCGGTGACTCTCGGTATCGGTGACATCCAGGGGGCGTGGTGGTGGCTGACTGGTCTGTGCTGGGTCTGGACTCCGATCCGGTTCCGGGTGATCCGGGATCGGTCGGCGATCTCGCGGCCCGGCTGGCGGGCCAGGCGGGGCTGGCCGATGCGCACACCGAGCGGTTGCGAGCGATCGCGGCGAACGGCGGCAATCTCCAGATGGTCGGGGACTATGCCCCGCACTATCTGGACGCCCTGCACGATCTGCCCGGTGACCTGGAGAAACTCGCCTCGGCCTACCACGGGTGCGGCGCCGCCCTGCGAACGTATTCCGACCGACTGGCCGCGGCGAAGACCCAGGCCGGACGGGCGCTGCGGGACGGGACCGACGCCGCCGTCCGCTACCAGGCGGCGCTGGGCCAGGTTCACCTGCTCCTGCCCCCGGACCGGGACGCCCGCCTGATCCCCCGGGACGAGCTGTCGGACCACTCGATCGCGCTGGCCACCGCCGGCTGGGAGTTCCCCGACCTCACCGAACAGGTCCGGGCAGCCGCCCGCCGCGGCCAGGCGGCGCAGGCCGACCGGGCCCGGGCGCGGCAGCTCGCGCTGGACGCCGCCAGCCTGCGGGACGAGGCGGCGTCCACCTGCGCGCATCAGATCAACGAGGCTCTGTCCCACAGCGGGATCAAGAACAAGCCCTGGTACGAGAAGGCCTGGCACACCGTCTCCGAACCGTTCCGCTCCTGGCACGCCTTCGTCGGGCTGTGCCGGGACGTCGCCCTCGTCGCCGGCGCGGTCGCGCTGGTCATCTCCGGGCCGGTCGGGGTGGCGCTGGCCGGGATCGCGCTGGTGGCCGGCGCGGCCGCGCTCGGGGACTCGTTGGGCCGTTTCGCGGCCGGCCGAGGCTCGTTCACCTCGGTCGTGTTCGACGCCCTCGGGATGATCCCCGGGGATCGGGAGCTCGCCGCCACCGCCCGGATGAGCCGCGGCCTGCGCCTGCTCAGCGGCGGACTGACCCGCGGCGAAGGCAGCCGGCTGATCTCCGTCGGCCTACGGTCCTTCGGCGGCGCGGCACTGGCCCGGGGCCGCGACATCGTGACCGCCGTCCCGTTCGCGTTACGCCAGGCCCGCGCCGCCCGGGGCACGCTGGACACCTCGGAGGTCTTCACCCAGACCGCGAAATGCCGTTTCCTGGGCCGGGACCCGGTCGAGCTCTCCACCGGCCAGATGATCATGCAGCAGACCGATGTCGAGCTCCCCGGGATCCTGCCCTGGGCGCTGCAGCGCACCTACATGTCGTCCTACCGGGCCGGGCGGGCGTTCGGCCGCTCCTGGAGTTCCACCCTCGACGTACGCCTGGAGATCGATGCCGACGGCGTCTGCTACGCCGCGCCCGACGCCGTCCTGCTGGCCTACCCCCACCCCGAGCCGGGTCAGACAGTGCTGCCCGCACGCGGCCCCCGGCTACCGCTGACCCGCACCGACACCGGCGAGTACGTCATCCTCGACGACGAGGCCGGCCACGCCCTGCATTTCGCCGTCCCCGCCCACGGTCAGCGCAACGTCGGCCTGCCGCTGGCCGGGATCGTCGACCGCAACCACAACCGGGTCACCTTCGACTACACCGCCGACGGGACGATCCGCGCGGTTCGCCATTCCGGCGGCTACACGCTGACGTTCGAGACGTCCGACGGTCTGGTCACCGCCGTCCGTGTCTCCCCCGGCGACGGCGCCCCCGGCCAGGAACTCGTCCGTTACGGCTACGACCGCTCCGGCCGCCTCAGCGACATCACCAACTCCTCCGGCCGCCGGCTGCGCTTCGACTACTCACCCGAGGGCCGGCTGATCCGCTGGACCGATCGCAACGGCACCACCTACGACTACACCTACGATGCCGCCGGCCGCGTCATCGCCACCACCGGCTCGGACGGCGCCCTGAACGGCAGCCTTCACTACGACCAAGCTCGCCGGGTCACCCTCGAGACAAACTCCCTCGGCCACACCATCGAATACCACTACAACACAACGCTGCGACTGGAGCGGCGGATCGACCCGGCCGGCCACACTACAGCCTACGAATGGGACCGCCGCGACCGGAAGCTCGCCGAGACCGATCCGCTGGGCCGGACTGTCCGCTTCACCTACGACGACCGGGGCAACCTCACCGAGCTCGCCTATCCCGACGGAACCCGTGCCACCGCGGAATGGAATGACCAGCGCCGGCCCGTCCGCATGGTCGGCCCCGACGGCGCGGAATGGCGCTACGCCTACGACGACCGAGGCAACCTCACCTCCGCCGTCGACCCCGTTGGCGCCGTCACCACATTCCGCCACGACGACCACGGCGCCGTCGCCGAAATCGTCGACGCCCTCGGCGGCGTCACCCGCATCGAGAACGACTCCGCCGGTCTCCCCACCGCGACGATCGACCCCACCGCGGCCGTCACCGCCTACGAACACGACCTCCTCGGCCGGATCACCACCGTCACCGACCCCCTCGGCGGCGCCACCCGCTTCTCCTGGACAGTCGAAGGCAAACTCGCCTCCCAGGAGCTACCGGACGGCGCGCTCGAGCGCTGGGCCTACGACGGCGAGGGCAACCTCGTCGCGCACGTCGACGCCGCCGGCTTCACCACAGCCACCGAGTTCACTCATTTCGATCTGCCCGCCGCCCGCACCGACCCCGACGGCGCCCGCACTCGTTTCGGCTACGACACCGAACTCCGCCTCACCACGGTCACCAACCCGCAAGGCCTGGTCTGGCGCTACGACTACGACCCCGTTGGGCTACTCGTCAGGGAGACCGACTTCAACGGCCGGGTCATGACCTACGGCTACGATCCCGCCGGCCAGCTCATCTCCCGCGCGAACGGCGCCGGCGAGACCATCACCTTCACCCGTGACGCCGTCGGCAACCTCACCCGGAAAAGCGGTCCTGACGGCGACACGACCTTCACCTACGACACCGCTGGCCGTCTGCTGCGCGCCAGCAGCCCCGACGCTGACGTCACCTTCACTCGCGACCCGCTCGGCCGGGTACTCGCCGAAACGTCCAACGGACGTACGGTGACCTCCGTGTACGACGCCCTCGGCCGCCGCGCCTCGCGGACCACCCCGTCCGGCGCCGTCAGCACCTGGACGTACGACCCCCGCGGCCTCCCCCTCACGCTCCAGCGCGCCGGCCACACCGTCGCCTTCGCCCACGACGCCGCCGGCCGCGAAACGCTGCGCCAGTCCGGCCCAGACATCACCCTCACCCAGTCCTGGGACCGCAACCACCAGCTCCTCGCCCAGACCGTCACCGCCGGCTTGGGCCCCAGCGGCTCTGGGGCCCCAACCCGTCTCCTCCATCGCCGCGACTACACCTACAGCCCTGACGGCTACCCCACCGAGATCGACGACCTGCGCCTCGGCGTCCGCCACTACAACCTCGACCCCATGCGCCGCGTCACCACCATCACCGGCACCGACTGGCGCGAAAGCTACGCCTACGACGCCATGGGAAACGTCGCCGAGGCCGCTTGGCCGGTCCCCGGTTCGAGCGACGACGACCGCGCGGCGCAAGGCCCCCGCGACTACACCGGCAGCCTCATCCGCCGCGCCGGCAGCGTCCGCTACGAGCACGACGCCCAAGGCCGCATGACGCTGCGCCAGCACAAACGTCTGTCGCGCAAACCCGACACCTGGCGTTTCACCTGGGACGCCGACGACCGGATGACCGGCGTCACCACCCCCGACGGCCACCGCTGGCGCTATACCTACGACGCCTTCGGCCGCCGCACCGCCAAGCTGCGCCTCACCGACGACGGACGCGTTACCCAGCAGACCGACTTCACCTGGGACGGCCCCACCCTCGCCGAACAAGCCCGGACCGGCGACGACTCCCCCAGCGTCACAACCACCTGGGACTGGCAACCCGACAGCTTCGCCCCGCTGAGCCAGAGCGAACGCCGTCCCCGACCCTCGGACGGCGCCGACCAGGAATGGTTCGACACCCAGTTCCACACCATCATCACCGACCTCGTCGACACCCCCACTAACCTGGTCTCGTCGGCCGGGGACATCGACTGGACCAACCGCCCCACCCTCTGGGGAATCACGCCACCGCCCTCACCCGGAACCGTAGACTGCCCCCTCCGCTTCCCCGGCCAATACCACGACCCTGAAACCAATCTCAACTACAACTACCATCGCTTTTACGATCCATTAATATCGAGATATGGCAGCATAGATCCGCTTGGACTGGATGCCAGTCCAAACCCGAGTTCATACGTCTCCAATCCAGCCGGTTGGATCGATCCGCTCGGCTTGAAGTCGTGCGAAGTCGTTGTCTACCACTACACCGACAAAAGAGGTTACAACGGCATTCGGTCTGGCAAGCCCTACAGACTGAAACCAGGCAGGTCAAAACACGGGCCAGGACCTTTCGTCACTGATCTAAGCCCTGCTCGACTGAACGCCCCGGGTGCATTCAAGAGCGTACTCGGCCTGACCCGGGAGAAGACTCTGTATATGTTGGAGTTCAGGATTCCTGAAGGACTACTAGTCCCTATCGAGGGCCGGCGAGGGGTTCACATCCTCACGGTACCTGGAGGCATCGACATCCCGCGCGCAAATGTCAGTTACATCGGCCCGAGAGCAGGCTGGACCGAATGATAGCAGGCCACGACACAGTACTCATCACGGCAGTCGACCCCGCACGAATGGTGCAAAATTTCATAGAAAAATGGTCGGCACGCTGGCCTAGCATGCTAATCATGGTCGGAGACGACTCGCCCTCGTTCACAGGTTGGAACGATGCAGTGGATCTTCCACCCACAGAGGCTGATGTTATCTTTGTACGCGACAAGAAAATGGAGAGGTTCTGGCACGAAAAAACCTATGAATACATGGATGAAAATGAGGGACCATTCGGTATATTTTACGAACCATGCCGAGTCGGAAAATTCTCAATCACAATGCAGAGTCAACCCTACAACAGGAGTGCGGGATTCGGCTTCCTACCGTACGGCGCGGTCGCGATAGGTGCCGGGATTACGCTCGTAACCATCGTGACACCAGAGAGTGAGGGGCCCTTTTTCCAAGAGATTATCGACGGCTTGATGTCATCCGCTCAGAAATCTTCAGCTGGTTAGCCGAATGGGGGGCGAACTCGCGATCGAAAATGACGCTTTTTTTCCTCAGCATACGGAGGCGCGGAACACACAGCCGCCACACCGAGGGGGTGCGTATCTTCTGAATGTGTTACTTGTGTTGAATAGCGTTCAAAGCGACCCAGATGCGGCGTGTCCACCTTATTTGGATAGGCAACAAGCATCGTCCACCTTCAAAGAGACGCACCCCTTCGAACCTTCACGGCAGAAAGTTCCTAAAGAAGCTAAAGCACGGCGCATCGCGGCTCATAGCTATACCAAGAAGAGATCCGTGCTCTTTAAAAGGGAATGCCTTATGGGCTGCCTCCCGAGCTACCACAGAAGAAGTATTGACCCGAAAACAGGGAAGACGAGAGACGGGCAGAGGATCGGACGCCATCGCCCATGGTAAACCAAGTCGAACGATAAAACCTTCTGGAACAGATTCTAGTGACTAATGCCTAACCAGCATGCACCATTCATCCTCGACGAACACGGAGATATGCAAGTATTCGCCTCCGATGGCGCTTTGCTTAACTACGTAGAAGACGTGGATGTTCTGAATGAAGAGTATGAAGTTTGGGACAGTCTCGGGCAGCCCTTGCGCATTGACGTAGATCTAAATATTCTTGTGATTGATAATAGAAAAAGATCATCATCTCTGACGACCGCGCTCCTGGGATACTTGAGTCGCATGCACAAGGAAGGCTGGGTATCAAGCGCGCCAGACACTAATGCACCCCTAGCGGATCTGGTTGACCTCGTCGAGCGTTTTCAGGCGCGGCCGCGACGGCGCTGGTGGCAGCGGCCTTGATTGTTTCCAGCCGGGACGGTCCCCTTGATCAGGATCGGCAGGCGACACCATACAGTAAGAGATTGCGTTGTTCTAACATTCATCCGCCTTGAGCTCATCTCCGGCCGGGACCGCTCCCCTCGTGACTCCACGTCATGTCATGATGCTCAGATGAGCAAAGTATTGGAGTCTGCTCCGTCGGAGCCATACTGGGGCCACGCCGGGGGGGTGGCCTCAGTAGCCGTAACGCCCGACGGCCGGTTTATTGTTAGTGGCGGTAGCCAGGACGGGATGGTCCGGCTGTGGGACAGGGAGGGCGGGCTTGAGAGGCTTCGTTTTCCGGCCCATGAGCGTAAGGTCGCGGCGCTGGCGGTGACGGCGGACGGAAGCCAGATCGTCAGCGGCGGCGACGACGGTAGAGCTCGGCTTTGGGACTTGGACACCGGCGTCGAGCGGGCGCACTTCACGCATTGGCTGAGTAGATGGAGGGGATGGGCTGAAGACCTGATCGCCATCGCTATCACACCTGACAGTCAACGGATCATCAGCGCTGACTGGAACGGGACTGTGGCCGAATGGTATCGAAACAGCGGACGGAAGCGAGCACGAATTCGAATAGGATTTCCATCAGTCTTACTTGTCATGCCCGACGGTCAGCGGATCGTGACCACGCATCCTGGCAATGGCATCGCTATCCTGATCTACAAGATCGCGGATCCCCGCGGCACCGTGCGCATTGGCGCACAGGCAGACTCCTCTACAAGGGTGTCGGCTTTGGCGGTTACCCCGGACGAACGTCGGATCATCGCTGGTTACCGCGATGGCACCGTACGAATGTGGGACGCATCGAGCGGCGAAGAGGTAGCCGTCCTACGCCCCGTAGAACGGCGACACCCGGGGCAGCCGCAGGAATGCGCTGACGTGGTGGAGGCACTCGAGGTGACGCCAGACGGACGGCGGGCTGTTATTGGTGACGCAGCCGGGACATTACGAGTCTGGAATGTCGCAAACGGCCATGTAAAAACGATAGCGAGCGCTCATCAACGCATTATATCGACGTTAGCCATCACCCCGGATGGCCAGTGGATCGTCAGTGGGAGTGAGGACGGAACGATCCGACAGTGGGATATCGACAGCGGAAGGGAGCGGGCTCGATTTATCGGGCACACAGCGGGAGTGACGGCGGTGGCGGTTACTCCTGACGGCCGACGAATAGTGACCGGCGGACACGACCGGATACTCCGCGTCTGGGATCGTCCGAGTGGCCGGGAGCAGACCGCTCGACATCCCTCCCAGCCGCGATCGACCGAAATATCTCTAGATCATGATTTCCATACATCGGCGGTCATCACTCCAGACGGCCAGCGGATCGTCAGCGGCTCGACTGATGGCGCGGTGCGGGTCTGGGACCTCGTGACCTGCCGAGAGGAGGCATGCCTGATCCTCGATGTCGAGGGCCAGGAATATGGCCGTGACTATTCGGTGTGGGCGGTCTGCCTTACTCCGGACGGCCGACGTGTAGTCAGCGGCGGAAACGATGGCATCGTGCGGGTCTGGGAATGGGAGACCACGAGCCTAGCGGACCGCTACGCATTGGGCTGGAACCAGCCGTTGGAGGGAGAGGTTGAGGGCGTGGCGGCGCTGGCGGTGACTCCCAACGGCCAGGACATTGTCGGTGCTGGTAGCGATGGGAGCGTCTGGCTTATGGATCTCCACGGCGGTCGGCAAAAGCGTATTGGCGCGCATGAGAATTGGGCGTCAGCGGTAGCTGTCACCCCAGACGGCGAGCAATTGGTCAGCGGCGGTGGTGATGGCGTTGTACGTCTATGGGACCTTGCCACGGGTCGAGAGCAGAGATCTCTCACCGGTCATCGCGGCGATGTGCGGGCAGTCGCGGTGAGCGCCGACGGTCGAGAGATCGTAACCTGTGGGGGCACCGGCGGTCAGGTCGGACGCGGGCTGGACGTCGGCGACGGAACGATCCGCGTCTGGGACCGTTTCAGCGGCCGGCAACTCGCCCGCCTCAGCGGGCATACGGGCGGTGTGCTGGGCGTCGCGATCACACCGGACGGTGCCGAAATCGTCAGCGTCGGCATGGACCACACCATCCGAATGTGGGATAGGCGCACGGGAAGACAGGTCCGCGGTGCAGTTCATGGCGTGCCGCGGAAACCAGGCATATCAAAGAGGCGAGGGTAACAGGTAGATCTGCGACACGTTAGGCGATGACGATTCTGGTGCCTCGGAGGTGGCGAGACCACCGTGACAACCGACCTTAAACCCCCGCGGACCTCCGGGTCGGATACCAGGCCGCCCCGGGCAGCGACGCGGTGTGACCGACCCGCGTCCCGTGCTGGTAGAGAAACGACGAGGGCAGCCGCCGGGCGGACCGCGTCCGGCCCAGGACGGACACGGAGCGGCACAAACTTAATCCGCGCCGCGGTTCCCGACAAAGTGAGCCCATCATTCGCATAGTGCGTGCGATGTGAATACAGCAGATAGCAATGCGGGGCGAGCATACCGTTATTCGCAGGCCAGGGCGAGACGATGATGGTGGTCAAACGACGGAGGCCTTTACTCTCCGGCCCGATAGGGCCCTCCAAGCAGAACTTCCGATCATCTCATCAATCGCAGCCATGTGGTAGACCCCATCGGCCACCCGAGCGACCAGGTCCCGCGCCGTCCCGGGTGCTGTCCTCCCGCGATCCGGTCGGCGTCAGCGAGGCGGATGGACTCGTATGCGGCCCGGAGAGACCATCCGGGACGCCGCTGACACTTACGGGTGTGGAGCTGGATGACGGTGACCTCGTAGGCCTGGCACTTGCGGGTGACGCGGTTGCCTTCCGACTGCTGGTCGAGCGGCACCGACCCGCGGCGCTCGCCCGCGCTCGGCGCCTGTGCGGCGACCCGGAGGCCGCCGAGGACGTGGTGCAGGAAGCGTTCCTGGCCGCCTTCGTGGGACTCGACCGGCTCAAGGACCCTGGGCGGTTCGCCGGCTGGCTCGCCGGGATCATCCTCAACACCTACCGCACCTGGCAGCGCCGACGACCAGTCTGGACGCTGCTGGCCGACTGGCCCGGCGACCTGCACCCCGTTAGCGAGGTGCCCACCACCGCGGACGATCTGGACCGCCGAGCTGCGCTCGGGGCGGCGCTGGGGGATCTGCCAGCCGAGCAGCGGCAGACGGTTGCCCTGTACTACTACGCCGACCAGCCCATCGGCGACGTCGCCGACCGGCTCGCCACCACACCCGTCGCGGTAAAAAAACCGCCTTCACAAGGCACGGCGGCAGCTGCGGGGCTACATCGCAACGCACCGTCCCGATCTGGTTCCCTACGTCACGCGGAGACCCTCTATGACCACCGTCCGCCTCGCCCGCGCCGAGCCTCGCCCCGGTCCCAACATGGCCAGTCACATCGTCGCGGTGCTCGCCGACGACACCCGCGCGTTGCCTGTCTGGTTGAACGTGATGGACGGCCACGCCCTGCTGGAAGTCATCCGCACGCGGGTACCCGGCGGGTACGAACCCGCCGCCGCATTGACCGGGCGGCTGCTCGACGCGGCCGGCGCCACCGTGGCCGCGGTCGACATCGACGAGGTCGGGCCGGGCGTATCCGCGGCCCGTATCCACCTCAGCAACGGACACACGGTTACCACCCGGATGGCCAGCGCACTGGCACTCGCCCTCGAGCGCGACGCCCCGATCCGGATCGCCGACCGGCTGATGGACACGCTGGCCGAACCAATAGTGGATCAGAGCACCATCGACCGGATCGTCGACCGCGTCCCACCCGCGACCCTGGGGCGACAGATACCCTCCCCGCGCCAGCCCACCCCTCGCAACATGACCTTCGACGACGGACTCGACGGCTGGGACCTGCGCGGCAGCTTCCTGCGCGACGAGACCGCCGGCCACTGGGAGGACTACACCTGCGGCGTCACCACCTCCGCCGCCTACCTCGCCAGCGCCGTGCCCGAGCCCTACGGATTCGCCGATCTCCGCCAAGCCGTCCTCGCCGACCACTACCGCGGCCGCGTTGTTCGCTTCCACGGCGAATGCCGAGCGGACGGCCGCGCAGCCCTCTACGTCCGGGTAGTCACACCGACCTCCGGCGCACGCGAAAACGCCCCCGAATCCGCGGTCAGCTTCGACTGGCAACGCCACGAAGTCACCGCTGACGTCCCGCTCGACGCCACATTCGTGCTGTTCGGCATCACGCTCACCGGAGCCGGACGCATCGAGATACGAAACCCCGAACTCGCCCCGTCCTGACCACGGAGGCCTGGAGCCGCGTCCGGTCGCCAGCCAGACGGTGGTCGGTGCGCCCTGGAGGTCCCGTTGTCAATCCCCACGACCATCGCCCGTCCCCGCAAGGAAGGGGCGATCTTGCCGGACGCCTCCTCAGGCGCGCAGGAGGGTGATCGTGCGGCCGCTCGGGGCGCTGACGGCGTCGAGGCTCGTCCGCTCGGTGATGTCCGGGGCGGACGGACGGCGGTCGAAGATGACCAGGACGCCCGTCTCCAGGCCGAGCCGGTCGAGGTAGCCGTCGAGCTGGGTGAGCCCGGCGCGCACCGGGTCGGGCCGGCCCGGCGCCCAGACCTTCAGCTCGATCGCCTCGCGCTGCCAGCGGCGCTTCCCGTCCGCGTCCAAGAACGGCCAGCGCACGAGCAGATCGGTCCGGCCGCGGCCGACGCCGTACTCCCGGTCGACGTGGCCGCCTCCGTTGACCACCCGTTGCAGGAATCCCAGGAAGACAAGTTGAGGAGCGACCTCGTGATAGAGCTGGGCGCCGGCGAGGATCTCGCCGTGCTCCATCCAGAACTCGGCGAACTCGCGCAGCATGGCCGCCAGGTCGAACCGGCCGTCCGGGAGGACGAACGCCCGGGGGTCGGCGGTGACGTTCGCGGAGACGTTGGCCGACAGGACGCGCGGGATGACCTCACGGTAGATCGGGTTGGCCACCCGGAGCGGATCATCGGGCGCGACCAGACCCAGGTCGCGGACGTAGCTGAGGTCGTCGTCGTAGGGATCGAAGAGGGCCACCGTCCCGGCGAGGACGGGCTCGAGTACCCGGCGGACACGGGGTTCGGCCAGCCGGGCCGCCAGTGAGTCCAGGTGGGTGGCCCGGGCCAGGATCAGCCGTTCCTTGGCCTGGTCCATGTGCTCGGCTGTGATCGGCTCGGCGAGCGGGACCTTGATCTTCTCGACGATCTCGCGGGTCAGCGCGTTGACCAGCCACGGCTGGCCGGCGGTCAGCTCGACCGCGCGCGCCAACGCCGGGCCGGTGAACTCCTGGCCGGTCTCGGCCGTGTGCTGGGTATAGAGGCCGCGCACCTCGTCCGGGGTGAAGTCGCCCAGCCGCAGCGACTCCAGCTTGATGTTGAAAGGGCTCGAGGTCCCGAGGCGGGAAGGATCGCCGCCCGAGGCGGCCTCCGGGGACCCGCGGGATTGCGAAGCAATCTCGGGGGCCAGGGAGTCGCGGACGTCGCGCAACCCGCACAGGGCGACCGAGGCGGGAAAGCTGTCCGGCCGGCTCCGATACCCGTCCCTGAGCTGGCTCAGCACGCTGACAAGCGCCTGGCCGCGCAGCGCGTCGATCTCGTCGAAGAACAGCACCAGGGGGCGGGGACAGGCCCGCGCCCACGCCCGCAGCCCGTTCACCACCAGCGTCTCGTCGGGCCCGTCCGGCCAGGGCGGTGGACGCAGCTCCGCCGGCAGCGACTGCTCGGCGGTGATCTCTATCCGGCTGAGGATTGCCCGCCCCACGCCTCCGTAGTCGTCGCCGGCGGCCCGGCCCGTCTCGCAGGAGAACAGCAGCGCCGCGTACTGGCCGCCCGCGGTCAGTTCCTCGGCCAGCGCCGTAAGCGTTGTCGTCTTCCCCGTCTGGCGCGGCGCGTGGACGACGAAGTGCGCCTCCTGGGAGACGAGACCCGGGACTTCGGGCAGCCGCGACAGCGCCGGGACGATGTAATCGGTCGACGGCCGGCAGGGGCCAGCCGTGTTAAAGCGGCGACTCATCCGCTCCCACGCTCCCCAGATCCAGTCGCAGGTACGTTCCGCCATCACCTTATGCGGGAACCGATCTCCGGCGGCCGATCGCGGGTGGGCTTCGGGTGGCTTCCGGCCGGTAGCGCGCCTGTCGCGGAGCTGGCCCGGTTTGCCGAAGGTTTCCGGCGGGAACGTCACGCGGCGGCCGAAATGTCAAGGCCTGCGGGAAGGCCAACGGAGGTGGGACCGTGACAAGCCCGGGAATCGCGGCGGGCCACGCCCGGCGAGGCGGCGGCAAGGCCAAGACCGAGGCGCGGGAAGCGCACGACAGCGCGCCGCTGCGGATCGCGGCCCGGGTCGGCCTCGCCTCGCGCGGTGTCGTCTACATCCTGATCGGCGTGCTGGCCATCGGCATCGCGGTCGGGACGACGAACGCGGAGGCTGACCGTTCCGGGGCACTGCGCCAGATCGCCGACAAGCCGTTCGGGACCGCCCTGCTGGCCGTGATGACCGCCGGTTTCGTCGGCTACGGCGTGTGGCGGCTGGTGGACGGGCTGGTCGGGCACGCCGACGAGAGCGACGACAAGAAGCGCGCGGCGGCCCGGGCGAACTCCCTGGTCCGCGCGGCCATCTACGCCAGCATCACCGCGACGACGATCTCGTTCCTCGTCCACGGCTCGTCCGGCGGCGGCTCGGGCTCTGGATCGGGGTCGAACCCGGCGCCGTGGACGGCCCGGCTGATGAAGCACACCGGCGGGCGGGAGCTTGTCGGCCTGGTCGGCGTGGTGGTCATCGGGATCGGTGTCGCCATCGTGGTCAAGATGTTCACCGCGTCGTTCATGAAGAAGCTGCGCACCGGAGAGATGTCGCCGAGCGTCCGCTCCGCGGTCAGCGCCTTTGGGCGGGTTGGCTACGCGGCCCGGGGTGTCGTGTTCGGCCTGGTCGGAGTGTTCCTGCTCAAGGCGGCCATCCAGTTCGACCCGAAGGACGCCAAGGGGATCGACGGGACGCTCAAGACGCTGGCCGGCCAGGCCTACGGCCAGTGGCTGCTCGGCGTGTGCGCCGTCGGCCTGGTGATGTTCGGCCTGTTCTCCTTCCTCCAGGCCCGGTACCGGAAGTTCTGACCGGGACTCCCCCAGCGGCTGACCGGCGCCGTGCGCGGGCGGTGCCGGTCAGCGTCGCGGCATGACCGCGACGCCTGAGCCGCGGTGGCTCAGCCGCGCGGGATGTCCTGCCACGGCAGGCCGGCCGCCTGAAGGCGGCCCCCACGCCGCAAAACTCGGTGGTTCATCCTCAGCTCAGTGGCGGGGGCCCCAGGCGGTGTCGGTGCGCAGGCGGGCCTTGTCGACCTTGCCGGCGGCGTTGCGGGGCAGCGGCTGGGTCAGGATCGCCACGTACTGGGGGATCTTGAAGTCGGCGAGGCGGCCGGCGGCGTGGATGAGCAGGGCGTCGACGTCGAGCGCGGCGCCGGGGCGGGGGACGATCGCCGCGGCGACCCGCTGGCCCAGGCGGGGGTCGGGCACGCCGACGACGGCGACCTCGCCGACGCCGCCGAACGCCGCCAGCACTCGTTCGACCTCGATGCTGTAGACGTTCTCCCCGCCGCGATTGATCATGTCCTTGATGCGGTCGAGCAGGTGGATGCGCCCCGCGTCGTCGATGCGGGCGAGGTCGCCGGTGCGCAGCCAGCCGTTGTCGAGCGTCTCGGTGGTGGCCTCGGGCCGGCGCCAGTAGCCGCTCATGAGCTGCGGGCCGCGCACGAGGAGCTGGCCGACGCCGGCGGCGGCCTCGGGGCCGTCGAGGCGCAGCTCGGTGGCGGCGACCGCGGTGCCGACCGTGTCGGCGTGGGCGAGGACGTCGTCGTGGTCCAAGCCGCTGACGCAGGCGGCCTCGGTCAGCCCGTAACCGGGGCCGAACCGCGCTGCGGGGAAGGCGGCGAGCAGCTCCGCGACCTGGCTCGGCGGGGTCGGCGCCGCGCCGTAGCTGATCAGCCGGACGTGGGAGACGTCGGTGCGGGGGAAGTCGGGGTGGCGCAGCGCCTGCCAGTACATGGCCGGGACGCCGTTGAGCACGTCGATGCGCTCGTCGCGGATCGCCCGCAGCCAGGCGCCGGTCTCGAAGTGGGTGGCGATGACCACCGTGCCGCCGGCGAGCAGGGCGGGCAGCCACTGCATGCCGGAGGCGAGGACGTGGAACAGCGGCGCGGCGATCAGCGTCCGCGTCGCCTCGGTCGGACCGAGGTGCAGGGCGCGGCGGCACTGCTCGGCCGCGGACAGCAGCGCCCGGTGCGAGAGCATCGCGCCCTTGGGCACGCCGGTGGTGCCGGAGGTGTAGAACAGCGCGGCCAGCGCCTCCGGGTCGTCGGCGAGGCGAACGATGGGCGGGCCGTCGGGAAGCGCCGCCGGGTCGTCGACGACGAGGGTGGCGGCGAAGTCGGTGACGATGTGGGCGACCTCGGCCGGGGTCAGCCGGGTGTTCACGGGGACGGGCACGGCGCCGGCGAGGATCGCGCCGAGCACCGCCACGCACCAGGGCGCGCCGTTGGGTAGCCGCACGGCCACCCGGTCGCCCGGGTCGACACCGACGGCGGCGAGGCCGCCGGCGACCCGGCTGGCCGAGTCCCACAGCCGCAGGTAGGTCAGGCGCTGGCCGGTGGCAAGGTCGACGAGGGCCTCGGCGTCCGGCACCCGCTCGACAGTGGCGCGTGCGCCGTCGCCGACGGTGGTCGCGATGCCGGTGAAGCGCAGGCCCGCCGTGGTGCACGCCGTGCCCGCGGTGTCCGGGCCGGGGCCTGGTGCGGCGATCCCCGGACCCGGCAGCGCCGGCGCGGCGGGTGGGACCCCGCCCGTCCCCGCGCCGGGCGCGGGCGCCGGGACCGGGGCGGCGCTCATCACGGGCTCCCCACCTCCCGTCCGCTGGTCAGACCCGTTCGAGGACGAGGTCGGCGATGAGCTCCTCGTGCTCGTCGGCCCCGCCGAGCAGAGCCGCGCCGGTAAAGGCCCGATTGAAGTATAGGTGGACCGAGTGTTCCCAGGTGAAGCCCATGCCGCCGTGGACCTGGACGGCCGCGGCCGCGGCCGACGTGGCGGCGCGCGAGCAGACCGCGCGGGCGAGGCTCGCGGCCAGCGCCGGGTCGCCGGAGCCGCCCAGCCGGGCGCGGACCTAGGTGGGCGCGGCCAGGAAGGACGAACGGCCGAGCGGGACGGCGAGCGCCGCCACCGACGAGCCGGCCACGATCGACAGCAGGTGCTCGGCGGCCAACGCCGCGCCGGCCGGGCCGGCTCAGCCGCGGGGTGTCGGCGGCAGGCCGAGGTGCTCGCGCAGCGTCGTGCCGGTGTACTCCGACCGGAACACCCCCCGTTCCCGCAGCAGCGGCACGACCCGGTCGGCGAACTCGTCCAGGCCGCCCGGCGTGACGTGCGGGACGAGGATGAAGCCGTCGGCCGCGTCGTCCTGGACGAACCGGTTGATCTCGGCGGCCACCGTCGCCGGCGACCCGACGAACGTCTGCCGGCCGCTGACCTCGACGACCAGGTCGCGGATGGACAGCTTGCGCTCACGCGCCAGCTCCCGCCAGGCCCGGGCGGTGGCCAGCGGGTCGCGGAACATGCGGGTGCTGGCCCGCCCCTGGGCCACGGTGTTCTCCCCCACCAGCGGGTCGATCTCCGGCAACGGGCCGTCCGGGTCGTAGTCGGACAGGTCGCGGTTCCACACCTGCTCCAGGTGGGCCAGGGCGGTCTGACCGCTGACCTGCGCCCGGCGCACGTGCGCCGCCCGCTGCTCGGCCTCGGCGTCGGTGTCGCCGAGCACGAACGTCGCCGCCGGCAGCACGACCAGTTCGTCGGGCGCCCGGCCGTGGCGGGCCAGCCGGCGCTTGATGTCGGCGTAGAACGCCCGGCCCTCGTCGTAGCCGCTGTGCCGGCTGAAGATCGCGTCGGCGGTGGCCGCGGCGAACTCGCGGCCCGCCTCCGAGTCGCCGGCCTGGAAGATCACCGGCCGGCCCTGCGGCGAGCGCGGGACGCCGAACCGGCCGTGGATGTCGAAGTGCCCGTCGTGGTGCTCGAACGCGCCCGCCTTCGCCTCGCCCAGGAACACCCCGGACGCCTTGTCGGCCACGATCTCGTCGCCCCGCCAGGAGTCGAACAGCTCGAAGGCCGTGCGCAGGAAGGCCTCGGCCCGCTCGTAGCGGGCGGACTCCGGCAGGTAGCCGCCCCGGCGGAAGTTCTCGCCGGTGAAGGCGTCCCAGGACGTCACGACGTTCCAGGCCGCCCGACCGCCCGAGAGGTGGTCAAGGCTGGCGAACTGGCGGGCCACCTCGTACGGCTCGTTGAACGTCGAGTTGATCGTCCCGGCCAGGCCGAGCCGGTCGGTCACCGCGGCCAGCGCGGCCAGGACGGTGAACGTGTCCGGCCGGCCGACGACGTCGAGGTCGTGAATGAGCCCGCCCCGCTCGCGCAGCCGCAGGCCCTCGGCCAGGAAGAGGAAGTCGAAGCCGGCCCGCTCCGCCGTCCGGGCGAAGTGGGTGAACGAGGAGAAGTCGATGTGGCTGCCCGAGGCCGGGTCGCTCCAGACCGTCGTGTTGTTCACGCCCGGGAAGTGCGCGGCCAGGTGGATCTCCTTCAGACCCAGCCTGCGCCTGGTCGTCCCTGTCGTCGCAACCGCGCTCGGCGTTATCGTCGGCACCGGGCAGCCTCCTGTTCGCGTCCGTTCGGGTACGTCCTCCAGCCAGCCTGTCGATGGCCCGCCGCGCGGCGGGGTCAGTCGATGACGTCCGGCTCCTCGCCCACGTCGAGCCAGTCGGCGTACGACAGCCCGGTGACCTGCTCGAGCCGTCCGATGTCGTCGACGAAGTAGGGCAGGACGGCCCGGCGCTGCGCCGGGGTGAGCGTGGGCCGCCCGCCGCGCTGACGCTGCAGCACGGTCAGCAGCGGCCCGCGGGCGGCCAGCCGCAGCGGCACCGGGAAGTGCTGGCCGAAGCGGGCGCCGGTACGCAGCAGGAGCCGGGGCACCGCGTTGAACGGGGTGTCGGCGACGAACGGCGTGACGTTCTGCGACGGCACCGCGTCGAGCAGCCCCGTCTCGACACCTAGGAACTCGCAGACCCGGTTCAGGGTCTCGACCGGCGAGTCGCGCAGGTCGCGGTAGCGCATCAGCAGGACCTGCTCGCGGGCGAAGCGGCGGAACAGGTGCTCGACCTGCCCGCCGTAGAGGCCCTGCGACACGTAGTGCCAGAAGTGCGCCCAGCCGGCGGCCTTCCGCGACTCCTCCAGTTCGCAGGCGCGGACGAAGTCCCGCTCCTTCTCCAGGCCGGCCGCCCACAGGTGGGTCCAGTTCGAGTGGGCCCGGTCGACCGGGTTGCGCAGCATCACGATCAGCTTCGCCTTGGGGATCAGGCGCTCGATCCGGTTCTGCGCGTCCAGGTCGTAGAGGTAGAACGGGGTCGCCTCGCCGGTCAGCGCGCCGCTCGGCGCCGGCGCGAACAGCGCCTCGTAGTCGGCCTGGCGCCAGACGTGTTCCTGGTAGGTCTGGGCGTCACCCGGGCCGCCCTGGGCCGGCGGCGGCCCCTCGGACAGGAAGAACTTCGGTTCCTTCACCGACGGCAGGAACAGGCGGGGATGGGCGGCCAGCGCCGCGTGCAACGCCGTCGTCCCGGCCTTGGGGACACCGATGATGAGGAAGTCGGGGAGGGGCACGACGGTCGCTCCTGGGGTCAACGCCGGGCCGCGGCGTCGGCGAAGGTCTGTCAGCTGGGATCTGGCGGCGTCCGGCCGGGGACACGACCGGGCCGCGGGACGGGAGGCGGGACGACGGCGGCCCATTCGTACGATAGTCCACCAATTTTATGAACAACGGGGGCCGGATAGCTGATTGATCACAACATCTGGGCTGACGGCTGGGTAGCATCCGCCCGGTGGCGACATCTCCCCCGGGCCCGGCCGGGGCTCAGACCGGCCTGACCAGCGTTCCCGCCGCCCGCGCGGGTGACGCCTTCGGCCCGGCGGGCCTCGGCGCCGACATCCCGCTCCCCCGCGTCGAGGGCGCGGTCACCGCTGTCCCGCCGCCGGGTGACGCCCCGGGCTTCTGGTCGGGCGCGCCGAGCGCCGTGCTGGTCGATGGCGTCTTCTACCTGGCCTACCGGCTGCGCCGGCCGATCGGGCGCGGCCGGGGCTACCGGGTGGTGATCGCCTCCTCGACCGACGGTGAGGCCTTCACCCCCATCGCGCACCTCGACCGGGACGCGTTCGGCGCGGAGTCGCTGGAACGCCCGGCGCTGGCCTTCGACCCCGACGGTACGTGGCGCCTCTACGTCAGCTGCGCCACCCCGGACAGCCCGCACTGGTGGGTCGACGTGCTGTGGGCGGACGGTCCGGACCGGTTTGACCCGGCCCGGCGGGCGACCGCCCTGCCGGGCGACGCCAGCACCGGCGTCAAGGACCCGGTCGTCGCCCTCGTCGGCGACGAGTGGTACCTGTGGGCGTCCTGCCACCATCTGGACGACCCGGCCGCCACGGACAGGATGGACAGCCGCCTGGCCACCAGTCCCGACGGCGTGACCTGGACCTGGCGGGGCACCGCGCTGGCCCCCCGGCCGGGTGCCTGGGACGGTCGCGGGGTGCGGATCGCCGCCGTGCTGACCGACCGGCCGACCCCGGTCGCCTACTACGACGGGCGGGCCAGCGCGGCGGAGAACTGGGCCGAGCGCACCGGGATCGCGCTGGGCGACCTGAGCACGTTCACGGCGGTGGGCACGGCGCCGGCGGCGATCTCGCCGTACGGCGACGGGGCCCTGCGCTACGTGAGCGTGGTCGGCCTCCCCGACGGCGGGAGCCGGCTCTACTACGAGGCGTCCCGGCCAGACGGCGCCCACGAGCTCCGCACGGAGTACTGGCCGCCGGCCGGCGCCTGACCCGCTGGTGAGCTGAGGCGGGCATCGAGCGCCGTCGTGACCAATGCCCGGAGCTGGGGTGGCGACGCCGCCGGCGCGGCCACCGGAACCCGTCGGACCGGCCACGTTTCCGAAAATCGGGTTTCCGATGGGTGCCATTGAAAAAGTTCCGCATGGCGTGATCGAAATCCCGCAACGCCTGCTGCCGCACGTTCACCGAGCCGAGACGCAGCCAGCCAAACTCCGCACGACGAGCGTGGACGTCCACGGAATCCGGACAGCGGGTGACCTGCACTCTCTCTCGCAGTCAGGTTTGGAGCCAGGTGAGGACGGCCAGGACGCGGCGGTTGTCGTCGGGTTCGGGGAGTAGTCCGAGTTTGGTGAGGATGCTGGCGATGTGGCTTTCGATGGTTTTGGGTCCGAGGACGAGGTGGCGGGAGATGGCCATGTTCGATCTGCCCTGGGCCATGAGTGCGAGCACGTCGCGTTCGCGTTCGCTGAGGGCCGTGAGGCGGTCCCGGTTGGCGCGTCGGCCCAGGAGGTAGCTGACGACGTCGGGGTCGAGGACGGTGTCGCCGGAGGCGACCCGTTCGATCGCGTCGACGAGGGTAGCGACGTCGAGCACGCGGTCTTTGAGCAGGTAGCCGAAGCCTCTGGGGTGGGCTCGCGCGAGAGTCGCGGCGTACCGGCTTTCCAGGGACTGCGACAGCAGCAGGATGCCGAGACTCGCTGACCGTTCACGGAGGCGGACGGCGGCTTGCGCGCCTTCGTGGGTGTAGGTCGGCGGCATGCGGATGTCTACGAGCGCGACGTCTGGGCGGTGTTCGGCGACCGCGGCTTCAAGGCTGTCGCCGTCGCCGGCCATCGCGCAGGTGTGAATCCCGGCTTCGGCGAGTAGGCGAGCGAGTCCTTCACGCAGGAGCACGGAATCGTCGGCGATCACGACTCGCATGGCAACTCCGCACGGATAGTTGTTCCGGTGCCGGGGTCGGTGCGGACGGTCAGCGACCCGCCGAAGGCTTCGGCTCGGTCGGCGATGCCTCGCAGGCCAGGTCCACTGGGCTGAGCGCCGCCGATACCGTCGTCGCGGACCTCGACGATCAGCTGCCCGTCGCGGGCGCAGACGTCCACGGCGATGGTGGTCGGGCCGGCGTGCTTGACCGCGTTCGCCATCGCCTCGCAGGCGATGAACCAGGCGGCTGCCTCCAGATCGGGCGGATATCGCCGGTCCGGAGCAGAGATCTTTATGGGTACGGGGGTGCGGACGGCGACGTCGTCGAGCGCGGCGGCGAGCCCGCCGTCGGCGAGGACCGCGGGATGCAGGCCGTTGGCCAGCTCGCGGAGCTCGACCACGGCGGCCTGCAGCTGATCGATGCCCGTACTGATGGCTTGGCGCAGCGAGGCCTCACCGCCGCCCAACTGCGCGGCTCGCAGCTGAAGGGCGAGCGCGAGCAGCCGTTGCTGCGCGCCGTCGTGCAGGTTGCGCTCGATGGTGCGGCGCTCGGCGAACTGGGCCGCGGCGATCCGGGCACGGGACTGGCGCACCTCGACGAGCTGGAGTGCGACCGCGGCGCGCAGGCCCGCGTTGTCGAGCTCGGCGGTGGCCGCCGTAGCCGCGGCGCGGACGAGGCCGGGTTGGCCCCTGGCACCGTCGAACGTCACCCGGGCGATGGGTCGGCCGCGCCGGCACACCTCGACGGCCTCGCTACGACCGTTGCCGGGGTCGGCTGGCTGTCCGTCGGCGCTGACCCATTGGCGACGGTCGTCGACCAGGTAGGCCACCGCCAACGTGGGATCACCCAGTGCACGCCGCAACACGTCCTCGACGGCGACGTCGGGGTCGGGCTCGCGTAGATAGCGTCGGATCACCTGCAGGGTCTCGAACCGCCGACGGTTGAACCGCCGGTCGACCCCTTCCTGGATCTTCCGGTAGGCCGGGGCGGCGACCGAGACAGCGGCAAGTGTCGCGAGCACCGCGGAGATCTGTGACCGCCCGGTCCGACCGGCGAACGACTGCCCGACGACGATCACCACCGTCGCGTAGGACACCGCCAGCAACCCGGACACCAGCAGGTACGTGACGGCCCGGCTGAGGATCTCCTCGACGTCGTAGAGGTGGTATTGGCCGATCGCCAGTCCGGCTCCGATCGCGAGCAGGCCGATCAACGTCGCCGCGGCGAGGCCGGCGGCGGTGTTGTTGCCCGCGTACGAGGCGGTGAACGACGCCGCCATCAGCACCGGCAGCGGAACCGCGGCCACCGCCACCCACAGCAGTTGGCGGCGCTCGACGTCCACGGATCGATGGAACCGGACGATCAGCGACACCGCCGCCAACACAACACCAGCACCGGTCGCCAGCCCCAGGACTCTGCGAGCGACCAGCAACGAACCGAGCGACCGACCGATCAGCAGCGGATTGGCGACTGACTGGAACGGGGGCTGCATGGTGTCGGTGGAGACCAGACCCACGAGCAGCCACAGGCCGCCGGCGACCGCGGTCGCGAGCGCGAGACGTCCCCACCGGGCCGACAGCGGCCGGCCCGTCGGCGTCAGATGAAGAATCAGCGCGACGATCACCAACCATGGAATGAAAGCGGCATCCGCGTAGACCGCCGCCAGGTCCGCGACGGGCAGACGACCCGGGCGGGCCACCGCGCCGTAGGCGGCATACCCCTGTGTCCCACCGGACAGCAGCAGGACACCGCCCAAGGCCAGGAACAGCCAACCGACCGGATGCCTCGGGCGACGCAGCGCGAGAACGCCCCCGACCGTCCACGCGGTCGCCGCGACCAGCACAAACGGGATCTCTGCCCCGCCGGTGGTCGTCACGAGGTCGGGACGTCCCATGGCGCGCAGACGCTGATCCAGCCACACCAGCACACCGACGCCGAACGGCAGCAGCAGCCACCCCGCCCCGGCGGCAGCCACCACGACTCTCCGCCGCACCGACGTCATCTCCACCCGTGAATGGTGACACCGCACCAGCCGTCTTTTCTTCCGGGAATACCCGGAAGAAAAGATCCGGGCGTCCTCCGACGCGCCCCACGGTCCGGATGCGACACCGTCGCGGCAACCGTTCCACCCGGCGAAAGGACGCCTCCGATGACCCCATCCGCCCGAAGTGGCCCCACACCGCCCCCGGCCCTGCTGCTCTGCCTCGTCGCCGCACCACTGGTCGCCCTGATCGCGCGACTTCTTTCCGCCCCATGGGTGGACGATCCCGCGAACTTCCTCGCAGACATCAGCGCCCACCCGGCCCGCTCGGACGCCGGTAGCCTGCTCGCCCTACTCGCCGCGGCGCTCCTGATCCCGGCCGGCCTGACACTCGCGGCGGCCATCCGCCCACACAAGCCGAAACTGGCCGCAACCGGCGCCACGCTCACCGTCGTCGGCACGATCGCGCTCGCCGGTGTCGCGACCGCCTCACTGATCGCCGGACAGATCGCCCGGCAACCCCAACGGGCCGCGATGGTCGACCTATGGGACCACTTCCACAACGCCAGCATCGGCAACGTCATCTTCCTCGCGCTCATCGCCGGCGGCGTCGGTTACATCCTGCTCGCCATCGGCCTCTACCGCGCCCGCGTCGCCCCGCTACCGGCCGCCGCCCTCACCGGCCTCGGCGGCGTCGGCATCATGCTCACCGCCCCCGGCCCAGCCCGCCCCGTGATCATCGGCGTGGCGGTGCTCGCGCTCGCCGGCTTCACCTGGGTCGCCGCGGCATTCCGCCCCCGCAACGACCCCGACCACGCCCACCGCACCATTCCCGAAGCCAACACCGCCGCCTGACAGCCGCCGCGCTGGCCCGCACCTTGTCCCACTATCCAGCCTGCCAACGGCCATCTCCCAGTCCCTGACACCAACTCAACGACGAGCCCTGGCGAGGTCGTCCACCGACGACCTCGCCTTCACCCGGAAGTCATCGCCGCCGCTCACCAGTGTGGCCGATCTCCGCAAGCCAGATCTCCACTCATTACCGTCACCGAAACAGACCTGTAAAACCACGTCGAGCAAATGTCCTGACAGAAACGAGGGCGCAGTGCCAGTCACGATCGGTTTCAATCACGTCGCCACGCTCACAGCCGATCTCGACAAGATCGTGAAGTTCTACACCGACGCAGTCGGGGCCACCAAGAAATACGAGATGCAGGCTGCTGGAGACCACCCACGCATGGCCGTCGTCGACCTCGGTGACGGTGCCGCGCTCAACGTCTTCGAGGTGCCGGCCGAAGCCATCATCGGCGACAGGCGCCAGAAAGGCGGGCGGGGCCCGATCGACCACTTCGCGCTCGCCGTCGACTCGCTGGAGACCCTCCAAGACACTCGGGATCGGCTGCGCCGTCTCGGGGCTGACACCGGCGAGATCCAGCGGCTCGGATCCGAGTGGTCGCTCTTCTTCCGCGACCCAGACGGCATGGAGCTGGAAATCTGCTGCCACGCTGATCAATGAACCGCGTGACCAGGGAGGGCGGGAGTGTCAAGTTACCTTCGTTTCAAAAGGGAAGGACGACATGACTCGTCTAGGAAAACTGGCGGCCGGTCCGTGCTGGTCGCGGTAGTAACAGCCTGCAACGCGAACGGAGAACCAATCCCGTCGGGCGGGTCGTCGTCGACTAGACCACCGGTCGCCGCGCTCCAGGGCACCATCCTGTTCACCAGGGCCGGTGGACCGTTCGGCGAATCGACCGTCTTCACCGCCCACGCCGACGGAACGAGCGAGCAGCAGATCAACCAGCTACCAGACGGTTGCTGCCCACGATTCTCACCCGACGGCACCCGAATTCTCGCCTCGGCGACGGCAGGCCCCCTCATGACCGTCCACCCAGACGGCACCGACCTGCGACCCCTGTTCACCCCGCCGAAGGGCCGCACGGCCATCACGCCCACCTGGTCACCCGACGGGTCGCTCCTGCTGTTTGGCCTCGCCACGATCACCGGCACCCCCCACCCAGCCGACGAACTGGCCGTCGTGCACGCGAACGGCACCGGCCTGACCCCGATCGTCACCACACCGGACTTCAAGGCCCAACCCGAATGGATCAAAGCCAACTGACCGGCCGCGCCCACTTGCACGGACCGCCGAAGGCCGGTCCCGAGCCCATTGACCGTCCCATTTCACAGCCCGAGGAGGGACCGCCCTGTTCGACACCCCAGCAGGACGTCAGGCACGGACGTCAGGCACGAACGACGGCGAGAAGGTCCCCCACCTCGACCGAGTCGCCGCTGGCCCGGGCCAGTTCGGCGACGACGCCATCCGCCGGGCTGGTGACCGCGGCCTCCATCTTCATTGCCTCGACCACGGCGAGTTTGTCGCCCTTGGCGATGGCGTCGCCGACGCCGACGGCGAAGGTGACGATGCCGGGCAGGGACGCGCCGACGTGCGTGGAGTCGTTCGGGTCGGCCCGGCGGGCGGCGTCCGAAATCGCGGTGATCGAGGCGTCCCGGACCCGGACCGGCCGGGGCTCGCCGTTGACCCGCAGGTACAGCGTGCGGATCCCGGCGCTGTCCGGGTCGCCGATCGTCTCCAGCTCGACGATGATTTCGACGCCCGGCTCAAGGAAGACGCTGACCGGCCGGCCTGGCCGCAGGCCGTAGAGGAAGGCCTCGGTCGGGATGACCGAGCTGTCGCCGTAGCGCTCCACCGCCTGGCTGTAGTCCCGCCACGGGCCGGGGAACAGCAGCCGGGACAGGGCCGCCCGCACCGGCGCCGACCCGCCCGGGCCGGCCAGGGCCGCCTGGTCCGCGGGCGACAGCTCGGCGTCGGGCGGCGCCGGTCGGCGCCCGGCCAGCGCGCGCTCGCGGAACGGCTCGGCGAAGCCGGCGGGCGGGGTACCGAGCTCGCCGGCCAGGTAGCCCAGGACGCTGGCCGGGAGGTCGAACTTCTCCGGCTCGGCGCGCAGCTCGCCCGCGTCGACGGAGCCCGAGGCCATGAACAGCGCCAGGTCGCCGACGACCTTGCTGGTCGGGGTGACCTTGATGGGCTTGCCGAGCAGCTCGTTCGCGACGGCGTAGCACTCAGTGACCTCGGCCCAGCGGTCGCCCAGGCCCAGGGCGATCGCCTGCTGGCGCAGGTTCGTGAGCTGGCCGCCGGGGATCTCGTGCCGGTAGACGGCGCCGGTCGGGGCGCGCAGCCCGGCCTCGAACGGGGCGTACAGGTCCCGGACGGCCTCCCAGTAGGCCTCCAGCGACGACAGGGCAGACAGCTCTATGCCGGTGGCTCGGGGGGTGTGGTCGGTCGCCGCGACCAGCGCCGACATGTTCGGCTGGCTCGTGCCGCCCGACATCGGCGCCGCGGCGGCGTCGACGGCGTCGACGCCCGCGTCCGCCGCCGCCAGCAGCGTTGCCAGCTGCCCGCCGGCGGTGTCGTGCGTGTGCAGGTGGACGGGAACGTCGAACCGCTCCCGCAGCGCGGTGACCAGCCGGGCGGCGGCCGCCGGGCGCAGCAGGCCGGCCATGTCCTTGATCGCGAGCAGGTGCGAGCCGGCCTCGACGAGCTGCTCGGCCAGCCGAAGGTAGTAGTCGAGGGTGTAGATCCGCTCGCCCGGGTCGGAGAGGTCGCCCGTGTAGCAGAGCGTGCCCTCGGCCAGGGCGCCGGTCTCGTGGACGACGACGTCGATCGCCGGGCGCATCTGCTCGACGTCGTTGAGCGCGTCGAAGATCCGGAACAGGTCGATGCCGGTGGTCGCGGCCTCGACGACGAAGGCACGGACCATCGCGTCCGGGTACGGCGTGTAGCCGACGGCGTTGCGGCCGCGCAGCAGCATCTGCAGGCAGAGGTTGGGCGCGGCCTCGCGCAGCGCGGCCAGGCGCTCCCACGGGTCCTCGGCCAAAAACCGCAGCGCCACGTCGTAGGTCGCCCCGCCCCAGCACTCCAGGCTGAGCAGGTTCGGGGTGAGGTGCGCGAACGCCGGCGCCGCCGCCAGGATGTCGAAGCCGCGCAGCCGGGTCGCCAGCAGCGACTGGTGGGCGTCACGCAGCGTCGTGTCGGTGACGGCAAGCCGCTCCTGGGCCCGCAGCGACCGGGCCCATTCCGCCGGCCCGAGGGCGACCAGGCGCTCCCTCGAACCGGCCGGTGGGGCGGAGTCGACGGGCAGGGCCGGCAGCTTCGCGCGCGGGTCGGTGAACGCCACCCCGGCCGGGCGCTGGTAGCCGTTGACGGTGGACTGCGCGAGGCGGGCCAGCATCCGCGAGGTCGCGTCGGCGCCGCCGTCGTCGCCGGCCAGCAGCCACGGCCGTTCCTCGATGAACGACGTCGTCACGCCGCCGGCGAGGAACGCCTCGTCGGCCAGCAGCCGGGACAAGAACTCGATGTTGGTCCGCACGCCGCGGACGCGGAACTCGCGCAGGGCCCGCCGGGCCCGCCGGGACGCCTTCTCCACCGAGACGCCCCGGCAGGTCAGCTTGACCAGCAGCGAGTCGAAGTACGGGCTGACCTCCGCGCCCTGGTAGGTCGCCCCGTCGAGGCGGACGCCCGGGCCGCCCGGCGACTGGTAGTAGGAGATCGTCCCGGTGTCCGGGCGGAAGTCCTGAGCCGGGTCCTCGGTGGTCACCCGGCACTGGATGGCCACGCCCCGGGTCACGATCGTCGCCGGGTGAAGGTTCAGGTCCGCCAGGGTGTCACCGCCGGCGATCCGCAGCTGGGCGCCGACCAGGTCGACCCCGGTGACCTCCTCGGTCACCGTGTGCTCGACCTGGATGCGCGGGTTCATCTCCATGAACGTGTACGCGCCGTCCGCGCCGACCAGGAACTCGACCGTGCCCGCGTTCACATAGCCGACGTGGCGGGCGAACCGGACGGCCGCGTCGCACAGCCCGTCCCGGACCGCCGGGTCCAGTTTCGGCGCCGGCGCGATCTCCACGACCTTCTGGTGGCGCCGCTGCACCGAACAGTCCCGCTCGAACAGGTGCACGACCTCACCGGTGCCGTCGGCCAGCACCTGCACCTCGATGTGGCGGGGCGCCTCGACCGCCTGCTCCAGGAACACCGTCCCGTCGCCGAACGCCGCCGCCGCCTCCCGCACCGCCGAGGCGACGGCGTCGGGGAGGTCCGCCGGCCGGGTCACCCGGCGCAGGCCGCGGCCCCCACCCCCGGCCGACGCCTTGACGAACAGCGGGAACCCGATCGCCTCGGCCGCGGCCAGCGCGCCGGCACCGTCCGGCAGCGGCGCCGACGCGCGCAGCACCGGCAGGCCGGCCGCGACCGCCGCGTTGCGCGCCGCGACCTTGTCACCGGTCAGCCGCAGCACGCCCGGCGGCGGCCCGACGAAGGTGATCCCGGCCCCGGCGCACGCCTCGGCCAGCGCGGCCGACTCCGACAGGAACCCGTAGCCCGGGTGCAGCGCGTCCGCCTCGGCCCGCTTGGCCACCCGCAGCAGCTCGTCGATGTCCAGGTAGCCCCGCACCGGATGGCCGGGCTGGCCCAGCTCGTAGGCCTCGTCGGCCTTCGTCCGGTGCAGGCAGGAGACGTCCTCGGGCGTGTAGACCGCGACCGTCCGCAGTCCCAGCTCGTGCGCGGCGCGGATCACCCGCAGGGCGATCTCGCTTCGGTTGGCGACCAACAGCTTGCGCATCACAGTCCCGTCGGGTCGGGGGAAGGACGGCGACCCCGGCCCGGGGTGGTCCGGGCTGGCGGCGGCGAGCGGGACACCGGGCTCGCGCGGGCCAACATAACCCGACAATCGGTCGGGACCGGCGCGTTGACCGCAATCCGCTCCATGATGTGCGCCGTGCGCCGTGCGCCGCCGTGCGCCGTCGCGGGCCGTGCGCCGTCGCGGGCCGTGCGCCGTCGCGGGCCGAGCTGTGACGAAGACCGAGATGCACGCCGGCCGCCGCCGCGCCGAACAGATCGGCGGTAGCTGGACGGACGCGCCCCGGCGCCGGCCTGACCCGGCCCCACCCGGCTCCCGGCGCCCAGCGGCGCCTTGCCCCACCTGGTGCGGCCTGGGGAAGCCCGGCGCCGGGCGTCCCGTCCGACTACACGCTCAGGTGTCCGCCTACACGGTCAGGCGGCTGGCCAGCATCCGCTTGCCCTGCTCGGCCCCCTTACGGCTGTCGGACTGCGCCTTCCGGAAGAAGTCGGCCAGTTCGCCGTCACCCTCGCGCTCGGCGTCGCCGATGTAGGTCTCCAGCCGCAGCGCGTTGTCCATGCACGCCTCGGTGAACCAGAGGATGTCGTACTCCCGGTCGGTCGTCCCGGTGATCCGCGTGCTGTCGGTCGCCATGCTCATCCGAAAAACCTCCCTCGTGCCGACGTGCCTGCCATCGGCGGTTGTCTTCCGCGCACCTGTTCCTGCCCGCGACCGTCCGCCGTTACGCGCAATGCCGTTTTCCTCGCAGCCGGCATTAGCCGGCACAGGCCGCCACATTCTTCCTGTCCCTGATGCCCGGTCCGGCCGTCGCGGGCCGGCGGGCCGGCCCGTCCCCGCGGCTACGGGCGGCGGACCACCCCGTCCGGCTCGGCCACTCGCCGGCCAGCCCGGCGGCCGCGGTAACGCGCGTCGCACGGATCGGCGCCGCCTCGGCGGTGCCGATAGCATCGCCGTATGGCAGATGCACCCGTGAATGTGACGGTCACCGGGGCGGCGGGACAGATCGGTTACGCGCTTCTGTTCCGGATCGCCTCCGGACAGCTCCTCGGTCCCCAGACGCCGGTGAACCTCCGGCTCCTGGAGATCCCGCAGGCGGTGAAGGCGGCCGAGGGCACCGCGATGGAACTGGCCGACGGCGCATTCCCGCTGCTCGGCAAGGTCGACATCTTCGACGACCCGCGCGCGGCTTTCGAGGGCGCCAACGTGGCGCTGCTCGTCGGCGCCCGTCCCCGCACCGCCGGGATGGAGCGCGGCGACCTGCTGTCGGCCAACGGCGGCATCTTCAAGCCCCAGGGCGAGGCGATCAACGCCGGCGCGGCCGACGACATCAAGGTGCTCGTGGTCGGCAACCCGGCCAACACCAACGCCAAGATCGCCCAGCTGCACGCCCCGGACGTGCCAGCCGCCCGCTTCACGGCGATGACCCGGCTCGACCACAACCGGGCCCTCTCGCAGCTCGCGGCGAAGACCGGCGCGTCCGTCGCCGACATCACCAGGCTGACGATCTGGGGTAACCACTCGGCCACCCAGTACCCGGACGTCTTCCACGCCGAGGTCGCCGGCAAGCCGGCCGCCGAGCTGGTCGACGAGGCCTGGCTGGACTCCGAGTTCATCCCGACCGTGGCCAAGCGAGGCGCCGCCATCATCGCCGCCCGCGGCGCGTCGTCGGCCGCCTCGGCCGCCTCGGCCGCGATCGACCATGTCTTCACCTGGGTCAACGGGACCGCCCCCGGCGACTGGACCTCGATGGCCGTGCCGTCGGACGGCTCCTACGGCGTCCCCGAGGGCCTGATCTCTTCGTTCCCGGTCACCACCACCGGCGGCGAGTACGAGATCGTCCAGGGCCTGGAGATCAACGCCTTCTCCCGGGCCCGGATCGACGCCTCGGTCCAGGAACTGGCCGAGGAGCTCGCGGCCGTCCGCCAGCTCGGCCTGGCCTGACCCCGACCGGGCGCCCGGTCACGAACGTTCGTGACCGGCGTTCTGGCGGAACGCTCTGAGCGGGCGCGACCCGCGTCCGGGCCGGGCCCGATCGCCCGGCCCGGACGCGAGTTGCGGGGCTCCCGACCGGCCCGTCTACTAGATTCCGTGACCACCCGCGAACTCACGGTCGTCAACCCTGATACCACGCCGTACCTGCGCGGGCGGTACGCCCCGGTCCATGAGGAGACCGACGCGGGCGACCTGCCCGCGGCGGGGACGATCCCCACCGATCTGACCGGCCTGTTCGTCCGCAACGGCCCGAACCCCGAGTTCCCGCCCCTGGGCAGTTTCAGCTACCCGTTCGAGGGCGACGGCATGGTCCACGGCGTCTGGCTGGACGGCGGCCGGGCCCGCTACCGCAACCGCTGGGTGCGCACCCTGAGCCTGCGGGCGGAGGAGCGGGCCGGCCGGGCGCTCTACGGGGGCCTGCTGACCCCGGCGTTCGTCGACCCGGGCCTGCTGGGCGAGCCGGCCGACTCCGGCTGGCCGTTCAAGGTCGACGCGTCGATCAACGTCGTCCGCCACGCCGGGCGCCTGCTCGCCCTGGGTGAGGGCGTCCAGCCCTACCGGCTGGACGACGATCTGGAGACCCTCGGCCCGGAGACGTTCGGCGGCGCGCTCGCCGCCGGGATGTGCGCCCATCCGCGCTTCGACCCGCTGACCGGCGAGATGGTCTACTTCCGCTACGACACCGAGCCGCCGTACCTGCTCTGGGGGGCGCTGGCCGCCGACGGCACGCCCAGCCGGCCCGAGACGGCTGTCGACGGGCTGGAGCGCTGCCACGTCGTCCACGACTTCGCCCTCACCCGGCACTACGCCGTGCTGGTCGTCGCGCCGCTCGTGCTCGACGTCGGCCCGCTCACCAGCGGGGACAGGCCCGGCTCGGATCGCGGTGGCCCGAACAGCGATGGCCCGAACAGCGATGGCCCGAACAGCGATGGCGCGGACCGCGCCGGCGCGGTCCTGTCCTGGCGGCCCGCGCTCGGGACGCGCGTCGCGCTGGTCCCCCGGGCCGGCGGCCCGGTCCGCTGGGTCGAGACCGACGCCTTCTGGGTGTGGCACATCGCCAACGCCTACGAACGGACCGGCGGCTACGGGCAGCCCGGCGCCGAGGAGGTCCGGATCGTGCTCGACTTCCCCTGGTGGAGCCGGCCCGGACTGGGCATCGGGTCCGAGGCCAGCGCCTCAGACACCCTCACCAGCCTGCGCGGGTCGTTCACCCGGGCGACGATCGACCCGGCCGCCGGCTCCATCGAGCTGCACCATCTGAACTACATGCGCAGCGAGTTCCCCCGCGTCGACTCCCGCCGCACCGGCCGGGCCCACCGGTACGTGACGGTCGTGGCCCGCTCGGCCGACGAGCGGCTCGCTCGCGGCGAGCACGATCGCCTGGTCCGCCACGACATGGACGCGGGGCTGTCGGTCAGCTACGACACCGGGCTGTCGATCAGCGAAGCGGTCTTCGCGCCGCGCGACGGCGCCCGCGAGGAACTCGACGGCTACTACCTCTGCTTCGCCACCAGCCTGTCCGAGCCGGGGACCACGGGCGGCGCGGACGGCGGCCCGGACGGCGGTGCGGGCTGCGCGCCGTCGTGGCTGCTCATCTGGGACGCCGGCGACTTCCCGGCCAACCCGGTCGCGCGGGTACGCCTGCCGCGGCGGGTCCCCAACGGCCTGCACGCCAGCTGGCTACCCGCGCCGGGCACCGAACGGCACGACCGACGCGAGGGCGACCGGCGCACCCGCGGCCGCCGGGCCAGTGACCGGGAGGCGCGAGCCCGGTGACCCGCCAGCCCCGGTGACGCATGGGGCCGGCTGACGGGGTCGGCTGACGAAGCGCGGCCGGCCTGCGAGACTGCCGTCGTGGACGCGGTGCTGCTGCCGGCGCTGACCGGCGCCCGGACCGGACGGTGGGATGCCTCGGGCGCGGCGGTCGCCGTCGGCGCGGACGCGCATTCAGTCCGGGCCCTGTCGTGGGCCCAGCTGCGCGACGCGGCGGCCGCCGTGGCCGACCGGATCGCCGGCGCCGGCCCGGCCGCGGTCTACGCCGACGCCAGCCTGGAGACGATCGTCGCGATCACCGGCTGCCTGCTGGCCGGGGTGAGCGCGGTACCGATCCCGCCCGACGCCGGCCCGCTGGAGCGTGGTCACGTCCTGCGCGACAGCGGCGCCGAACTCCTGCTGGGCGCGCCGCCGTGGGACGACGTGGCGATCCCGACCGTCCCGGTCGACCCGGCCGAACGCTCGGGGAGCGTCCATCCCGAACCGGACCCGGCCAGCCGCGCCCTGGTCATGTACACGTCGGGGACGACCGGGCCGCCCAAGGGCGTCGCCTTGTCGCGGGCGGCGATCGCGGCCGACCTGGACGGCCTGGCCGACGCCTGGGCCTGGACGCCGGACGACCTGCTCGTCCACGGCCTGCCGCTGTTCCACGTGCACGGCCTGATCCTGGGGGTGCTCGGGCCGCTGCGGGTCGGCTCGGGCGTGCGCCACACCGCCCGGCCGACGCCGGCCAGCTACGCCGCCGCCGGCGGCAGCCTGTACTTCGGGGTGCCGACGGTGTGGTCGCGCGTGACGGCCGACGCGGCCAGCGCCCGGGCACTGGCCGGCGCCCGGCTGCTCGTCTCCGGCAGCGCGCCGCTGCCCCGGCCGGTGTTCGAACGCCTGCGGGAACTGACCGGCCAGGCTCCGGTGGAGCGCTACGGCATGACGGAGACCCTGATCACGGTGGCCGCCCGGGCCGACGCGGAACGCTCCCCGGGCCAGGTCGGCGTGCCGGTGGCGGGCGTCGAGACGCGGCTCGCGATCGACGGCGGCTCCGGCCCGGACCGCGCCGGCCCGGACCGCGCCGGGCTGGACGACGCCGACCCGGACGCTCCCGCCCTGGGCGAGCTCCAGGTCCGCGGCCCGACGCTGTTCGACGGTTACCTCGGCCGGCCGGAGACAACCGCCGCGAACTTCACCGACGACGGCTTCTTCCGCACCGGCGACATCGCCGTCATCGAGCCGGACGGCACCCACCGGATCGTCGGCCGGGCGTCGGTCGACCTGATCAAGTCCGGTGGTTACCGGGTCGGCGCGGGCGAGGTCGAGGCGGCGCTGCTGGGCCACCCGGCCGTCGCCGAGGCGGCCGTCGTCGGCGCGCCCGACCCCGACCTCGGCCAGCGGATCGTCGCGTTCGTCGTGGCCGACGCGGTCACCGAGCCGGAGCTGATCGCCTTCGTGGCGGCCGAGCTGTCGGTCCACAAGCGTCCGCGCGAGGTGCGCACGGTCGAAAGCCTGCCTCGCAACGCGCTCGGCAAGGTCCAGAAGCAGCGCCTGGCCGAGCTGCTTTGACCGGGCCGCCGGCAACCGGGCGCCGGGCGCACGGTCATCGCCGGGCCGGCTGTCAGCCTCCGGGCTGGGCGAAGTCGTCGATGGCCGCCGCGATCCGGGTGAGGACGACGCAGGCCGCGTCGATCTCAGCCTCGCTCAGGCCGTCGAGCGCGGAATTGATCATTTCGTACCAGGCCTCGCGGCGGGCCAGGGTCCGCTCGCGCCCGGCCTCGGTCAGCGAGATGCGTGAGATGCGGCGGTCGTGCGGGTCGCGGCGGCGCGCGACCATCCGTTGCTTCTCCAGCTGGTCGATCAGGGCGGTGACCGAGGCCGGGTTGAGGTCGGCCGCCCGGGCCAGCTCGCCCGGCGTCGCCTCCTCCTTCGCCAGCAGCACGGCCAGCGCCCGAACGTGGGCGTGGGTCATCGGGCCGCCGCCTCGCTGGTCCCGGGCCCGCAGCCGGCGCTCCGCGCCGAACAGGTGGCCGAGCACGCGGCTGAGGCGGGTCTGGACGGCCGACTCGGGCGGCGCCTCGAGCAGGCCGGTGGCACCGGTCGGGGCCACGGTGTCCGGGCCGGAGCCTTCGGTCACAGCAGGCCTCCCTCGGCCTCGATCAGAACGGGCTCACGGACGTAGCTGCCGGCGGGGGCGCCCGGAGCGGGTACCAGGGCGCCGGAGGCGACCCGCGACGACTCGGCGCGCCGCATCCGTCGCTCGATGACAGCCAGCGTAACCGTCGAGAGCATGACGACCACCGTGATGGCGGTGACGACCGCGAAGGTCACGCCGAATGCGTGGGCCTGAGCCGCCCCATCGGTGCCGGCGCGGTCCAGACGCTGCTGGAGCACGACCGTCAGGATGGCCGTCCCGAGCGAGGCCCCGACCCGCTGCAGGACGTTGAGCTGTGGGGTGGCGTCATTGATCTGGGCCGGCGTGAGCACCTTGTAGGCGGCGGTCATCGACGGCATGGACGCCAGCCCGGCGCCCAGGCCGCGCGCGAACATGGCCATGCACAGCAGGACATAGGGCGTGTCCTGGTGGATCAGGATGAACGGCGTCGAGGCGGCGATGATGACCAGGCAGCCGAAGACCGCGGTCAGGCCGCCACCGATCCGGTCGCAGAGCTGGCCGGACAGCCGCATGGTGAGCGCCGTGCCGATTCCCTGGGGGATGAGCAGCAGGCCGGTCAGGACCTCGCTCTGGTGCCGCACGACCTGGTAGTAGATCGGCATGAGGATCATGCCGCCGTACAGCACCGCGCCAAGGCAGAACGTGGCCACCGACGCCGCGCTGAACGCGCCGTTGCGGTAGAGGCGGACGTCCAGCAGCGGGCGGGGGATGCGCCAGGACCGGGCGGCGAACGCCGTCAGCAGGACCAGGCCGCCGGCGATGGGCGCCAGGACAGCGGTCGAGACGAACGGGTGGTCGGTGCCGATCTCGGAGAGTCCGTAGGTCAGGGCGACCAGGCCGACGGCGACCAGGCCCAGGCCGGGCACGTCGAGCGGGCCGGCGTCCTCCGCGGGCTCCCGCGGGAGGAGGAACACCCCGGCGACCAGCGCGGCCACGCCGACCGGAATGTTCACGAAGAAGATCCACCGCCAGCCGAGCGTCTCCAGCAGCAGGCCGCCGATCGTCGGCCCGAGGATGGGCGCGAGGACCATGGGGGTGCCGACGAGGCTCATGACCCGCGTCATGTTGCGGGGGCCCGCCTCGCGGGCCAGCAGAATCTGCCCGGCCGGCATGATCATCCCGCCGCCGAGGCCCTGCAGCGCCCGGAAGACGATCAGCTCGACGGAGGACTGGGCCAGGCCGCACAGCGCGGAGCCGACGATGAACAGGGCGAGGGTGATGAGGTAGAGCCGCCGCGGGCCGAGCCGGCGGGCCGCCCACCCGGTGATGGGGATGACCGCGGCCAGCGCCAGCAGATACGAGGTGATCACCCACTGGGTGGTGGCCAGCGAGTCGTGGAAGGTCTCGGACAGCGGGCGCAGAGCGATGTTGACGATCGTCGAGTCCAGGAACGTCATGCCCGAGCCGAGGATGACCACGACCGCGATTCGCCTGACCGCTGGCGTCAGCTGGTAGCTCGTGCTCGGCCGCCTGCCCACTGATCCCATCAGCCCCTCCTCGCGCCGTTCCGAAACTATTTTAGCAGCAAAAGGTTTTGTGCCAAAATTAAATCGCTCACACCATTGGGCCATCGCCGGGCCCAACGCCGCGGCGGCGGAGTGTCGGACCCGGCCGGTACCGTGCGCATCATGACCAGGACGGTGCAAAGCGGCCGTGGGCCGGAGCCGGCGGGCTCGCGCGGTACGTCCGCGCCGGTCCCGTCACCGGCGGCGGTCCCGGGCCTGGCGACGGTCTCGGGCCCGGCCGCGGTCTCAGGCCCAGCCGCGGCGGCGGCTCCCAGGCGCCGCGGGCCGCAAGGCCGGGAACGGCTGAGCCTGGACCAGGCCCGGCGGGTGGCGCTGGCCGCCCAGGGCTTCGCCCGGGCCCGCCCGGCCGACCCGACCGGTCGGGCCCGGCTGCGCGGCCTGTTCGACCGGGTCGGGATCATCCAGATCGACTCCGTGAACACGCTGGCCCGGGCCCACTACCTGCCCGGCTGGTCCCGGCTGGGCGCCTACCGCCGCGACGACCTCGACCGCTACGTCCACACCGACCGGCGGGCGTTCGAGTACTGGGCCCACGAGGCCTGCTATGTCCCGGTCGACTGGCAGCCGCTGCTGCGCTGGCGGGCCGCGCGGGCGGCGGCCGGCGACGGGATCTGGGGTGGGGTCGCGGCGTTCGCCCGTGAGCGCGCGGACTACGTGCGGGCCGTCTACGAGCGGGCGAGCGCCGAAGGGCCGCTGGCCGCCGCCGACCTGGCCGAACCCGGGGCCACCCGGTCCGGGAGCTGGTGGGGCTGGACCGAGTCCAAACGCGCCCTGGAGTTCCTGATGTGGTCGGGCCAGCTGTGCGTGGCCGGGCGCCGGGGCAACTTCGAGCGCCTCTACGACCGGCCCGAACGGGTCCTGCCAGCCCGGGTGCTGGCCATGCCGACACCGGACGAGGACACCGCCCTGCGAGAGCTGCTGCGTCACGCGGCCGACCGCCTCGGCGTGGCCACCGGCGGCGACCTCGCCGACTACTTCCGGCTGCCGGCGGCGCTGGCCCGACCCCGGCTGGCCGAGCTGGTCGAGGCGGGTGAGCTGGTGGCGGTGACCGTCGAGGGCTGGCGGGCACCGGCCTACCTGCGGCCGGGCCAGGCCGTCCCCCGCCGGGTCGAGGCGCGGGCGCTGCTGTCGCCGTTCGACCCGCTGGTCTGGGAGCGCTCGCGCACCCAGCGGCTGTTCGGGATGGACCTGGTTCTGGAGATCTACACGCCGGCGGCCCGGCGCCGGTACGGCTACTACGTCCTGCCCTTCCTGCTCGGCGACCGGCTCGTGGCCCGGGTCGATCTGAAGGCCGACCGCAAGGCCGGCGTGCTGCGAGTGCCGGCGGCCTGGATCGAGCCCGCCGCGGCCGAGCCGCCCGGCCCTGGGAGGGAAGCCGTCGCGGCCGCGCTGCGGGCCGAGCTCGAGGCGCTGGCCGACTGGCTCGGCCTCGATCAGGTGTCCTCTGCCGGGCGGGGCGACTTACCGTTGGCCGGCTGAACCGACTCCCGGTGACCGCCGGGGACTGGCGCCGGCCAGTCGGCCGCAGGCGGCGGACCGGACGAGTGGGCGCGGCGGCTGGTCATCCTCGGGGCGGCCGGGCGCGGTCAGTCACCGGTCCCAGGCTCCGGGCCGGGCCGGGCCGGGCCGGGCTCCGGGCTGGGCCGGGCGGCCCGCCGGCCTGGCGTGTGACGGCCTGGACGCACTCCCCGAGCGCGGGCAGCGGTTCGGTGAGCACCCGGGCCAGCGCGGGAACTGCTCGGCCGAGGGCCGGAGCGGCCCAGGCGACGGCCGGGCGGGCCCAGTCGAGGCGATCGTGGTCGTAGGCCAGGGCGAGCAGGCTCGCGCCCGATGCGCAGCCGACGGCGATGCCCCAGCCCAGCGGCCCGACCGGGCGGCTGCCGAACAGGGAGCTGGCCACCGGCGTCTGAACCAGCGTCGCCATCAGCGCGGCGCTGCCGACGGCGGTGGCCACGACCAGCGGGTCGCGGCGGGCCAGTACGACGGTCTGGCCGAGCTGCGTGCCGACCAGGGCGAGCAGCGCGACCGTCGAGGCGCGCCGCGGCGTGCCGGTCGTGCGCGCCAGCAGCCACGCGCTCGTCGCGCCGGCCGCGGTGAGCGTGCCCCGGGCCAGCAGGGCCTGGCGCAGGCGGGCCCGCCCGTCGCCGGGGCCGCCGGAACCACCCGAGGCGACGGAGCCGTGGGGGTCGCCGGGGCTGCCAGGGCCGCGCGAGCGGCCGTCGGCGTCCGGCCCGCGCACGGCCAGCGCCATCGCCGGCGCCATGTCGGTCAGCAGGTTGACCAGCAGGAGCTGACGGGGGTTGAGCGGAGCGCTGCCGGCAATGGCCGTCCCGATCAGGGTGAACACGACCTCGCCCGCGTTGCCGCCGACGAGGACGCTGACGGCGTCGGTGACGGCGTCCCACATCCGGCGGCCCTCGACGACGGCACCGGCCAGCGCCTCGACGTCGCTGTCGGCCAGCAGCAGGTCGGCCGCGCCCTGGGCGGCGGCCGAGCCCTGGCCGGTGATGGCGACGCCGACGTCGGCCGCGCGGATGGCGGCGGCGTCGTTCGTCCCGTCCCCGGTCATGGCGACGACCCGCCCGTCCCGGCGCAGCGCCCGGACCAGTCTCACCTTCTGCTCCGGCGAGACGCGGGCGAACACGTCGGCCTCGGCGATCCGCCGGGCGTAGCCGGCGTCGTCCAGCCGGTCGAGTTCGGCTCCGGTGACGACCAGGCCGAAGGGCGCGCGATCCTGGCGAAGCCGCGCGCCCGGAGGCCCGGAAATGTCCCGGGCGCCGAAGGGCGCGCGATCCTGGCGAAGCCGCGCACCCGGCAGGCCGACCTCGGCGGCGATCGCGGCGGCGGTGGCCGGATGGTCGCCGGTGACCATCGTGACCCGCACGCCGGCCTCGCTCAGGCGGCGCACCGCCCGGATGGCGGACGGGCGCGGCGTGTCGGCCAGGCCGAGCAGGCCAACCAGGCGCAGATCACGGACGTCGCCGTCCGCGATCGCGCGCCGGGCCCGGGCGGCACCCGAGCCCGGGCCCGACCTGGCACCCAATCCCGCGCCCGGCCGGCGCGGGGCGCTGGCCGGGCGCTCCCCCGGCCCGTACAGCTCGACGCTCTTGGCCGCGACAGCCAACACCCGCAGGCCCTGTCCGGCCAGCTGCTCAGCGGCTCGGCGGGCCGCCCGGCTGGCCGCCGGGGTCAGGACGCACCGGCCGATGACCACCTCCGGCGCGCCCTTGACCGCGAGCGTCGCCGCCATGGCCCCCTGGTTGGCAGTCGTCCGGGCAACGGTCGTCCGGGCCGCGGCCCCGGCCGCCACGTCGGACGGTCCGGCCGCGCGCTCGGCCCCGGGCGCGGGCGCCGACGCACAGGTCAGCGTGGCCGCGTAGCCGCGTGACGTCTCGAAGCCGAGCTCAGCCAGCCGCTCGGCCGGCGCGGCTGGCACCGGCAGGTCGGCGGCGGCGGCTAGTACCGCCCGGTCGGTGGCGTGGATGGACGCCTCCGCCCCGGTCGGGCAGGCGGCGGCGGCCGTGCGCACCACCAACTCGGCCGCCGCGTCCAGCGGGTGGGCACCGGGCAGGGCGTGGCGGCGCCAGGCCGTCCGGCCGGCGGGAACCATGACGGCGCGCGGGACGAGCCGGCCCTCCGTCAGGGTCCCGGTCTTGTCGAAGCAGACGACGTCAAGCCGGCCCAGCGCCTCCACCGTCCGCGACGAGCGGACCAGGACGCCGGCGCGGGCCAGCCGCCGGGCCGCGGCGACCTGGGAGACGGTGGCGACGAGCGGCAGCCCCTCGGGCACGGCGGCGACCGCGACCGCGACCCCGGCCGAGAGGGCGGAGCGCAGCGGCGCCCCGCGCAGCGAGGAGAGCGCGGTGACCGCCGCGCCGGCCGCCCCGGTCAGCGGCAGCGCCAGCCGGGTCAGTTCGCCCAGCCGGGCCTGGGCACCGGCGGGGACGACCGCCCCGGCCGCGCCCCGAGCCCGCCCGGACTGGGTGGAAGCCCCGGTCGCGACGACCAGCGCCGTGCCCGAGCCGGCCAGGACCGTCGTCCCCTCGTAGACCATGCAGGCCCGGTCGGCCACGGCGGCCGTCGGCGTCGGGTCGGTCGTCTTGCTCACCGGCAGGGACTCACCGGTCAGGGTGGCCTCGTCGATCTCCAGCCGCTCGGCGCGGATCAGCCGGCCGTCGGCCGGCACGACATCGTTCGGGCGCAGCTCGACGAGGTCACCGGTGCGCAGCGCGGAGGCGGCGACCAGCGCCGGGCCGTGCGGGGTCAGCTGCCGGGCCACCGGGACGTGGCGGGCGACCAGCCGGGCCAGCGCACCCTCGGCCCGGGCCCGCTGGGCCCCGCTGACCAGCGCGTTCGTTACCGACACCCCGGCGACGAGCGCGGCGTCGGCGCTGGAGCCGAGCATCGCGCTGGCCGCCGCCCCGACGAGCAGGACGGGGACGAGCGGGTCGCGCAGGTCGGCCAGGACGGCCCGGGCGACCCGGGCCGCGGCGCGGGGCCGGCTCCTGCCCTCGCCGGCTTCGCCGACCTCCCCGACAGCGCCGGCCTCCCCGACAGCGCCGAGGTCGCCACCTCGTCCGGCCTGTCCACCCGGACCGGCCTTGCCACCCGGACGAGCCTCGATGCCCTCGGCCGCGGGACCGACCGGGGCCGTGTAGTCGTGGCGGCCGTCGCGCTGGCCGGGAACGAGCGCGCGCCCGGCCAACGGCTCGGCCGATGCGGCCGCGCCCAGCCGGCGCAACGCGACGCCGGCTGGCAGCGCGTGCCAGTCGCCGCGCACCACCCGTTCGGGCTCGTGGGCCCGGTCGGCCCGCAGCGCCGTCACCGCGCCGTCCACCATCGCCGCCAGCGCGGCCAGGTGGACCGGGCCGCCGCGCACCGACCGCCCGGCCAGTCCGCCCAGGCCGGCGCGGGCTCCGGTCAGGGTAGTCAACACGGCCAGCGCCGAACCGGACGTCGCGAGCGTCGCCGCGCGGCCGCTGGTGGAGCGGGCGGCCGGCGCCAGCCGCAGCACCCGCCACACGTCGGCCAGATCGTCGGTGCAGAGCAGGTCGGCCGACCAGGGAGGGAACAGCTCCCGCCGGCCGCGGCCGATACCGATGTCGGCGGCGGCCAGCGCCGCCGCCTCCAGGCCGGAGACGACGGCGACCACAGCGCCACCCGCGCGCAGGCGGTCGACCTCGGTGGCCAGCCCAGCCCCCGCCGGCCCCGCCGTCCCGCCGCCGGACCCGCCCGCGACCTCGCGAAGGGCCGGGCCGCCGTCCACGCCCGTCGCCCGGCCGAGGACGCCGTCGGCCATCGGCTCCAGCTCGGCGGTGCTGAGGTTGCCGGTCAGCAGGACGCGGCCGCAGTCGCGGGCGGCGGCAATCACCGCGTCGGCCAGCGGGTCGAGGGCCGCTCCGAGCAGGAGCGGCCAGGACCGTCCCCGGCCCCGCAGCTCGAGCGCCAGCCCCCCCGCGTCCGCGGCGCGGCCACCCGGCGGGCCATCCAGCGGACCGGCCGCGAGCAGCCGGTAGGCGCCGTCGCGGGCGACCACCTCGCCCGGGCGGAACGTCCGCCACGGGCTCACGCCGGCCAGCATCCCCTCGGCCCGGCCCCACACGGCGGCGTCGGGCGCGGTCAGCACCCGGCAGCCGTCGCCGAGCAGGGCGTCCGCCGCGATCAGCACGACGTCGAGGCGGTCCAGCCGGCGCAGGGCGCCCATGTCCATGGTCAGGACGTCGCGCGCGGCGAGCCGGCGGGCGGCGGTCGAGGCGAACAGCTCGCGCCCGACCCGGGCCGCCCGGGGCACCGAGGCCAGCACCAGCTCGCCGGCCAGCGCCGGGGACCGGCCGAGCAGCAGGCCGCCGGCGCCGAGGACCGCCCCGGCCAGCGCGCCCCGGTCAGCGGCCCGCTCGACGGGACCGACGACGCGGCGGCCGACGACCGCCGGGATCTCGGGTCCGGCGGCGGCCCGGGCCGCCGGGCGCACGAGCGCGGGCGGTTGTTGCCCCGCTTCCAGCGCGGCGGCGGTGGCGTGGCCCAGCGCGTCCTCCCGCCGGGCGAACGCGGCGTGGATCGCGATCCGTTCGGCCAGCCGGGCGCAGTGGTGGGCGGCGTTGGTGACCAGCATTTCGGGTGCCTGGACGAGCGCGCCGGCGGCGGCGCTGGCCACGCCGAGCACGAGTTCGGTACCGGCCGGCCCAAGGGCCGAGCCGAGCACGGCCCGGGCCCGGGGCTGGTTGTCGACCAGCGCGACCAGGGCCGCCGTCCCGCGGGGCAGCGCCGGCACCGGGCACATCCGCCCGGCCACCGACAGGCCGAGGCAGGCGAGGTCGACGCCGAGCGCGACGGCCTCGACGACGATCGGCTCCCGGTCCCCGGGATGGTCGGGCCGGGTGTGGAAGGGCGCGCCCCCGCCCGGCGCCGGGGCGTCCGGGTCGCCGCCGACGACGGCCCGCTCGGCCTCGGCGACCGCCTCGACGATCTCGTCGAGATCGGCCTCGTCCGGGTCGAAGGCGACCAGCACCCGGCCGAGGCCCTCGTCGAGGCTGGCCCAGTCGACGCCGCCCAGGGCGCGCAGCGCGGCCGGCAGCGCCGCGGCCAGTTCGCCGGTGACGTGGGCCGCGCGCGGGTCGGGCCGCCCGCCGGTGTCGTGGCGGGTGGCGAGAAGTTCGATGTGGGCGGTCCGTTCGCCCCGCCACACCCGGCGGCGGGCCCGGCCGGCCCGGGTCAGCTCCCGCTCGAGCGCGTGGCCGACCGTCCGCGCCGCGGCGGCGCCCGCTCGGGCTGGCGCGAGCGAGCGGTCGACGAGCGCGCCCGGCAGCCTTGCCGCGGGCCGGAGCGCCGCCGGCGCCAGGCCCGCCGGGACAGGCGGGAGAGGCAGGCGCCAGAGCGCGGCGGTGATTCGCATGCACGACTCCTGTTGGCCGACGTCCGCCCGCGCCAGAACGGCTACGGAGGGTCGAATTTTGACCTGCTATCGTTACTGGCGGTTGTAAAGCGGCCGGATGTGACCGGTCGCGCCCCATCGCCGGCCCGGCCCTCCGTCGGCACTCGCCCACTTGGAGGCACCGTGTCCGAACTGCTTGTCACCATCGCCATCGAGGCATTGAGCGCGCTCGCCCTGGCCGCCCTGGCCGCGGCGCTACGGCGCTGGGCGCCGCGCGCGGCCGGGCTGGGCGCGACGGCCTGATCGACAGCACCCCCGGCGCCCGTCCGGAGCGGCGCGGTTCCGCCAGCTCCCGTCAGCATCGCCGGGATGCGCTGGGATCGCCCGGAAGCCCGGAAGCCCGAAACGCCGGGCCGGGCCGGGGCGGGGTGGCCGTCCTCAGCCGGCCGAGCGGGAACCCCTGTTCCTGGCCCGTCGGCCCGCGCGAGCCCGCGGCCGCCCGGCCAGGCCGGAGTGCTGGGCCACGTACGTACCGGCCGCGATCGCCGCGACCACCGGCCACTCGATGATCTCGACCGCGGCGAGCAGGCCGAGCCCGACGTAGTAGGCGACCTTCCCGGGCGAGACGACCGGCACCGGCCCGGCTGGCTCGGCGCTGAGGACCTCGAGGGCGCCGGGCGCTACGGTCACGACCTCGGCCTCAGCCTCGGCCTCGGCCGCCGCGGGCCGACCGAGCTCGAAGCGGGCGGTCAGGAAGGGCAGCCGCACCGTCGCGCCCCGGGCCCTGGACCGGTCATCGCGCGGCACGCCGCCGCCTTGCCGGGTGTTCGGCGACGAGGGGCTGCTGACGGCCGCGGCGGAGCCGGAGCCGGTGGCCGCGCCGCGCCGCGCCCCTCGCGGGCGGGACGCCGCCGGCCGGGAGGCTGTCGTTCGGGACGCGGCCGGCCGGGACGCGGTGCTCCTGGCGCTCCCACCCGTACGCCCACCCGTGCCCGCGCCGGCACGGGTGGCCGGCCGGCTGGCGGTGCCCGTTCCCCCGGACCGGGAGCCCACCGCCCGCGTGCTCACCGAACGCGATGCGGACCTCGACCCCGCGCCAGCGCCTCCGGACCCGGTCGCCCGGCGCCGGCTTCCCGCATCGCCTTCCACCATTTCCAGCCCCCCAACGCGTCGGACCAGCCATTGGGCGTTATCCTGGCGCTGTTCCACGCCGCGCGCCATCCGTGAGTTCATCTTTTGTTCATCTTCCGTTCACTTGATGCATTTGCCCCCGTGGACCACGGCCTCCGTCCGCGAGATGCTCGGGCCACGATGTCGGAGCAGGCGCGGATGCGTCCGGCCCCGGTGTCCGCGCGTAACGGCTCCCGCCGGGGGTAGGCCCCGCGCGCGGGACAGCGTGGCGGAGGCGGAGGCGGAGGCGACATGCCGATCAGGACGGTCAACCCGGCGACGGGCGAACTCGTCGCGACCTACGACGAGATGACCGACGCCCAGCTCGACGCGGCGATCGCCGCCGCCGCGACGGCCTTCCGCGACTACCGCCGGACCACGTTCGCGCGGCGCGCCGGCTGGCTGCGCGCGGCGGCGGACATCCTGGACGCCGAGCGCGACGCCGTCGCCGCCCTCATGACGACCGAGATGGGCAAACCGATCGCGCAGGCCAGGGCGGAGGCGGCCAAGTGCGCCACCGCCTGCCGCTTCTACGCGGAGAACGCCGAGCGCTACCTGGCGCACGAGCCGGTGCCGGCGGGCGAGGTCGGGGCGAGCGAGGCCTACGCGATCTATCAGCCCCTCGGCGTCGTGCTGGCCGTCATGCCGTGGAACTTCCCGCTCTGGCAGGCGATGCGCTTCGCGGCGCCGGCGCTGATGGCCGGCAACGTCGGGCTGCTCAAGCACGCCTCCAACGTCCCCGGCACCGCCCTGTACATGGCGGACCTGTTCGCCCGGGCCGGCTTCCCGGCCGGGGTGTTCCAGACCCTGCTGATCGGCTCGGCGAAGGTCGAACGGGTCCTCACCGACCCCCGGGTGGCCGCGGCCACTCTGACCGGGTCGGGCCCGGCCGGCGCCGCCGTGGCCGCCACCGCCGGGCGCGTGGTCAAGAAGACCGTGCTGGAGCTGGGCGGCAGCGACCCGTTCATCGTCATGCCCTCAGCCGACATCGCCGCCGCCGCCCGGGTCGCGACGAAGGCCCGCTGCCAGAACAACGGCCAGTCCTGCATCGCGGCCAAACGGTTTATCGTGCACGCCGATGTCGCGGAGGAGTTCACCGACGCCTTCGTCGCCGCGATGGGCGCGCTCACCGTCGGTGAGCCGGGCAAGGACGGCGTCGACGTCGGGCCGCTGGCCACCGAGGAGGGCCGGGCCGACCTCGACACCCTGGTCCGGGACGCGCTGGCCCGGGGCGCGCGGGCCCGCCTGGGCGGGGCGGTACCGCCCGGGCCCGGCTGGTACTACCCGCCGACCGTCCTGACCGGGGTGACCGAACAGATGCGTCTGTTCGGCGAAGAGGCCTTCGGCCCGGTGGCGGCCGTGTTCACCGTGGCCGACGCCGAGGAGGCCGTCACGCTGGGCAACGCCACCGAGTTCGGCCTCGGCGCCAACGCCTGGACGAACGACCCGGGCGAGCGGGAGTTCTTCGTCCGGGAGCTGGCGGCCGGCTCGGTGTTCATCAACGGAATGGTCACCTCCTACCCCCAGCTACCGTTCGGCGGGGTGAAGGCCTCCGGATACGGACGGGAGCTGAGCGCTCACGGCATCCGCGAGTTCTGCAACCTCAAGTCGGTCTGGGTGGGCTGACCGCCGCCCGCGCACTCCGGGTAGAACACCAGGCAGCCGGGCAGCCTGCGGGCGACGCGCTCGGCCGCCCGGCGCGGGGATCCGCTGCCGGAGACCAGCCGCCATGGGGTGCCGACCAGGTCCATCAGGTCCGCGATCCGGGTCGGGAGATCGTCCTGCGCGGCGACGAGGTCCGCGCGCGGCGCCGGGCAGCAGGCATAGAAGCTGGCCACCGCCACCCAGCGCAGCCAGTCGTCCCACCGCGGCAGGGTCGAGACGATCACCAGTTCGGCGCCGATCGAACGGGCGAGCGAGCCCGCCAGCAGCACGTCGGACAACGTCTCCGGGTCGGTCTCCTTGATGGCCACGACTATCGCGCGCGGCCCGCCGCCAAGCCGCTGTTCCGCCGTCACCACAACCACCTCTGACGCTCCCGGGCCCCGCGGCCCGACCGGGATGGCGGCCGGTGGGGACACCGGCCGCGTCAGCTCCGCGCCGCGGTACTGCCGTGGCGATGCTGACTGGGAAAAACTGTAGGGGAAATCACGTTCCCGTTCATCCCCTTCCACGCCACAGGCCCCCCAGGGGGGTGGTTCGGACCGGGTCCGACCAGCGACCAGGTCTGATCAGAGTAGGTCGCGGTCGCCCAGGTAGGGGCGCAGCACCTTCGGCACCCGGATCTGGGCGTCGGCCGTCTGGTTGTTCTCCATGATCGCGGCCAGCAGGCGGGGCGTGGCCACGGCGGTGTTGTTCAGGGTGTGCGCGAAACGGATCTTCCCGTCCGAGTCCTTGTAGCGGATGTTCGCCCGCCGGGCCTGCCAGTCGTGCAGGGTCGAGCAGCTGTGGGTCTCCCGGTAGCGCTCCAGCGACGGGAACCAGGTGTTGACGTCGTTCATCCGGAACTTGCCCAGACCCATGTCCCCGGTCGCGCACTCGACGACCTCGTAGGCCAGCTCGAGGGCCTGCAGGATGTGCTCCGCCGTCCCCAGCAGCTCGGCGTGCCAGCGGGCGGACTCCGCCTCGTCGGCCGCGCAGATGACGAACTGCTCGACCTTCTCGAACTGGTGGACGCGGATGAAGCCGCGCACGTCCCGCCCGGCGCTGCCGACCTCGCGCCGGAAGCAGGGCGAGATCCCCGCGTAGCGGATGGGCAGGTCGCGCTCGGCCAGCACCTCCCCCGAGTGCAGGCCGACCAGCGCCACTTCGGCCGTGCCGGCCAGATAGAGGTCGTCCGCCGCCAGGTGGTAGATCTCCTCGCGGTGGCCGGGCAGGAAACCGCTGCCGACCAGGGCCTCCTCCCGCACCAGCGACGGCACCGCCATGACCCGGAAGTCACGCTGGCGCAGGACGTCGAGGGCGAACGAGTGCAGCGCCCGCTCGAGCAGCACCGCCTCGGAGGCCAGCGCGTAGGCCCGCTCCCCCGCGACCGAACGGGCCCGGGTGAACTCGGCCCAGCCCCGCTTCTCGGCCAGCTCGACGTGGTCGAGGGGCGTGAAGTCGAACGTGGGCGGCTCACCCCAGGTCCGGATGACGACGTTGGCGCTCTCGTCCGGGCCGACCGGCGCGCCCGACCACGGGATGGCCGGCGCGCGCAGGAGCAGGTCGCGCAGCTCACCGCTGGCCGTCTCCAGGTTGGCCCGGGCCTCGCGCAGGCGGGCGTCCAGCGCCGTCGAGGCGATCCGCAGGTCCTCGCGGCGGGCCGCGTCCGCGCCCTTGAACGCGGCGGCGAGCTCCCGGCGCTCCCGCTGGGATTCGTCCACCTCGCGCTGCAGCGAGCGCACCCGACCGTCGAGCTCGTTGATCGCGTCGACGTCGATGTCGACACCCTTGAGGCGGGCGGCCTCGCGGACCGCGTCCGGGTTCTCCCGGACGAAACGCCTGTCCAACATCGTCGTCTCACTCACCTAGCGTCGGGAACCGGGGCCCTCCGGGCGCGCGGCGACGCCTGATCGCGCGCCTGGCGGCCCGGTGGCTCGGTGGCTCGGGACCTGGGCCTCCGGGCGCGGCTACGCCATGACGCGCGCCCCGTGACCGTCGAGGTCTGCGACGATCCTATCCGGGCCGCGCAGGCCGTCCTCCGGCCAGCGCGCCGGCCGCATGCCAGCCCCGGGCCCGCTGCCCGAGCCGGGGCCGAGGGTCAGCGACGGGTCGGCGTGATCGGCTCCGGCAGGTCGGTCGACCCGGACAGGTAACGGTCGACGGCCGCGGCGGCCGAGCGGCCCTCGGCGATCGCCCACACGATCAGCGACTGGCCCCGGCCCATGTCGCCGGCGACGAACACCCCGGGCACGCGGGTCTGCCAGCCGGCATCGCGCACCACGTTGCCCCGGCCGTCGAACTCGACGCCGAGATCGGTGAGCAGGCCGTCCTTCTCGGGGCCGACGAAGCCCATCGCCAGCAGGACCAGCTCGCACGGCAGCTCCACCTCGGTCCCGGGGACCTTCTGGAACTTCCCGTCGACCATCATCACCTCGTGCAGGCGCAACGCCCGCACGTTGCCGTCGTCATCGCCCAGGAAACGCTCGGTGTTGACGGCGAAGAGCCGCTCGCCGCCCTCCTCGTGCGCGCTGGAGACCCGATAGATGATCGGCCAGGACGGCCAGGGGTTGGCCACGGGACGCAGCTCCGGCGGCCGGGGCATGATCTCCAGCTGGTGGACGGAGGCGGCGCCCTGCCGGTGGGCGGTACCCAGGCAGTCGGCACCGGTGTCACCCCCACCGATGATCACGACGTGCTTGCCGGTCGCGCTGATCGGCGGCTTGGCCAGGTCGCCCTGCTGGACCCGGTTGGCCGGGACGAGGTACTCCATCGCCAGGTGGATGCCGCCGAGCTCGCGGCCGGGGACGGGCAGGTCGCGGCCGACGGTCGAACCGCCGGCCAGCACGACCGCGTCGTGCGACGCCCGCAGCTCGTCGGCCGACAGGTCGACGCCGACGGCGGTGCCGGTGACGAACCGGGTGCCCTCGGCCTCCATCTGGGCCAGCCGCCGGTCCAGGACGGACTTCTCCATCTTGAACTCGGGGATGCCGTAGCGCAGCAGGCCGCCGATCCGGTCCGCCCGTTCGTAGACGGTCACGTCGTGGCCGGCCCGGGTCAGCTGCTGGGCGGCGGCGAGCCCGGCCGGCCCGGAGCCGACGACCGCCACCCGCCGGCCGGTGCGCTCGCTCGGCGGCACCGGCGGGACGGCGTCGGCGGCCCAGGCGTGGTCGATGATCGAGACCTCGACCTGCTTGATCGCCACCGGGTCGTCAGCGATACCCAGGACACAGGCCGCCTCGCACGGCGCCGGGCACAGGCGGCCGGTGAACTCGGGGAAGTTGTTGGTGGCGTGCAGCCGGTCCATGGCCGAGGCCCACTCGGCCCGGCGGACCAGGTCGTTCCACTCCGGGATGATGTTACCCAACGGGCAGCCGTTGTGACAGAACGGAATACCGCAGTCCATGCACCGGCTGGCCTGGTCCCGCAGGGACGTGTCCGGGAAGGGCTGGTAGACCTCGCGCCAGTCCTGGATGCGTACGTCGACCGGCCGCCGGGTCGGCGTCTCCCGGTGGTGCTTGAGGAAACCGGACGGGTCTGCCATTCCGCTCCTGTCGGGGGTGGGTGCTGTGGCGGGGTGCTGTGGGGGTGCTGTGAGGTGCTTCTGCGCGGGGTCGGCGCGGCCAGCCCGCCCGCCGGGTTCCGGAGGCGAGCGGGCCGTGAGCAAGCGGGCCGTGGGCGAGCGGCGGCCGCCCGGCCGGTCAGACCCGCGCGGCAGCCATGATCATGTCATCCGGCGGGACGCCGTCGGCCTTGGCTTGTTCGATTACCCGCAGAACCCGCTTGTAGTCACGCGGCATCACCTTGATGAAGTGGTCCTGTTCGTCTTCCCAGTTGGCCAGCAGGTTGGCCGCGACCGAGGAGCCCGTCTCCCGGCGGTGCCGGGCGATCAGGCCGACCAGCAGCGCCCGGTCGGTCTCGTCCAGGCCCTCGATGTCGACCATCTCGGTGTTGATCCGCCCCACGACCGGCCGGTAGAGGTAGGCGACGCCGCCGCTCATCCCGGCCGCGAAGTTCCGGCCGATCCCGCCGAGGACCACGACCGTACCGCCGGTCATGTACTCGCAGCCATGGTCGCCCAGGCCTTCGACCACGGCCGTTGCGCCGGAGTTGCGTACGCAGAACCGCTCGCCGGCGATGCCCCGGAAGAACGCCTCACCGGCGGTCGCTCCGTAGAGCAGCACGTTGCCGGCCACGACGTTGTCCTCGGCCCGCAGCGGCGCCTCCTTCGGCGGGAAGACGATGATCCGCCCGCCGGACAGGCCCTTGCCGGCATAGTCGTTCGCGTCGCCCTCGAGGGTGAGGGTGACGCCGCGGGGCACGAACGCGCCGAAGCTCTGCCCGGCCGAGCCGGTGAAGCGCAGCGAGATCGTGTCGTCGGGCAGCCCGGCCGCGCCGTAGCGCTTGGTGACCTCGTAGCCGAGCATCGTGCCGACCGTCCGGTTGACGTTGCGGATCGGCATCTCCAGCCAGACCGGCCGGCCGTCCTCCAGCGCCCCCTCGCACAGCTGGATGAGGGAGTTGTCCAGGGCCTTGTCCAGGCCGTGGTCCTGGGTCGCGGTGCAGTGCAGCGCGCCACCGAAGGGCATCTCCGGCTGGTGCAGGATCGGGGTGAGGTCGAGCCCGGAGGCCTTCCAGTGCTCGATGGCGGCCGAGGTGTCGAGGTAGTCGATGCGGCCGACCGCCTCCCCCAGGCTCCGGAAGCCGAGCGCGGCCAGGTACTCGCGGACCTCTTCCGCGATGTAGGTGAAGAAGGCCTCGACGAACTCGGGCTTGCCGGTGAAGCGGGCCCGCAGCTCGGGGTTCTGGGTCGCCACGCCGACCGGACAGGTGTCGAGATGACAGACCCGCATCATCACGCAGCCGGCCACGACCAGCGGCGCGGTGGCGAAGCCGTACTCCTCCGCCCCGAGCAGGGCGGCGACGACCACGTCCCGGCCCGTCTTCATCTGGCCGTCGGTCTGCACGACGATCCGGTCGCGCAGACCGTTGAGCAGCAGCGTCTGCTGGGTCTCGGCCAGGCCCAGCTCCCAGGGCGCGCCGGCGTGCTTGAGCGAGGTCAGCGGCGAGGCGCCGGTCCCGCCGTCGTGGCCGGAGATCAGCACGACGTCGGCGTGGGCCTTGGACACACCGGCCGCGACCGTGCCCACCCCGACCTCGGCGACCAGCTTCACGTGCACCCGGGCGCGGGGGTTCGCGTTCTTCAGGTCGTGGATGAGCTGCGCCAGGTCCTCGATGGAGTAGATGTCGTGGTGCGGCGGCGGGGAGATCAGGCCGACGCCGGCGGTGGAGTGGCGGGTCCTGGCTATCCACGGGTAGACCTTGTGGCCGGGCAGCTGGCCGCCCTCGCCGGGCTTCGCGCCCTGGGCCATCTTGATCTGGATGTCGTCCGCGTTGACCAGGTAGTGGCTGGTCACGCCGAACCGGCCGCTGGCCACCTGCTTGACCGCGGAGCGGCGCAGGTCACCGTTGGCGTCGGGCTGGTAACGCTCGGCGTCCTCGCCGCCCTCGCCGGTGTTGGACTTGCCGCCCAGGCGGTTCATCGCGATCGCCAGCGTCTCGTGGGCCTCGGCGCTGATCGACCCGTAAGACATGGCGCCGGTGGCGAACCGCTTGACGATCTCGCTGACCGGCTCGACCTCGTCCAGCGGCACCGGCGGGCGCAGCCCCGCGCGCAGCTCGAACAGCCCGCGCAGGGTGGCGCTGCGTCGCGACGCGCCGTCGACCGTCTTCGTGTAGTCCTTGAAGACCTCGTACCGGCGTGAGCGGGTGGCGTGCTGGAGCAGGAAGACTGTCTCCGGGTTGAACAGGTGCAGCTCGCCCTCGCGCCGCCACTGGTACTCACCGCCGATCTCGAGGGATCGGTGGGCCAGTTCGGTCGGCACCCGGGGGTAGGCCCGCTGGTGGCGGCGGGACACCTCCTCGGCGATCATGTCGATGCCGATGCCGTCCAGGCGGGACGGGGTGCCGGCGAAGTAGGTGTCGATCAGCTCGCGGGACAGGCCGATGGCCTCGAAGACCTGGGCGCCGGTGTAGCTGGCCACGGTCGAGATGCCCATCTTCGACATGACCTTCAGGACGCCCTTGCCCAGCGCCTTGATCAGGTTGATCTCGGCCTTCTCCCGGCTGACTCCGACCAGCTCGCCCCGGGCGAGCAGGTCGTCGACCGACTCGAAGGCCAGGTACGGGTTGACCGCGGCCGCGCCGTAGCCGAGCAGCAGCGCGATGTGGTGGACCTCGCGCGCGTCGCCGCTCTCGACGATCAGCCCGACCTTGGTCCGGGTCTTCTCCCGGATCAGGTGGTGGTGGACGGCCGCCGTGAGCAGCAGTGACGGGATCGGCGCCTTCACCGCGTCCGAGTCGCGGTCGGAGAGCACGACGATGCGGGCGCCGTCGGCGATCGCCTCGGACACGCCCTGGCAGATCTCGTTCAGCCGGGCGACCAGGGCTGCGCCGCCGCCGCGCACGTCGTAGAGCCCGCGCACGGTGACCGCGGCGAACCCGGGCATGTCGCCGTCGTCGTTGACACCGACGATCTTGGCCAGCTCGGTGTTGCTGATGACCGGGAACGGCAGGTGGATCATCCGGCAGGACCGCGGCGTCGGCTCGAGCAGGTTGCCCTCGGGGCCGATGGTGCGGCCGAGGCTGGTGACCAGCTCCTCCCGGATGGCGTCCAGCGGCGGGTTCGTGACCTGCGCGAACAGCTGGGTGAAGTAGTCGAACAGCAGCCGGGGGCGCTCGGAGAGCACGGCGACCGGGGTGTCGGTGCCCATCGAACCGATCGGCTCGGCGCCACCCCGGGCCATCGGCGCGACGAGGACCCGCAGCTCCTCCTCGGTATAGCCGAAGACCTGCTGGCGGCGCTGGACCGACTCGTGGCCGTAGATGATGTGCTCGCGGTCGGGCAGGTCGCGCAGCTCGATGAGGCCGGCGTGCAGCCACTCGGCGTAAGGCGCGGCCGCGGCCAGGTCCGCCTTGATCTCGGCGTCGTCGACGATCCGGCCCTGCGCGGTGTCGACCAGGAACATCCGGCCCGGCTGCAGCCGGCCCTTCTGCACGATCCGGCGGGGCGGGATGTCGAGCACGCCGACCTCGGAGGCCATCACGACCAGGCCGGAGTCGGTCACCCAGTATCGGGACGGGCGCAGCCCGTTGCGGTCGAGCACGGCGCCGATCACGGTGCCGTCGGTGAAGGCGATCGACGCCGGGCCGTCCCACGGCTCCATGAGCGTCGAGTGGAAGCGGTAGAAGGCCCGGCGGGCCGGGTCCATCTCGTCGTGGTTCTCCCACGCCTCCGGGATCATCATGAGCACGGCGTGCGGGAGGCTGCGTCCACCCAGGTGCAGCAGCTCCAGCACCTCGTCGAAGCTGGCCGAGTCGCTGGCCCCCTCGGCGCAGATCGGGAAGATCTTCGCCAGGTCGCCCGGGATGAGGTCACTGGCCAGCAGCGCCTCCCGCGCCCGCATCCAGTTCCGGTTGCCGCGCACCGTGTTGATCTCGCCGTTGTGGGCGACGAAGCGGAACGGGTGGGCCAGCGGCCAGCTCGGGAAGGTGTTCGTCGAGAACCGGCTGTGGACCAGCGCGATGGCGCTGGCCAGCCGCGGGTCGTCGAGGTCGGGGAAGTACGCGGAGAGCTGGTGGGTGGTCAGCATCCCCTTGTAGACCAGGGTGCGGGCCGACAGCGACGGGAAGTACACACCGGCCTCGCGCCGGGCCCGCTTGCGGACGCGGAACGCGCGGCGCTCCAGGTCCATGAGGTCGAACTTGCCGGCGCCGGAACCGGCGCCGGAACCGGTCGCTCCGAGGAACAGCTGGCGCATGCGCGGCGCCACCTCGGCCGCCGCCCGGCCCACGATGTTGCTGACGACCGGCACCTCGCGCCAGCCCAGGACGCGCAGTCCCTCCTGCCGGACGACACGGGCGATCACCCGGACCGCCTCGTCCCGCTCGCCGGCGACCTGGGGCAGGAACGCGATGCCGACGGCGTAGGTGCCCGGGGCGGGCAGCGCGAAGTCGACGGCGTCGCGCAGGAACGCGTCCGGGACCTGGATCATGATGCCGGCTCCGTCGCCGGTGTCCGGGTCGCTGCCGGAGGCACCGCGGTGATCAAGGTTACGGAGCACCGTCAAGCCCTGGTCGACCAGCTCGTGCGAGCGCCGACCGTGAATGTCGACAACGAAGCCGACGCCGCAGGCGTCGTGCTCGAACGTTGGGTCGTACAAGCCTTGCGCGATCGACATCCGGCGGTCCTGTCCGTCCTCGGGGTGCGGGAAAGGCGGACGACGCTGTCCGGTGGGGCGGCGGATGGCGGGCTTGCTACAGACTCCGCGCGACGGTGAGCAAGACGTTGCGCGAGCCGTTTGGCGAGCCGTTGCCACACACCCATACCGAGTGTGCCACGGCGAACGGCAATCCGCCGTGATCGCGGGAAGCCCGGCATGCGTGGCACTCTATGTCACGCTCGTTACCCCAGCGTCACGCAAGAATCTCGTTACAATCCGCTGCCGCAGCCCTCCGTCGGGCTCCGCTTTGCGTCATTCGTAACGTGGACTCTCCACGGTGGGTAACACAGCGAAACGTTGGATCGACCGGCGATCGACCGGCTCGGGCAGGCCATTCGGGCATGATCGCGGTCCGACCCGGCCGTGGCAGGCCGTGGCAGGCCGGAGGCTGGCCCCGGCCGGAGGTTGGCGGGACCGACGGTCAGCCGAGCGCATGGCCGGCCAACCGGCCGACCGCGTACGTCGCCGCGGCGGCCGCCGCGCCCAGCATCAGCTGCCGCAGTCCGCTGTACACCGGGGAGCGGGTGGTGACCACGCTGACCAGCGCCCCCACCGCGAACATCACCACACCCGAGATCAGCGCGGCCAGCCAGAACGCCGACGCGCCCAGCAGGAAGGGCAGCACCGGTACGGCCGCGCCGAGGGCGAAGGCGAGAAAGGAGGATCCGGCGGCCAGCACCGGTGACGGCGGCCGGTCGGGGTCGACGCCGAGCTCCTCGCGGGCGTGCATCCGCAGCGCCGCGTCCGGGTCACGGGAGATCTGGCGAGCGACCTCGGCGGCGAGGTCCGCGTCCACCCCCCGTCCGGAGAGGATCGTGGCCAGCTCGCGGGCCTCGGCCGCCGGGGAATGGTGCAGCTCAGCCCGCTCGACCGCGAGCTCCGCGCCCAGCGCCTCGGCCTGGGAACGGACCGAGGTGTACTCGCCGATGGCCATCGACGTCGCGCCGGCCATGAGGCCGGCTAACCCGGCCAGAGCCACGGTATGGCGGGCACCACCGCCGCCGGCCAGCCCGCTGATCAGCGAAATGTTGCTGACCAGGCCGTCCATGACGCCGAAGACAGCCGGTCGCAGCCATCCCCCGCTGACATCCCGGTGCCGATGGTGGATCTCGGCGACCATGCTCACCGAGCCAGCGTATGCGAGCGGCCCGGGTCACCGGCCGAGATCTCGAGCACGAGCGGTAAATCACGAGTCGCCTCGTCATGGCGGCGGTAAATCACGAGTCGCCTCGTCATGGCGGCCGATGCGCGGGTCAGCCTGGCCGATCGGCCCCAGGGGCGGCGGGCGCGGCGGGCGCGGCGGGCGCAGGGGCACCGCCGAGAGCACGGTCGCCTTCATCGTCGGCCGGGCGGCCGCCGGCCCTGTCCTGGTCAACCCTGTCCTGGTCGGCCCGGACCCGGTCAGCCCGGTCCTGATCGGCCCGATCCCCGTCGGCCTCGAATCCGTCGCCGGACCCGCCGTCGGCCGCCGCGGCCGCAAGGGCTTCGTGGCCGAGGGGAGCCGGCGGGTCGACCGGCGTCCGGACCAGGACCAGCGCGGCGACCGCGACCACGAAGACGATCAGGGCGACCCAGTCGTTGAGCCGTACCCCGAAGATCCGGTGCGCGTCGTCAATCCGCAGCGCCTCCACACCGGCCCGCCCCAGCGTGTAGAGGGCGACGTAGAGGATGCACAGCTTGCCCCGGCCCAGCCGGTGGCGGCGATCGACGGCGAGCAGGATGACGCCGACTAACAGGTCCCAGATCAGCTCGTACAGGAAGGTCGGATGGAACAGCGTCCCCGGCGGGTAGTCGTGCCCGAGCGGGTAGTGCGCCGGGTCGATCTTCAGGCCCCAGGGCAGTGTGGTCGGCCGTCCGTAGAGCTCCTGGTTGAAGTAGTTGCCCAGGCGCCCGATGGCCTGGGCGATGACCACGCCCGGAGCGGCGGCATCGGCGAAGGTGCCGAAGCGGATGCCGTGGGTGCGGCAGGCGTACCAGACGCCGAAAGCGCCGAAGGCAACCGCGCCCCAGATACCGAGGCCGCCCTTCCACACCTCGATCATCCGCGCCGGATCGCCGTCGCGCCCGAAGAACTCCTCCGGGTTGGTGATGATGTGGTAGAGGCGAGCACCGATGATCCCGAGCGGGACCGCCCACAGCGCCGCGTCGAGGACGACGCCCTCGGGCTGCCCCCGGGACCGCATGCGCCGCTCTGTCAGCAGGACGGCGACGACGATCCCGAGGATGATCGCGCCCGCGTAGCCGCGCAGCGGCAGCGGCCCGAGATGGACGACGCCGGTCGACGGACTGGGAATAGCGGCCAACACCACTCCCCGAGGCTATCCCGCGCCGAATCAGGCCGGGTACCGGTGGCCCCTCCGTACGGGGCGTACCAAGTGGTCTGCCGGCTCTTGACATCGCCGCCCTGGACGGAATCGCCACGGGGTGACGGTTCGGTCGCCAGGGCGGCGACCGGTCCGGTGGCCGAGGGCGAGGCTCAGGCGACCGGGGTGACGCCGGCTCGGGTCCCCTCGGCCAGCCGCGCGGCCAGCGCGCGCGGCTCGCGCAGCGCGTCCTGGCCCGACGCCCCGGCCTCGTGCGCGGCCAGGACGGCCCGGACCAGCGCCGATCCGACGATCACACCGTCAGCGAAGGCCGCGACCTGGGCGACCTGCTCGGCGGTGCTGACCCCCAGCCCCACCGCGACCGGCAGATCGGTGACGGTCCGCACCCGGCCGACCAGTTCCTCGGCCGCCGCCCCCAGGGTCGCCCGTGCGCCGGTGACCCCCATCAGCGAGGCCGCGTAGACGAAGCCACCGGCCGCCGCGCAGACCCGCGCCAGCCGCTCGTCGGTGGAGCTCGGCGCGACGACGAAGACCGGGTCGAGCCCGTGCTCGGCGCAGGCGGCCAGCCACGGGCCGGCCTCCTCGGGCGGCAGGTCGGGGGTGATCACGCCGGCCCCGCCGGCGGCGGCCAGGTCCCGCGCGAAGGCGCCGACGCCATAGCGGTCGACCGGGTTCCAGTAGGTCATGACCAGTGTCGGCGCGCCCGCGGCTGCCACGCCCTCGACCGTGCGCAGCACGTCGCGGGTGGTGGTCCCGGCACGCAGGGCGGCGGTGACGGCGTCCTGGATGACCGGCCCGTCCATGGTCGGGTCCGAGTACGGCAGGCCGACCTCGACGATGTCGACACCCGCCTCCACGATCGCCCGCATGGCGGCGATGCCGCCGTTGACCGAGGGGAAACCGGCCGGCAGGTAGCCGATGAGGGCGGCGCGGCCGCCCTGGCGGGCCCGCTGGAAGGTCGCGGAGATCTGACCGTGCACGTTCGTCCGTTCCGTCAGTGGGGCGGGTTCCGTCAGAGGGGCTGGGGCCGACGCGGGGGCTGGGGCCGACGCGGGGGCCGGGGCCGGGCCGGGGCCGGCCGGAGACCGGACGCCGGACGCTCGGCCCGCGGTGCCGGGCATCAGGCGTCGAGCAGGCCGAACCAGCGGGCGGCGGTGTCGACGTCCTTGTCGCCGCGCCCGGAGCAGTTGACCACGACGATCCCGTCCGGCCCCAGCTCCCGGGCGACGTCGAAGGCGGCGGCGAAGGCGTGCGCGCTCTCGATCGCGACCAGGATGCCCTCGAGGCGGGCCACCTCGGCCAGCGCGGCCATCGCGGTCGCGTCGTCGACGACCCGGTAGCTGGCCCGGCCGGCCTCGTGCAGCCAGGCGTGCTCGGGGCCGACGCCCGGGTAGTCGAGGCCGGCGGAGATCGAGTGCGACTCGAGCGTCTGCCCGTCGCTGTCCTGGAGCAGGTAGGTCCGCATCCCGTGCAGGACGCCCCGGGAGCCGCCGGCGATCGCGGCCGCGTGCCGGCCGGTGGCCAGGCCGTCCCCGCCGGCCTCGGCGCCGATCAGCGCGACCGAGGAGTCGGGGATGAACGGGTGGAAGATCCCCATCGCGTTGGAGCCGCCGCCGACGCAGGCCACGATCGCGTCCGGCAGCCGGCCGGCCAGCTCGAGCGTCTGCGCCCGGGCCTCGACCCCGATCACCCGCTGGAAGTCGCGGACCAGCATCGGGAACGGGTGCGGGCCCATGACCGAGCCGATGCAGTAGTGCGTGGTCCCGACGCTGGCCACCCAGTCCCGCATCGCCTCGTTGATGGCGTCCTTCAGAGTGCGGCTGCCGGAGGCGACGCTGACGACCTCCGCGCCGAGCAGGCGCATCCGGGCGACGTTCAGCGCCTGGCGCTGGGTGTCGACCTCGCCCATGTAGACGACGCAGTCCAGGCCGAGCAGGGCGCAGCCGGTGGCGGTGGCCACGCCGTGCTGGCCGGCGCCGGTCTCGGCGATGATCCGGGTCTTGCCCATCCGCCGGGCCAGCAGGCACTGGCCGAGAACGTTGTTGATCTTGTGGGAGCCGGCGTGGGCCAGGTCCTCCCGCTTGAGCAGGATGCGCGCCCCGCCGACGTGCGCGGTCAGGCGCGCGGCGTCGGTCAGCGGCGTGGGCCGGCCGACGTAGGTGGTCAGCAGGTGCTCAAGCTCGGCGGTGAAGGACGGGTCGGCCTGAGCCGCCCCGTACGCGGCGGCCAGTTCGTCGACCGCCGCGACCAGCGCCTCCGGGATGAACCGGCCGCCGAACGGGCCGAAGTGCCCGGTCTCGTCGGGGACGGCCGGGCCCGCCGCGGCACCCGAGCCGCCTGGCTGGGCACCGCTACCTGGACCGGTGCGCGGCGGGGCTGACGACGCGGAGGCGTTCACCCGCCCGACTGTACCGGCCCGGCCGGACGCGGCAGGCCGCGCCGGTCGGGCCGCGTCAGCGCCCGACCTTGGTCGCCGGGTGAGCCCCGGCCGTCACCAGCTCGGCCACCACGTGGCGGGGGTCGCGGCCGGAGACGGCGGTCTCGCCCACGAGGACGGCGTCCGCGCCGACGGCGGCGTAGGCCAGCAGGTCGCGGGGTCCGCGTACGCCGGACTCGGCGACCTTGGTCACGTGCGGGGGCAGGTCCGGCGCGACCCGGGCGAAGGTGTCCCGGTCGATCGCCAGAGTGCGCAGGTCACGGGCGTTGACCCCGATCAGGCGGGCGCCGGCGTCAACGGCCCGCGCCGCCTCCGCCTCGTCGTGCACCTCGACCAGCGCGGTCATGCCGAGCGACTCGACCCGTTCGAGCAGGCCGACCAGCCGCGGCTGCTCGAGAGCCGCGACGATGAGCAGGACGAGGTCGGCGCCGTGGGCCCGTGCCTCGAACACCTGGTAGGGCGAGACGACGAAGTCCTTGCGCAGGAGCGGCACGTCGACCGCGACCCGGACCGCGTCGAGGTCGGCCAGGCTGCCGCCGAAACGGCGCCGTTCGGTCAGCACGCTGATCGCGGCTGCCCCGGCCGCCTCGAACTCGCGGGCCAGCGCCCCCGGGTCGGGGATCGCGGCCAGCTCGCCCTTGGACGGGGACCTTCGCTTGACCTCGGCGATGACCGAGACAGCCGGTGCCCGCAACGCGGCCAGCCCGTCGCGGGGGTCGGGCACCTTCTCCACTCGCCGCTTGAGCTCGGCCAGGGGGGTGGCGGACTCGCGTTCGGCCAGGTCGGCCAGGACCCCGGCGATGATCTCGTCGAGGACGTTCATCTCAATGCGCCTTCGGCAGTCGCTGCCATGCGGCCGATGGTAGGCCAGGCCTCTCACCGCCGCGTGGGTGAGGTCACCGGAGACTGTGCCGGTCACGCAGCGCGGTTGGCCGCGGGTTGACGTTCGTCCGGCTCGCCGGAAACGACCAGGGTGGGACGCCCTGCCACGACGGACCTACACCCGTCCCGCCCACCCACAGTAATTGTTTCAACGTTGTGGTTGAGTTGGAGTCAGGTCGCTGACTGGCTTCCGAGCGGGGTCGAACGGCGGAACCTCGCCGGGACCGGGGACCGGGCCGGACGGCGTCGACCACGGCAGCAGCACCGTGAACGCCGCGCCACCCTCGGGGGCAGACCCGGCCAGTGCCCGACCGCCGAGGAGGTCCGCCAGGCCCGCCACCAGCGCCAGGCCCAAGCCCGTGCCGACCCGGCGGACGCCGCGGTAGCGCTCGTAGAGGGCGGATCGCTCGAAGGCGACCCGCAGGTCGTCCGGGCTGAGCCCCGGACCACCGTCGCGGACCTGGATCGCGATCGTCGGGTGCCCGGCGCCGCCAGGGCCGATGGCGGCGGCCGGCGGGCCGGTAGCCACGGCCAGCACGATCGGCGCGCCGGCCGGGACCACTCGCAGGGCGTTCTCGGCCAGCCCGTCGATGATCTGTCGCAGGCGGACCGGGTCGGTCTCGGTGACGATCCGGCGGTCGGGTACCTCGACCCGGACCTGGACGCCGTGGGCGAGGGCGCGGGCGCGCCAGACCTCCCCGGCCGCGGCGAGGAGGGCGATCACGTCCGTCGGCGCCGGCGACGCCCGGAACTCGCCCGCGCCGAGGCGGGCGAGTTCCAGCAGGTCGGAGACGAGCCGTTCCAGCCGAGCGGCCTCGCCGACGATCACCCGGCCGGCCGTGGCCGCCTCGCCGGGGGCGGTGACGCCGTCGGCCAGCGCCTCGCCGAAGCCCCGGATCGAGGTCAGGGGCGTCCGGAGCTCGTGGGACACCGACAGCAGGAACTCGCGTTGGCGGGCCTCGCTGGTCTGCAGCGCGCCGGCCAGACCGTTGATGGCGGCGCCCAGCTCCGCCAGTTCGGCCGGGCCGTCGGTCGACAGTCGCACGTCGCGCCGGCCGTCGGCCAGGACATGCGCGGCCCGCGCCGCCTGCCGCAGCGGCCGGGCCAGGCGTCGCGCCAGCACCACTCCGGCCGCCGCCGCGACCGTCAGGCCGATCGCCAGGGCCAGCGACAGCCGTCGGCGTAGCGCCCGGGACAGGCCGTCGTCCTGACCGGCCGGCTCGAGCAGGGCCAGACCGCCGCCGCCGTCCAGCCGCCGGGCGGCGATGAGCAGGCGCCGGGATCCGACCGTCCGGCTGGTCGTGAACACGTCGCCGGTGGCCAGGCGGACGAGGAGGTCGCCCGGCAGCTTCGCCGCGATCACCCGGGCGCCGGCGCGGGTCGGGACGCCGTCGGGCCCGACGAGGACGACCCCGATCCGCTCCGCCTGCAGGCCCCGGGCCAGGGCGGTCCGGTTGGCCGGCGGCGCCGCGGCCGAGCGCTCGAACGCGGCCGACAGGAGCGTGGCCTGGCGGGCCAGCGTGCGCAGTTCCTCGTCGGTGGCGGCCCCCCGCACCAGACCGACCGAGACCAGCCAGGTGATCAGGACGGCCCCGGCGGCCACACCGATCGCCAGCAGGCCGATCCGCCAGGCCAGGCCGTGCCGGGCCCCCGGCGCCCGCCGTCGGCGGAACGGGCCGCGGCGCCGGGACGGCGGCGGCCCGGCCGGCGGCTCGGGTTCGTGGGCCGGTACCGCGTCCGGCGCCGGAGGTCGCGGCGCCGGTTCTCCGGACACCGGTTCTCCGGACGCCGGTTCTCCGGACGCCGGTTCGCGTGACGCCGGGCCGGTCGGCGGGCCTTCCCCGGACATCAGGCGTCCGCCGTGTACCCGACGCCGCGCACTGTCCTGATCGGGCTGGCCGCGCCGAGCTTGGAACGCACCTGAGCGACGTGGACGTCGACGGTCCGGGTGCCGCCGTAGGCGGCGTACCCCCACACCTCGGACAGCAGCTGTTCCCGCGTGTGCACCACGCCCGGACGGCGCATCAGCGCGGCAAGCAGGTCGAACTCGGTCACGGTCAGGCTCACCTCGCGCCGCGGCGCCGACCGGCCGCCGGCAGGGACCGGGCCGACCCCCGGTCCGTTACCTGTAGCAGACCCCACTTCGGCAGCAGACCCCACTTCGGCGACGGACCCGGCTTCGGCGCCAGAGCCGAGTCCGGCGACGGACCCGGCTTCGGCGCCAGGCCCGAATCCGTCGACCCGACCGGTCTCGGCTACGGTGACCGTCCGGCGGTGCGCGTCCAGCCGGACCGATCCCACGGCCAGCACCTGCTCGCCCCATGGGGCGGGCGAGGACCGGCGCAGCACCGCGTGCAGGCGGGCGACCAGCTCCCGGGGCGAGAACGGCTTGGTGATGTAGTCGTCCGCGCCGAGTTCGAGGCCGAGGATCCGGTCGACCTCGTCGTCGCGCGCCGTCACGATGAGCACCGGCGTCGCGTCGCCCGCGCCCCGCATCGCCCGGCAGATCTCCAAGCCGTCCCGCCCCGGCAGGTGGATGTCGAGGACGAGCGCGACCGGCTTCATCGTGGTCACCGCGCCGAGAACGGCCGAGCCGTCGGCCTCCAGATGGACGCCGAAGCCGTCGCGGCTCAGGTACATCCGGATGAGCTCGGCGATGTTGCGCTCGTCCTCCGCGACGAGGACCAGCCCACGCCCGCGTGCATCACCCACAGCCGTCGAGTCTGCCGCGGCCCGGCCGACCACTGTGTACGAGCTGTGCAAGATTGCGAGCCGTACCCCGGTTCGGCCGGCAGACCTCAGAATCCCATGATCCAGAATCCCGTGGCCCGCGAGCGGGCGCGGCTACGCCGTGATCGCGCGCATGCCGGCGTCACACGCCGGCGTCAGGTCGGGTCCTCCCCGCGCTCGATGGCCTCCCAGGCATCGGCCGGCCGCCGGGCCGGCCGCCGCTCGGGCACGGTGTGCCGGCGGGAAAGACCGCCGGCGCCGCGCGAGCGCACCGCGATGAGCAGTCCGCCCAGCGCGATGAGAACCGCCCCCGGTAACGGCACCCAGGCCGCGGCCGAGACCGCGACCGAGCGGACCGCGCCGGAGCCGGTGGCGATCTGATGGACGTCGCTCGAGCGCCGGACGAGGGCGGTCGGGTCGGCCAGCAGCCTGATCGTCACGGCCAGGACGCCGGCCGCGACCGCGACCAGCAGCGCGCCGATGACGGCCCGGCCCCAGCGTCGGGTCGCGAACACCGCGGCGGCGCCGGCCAGCGCGACCAGGCCTAGCCCGTCGAGCGCGGGGGCGCTCGACGCGCCGGAGAGCGCGACGCGGAAGGTCGCCGCCGGAGCGCCGGACCCACCGGACGCGCCCGCGACCCGGGCCACGATCCAGCGCGCGCTGGTGTCGAGCAGGATCAGCGCGGCGCCGAGGACGACAGCGCCGACCCCGAGCGCCAGCGCGCGGCCGCCGTGACCGCTGGCCTGGCCGGGTCCGGCCGCCACCGCGGCGCCGGGCGACGTCGGCGTAGCGGAACCAGCCGTTCCGGCACCTGGCGCGTCCGGCCGATCATCGGCGTCCGGCGCACCCGGCCAGTCCGGCCTGTCCCGCCCGCCCCCCGCGCCCGGTGCGGGTGATCCCGTCGCCTCGGCCCCGGCTGGTCCGGCGACCGGGTGGGCGGCGCTCAAGCCGGCTCCCGCAGGGTCTCGGCCACCTCGATCGCCCGCAGGACAGCGGCGGCCTTGGTGCGGCTCTCCAGTTCCTCGGTCGCCGGCACGGAGTCGGCCACGATGCCCGCCCCGGCCTGGACGTAGGCCACGCCGTCGCGCAGGAGGGCGGTGCGGATGGCGATCGCGGTATCCATGTCGCCGCCGAAGTCGAGGTAGCCCACGACTCCCCCGTAGAGGCCGCGCCGAGTGGGCTCGAGCTCGTCGATGATCTCCATGGCGCGGACCTTCGGCGCGCCCGACAGTGTCCCCGCCGGGAACGTGGCCGCGAGCACGTCGACCGCCGAACGCTCCGGCGCGACCTCACCGACGACGGTCGACACGATGTGCATGATGTGCGAGAACCGCTCGACCGCGGCGAACTCGACCACCCGGACCGACCCGGGCGCGCAGACCCGGCCGAGGTCATTGCGGACCAGGTCGACGAGCATCACGTGCTCGGCCCGCTCCTTGGGGTCGGCGAGCAGCGCCGCCGCCAGCTCGGCGTCGCGTTCGGGGGTGGACCCCCGCGGCCGGCTGCCGGCGATCGGGTGGAGCAGGGCCGTCCGCCCGGTGACCTTGACATGGGCCTCGGGTGACGAGCCGACCACGTCGTGGTCGCCGAAGCGCAGCAGGTACATGTACGGGCTGGGGTTCGACGCCCGCAGGACCCGGTACACGTCGAGCGCGTCGGCGTCGGTGGGCCGCTGGAAACGCTGTGAGACGACGATCTGGAAGCACTCGCCGGCCTTGATCTCCTCGATGGCGCGCTCCACCGACGAGCAGTACGCGGCCGGCGACGTGGCCGAGACGAAGTCGGCCACGCCCTGGCCGGCCGGCGCGGTGGTGGCGATGGTCGGTTCGCTCCACTTCCCGAGGTCGGCCGTCATCACCTCCAGCCGCCGCAGCGCCTCGTCGTAGGCGCCGTCGAGGTCGTCGCCGGCCATCGCGTTGGCGATGAGCAGGCATGACCCGTCGGAGTGGTCGAGGACGGCCAGGTCGGTCGTCAGCAGCATCCGCAGTTCGGGCGTGGCCAGGTCGTCGACGCCGGTGTCCGGGATGCGCTCGACCCGGCGGACGATGTCGTAGCTCAGGTAGCCCACGAGCCCGCCGGTCAGCGGGGGGAAGCCGGGCAGCTTGGGTGAGCACATCCGTTGTTCCACCGCCCGCAGCACCGCCAGCGGGTCGCCGCCGGTGGGCACCCCGGGCGGCGGCGAGCCGTCGATCCACACCGCCTCACCGTCGCGTTCGGTGAGGGTTGCCGCTGCACGCACGCCGATGAAGGAGTAGCGCGACCACACCCCGCCGTGCTCGGCCGACTCAAGCAGGAACGTGCCGGGGCCGCCCGCGAGCTTGCGGTAGATGCTCACCGGCGTCTCACCGTCCGCGAGCAGGCGCCGGGTGACCGGTACGACCGGGTGCGTGGCCGCCAGCTCGGCGAACTCGGCGCGGCTGGGGCTGATCTCTCCGGTGGTCATCCCGCGCTCCTCACCGCGCGCGCCGCGGGAAGCTCGCGGCCGTCAAAGCAGGTCCCGGAACCGGTGTGGCAGGCCGGGCCGACCTGGTCGACGCGCACCAGCACCGTGTCGCCGTCGCAGTCCAGCGCCACCGACTGTACCCACTGCACGTGCCCGCTGGTCTCGCCCTTGACCCAGTACTCGCGGCGCGATCGGCTCCAGTACGTGGCGCGGCCGGTGGTGAGGGTCCGGTGGAGGGCCTCGTCGTCCATCCACCCGACCATCAGCACCTGGCCGGTGTCGTACTGCTGGGCCACGGCCGGGAACAGCCCGGCCTGATCGCGCTTGAGGCGGGCGCCGATCTCAGGATCGAGATCGGTCGGCCGCGCCGCCGACGGTGGGGTCATGCCAGCCATTGTGCCGCTCACCGGTGACAGTGGGGCCGGGCTCGCCCCCGGCCTGTGGACAACGAGCCGGGAACGGCTCGTCCGCGCCGCCGTCGGGCCGGTGTGTCCACGCGTCGTACAGCCGGCGGTAGACACCGTCGACGGCGACGAGCTCGGCGTGGGTGCCGTGCTGGACGAGGGCGCCCCCGTCGATCACGAGAACCATGTCGGCCCGCATCGCCGTGCGCAGCCGGTGGGCGATGGTCACGGACGTCCGGCCGCGGGTGAGCGCGGTCAGCGCGGCGGCCACGACCACCTCGGTCGCCGGGTCCACCGCCGACGTCGCCTCGTCCAGCACCAGCAGGTCCGGGTCGGCCACCCGGGCCCTGGCCAGCGCGACCAGCTGGCGTTCGCCGGCGGACAGCCGCTCCCCGCGTTCCCCGACCGGCGTGGCGACGCCCTGGGGCAGGACGGCCAGCCAGCCGCCCAGCCCGAGCGCGGCGAACGCCTCCTCGACCTCGCCGTCCGTCGCCGCCGGCCGCCCGTAGCGGACGTTGTCGGCGATCGACGCGTCGAACAGGAAGCCGTCCTGCGGCACCATGACGACCCGCCGGCGCAGCGAGGCGAACCGGACCTGCTCCAGCGGGACGCCGCCGATGGTGATCTGGCCGCGGCTGGGATCCATGAGGCGGGTCAGCAGCTTGGCGATCGTCGTCTTGCCCGAGCCCGTCTCGCCGACGATCGCCGTTCGCGACCGGCCCGGGACGGTGATCGTGACGTCCCGTAACACCGGCCGGCCGCCCGGGTAGCTGTACCACACGTGGTCGAACCGGGCCTCGAGCGGGCCGGATGGCAGGTCGACGCCGCCCGGCCGCGTGGACGCGGCTCCCGCGGCTGGCCCGGCTCCCGCGGCTGGCCCGGCTCTCGCGGCTGGCCCGGCTCTCGCGGCGGCCGGGTCGCGCACGTCGGCCGGCAGATCGAGGACGTCGAGCACGCGGCGCACTCCGGCGAGCGCGTTCGCGCCGTCGTTGAGCACCTCGGTCAGCGTCTGCACGGGCGCGACGAACAGGGTGAGAAGGAAGAGGAAGGCGACGAGCGTGCCGGTGCTCAGCTGGCCGCCCACCCCCAGCGCCACGCCGGCGACCACGACGGCGGCGGTGGCCAGCCCGGCGACCAGCTCACCGCCGGAGAACACGGCGGCGATGAGGAACTGGGCCCGGGTCTGGGCGTCACGGTAGCTCTCGACCGCGGCGCCGGCCCGCCGGGCGGTCCGGTTCCGGGCACCGTAGGCCCGCACGACGGCGGCCCCGACGACCGCCTCCGACACGGAGCCGAGCAGGTCGCCGAGCCGTTCCCGGACCAGGCGGTAGCGCGCGCCGAGCGCCCGCTGGAACCTCCGCGCGGCGATGACCATGGGCAGGAAGCACACGTAGACGATCAACGCCAGCGGCCAGGAGTAGACCAGCATCAGGACCGTCGCGACGAGCATCTGCCCGACCGACATGATCAGTACGATGCCGCTCGAGGCGAGGAATTGCGACATCTGGTCGATGTCCGTGGTCACCCGAGCGGTCAGGCCGCCGCGCCGCTGGGCCGACTGGCTGAGCACGGACAGGTCGTGGACGTGCCGGAACGCGCGGGTCCGCAGGGTCGCCAGGGCGGACTCCGACGTCCGGTAGAGCCGGATGTTCATCCGCCAGGCGGCGAGCGCGGTCAGCAGGACGCTGGCCGCCGCGACCGCGACCGCCGCGCCGACCAGCGCCATGTTCACCGGCTGTGCTCCCGGCAGGCGGCCGGCACCGACGGCATCGCGGGTGCCGCCCGCCTTGCCGTCGGCGCCACCGCCCAGGCCGTGGTCGATGATCTGCTGGATGGCTACCGGAATGACCACCCGACCGATCGTCACGACCAGAGCCAGCGCGAGCGTGCCGGCGAGGCCGCGCACCAGGTCGGGGGCCAGGGCCCGGACTCGACCGGCGGTGTGCCACAGGCTGTCCGGCCGGGACCGGCCGCTGGCCGGCGGGGCCGCCTCGACGGCGGTCACCGGGCGTCGCTTTCGGCCGGCGCCGCGGTCAGCTTCCGGTCCGAAGCGCGCCGCGGTTGCGGCCCCACCGGCGTGGTCCGCTCCGTCGGCGCCACCGCCCCGGTTGAGCGCGCCGCGGCGGCCGGCGCCGCGGGCCCGGTTGACGACCCGGCCCCGGCTGGCCGCGGCCGGTCGGGTGGTTCCGCGTCGTCGATCGTGTCGTAGGCCTGGACCAGGCCGGCGTAGACACTTGAGCGGGCCATGAGCTCCCGGTGCGTGCCCCGGTCGGTGATCCGGCCCGCCGCCAGCAGGACGACCTCGTCGGCCAGCGCGATGGTCGCGCGCCGGTAGGCCACGACGATCACCGTCGACTCGGCGACCCGGTCCCGCAGCCCGCCCAGGATCGCGGCCTCGACCCGCGGGTCGACGCTGGAGGTGGCGTCGTCCAGGACGAGCAGGCGCGGGCGGCGCAGGAGCGCCCGGGCCAGCGCCACCCGCTGGCGCTGGCCGCCGGACAGCGTCGCCCCGCGCTCCCCGACCAGGGTGTCGAGCCCGGCTGGCAACGCGGCGACGAAGGTGTCGGCCGCGGCCGCCGCCAGCGCGGACCAGACCTCCTCGTCGCTGGCGTCGAACCCCAGTGTGACGTTGCCCCGGATCGTGTCGTCGAACAGGAACGCCTGCTGGGCCACGAGCGCGGCCGCGCCGGTGACCTCGCCGTCGCGCAGGTCGGCGGCCCGGATCCCGTCCAGCTCGACCTGACCGGTGTCCGGGTCGACCAGACGGACGACCAGACCGGCCAGCGTGGACTTGCCCGCCCCGGTCCGCCCGACGACGGCGACGATCCGCCCCGGCGGGACGGTGAAGGTGACGCCGGTCAGCGCGTCATGCCCGCCCCGAGGCTCGGGTTCGTCTCCGTCCGCGAGCGAAGGCGCGTAGCGGTAGGCGACGTCCTCGACGTTCACGGCCAGCGGGCCCGTCCCGTCCAGCCGCAGCGAGCCGTGGTCCTGGGCCCCCCGCGCGGCCAGGACCGCGGCGACCCGGCCGTAGCCCACCACCGAGCGGGGCATCTCCCCGAACACCCAGCCGATCGACCGGATCGGGAACGCCAGCAGCGTGAACAGGTAGGCCACCCGCACCAGGTCGCCGAAGCTGAGCGCGCCGGAGTTGATCCGGATCGCGCCGACCAGCAGGACGGCCAGGACCCCGAGGTTCGGTAACGCCTCCATCAGCGGGTCGAACATGCCCCGGACCCGGCCGGCGCGGATCATCGCGTCCCGCAGGTCGCTGGCCACCGCGCCGAAGCGGACGGTCTCGGCCTGCTCCCGGCCGAGCGTCTTGACCACGAGCGCGCCGTCGAACGACTCGTGGGCGACCGCGCTGACCTCGGAGCGCAGCTGCTGGGCCCGCGCGAGCAGCGGCGACACCGCCCGTCCGTAGGCGACGTTGGCCAGCCCGAAGGCGGGGAAGACGACCAGCCCCACCAGCGTGAGGACCCAGTCGGTGGCGAGCAGGAGACCGAGCGCGACAAACAGCATCACCACCACGCCGAGCGCGAACGGCAGCGGAGCGATCGGCGCCCAGGCCGCTTCGACGTCCGCGTTCGCGTTGGACAGCAGGGTCCCGGTCGTGTGGCGCTGGTGCCAGGCCAGCGGCAGGCGGAGGTACTGTCCGATGACCCGCTGGCGGAAGGTCGCCTGCAGCCGGTACTGGGTGATCCCGGCCGCGTAGCGGCGGACGAACATGCCGCCGGCCCGCGCGGCCGCCACGGCGAGGATGAGCGCCGCGCAGGTCGCGACGGACGAGATGGCCGCCCGCCGGTCGGCGACGGCCGGCACGATCACGCGGTCGGTGGCGGCGCCGAGCACCACCGAGGTGAGGACGGTCGCCGCGCCGTAGAGCGCGCTGCCCGCGACCGCGACGAGCAGCACCCGCGGTTCGCCCGCCATGGCGATCCCGAGCACGGACAGGCCACGACGGATCACTCCGCCGGTACCGGCGGCGGCCGCCCCGGCCCCGCCCCGACCGGACTGGTCCACGGATTCCCTCCTGACGTCGGCGCGGCCGGCGAGCTCCGTCGCTCAAGCCGGCCGGCGCGCACCTGACGTGTTCACGCGCACGCGGAAGCGTTCGCGCGCTCACCATCGTGGGGGCGGCGGATGTCGGGCCGACCTCCGCTGGATGACGGCCGCCGGACGACCCCACGACCGCCGGATCTCGACGATCGCACGTGCGTACGACAGACGTCGATGCTCGCGGTGGGCGGGCGTCGGGCGGCGGTGGTTGACGAGGAGGGGTGGTCAGCGCACCGGAACCGCGGCCTCACGCAGCGCGTTCTTGACGTCGCCGATCCGCAGGTGGCCGAAGTGGAAGACGCTCGCGGCGAGCAGCGCATCCGCGCCGGCGGCCACGGCGGGCGCGAAGTCGCGCAGCTGGCCGGCTCCGCCGCTGGCGATCACGGGAACGTCGACGGCGGCCCGGACGGCCCGGATCATCGCCAGATCGTAGCCGTCCCGCGTCCCGTCGGCGTCCATCGAGTTCAGGAGGATCTCGCCAGCGCCCAGCCCGACGGCCCGGGCAGCCCAGGCCACCGCGTCGATGCCGGTGCCACGCCGACCACCGTGGGTGGTGACCTCGAACGGCGGCGCGTCCAGACCGCGGCCGCGGCGGGCGTCCACCGAGAGCACCACGCACTGGCTGCCGAACCGGTGCGCGCACTCGCGGACCAGCTCGGGGCGGGCCACGGCCGCCGTGTTGACGCCGACCTTGTCGGCGCCGGCCCGCAGCAGCCGGTTGACGTCCTCGGGCGAGCGCACCCCACCGCCGACGGTCAGTGGGATGAACACCTGCTCGGCGGTCCGCCGGACGATGTCGTAGGTGGTCTCCCGCTCACCGCTGGACGCGGTGATGTCGAGGAAGGTCAGTTCGTCGGCGCCTTCGGCGTCGTAGAGGCGGGCCATCTCGACCGGGTCGCCGGCATCGCGCAGGTCGGTGAAGTTGACGCCTTTCACCACCCGGCCGGCGTCGACGTCCAGGCAGGGGATGACACGGACGGCCACACCGGACGGCGGTGGGCCCGACGGCGGTGGGCCGGACGGCGGGCTGGTCCGCTCGGTCACGGGCGGGCGGCCGCCGCGCCGGCGGTCGCGACCGCGAGCGCCTCCGGCAGGGTGAACGCCCCCGCGTAGAGCGCCTTGCCGATGATCGCTCCCTCGACACCGGGTACGCCGGCGATGGCCTCGATGTCGGCCAGGCTGGACACACCGCCGCTGGCGACGACCGGCCGGTCGGTCGCGGCGGCGACCGACCGCAACAGGTCGAGGTTGGGGCCGGTCAGGGTGCCGTCGCGGCGGACGTCGGTGACGACGTAGCGAGCGCACCCGTCGGCGTCCAGACGGGCCAGTACCTCGAAGAGGTCACCGCCCTCCTTCGTCCAGCCGCGCGCGGCCAGCGTCGTCCCCCGCACGTCCAAGCCGACCGCGATGCGGTCGCCGACCCGGTCGATCGCGCGGCGGACCCAGTCGGGGTTCTCCAGCGCGGCGGTCCCGATGTTGACCCGGGCGGCTCCGGTGGCCAGCGCCGCGTCGAGCGAGTCGTCATCCCGGATGCCGCCGGAGAGTTCGACCGCGACGTCGAGCTCCCGGACGACCTCCGCGATCAGCTCCCGGTTGGAGCCGCGCCCGAAAGCGGCGTCCAGGTCGACGAGGTGGACCCATTCCGCGCCGTCACGCTGCCAGGCGAGCGCGGCATCCCGCGGCGCCCCATAGGCGGTCTCGGTACCCGCCTCACCCTGCACGAGTCGTACGGCCACACCGTCGGCCACGTCAACGGCCGGAAGAAGAACCACGCTCACAGGCCCCACCCTACGGGCCGCCCCGACTGGGCGGATCGGCTACTCGGCGGGCTCGATCGCCGCGACGAGCGGTTCGCCGGCCGCGACGGTCGCCTCGTCCTGAGGCCGTGGCGCCGGGGCCGCGGGGCGCGGACCGGCCGAGGGCCGTACCGGTAGCAGCAGTGTGAGCGCCGCGCCGACCGCGGCTATCACCGCGCTGACCAGCAGACCTCGGGAATACCCGGAGGTGAGCGCGACCCCGGCCGTGCGCCCGGCGTGGGTGAGGGTGTCGGTCCGATGCGTGGCGATGGTACTCAGCACAGCCAGCCCGAGTGCCGCGCCGACCTGCCGCGACGTGTTGACCAGGCCAGAGGCCAGACCCGACTGGTGCGGCGGAACACCGCTGACCGCCGCCAGGACCATCGAGGGCATCACCACCCCGATCCCGACGCCCAGAATGACGCTCGGCCCGAAGATGTTCGCCATGAACGAGCCGTCCGGCGAGATGCGCGACAGCCACGCCTGCCCGCCGGCGAACATGAGCAGGCCGAGCATAGCCATCCAGCGCAGCCCGAACCGGGCCACGTTCCGGGTGCCGACCTGAGCGCCGATGATGATCCCGATCGTCATCGGCAGGAACGCCAGCCCGGCCGACAACGGGCTGTAGTCGAGCACCTGCTGAAGGTAGAGCGACACGAAGAAGAACATGCCAAACATCGCCCCGCCCACCGCGAACGCGATCATGTTCCCGGTCGCGAGCAATCGGCCGCGGAAGATGCTCAGGGGCACCAGCGGGTTCGGGCTGAACCGCTCAATCGCCAGGAACACCAGGAGCAGCGCCACCCCGGCACCGATCCAGGCGATGGTCTCGGCCGAGCCCCAGGGCCGCGACTCGGTACCGACGATGCCGTAGGCCAGCGCGACCATCCCGGCGGTCACGGAGATCGTTCCCGGGATGTCCAGGTCCCGGATCCGGCTGATCTGCCCCTTCGACTCGGCCAGGGCGACCGTCGAGGCCACGAACAACGCGACGCCCAGCGGGACGTTCACGAACAACACCCACCGCCAGCTGGCCAGGTCGGTGAGCAGACCACCGAGGACGGAGCCGACCGCGCCGCCGCCGGCAGCCGTCGCGCCCCACACCCCCATCGCCCGCGTCCGTTCCTTCGGGTCAGTGAAGGCGATCATCAGCAGGCTCAGGGTGGCCGGGGCCAGGATCGCGCCACCGAGACCCTGTAGCGACCGGGCGACGATGATCGTCGTCCCGTTCCGCGCGAACCCGCCAAGCAGGCTTGACAGCGTGAACAGGACCAGGCCCGTCTGGAAGACCCGCTTACGGCCGAACAGGTCGGCCGCGCGGCCGCCGAACAGCAACAGCCCGGCGAAGGCCAGTGTGTAGGCGTTCACCACCCACTGCTGCCCGGAGACGCTCAGGTGCAGGCTCTTGCGCATCGCGGGCAGGGCGACGTTCACGATCGAGATGTCGAGCACGACCATGAACTGCGCGACACAGCAGATCGCCAGCACCGCCCACCCGGGGACGTGGCGACCGGACGTTTGTCCGTCAGACATCTCTGACCTCACTCACCTTGATCCGTACACCGTACGCCGAGCACGTCGCAAAGCTACCCCGTACGGCGTACGGTTGTCTAATCTCAAACCCGGATTGACACCGACGCCTTCGCCGTGGCCACGGATCCCCCGGGCCCGCGGCCAGCACGACCTGGACAGAAGGCCGGACAGATGGAAGGAGGGAGCTCGGATGACTCCACGCGCGGCCCCTCCAGGCGACCGTTCCCCCGCCCGCCGGACGCCAGCCGGCGCTGAGCCGGACACCCGCCGGGCCACACCCGCGCTCGAGATGCGGCCGGCCGGCCGAACGGCCGAACGGACCCACCTCAACCGGGACGCGGTCGTCGCCGCCGCGCTGGCCATCGCGGACAGCGAGGGCGTGGACGCCGTCTCGATGCGCCGCGTCGCCTCGCGGCTCGGCGTGGGCGCCATGACGATCTACGGCCACGTCCGGGACAAGGACGAGCTGCTGGGACTGATGTGGGACCGGGTGACGGCCGAGCAGATCCTGGCCGAGGTGCCCGCCGACTGGCGCGACGCGCTGACCGCCCTGGCCCGCAGCGCGCGCCAGTGCGTACTGCGCCACCACTGGATGATCGGGCTGCGGCCCCGCCTCGGCGACAACGTGCTTCTGCACATCGAGCAGTCGCTCCAGGCGGTCGGCCGGCTGGACGTCGACGACAGCACCAAGCTCGTCATGATCAACATCCTGGACGACCTGGTCACCGGCTGCGTGATACGGGAGATTGCCTCCGGGCACACCGGGGCGGGGCACGACCCGGCGTCCTGCGGGCTGCGGGCCAAGTTCCGGTCCAACCCCGAACTGCTGGAGCGCGTGCAGTCGGGCGAGTTCCCGCACATCGCCGCCATGCTCGACGGCGGCCTGTGCATCCACTCCGAGCGGTTCGAGCGCGGCCTGACCTGGCTTCTCGACGGCATCGAGCACAACCTGCTCGACGCCGGCCGCGAGCCCGCGTGGCCCCCGCCGCTCGCGCCGCCCGCATAGCCCGCGCCGCGCCGCCGTCCGCCCGTCTCCCATGCCTCGCACCGTGGCACGGCGGTCCGACAAGTTCTGGCCCGAACGTCACCAGACCGGTTGGAACCGGCCCGTCACCAGGTCCGTCCAGAGGCGGCGGATGGCCAGGCTGTTACGGTCGGCGCGGGCGTGGGCGTTGAGCCGCGGCGCCAGCGGGAACGGCGTGGGCAGGAGGTCGAGCAGGTCCCGGTCCTCCCGCTCGACGATCATGTCAAAGGCCAGGATGTCGGCCGCCGGCCGGTCGGCCTCGGCGTCGGTCCGCAGGACAAGCTGCAGCAGCGTGCACCGCTCGTCGTCCACCGGGGTGATCGCCTTGATCATGACGTGCTCCAGACCGTCCGGATAGACGATCTTCAGATGGCCGAAGAACGGGGCGTAGAGCTCGGACGTGGTGGTGCGTACGGTCGCGCCGACCTCCCCGGGCCGTGACTCGACCGGCACCACTCCCCGGGCGCGCAGGCCGAACGGCGTCCGCTCGACCACCGTGTCGGTCAGCTCGGCCCGGTCGGGACTGCCGAACGTCCCCCGGTGGACGAAGGCGACGTGCCCCGGGTCGAAGTTGTTCTCCAGCAGGTGCATGGCGGTGGTGGTTTTAGCCCGCTAAACCGGTACGATTCTTTTATGGACGATCGCGGTGGATCGAGTCGTTTCCAGAGCCATGCAGGTCTGCCAACTGGGATCTACGCGCGGCGGAGCGTGGCGGACATCAAACGCGGTAAGTCAGTCGGCGAACAGACGGCTTACGGTGAGGCTGACTGCGCCGCTGAGGGTCTGGTTGTGCACAAGGTGTATTCGGACGACGGTGTTTCCGCCAGCCGTTTCGGAACGAAGGAGCGGGACGACTGGCCGCGCCTTCTCCGGGATCTCGCTACGGGTGTGATCGTCGTTCTCTGGGTGTGGGAGTCCAGCCGCGGTGAGCGCGAGTTGGAACGGTGGGCCCGGCTGTTGAACCTGTGCCGTGAGCACGGTGTTCTTGTCCGGGTCGGGACCCACCGGCGGACGTATGACGTGCGGGTCCCGCGCGACTGGCGAACGCTCGCGGAAGAAGGCATTGACAGCGCGTACGAGTCGGAAAAGACCTCCCTCCGGGTGCGCCGCGCGGTCGCCGCCCGCGCCGAGGCCGGCTTGCCCCATGGCCGTTGCCCGTACGGCTACATGAGGATCTACGACGAGCGAACCCGCGGGTTGGTAGCGCAGGAGCCGCACCCCGAACGCGCCCCCATCGCCCGTGAGATCATCCGGAAGGCCGCCGCTGCCGTTCCAATCTCCGTGATCACCGACGAGCTAAACGAGCGGGGCGATCCGGGCCCGACAGGCAAGGGATGGAACCGATTCGCCGTGCGTGACATCGCGATGAGCGAAACCTACATCGCCCGCCGCACATACCAAGGCCAGGTATACCCCTGCCAGTGGCCGCCACTCATCGACGAAGAAACGCACTTGGCCGCCCGACGGGTGTTGACCGCGCCGGAACGGGTCACCACCCGGCCCGGCCGGTCAAAGTGGCTCCTGTCGTATCTGATGGTGTGCGACACCTGTGAGGAACCGATGAACTCTCGGATGGAGCGTCGCCGACGCGGCGACCGACTCACTTACGGATGCGGGCACCACACCGGCATGGATCTGGCCGGCACCGACGAGTACATCGTCGCTCTGGTCTGCGCCCGCTTGGCGAGCCCAGACACCTTCGCCGCTCTGGTCGAGGATACGGACGACGGCGCGGTTATCGCGGCCCGTGATCGGCTCACGCTGCTAGAAAGCCGGTTGAGCGAGCATTACGCCCTGGCCGCGCAAGGAAAGCTCAGCGCCGCCGGCCTTGTCGCCGTAGAGAAGGATCTTCTCCCGATGATCGAGAAGGCACGAACGGACGCGGAGGCCCTCACCCTGCCAGCGCCGTTGCGCGGCATGGTCCGCCCCGGTGACCCGGAAGCGGTCCGCGCGATCTGGGACACGCTCACCGTTCCCGCGCGGCGGGACGCCCTACGTGCCTTGCTGGCCGACATCCGCCTCACGGGACAGGCCAAGAGAGCGTTCTTGGAGTTCGACCACCGACGCCTCATCATCATCTGGCGTGACATCACCCCCCGCCCCGTCGCCCGCGCCCACGGCGAGGCCGCCTGAGCGTACCGGCCCGGCCGGGTCGTCCCACGATGGACGGCCCGCCGGACGGCCGCCCCGGAACACGAACCCCAACCGGCTGAGCTGCTCGTCCGAGAGCGGCGGGGCCGCGGCGACCAATGCCGCGATCTTCGCCCGCGCCGCCGCCGACAGGACCACCGGACCCTCACCCGACGCTGTCACCGTGCATGCCCTTCCACCCGTTCCGACCGGACCGCACCCGCCCCGCCGGGTCACGGCGCCGGCCGCCCGTCGAGCACCCCGGCGAGCAGTTCCCCCGCCATCCGCTCAAACTCGGTATGGAAGCCGCGTCCGGCGTAGCGCCAGACGCCGACCCGCTCGGTGCGGGGGTCGCCGTCGTCCCGGCCGAACTCATCTGGTGGCATCCCGTCGGGATGCTGCTCGCGGCGGGCGTGCTCGCGGCGGATGGCGCGCAGCGCGCGGAACGTCTGGTAGCTGCCCCGGCTTTTGGCCAGCCAGTGGCCGCCGTAGCCGTACTGATGGGCCCAGCGCAGCAGCCCCGCCCGCTTGCCGCCCCGTTCGGCCGCCCCGTCGAGCGCCGCCGCGAACCCGGGCCGGGAACCCAGTTCCCAGCAGGTCTCGACGATCCGGACCGCGTGCGGACGCAACCGCGACCGGGCCAGATCCCCGAGACCGTAGAGGGGACGGTCCAGCGCCCCGCCCTGCCCCACACTCTTCGTGACGTATTTGGCGAGGTAGTTCGCGACCCGGCGTACGTCGTCGCCCTGGTCCACGACGAGCGGCACCACGTCGAACTGACGGCCCCAGCGGACCCCGCCGGCGGTCGCCGCCACCGCCGCGTCCTCGAACAGCAGCGTTCCGGCCGGACCCGCGTCGGGCAGCGCGGGCACGTCGAGGACCACCCCCGGCACCACGGCGTGAAGCTCCGCGCTCAGCGTCGCCACCGTCGCCCAGTCGGGCAGCCCGTCCGCGTCGTCGTGCGGCACCAGGCGCACGACCGCGTGGAAGTGCACCGCCCCCCGGCCCTGCGCTTCCGCGACCCGCACCGCGTCGACCCGGACCGTCCGGCGCAGCGCGGCCTGCGACCCGGCGTGCCGGGCCAGCGCCCGCCGCAGCGCGTCCACGGTCTGTTTCCACAGTCGGGTGCACATCGTGTTCCACACGACCAGGCCCCGGTAGTCGTAGCAGCGCCAGCACAGCGGCTCCCCCAACCGGGGATCATCCGTGCCGTGCCGTTCGGCGCAGCCCAGCCGGACCCCGTGCACGCAGGTACCGGCCCGTTGCCGGCAGACCCGGCCCGGCCCGTGCCGATCCCGCCGGGAGTGCACCGGCCCGAACGACGGCGCGGTCAACGTCACGAACACCGCCGGCACCCCCGGCCCGGCCGCCAGGCCCTCCCGCACGATCCGCCGGGCGTCGCCCTTGTAGAGCGCCGAACACGACGGGCAGGCAGTCTCCCGCCGGTTGTGGCAGCGGACCCGCAGCACCCCACCGGGTTCGTCGTCGGTCGAGTAGCCCCGCCGGGCCTCACCCGACGCCACATCCACATGATCTACATGTCCGGCCAGCCGGATCGGGCGGACACAGCCCCCGACCCCCACAAGCTGACGCACCAACCGGCCCTCAGTACCCGCCGCCATCCGGCAACCCGCCTTCATCCAGGCATGCCGAACACACGGGCGGAGCCCGGCACGCGGAGCAGACCGACCGGCAGACCACAGCCACCCGCCACGCGGGCAGCCAGGCCCTACCGTCGGCCGCGCCCGGACTCATCCCGGACCGTCTCAGCGGCCCCCCAGTGGGGTCCACAAAGGTGGGCGCGACCCGTACAAAGAGTTATCAATTAGGTGGGAACAAATCGGTTCAACCACCAGCGACGCTACCCACGATACCGCCCGAATCCGACCACCCGACCGGACATCGGCCGCAATCTGCCAGACCCCCACCACCGACCCGACCCGGGCCCTAACCCCCAGCACCGATCACTGTCAACACCCATGTTCCACGCGGCCCCTGGCAGCACCCTGCCGGCCGCCGGCCTGGGAGGGAAAGGCGGGCCCGCCCCCCGGATACGGGGGAACCGAGGGACGGGCCGCCAGCTCAGAAAACGGGAATCCGCCACAGCGGGTAGACCTGCTCCGACCCATTCGGAACGTTCTTCGGCTGGAAGTCCTCCAGACGCACCGGCCCGGCCGCCGCGCCCTCCGTGATCCCCGACGCCAGGCGGGCGAACGCCGCCCCCGCCGCCCACTCCCGCGCCTCCACCAGCGTCGGATCTCCCGTCCAGGCCCGTACGTCGATCATCCTCCCGCGCCCTCCCGACCCGGCGATCCGCCGATCAACTCCCGTCTCGCCCGGTTGGCCGCCCAGCCCGCGGCCGAGCGGTCGGCACCGTGCACTGCCCGAGCGGGGCGACGACGAACGCCGAGGCTACAGGCGTGAAAGTCAGGACGAGCCTGCCCTGTTCGTCCGTCTCGACCGCATCCAGAGCACAGCTCGGCGGGACCGCGAAACTGATCGTGTTGGCCAGATGCAGCGCGCTCACGCCACGTTCGGCCGTGACGGCGGACGTCCCGCCCTCCGACCGCACGGTGATCCCCGGAGCCTGGTACGTCATCGGTCTTCCGTCTCCTTCATCCCAGTCGCTGACGGGCGGACAGCCTTCGCCCCGGCCGGGGTGCCGCATCCCGACCGGGGCGAAAATGGACCCCATCCGGGACGGACCTAGCCGGCCCGGATGGGCTGTGCGGGTGCCCACCCGCGCCGACCCTGGAGAGAGCGGCGCGGGTGGGCCTTGGCGTCCGTGACCGGCCTATGTCGCGGGAAGGACCCGGTCGGCCCACGGTGGGCACGGCGGACGCCAGTCCGGGTGCCCCCGCCCGGTTCATCTCGGAGAATTCCCTCCGTGGCAGGCCCCGGGCGGGGGCGTGCCCCTCATCCCGCTACCAGGGCGGGTCGGCCCTGTGCCCGGTCGCGCCGGGATGGGGGCGTGTACCGGCCCGGCGGATGAGTCAACGCCAAGCCGGCACGATCAAGGGGCTAGAGAATGATGAACTTTGCGTGCGGCGGGTAGCCCGCCAGTAGCTCGGTACACCGCATGCTGATCGCGGCGATAGCCGCGGCCCGGCCCTCGCCCCACATCTCCCGCTGGGCTTCGGTCAGACCGTCCGGGGGGCTAACTCCATCGGCGATCTCGTCCACGATCACACCGATGGTCTCCAGCAGCGTGTCCGGAGCGTCCAGCGCGAGAACCGGCGGGAAGAGGACCGTCATCCGGCGTTGAACGCGGCCACGTTGAACCCGCCGGCCGTGCCGTTGCTGCCGGCCCGCTGGGCGTCATCGCCCTCACCGCCGTCCAGCCCCACCGGGCCGGCTTCGGAGGCCACGGCCCGTGCGATCGCGTTCCGCCCCTCGTTCCGGGCCAGCGACCGGCGGAACGCTTCGAGCGCCCGGCGTCCCGGCAGCGCGTTCGGGACGGTGGCGAACTCGAACTCGACCACGTCGTAGCCGCCGCCCAGCTCCCGGCCGTAATCCCGCGCCTCAGCGGGGTCGCCGAACGGTCCACGGGCCTTCCGGGGCTGGCCGATCCCTGCCGGGGTCAGGACCACCCACAGATGCAGCTTGGCCGCCTCAGCCCCACCGGGGATATCGCCCCGGGCAGCCTCGCCGTCCGCCGGCTGCTCGCCGTCGTCGCCGTCGTCGCCGTCGTCGCCGTCGTCGCCGTCGTCGCCGTCGGACGTGGTGGTCGGCGCGCCGTCTTCCTCCAGCGGGTCGATCGTCACGGGATCTGCGGCCGGCGGGGCGTCGTCCTCGACGTCTAGGCCCGCCCTGGCCGTGGTTGTGTGCTCGAGAAGCGTCGTCATCTAGTCCTCCCGCATGCTTCCGGCTTTGTGGTCGGTTCGCTACCGTTCCGGTGCGTGGATCGTCACGTAGAAGACAGGGGTAACGACAGGGGGAAACAGTGATGGTTGATATTGCCGGCGGGCCGTTGCCCCCCGTTGCTCCCGCAGATCCCAGGGCCGCAGGGCAAGGACCGTTCGGCCAGGCGTTGCGCCGCCTTCGTGAACAAGCCGGCCTCTCGCAGGCCGACATCGCCGATTCGCTAACTTGCACCCGCCAGGCCGTCAGCCAGTGGGAACGTAGAGGACAGCTTCCCGACGGACCGGTCGTGGCCAAGCTCGACACGCTCTTGGCGGCGGGCGGGGAACTGCACGCGGTCTGGCGTCTGGCCAGACTGGCGAAGCAGGCCAAGCGGGACGGAACGAACCTGGAGGTCATGATGGACCCGAGCCGGCGGCAATTCGGCCTGTCGTTCTCCCTCGCGGCGGTTCTCGCCGCAGCGGACGTCGCGTCTGAGGAGATGGCGACCGCCGACCCCACCCCTCGCCAGCTTGGGACCCTCGAAGCAGATACCCGGCGTATTCGCGCCGGGTTGAACACCACCGCCCCCAAGCAGCTACTTGCCGAAGCTGTCCGCCGCTGGGACAACGCCAAGACCTGGCTAGGCCGGGACGTCTCTGGCCCGGTCCGCGCCCGGCTCGTCCTCGTCGCCGGGCAACTGACGACGACGATCGCATGGCTCGGCCGGAACCTGAATCAGCCGCGCATCACCGAGGCATTCGGCGACCTCGCGGGCCAGTACGCCACGCGCTCCGGCAACCCGCTGCTGATCGGCCGGGTCGCCGCGCTGCGGACCGTTCTCGCGATCGACGTCGGCGAGTATGACCTGGCCGCCGAGCATGCCAGCACCGGCCGCCGGGACGCGCACCCCTCCCAGCGAGCCCGCCTCGCCGGCTACTCCGCCGAAGCGCTCGGTGCGTCCGGCCGCCGGGCAGAGGCCGAAGACGCACTGCTCGCGATGCGCGCCAACCTACGGGGCGCATCCGGATTCGGCGAGCCCGCCGAGCAGCTTTTCACCAGCCTCACACTGGCCGGCCTGGGCGACCCGGACGCCTTCGAGTTCGCCGCGCGGGCCGCGGACTGGTACGGCGACGACGCGGACGGCGTCGGCCTTGCCCGGGTCACCGCCGGCAGGGGTCTCCTGCTAGCCGCCCGGCCCGACCCGGCCGCGGCCGCGCATGAGGGGCTGCTCGCGCTACAGGCCACGGCCACCGTGACGAACGCGGACGTGAGCCGGCGGGCGTCCGACCTACATCGGGATCTTGCCTCCCGCTGGTCCGGCGTCGCCGAAGTCCGCCAACTCGGCCACGCTGTGGCCGAGGCCCGAGCGGGACTGGCGGTCTGACCAGCCCATTTGATCAAGGCCCTCTGTGGTCCTACCGTTACCCCTTGGGTCGGCCATCCTCTCCTAATCCCGAAGGGGTGGCACAGTGGCAAGGAAAACCAAGGGCGGCAACGAGCCCGACCGGACAGGGCCTCAGCACGAGGACGGCGAACCGCTCACCTGTGGCAAGTGCGGTGGCGGCGGCTGGATCGGCGAGAACAAGCAGGTCATCATCGACGGGAAGCCGTCAACAGAGGTCGTGTCCGTGAAGTGCTCGCAGTGCAAGGGCACAGGGCAGATGCGATAGCGGGCCGGGGGTCGGATGAACGTCTTCAGCAGGTGCGAACGGCACAGCATCCACCGGCCGAAGCCGTCCGGCCCCCAGCTCACCCTCACCGCCAGGATCGGCGCGCCGCGCAGGCGACCCGACGACGTGCTGAACTGCCCCGACTGCCGGATGCTCGGCCCGATCGGTCCCGACCCTGACGAGCCAGCCCCGGAGCCCGGACCGCCGGACCGTACCGGCCCCGTCTGACCCCCCGCTCAGACCGCCAGCCGGGCGACGACCGGGCCAGGAGCCACCCCAAAATTCTGTACGAGTTCAAGGGCGGCCTTCGGCCGCCGGCCGGGTGGCGCCGCGCCGCCGCCACGGGTCGCCGCGCCGAACGGGACCCGGCCCGATCCGCCACGCCCCGCGCAGGGCCCGCCTTCGGCACCCTACGCGGCCGTGTCGGCCGGGCCCCCCGTTCGGCGCGTCGCCGCGTCGGGCCGCGTCGCTCACCCGTCCCCGCCCGGGCCACGTTGACCACGAACAGAAATGAATGCTCATCCCCACCAGCACGCGGCCACCGAGCGCCCGGACCATCGTCCGGCGTGTTCCCTGACGCTGGTGTTGCCGGGGGCTCTGCCCCCCGTCCCCCGGCCCTTCCTCTGGAAGAGGGGGCCGCCGAGCCGGGCAGCCGGCCGAGCTGGGTGCCGGCGTGGCGGTGGGGTGGGTGGCGTGGCAGGGTCGGGGCTCTCTCCCGCCGGTCGGGCCCCACGGGGCTACCTCGGAACCTCCCGACCGCGCAAGACCCGCGCAGCCCCCGCCGCGGTCCGGCCCGTCGGCGGGTCTTGCCCGGCCAGGAGAACCCGAGGTAGGTCATACGACGCCCGCCCGACGGAAGAAAGCCCCTCAGCCCGACCCCTGACAGGGAAGAACAACCCCGAGCCCCGTCGGACCACCGGCACGAGCCGGGCAACCAGGCCCAGTGGCACCCGGGACCCGAGACCCAGGCCAGCCCCGGCCGTCAACGATCCCGTGCCGTGATCACCGTCGGACCATGACATTACATGTCATGTCTCATAACGATGTCGTCATGACATGAGTTTATGACATGAGACATGAGACATGGTATGATATGGACATGGAACGGACGCGGCGGCCGGTCGCGTCCCACGTATGGGGGGAGACGCCATGACCGAGCCGACCGGACAGGCCACCTGTGAGTGTGGATGCGGCGAGCCCGTGACCGGCCGCAGCCGCTACGCCGGGACCAGCGAAGCCGAGCGCATGGTCCACCGGACCCGCGTCCACCGCCGCCGGACCACCCCCGAGCCGTCCCGCCGCCCGACCGTCGCCACGGTCGCCGCCCTCGAACGTCTCGGCTTGGACGACGCCCCGATCACCGATCTCGCCAGCCGACTCGCGATCCTCGCCGCCGACCTGGGCGGAGTCGCGACCGCGGTCGCCACCCGGGCCGCCGACCTCGACGAAGACGCGATCCTTGCCCGGATCACCGCCGCCACCGACGAGCAGGCCACCCGCGCCCGCCGCGCCGAGGAAGAAGCCGCCGGCCTACGCGCCGAACTCGCCCGGGCCCGCGCCGACCTCGAGGTCATGGCCGCCCAGCGCGACGAAGCCGAACGCGACGCCGCCGCCATCGGGATCACCGCTGAAACCCGCGTCGCCGACGCCGAGCAGGCCGCCCACGACGCCGAAGCCGCCCGCGCCGACGCCGACGCCCGCGCGAGCGCCCTGGCCGCCGAGTTGGAGCGGACCCGGGCCGAACACGCCCAGCAGGCCGCCGAAGCCGACCGCGACCACGCCCGCCAGGTCGCCGAGCTCCGCCGCACCCACGCCGACGCCACCGAGGCCCTACACGCCGAGTACCGCACGATCCTCGCCGAGACCCGACGCGACCACGTCGCCGCACTCGCACGCGAGCAGGCCGCCGCCACCGCCGCCCACGACCGGGCCATCGCCGCCCAGACCCGCGCCGACACCACCGACGCCGAACTCGCCCGCACCCGCGCCGAACTCGCCCGCCACCAGGCCCACGCCGCCGCCATCCCGCCGGCCCTCGCCCCGGCCACCGACGAGCCCACACCCGCCACCACACGCCGCACCCCCCGGGCCAGTACCACCAGCCCGGACGCCCCGACCGTAGACGATCTCACCGACGCCCCGCCGACCGCCAAGCCCCGCCGGACCCGCCGAACCACCACCACCGCATAGGCCCCCGGAACGCGACGCGGCCCGCGAACCCCGAAGGGAACCGCGGGCCGCAAGAGCACAGTGCGGACCGGCGGCTACCAGCCGGGCGGCTCACAGCACGACGCCGCGTAGAGCGCCGTCACCGCCAGCTCCCGCCACCAGGCCGCCGCCGCCGAACCCGACGCGCCCGCGTCGACCGACACCCGCACGTTGCCCGGCAACGTCACCACCGGCCCCGACACCGGGCCGCCCGGCCCCGGCCGGTACAACCGCACCCCGTCCGACGGCACGGCGACCACCGACACCCCCAGCGCCGACCCGACCATCACGCCCCCGCCGGTCATCGGCCCGTCTCCGGCAGCCAGCCGCCGACCCGGGCCGCGATCGTGTGCCACGCCCCGACCGTCGTCGCCGCCTCCACCAGCCCGCCCCACCAGGCCGCCGCCGCGTGGTGGTCCGCCGTCGGCACCATCGCCACCCGCAGCCCACCCGGCAAGTCCAACGACGGGCCCATCGGAGTCCAACCCCGCTCAGCCGGCGGAACCACCCGCGCCACATCCCCGGGCGCCCCCGGATCGACAAGCACACTCACCAACAGCCGGGACACCCCACCACCGGCACCCGCCGGCCCGATCCCGGACGCGTCTGAAAAAATCACCGTGGGTCCTCCTGCCAAGCTCAGGACGGATCAAGGCCCGGGGTTGGTGTTACCAGCACCGCCCCGGGCCGCCTCACGCCATTAGGAACGTGACGCCACCGGCACCATACGCGTCCGTCGGCTCCTACGCGAGGCAAACCGACGCAACCGCGACCTACCCTGGCCCAGGCTGTGATGAACGTCACATAACGACACGCCCTGATAGCGGAGCGAACCCGTGTCGAAGTCCCACTGGTATTCGGGCACGATCCGCCAGCCCGCCTGGCCGTACTCCGCGACCGGCGGGATGCCGGCGACCGGGTCGTCGTCCAGGCAGACCCAGACCAGGCCGTAGCGCTCGGCCGAGCGCACCATCGTCAGCCCGCTCCGGGTCGGGAGCGGCGCGTCCGGGAACTGGGGTATCCGCTGGGTGCGGCCCTGGGCGTCCCACTCCCAGCCGTGGTAGGGGCAGACGAGGTGGCAGCCGGCGACCCAGCCGCGCGAGAGCGGGGCATCCCGGTGCGCGCAGCGGTCGAGCGCCGCGCTGACCGGCCCCGCCGGCTCGGGTCGCCAGAGCACCAGGCGCGTGCCCAGCACCGTCCGCTCCAGCGGCTCGGTGGTGATGTCGGTGGCGAAACAGACCGCGTACCAGAACCGGCGCAGCACCGGCTGCTGGGACGGGACGAGGTGGTCGGGCCCGTCGTGGCGGGCCTCCCGGGCGGCGGAGCCGGCCTCCGCCGCCGCGCCGCCGCGGACTGTGCCGACGCTTGCCGCCCCGGTCTCGGTCGTGGCCATCGAACCACCGTCCCTACCGCCCGCCGGCGGCGGCGGGCGGCCGCCAGCTGCCCACCGGGCCCGCCCTCATGAGACCCGACCGGCGCGACAGCACCGTTTCCGTTGGGTTCCGATGATCAACCCCACCATTGCGACTTGCCGCCGGGACGACGCCGAGCGGCCGGTGGAACGAGGCTAGGGCCCGGCACGGTTTGCCTCGTCGGCGAGGGAGATCGCGAGAAGGCGGGTGAGGGCAGGTGTGTCCTGGGTGTCGAGCATGGTGATGTAAGCGGGTCGCTCGGTGACCTGGACTATGGCGGGAAACCCGAACCGGCGGATGGTCTGGTAGGCGATGATCGCCCGGCCGGTCCGACCGTTGCCGTCGGAGAACGGGTGGATGCGCTCGAAGGCGATATGCCCGCTGGCGATCGCCTCCAGCAGGGCCTCGTTGTCGAGGTTGGCGGTCTGCCACTCGGCCTGGTCAGCCCACTGGAGCATGAGTTCCGGGACGCGCTCGGGAGGAGCCGGCCGCCACGACGCTCCGGCCACGATGTTGCTCGAGCTCTTGTAGACGCCGCGGTCGTGAGCCAGGTGGTCCATCAGCGCGTGGTGCAGGTCCCGGACGAGCGCACTCGACAGGGGTTCGTCGTCAGCGACGGCCCGCAGGACGCGGGCGACTGCCTGGTAGTGGTTGGCGACCTCGTACAGCTCGCGCACCGGTGTGCCGGCCACCGGTACCCGTTCGTCGATCAGCAGGGTGATCGTGTCGGCCAGGGTGAGGGTGTTGCCCTCCAGCGCCGCGGAGTGGTGCGCCAGCCGCACCAGGACGTCCTCGGCATATTCCGGAGACAACACCCCGGCGCGGGCGACGTCGGCCAGGAACTCCGGCCGGGTCCAGGTCACGATCGGGTTCGCGCCGCGTTGATCACGGCCATCAGGTCGGGCATGGAGGCGTCCTCGTGCCGGCTCACGGCTCGAGCCTCGAGCACTCCGGCCCGGATGGTCACCTCGACCGTGTCTCCGGGGGCGACGCCCAGAGCGCGCAGTTCGGCCGGGCTGATCGTGATGCCCGCCGAGTTCCCGATCGTGACGACCTTCTTGCGCATACGAACATGATATCGCCGGTACGAACATGCGCCGGCCCCCGACCGAACGGCCCCACGCCCCTTCCGGCGCGCCGCGGTTGCCAGGACCGACGGCGGAGCGACGCCGGCCACGAACACGGCGACCCACCCCGGATGATGGCACCTGCCCGGATAAACTGGTAGCGCCGACGGAACGGGGCCGCCCAGGCGGGATGCTCCGGGTCCAGACCGGCGGATCCTGGCCACATGTGTGGGGACGCTCACGCCAGGGAGTACGGACAGTACGCATGGCCGGTCGGAAAGTCACCATCCCGGCTGCCGCAGCAACGCGCCGGCCGAGGCCGGGCATGGAGGAAGAGCGCATGTCATTCGACTTCAAGGTCGCCGATCTGGGTCTGGCCGAGTTCGGCCGCAAGGAGATCCGGCTGGCCGAGCACGAGATGCCCGGCCTCATGGCGACCCGGGCCGAGTACGCGGACTCCCAGCCGCTGGCCGGCGCCCGGATCATGGGCTCGCTGCACATGACCATCCAGACGGCCGTGCTCATCGAGACGCTGGTCGCGCTGGGCGCCGACGTCCGCTGGGTCTCCTGCAACATCTTCTCGACCCAGGACCACGCGGCCGCCGCGGTCGTCGTCGGCCCGACCGGCACCGAGGACGCCCCGGCCGGCGTGCCGGTCTTCGCCTGGAAGGGCGAGACGCTCGAGGAGTACTGGTGGTGCACCGAGCAGGCGCTGGCCTGGCCGGACGGCACCGGCCCGAACATGATCCTGGATGACGGCGGCGACGCGACCCTGCTGGTCCACAAGGGCGCCCAGTTCGAGGAGGCCGGCGCGGTGCCGCCGACCGACGCGGCTGACAGCGAGGAGTACGCCATCGTCCTGGAGACGCTGCGGCGGACGATCGCCGCCGCGCCGGGGCGGTGGACGGCCGTGGCCGGCGCGATCAAGGGCGTCACCGAGGAGACCACCACCGGCGTCCACCGCCTCTACGAGATGGCCAAGAACGGCAGCCTGCTGTTCCCGGCGATCAACGTGAACGACTCGGTGACGAAGTCCAAGTTCGACAACAAGTACGGCTGCCGCCACTCGGTCATCGACGGCCTGAACCGGGCGACCGACGTGCTCATCGGCGGCAAGGTCGCCGTGGTCGCCGGCTACGGCGACGTCGGCAAGGGCTGCGCCGACGCGCTGCGCGGCCAGGGCGCCCGCGTGATCGTCACCGAGATCGACCCGATCTGCGCGCTGCAGGCGGCGATGGACGGCTTCCAGGTCACCACGCTGGAGGACGTCGTCGGCATCGCCGACATCTTCGTCACCACGACCGGCAACAAGGACATCATCACCGCCGAGCACATGGCGGCGATGAAGCACCAGGCGATCGTTTCCAACATCGGCCACTTCGACAACGAGATCGACATGGCCGGGCTGGCCCGGACGCCCGGAATCACCCGGACGAACATCAAGCCGCAGGTCGACGAGTGGACCTTCGCGGACGGCCACTCGATCATCGTTCTGGCCGAGGGCCGGCTGATGAACCTCGGCTGCGCCACCGGACACCCGAGCTTTGTGATGTCGAACTCGTTCACCAACCAGGTGATCGCCCAGATCGAGCTGTTCACCAAGACCGACAACTACCCGGTCGGGGTCTACACGCTGCCCAAGCACCTCGACGAAAAGGTCGCGCGGCTGCATCTGGACGCACTCGGAGTGAAGTTGACGCAACTCACGAAGGCGCAGGCGGACTACATCGGCGTCGACGTTCACGGCCCGTACAAGGCGGATCACTACCGTTACTGATCCTCTCACCCCGTGAGGATGATCGCCCGGCGCCGCGAAGCGCCGGGCGATCGTCGTTTTCGCCGCGGTCGTCACAGGGTCCTTCGGCGTTTGGGGGATGCCAGGATGGCCTGATTAGGGGACAATTCCGATTCATGCTCGACTCCCGCACCGTTCACCTGCTGGCCACCCGCGCGGGACATCTCGACGAGGACTCCGGCCATCCCGCCGACGCCGGTGACGCGATCGCCGGGGGCTCCGCGCGCACCCAGGCCGAGCGTCCCGAGGCCGTCGTGACGGCCGGGACCGGCGGCGCCGACACCGGCAGTCCGAGCGGCGAACTGGCCGGTTCGGGCCGCGCCCCCCAGGCCGAGACCGAGGGAACCAGGCCGGCGCCGCCCCGGCTGCCGACCGGGACGGTGCTGGGCGTCGCCGAGGGGGTCGCGCGGCGTTCCGTCGCCGACCGGATGAACCTGGCCACCGAGGAGGTCACCCGGCTGCTCTCGGCGACCTTCGCCGTCATCGAGCGCACCGGTTCGACCGAGGTGTCGCTGCGAGCGATCATCCGGGAGAGCGGCCTGTCGAACCAGACGTTCTACCGGCACTTCAGCACCAAGGACGACCTGCTGGTCACCCTGCTAGTGCACTCCTGGCAGCGCCGGGCCGAGGACCTGCGCGACCGGGTCGACGCCGCGCCGGATCCGGCCGCCGGCGTCGCGGCGTGGGTGCGCGGGATGCTGCTCCCGGCGGCCGACCCCGCCGCGGCGGCCCGGACCCGGCCGTTCCTGGTCGCGCTCCCCCGGCTGACCGCGAGCCATCCCGATCGCCTCCGCCGCTCGCGGGAGGCACTCACGCGTCCCCTGCTGACCGTCCTGCCCCCCGGCCCGGACGCCCGGGCCAACGCCACGGCCACATATGACGTGGTCTTCGCCGCGCTGACCCGCTACGTCCTCACCGACAGCTATCCCAGCGAGGCGGAGATGACCGGTCTGATCCGCTACGTCACCCGCGCGGTCGGGGTGACCAGCCACTCGGCCCGCCGTCCCCTGACCACCAGCGCCTACCGTCTGCTCTGACGCGCGTTTGGACGGCTGGTTCCTCGGGGACGGGCGCCTCGGCGGCAGCCGGGAACGCCAGCAGGCGGGCGCCCGACGACGCCCGCGGCTCAGCGAACGCTGCGCGCGACTCAGCGGACGCCGAGGCTCGGCGGGCGCCGAGGCTCAGCGGGCGCCGAGGGTGGCGATCCGGCCGTCGCGGCTCACGATCCGCAGCCGGTGGTTGCCGAGGTCGGCGATGAACAGCGTCCCGTCGCCGACGAGCGCGAGCCCGTGGGGCCTGTCCAGCTCGGCCTCGGTGCCGAGGCGGCCGTCGCCGCCCGCCCCCGGCCGTCCGGTGCCGACAGCCGTGGTCAGTGAGCCGTCGGGGCTGAGCATCCAGACCCGGTGGGTGTCGGGGTCGGCGATGAAGACGAAGCCGGCCGGGTCGACGACCAGGGCGTGCGGCCGCCCGATCACGGCTCCGCGCCCGGGCCCGGCCGCCACCGGCGGTCCGTAGGCGGCGCCGACCACGGTGACGATCTCCCGATCGTCGTCAGCCAGGCCGCGGCCGCCGCGGGCCGGCAGGATACGGCGCACCCGGCGGTTGCCGGTGTCGGCGACCAGGAGCGCGCCCGACGGTTCGAGGGCGAGCGCGTGCGGCCGGTTGAGCTCGGCGTCGAGCGCCGGACCGCCGTCGCCGAAGAAGCCGGCGATGCCCGTCCCCGCGATCACGCTCGCCCCGCCAGCGGCCGACAGGCGCACGATCCGGTGGTTGTCGGTGTCGGCGACGTACACCGTCCCGTCGGGCGCGACGGCCACCCCGCGCGGGCGCAGCAGCGGGCCGATCCCCCGCGCGCGGCGCGGCCCGGGGTCGCTGCCCCGGCTCGTGGGCGTCCCGAGCGAGGTGATCACACCGTCCGGCCCGATCCGGCGGATCCGGCCGGCGAAGGTGTCCGCGATGTACACGACGCCCAGGCGGTCGACGCAGATGCCGGACGGGTTGTCGAGGTCGGCCCGCCAGGCCGGGCCGCCGTCGCCCGACCGGCCGGCCCGGCCGGTGCCGGCCAGCACCCCGATCTGCCCGTTCGGCATGACGACGTCGACCCGGTTACGAGTGGGGCGGGCGACCAGCAGCGCCCCGCTGGGCGAGAGCGCGAGCGCGGCCGGGAAGTCCAGGTCCGCCGCGCTGCCGGCGACTGGCGTGAACGGTGGGTAGGTCGCCGAGGGCGGCAGCCCGGGGGTGAGCGGCGGCAGCGGGTAGTCCGGCGAACGCCCGGGGCCGGAACCGCCGGAACCGCCGGAGCGAGGAAGCTCGGTCGGGCCGTCCATCGCCTCGGATCGGTCCGCCGGCCGGATCGCCGGAACGGACTGGACGGGCGGGACAGATTGCGCGGGCGGAACAGACGGCACCGACTGGACCGGTGGCGCCGGCGGCACCGGCGCGGGCGCGGCCGGCGGCGCCGGCGGGACGGCGTGCACCGGCTCGGTGGGCGGCGCCAGCGGCGTGGTCAGGGGGCGCGGCGTCTCGGAGGCCCGCCGGATGTCGTCCTCGACCAGCACCCGCACGGGGCAGCTGGACAGCCAGCCCGGCCCGAAGGCGAGCGCCCCGGCCCGGGCCAGGTCGATCGCGAACGAGCGAGCGGTCGGATGCCGGTCGGCCAGCGCCGGGCGCATCGCGCGGGCGACGACCGCCGCCACCGGCCCCGGCACCCGGGCCACCCGGTCCAGCGGCGGGACGGCCGACAGCCGCGCCGGGTCGAAGAGCTGGGCCATCGGGATGTCGCGGGGAATGGGCGAGCGGCCGGCGAACAGCTCGTAGAGCACGACGCCGAGCGCGTACACGTCGGTGCCCGCGCCCAGACGCTCCCCGGTCAGCTGCTCGGGCGCCATGTAGATGGGGGTGCCGATGAGGGTGTTCGCGGACAGCACCGTCTCTTCGATGATCTTCGCGATGCCGAAGTCGGCGACCTTCACCGTGCCGTCCCGGGCCACCAGCAGGTTGTCCGGCTTGATGTCACGGTGCAGGACCCGGTGGTCGTGGGCGGTGGCGATCGCCGAGCCGACGGCGATGCCTACGGCGGACACGACGTCGGGCGGCATGGCCAGGCGGCCGGCCTCGCGGCGCAGCGTCGCCTCCATCCGCTCCATGACGATCAGGCACAGCTCGTCGGTCTCGTGGTAATCGAAGATCCGGACGATGTGGGGATGGTCGATCTCGGACAGGATCCGGGCCTCGGTCAGGAACCGCTGGGCCTCGTCCGCGCCGGCCTCGGGCGTCAGCGCCATCGCCTTGATCGCGGCCGGCCGGCCCAGGCGCCGGTGGGTGGCGCCGAAGACGACACCGAAGCGGCCGCGGCCGAGTTCCGCGCCGATCTCGTACGCGGGCAGCGCCGCCGCGACCTGGCGCCGGTCCAGGCTCACCGCCCGCTCACCTGACCGCGTCCCCTCATCTGACCGGCCCGCTCACCTGACCGTGCTCCTTCACCTGACCGGACCGGTCACTTGACTGGGCACGGCGGCTTGTAGGCCGTCTTCGGCAGGTCCAGCTCCCACTGGTCCCTGGTGATCGGCGTTCCGATCCGCCGGCAGACGGCGTCGATGACCTCGTCGACGTCGCGGTCGAACAGCACGACCGTCGTCCCGTCATAGACCGGCAGGAGGGTCCGCCCGTCCGCGCTGAAGGTCAGGTCGAAAATCGACCGGCCGAAGGCGAGGTTCGCGGTCTCCACCGGCTTGGCCGGGTCGGAGACGTCCCACAGCCGGGTGCTGTCGTCGGCCGAGCCGGAGGCGAGCGTCTTCCCGTCCGGGCTGAACGCGACCATGTTGACCTGCGCGGTGTGCGCGCGGGCCGTGCTCAGCTCCTTCGGGTGCACCGGGTCGGTGATGTCGAACAGCACGACGTTGTCCTCACCGTTACCCACGGCCAGCAGACGCCCGTCGGGCGACACCCGCGCCGCGTACACGGCCTGGGCGTACGGGTGGGGCAGGGTCCAGGCGACGGTCATCCGCTGCCCGCCGTCGATCGCCAGCACCCGCAGCGCCCCGTTACCCGCGCCGACCACCAGATGCCGACTGTCGTGCGTGAACGCGACGGTGAACGCCCCCGAGGTCAGCGGGAAGTCGCTCAGGAACCGCGGCGTCGCCGGGTCGGACAGGTCGTAGAGCTGGACCAGGCCCTGGTGGGTACCCGGGTCCTCATCCCGGGTGACTGCCAGCAGCTTGCCGTCCGGGCTGAACGCGACCTCCCGCTCGAAAAGGCCCTGCGCGGGGTCGGCAAACGTGGCCAGCGAGCGGGGATGGCCGACGTCGGCCATATCCCAGATCTGCGCGTGCCGGTTGTCGTCGCCGTCCCGGACCAGCCCCACCAGGTAGCGGCCGTCCGGCGAGAAACGGACCACCGTGATGAACTTCAGCTTGTCACTGATCGTCGAGCGCAGGACCGGATGGTAGATGTCCGTGGTGTCCCACAGCGAGATCCGGCCGCCGTAGTTGCCCGTCGCGACGATGTGCGAGCGCGGCTGGGCCGCGATCGTGTCGAAGGTCGTCGCGTCCTGGCTGATCAGGTTCGGCCCGGGCGGCTGCCAGGTCCGCAGCACCCCGTCGTTGCCCGCGGTCGCGACCGTCTTCCCGTCCGGGCTGAACGCCGCCTGCCAGGCCACGTCGCCGTCGAGGAACGTGCCGAGCGCGCTGCTCGTGTCGTTGTTGATCAGATCGAGCAGCGACGGCTCCGCGTTGTCCGAGGTCAGCACCACCGTCTTGTCACGCGGGCTGACCGCCAGCCCCGCGACCGAGTTCAGGTTCTCCTCCCGCCGGACGAAGTGGACCCCGGCCGGCGACACGTCGAACAGCCGCACCGTCGCGCTGGTGTCACCGGTCACGACCTGCCGGCCGTCCGCCGTGAACGCGGCCCCGTACACATCGGTGCTCAGGTTGTCGGTGTCGGTGTCCTCCAGATCACCGATCAGCCGCGGGAAACGCGGGTCGGACACGTCCCACAGCTGCGCGTAACCGCCGACATCACTGGTGATCAACAGCTGGCCGTCCGGGCTGTACTGGACGAACCGGCGCAGACCGAGGTTGCTCACCAGCGACGGAGCCAGCTCCGGCCCGATCTGGGTCGGGTTGGACGGCACACTCACGTTCAGGATGATCGACTCGCCGCCCTTGGGGCCGAACCCGGTCACCGCCAGGTAGTCGGCCTTCGGATCGAACGACACCCCGAACACCGACGCCGACGCCTGGCGCTGGGCCACCTGGCGCGGGTGCGCCGGGTCGGCGATATCAAAGATCTTCACAAAGTGGTTGTCGTCACCGGTCGCCAGCAGCCTGCTGTCCCGGCTGAACGCGACCGCCTTGACCGCCTTGCCGAAGCCGGGGATGCGCCCGATGCAGCCCCGGGCCGGCGCCCCCGCCGCCCACAGGCAGGCCGTGCCGTCATCACTGCCGGTCGCGATCAGCTTCCCGTCCGGGCTGTAGGCCACCGTCCCGATCGAGTCCTTGTGCACCGTCGGGTAGACCGTCGGGAACGCCGCCGACCGGGCGAACGACTCCATGACGCTGCTGCGCGCCTCCACCGTCGGCGACAGCCGGTAGGCCGCCGCCGCCAGCTGCGCCGACTGGTTCGTGTTCGTGGACGACACGGTGTCCGACTGCTTCGCCATCCACTGCGACCGGGCCACGTCCCGGGCGTGGGCCGCGTGCGAGCGAGTGTCGAGCGCCCACACGAACGCGCCCACGGCCAGCAGGAGCAGGACGGCCAGGACCGCCGTGAACTGGACCAGGACCCGGGCTCGGCGCCGTTCCCGGCGGGCCCGGGCCGCCTCGGCGGCGACGCTGGCGTCCAGGAAGGCGCGCGCGCCCGGCGCCAGGCCTGAGCGGTCGGTGCCGACCGGGTCGACCCCCCGGTCGAGCTGCTCGCGGGCGGCGGCCAGCCGCCGCCCGCCGTAGAGGTAGTCGGCCTCGCGGTTGTGAGCCTCCCACTCCTGAGCGGCCTCGGTGACCTGCTGACGGGTCAGCGCGCCGACCCGGTCGACGTCGATCCACTCCCGCAGCCGGGGCCAGGAGCGCAGCAGCGCCTCGTGGGCCAGCTGGACGTCGTCGGCGTCGACCGTCACCAGTCGGGCCGAGATCAACGCGGTCAGCACGGCCTCGGCGGCGGCCGGGTCGGACGTCTCGGCCAGCAGCGTGGCCCGGGCGACCCGGCGCCGGGTGTCATCCGAGCCCTCGCCGATGCGGACCATCCGCAGCAGCAGTTCGCGGGCCGCGTCCTGGCTGGGCGCGTCGAACGCGCCGTAGGTGTCCTCGGCCGTGCGGGCGATCGCGCCCTGCAGCCCGCCGATGGCCAGGTAGCCGGCGATGGTCATGGTGGAGCCCTCGCGGCGCTCCCAGGTCGCGAGCAGGGCGTGGGCCAGCAGCGGCAGTGAGCCCGGGTCGGCCGGGCGGCCGTCCTCCCCCACGCCCAGGTCGTGCAGCAGCAGCTCGACCAGGCCCGGGTCGACCGTCAGCCCGGTCGCCTGGGCCGGGCTGGTGATGGCGTCGCGCAGCTCGGTCGCGTTCATCGGGCCGAGCAGGACCTGGCCGGTCTGCAGGGCGTCGACCAGCTCCGGGAAGGCGGCGCAGTAGCCGTAGAAGTCGGCCCGGATGCCGATGACGACCACCGCCGGCGGCGGCCCGCCGTCGATCTGGCCGGTGGCGGCGGCGAACAGGGCGCGGACGAACGCCCGGCGCTCGTTCTCGTCCGGGCAGAGGGTGAACAGCTCCTCGAACTGGTCGACGACGATCACGACCCGCTCGTCGCCGCGGCGGGTCTGGGTCCGGGTGGCCAGGACGTCGCGCAGCGCGGCCACGAACTGGCGGGGGTCGCCGATCACCGGCTCGAGGCGAACCGTGCCCAGCGTGGCCAGTCCGGCCGCCTCGCCCAGGCGCCGGGCCAGCTCCCGGGTCGGGGAGTCGGTCGGGGTCATCAGGATGCGGGGCCAGGCCGCCGAGCCGGGCAGCTCGTCCGCGGCCAGGGCGGGCAGCAGGCCGGCGCGCAGCAGCGACGACTTGCCCGCGCCCGAGGCGGCCACGACGAACAGCGGGCCTTCGCCGGTCATCCGCGTCCGCAGGCGACGCAGCAGCGCGGCCAGCGCGCGTTCCCGCCCGTAGAAGTAGCGGGATGAGCTCGCGTCGAACGAGGCCAGGCCCGGGTAGGGGCATTCGGCCGGCCGCGGCGGCGGCGAGGCGGCCGGACCCGGCTCGGGCCCGGGCGGGTAGGGCTGGACCACCCGGTCCACCGGCCCGCCTGGTCCCTGGTCCACCGGCCCGCCTGGTCCGCTCGGCCAGGCGGGCGGGGGGGCCGACGGGGGCTCGGGTTTGGCCAACGGGACAGGCGCCGGCGCGGGTGAGGCCGGCGGCGCGGGCGCGGCCGGCGGCGCGGGCGCGGCCGGCGGCGCGGGCGCGGCCGGCGTGACAGGTGGCGCGGGCGGGGCCGAGCTCGCTGTCGGCGGGGCGATTGTGCTGTCCGTCGGGGCCCGGAGCTCCTTCGCGGCGAACCACGGCATCGGCGCGACGGTCGCCGCGGTGGGCGGGATCGGGTCGGCCGCCGGAGCGGGGTCGGCCGCCGGGGCGAGGTCGGCCACCGGCGCCGCGGGCCGGTGACCGACCCAGGTGACCTCGTCCGGCGGTTCCGCCTCAGGCGGTCCGGAGTCGCGTGGAGCGGAGCCGGGAGCGCCGGAGCCGAGCCGAGCGGACTCGGCTGAGACAGGCTCGGCTGAGACAGGCTCGGCTGAGACGGGGTCGGCCGAAGCGGAGTCGGGCGCTCCCGCCTGACGCGGCTCAGGCGGCGCCGGCGGAACGATCCGCTGGGTGAGCACGGCCGGCGGCGGGTTGGTCGGGACCGGGCCGGTCGGCACCGCGGTGTGCAGCGGGTTCGCGCAGATCATGACGGCATCGGCCCACGCGGCCGCGGTTGCTCGCGGCGCCGGGCGGCGCCGGGCCGGCAGCAGGTAGTCGAGCCGGCGGCGCAGGTAGCCCAGACTCAGCCATTCCGGCCCGCCCCGGTCGCCGTCGCGGATGAGCCGCGTCAGTTCCCCGGTGAGGTCGCCCGCTCCACCGACGGGCCGACCGTCCGGCCCCGACCCCGGCTCGGGCGAGGTACCAGCCGCGATGATCTCCAGCTGGGCGGACGCGCCGGCCACGGCCAGCGCCCCCAGGTCCGCGGTCGGGGGGACGGCACAGTCCAGCACCAGCACGACCCGCCGGGCCGCTCCGCCGGTCAGCGCCGCGACCAGCTCGGACGCCGGGAGCCCCTCGCCGCCGGCCGTCGGGAGGCTGACGACCTCCGCCCCGGTCGAGGCGCCACCGACGTACACCGCCACCAGGACGTCAAGCGGCTCCGCCGCGCTCGCGCGCGCGGCCGCCAGGATCTCGGCCGGCGAGGCCGGGCCGGTGAGCACGCGCGTGCGCGCGGCGGGGACGCCGCACCGCCCGGTCAGCGTGTCACCGAGCGCGGCGGCGACAGCCGAGGCCGACGCCGACGCCGACGCCGACGGTTCAGCGGTGGCCGGTCCCGAAACGACCGGTCCCGAAACGACCGGTTCAGAAGCAGACGGTGCAGATGCGTATGGTCCAGATTCGGACGATCCAGGAGCGGCCCGCCCGGACACGGCCGCGGGAGGCGCCGAGGCCGTCCCGGGCCCGTCGACCCCGATGATCACTACAGCCGCGGAACCGTCCGCCAACGCGACGTTCCGCTCCTCACCGGGCCAGGTCCCCACCATCGGCTCCACCCATCAGCGCGGCCGGGTCAGGAGGCGAACCGCGCGCCCCCGTCGGCGCGTCACCCCGGCCATTTGCATGATCTTCTATGCAGCACCCGAAGCGTATCCAAGTCCTGCGGATCGGCACGGACGGTACGCGAGCATTGTTAATCGGATTCGCGACAGGCCCGTTCGGCATCGCCCGGACCAGCCAGGCTCCACCCGAACGAGTCAGCCCCATCGGACTAGACCGGCGCCCACCGGCGGGCCATACCCGGTCACGGCGACGACCCCGGGCGATTCGCCTTACCCGCCTTGGACTGTCCGCGCCCGTCCGCTATCATTCGGTGCACCGGGGTGCATTCCTGGCTAGCCCGGACGGGCTAGCCAGGTGGCCTCCGGTAGCAGCCAGAGAGCTGGCCGGTGACCCTGCGCTGGGGGAGCGCCCGGGTCGTCAAGCCAGCGGTGACACTGGTTGACTAGTTACGATTGCCAACTCGCCGGGGGGTTGACAGGAGTTCCTATGGCCCTGCCATCCTTCCTTCGCCGCTTCACGCGGACCAGACTGCTGGTCTTCGTGACCGCCTTCCTCTGCGTCGGTGCCGGGATCGGCATCCCGCTGGCCACAGCCGCCGGCGGCAGCCCGCACGTGACCGTCGCGATGTTCGACAACGACCTTGTCGTGGTCGGCCTGCGTTCGTTCCCGGGCTCGACGTCCGTCCAGGTCAACGCCCAGGTCGGCGACACGGCCGGCACCGGTTCGATCACGACCGACAGCGCGGGTCGGGCGATCGTCGGCTTCCGGCTCCCGACCGACGGCACGGGCAAGATCTCGATCACCGGTACCGTCACGATCATCGCGACGGCCGGCTCGGTGCACGCGACCGGGTCGCTGGCACTGGGCTCGACGGCCACACCGACGCCGTCGACGAAACCGTCGGCGGCGCCGACGCTGTCCGCGCCGCCGACACCCATGACGGCGACGCCAACCCAGGCCGCGACCCAGGCCCCGCCGGTGACCGACACGAACGGGCGGCTGCTCGGCGGGACGTCCGACACCTCCAACACGACCGCCTACCCAAACAGCGTGATCATGCCGGCTCCGATCGCGATCCCGGCCGGCGGCGTGAGCATCCCGGCCGGCGGGAACATCCAGGCGGCGGTGGACAGCCACCCGGAGGGCACGCAGTTCAACCTGGCCGCCGGGACCTACAGCGGGCAGGGCGTGGTCCATCCCAAGGCCGGGGACAAGTTCTACGGCGTGAAGGCCGGCCCCGGCGGGACGACACTGCGGGGAATCGGTATCCAGCGGGGCAGCAGCAGCGCCGGCAACGTCGAGGTTCACAACGTCACCATCACCGGGTTCTCCGACTCGGGCCGGGACGGCGCGATCGACAGCAACTTCCACGAGGTGAACCCGGCGAGCGGCTGGAAGATCACCCACTCCGAGCTGGTGAACAACTACGTCGGCGCATCACTCGGCGCGAAGTCACTGGTGGAGAACAACACCTTCCACGACAACGGCTGCAAGGGCGTCGCCGGTGGGATGGACGGAACGATCTGGCGGTACAACCAGTTCTTCCACAACGACCAGCAGGGCCTGCCCGACCCGACCGGTGACTGCGGCGGTACCAAGCAGACCGTCATGACGAACAACCAGTGGATCGGGAACGTCTGGCACGACAACGGTCACCCGGCCGGCCTGTGGATGGACGTGTCCTGCCACGACAACCTCTACCAGGCCAACATCTCGTACAACAACGGCGGCTCGGGCTTCCTGGACGAGACCGGCTACAACAACACGTTCAAGGACAACATCGTCACCGGAAACGGCAAGAAGACGTCCGACGGCTGGCGCAAGACCGGTATCGCCATCGAGTCCAGCGCGCATGACACCGCCACCGGGAACTTCGTCTGGAACAACAACGGCGGCGCAATCCTCATCTACATGGAGAGCCGCCACGACGCCAACGGTGTCGACCGGGTCGCCTTCAACACTGTCACCGGCAACGTCACGGACCTCGCCATCACGGTGAACAACGTGAACATCTCCGGCCCCAACACGGTGAACTCGGGTTCGGTCATGCAGGGCTCCGCGATGAAGGTCCCGGCCATCAAGGCGGGTCCCCAGTCGTAGCTCGGCCCGGTTCGGGCCCGGTCGCGCGCGCGACCGGGCCCGCACTGTTTCCGGCGGCTTCACGGATGCGGGAACGTCACGGTTTCCGGGCTTCGCGGTTTCCACGAGCTTCGCGCCGGCGGGCCGGTGGGCTACCGTGCGGCGGTGACCGCCGACAGGACGCCCGAACCCCAGCCCGACGCCAGCCGTCCGGGCGAGACGGCGACGGAGCGGGCCGACCGGAACTGGTCTGAGCTGCTGCAGGAGTTGCGGGTCGTCCAGACCGGCACCCAGGTGCTCACCGCGTTCCTGCTGTCGCTGCCGTTCCAGGCCCGTTTCACCAACCTGACCACCGGGCAGCACCAGCTCTACCTGACGGTGGTGATGCTGTCGGTCCTGGCCACCGGCCTCCTGCTGACTCCGGTCAGCATTCATCGCGCGGTGTTCCGGCACGGCGAGAAGCAGGCCCTGGTCCAGGTGGCCGACGGGATGGCCAAGGCGGGCCTCGCGGTACTGGCGCTGGCCATCGCCGGCGTGGTCACCCTCATCTTCGACGTAGTCGAGAGCCGGGCGGCGGCCGTCGGTTTCGGCATCGGGACGCTGGCGCTCACCGCTGTCCTGTGGGCGGCGGTGCCGGTGACGGTCCGGCTGCGCGGGCGGCGCGGGGGCTGAAGCGCCTGGTCCGCCGGCCGCCCGGGCGGCCCGCCCCGGGCGGCCCGCCCCGGGCAGCCCGGGGCGGGCACCGACCTGGGTCGGATCAGCCGCGGGCCTGGGCGGTGGCGCGGCTGTTGGCCTTCTCGATCGCGTCAACGAGCTGGTCCTTCGTCATGGTGGACCGACCGCGGACGTCGAGGCGTCGCGCGACGTCCATCAGATGGCTCTTGCTGGCGTTCGCGTCGACGCCGCCCCGCGCCCGCGCCCGGACGGAACGAGGTGTCGCGGCCTGGCGATCGGACGGGCCTCTCGCACCTCCCGCCTTGGGCTCCCAGTGGTCGCCCACCTTCTCGAACGAGTGCTTGAGCGCGCTGAAGGCGGTCTGGTGCGACCGTCGCCCCTCGCCGTACTGCTCGACAGCGGAGTCGTGCGCCTTGATCCAGGTCTCCTGAGCCTTGCGAGGAGACCGGGCGACGGTCGAGGGCAGTTCCTGAGCTCCTGGCATCCGCGCCTCACCTCTCCTGAGTGGTCTCGTGTGTGGTCTTGTGTGTGGTCTCGTCGTCTCGTCGTGTCGTCTCGTCGCGTGTCGTCGGGTCGTGCCGGCGCTCGTTGCCCGCGGCGCGGCCCGGCCGGTCGCCGTCCGGCGTCGTCGCCTTCGGTACCCCGCCAGAGCGGGACGAACCGCGGCGAGCGCGTCTCCCCTGGGCGCCAGCCACCCCGCCAAGTTGGCCGACTATTCTGGCAGTTGTCACACAAAAGGACCGGGACGCTCCGGGGCGACAACCACAGCTGGGCCGCACATATCGCCAGCCTGACCCGGATGAGCCCCCCCATCGGGTTTCCACCCTCCTGGTCACAGATTGACCTGGCACGCCGTAGTGTCGCGCGCCTCCTGTCCGGCAACGGACAGAAGCCATTTCGCACTCAGAGCGCACACCGCGCACCGCCCCGAGACGCGTGGCCGTAGTTCTTGCCCATCCCCTGGTGTGCATCCGTAGCGGAAAGCGTTCCGCCGTATTTCCCGCGTCAGATTCCTGACAGGCCATCGGGCGAATCATCCCGTTGTTTCGCCGGCTCGTCCGGGTGACTACCCCGGACCGCGCGGCCGGCCCCGGGAGCCCGTGTGACAGGCTGGCGAGGATTCTCGACCGAACCGGCCGCGATGTTTCCCGCCAGCCGGCCTGCCGGCCCCGCGTAACACCGGGACCGATCATCCGGTCGATGTGATCAGACGGCGATGGGTGGGATCGCAAAAGCGGTTGCGCCGCTGATCAGCGGAATATCCGAAAACCAGCGGTACAGCGAGAGGACACCACACAGACAATGACGCGACCTCAGCTCGACGAGCGGGTGACCGCCGTCCCGCCCGGCCCCGGCCCGTTAGCCGAGCAGATTCCGCACCAGCGCCCCCGGCGCGCCGACGCGCCGCGCGCGACCGTGCCGGGGCGGCCGGGCCGCCCGCTGTGGCGGCCCGGCCTGCTGACGTTTCCGCTCGCGTTCGCCGTCTACCTGACTGTCAGCTGGTCAGGCTGGTCGGACACCGGCCACGCCGGAGTGGTGAGCTGGATCGTCACCCTGGCCTGGGTGCTGCCGATCGCGAACGCCCTCGTCGGCCTGTCCGGCCTCTGGATCGCGCGCTCACACGTGCGGCGCGCCGCGACCGACGCCGACATCCCCGTGATCGACGAGCTGTTGATCGTGACCGTGCCGACGGTCGCGCGGGCCGACACGTTGCCCGCGCTGGCCCGGTCCCTGCGTTCGTTCGGGGAACACCTGCCGCCGGTCTTCGCCCGGATGCGGGTCGACGTCATCATCGAGGAAGGGTGTGCCGAGGAGGCCGCGGTGACCGAGATGGCCGCCGCGGGCGACCTGTTCCGGATCGTCATGGTCCCCAGCAGCTACCGCTCGCCCCGGGGAAGCCTGTTCAAGGCGCGCGCGAACGACTACGCCCTGCGGCGGCGCATCGTCGAGGGCGAGGCCCGCGACGACGTGTGGGTCCTGCACATGGACGACGACACCGGCGTCGGTCCGGACAGCGCCGCCTCCATCGCCCGCTTCATCGACGCCCAGCGCCAGGCCGGCGCGGACGCCTGCCACCTGGCCCAGGGTGTGCTGTCCTATCCCCGCGAGCACGCCTCGAGCCGGCTGCTGTGGCTGGCCGACGCGATGCGCCCGGGCTGCGACAACGGGATGTTCGCCGCCACCACCGGGCGGGGTCGCCCCTACGCCGGCCTGCACGGTGAGCTGCTGCTCATCCGCTCGTCGGTCGAGGCCGAGATCGGCTGGGACTTCGGCCCCCAGGCCATCGTCGAGGACAGCGAGTTCGGGCTGCGCTTCTGCGGCCGCTACCCGGGCCGCAGCGCCTGGTTCCCCGGCCTGTGCTACGGAGCGTCACCGGCGACGCTGAAGGACTTCGTCCGCCAGCGCGCCCGCTGGTCCTGGGGCATGCTGCACCTGGCCGGCCGGCGGGACATCCGGGCCCGCGACCGCCTGCTGCTCACCTACAACCTCGGGCTGTGGCTGGTCGGCCCGGTCATCCAGATCGCGTTCTTCCTGCTGCCGTTCATCCCGGGGACGAACTTCTCGGCGTCGCCGGTCGTCATCGGGCTGCTGCCGGTGTGCGCGCTCAACGCCGCCTACGCCTTCTGGCTGTACTGGGAGGGATTGAAGATCAACGCCGCCGCCTCGGCGCGGGCCGGGCGGCGGGTCTGGGAGCCGCTCGTCCTGATCCCGCTGATCCCGGTGTTCACGTTGTTCGAGGCGGCCGGCGCGTTCCTCGGCTTCGTCCGGTTCGCCCGGCAGAGCAAGCCGACGTTCGCGGTCATCGCCAAGCCACGCTGACCGGTCCGGTCTGTCGGCGCCCCGCGCGGCGCCGACAGGCCGGGGAGCTATCCGACCAGGCCGGCGGCGAACGTCGCGCCCTGCGTGGTCGCGCCGCTCCTGGCGTAGCTCAGGTGCGCGGCCACGCTCACGCCGTTGGCGCAGACGGGGTCGCCGGCCGCGCAGAACTCCTTGCTGCGCGGGCCGAAGGTGGGGCTGGCCGTCGGGATGTGCTTGCCCGTCAGCGCGAGCGGATTGCCGTAGACGACCACCGCGGCCACCCGCGGGGCCAGGTCCGCCGGGATCACCGCGCCGATGCCGAGCGCGGTGTGGATGCCCAGCGCGATGTCGGTAACGCTGGCGCCCTGCGAGTAGCCGCCGAGCACAAACCGGGTGTTCGGGCACCGGGCGGCGAGCGCGGTGACGTGGTTGGTCATGTCGGTCGCGCCCGGCCCGGCCGAGAGCTGGTCGAAGCGGGCCGCGTACTTGACCGCGTAGGAGCTGACCGTCCGGCCGGCGAGGTCCTGTGTCAACGCGGCCACGAAGGACGTGCCGACCACGCCGAGTCCGGGCGCCTCACCAGTGCCCCGAGCGAAGACGATCTGGACGTCGGTGCACGGCCCGGTGGCCGCGGCCGGCGCCGGGTTCGGGGCCGCCGCCAAAGCCGTGGCCGCGGCGGACGGCGGCGCCGCCACCGGTCCGGTAGACCCCGCGGTCTCGACGATCCCTCCGGCCGCCACCGCCGCGAGCAACGGCGTCAGCAGCATCTTTCCGACCATCCACATCCGGCACGCCCCTTCGACGGGAGCGGCGGCGCCGCCCTGGGCCGAAGTTACGAACCGGTCTCATGCCCCGGAAGGCCACAAGGTGCTCAATGCGGGAAAAACGGCCAGATCGGGCTGGACTCCCACGGAGAAGCCACGCTTCCGGGCCCGCCCGGCGGTGCCGGCCGGACCCGTGGGTCCGGCCGGCACCGATGTGCTGGTCAGTCGGGCGCGCCGACCAGTCAGGCGCCTGGTCAGTCCGGTGCGCCTGGTCAGTCCGGTGCGCCGGTCAGTCCGGTGGGCCCGAGACGACCGCGGGGCGAGAGCCCGGGCCCGGCAGGCCCGCGGCCGGGGCGGGCTCGGCGTCGGTGAGGCCGATCCGCTGGTGCAGCCGCCGCAGGTAACGCGGCGCGTACCAGCTGCGTTCGCCGAGTGCCCGCAGCGACGCGGGGAGCAGGACGCCGCGGACCAGGGTGGCGTCGATCAGGATGGCCAGACCGGTGCCCAGGCCGAAGAACTGGATGAAGCTGACCTTGCTCACGGTGAACGCGAAGAAGCTGACCGCCAGCAGCGCGGCCAGCGTGGAGACCAGCCGCCCGCTGCGGGACAGGCCGTGGGCGACGGCGTCGGCGGTGGAGGCACCCGCGCCGCGCGCCTCCGTCACGCGGCTCATGACGAACATCTCGTAGTCCATCGACAGACCGAACGCGATGCAGAACAGCAGTACGGGCATGGCGGTGTTCGTCGGGGTCGGGGTGAAGCCGAAGATCGACGCCAGATGACCGCCCTGGAAGATCCACACCATTGCCCCGAGCGTGGCCCCGAGGGTCAGGGCGTTGCCGAGCAGGGCGCGGACGGGCTGCACGACGCTGCCCGTGAACAGGAACAACAGCACGAACGTGGTGATCGCGATCAACGCGCCAGCCAGCGCCAGCCGGCCGCCGATCGCGTGCTTGCCGTCGACGAGTTCGGCCGTGGCCCCGCCGACCAGGACCTCGGCCCCGGGCGGCACCGGCTGGGCGCGCACGGCGCGGACCAGGTCCTGGGCGGTACCGGACATCGCGTCGTCGGCGGTGCTCAGGGTCAGCCGCTGGGTGCCGCCGGCGGCGAGGGCGGCCGGGTTCGCGCCCGGCGTGGCGGTGGGCTGGCCGTGGGCGAAGGCGCCGGCGCCGCTGTCCGCGCGCTGGACCCCCGGAATCCGGCTCAGCCGCGCGGCGTACTCCCGCAGTGCTGGAGCGGGAAGGCTCGGGGTGATCAGCACGTCGATGGCGGTGGGCTGGGTGGCGAAGCCCGTTCGCAGCGCGTCGCCGACCTGGTGGCTGGCCGCGCTGGTCGGCAGCACCCGGTCGTCGGGGGTGCCGAAGGTGACCGACAGCAGTGGCGTCGCCAGGAACAGCAGGACCGCGACCACCGGGAGCGCGGACCGCGCGGGACGGCGCATCACGCCCCGGGCGAGCCGGGACCAGAACGGGGCGTCGAGGCTCCGGGCGGGGTTGAGGCCCCGGATGCGGCCGGCGTTCACCCGCGGGCCCAGCAGGGCCAGCACGGCCGGGAGGACGAGCAGCGCGACCAGGGCCGAGAAGATCGTGACCGCCACGCCCGCGTAGGCGAACGAGCGCAGGAAGTAGACCGGGAAGACCAGCATCGCGGCCAGCGCGGCCGAGACGGCCAGGGCTGAGAAGGCGATGGTCCGCCCGGCCGTGGCCATCGTCTGGGCGACGGCGGTGGGGACGTCGGCGGGGACGTCGGCGGGGACGTCGCCGCCGCCGCCAAGCTGTTCCCGGAAGCGGCTGACCATGAGCAGCGCGTAGTCGATGCCCAGACCGAGTCCCAGCGCCGTGGTCAGGTTGATCGCGAACACGCTGACGCTGGTGACGTGGGTCAGCACGGTCAGCTCGGCGAGGGTCGCGAAGATCGCGACCACGCCGACCAGCAGCGGCAGCAGGGCCGCGACCAGGCTGCCGAAGGCAAGCACCAGCAGGACCAGCGTGATGGGTACAGCGATGCTCTCGGCCAGGCCGAGGTCCTTGCCGACCTGTGATCCGACGTCCGTCCCGTGCGCGCCGCCGATGCGGACGGTGGCCGCCGCGTCGTCCAGGTGGGCGTAGTCGGACAGCACCTTCTTGGCGTTCGAGTCGGCGTCACGGTCGTCGCCGGCGACGTGGGCCAAGATGAGCGCGTCGGCCCGGTCCTCGGAGCGCAGGCTCGGCGCCCGCGTCGTCCAGTATGACGTGACGTTGCGTAGCCGGTCGTCGTGGCCGAGCCGGGTAGCCAGCACCTGGCCGCTGGCCGCCACCGCCGGCTGGTCCACGGTGCCCGAGCGGGCGTGCACGAGGAACACGATGTCCGGCTCGCCGCCGAACTTCTGGTCCAGCAGCGTGCTGGCCCGGCTGGACGCTGACGAGGGATCGTCGAACCCGCCGGTCAGCAGGCGACCGAACACCCCGAGTCCGAACACGGCCGACGCGACGAGTACCACCGCCGCCAGTCCCAGCACCAGCCGCGCCCGGCGCGCGACCAGTAATCCCAGCCGAAAGAACATGGCGTTCACCCCTTACGTCACGTCATGTGGACAGTGTGAACTTGCCATCCGGAAGTACACGCTGTCAACATCGAGCCCCGTGACCAGGGCGAAGCGACCTACCGAGCACCCGTACCACCACGGGGACCTGCGCCGCGCCCTCGTGGTGGCGGGCACCCAGCTGGCTCGCGAGGGCGGTCCGGAGGCGATCGTGCTGCGGGAGGCGGCGCGGCGGGTCGGGGTCTCCCCCAACGCGGCCTACCGGCACTTCGGCAACCTGACCGAGCTGGTCGACGCGGTCGGTGCCGAGGCGCGCGCGGCGATGGCCGACTCGATGCGGCAGGAGATCGCGACCGCCCCGCCGAGCCGTGACGCGGCGGACCAGGACGCGCTCACCCTGCTCGCCGCCGTCGGCCGGGGCTACGTCCACTTCGCCCTTCGCGAGCCAGGCCTGTTCGCCAGCGCCTTCCCGACCCCGAAACCGGACGGGCACCTCGCGCGGGCGACCGCCGTCCCAGGCGTCCCAACCGTGCCAGGCGTCCCAACCGTGCCAGGCGTCCCAACCGTCCCAGGCGTGCCAACCGGCGCCCCGGGGGCAGCCCGTGCCGCGGGCGATCCCGCCCCCGTCGTCGAACCCGAGCCGGGCCCGGCCGAGCTCCTGGGTCAGGCTCTCGATGCCCTGGCCGCCGCCGGCATCCTGACCGAATCGCGCCGCGAGGCCGCCGCGCTGACCGCCTGGGCCTCCGTCCACGGTCTGTCCCAGCTGCTGCTCGGTCCGATGGCCGGGCTGCCGGACGACGCGCGCGAGCACCTCCTCGACGCCTGCCTGCGCAACATCGCCCGGGGCCTGGTCGACCGCGACTGATCGCCGTTGCCCCGTGGGCGCCGCGCCGAAAGCCCGCGCGGCGGCGAGACGGCTTTCGCCGATACCATTCATCCGCGCTCGCGCTTACCTGGCGCTCGTCGAGGAGGGGGACCGATGAGGAAGCGCAACCGAAACGCCGGCCTGGATCCCGAGACCCGGTTTCTGGAGATCTACCGCAACCTCGTGACCTTCGAGTTCCCCTGGGACATCAATCAGGCGCTGAGCTTCGCGCTCTTCCGGACCTACGCCGTTCCGAGTATCGGCGGGCTGCTCGACGCGACCCAGGAGTTCGCCCGCGCCCCCCAGAAGCGGTACGACGACACCGTAATCCTGCTTGAGGTTCCGCTCCTCGACGGATTCGACAGCCCGCGGGGCCGAGCCGCCGTGCGGCGCGTCAACCAGATGCACCGGATGTACGACATCGGCGACGACGACATGCGCTACGTGCTCGCCACCTTTGTCGTCGTGCCCAGACGCTGGATCAGCGCCTACGGCTGGCGCGACCTGACCGACGACGAGGTACTCGCCTCGGTCCGCTACTACCAGACACTGGGCCGGCACCTGGGAATCACGCGGATCCCGGCGACGTACGACGAGTTCGTGGCTCTGATGGACGACTACGAGCACGCGCACTTCGCGTTCGACGCCGGTGCCCGCCGGGTGGCCGACTCGACGATGGCACTCCTCGCCTCCTTCTACCCGCGGCCGCTCGCGCCCGTCATTGACGTGTTCAGTCGCTCGCTCATGGACAAGCCCTTGTTGGATGCTTTCGGCTATCGGGAGCCGGGCCGGTTCGCGCGGGTGGCATCGCTGGGCGGGCTCAGGTTCCGCGCACGCATCGTCGCGCTGCTGCCCGCGCGTCGCGGGCCGCGCCACGTCCATGACATGCCGCGCATCCGTAGCTATCCGGACGGTTTCGACATTGAGCGGATGGGCACGTTCACGCCCGGCTGCCCGGTTCCGCGCCTTGGCGGCGACATCGGCGCCGGTCCCGGCGCGCCGACACCCGCCGACTGATCGCCCCCGCGCCCGCCCCGCGCCCGTCGACAGCGACCTCGCCCGTCGACAGCGACCTGACGACGTGACGACGCGGGCCGCCCGGGCCAGCGCGCAATGTCAACTATTTCGGTTGACAAGATGGATCGCCCTCTCTACTGTCACCGTCATGAGCCGGCGCTTTCTCCTGGTCTGCCGGGCACACATCGACCTTCATCGCGTCGCGAGCGCGCTCTGTCGACCTGGTTGCTGATCCAGCCAGTCACAGCCTCCCTCCCATCGACGGGCGTCGGGGGCACCGACAAGCACTCCCCTCACCGCCCCGTGTGTCTACCGCCGGGCGACGGCGGGGCCGCGGCGAGGAGAACCTCCCTCCCGGGCCGCCGCGCCGTCCCGCCGGGAGGAGGTCCTTCGTGTACGCGCGCGACAACGTGCAGGACAAGCCCAGAGCAGCGGTCCGGCTGACGGGCGGTTCCGGCCCGGCCGCATACGGCCCGACCGTCTCCGGGCCGGCCGGTTCCGCGGCGGCGATCCTGCGGGCGGTGCTCGACCACGGTCCTGTCGCCCGCACCGCAATCGGCCGCGCGACCGGGCTCAGCCCGGCCGCGGTCTCCCGCCAGACCGCCGGGCTGATCTCCCTCGGGCTGCTGCGCGAACTGCCGTCGGCGTCGCTCGCGCCGCGGGCCGGGCGCCCGCACGTCCCCCTCGACGTCGACACCGAGCGCCACATCGCGTGCGGGGTCCACATCGCCGTCCCCTTCGTCACCTTCAGCACCGTCGATCTGCGCGGCCAGGTCGTGGTCCGCGAGCAGGTACAGCGCGAGGGTGACGCGAACGACACACTCCGGATGGTCAGCCAGCGGCTGCCCGGCTTCCTGGCCCAGCACGCCCGCGGTGCCCGCGTGCTCGGACTGGGCGTGGTGACCGGCGGACGGGTCGATCCCGATCGCGGGGTGGTCATCGAGCACGAGCCGCTGGACTGGCGGGACGTGCCGGTCCGGAACATCCTCCAGGCCGCCACCGGGCTGCCGGTGCACGTCGACGGGCACGCCCGGGCCCTGGCCCAGGCCGAGATCCTCTTCGGCGACCCGCGCGCCCGGCGCAGCCTTCTCCACCTGTTCGTGGGCAATGTCGTGGACGCGGCGTTCGCCACCGACGGCGTCGTCCACCTGGGCCCGCACTCGGCGGCCGGCGGCATCGCGCATCTGTGGCTCGCCGACAGCGACGTCCCCTGCCGCTGCGGCCGGACGGGCTGCGCGCAGGCGACGCTGTCCGAACGGGCCCTGCTCACCCGGGCCCTGCGGGCCGGGATCATCGACCGCCCGGACATACAGCTCCTGCTCAGCCGGGCCCATGACGGCGACCAGCGCGCGCTCGCCCTGTTCCGCGCCCGGCTGCGGATCATCGGCCGACTGGTCGCGCTGCTGCTCGACATGATCGACCCAGAGATCGTCGTGCTGACCGAGGCGGCCACGCTGAGCCTGCCGGGTCTGCTGCCCGACCTGCACGAGCAGGTCGCCGCTCACTCCCGGCTGTGCGCCGAACCCGAGCGGGTCGTGCTGCCGAGCAGCTTCGGGGCGGACGTGCTGGCCGTGGCGGCCGGCGCGGTGGTCGTCGACGCCGTCCATCGCAGCCCGCACAGCCTGCACCCGAAGCTCGGCGCGGGCCGCCGGAGCCGAGCGGCGGGATTAATTCCATCCGAAGGCAAAACATTGACGCCGACTGAGCGGCCGGCTGAAAATTGTCTGGTGGGCGACACCGGAGACACCGCCAACGAGAGCATTCTCTCGGCCACCGTCCGCCGCGATCGATGTTGAGACCATGCCGCACCTGTTGATTTCCCGCCGGGGTCCGGAATCCGGTGGACGGAGATCTGACACCTAGGTTTCCCGACGACTCGTCGAGTCAGTATTGCCGGCCGTCTGGCCGGGTCACCCCGACGTGGAGCCGCGTCCCAGCCTCATCCACGCCATGATTCCCGGTCCTCAATCCTGCCCGGGATCAACCATGCCCTTTTCGCCGACGCTGGAGGCCCAGAAATGACTACTATCACCACCGATGTCGGTCTTGACGTCCGCCCGTTGTCCGGCTGGACGGGCGCCGAGATCCACGGTGTGGACCTGCGGGAGGAACTGGACGACGCCACCGTGGCCGAGATCCGGTCCGTTCTGCACCGGTGGAAGGTCGTCTTCTTCCGCGGCCAGAACATCGACCACGCCCAGCAGGTCGCCTTCGGCCGGCGGTTCGGCAAGCTGACGCCGGCGCACCCGCACGAGGACGCGCCGCCGGAGGGATTCCCCGAGATCCTGCCGATCGACAGCCGCCGGTACGCCAAGTTCTTCGGCACGCAGCGGCGGAAGGTCACCTACGACAACGGCTGGCACACCGACGTGACCGCGCTGGTGAACCCGCCGACCGGTTCCATCCTGCGGGCCGACATCATCCCGCCCTACGGCGGCGACACCGCCTGGACCAACCTGGTGGCGGCCTACCAGGAACTGCCCGCGGAACTTCGGGACCTGGCCGACCGACTGCGGGCCCGGCACAGCTTCGGGAACTTCCCGGCCGCCAGCGAATACGGCAGGAAGGTCGCGGCCAACCCGCTGGTGGCGATCCACCCAGTGGTCCGCGTCCACCCGGAGACCGGCGAGCGGGCGCTTTTCGTCAGCCCGAGCTTCACCTCGAAGGACAGCGAGATCATCGGATTCTCGACCCGGCAGAGCCGGCAGATCCTCGACCTCTTCTACGAGCAGGTGTCCCGCCCCGAGTTCACCGTCCGCTTCAAGTGGAACCCCGGTGACATCGCGTTCTGGGACAACCGGGCGACCGCCCACCTCGGCCCGTCCGACCTCGGCCACCTCGACTTCGACCGGGTTCTCTACCGGGTGACCATCGAAGGCGACATTCCCGTCGGCGTGGACGGCCGGGAATCCGAGCTCGTCGCCGGGGAACCCTTCCTCGGATCCTGATCACGCTCCAGCCCACCGCCCACCGTCCGCCGGCGGCGCGGCCCGCGGGAACGGGCAGCCGTTTCACCGGGCTTCGCCGCCGGCTGGCGCCGGGAATCTTCGAAGTACCGAACAATCCGATAGGGAGATTCTCCAATGCAGCATCGACGACCGCGCTGGCGACGTTTCGCCGCGCGGTTCTCCGGGCTCGTCGCGGTGCTCACGGCCCTCACGGTGTCGCTGGCCGCCTGCGGCTCCGGCTCCGGCTCCGGCTCCGGCGGCGGCGCGGGCGGCCGGGTGACCCTGCGGATCGGCGACCAGAGCAAGACCCTGGAACTTCCGCTCACGCTGTCCGGCCAGAGCCAGGGCACTCCCTACGGCCTGAGCTGGAACAACTTCGCCGACGGGCCCCACATGAACGCGGCGTTCAGCGCGAACCGGCTCGACGTCGGCTACATGGGCGACACGCCGGTGCTGTTCGCGAACGCGGCCCGCGCCGGGATCACCGCGGTCGCGGTCAGCGAGAACACGGCCAACTCCCAGACCATCTTCGCGAAGGCCGGCTCCGGTATCCACACCGTGGCCGATCTGAAGGGCAAGCGGGTCGCCATCACCGTCGGCACGTCGCTGCACGGCTACCTGCTCAACCAGCTCCAGCTCGCCGGCCTGACCCAGAACGACGTCACGCCGGTGAACGTCCCCGTCACCAGCCTCGGCGCGAGCCTGGCCTCCGGTCAGGTCGACGCCGTCGTGTACGTCCGGTATTTCGGCGCCAGGATCGCCAAGCAGGCGCCCGGCTCGTATGAGATCCAGACCCGTCCGCTGCCGCAGTACTCGGTGCTGCTGGCCGCGAAGGACGCCCTGAAAGACCCGGCGAAGCGCGCGGCCGTCGAGGACTTCATCCTCCGGCTGTCACGCGCCTCTGCCTGGCCCAAGGCGCATTCCGCCGAATGGGTCCAGAAGTACTACGTGGAGGTCCTCAAGCAGGACCCGGCCAGCGCGACCAGGTACTTCGCCTCGTTGCCGGACGCGCGGTACACGCCGGTCTCTGACAGCTTCGTCCAGAGCCAGCGGGTCCAGGCGAAACTGCTCGGCGGCGCCGGCGCGCTGCCACCGACGCTGAACGTCGACGACGAGATCGACCACGCCTTCAACACCGAACTGACCGCGGCCTTCACCAAGGCGTCGCTCACCACGTGAACCTGATCGGCCCAGAAAGGAGGAGTCAGTATGACCGAGCTCGTCTCGCACACGGTGGCGCCTGAAACGGCCGGACGGCCGGTGACCGACGCTCCGCCCGGTGGCGCCACCCACATCCCACCCGTCGGGCCGGCCCAGGGCCGGACCGCCGTAGCCCGGACGGCCGTAGCCCGGACAGCCCTGGTCGACCCGACCGGGGGACGCCGGGCCCCCGGCCGGAGCGGCTTCGGCGCACGACGGCGCGTTCCCCCGGAGCTGCGTCGAGTACTCGGGCCGGCGCTGCTGTTCCTGGCCTGGCTGGCGGTCACGGGATTCCATCTCGTCAGCGACCGGTCGCTGGCCTCCCCCGGCGCCGTGTTCAGCGCCGGGCGGCAGCTGTGGGACAGCGGCGACCTGACCAGCAGCCTGGCCGCCTCGCTCTACCGGGTCGGGATCAGCCTGCTGTTCGGTGTCAGCGTCGGCCTGGTCCTCGCCGTGGCGGCCGGGTTCTTCCGCGTCGGCGAGGATGTCATCGACTCGGCGATGAACTTCCTGCGGACCATTCCCGTCATCGCGCTGCTCCCGCTCATCATCGTGTGGATCGGTATCGGCGAGGACGCGAAGATCTTCCTCATCGCGGTCGGTGTCGCCTTCCCCGTCTACATGAACACCTACGCCGCCATCCGCGGCGTCGACGCAAAGCTGGTCGAGGTCGGCCAGACGTTCGGGCTGAGCCGGTTCGGTCTCATCCGAAGGGTGATCGTCCCGGGCGCCGTTCCCGGCTTCCTGGTCGGCCTGCGCTGGGCGATCGGCGTCGCCTGGCTGCTGCTGGTGTTCGCCGAGCAGGTGAACACCGAGAAGGGCATCGGCTACCTGCTCAACAACGCGCAGTCCTGGAACCGGACCGACATCATCGTCCTCTGCCTCGTCATCTACGGAATCCTCGGACTCCTGAGCGACGGCCTCGTCCGCCTCCTGGAAAGGAGCCTTTTGTCATGGCGCCGCGGCTTCGCCGGAACCTGAGCACCCCGTCGGCCGGAAACGCGCCGGTCGGGACGACCGTCCTGGACCGGCCGGACCCCCACGACCCCGACGCCGCCGTGTGGATCCGCGGCCTGCGCCGCTCGTTCGGCGCTCACGTCGTGCTCGACGGCGTCGACCTAACGGTGGCGCCCGGCGAGTTCGTCGCGCTGCTCGGGCGCAGCGGATCGGGCAAGAGCACGCTGATCCGGATCCTCGGCGGCTTCGACGACGGCATCGACGGCGACGTGCTGGTCACCCCGAAGCGCTCGGTCGTCTTCCAGGAGGCGCGCCTGCTGCCCTGGACCCGGGCGCTGGCGAACGTGACGCTCGGCCTGGCCGGCCCGGACGTCACCGGACGCGGCCGGGCCGCCCTGGCCGAGGTCGGCCTGGCCGGCCGGGAACGGGCCTGGCCCGTCTCGCTGTCCGGCGGGGAGGCGCAGCGGGTCGCGCTGGCCCGCGCACTCGTCCGCGAACCCGAGCTGCTCATGCTGGACGAGCCGCTCGGGGCGCTGGACGCCCTGACCCGCATCCGGATGCACGCCCTGCTCCAGGAACTGTGCCGTCGCCACCGCCCGGCCGTGCTGCTGGTCACCCACGACGTGGACGAGGCGATCCTGCTGGCCGACCGGGTCGTCGTCCTCACCGACGGGCGACTGTCTCTCGACGTCCAGGTCGACGTCGCGGCCCCGCGCCAGCGGGCCGATCCCGCCTTCGACCGGCTGCGCCGACGCCTGCTGGCCGAGCTCGGGGTCGAGCTCGGGGTCGAGCTCGGGGTCGAGGCCGCGACGGTCGAGGCCTGATGGCTCGGATCAGGAATCCTGGTCGCTCTGCTCGCCGGGGAGCCGCTCGTCGAGCACCGTGACAAAGGCCGAGGCGACCAGGGCGAGCGCGGCGTCGTCGTCGCGGGCCAGATGGCGCAGGACCTCTCGCCCGCCTGGACCCGACAGCTCGACCAGCGCCTGGGCCAGGCGTATCCGGACCGCGCGGTCCGTCGAGTGCGCGGCGAGTTCGTCGACCAGCGCGGTGACGATTCCCTGCGCGCACCCGGGATCCCGGGACAGCGTTCCCAGGACCTCCGCCGCGTCGACGTCGCTGGCTCCCTCGACCACCATGCCGACGAGTACCGGCACGGCCTCGGCCGCGTTCCGCCGGCCCAACGCCACAGCGGCGTGCCCGCGCACCGACGGGTCCGGGTCCGCGAGCGCGTCGGCCAGCACGGCGTCCACGCCCGGGGCCGCGGGCATCCCGGCGATCGCCACCACCGCGCGCCGCCGGATCTCGACGTCCGCCGAGTCCATGCCGACGGCCAGCGTGGCCAGGGCGTCGCCGCCGGCTCGGGCCAGCGCCCAGCGCAGGGCGCCGGCGACGATGGGGTCGGATTCGGCCAGGGCAGCCTCGGCCAGCAGGTCGGCCGGAGCCGACACGCCCTCCGGCGCGGCCAGCACGGCCTGTTGCCGGCGCGCGGCGCTGGTCGAGTCAAGGCCCCGCATGAGTTCGACGACGCGCAGGACGTCCGGCCAGCCGGTGGGCGCCGACGCATCGATCGCGCGCAGCCGCCGCAGCAGCTCGCCTTCTCGCTCCAGGCGATCTTCCGTCCAGCGAATGAGGTCGCTGACCAGGTCAGACGGTGTGAAGGCCGGGTCCGCCAGCGCGCGGGCGACCTGCCGGAGCGAGAGGCCGAGGGAGCGCAGGCTCTCCACCTGGAAGATCCGGCGGATGTCCGCGTCGGAGTACTCGCGGTAGCCGCCGACGGTACGGCCGCTCGGCCGCACCAGCCCGAGCGCGTCGTAGTGCCGAAGCATCCGGGTGCTCACCCCGGAATGGCGGGCCACGTCACCGATCAGCAATCCGGGGCCTCCGCCGCCGGCACGGACTCCCCCTCCTGGCGGCGCTCGCCGCGGCCGCCGCGATCCGGGCCGAGCGCGACGACTCGCCTCGCCTCGTCGAGGGCCGCGTCGAAACCGGTCTCCGGGTCCCGCCGGATCAGCTCGGTGGCCCGGGCGTGCGCGGCCACCGCCGGGTCCGGGTTCGCCGCGGCCTCGCGCAGGGCGGGCTCGACCACGGCGCCGAGCTCGGCCAGGGCCCGGCTCAGGCTCAGCCGCGTATCGCGGTCACCCCGGCCGAGCTGCCCGAGCAGTTCGTCGGCCAGGTTTCCCTTCTTGTCCTCCGGTACGAGGACGACCGCGGCGCGCCACGCGGTCCGCGCGACCCCGTCGTCGGCGTCGCGCAGCAGGTCGCGCGTGATCCAGGGCCAGGCGCTCCGGTCGCCGATCTTGCTGAGCGTGTGCAGCGCCTGGCTGCGCGCCCGCGCGCGCTCGGAGGCGAGTTCCCGGCGGAGCCGGGGCAGGGTGCTCTCCGGCGGGAGGCGGGTCAGCGCCCAGGACAGCATGTCCCGCACGAAGAAGTCCGGCTCGAGGGCGCATCGCTCGACGAGCGCCTCGAGGAGGCTCGGGTCGGGGTCCGAGCCGACCGCCAGGGCCGCCTGGAGCCGGACCGACGGGTCCTCGGCGCCCAGGGCTCGGGCCATGCGGGTGTTCCGCGAGGTCTCTTCGGTGGTGTTGATCGGAATCACCTCCCGCGCCCAGTGGACACCCTGACATCGTGTCAAGGTAAAGCCGACCCGGGCACCGCGATCCCCAGCCGGCAGAGCTTCCACAACTCGATGGAGTAGTCACCCGGGCGGCGGTTTGTTGTCGCCAGCACCTGCCCGTTCGGGCTGAAGGCGACCTCGGCGACGCCGCCCGTGGCCGCGATACGCAGCCCGCTGTCGACCGGATGCCAGAGGTCGGCGACATCCCAGAGAAGGACGTCGGGGTCGGCGCCGCCAACGGCGAGCATGCGGCCATCACGGCTGAATGCCACGCCGGTCGTCTTCCGCACACCCCGAAACATGGTGGCGCGAGCGCGCGGCGCCGTTGGCTCGGTGACGTCCCAGACAGTGACAGTTGCCCCGGCCGTGACGAGGCCGCGCCCGTCCGGGCTGAACGCCATCGCGGAGGCGACGTCCGGCACCGGCAACGAGCCCAGCTGGGCGGGATGGGCGGGATCAGCCAGGTCCCACAGCGCCACGCGTTCGTCCCAGATTGCCAGGGCCAGGATCGCGCCGTCAGGACTGAAGGCAAGACTGGGCCCTGGACTGTCGCGGACATCTTCCGCATAGCCGCGCATCGTCGCGACGCATACTGGACGCTTCAGGCCAGTCACGTCCCACAACCGTACGGTGCGGTTGTCCAGGGTTCCCGTGGCCAGCAGCCGACCGTCCGGACTAAAATCGATCATGTGGAGAAGGCCGGAACCCGCGGCGAAGGTCGCGACCCGAGCTGGCCGGCGATCATCATGGACCTGCCACAGGCGAACGCTCTCGTCCCCCACCGCCGTGGCCAGGATGTCTCCGGTCGGGGCGAACGCCAGGACGCTGACCGATCCGCCACGCCGCACGGCCGCCACTCGCTTCGGCCGAGACGGTTCAGTCACGTCCCACAGGAACAACGACGGTGACCCCCCACCCCCGCTCGCAAGCATGCGCCCGTCCGGGCTGAACCGGAACGCGTCGACCCAGTAGTCGTGGCCAACCAATGTTGCCAGGCGAGCCAGGTGGCGGATCGGCCGCGCGGCGGCGGGACGCGACGGGGCGGACGGAGCGCGCCAGGCACGATCGCCGCGCGCGTCGTCCGCCGCCGCGGCCGTCTCTTCCGCCAGCCGAAGCTCGGCAAGGAAGTCCGAAGCGCAGTCCTCCGCCCGACGCGACCGCGCTGCGCGGACAAGGCGCCGGACGAGGCCCACCGCCAGCGGTAGGCCGGGCACCGCCATCGTCAGGCGGTGCCGCCGCCCGCGACCGACCGCCGGCCCCTGAAGATCCCCATCGTTGCTCACGGGTTACTCAGCCCCTGAACGAAAACGCCCCCCTCGGATCCCGAGGGGGGCGTTGTTGCTGACGTACCGGGGTGGAGCTGAGGGGATTCGAACCCCTGACCCTCACACTGCCAGTGTGATGCGCTACCAGACTGCGCCACAGCCCCAACCGTCATGCGCCGGCCGCTCCGGGGGTCTCGCGACCTCCCGTTCAGCTGACACTACGAGAGTGTACAGGTTGCTGAGGTGGACTGGACGGGGGGTCCTGCTCCGGCAGGCCACTGGCCCGCCGGCCGCCCCCGAGCTGGTCGTCGACGGCTCCCGCGGCGTCCGCTCCGCCCGCCGCGGCCACCTCGGGACGGCCCTCGCCGGCGGCCAGGGCCACCTCGGCCGCAAAGGACGGCAACGACAGCGGCCCGGCGTTGTGCTCGGCCAGGCGGTAGGCCCCGTTCTCCACCCGCCGCACAATGCTCCAGCGACAGTTGGCAAGCGGGCCCAGATGCCACCACAGCGACGGGTCGAAGCCGAGCAGACCCCCGATCAGCGACCGCGCCGTCCCGCCGTGCAGGACGAAAACGACCAGCGCGCCGTCCGGTGCCAGACCAGCCGCTTCGAGCTCCCGGAACGCCCCCGCGGCGCGGGCGCCGACCTCCTCGTAGGTCTCACCGCCGCCCCGGCGGACGTCTTCGCCGCGCAGCCAGGCCGCCTCCTCGTCCGGGTAGCGGACGGAGGCCTCCTCCCGGGTCAGACCGGACCAGTAGCCGATGTCGATCTCGCGCAGCCGCGGCTCGAGGCGGTAGGGCAGGCCGATGGCCCGCGCCGTCTGCTCGCAGCGGCCGAGGTCGGAGGACAGGACGAGGTCGGGCCTCATCGCGCGCAGGACGGGGCCGACGGCGGCGGCCTGGGCGGTCCCGGTGGCGTCCAGATCGGGGTCGGCGTGGCCCTGGTAGCGCCCGGAGTCGTTCCAGGACGTCCGCCCGTGGCGCAGCAGGAGCAGCCTCACGGGCGGGTGGGCGTCGCGGCGCCGGGCCCGGAGGCGGACCCGGACGCGGCGCCGACCGCCCCGGCGTCGTCGTCACGGTCGCTGAAGGCGATCTGGGGGCAGTCTTTCCACAGTCGCTCGAGGCCGTAGTAGACGCGCTCCTCGGCGTGCTGTACGTGCACGACGACGTCAGCGAAGTCGAGCAGGACCCACCGGGCGCCGCTCTCACCCTCGCGCCGGACGGGCTTCACACCCTCCTCGCGCAGGCGTCGCTCGACCTCGTCGACGACCGCGTGGACCTGACGCTCGTTGTCCGCCGTGGCCAGCACGAAGCAGTCGGTGAGGGCCAGCCGGTCGGACACGTCGATGATCACGACGTCGTGGGCGAGCTTGTCGGACGCGGCCCGCGCGGCGCGGCGCGCGAGTTCGACGGCCTGCTCGGTTGCTGTCACGGACGGCGCCTCCAGCGGACTCCAGCGGATTGGTGACCAGTTATCCCATCGAACCAGACGGCATCAAGCCTGGCATCGCGAACACAGTGACACGGCGGGCCGCCCGAATGCCGCCACTCGGGCGCCGGGGGCAAAATTCTCGGTCAGAGTCGGGACGAAGCGGTATACAAACCGCGTTTGCCGATGTACCGGACGACACCGTCCGGTGTCAGGTACCAGATCGGCGCCCCCCGCCGCACCCGAGCCCGGATGTCGGAGGAGGAGATGGCCAGCGCCGGCACCTCCACCAGGCTGACGGCGTCCTCGGGCAGCCGCCCGTCGATGGCCAGCCGGTAACCCGGACGGGTCACCCCCACGAAGTGGGCCAGGGTGAACAGCTCGTGAACGTCGCGCCAGCCCAGGATCTGGGCCAGTGCGTCGGCCCCGGTGATGAAGAACAGCTCGGCGTCCGGCCGGGACGTCCGCAGGTCACGCAGCGTGTCGATGGTGTAGGTCTCGCCGGGCCGGTCGATGTCGGCGCGGCTGACGGTGAACTGGGGGTTCCCGGCCGTGGCCAGGAACGTCATCAGGTACCGGTCCTCCTCCGGCGAGACCAGCCGGTCGGACTTCTGCCAGGGGCGGCCGGTCGGGACGAAGACGACTTCTTCCAGGTCGAACAGGGCGGCGACCTCGCTGGCCGCCACCAGGTGACCGTTGTGGACAGGGTCGAACGTCCCGCCCATGACCCCGAGTCGCACATGCGCACAGTAACCCGGCGCCCCGTCCTCGAGCGCGGCGCTGGGGGGCACCGGATTGTGACCCGACCGTCATCTGGTGCTCACCGGCCGGAGAGCGGGTGTCCGATCCGGTCGCTAATCTCGGGGTTGGCACCACGAACGCGACCACCGGCCCGCCGGACGCGCGACCACCGAGCGCGCCGTCCATCGAGCACGAAGGAGGCGGCGGTATGGCGGTCAGTCCCGACGCGGGCACGCGCGCGCCCGCGGACCAGCTGATCGACGTCGACGCGCTGATCGCGGCATACCACGACGGGCATCCCGACCCGTCCGAGCCGTCGCAGCGGGTCTCGTTCGGGACGTCGGGCCACCGCGGCTCGGCGGCGCGGCTGTCGTTCAACGACGACCACATCGCCGCGATCACCCAGGCCATCTGCGAGTACCGGGCCGGCCAGGGCATCCGGGGCCCGCTGTTCGTCGGGATCGACACCCACGCGCTGTCCGCGCCCGCGCTGGCCACCGCGCTGGAGGTGCTGGCGGCCTACGGCGTGGACGCCCGGATCGCGCCGGACGGGCAGGCGACCCCGACGCCGGTCGTCTCCCACGCCATCCTGCGGCACAACCGGGACCGGGCCGGGGCCGGCTACCGCGGCCGGGGAGCCGGGCGGGCCGACGGCATCGTGGTCACGCCGTCACACAACCCGCCCGCCGACGGCGGCTTCAAGTACAACCCGCCGCACGGCGGACCGGCCGACACCGCCGTCACCGCCTGGATCCAGGACCGGGCCAACGCCCTGCTGGCCGCCGGCCCGCGGGCCGTCCGGGCCATTCCCCGGCTGCCCTACGCCCGGGCGCGGGCGGCGGCGACCGTCCACGACTTCCTGGGCGCCTATGTGGACGACCTGCCCGCGGTCGTCGACCTGGACGCGGCCCGGGCGGCCGGCCCGCGCATCGGCGTCGACCCGCTGGGCGGCTCGAGCCTGGACTACTGGGCGGCGATCGCCGAGCGCCACAAGCTCGACATCGAGATCGTCAACTCTCAGGTCGACCCGCGGTTCGGTTTCATGACCCGGGACTGGGACGGGAAGATCCGGATGGATCCGTCCTCCCCGTACGCGATGGCGTCGCTACTGGAGCTGCGGGACCGGTTCGACGTGGCGGTGGCCAACGACACCGACGCCGACCGGCACGGGATCGTCACGGTCAGTGCCGGGCTGCTCAACCCGAACCACTACCTGTCGGTGGCGATCGGCCACCTGTTCCGGGCCCGGTCGGGCTGGCCGGCGGGGGCGTCGATCGGCAAGACGCTGGTGAGCTCGGGCATGATCGACCGGGTGGCCGGCGAGCTGGGACGGCCCGTCGTCGAGGTTCCGGTCGGGTTCAAGTGGTTCGTCGACGGGCTCCTGTCCGGCTCGCTGGGCTTCGGCGGGGAGGAGAGCGCCGGGGCGTCGTTCCTGCGCCGCGACGGGGCGGTGTGGACGACCGACAAGGACGGGATCATCGCCTGCCTGCTGGCGGCCGAGATCACCGCCGTCACCGGCAAGGACCCGGGCGTCCTCTACGAGGAGCTGACGCGGCGGCACGGCCGGCCGGCCTACCGGCGCGTCGACGCCCCGGCGACCAGCGCGCAGAAGGACGTTCTCAAGGCGCTCACGCCGGAGCGGCTCGGCGCGTCGACGCTGGCCGGCTCGCCGGTGACGGCCGTGGTCAGCCACGCGCCGGGCAACGGGGCCGCCATCGGCGGGATCAAGGTCAGCACGGCCGACGCCTGGTTCGCGGCCCGGCCTTCGGGCACGGAGGACGTCTACAAGATCTACGCGGAGAGCTTCCGGGACGAGGAGCACCTCGGCGAGGTGCTGGCCGAGGCCCAGTCGCTGGTCGACGCGGCGCTGGCCGCCGGCTGACGCGGCTGTCCACCTGCCCTCTCACGCGACGGGGAGCAGCCGTTCGATGAAGGCCTGCAGCTGTTCGACGTTGCGGCACTCGACCATGTCGTCCACCAGGCCGGCGTAGACGCCGGTGACCGAGTCGCCGGTGCCCCAGTAGGCGCGGGGCTCGGGGTTGAGCCAGTAGGAATGCCGGGCCTGGGCGCACAGGCGTTTGAAGGTCGCGCTCGCCGTGGGCCGGTAGTTGTTGCGGCCGTCGCCCAGGATCAGCAGCGACGAGCGCGGGCCGACCGCGTCCGGGTACTTCTCGGCGAAAACCTCGAAGGCGTGGCCGTAGTCGCTGTGGCCGTCGTACCAGACGAGGTCGGCCTCGCGGGCGATGCGGGACATCATGTCGCCGAGGTCGAGGCCGCGCAGGAAGCGGGTGACCTCGTCGGTGGAGTCGATGAACGCGAACGCCCGCACCTTGGTGAACTGCTCGCGCAGGGCGTGGGTGAGCAGGAGGGTGAAGTAGGCGAAGGACGACACCGAGCCGGACACGTCGCACAGGACGACCAGTTCGGGCTTGTGCGGCTTGTGCGGCCGGTGCCGGGTGTCGATCGGCACTCCGCCGGTAGCCAGCGAGGCTCGGACGGTCCGGCGGAAGTCCAGCTTGCCGGCCCGGCCGAGGCGGCGGCGGGCGGTCAGCCGGGTGGCCAGGCGCCGGGCCAGCGGGAAGACCTGCCTGCGCAGCGCGACCAGGTCGCTCTGGCTGGCCCGGAGGAACTCGACCTGGTCGGTCAGCGGCCGCACCGAGCTCTTCGCCACCGCGTCCCGGCCTCGTTCCTCGGCCAGGCGACGCCGGATCTCGGCCGCGACCGCCTCCTCAAACGCCTTCAGCCGGTCGCTGATCGTCTGCCGGGCGACCCGTTCGGCCAGGCCGCCGCGCTCGCCGTCGCCGAGCAGGCGGTCCAGCAGCGCGGAGATCAGCGTCTCCGGCGACAGCCCCCGCATCACCCGGTAGGCCGACCAGGCGGGCCGGCCACCGGCGCCGGTGCCCACTCCGAGGGCCGTGACCGCGTCGCGGGCGAAGCGGCGCAGCGCCTCGTCGTCCCCGTCGACAAGGCGGCGCAGCAGGTCGTCGCGCAGCTCCTGCCGCAGAGCGGCGAGCTGGGCCGGGTCGAGCACGCCGGGGTCACCGGCGGGCGCGGCCGCACCGTCCCCGGCCGCCCCGTCGCCGGCCTCCCCTGCCGCCGCCCCGTCGCCGAGCCGGGGCGGGAAGTACAGGTCGAAGAGCATGTCGAAGGCCGGCTGGTGGGCGGGGCGCTTGCACATGGTGGCCGCGAAGGCGGCCCGCAGCAGCTCCCGGTCGAGCAGGCCGACGGCGCCGGTGGCCCGGGCCGCGTCGACCGTCTCGGCGCTGCTGACCGGCAGCCCGGCCGCGCGCAGGGCGGCGGTGAACTCGACGGTCCGATCCGGAAGGCTCATGGCCGCCTCAGTTCGCGCTCAGCTTGAGCTGGCTGATGGCCCGGGCCTGGTCGCTGACGTGCTTGAGCACGACACCGAGGGTGGCCGAGACAGCCCGCTCGTCGAACGTGTCCAGGCCGAGCGCCAGGACCGTCTCGGCCCAGTCGATCGTCTCGGCGATCGAGGGCGCCTTCTTCAGTTCCATCGCCCGCAGCGCCCTGACCACGCGCACGAGCGACTCGGCCAGTGCTTCGGGCAGCTCCGGCACCCGGGCCAGCACGATCTCCTTCTCCCGGGCCGGCGACGGGTAGTCCAGGTGCAGGTAGAGGCAGCGACGCTTGAGCGCCTCCGACAGCTCCCGGGTCGCGTTGGAGGTCAGTATGACGAACGGCCGCCGGACGGCCCGGACCGTGCCCAGCTCCGGGATCGTTACCTGGAAGTCGGACAGGATCTCCAGCAGGAGGCCCTCGACCTCCACGTCGGCCTTGTCCGTCTCGTCGATGAGCAGGACGGTCGGCTCCGTCCGCCGGATCGCGGCCAGCAGCGGCCGGGCCAGGAGGAACTCCTCGCTGAAGATGTCGTCGTGGGTCTCGGCCCAGGCGGCGCCGCCGGCGCTGGCCTGGATCCGCAGCAGCTGCTTCTTGTAGTTCCACTCATAGAGGGCGCGGGCCTCGTCCAGGCCCTCGTAGCACTGGAGGCGGATCAGCTCGGCGCTCGTGGCGGCGGCCAGCGCCTTGGCCAGCTCCGTCTTGCCGACGCCGGCGGGGCCCTCGATCAGCAGTGGTTTACGCAGCCGGTCGGCCAGGAACACCGTGGTAGCGATGGCCGGATCAGTAAGATAGCCCGCGGACCGCAGGCGCTCGGTCACGTCCGCCACGTCGGCGAACGCGTGTTCCTGGAGCGGCATCTTCACCCCTGGTGCCCGTCTCGGCGCAACGGCCACGGCACCGACGGGCGACCGGCCCGTCCCGCGCGATCCGTTCCGTAGTGATTGTCCCAGTCTCATAGTGCCAGCCGGTGCCGGCATATGTCGGGGTCGCGGCCGGACCGTAGGAGGCCGGCCCGTCGGGACGAGGTCTTGACAGCGGACGCGGCGGCGGAACGGATCACCAGTGAGGGGAGCAGAGATGACGATCGCGGTGCTGGGCCTGGGCCGGATGGGGCGGGCGATGGCCGCCCGGCTGCTGGAGACCGGCCAGGATGTGACCGTGTGGAACCGGTCCGACGGCCGGGCGGGCGAGCTGGTCGCCGCCGGGGCGCGGGCGGCCGCCACGGTCGCCGAGGCGGTCCGGGACGCGAACGTGATCATTATCATGGTCTTCGGGCCGGAGGCGGCCCGGGCTGTCCTGGCCGACGTCGGCGCGGCCGCGCCGGCCGCGTCACTGGTCGTCAACACCTCCACGGTCGGGCCGGCGGTCGCGCGCGAGCTGGGCGAGGCGTGCGCGAAGGCGGGGCTGTCCTACGTGGACGGGCCGGTGCTCGGCACGGTCGGGCCGGCCCGGGAGGGCCGGCTGCGGCTGCTGCTGGGCGGCGAGCCGGCGCACACGGCGGCGGCCGCGGCGGCGCTGGAGGCGCTGGGCCGGCCCGAGGTGGTCGGCGGCGTCGGCGCGGCCAGCGCGGTCAAGATCGTCTACAACCAGAGCCTGGCGCTGGCCGTCGGCGCGCTCGGCGAGGCGCTGCGGCTCGGGGTCGATCAGGGCATCGAGGTGACCGCGCTGCTCGACGCCCTGGCCGAGGGGCCGCTCGGGTTCGTCGTCGGCTACAAGGGCGCGCAGCTGCGCGGCGGCGAGTACCAGCCGGCGGCGTTCACCACGGCCGGCATCCTCAAGGACATCCGGCTCGCGCTGGACGCGGCCGAGCGCGAGCTGCCCATGACCGCCGCGCTGGCCGGGGTGGCCGAGGCGGTCGCGGCGGCGCGGCCGGAGGACGACTTCGCCGCGATCGCGGGCACCCTGGCCACCGGCGCCTGAGAGGTCCGGGCACGATCACGGCCTGGCCGCGCCCGCGCGCGCCCGCCGAGCTGGCCCGGACTCAGACGAGCTGGCCGTCGCCCATCCCGATCCAGGTGGTCGAGGTCAGCTCGGGCAGGCCCATCGGGCCGCGAGCGTGCAGCTTCTGGGTGGAGATGCCGATCTCGGCTCCGAACCCGAACCGCTCACCGTCGGTGAAGCGGGTCGACGCGTTGACCATGACCGCGGCGCTGTCGCAGGAGGCGATGAAGCGGCGGGCGGCGGGCAGCGAGCGGGTCACGATCGCCTCGGTGTGCTGGCTCCCCCAGCGGCGGATGTGGGCCACGGCCTCGTCGAGGGAGTCGACGACCCGGACGGCCAGGTCCAGAGACAGGTACTCGTCGGCCCAGTCGTCGTCGGTCGCCGCGACCGCGCCGGGAGCGACGGCCAGGACCGCCTCGTCGCCGTGGACGGTGACTCCGGCCTCGGCCAGCACCGGCAGGACCCGGGGCAGGAACTCGGCGGCGACGTCCCGGTGGACCAGCAGGGTCTCGGCCGCGTTGCAGACCGAGACCTTCTGGGTCTTGGAGTTGAGCGTGATCGCCACGGCCTGGTCCAGGTCGGCGGCGGCATCGACATAGACGTGGCAGTTGCCGGTGCCGGTCTCGATCACCGGGACGCATGACTCCTCGACCACCGCGCGGATCAGCCCGGCGCCGCCGCGCGGGATCAGGACGTCGACGACTCCCCGCAGGCGCATGAGGTGCTTGACCGAGTCGTGGTCGGTGCCCGGCACCAGGCAGACGCTGTCGGCGGGCAGGCCGACGGACACGGCCGCGTCGCGCAGCGCCTCGACGAGCGCCACGTTGCCGCGCACCGCCGACGCACTGCCGCGCAGCAGGGCCGCGTTGCCGCTCTTGAGGCACAGCCCGGCCGCGTCGACGGTCACGTTCGGGCGCGCCTCGTAGATGATGCCGACGACGCCGAGGGGCACCCGGACCTGGCGCAGTTCCATCCCGTTCGGCAGGACCCCGCCCCGTACGACCTCCCCGACCGGGTCGGCCAGCGCGGCGACCTGCCGCAGCCCGTCGGCCATGGCCGCCAGCCGGGCCGGGTTCAGCGTGAGCCGGTCGACGATCGCCGCCGAGGTACCGCCCTGCCGGGCGGCCTCGACGTCTTCGGCGTTGGCGGCCAGGATCGTCTCCTGGCGGGCGGCCAGGATGTCCGCCATGGCCAGCAGCGCCCGGTCCTTCTCCGCCCGGGACCGCATGGCCAGGTCGGCGGCGGCCTCCCGGGCGCGTAGAGCGACCCGGCGGACGTCGTCGGCGGACACGTTCATGGTGGTGACCTCCCAGCGCGCGGACACACCGAGAGTACTGGCGGGAGCGGCCATTCCGCGCGGCCGAAGCCGCTGACCTGTGGACACGGAGGCCCTCAACCGGACGGGACCGGCCCGGCCCGCTCTTTTTCCACAACCCGCCGGGCCCTGCCGGCCGACTGTCGGCGGCCCGGCCTAACGTTCACGCATGCTCGTGCTGCACACCTCCGACTGGCATTTCGGTCGTACCCTGCACCGTCATGACCTGAGCCCGGCCCACGAGGCGTTCGTGGACCATCTCGTCGCCACCGTGCGATCCGAACGGGTCGATCTGGTGGTGGTCAGCGGGGACGTCCACGACCGGGCGATCCCGTCGATCGGCGCGATCCGCCTGTTCACCGACACGCTGCGCCGGATCCGCGACGCCGGCGCGGCGGTCGTCGCGATCAGCGGCAACCACGACGGGCCTGACCGCCTCGGTGACAAGGCGGCGCTGCTCGACCCACGGATCCAGATCCGGACGGACCCGGCGGGCGTGGCCGAGCCGGTCGTGCACACCGACAGCCACGGTCTGGTCCGGGTCTACGCGGTGCCCTACCTGGAGCCGGCGGGGGTGCTCGAGCGGCTGCCGGCCGACCCGGGCGCGGGCGCCTCCGGCGAGGGCGGCTCCGGCGAGGGCGCCGCCGGCGCGAGGCCGGCGGCGGGTGGAGCGCCCGGCGAGCTGGACTTCGGCGACTGGGGCGCGCAGGACAGGATCGACGGGGTCGACGAGGCCGGCGGGGCCACAGCGGGGGTCGACGGCCCGCCCCCGCGGCCGACACACGCGGCGGTGCTGGGGCGAGCCATGCGGGCGGTCCGGGCTGACCTGGCCCGCCACCCGGGCCGGTCCATCGTCCTGGCCCATGCCTGGGTGACGTCCGGCGCGCCGTCAGCGAGCGAGCGGGCGATCACTGTCGGTGGAACCGGGTCGGTCCCGGAGTCGCTGTTCGACGGGATCACCTACACCGCCCTCGGGCATCTGCACCGCCCGCAGGCCCCACGCGAGCAGCTGCGCTACAGCGGGTCGCCGCTGGCGTTCTCGTTCTCGGAGGCCACCGACCGCAAGCGGATGCTGCTGGTCGAGCTGGACGCCACCGGGCTCGGCCGGGTCGAGGAGGTCCCGTTGCCGGCCCACCGGGAGCTGCGGGAGCTGCGCGGGACGCTGGACGAGCTGATGACCGGCCGGGCCCACGCCGACGCCGAGTCCGCGCTGGTGTCGGCGGTCCTGACCGACGCGGTCCGGCCCCTGGACGCGATGGCGACGCTGCGCCGCCGCTTCCCCGGCACGGTGCTGCTCACCCACGAGCCCGACCTGGCCGGGTGGGAGGCGGCGGCGCCCCGCGCCGGCCGCGGCGGGGACGATCTGTCCGTGGCCGAGGACTTCGTCCAGGAGGTCCGGGCCGGCGCCGCGGCGAGTGCCGCGGAACGACGGTGGCTGGCCCTCGCCCTGGACGCGGCCCGCCTGGCCGACGAGGCGCCCGACCTCGCGCCGGACTCGGCGGAGTCCGGCGCGCGGTCGGGCGCGGCGGGCGGAGCTGGCGGCGCCGGCGGCGCGGGAGAGGCCGCCTGATGCGCCCGAACCGGCTGGAGCTGACCGCGTTCGGCGCGTTCCCCGACCAGGTCACGATCGATTTCGACACCATCGGGGCTGATGGCCTGGTACTGCTGTGCGGCGAGACCGGCGGCGGCAAGACGACCTTGCTCGACGCGGTGGGGTTCGCCCTCTACGGCAAGGTCCCGGGCGAACGGGGCCGGGTCCGGGACCTGCGCTCCCACCACGCCGCGCTGTCCACCCCGACCGAGGTGCGCCTCGAGTTCACCATCGGCCAGGCCCGGATGCGGGTGACCCGGACACCGGTCACCGAACGCCCGCGGCGGGGCGGCGGGACGACGCGGGTCGGGGCCACGGCACTGCTGCAGAAGCGCGCCAGGACGGCCTGGGAGACGGTTGCCCAGCGCAACGAGGACGTCGGGGACGAGATCTCGACCCTGCTCGGCATGACCGCCGAACAGTTCTTCCAGGTCATCCTGCTGCCGCAGGGCCGCTTCGCCGATTTCCTGCAGGCCGATCACGACATGCGGGAACGCCTGCTCAAGGCGCTGTTCGGGGTACGCCGCTTCGAGCGGGCCGAGGACTGGCTCGCTGCGCGCCACCGGGCGGCGGCGGCCGAGCTCGACGCCGCCGCGGCAGCGCTGGCGCGGACGACGGCGACGACGGCCGAGGCGGCCGGCGTCGAGCCACCGGGGCCGGACGCGCGGGGCGGCCTTCCCCCGGCGGACTGGGCGGACGCGCTGGCCGCGGCGGCCGCGGCCAGCGCCGCCGACGCGGCCGGGCGCGCCGCCGCCCTGGCCGTCGAGGCCGAGACGGCCGACAACGCGCTGGCCGCCGGGCGGGAGCTCGCCCGGCGGATCGCCGAGCGGGACGAGGCGGGCCGTGCGTTGGCCGGTCTGGACGCCGCCGAGGCCGGCATCGAGGCCCTGGCGGCGCAGCTGGACGCGGCCCGGCGGGCCGCCCCGGTCCGGCTGGCGATCCGCGCGGCCGAGGAGCGGGAGCGGGCGGCGGCCGTGGCCGCCCAGTCCGAGGCTCAGGCCCGGGCGGCGCTCGCCGGGGTCTGCGACCGGCTCGCCGCGGCACCTCCGGGCGACGGGGACAGTTCGGCTGGCCCTGCTGGTCCCGGTGGCACGAGCGGTCCCGGTGGCACGAGCGGGCCCGGTGGCACGAGCGGGCCCGGTGACGACCGGTCACCGGCGACCGCGTCGGCCGACGACCTCACCCGCCGGGCCGACGCCGCCCGGGTGGAGATAGGGCGGCTCACGGACCTGGCCGACGCCGTCGCCGCGGCCGAGGAGGACACGGCCGCGGCCGGCGACGCCGAGGCCCAGGCCGAGCGGCACCGAGCGCACGCCGCCGAGCTGGCCGAACGCCTGGAGCTCACCCTGCCCCGGGAGCTGGCCGAGGCCGTCGCCCGCCAGGACGCCGCCCGGGCCGCCGAGATCGCGCTGCCCCTGATCCGGGAACAGGCCCGGCTGGCCGGCGACCTAGCCCGCGCCGCGCGGGCGGCGGCGGCGGCGAGTGGCCGGGCCGAGGCCGCCGAGCGGGCCGCGGCCGCCGCTCGCGAGCTGGCCCGCGAGATCCACAACCAGCGCATCGAGGCGATGACGGCCGAGCTGGCCGCCGCCCTGGTCGAGGGCGGCCCGTGCCCCGTCTGCGGATCGCTGCACCATCCCGACCCGACCGAGGCCCGGGCCGACCACATCGGCAAAGCCGAGGACGACCAGGCACAGCGGGAGGCGACGCGGCTGACGGCGGAGGCCGACGGCCCCCGCCGGGAGGCCGAACGGGCCGACGAGCGTGTCCTGACGCTGAGCGAGGAGCTGCGGGCACAGCTGATCGCGGCGGACCGGGCCGACCCCAGCGAGGACACGGGCGTGGGCCCGGCGGTGACCCGGCGCTGGCGCGAGTGCCGGGACGCGCTCGGCCGGGTCCTCGACGGATCATTCGGCGCGACGCCTGACGACAGCCCTGGCGACACCTCCAGCGACGATGCGGTCGGCCGATCCGGTCCGCCCGGGGGACCCGACCCGATCGCGACGCTCAGGACCTGCTCGGCGACGCTGGTTGAGCTGGCGGACGCGCTGGCGGAGCGGGCCGGGACCGCACCGGACCTCGAGGCGGAGCTCGCCGCCCTGCGGGCAGAAGAGTCCCGGGCGCGGGCCGAGGCCGCGAGCCACGAGGCCCGGGAGTCCGAGGCCCGGGCGGCCGCCGGGCAGGCCCGCGCGCGCGCCGCCCGCCACCGGGCCCGGCTGCCCGCCGGCCTTGACACGGCGGGCGCGCTCGCCGCGCGCGGGGCGGAGCTGGAACTCGTCGCGGCGGCCTGCGCCCGGGCCGCCGGCGCGGCGATCAACGCCGCCCATGCCGCGCGGGAGGCGGCCCGCGCCACCGCCGAGGCGGCGGACGCGGCACGCGCGGGAGGCTTCCCGGACGTGGCGGCGGCCAGCACCGCCGGCCGGGACGACGGTTGGCTGGCGACGTCGGCCAAGCGGATCGAGACCCACCGGGCGGCCCGCGCGGCGACCCTGGCCCGGCTGGCCTCCGACGACCTCGCCGTGCCGGCCGGCGCCGTCGTCGACGTCGATGGCCTGGCCGCGGCCGCGCGGGAGGCCCGGGCCGCGCACACCGCGGCGAGCGCCGACGCGGGGCGGGCCGCCGAGCGGGCCGACCGGCTGGAGACGCTGCGCGGCGAGTACGCGGCCGCGCTGGCGGCGCTGCTCCCCCGCCGCGCCGAGGCCGAACAGCTGCGGGACCTGGCCGAGCTCACCGCTGGCCGGGGCGCCAACCAGCTCGGCATGCCGCTGTCGAGCTACGTGCTGGCGGCGCGGCTCGACGAGGTCGCGGTGGCCGCCAGCCAGCGCCTGTCGCTCATGAGCGGGGGACGGTTCACCCTGACCCGCGACCGGGAGCGGCGCGACCGGCGCCGCAAGGCCGGGCTCGGACTGCTGGTCCAGGACGCCTGGACCGGCCGGGCCCGGGAGACCGCGACGCTCTCCGGCGGCGAGACGTTCCAGACCGCGCTGGCACTCGCGCTCGGCCTGGCCGACGTGGTCAGCGCCGAGTCGGGCGGGGCCAGCCTCGACACCCTGTTCATCGACGAGGGCTTCGGCAGCCTCGACCCGGACAGCCTGGAGGAGGTCATGAACGTGCTGGACGAGCTGCGTTCGGGCGGCCGGCTCGTCGGCGTCGTCAGCCACGTCTCCGAGCTGCGCCAGCGCATCCCCGTGCAGATCGAGGTCGTCAAGGGCGTGCGCGGCAGCAGGGTGCGCACCCGTGCCTGACGCCGCGGCCAAGACCGCCGCCGAACCGGCCGGGGCATCGACCGAGTTGACCGCCGCCGCCACCGAACCGACCGCCACCGAACCGACCGCCACCACCACCACGGGACCGACAGTGCTCGCCGAGTGGGCCGGGACCGGCGGACGGCGGCTGGACGTCGCCGTCGCGGGCGTGCTCGCGCTGGTCCTGATCGGCGCGGAGATCGTCCTGCGCGGGTATTTCACCCGGCCGTTCTGGTACGACGAGATCTGGCGGGCCCGGTTCGTCTCCGAGCCGGCCGGGGCCTTCTGGAGCTCGCTGGGCACGGCCAACACGCCGTCGGCCGCCGGCTGGATGGCCCTCACCCGGCTGCTCGGGGATGTCGCCGGCTGGCACGCCTGGGTCCTGAGGCTGCCGGAGTTCGCGGCGCTGCCCCTGCTGAGCGGGGGCACCTACCTGTTGGCCCGCCGCTTCGCCGGCCGGGTCGCGGCCGGTTTCGCGGCCCTGTCGACCGGGCTGTGTTCCGTCGTCCTCGACCTCGGAACTCAACTCAAACCGTACGGCGTCGAGGCGGCGGCGACGGTGGCGATCCTCGCCCTGTGGCTGCCGGCCCGGCCGCGGGCGGGCGAACGGCCGGCGCGACGGCCGCGCTGGGACCACCTGCGCCGTTCCTCGCTGGCTCGGCAGAGCGCGGCCGCCGTGGTCGGGCTGCTGTCGGTGCCCGCCATCCTGGTCATCGTGCCGCTGGCCGTGGCCTCGACGGTGGCGGCCGGCCGGCGCTGGCGGGCCGCAGCGCTGCGCGCGGCACCGGCGCCGCTGGTGTCCGCCGTCCACACGGCGGTGTTCGTCGGGCACCAGTCCGGGCAGCGCAACGCGACGTACTGGGACCAGAACTTCCTGGCCCACCGAGGGGTCGGCGCCTCGCTGTCGTTCGTCGGGTACCAGCTGCTCCGCCTGGTCGCGGCGGCACCGGCCGGCGTCGACCAGTACGACCCGAACGTGGCTCACGCCGTCACCGACGGGACCTGGCTGTCCTACCTGCTGATCGCGCCGGCCGGCGCGGCCGCGGCGATCGTCGGCGCCGTCGCGCTGAGCCGTTCCCAGTCGGCCCGAGCCCGTGGCGGCGCGCTGGTGGTGGCGGCCGTCGCCGGGGCCGAGATCCTCATGCTGGCCGCGAGCGGCCTGCGGTACTGGCCGTTCGGCCCGACCAGGACGAACCTGTTCGTCGTCCCGCCGCTGGTGCTGCTCGTCGTGGTCGGCGCCGAACGGATCGTGCTGGCCGCGGCCGGCCGAATTCCCCTGCCCACCCGGGCCTCGCCGCCGGGTAGGGTGCCGCCGGGTTGGGTCCCGCCGACCGGGCGACGCGGTCCCGGCACAGATCGGGCCGGGCTCGCGCCGGCCGGTCCTGGGCCGCTCGCGCGGGCCGGCGCGGTGGCGGTCGCGCTGGTGGTGCTGGCGGCCGGCGCGGTGACGCTCGGTGGAGCGCTCTCCGGCGACCGGGGCATCTACCGGCGCCGCGACACGCTGCACGGCTTCTCCCTGCTGGTGGACGCCACGACGCGGACCCGCCAGGTGCTCCGGCCCGGCGACGAGCTGATTGTCGGTGGGCGCCTGGCCGAGTCGGGTTGGATTTACGCGATGGAGGTCTCCGACGACGGGCCGAGCACGGAGCCGACCGTGTTGCCGGACGGCGCCCCGCCGCTGGTGGGCGGGCTGGGCCCACGCGTCGGTCGGTCGGACACGACGTTCCTGCCCGCCTACGGCGACGGGACGGCGACCCGCGCGATCGCCGCGCATCATCCCCGCCGGCTGATCGTCTTCCTCGACGCCTTCGAGTCCGGAGCGGACCGGCAGGTGGCCGAGCTGCGAGCAGCCGGCTGGTGCCCGTCCGGCGGGTGGAGGTTTGGGGCCCGGGCGACCACGGGCACCGGCACCCTTACCGCCTACCAGCGCTGCCCGGCGCGGGCAGACCCCTTACCCGGGGAGCAGACCGGACCGCGGTAGAGGCCGTCCCTCCGATGGCGGCCGGGGGTCAGATCGTCAGCAGCGTCATGTCGTCGCGGTGGACGATCTCCCGCTCGTAGGACGGGCCCAGTTCGGCGGCGAGGTCGGTCGTGGACCGGCCGAGCATGGCCGGCAGCTCGGTGGCGTCGAAGGCGACCAGCCCGCGAGCGACCGGCATGCCGGCCGGGTCGAGCAGGTCGACCGGGTCGCCGGCGGCGAACTCACCGTCCACGCCGGTGATGCCGGCGGCCAGCAGGGACGCGCCGCGGCGCGCGATCGCGGTGACGGCTCCGGCGTCGAGGTGCAGGCGGCCGGTCGGCGCGCTGGCGTGCCCCAGCCACAGCAGGCGGGACGGTCGGCGGGGGCCGGTCGGGTGGAAGACGGTGCCGACGCCGACGCCGGCCAGCGCCGCGGCGGCGTTCGCGGTCGAGGTGATGATCGTCGTCACCCCGCCGGCGGCGGCCATGCGGGCGGCATCGATCTTCGTCGCCATCCCGCCGGTGCCGACACCGGCCCCGGAGGAGCCGCGCAGGGCAATACCAGCCAGGTCGGCGTCCGAGCGAACCTCGCGGATCAGGTTGGCCGGGCCCCGGTTCGGGTTCGCGTCATACAGGCCGTCGACGTCGGAGAGGAGGACGAGCAGGTCGGCGCCGACCAGGTGGGACACGATGGCGGCCAACCGGTCGTTGTCGCCGAAGCGGATCTCCTGCGTGGCGACCGTGTCGTTCTCGTTGACGATCGGGGTGATGCCCAGCTCGAGCAGGCGTTCCAGCGTCTGGCGCGCGTTGCGGTAGTGCGAGCGGCGGGTCACGTCGGTCGCGGTGAGCAGCACCTGGCCGACCACGACACCACCGCGGCTGAACGCCGTCTGGTAGCGGTGGACGAGCTGGCTCTGCCCGACACTCGCCGCCGCCTGGAGGGTGGCCAGGTCGCGGGGGCGGCTGGCCAGGCCGAGCGGGGCCAGCCCGGCGGCGATCGCGCCCGAGGAGACGAGGACGAGACGACCGGCGGCCGGCATGACCGCGGCGACCAGCGCCTCGATCCGCTCCGAGTCCAGCCCGCCGACGATGGAGGTCAGCGACGACGACCCCACCTTGACCACGATGCGGGACGCCGCCGCGACGAACGGGCGGTCGGTCACCGTCCCTCGCTCCAGCCGTCGGCGCCGTCACGCGCGTCACCAGAAGCCGCGGAGATGCTGGACCTGCCGGAGAGGCCATAGCCGTCGTCGTCGGTGCCGTCGGGGGCACGGCCTAAGCCACCCGGGTCGCCGCCGGAGCCCGAGCCGTGGCCATCCATGCCCGAGCCGTCGCCATCCGCGCCCGCATCGTCGCGGCCGCGGGCTTGGCGGGCCAGGCGCTCGGCCCGGGTGAGCCGGGTCGAGGTGGCCAGCCGGTCGTCGCCGCCGCGCGGCCCGAGCGTCGGGCCGTCCCCCTCGGCCCCGGCGGCCAGCGGCGTGCCCGCGTCCAGCGTCGGCTCCCAGTCGAACGTCACGTCGCCGATCGTCACCGCCACGCCCGGCTGGGCGCCCAGCTTCACCAGCTCGGCCTCGACGCCGAGCCGGGCGAGGCGGTCGGCCAGGTAGCCGACGGCCTCGTCGTTGCCGAAGTCGGTCTGGCGCACCCACCGGGTGGGCTTGTCCCCGAGGACGACGAACCCGCCGCCGTACGGTCGGACCTCGAAGTCGCTGGAGCCGACCGCCCGCGGGGTGAGCACGATCCGGGTCGGCGCCGGCGCCGGGCGGCTGGCCCGATGCTCGGCCACCGCTTCGGCGAGCGCCAGCGACAGCGGGCGCAGCCCGGTGTGGGTCGCGGTCGAGACGGCGAACACCGGCAGGCCCCGGGCCCGCAGGTCCGGCGCGACCAGCTCGGCCAGCTCGGCGGCGTCCGGGACATCGATCTTGTTGAGGACGACGAGTCGGGGCCGGTCGGCCAGGTCGGCCGAGTAGGCGGCGAGTTCCGCCTCGATCACGTCCAGGTCGGTCAGCGGGTCCCGGCCCGGTTCCAGCGTCGCGCAGTCCAGCACGTGGACGATCAGTGAGCAGCGCTCGATGTGACGGAGGAACTCCAGCCCAAGCCCGCGGCCCTCGCTGGCCCCGGGGATGAGTCCCGGCACGTCGGCCACGGTGTAGGGCGGCAGGTCACCGGCCTGGGCCACGCCCAGGTTCGGCACCAGCGTCGTGAACGGGTAGTCAGCGATCTTCGGCTTGGCCGCGCTGAGCACCGACACCAGCGACGACTTGCCGGCGCTTGGGAAGCCGACCAGCGCCACGTCGGCCACAGTCTTCAGCTCGAGCACGGCGTCCAGGTACTGCCCGGGCTCCCCCAGCTCGGCGAAGCCCGGCGCCTTGCGCCGGGTGGAGGCGAGCGACGCGTTCCCCCGCCCGCCGCGCCCACCCTGGGCGATCACGACGCTGCTGCCGGCGCCGACAAGATCGGCGACCTGCTCACCATCCGAGCTGAGCACGACCGTCCCGTCGGGGACTGGCAGGATCAGATCGGCCCCGTCGGCCCCGTGCCGGTTCGAGCCCTGGCCGGGACGGCCGTTACCGGCCCGCTGGTGTGGGTGGAAGTGGAAGTCGAGCAGCGTCGTGACACTCGGGTTGACGACCAGGGCGACATTGCCGCCCCGGCCGCCGTTGCCGCCGTCCGGGCCGCCCAGCGGCTTGAACTTCTCACGGTGCACCGAGGTGCAGCCATGACCGCCGTCGCCGGCGGTCAGGTGGACGACCACACGGTCGACGAAGGTGGGCATGAAGTGACCTCAGGTGTGCCGCTGCCCCGGCGGCCCGGCGCGGGCGAACGTCAGGCCGTCAGGCCGAGACCGCGGCTTCGACGGGGAGGATGTTGATGACCTTGCGGCCGTGCCGGGTGCCGAACTCGACGTGGCCGGCCGACAGCGCGAACAGCGTGTCGTCGCTGCCCCGCCCCACCAGGTTGCCCGGGTGGAAGTGGGTGCCGCGCTGACGGACGATGATCTCGCCGGCGTTCACGTACTGGCCGCCGAAGCGCTTCACGCCGAGCCGCTGCGCGTTCGAGTCGCGGCCGTTGCGCGACGAACTCGCGCCCTTCTTGTGGGCCATCTCAGCTCAGGCCTTCCCGTTGGTGATGTCGGTCACGCGCAGGCGGGTGTACTTCTGGCGGTGCCCCTGCCGCTTGTGGTAACCGGTCTTGTTCTTGAACTTGTGGATCCGGATCTTCGGACCCTTGACGACGCCGACGACCTCCGCCGTAACCGCGACCGACGCCAGCGCGTCCTTGTCGTGCGTCACCGTTCCGGAGTCGACGAACAGAACGGCTGGCAGGGTCACGGACGCCCCGGGCTCGCCGTCGACGAGCTCGACGTCGACGACGTCGCCGACGGCGACCTTCCGCTGCTTGCCGCCGCTGGCAACGACCGCGTACACCTGATCTCCCTGCATCCAAAGTCGGACAGATCGGAGGACCGCCGGCTCGCGCATGAACCGCGAGGGGGTCCAGGTCTCACCGCCCCGCGACCGCCCAGCCAGATGATCTCTGTCCAGACAGCATGCCAAGGCCGCGCCCCGATCCTGGTAGGTCTACCCTACAGGTTCGCGCGATCTGGCGGCGGGGCGGGCTCTCACGCCTCGCCGGCCTCGCCGGCACCCGGCTCGCCGGCACCCGCCGCGCCAGCCGGCTCCCCCGCGTCGCCCGCGGGCACCGTGGAGATGGCCTCGGACGCCTCGGCGGCCGGTTCCGGCGCCGTGGTGGCGCTCTCCGGCCCCGCCACAGCCGTGGCCGGTTCCGGATCTGTCACCAGGCCGTCAGCCGAAGCCGAACCCTCAGCCGAACTCTCAGCCGAAGCCGGGGCGTCGGGCGCCGACCCGGCGTCGACCGGGATCGTTCCCGCCGGGATCGTTTCCGCCGGGATCGTTTCCGCTGGGATCGTTTCCGCTGGGATCGTCTCGGCCAGGGCCGGGACGGCCGGGGAGGCCACCTCGGCCGGCGCGCTCGCCCGGGAGGACCGGCGTCGGCCCGCCCGGCGCGCTGTTCCCTCCGCGCGGGAGCCGCCGGCCCGCGGCCCGTCCGAGCCCGGCCCGTCCGAGCCCGGCGCTCCCACACCGACCGGGACCGGCTCGACGAGCGCGTCCGGGTCACCCGGATGCGCGGCGACACTCGATCCGGCCTTCGAACGGCCGCCCTTGCCGTTGAGGCCACGCCGCCCGTTCGCGGCGCCCGTCCCGTTCGTCCCGTTCGTGCCACCTGTCCCGTTCACGCCATGGGCGGCCGCGGCCAGGCCGTTCGCCCCGCCGAGCGCGGCCGCGGGCAGACCATCGGCGCCGGGCAGGCCCTCGGCCCCGCCCAGACCCTCCGGCGCCGACGCGGGCGCCGGAACGCTGTCGCCTTCGCCGGCTTCGGCGGTGGCGGTGGCGGTGGCGGGCTCGTCGAGGTCCGCCGAGGCCGCCGCCCCGGCCGCGCGCGAGGCGGACCGCCGCGACGGCGGGGCGGGCACCGGCTTCGCCGGCGGCGCGGGCGCGGGCGGTACCGGCGCCGGAACGTGCCCACCACCGTCCAGGTGGATCAGCACCCCCCGGCCGGTGCAGTGCGGGCACTGCTCGCTGTAGGCCTCCAGCAGGCCCTGGCCGACCCGCTTACGGGTCATCTGGACCAGGCCGAGGCTGGTCACCTCGGCCACCTGGTGGCGGGTGCGGTCCCGGCCGAGGCACTCGGTCAGCCGCCGCAGCACCAGCTCACGGTTGCTCTCCAGCACCATGTCGATGAAGTCGATGACGATGATGCCGCCGATGTCGCGCAGCCGGAGCTGGCGGACGATCTCCTGGGCCGCCTCCAGGTTGTTCTTGGTGACGGTCTCCTCGAGGTTGCCGCCCTTGCCGGTGAACTTCCCGGTGTTGACGTCGATGACGGTCATCGCCTCGGTCCGGTCGATCACCAGGGATCCGCCGGAGGGCAGCCACACCTTGCGGTCCAGCGCCTGGGCGAGCTGCTCGTCCACGCGGTACTCGGCGAACACGTCGACGGTGCCGACGTGCCGGCGGACCCGGGGCCGCAGGTCGGGGGCGACCAGATCGACGTAGTTCTCGATCTGGTCGGCCTCGGCCGCGCCCTGCACGACCAGCTCGGTGAAGTCCTCGTTGAAGATGTCCCGGATCACCCGGATGACCAGGTCGGGCTCGCCGTAGAGCAGAGCGGGCGCGCTGGCCTTCTCCGCCTTGCGGACGATGTCCTCCCACTGGGCGGCCAGGCGGTCGATGTCCCGCTCCAGCTCAGCCTCGCTGGCACCCTCGGCCGCGGTGCGGACGATGACCCCGCCGTCCTCGGGAGTGATCTTCTTGAGGATCGCCTTGAGCCGGGCCCGCTCGGTGTCGGGCAGCTTGCGGCTGATCCCGGCGTTCTGGCCGTCCGGCACGTAGACCAGGTAACGGCCGGGCAGGCTGATCTGGCTGGTCAGACGGGCGCCCTTGTGGCCGATCGGGTCCTTGCTGACCTGCACCACGATCGACTGGCCCGACTTGAGGGCCTGCTCGATCTTGCGCGGCCGGCCCTCCAGCCCGGAGGCGTCGTAGTTGACCTCGCCGGCGTAGAGGACGGCGTTGCGCCCCTTGCCGATGTCGACGAACGCCGCCTCCATGCTGGCCAGCACGTTCTGGACCCGGCCGAGGTAGACGTTGCCGGCGTACGAGCTCGAGCTGGTCCGGGTGACGAAGTGCTCGACGAGCACCCCGTCCTCCAGGACCGCGATCTGGGTCCGATCGCCCGCGTTGCGCACGACCATCCGACGCTCGACCGACTCGCGGCGGGCCAGGAACTCGGCCTCGGTGACGATCGGCGGGCGGCGCCGGCCGCTGTCGCGACCCTCCCGGCGGCGCTGGCGCTTGGCCTCAAGCCGGGTCGAGCCGCTCAGGCCGCGCACCTCGTCGTCGCGGCCCCGCGACGACTCGCGCGCCTCCCGCACGTGGGTGACGGTGATCGGCGGGTCGTCCGGCGACGGCTCGTCGCCGGCTCCGTCCCGGCGGCGGCGACGGCGGCGGCGACGGGAGCCGCCGCTGGCCCGGTCGTCGCCGGCGGGCTCCTCGTCCCCGGCCGTGTCGTCGCCGGACGCGGCCGCGCTCGGGTCGTCATCGGCGTCGTGGGCGGACTCGGCGTCCGCGTCGGTCTCGGCCGACTCGTCGTCGCCGTCGAGGGCGCCCTCGTCCTCGCCGCGGGCGCGGCCCCGGCCGCGGCGGCCCCGCCGCCGGCGGCGCGTCGACGTGCCCTCGGCGTCGTCGGCGTCCGTGTCGGTCTCGGCGCCGACGGCGGTCTCGTCCTCGGCCGGCTCGGCCGGTTCGGCCTGCGCGGTCGGCTCGACGGCGGCGTCGGCCACCCGGGCGCTGGCGGAGGCGTCAGCCGGGCCGGCGACGGGCGCGCCCTCGGGGGTCGCACCGGTCGGCTCGGCGTCGACGGCGACCGGCGGGGCGGTGGTCAGACCGCGACGGCCGCGCCGCGGCTCGGGCTCCACCACCGGCTCCGGCGCCTGGAAGGTCACCATCGGCGCGACCCGGACGCGGCGGGTCCGGGTCCGGGTCGCCGGGGCCTCATCGGTGTCGGCGCGGGCCGTCGCGTCGAACGGGCTGGCCTTGACCGCGGCGGGAGAGCTCGCCGAGGCCGCGGCCGGCGGGGCGGCCGCATCGTCCCCGGCGGGGACGCTCTCGACCGCGCCGTCCTTGGGAGCGCCGCTCTTGGGAGCGCTGTCCTTGGGAGCGCCGCCCTCGGCGGTGGCTCCCTCGGCGGTGGCTCCCTCGGCCGTGGCTCCCTCGGCGGGAGCGCCCTCGGTCGGCGCACTCACGATCGGAGCGCTCGCGGCCGCGCGGGACCCGCGCCGGGCACGGGTGCGGGTACTGGCGGGCCGGCCCGCCGCCGGCTGCTCCTGGGTGGGCTGCTCCTGGGTGGGCTGGCCCGCGGTTGGCTGCTCCGGCGCCGGCTGGTCACCCTCGGTCGGGGCGGCCGCCGCCGCGGCGCGGGCGGAACGAGACCGGGTTCGGGTGCCGGCCCGGCGGGTCCGGCCGGTCGCGGTCTCAGCCGTGTCCGGGTCCGGCTGGCCGGCGGGGTCGGTGCCGTCCTGAGCGGCACCGCTGTGGTCCGCGCCGTCCTGAGCGGCACCGCTCTGGTCCGCGCCGTCCTGAGCGGCACCGCCGCGGTCCGCGCCGCTCTGGTCCGCGGCGGGAGACGAGGGCGGGGGCGCCGAGCCGGCCGGCGCGCTCGCCGCTGTCGCGCGCCTAGCCCGTCGGGCTCGCGGCGCGGGCGGGACGACGTCCGCGGCCGGCGGGACGGCGGCCGCCGCGCCGGAGTCGGGCACCTCGATGGCGGCCACGTCGGTGCTGGGGTCCTCGCTTAGGGGATCCGCGGCAACGGTCCGCGAGGCCGCCGGATCCGGGCCGGCGGGATCTGGGCTGTTGGGGTCCGGGCTGACTGGGTCTGACGAGCCTCCGACCGGCGGTCCGGCCACCCGGCCGGCGCGGCGCCGACGGGCGGGCCCGGCCACCGGGGCGGTGTCCGGTTCCGCGAGCGGCGCGGTGAGGGAGGTCTCGTCGGAGTGGGTGGAATCGTTTTCGGGCACGGGTCTAGAAGCCTCTCGGGGCCCTCGGGCGCGCTGCCTTCGCAGTCGCGGCCGCTCAAGAGCCACTGTCTCGGTCCGGCAGGCGGACTGCCGGTAATCCTGCGACGCCCTGCAATCTCTCTACATCACAGTCCGTGGCGGGCCACAGGCCGTCCAGCCTCGTCGCGGTCGGGCCGAAGCGGGTCCGTCAGCGAACCGTCCTCCCGCAACCGGCCCTGCCCGACGCGGTGAGGCGTAGGCGGCACCGGTGGCCGAAAGGCGGCAACCACGCTTAGCGCGGTCAGCACGTCATCAGGTCGTACGGCGGGCGTCGTGTGCCGCACAACCATCTCCAGTATCGCACAAGTGTCGTTCTCTGCACGCCAAACCAGCCGAACGATCGCCTGGCGGACGTCGATGCGCCGCCGTCCGTCCTTGACGACCCGCTCCACTTCGACCGAATCCCGCGCGAGCAGGACCTGGGCGGCGTGTCGCAGATCCTCGAGGCGGACACCGGGCATCGTCAGGCACCAGTGTGACGCGTCGATCAGGTCCGCCAGCGACGTCGCTGTCGCCGGCTCGCCGTGGGTCACATCCAACCCCGGCGGGAGCGCCGCGTCGAGTGCGCGCCGCACCCACTCGGCGTCGAGGACGGTGCGCAGCCCGAGCTCGACATACTCGGCCTCGCTGGAGGCCCCGGTGGGCACCGCTCCGGCCCAGGAGATGCGCGGATGCGGTGAGAAACCGGCGCTGAACGCCATTGGGACCTCGGCCCGACGCAGTGCGCGCTCGAACGTGCGCGCAACGTCGTGGTGGGACATGAACCGCAATTTCCCCCGCTTGGCGAACCGCAATCTCACCTTCGCCACAACCGGGGGCGGCGGCGGTCGGTCCGGCGTCCGCTGCTTCCTGCCCCGCGGCTTCGTGCCCCGCCCGTCGGCGCCCGTCACGCCCGTCGCGCCGGGCCCGCCCGTCACGCAGGGCCCGCCGCGACGCCCGCGCCCACCCCGGCGCCGTCCGGCCCGACCGGGGTGAGCGGGATGAGGCCGCGCCCGGTCGGCCCGATCTGGTTCTCGGTGCCCATCGTCGGGCACACCCCGCAGTCGTAACAGGGAGTCCACCTACAGTCGTCCAGCTCGTTGGCGGCCAGCGCCTCGCGCCAGTCAGCCCACAGCCAGTCCCGGTCCAGGCCGGAGTCCAGGTGGTCCCAGGGCAAGACCTCGCGCTCCTCGCGCTCCCGGGTGGTGAACCAGTCCAGCGACACCCCGAGCGGGGTCAGCTCGGCCTCGCAGGCCGCCGCCCAGCGCTCGTAGGAGAAGTGCTCGTCCCAGCCGTCGAAGCGGCCGCCCTCCCGCCAGACGCGCTCGATGACCCGCCCGACCCGCCGGTCGCCCCGGGCCAGCAGTCCCTCGATGATCCCCGGCCGCCCGTCGTGGTAGCGGAACCCGACGGCCCGGCCCAGGTCCCGGTTGGCCCGGATGGCCGTGGCCAGCAGCTTCAGCCGCCGGTCGACGGTCTCGGCGTCGGCCTGGGCGGCCCACTGGAACGGGGTGTGCGGCTTGGGGACGAACCCGCCGATGGAGACGGTGCAGCGGATGTCACGGTGCCCGCTGGCCGCCCGGCCGGCCTCGATGACCCGGTGGGCCAGGCGGGCGATCCCCGCCACGTCCTCGTCGGTCTCGGTCGGCAGTCCGCACATGAAGTACAGCTTGACCTGCCGCCAGCCCTGGGCATAGGCGGCCGAGACGGTCCGGACCAGGTCGTCCTCGCTGACCATCTTGTTGATGACCCGGCGCAGCCGCTCCGAGCCGCCCTCGGGGGCGAACGTCAGCCCGCTGCGCCGCCCGTTGCGGGAGAACTCGGCGGCCAGCGTCACGTTGAACGCGTCGACCCGGGTCGAGGGCAGGCTCAACGAGGTGTTCGTGCCCTCGTAGCGGTCGGCCAGCTGGGTGGCCATCTCGCCGATCTCCGAGTGGTCGGCGCTGGACAGCGACAGCAGCCCGACCTCGGTGAAGCCGCTGGCCGCCAGCCCGGTCCGAATGATCTCACCGACGGTCTCGATGTTGCGTTCGCGGACCGGGCGCGTGATCATTCCGGCCTGGCAGAACCGGCAGCCCCGGGTGCAGCCGCGGAAGATCTCCACACTGAGCCGGTCGTGGACGGTCTCGGTCAGCGGGACCAGCGGCGCCTTCGGGTACGGCCAGGAGTCCAGGTCGGTGACGGTGTGCTTGGCCGGCCGGCGCGCGGCGGCCGCCGCCGTCGGGACGACCGCCCGGATGCGCCCGTCGTCGCGGTAGCTGACCTCGTAGAACGCCGGGACGTACACCAGCCGCCGGGCGGCGAGCCGGCTCAGCAGCTCGCGGCGGCCCCCGGGCGAGCCCTCGGCCCGGAAGGCCCGGGTGACGTCGGTGATGGCCAGCACGGCCTGCTCGCCGTCGCCGAGCACGGCCGCGTCGACGAAGTCGGCGATCGGCTCCGGGTTGAACGCGGCGTGACCGCCCACGACGACCAGCGGGTCGTCCTCGCCCCGGTCGGCGGCGCGCAGCGGGATGCCGGCCAGGTCGAGGGCGGTCAGCAGGTTCGTGTAGCCGAGCTCGGTGCTCAGGCTGATCCCGAACAGGTCGAAGTCGCCGACGGCGCGGTGGGCGTCGACGGTGAACTGGGGGACGCCGTGGGCGCGCATGAGCGCCTCCAGGTCGGGCCAGACCGCGTAGGTCCGCTCGGCCAGGACGTCGTCGCGCTCGTTGAGGATCTCGTACAGGATCTGGACGCCCTGGTTGGGCAGCCCGATCTCGTAGACGTCCGGGTACATCAGGCACCAGCGGACGGCGGCGCTCGACCAGTCCTTCACCGTCGCGTTGCCCTCGCCGCCGACGTAGCGCACGGGTTTGCGGACCAGTGGCAGAAGGGGTTCCAGACGCGGGAACAACGACTCTCCGGACATGCGGAAAAGCCTACGGCACGCACGAGAGCGCGGCCGAACAGTCACCCTCCGTCACGACGGGGGGCCCAGCGGGCCGCTCGCTGCCCGGCCAGTGGGCGGCTCACAGTGCGTACGGGTCGGAGTGCGAGCGCAGCCGCACGTTCTGGACCAGCCCGACCGCGAGCATGTTCGCGAACATCGACGACCCGCCGTAGGACAGGAACGGCAGCGGCAGCCCGGTCACCGGCATGATCCCCAGCGTCATCCCGACGTTGGTGAACGTCTGGAACGCGAACCAGCAGACCGCGCCGGTCCCGATCAGCAGCCCGAAGGAGTCGTCGGCGTCCCGGGCGATCGACAGCGACCGCCACATCAGCACCCCGAGCAGCACCAGCACGCCGGCCGCGCCGACGAACCCGAGCTCCTCACCGGCCACGGTGAACACGAAGTCGGTCTGCTGCTCGGGAACGAACTGCCCCTGGGTCTGGTCGCCGTGGAACAGGCCGCGGCCGAAGAAGCCGCCGTTGGCGATGGCCGTCTTCGCCTGGGCCACGTTGTACCCGGTCGAGGAGGCGTTCTTGTTGTCCTTGACGAACTCGGTCAGCCGGGCTTCCTGGTACGGCTTGAGCAGGTGGAACTCCAGGATGGCGGCGCCGAACAGTACCCCGCACAAGATCAGCCCGACGACCCAGCGCCGGGGCGCGCCGGCCACGGCCAGCATCCCGAGGATCACGAAGACGAAGACCATGAACGTGCCGAAGTCCGGCTGCAACATGATCAGGCCCATCGGGATGGCCGCGATGCCCAGGACGGCCAGCACGTCGCGCGAGCCCGGACTGGCCCGTACGCCCGCCGACGAGCTGTCGTGTTTCTCCCCCAGGATCATCGCGACGATGACGATCAGCGCGACCTTGGCGAACTCCGACGGCTGGAGCTGGAACCCGGCCGGCAGGACGATCCACGAGTGGGCGCCGTTGACGGTCGTCCCCACCACCAGCACCGCCATCAGCCCCAGCAGCGAGGCCAGGTAGACGAACGGCGCGTAGGCCCGGATGACCCGGTAGTCCACGACCATCGCGATCCCGGCCAGCACCAGGCCGATGACCAGGTTGACCAGGTGACGCTTGAGGAACGCCTGCGGGTCGCCGCCGGTCTCGATCTCCCGCTGCCGGGTGGCCGACCAGATCAGCAGGCCGCCGAGCACGCTGAGCGCGAGGACGGCGCCCTGCAGCACCCAGTCGATCCGGCGCAGCGGTGAGTGCCGGCCGGCCGCGCGGCGGCGCAGCTGCCCGAACCGCCCACGCGGCGCGACGGGTGAAGACCGCAGCGCGACGGGTGAGGACACTGGCCACCTCCCTGGATCCGGCTTCCGGTCAACCCGCGCGGCAGAACCCGCGCCGGAGAACCCGCTCAGAAGCTCCCTTTCCGAACAACCCGCTCAGGACGCGCGTCCCCGGGTCACCCGGGGACGCGCCGATCCGGCGGCGCGCGGGCCGGGCCGCCACCCCCGCCCGGCGCGGCCGGAACGGCGGGGTTGTGGCCGGCGGGGAGGAACACCGCCGTAGCGACCGGGCTCGGCCCGGTGCCGGGCGGCGCCCCCGCCGACCCGCCGAGGAACGACACCGGCGCCCCCGCCGACCCGCCGAGGAACGACACCGGCGCCCCCGCCGACCCGCCGAGGAACGACACCGGCGCCCCGATCGTCCCGTCCGGGTTGACCCGGGGCAGCTTCGCCGGCGGCCTGGCCCCCGGCAGCAGCGCCGGCCGGCCGACCCCGAAGATCCCCTGGTAGATCTGCTTGGCCACCGGGGCGGCGAACTGGGCGCCCTGGCCGGAGTCAGGGATGCTGACGATCACGACGTACTGGGGGTCGTTCGCCGGCGCGAAGGAGGCGAACCAGGACGTGTCCTTGTGGCCTTCGACCTCGGCCGTCCCGGTCTTGCCGGCCACCGGGATCTGGGCCGAGGGCCAGTCGGCGAAGACGCCGGCGGCGGTGCCGCCCGGCTCGGTGGTGACGCCGGCCATCGCGGCCCGGATGTAGGCGAGGGTCTCCGGCGAGACCGGCACGTGGCCGGCGACGACGGGGGCGATGGTCTTCACGACGGACCCGTCCGCGCCCAGCACGGCCTTGGCCAGGCGCGGCTGGTAGACGGTGCCGCCGTTGGCCACGGCGGCGTAGGCCACGGCCAGCTGGAGCGGGCTGACCGCCAGGTACTGGCCCTGGCCGATGGCGAACTGGGTCGCGGCGCCCCCGTTGTACAGGTAGCCGTCGACGCAGGCCTCGGCCGCGTACTGCCGGTAGCGCTCGGCCGTCGCCGGGTCGGACACCTCCGGGTAGCCGTTCTTCGCCCGCCGGCAGTAGGAGTCCTTCAGCTCGTTCCAGACCTGCTTCGCCCCGGCCCGGTCGACCACCGAGCCAGCCGTCTCGCCCGGCAGGTCGATGCCGCTGCGGCGCCCGAAGCCGTAGGCCCGGGCCATCTTCACGAAGTACTCGTTCGCCGGCTGGTACGGCCCGCGCCCGTTGCGCAGGCCGCCGTCGGCCAGCCAGGCGTCGTAGGCGAACTTGTCGAAGATGACGTCGCAGGAGATGACGATCGCCTGGTGCAGGGTGATGTTGCCGGCGGACTCGCCGTCGAAGTTGTGGAACGTCTGGGAGCCGACCTGCAGCGTCGAGCTGCACGGGTAGGTGTCGTCGCCGGTCGCGCCCAGGTCCGTCATCGCCACCGACGTGGAGATCGCCGGCTTGAACGTCGAGCCGGGCGAGCCGGAGCCCTGGTAGGCGCGGGAGAGCAGCGGGGTGCCGTTCGCCGGGTCCGAGAGCGCCCTGTAGTCGGCCTCGGAAACGCCGCCGACGAACACCGACGGGTCGTAGTTGGGTAGGCTGGTCATCGCGATGACCTGGCCGTTCTTCGCGTTCAGCACGACGGCCGAGCCGGTGCGGGCCTGCCCCCCGATTGAGTTGAGCTCGTTGCGCAGCGCCTCTTCGGCCAGCCGCTGTACGCCCGCGTCCAAGCCGAGCACCAGGTCGTCACCGGACCGGGGCGCGGTCGAGGACGCCACGCCGGAGACCCGGCCGTAGCGGTCGACCTCGAGGGCCTGCACGCCGTCGCGGCCGCGCAGGTAGGTGTCGTAGGTCGACTCCAGCCCGGCCGCGCCGACCAGGGAGTTGAGGTGGTAGCCGAGCCTCTTGCCGGCCGGCGAGTCGATCTGGGCCTGGGTGACCGGCGCCAGGTAGCCCAGCTCGTGGCCGGCCAGGGCGCCATCGGGGTACTGGCGGACGGCCTGCAGGTCGGCGGTGACGCCGGGGAAGCGCTCCGGGTGCTCGATGATCTCCAGGGCGCGTTGCGGCGTGACGTCCTTGGCCACCGGGATCGGCTGGTAGGGCGAGCCGTTCCAGCAGGGCTGGGCGATCTTCGGGCCGCAGAACTGGATGCGCCGGGCGATCTCGGCGGCGGACATGCCGACGACCGGGGCCAGCCGGGTGAACACCGCCTTGCCCGAGTCCCGCTGCCGGTCGGTGACCGACCGGTTGACCGAGATGACGAGCGACGTCCGGTTCTGGACGAGGGGGTGGCCCTGGTCGTCGACGATCAGGCCGCGGGTGGCCGGGGTGACGACCTCGCGGACCCGGTTGCCCTGCGCGGCGGCCCGGTAGCGGTCGCCGTCGAGGACCTGCAGGACCCAGAGCCGTCCGGTCAGGGTGACCAGCAGCGACACGACGAGAACCCGCAGGACGACGACCCGCATCCGGGTCCGGCCGCCCTGGTCGACGTCGCGGCGCGGGCCCCGGCGCGACGGCGCCATCCGGGGCGTCATCCCCTCCTCGGTCACCGCCGCCTCACCGCCGCCCACCGCCGCCCACCGCCGAGGGAACGGTCGAGCCGGATGCGCCGGCTCGGGCCACCGTCAAGACGACGCAGGGCGCCGTGGACGACCGGGACGGCCAGCGGGCTGAGGACCAGGGCGTACAGCGCGGCGCCGAGCGCCCGAGAGACGGCCTGGGCGCCGGTCATGCTGGCGTCGCCCAGAATGGCGGCCAGCGCGATCTCGGCCAGGGTGCCCACGCCGCTGGCGGCGGTGACGAGCCCCAGCGGCGCGATCCAGGACGCGTCGGCCCCGGCCGGGCCGCTGGCGATCGCGCCGACGGCCCCGCCGACGGCGACGAGCACGACCGCCGACTGGCCGACGGCGTGGGTGGAAGCCAGGTCGGCCACGATGCCGATGCCGAAGCCGGCGACGGCGCCGAAGACCGGGCCCCGTTCCATGGCGACGCAGCTGAGCAGGATGAGGACGAGGTCAGGCCGCGCGATCGGGAGCGCGAGGCGGTTGACGATCGAGACCTGGGCGAGCAGCGCGGCGAACAGGGCGAGCATGATCGCGATGGTGGCCCGGCGGGAACCGCCCCGCTCGCCGCGCCCGTCCCAGCCGATGGTCATCGCGGCGCCCTCACCGGAGGCGCGCCGGGCTCGCGGTGGCGGCCGGGGCCGACGGCGGGGCGGCTGGGCCGCCCGAGGGTTGGGCCGCCCCCACGGGCTGGGCGGCACTGGACGGCTGGGCGGCACTGGACGGCTGGGCGCCGCCGGGCGAGGCGGCGGCCGGCTGGCCCGACGCCTGACCGGTCGGCTGGGTCGCCGGGGCGGGGGGCGGCGCCGTCGTCGGCGGCGCCGGGACCGGACGCGGCTTGAGCAGCCGGTCACCGGGGTCGGTCGGCGGCTTGCCGACGACCACGCCGACCAGGTCGAGGCTGCCGACGGAGACGAAGGTGCGCACCTGCGCCGAGCGGGACAGGCCGGCCCCGGTGTCCAGCACCTTCGTCACGACGCCGATCGGCACGCCGGCCGCGTAGTCGATGCTGCCGAAGGTGACCAACCGGTCGCCGACGGAGACCTTGTGGGTGGCGTCGTAGAGCGTGAACGTCAGCGTGTCCGGGCCCTGGCCGCCGGAGACGGCGCCCAGCAGCTGGGTCTTCTCCAGCCGGGCCCCGATGTGACTGTCGGGGTCGCAGACCAGGCGGACGATCGCGCTGTGGCCGGTCGCCGAGATCACCGTACCGACCAGCCCGTCGGCGTTGAGCACGACCGAGTCGGCCCGGACCCCGTCAGCGGTGCCGGCGTTGATCGTCACGTTCCAGTTGGTGCCGGTCACGTCGCCGACCGCCACCACCCGGGCCGGCAGGATCGTGTACTGGCCCTGGTCGGCCACCAGGCGCAGCGCGGCGAGCTCGGCGGCGGCGCGTTTCACGGCGGCGTCCTGGGCCAGCTGGCGGCGCAGCTCGGCGTTCTGCCGGGCCAGGTCGTCGGCCCGGTTGTGGTAGCGGTTCGGGTGGGTCAGCGAGGACGCGGTCCGCCCGATCGGGCGCGTCGCCGCCGTCACCGCCGACTCCGCCCCGCCGAAGACGCCCTGGAACAGCCCGCGCACGCCGGAGCCCGAGTCGCGGGAGTGGAAGTCGATGGTCACCAGGACAAACGCCAGCACCAGCAGGCCGGCGATGACCAGCCGGGCCCGGCGGCTGTCACGCCCCACCCTGACCACCACCCGGCCGGACGCGTCCCACCACCGCCCGACCAGCCGCCGACGGCGGCGTGACCGCCGCCGCGGGCCACGCCGTCAGCGCTTCGGCTCCGCGATCAGGACCTGCTGCAGGGCCTCGAACTCCTCGACGCACTTCCCGGACCCCATAGCTACCGAGTGCAGTGGATTGTCAGCGATGTGGATCGGCATGCCGGTCTCGTCCCGGAGCCGCTCGTCGAGGCCGCGCAGCAGCGCGCCGCCGCCGGTCAGGACGATGCCCCGGTCCATGACGTCGCCGGACAGCTCCGGCGGGCACTTGTCCAAGGTGACCTTGACCGCGTCGATGATCGCGTTGACCGGCTCCTCGATGGCCTTGCGGATCTCCTCGGCGGTGACCACGATCGTCTTGGGCAGGCCGGAGACGAGGTCACGGCCGCGGATCTCGGCGCTGGGCTCGTCGTCCATCGTGTAAGCCGAGCCGATCGCCATCTTGATCTCCTCGGAGGTCCGCTCGCCGAGCATCAGCGAGTACTCCTTCTTGACATAGGAGATGATCGCCGTGTCGAGCTCGTCACCGGCCGTCCGGATCGACTGGCTGGTGACGATGCCGCCGAGGGAGATGACCGCGACCTCGGTCGTCCCGCCGCCGATGTCGACGACCATGTTGCCGGTCGGCTCGTGCACGGGCAGGCCGGCGCCGATCGCGGCGGCCATCGGCTCCTCGATGATGTAGACCTTGCGCGCGCCGGCCTGGTAGCCGGCCTCCTTCACCGCCCGCTGCTCGACCCCGGTGATCCCGGACGGGACGCACACGACCAGGCGCGGTTTGGCGAAGTGGCGGCGCCGATGAACCTTCTGGATGAAATACCGCAACATCCGTTCGGTCGTGTCGAAGTCGGCGATGACGCCGTCCTTGAGCGGACGAATGGCCACCACATTGCCCGGCGTGCGCCCGATCATGCGTTTCGCCTCGGTGCCGACGGCCAGGATTCCGGTCGTCGTCGTATTGATCGCGACCACGCTGGGTTCGTTCAGGACGATTCCCCGGCCGCGGACATACACGAGCGTGTTGGCGGTCCCGAGGTCGACGGCCATGTCACGACCGAGGAACGACAGCGAACTGGACATCGTCGAACCGGCCTTCCCGGAGTGTGCGGTCGGGGGGCGGTGTCCGTCAGGCAGACACCGAAAGACTAGCCCCGCCGCAGGTGTTGCGCCGGACGAAGCCTGGAGCATGTCGTACAGGTTACGGTTGAAGGAGTCCCTCTCGTTCGGGTCAGCGGCCCCAGGGGAGGCCTTGACGCGACCACCGGGCTTCGACTACAGCCGTTGCCTCGACCCGGGCGGCCGGTCCCGCCCGCGCCGGGCGCGGCCGGTTCTCGGTTGACGGTCGCGACGACGGATGCATTTCCACTAATACACGCCGGACGCCCGATGTGACGAATGCCGACGCGCCGGGTTGCGGGAGACTTGTGGGAGACCCGTGGTCCTCGTCGGCCGGCTCGCCGATAACCTACGCCGGCCCTATGACCAGCACGGACGCGCTATCGGGCGACCATCCCGCCGCCGGGCACAGCCCTGATCGCCCGAAGGTGCCGCGGTCGTTTTCCCGACCGGGACGTCCTTTTGTGTGACCGGGATGAACGAGACGGGTGGGCCCCCGCTCAGCCGTCGGCCGAGCCCGCCGGCTCGGCTCAGCCCGCCGGCTCGTCCGTCGTCCCCAGCCGCTGGGCCCGGGCCTGCCCGACGGTGACGAGCGAGCCGGTCACCAGCACCCCGCCCCCGCCTCCGTCGACCTCCTCGGCGATCTCGACCGCCGCCTCGACGGCGTCGTCGAGCCGGGGCTCGACCACGACCCGGTCGTCCCCGAAGACCTCGACGGCGACCCGGGCCAGCACGTCGACCGGCAGGGCCCGGGGCGAGTCGTTCTGGGCCACGACGACGGTGTGCAGCACCGGCTCGAGCGCGCGCAGCATCCCGGCCGCGTCCTTGTCCCCCAGGACGGCCACCACCCCGACCAGCCGGTCGAAGGTGAAGGCGTCGGCGACGGCGACGGCCAGCGCCTGGGCGCCGGCGACGTTGTGGGCCCCGTCGAGGATGATCGCCGGCGAGCGCCCGACGACCTCGAGGCGGCCGGGCGAGTCGGCGTGGGCGAAGCCGTCACGCACCGGGTCGGCGGCGAGCGGGCCCTGTTCGCCGCCGCCCGCGCCCGTGCCACCGCCACCGCCCGTGCCCGTGCCACCGCCGGCCGCGCCGTCGCCGACGCCGAGGAAGGCCTCGACGGCCGCCAGCGCGCAGGCGGCGTTGTGGGCCTGGTGCTCGCCGTGCAGCGGCAGGAAGATCTCGTCGTAGGTGCCGGCCCGTCCCCGCAGGGTCAGCGACTGCCCGCCCAGCGCGACCCGCCGGGTCAGGACGCCGAAGTCCTCGCCCTCGCGCAGCAGCGTGGCCCCGACCAGCGCGCAGCGCTCGGCGATGACCGCGTCCGCCTCGGGCGGCTGCTCGGCCAGGACGACCGTCGCGCCCTCGTGGATGATCCCGGACTTCTCCCGGGCCACCTGGGCGACGGTGTCGCCGAGCTCACGGTGGTCCAGCGAGATCGGCGTAATGACCACGACGGAGGCCTCCAGCACGTTCGTGGCGTCCCACTCGCCGCCCATCCCGACCTCGACGACGGCCGCGTCGACCGGCGCGTCGGCGAAGGCGGCGAAGCCCATCGCGGTGAGCAGTTCGAAGAACGTGACGTTTTCCTCGTGTCGCTCGTCGACCATCCGGACGTAGGGGATGACGTCGTCGAAGGCCCGGGCGAAGACGGCCGCCGACGCCGGCTCGCCGTCCAGGCTGATCCGCTCGGTCACGCTCACCAGGTGCGGGGAGGTGTAACGACCCGGGCGGATCCCGAAGGAGCGCAGCAACGCGTCGATCATCCGGGCGGTCGAGGTCTTGCCGTTGGTGCCGGTCAGGTGGATGGACGGGTAGGAGCGCTGCGGCTGGCCGAGCAGGTCGAGGAGGTCCCGCATCCGGGCCAGATCCGGCACCATGTGGTGCGGGAAGCGGTCGGCCAGCGCCTTCTCGACGCGCGCCAAGCCCTCCTCGCCGTCGAGTTCGTCCCCGGCCAGGTCGTCGAGCTCGTCGTCCGGCTCCAGCTCGTCCGGCTCGTCGTCCCCGAGATCGTCGCGTGGATCGTGGTCGGCGGGGTCCTGGTCGGCGTCGGTCACGCGGACCAGTGTATGGGCCGGGCGAGGCGCCCCGATCAGGCCGACTTCTCCTGGCGCGGCGTCCGCTTGGCGGCGGCCACGTCACGCGGGACGAGCGTCGGGTTGACGTGTTCCAGGACGACCTCGCGGGTGACGACGACCCGGGCCACGTCCTTGCGGCTCGGGATGTCGTACATCACCGACAGGAGGACCTCCTCCATGATCGCCCGCAGGCCGCGGGCGCCGGTGCCGCGCAGGATCGCTTGGTCGGCGATGGCCTCCAGCGCGTCGGAGGAGAAGTCGAGGTCGACGCCGTCGAGCTCGAACAGCCGCCGGTACTGCCGGACGAGCGCGTTCTTCGGCTCGGTGAGGATCCGGATCAGCGCCTCGCGGTCCAGGTTGGACACGGACGTGATCACCGGCAGCCGGCCGATGAACTCGGGGATCATCCCGTACTTGAGCAGGTCCTCCGGCATGACGTCGGAGAAGACGTCGGCCGCGTTGACCTCGTCCTTGCCGTGGATGACGGCCCGGAAGCCGAGCGACTTCTTCCCGACCCGGGAGTCGATGATCCGGTCCAGCCCGGCGAAGGCCCCACCCACGATGAACAGCACGTTCGTGGTGTCGATCTGGATGAACTCCTGATGGGGGTGCTTGCGCCCGCCCTGCGGCGGCACGCTCGCCGTCGTCCCCTCGAGGATCTTCAGCAGCGCCTGCTGGACGCCCTCGCCGGAGACGTCCCGGGTGATGCTCGGGTTCTCCGACTTGCGGGCGATCTTGTCGACCTCGTCGATGTAGATGATCCCGGTCTCGGCCTTCTTGACGTCGTAGTCGGCCGCCTGGATCAGCTTGAGCAGGATGTTCTCCACGTCCTCGCCGACGTAGCCGGCCTCGGTCAGCGCCGTGGCGTCGGCGATCGCGAACGGGACGTTCAGCATCCGGGCCAGCGTCTGGGCCAGCAGCGTCTTGCCGCAGCCGGTCGGGCCGAGCAGCAGGATGTTGCTCTTGGCCAGCTCGACGTCGTTGCCGGCCTTGGTGCCCTCTCCGGCGGCGCCGCCGGCCTGCACCCGCTTGTAATGGTTGTAGACGGCGACCGACAGCGTCTTCTTGGCGGTCTCCTGGCCGACGACATAGCCGTCGAGGAACTCGTAGATCTCGCGAGGCTTTGGCAGCTCGTCCCACTTGAGCTCGCTCGACTCGGAGAGCTCCTCCTCGATGATCTCGTTACAGAGGTCGATGCACTCGTCGCAGATGTACACGCCGGGACCGGCGATGAGCTTCTTGACCTGTTTCTGCGACTTGCCACAGAACGAGCACTTCAGCAGATCGCCGCCGTCGCCGATGCGTGCCACCGAGGACTCAGTCCCTTCGTCCAGACGAGTGTCGCCTGCGTCGGGGGCGGGGCTTGTGCCGCCCTGGTCGTCACCTGTCCGCTGTAACCGCCCCCGGTGGGGACGGTACGCCTATCAGCCGGCCAGCGAGAGCCCATCACGCCGGATGGTCGACGGGCGCCCACGGGCCGCCGCGACGGGCTCCGCCGGCCGGTCAGCTCCGGCCCGCCGCCGCCAGACCGGAGTTCTTCCGCGACACGATCACTTCGTCGATGAGGCCGTACTCCTTGGCCTCCTCGGCGCTGAAAATCTTGTCCCGCTCGGTGTCCAGCCGGATCTTCTCGGGCGTGTGCCCGGTGTGCTCGGCCAGCATCTGCTCCATCAGCGAGCGCATCCGCAGGATCTCGCGCGCCTGGATCTCGATGTCGCTGGACTGGCCCTCGCCCTGGGAGGACGGCTGGTGGATCAGGATGCGGGCGTTCTCCAGCGCGAAGCGCTTGCCGGGGGTGCCCGCCGCGAGCAGGACGGCCGCCGCGGAGGCCGCCTGCCCCATGCAGATCGTCTGGATGTCGGGCCGGACGAACTGCATCGTGTCGTAGATCGCCGTCAGCGAGGTGAACGAGCCGCCCGGCGAGTTGATGTAGATGGAGATGTCCCGGTCCGGGTCCTCGGACTCCAGGAAGAGCATCTGGGCCATGACGTCGTTGGCCGACGTGTCGTCGATCTGCACGCCGAGGAAGATGATCCGCTCCTTGAGGAGCTTCGAGTACGGGTCGGTCTCGTACTCGCCGCGGGAGGTCTTCTCCAGGATCCTCGGGATCACGTACCGGGCATTGGTGTTCATCGTGGTCTTCCTCCGTCGCCGCTCGACCGTCGCCGCTCGATCTCCGCTGTCGTCGCCGCGCCGGGCCTAGCTGACCGGGCCGCGGCTGGGCACCTGGCGGGCCTGCGCGACCACGTGGTCCACGAATCCGTAGTCCTTCGCCTCCTCCGCGGTGAACCAGCGGTCACGGTCCGAGTCGCGCTCGATCTGCTCGATCGGCTGACCGGTGTGGAACGCGATCCGCTCCTGCATCATCCGCTTGGTGTAGAGCATCTGCTCGGCCTGGATGGCGATGTCGGACGCGGTTCCGCCGATGCCGCCCGACGGCTGGTGCATCATGATCCGCGCGTGCGGGAGAGAGTAACGCTTGCCGGACGCGCCCGCGCACAGCAGGAACTGGCCCATGGAGGCGGCCAGGCCCAGCGAGTAGGTGGCGACGTCGTTCGGGACGAACTGCATGGTGTCGTAGATCGCCATGCCGGCGCTGACCGAACCACCCGGGGAGTTGATGTAGAGGGCGATGTCGCGGTCGGGGTCCTCGGCCGACAACAGCAGCAGCTGGGCGCAGATCTGGTTGGCGATCGAGTCCTCGACCACCGAGCCGAGGAAGACGATCCGCTCGCGCAGCAGGCGGTTGAAGACCTGCTCGTCGAATCCCTGCGTGGACGGGCCCGCCGCCCGCGGGCCCGGCGCGGACAGGTTCGGAACGACTATGTCACTCACGGTTGGCTCCTCGTGTCCATGCGCTGGCCGCGGTTGATCTGACCGAACTCGACACTATCTGTGACCCGCGCCCCGTCGGACCGCTCTGGCGCGATGTTCGCGCTGGGCGTGAGGACACGGGAGCGGGCGGGCCCAGTTCCGCCGGGGCACGGCTCACGGGCTGGCCGATCGAGCTCCACGGTAAGTGAGCGGAGCGCTGGGGCCGCCCCCAACACGGCGAACGGCGCGGCGGCCGCATCGGGCCGCCGCGCCGTTTGGTGTGGCGCTGACCTGGTGGTGCCTGCCAGCGTTGCGCTGCCGCTGGGCGGGGGCGCCGTCAGGCGTCGCCCTTGGCCGCCTCGGCACCCTCGGCCGTCTCACTGTCGGTCTCGGTGTCGGTCTCGGTGTCCGCTTTGTCGGCCTGGTCGCCCGCAACCTGCCCGTCGACGTCCCCGGCGGCCTCGACGTCCTCGTCCTCGGCCGCGCTCGGGAGGCTCAGGTCGACCGGGTGTCCGTCCTTGTCGACCACGGTGGCCTCGCCGGTCAGGAAGATCAGAGCCTTGGAGCGCTGCGACTCCGCCATAATCACCGGCAGCGCCTCGCTCTGGGCCAGCTGCTGCGCGTAGACCTCGGGGCTCACCCCGGCCCGCTGGGCGCGGGCGATGATCTGCCCCATGAGCTCGCCCTGGTCGAGCTGGATGCTCTCGGCCTCGACGACCGCGTCCATCAGGAACTGGGTCTTGATGGCCCGCTCGGCCTCGACCCGGTTCTCGGCCGTCTGCTCCTCCTCGGAGCGGCCGATCATCGACAGGTACTGCTCCTTGCTGATCTTCATCTGCTCGAGCTCGTGCTCGAGCCGGTGCTCGCGGGCGTGCAGCTCCTCGTCCAGCAGGGCCTCGGGCACCGGCACCTCGACCTGCTCGATGAGCGCGTCGAGGACGGCCTGCTGGGCCTGCTGGCGCTGCGTGGCAATCTTCTGCTGGCCAAGCCGCTCGGTGACGTCGGCCCGCAGCTCCGCCAGCGTGTCGAACTCGCTGGCCGTGGTGGCGAAGTCGTCGTCGAGCTCGGGCAGCTCCTTGACCTTGACCCCGCGCACGGTGACGGTGACCTCGGCCTCCTGGCCTGCCTGGTCCCCGCCGACGAGCGTCGTGGTGAACGTCCGGCTCTCGCCTTCGGCCGCCCCCACGATCGCCTCGTCCAGGTTGTCGATCAGGTTGCCCGAGCCGACCTCGTAGGACATGCCGGTCGCGTCGGCGCCCTCGACCGGCTCCCCGTCGATCGTGGCGGACAGGTCGATCGAGACGAAGTCACCGGTCTCGACGGCCCGCTCGACCGGCTTGAGGACGGCGAACCGGTCCCGCATCTGGGTCAGGCTCTCGTCGACGTCGGAGTCGGTCACCTCGGCCGAGTCGACCTCGACCCGCAGCGAGCTGAACTCCGGCAGGACGAGCTCGGGCCGGACGTCGACCTCGGCCGTGAACACCAGCGGCGAGCCGTCGGAGAAGTCGGTGATGTCGACCTCGGGCCGGGAGAGCACATCGACCTGCTCCCGCTGCACGGCGTCCGCGTACAGGCGCGGCAGGGCCTGGTTGATGGCCTCCTCGAGCACCACCCCGCGGCCCAGGCGCTGGTCCAGGACGCGCGGCGGTACCTTGCCCGGCCGGAAGCCGGACACGCGAACCTCGCGGGCCAGCTTGCGGTAGGCGGCGTCAACGGACGGTTTGAGCTCGTCGAAGGGCACCTCGACGGTGAGCTTGACCCGGGTCGGGCTGAGGGTCTCCTTGGTGGCCTTCACGGCGCGGCGTACTCCTGGATGCGGCATCGGATCGGATGGACGCGCCAGAGACTACTGGTCGGGGCGGGGAGACTCGAACTCCCGATCTCCTGCACCCAAAGCAGGCGCGCTAGCCACTACGCTACGCCCCGAGGCGTTGCCCGCTCATCGTACGGGGTAAGCTTCGCGTCGTGTCATCCGGTTACCCGGCCGGCTGATCCGCGGGTGTAGCTCAATGGCAGAGCCCCAGCCTTCCAAGCTGGTCATGCCGGTTCGATCCCGGTCACCCGCTCCCCCAGCTCAGCAGCACTTTCCCGTCCGACCCCGGGGTCCCTACAGCCCGGTGCCTCGGGCCGGCCGACCCGTGCCGTAGCCACGCGGCACGCCCAGACGACCGCCTCGTCCATCCGACACGGGCATCAGGGCGCGTACCTCCTCGCTCCGGCTGCGCCAGCGCCGCCCGGGAAGACCACACCTGCCGGCCCCGGCGCCTCCTTGGGCTCACAGTCCGCCGATAGTACGAATCGCCGACCAGTCCGCCGCTATGATCAGCGGACGCAGAACACCTGGCCAGCCGCGGGCAAGGACCGTTCGGAGAGCCCCAGTGATCCCCAGCTTCGATTTCGAACTAACAAACCAGCTCCCACCCGGCACCTCCTTCTGGACGCCTGATCGCGACGAGATCGGCGACGATTGCTTCGGCTTCTTCCAAGACGGCTGGCCAATACTTGACATAGATCGAAACATGGCACAGGAGATGCTCGACCTCGATTTTAGAATGGTCGATCTTGTCGCGAGCGCGGCACCCGACCCAACCACCTTTGACCGGGTTTCCGCAGCAGTCGAAGGCGCCGATGTGGAGGCGCTTCCGACAGATCTACAAGAGGAAACAGCACTCGTCGAGAGTATTCGCGACCTCGGCGATGAGCCACCGCTCTATGGCTTGGAGGTCGGCGTCGCGGGCCTCGTCCACGCACTCGCGGCGGCCGGATGCTTCCCCGCCGCCAGCTGCCGTGGTCACACTGAATCGCATTCGTGGTCGAAGGAGCCGGTCGTGTATCTGGCGGCAGACCGTGAGCATGCGAAGCTACTCGAGTCGTTGATCCAGGACTCGGACTGCGGGTTTGACATTGATCCGGACCGACCAGAACTGCTGGTCCTTGTCGCCAGATCGCTCAACGCCACCCTGTGGTTAGCTCAGGCAATACTGGAAACCCTCAACCCCGGCGACACGAACCAGGATCCTCTTTACTAGAAAACCATACCGGGCGACGCGAATACCTCCCGGAACTATCAGTCCAAGGTTCCAGCCGTGCTCGCTTCCCCAAGTCTTTCACCTGGTCTACCTTGGTGTGCGGATCGGCCGCGTCCGACGATCTTGCCAAACCATCTCGTGCATAGGCGGAAAGCTCGGCCCTGTGCTGGAGGCTCGCCGGCCTCCTGCCCGCCCGGGGGACCACAGACGGTGGAGAGCCGACAGCCTCCCGCCGGACGAGGAAATCCGGCCAGCAGCCTGGACGCACCAGCACCTCCCCACCCCGACCTGGCCAGATGCCTGGCCACGGACAACGACACAAGAGTCGATCATGCTCGACGTCCAGGCAGACCCCGCGCGGCCGACGCGGTAGCAGCGTCGGTGGCTCGTTCCGCTGTGGCGTGGTGTTGGAAATCTGGCAGCGGCGCGCGCGGATTCGGACAAGACTGTGTAGTGGCGTCCCGCAGGGCGCGGGTCTCTGTGGTGGGATGGTGGAATGGGGATCGGGGACGAGATCCGGACGCGACGGCTCGGCGGAGTTCGGGTGTCGGCGCAGCACGTGTTCACCAATCGGATGCCGGAGCGGGAGGCGTTCGACGGCAAGGCCGCTGAGCTGCGGGAACGGGTCGCGGCGGAGCCTGATCTGATCCATGACTTCGCCGCCGAGCGGCGCAATGTTCTGTCGTTCTACGGTGACGGCGGGATCGGGAAGACGAGCTTGAGCCGAGAGTTGGAGCGCCTGTTCCTCACGGAGGAGGGAGAGGCGGCGCGGTGCGCGGTGCGGGTTGATTTTTCGGAGCCGACGTCGCTGGATCCGGAGGTGCTTCTCCTGCAGGTGCGAGCCGGGCTGGCCTCGCTCGGAGGCTTCCCGGCGTTCGACACGGCGTTGGCGGTCTACTGGGCGCGGCAGAATCCCGGGACGCCGCTGGCGGAGTTCGTCGCCCGGCAGTCGTCGCTGGGAGTCGCGGCGACCCGGGATCGCTTCGCTCGTGATCTGGCGGAATTCACGCAGAGCCTTGTCGACAGCGCCGGTCTGGCCGTCGGAGGGGCGAGCCGAGCGGCGAAGTTCGCGTGGCGGCAGATCCAGGACGCGCTGGTCGCTCGGGACCTGCGTCGCAACTGTCCGTTCTTCGAGCAGGTCGTCACCGAGCCCGATATCGACCAGTTTCGGCTCCACCTTCCGTTGCTCCTGGCCTGGGATCTGACCAGGTTGCAGGGGGCGGCGGCGGGCCGAGTTGGCCGTCTTCCTCGACACGTTCGAGGCTGTGCCGAACCAGCGGCGCTCGGCCCGGCTCGGGGACATCGAGGACGCGGTGGTGCGGATGGTGTTCTTCCTGCCGAACGTGCTCTTCGTCGTCACGTCGAGACGCCGCCTCGACTGGGCGGTAGAAGGGCGATCGGCATCGCTGGAGTTCGCTGGGCCCGATGTCTGGCCGGGTCTTGTCGCGGGGACGGCGAGTGACCAGCACCGGGTCGGGATGCTCTCCCAGCCCGACTGCGAGGAGTACCTGTCCACCTGCCTGCTCGACGAGGACGGCCAGCCGCTGATCGTGCCGAGGCTGCGGGGTGAGATCGCCCGCCTCTCCGAAGGAATGCCGCTCTACCTCGACGTCGCCGCGAACCACTTCCTCGCGCTGGTCGTCCGCGGGCAACAACCGACACCGGACGACTTCACCGGCGGCCTGCCGCAGATCGTGATGCGGCTGATGGAGGACCTCGACGCCGATCAGGGGGACCTGCTGCGCGCCGCCGCGTTGCTACGCGTCTTCGACCGCGGCACGCTGCGGGCCGCGCTGCCTGGACTACGATCCTCAGCCGTCGAGCAGTTCCTCGACCGAAGCTTCGTGCTGCGCCGCGAGGACAACTTCTTCTCGATCCACGAGCTGTTGCAGACCTCGATCCGGCTCCAGGACTCGTTCACCTCCGACCCGTGGTCGCCAGGTGACTGGGCCGAGGTCGGTGGCAGGCTCGTCGCGCACTGGTCGGCCGAGTTCGGCGACCCGGCCGCGCGTATCTGGTGGGACCGGCGCACCCAGGCACTCGCGTTCTGGCAGTTCGTCGGCCTCTACGCCACGACCAGCACCGAGATCCCGCGCCTCGCCGACATCATCATGCAGGTGCAGCTGCGGGGTGTCTGGGCGACTATCGAGTCGGCGCGTCAGCAACCCGCGGCGCTGCTCACCGAGCACGGCCACGCGCTCCTCGAACTACTCGACGGCATGATGCGGCGACACATCGGCGACCTTGCCGACACTGTTACCACCCTTGAACCGTTCGCCCGCGGCGAGCGGCCCATCGAGACGAACCTGCGCCGCCTGGCGCTGTACTACCTTGGCGAGACCTATGACCTGCGAGGCGGCGACGCCGCCGGAACATTCCGGACGATCGCTGACGGCCACGACGATCGTCTCGCGAGCGAGGCGCTCCTTTCGTCCGCCCATTCCCGCTCCCGCGACGGCGACCAGCTCGCGGCACTGGAGATCGCCCGCCGCTTCGATCCTGACATTGACGACGGGGAGTTGCACTACCGGCTCCACGAGCTCCTCGGCCACATCTGGTGGTGCTCGGGCGACTTCGCCACCGCCGCCCACCACTTTCTGGTCACCCTGCGCCGCGCTGAGGCACAGGACTCGCCATTCATGATCGCGCTCGCGCGCCGTCATCTATGTATGGCGCAGTGCTGGGACAATCCGACAGCGGTCCTCGCCGAGGTCGATGAGGCCGAGCAGCTCAACCGCGACCTGGGCATGGCACCCGGCATTGCCCAGTGCCAGATGGCCCGCGCCACCGCACTCGTCGGCCAGGCTCCGCTCGCCGACGTCGATCAGATGCTCACCGCCGCCGCGGACACCTTCACCCGCTCCGGCTACCTCGACGACGCCATCGGCCCGCTCGCCACCGCGGTCTTCGCCGCCGCGGCCGACGGTCAGCCCGACCTCGCCATCCGCCGCCGCACCGAGGTCATGCACCGTGCCCAGGGCCGCCGCATCCGCCACTGGCTCGCCGCCGCGGATATCTGGGCCCTAGGCGCCCCCGAGCCCGATCACCCTGTCACCTGGGCTACCGGACCGCAGGCTGGCACGGCCGGCTGGGCGAGGCCGCTGCGTGACCGGCTAACCCGATGACTCTGCTGACTCCGCACGATGCCGGTACCGCTCGGTCGCGGCGTCGCCGTAGAGATGGTGGAGCCAGTTGTAGTGGAACAGCCCTCCGTCCACCGGAATATCGGCACCGGTGACATACGCTGCCTCCGCCGAGCACAGCCAGGTGATCACCCGGGCCACATCCTGTGGCGTGCCCTGACGCCGAGCCGGAATCATCGCGTCGACCGCCGTCCGGTGCCCCTCGCCGTCCACGGCCGGACCGCTGCCGGTGTCGATCGCCCCGGGCGAGACCGCATTCACCCGAATCCCTCGGGGCGCCAGCTCCACCGCCATCTCCCGCATCAACATCAACAAGGCGGCCTTGGACGCCGAGTAGTCCGGGAACATCCGCACCCGCGAACTGTGCAGCGACAGGTTGAACACCACCGACCCGGATGCCCCCCCGCGCCAGCATGCGATCGACGACCGCCCGTGAGACGGCCCAGGTACCGACGATGTTCGTGTGCACCACCCGCGCCGCCTCCGCGACCGGCAGCTCGGTGAACGACCGCCCATCCACCACCGCGACGTTGTTGACCAGTGCCTCGACCGTCACCGACTCGCCGATCAGGGACCAGAGATCGACATCGACGTCCGAGATGTCGTGCCGCACCCGGAGCGAGCCGTCCGGTAGATCCGCCACCGCCAGTGCCCGGTCATCACGATCAACCGCGACGACCCGATAGCCACCCGCCGCAAGACTCCGGACGGTTGCCAGACCGATCCCGTTCGCCGCTCCCGTGACCAAAGCCCACGGCCGACGATCATCCCGCAGCATGACGCCGATCCTATGAACCGCACCCGCCGCAACCCGCCGCGGGCCCCGGAAGGACCACGGTCATAGCGGCTCACAGCACCGGGAAAGATCATTGACCGGGATGTTCCGAGCGGGCCGAGGCGCCACCGGCTTGACATGACCCACCCGGCAAGCGATGTCTCCAGCGCAGTGTGACCGGTTGGGCATCTTGGGACAGAAGGCGCCCGGCCAGTTCGATCGCGGTCACCTGTCCCGCAGCTGCGGGAGATCGACGATCTTCATTGGCACACGGTGTGTCAGCACTCGCGTACCAAAAGTGATTCATGTCGAAAAAGCACGACTCTCGGCGCCTGACTGACCCCACAATGGTGACTAACGTAGACGGATAGACATAATCATCTCGACGGTCGGTCAACCGTCCGACCCGGCTCCTCGGGCCGGCAGAGGCTTGACCAACGGGGCATGGTTCGTCGCCCCGAGCGATCGGTCCGGGCCAGATCGGTCCCGGCAGGACGGTCGAGACACAGGGGGCGTCGGTGGGTACAAGCGCGGGCGATCGACGGATGATCGTCGACTATCTCGAGCGTCAGCTCGTCGGACCGGTGGGCGGCGACCACGAGGTACTGCTGGAGGAGCCGGCGGGGCGCTACCTGACCGGCATCCTGTACCCGCTCGTCGAGCGCGACGACCCAGGCCAGGCAGCCGCCGATGCGGACGAGGAGGCCGACGAGCAGGGCGGCCAGGTCGGCGACGCCAGGGAGTTCGACGACGACCCCGTAGCCCTCGCCGGCCAGCACAAGCCCAGCTCGGCCGGTCTCAGTTTCATGATCAGCGAATGGTCCGCGCTGGTGGTGGAGGTGTCGTTCGCCCGGTACGCGGTCAGCGGCGTGACGCCGAGACGGTGGACCCGCTCGGCGGTCCAGATGGCGGGGAAGGACGCGCTCCGGCTGTTACCGGACGGCCTGCCCGGCCGACGCGGCACTGGTCAGTGCTCGGTCCTCGGCGGCGCTGTCACCCTCGACGCGGTCTGGCGTCCCCGGACGGACGGGAGCGTCATCGTCACGGTATCGCTCGTCAACCGGACCAGAGCCCTGACCCGCGCCGAGGAGGCGGCGGGATGTCTCCTCCAGGTGAGCCTCCGGGCGCGTCCGGAAGCCGGCGAGATCCTGCGCTATCCGAGTGCGCCCCATCTGTACGGCGACGACGAGGCCGAGGAGTTCGAGCTCCTCTACCGCGCGGTCCCGACCTACGCGGTCGGCCACGGCGTCGCGGCGGCGTGGTCGGGTGACGGCCAGGAGACCCCCGAGTGGATCTTCAGCTCGTACCTGCCGACGCAGGTCGTACCAGGAGTCTCGTTCGAGGTGCCCGGCCACGACCGCATCCGCGGCATGGCGCGTCTGGCACGGTTCGACACCGCCGAGGCGGCGGATCTGCTGACTGAGCTCGACGCGTTTGTGGCCAGCTACGACGCATGGGCCCGTTCGCTCCACGCACGGCTCGACGACGACGTGCCGGTCCGTCTGCGAGGCGCGGCTGAGCGAGTCCTGGAAGACGTTGACCAGGCTCGGCTGCGCATGCGCACTGGTGTCCGCCTCCTGGAGTCGGACCACACGGTCCGCCGCGCGTTCGCTCTCGCGAACCGCGCGATGCACCGCCAGATGGTGCACGGCGGGCGGAATCTCGCCGGCGAGCCGCACGAGATCGCCGACGCGCCGGACGCCCGCCCGGACTACCCCGAGGACAGCGGGCGCTGGCACCCGTTCCAGCTCGGCTTCCTGCTTCTCACCCTGCACGGGGCCGCGGCGGACGACAGCCCCGACCGGGACATGGTGGACCTGATCTGGTTCCCCACCGGCGGTGGGAAGACGGAGGCATACCTCGGCCTCACGGCCTTCGTCATCATGCTGCGCCGGCTTCGGGGCGGCGAGCAGGAGTCCGGAACAACAGTGATCACCCGCTACACGCTCCGGCTCCTGACCGCCCAGCAGTTCCAGCGAGCGGCCACGTTGATCTGCTCGTGCGAGCTTCTCCGCCGCGAGAACCCGGGGCTCCTGGGCGACGAGTCGATCTCCATCGGCCTCTGGGTCGGCCAGAACAACAGCCCAAACGACTACCGCCAGGCACGGGCCCTGCTCGAGCGCCTCAGGAACTCGGAGCCGGTCGACACGAGCTTCCAGATCGAGACCTGCCCCTGGTGCGGCACCAGGATCGTCCCGGGCGAGCGCTCCACCGACGCGCGGTGGGGCATCGTGGCGACGAACGACAGATTTCATATCCGGTGTCTGAACCGGCGATGCCCGTTCCAGCACGAACTGCCGGTGTCGGTCGTGGACGAGCACCTCTATGACCGTCCGCCCACGTTCCTCGTCGGCACGGTCGACAAGTTCGCGCGGACGGTCTGGGATCCCCGCTCCAGCGTCTTCTTCGGCTCCGGTGGGCACCCGGGCCCGTCGTTGGTCATCCAGGACGAGTTCCACCTGATCTCCGGACCGCTCGGCACCATGGTCGGTATCTACGAGGCCGCCTTCGACGTGCTGCTGGCGCACAACGGCGCCCGACCGAAGTTCGTGGCCTCCACCGCGACCATCCGGCGCGCCGAGGAACAGACCAAAGGTGTGTTCGGGCGGGAGGTCGCACTGTTTCCGCCGGCCGGCCTGGAAGCCGACGACTCGTACTTCGCGCGCACGGACCGCGAGTCCCCGGGCCGGCTGTACGCCGGCGTGATGCCACAGGGACACACGCCCCTGACCGGCCTCGTACACCTGTCGGCCGCGCTTCTTCAGGCGCCAGTGGACCTCGACCTGTCGCCGGCCGGCGAGGACGCCTACCGGACGCTGGTGGTGTATCACAACAGCCTTCGGGAACTCGGCAAGACGATCACCCTGGCCCATGACGACATCCCCGCCAGAGTGAAGGTGATCGCGGCCGACGAGAACAACCTCCGGCCACTGACCGACGACGATGTAGTCGAGCTGACGAGCAACGTCCCGGCCCGCGACATCCAGCCGCTCCTGCAGCGCCTTGGCCGGTCCTACCGCGAGCAGGGAGCCGTCTCCCTGGCCGCCAGCACGAACATGCTCTCCGTCGGCGTCGACGTCAGCCGCCTCGGCCTGATGGTCGTGGTCGGCCAGCCAAAGACGACAGCCGAGTACATCCAGGCCAGCAGCCGGGTGGGACGTAGGCAGCCCGGCCTCGTGATCACCCTCTACTCGCCGTCCAAACCGCGCGACCGGTCGCACTACGAGGCGTTCATGGCCGACCACACCACCCTCTACCGATCGGTCGAACCGACGTCCGTGACACCGTTCTCGCTGCCGGCCCGAACCCGGGCGCTGCACGCCGACCTCGTCATCCTGGCCCGGCACGCGCGCGGATGGAGCGCCGAACCCGACGCGGCCGCGTTCGACAACGAGGACCCCGAGATACAGGCCCTCATCGAGATGCTGGAGGAGCGAGCCGCGCGGGCCGACCCGGGCGAGTACGAGAAGACCCGTGAGCACCTCAGACAGCTCGCCGCCGAATGGACGACGAAGGCCTTCCGCACGCCGGACGAGCCCGGCCTGACCTACTCCGCGAGGAGTAGGAGGAGCCCACTCCCGGCGCTCCTCCGACGCTACGCGGACAGGACTGATGCCTGGCCGACCCTGGACTCGATGCGCAATGTCGACGTCACGGTCGACCTGGTGGTACGGGGAGCGGAGAGATGACAACCCGTGGTGTTCGCCGCTCCCAGACCGTCAGCCCGTTCGGCGTCGGAGCGATCATCGATCTCGTCGGAGAGTCGTTCGTCGCCGAGGACGCCGGCGCGTGGCGCTCCCACGACGCCATCTCCATGCCCCGACTGGCCGGAATTCTCAGGGTGCGGGAGATCGGAGCAGCGCCTGAGGGTGGGAAGCTCCCCTACTACCGGTTCCCGCAGTGGCTCTTCTGCCCGACGTGCCGCCGGATGGAGCGGTGGAGCACCCGGCGGGAGAAGAAGAACGCCGCCCCGACGTGCCAGACGTGCCCGAAACGACGCCTCGTGCCGATGCGGTTCGTCGCGGTCTGCGGCAACGGCCACCTCAGCGATGTCGACTGGCGGCGATGGGCGCACCCGGCCCGGGCCGTCGAGGACCGTTGTCAGGACACCAGACTGGCGTTCGAGACCATCGCCGGCGCCGGCAGCGGACTGCGTTCGACCATGGTCCGCTGCACCACCTGCGGCGCGTCCCGGTCGCTGGAGGACCTGCCGACCAAGGACGCGCTCCGGCGGGTGGGCCAACGCTGCTCGGGGCGCCAGCCCTGGCAGATCGACTCCGCCGCTGTGACGTGCGATGAGGCGCTGCGGGCGGTGCAGCGCGGCGCCTCAAGCGTCTACTTCCCCAAGACCGTGTCGGCGATCGACATCCCGCCGGACTCCGACTGGAGCACCCAGAGCGATCCGGCCCACCGGCTGCACGAGGACAGCGACTTCTGGCGCCTGCTGGAGGAGCCCGCCGGACGGGCCAGGGACATACGACTTGAGCTTCTGGCCGAGACGTCGGGTATCCCGGTCGAGGAGATCGAGGCGCAGCTCGACAAGGCGGCGAGGATGGCGACCGATCCGGAGGACCGGACCGAGGACGACATCACGCCCGCCGAATGGGACGCCCTCACCGATCCACCAGCCAGCGTGGACCCGCGGGACAACTTCCAGGCCAGGGTGACAACGGTCGACGCAACGGTTGTCGAGGGACGCCTCGCCGAGGCCGCGTCCGAGCTGACACCAAAGATCGTCTCCGTCACGCAGGTGGAACGCCTGCGTGAGGTCCGGGTACTGCGCGGGTTCCAGCGCCACACCATGCGGCGGGAGGTCAGCGCCAACCTGTCGGGCCGGCCCACGTTCCTGCCCGGAACGGAGGTGCTGGGCGAGGGCTTCTTCCTCCGGCTCGACGAGCGAGCGGTGGCCTCATGGGAACAGCATCCCGCGGTTGTCGAACGCGCCCGGCGACTCGCCCATCGGAAGGCGAGTCGTCCCGAGTTCGCCTGGCTGCGGGACCCGACTCCCCGGCTCCTGCTCCTGCACACGTTCGCCCATCTGCTCCTGCGCCAGACGGCGTTCGAGGCCGGCTACTCGACGTCGTCGCTGCGGGAGCGGCTGTACGTGACCGACCCGAAAAAGGGCACCCGCATGGCCGGAGTCCTGATCTACACCGCCGCCGGCGACTCGGAGGGCACGATGGGCGGCCTCGTCCGTCTCGGTGAACCGGAACGGCTCATCCCACTGGTCGCGGGAGCCTTGGCCGCCGCGCGCTGGTGTTCGTTTGATCCAGTATGCGGGGAGTCATCCGGCCAGGGTCCGCACGGCCTGTCCCTGGCGGCCTGCCACGCCTGTTCGCTCGTACCAGAGACCAGCTGCACCGAGTCCAACCGGCTGCTCGACCGGACGGTGGTGGTGGACGAGGAGATCGGTTTCTTCCGCGAGGTGATCGGGGCGGTCGTCGAAGCCCGCGGCACCGGCCTCCGGTGACCGGCTCCATGGCCAGCGCCGCGAACAGCGTCCAGGCGCGGCCGCCCGAACCGCTGGTCGTGGCGATGCCACTGGGATCGGGCATCGTGAGGTCCGCAATCCACGTCGCGCGGACGCTGGCGGCGGAGCGGCGCAGGGTGTCGGTCGTCGCCCCCAACACACTGCTCGCCCGGTACCTGGAGCAGCAGCTGGCACCAGCGGCGCATGGCGCGGAGGTTCGGGGATTTCACGCCTTCTTCCAGCGGATGTGGCGCGAGCTGTTCCGTGAGGATCCGCCGGGGGAGGCACGTTGGACATATGACTTCGACGCATGCATGGAGCGCGCCGTCGGTCTCACCGCTCCCGCGAGGATCGGCCGGCATCTCGTCGTGGTCGACGGGGGAATGATCCAGCCGGAGTTCTATCTCCTTCTGCGGGTCCTGGGCGTGCGGATGACTGTCCTGGTGGAGGCCGACTCCGGCCTGGGCCAGTCCTCGCCCGCGCAGATCCAGAAGTCGATCAAGGGCGCCCAGCCGCGCCGGACGCCGGTCAACCGCCGGAACACCACGCCGGTAGCCCGGCTGGCCAACTACTTCCGCGGGCGGGCAGGCAACAGTCCCGCCGCTCTACCGACCGCCGACGGCGAGCTGCCGGCCCTGTGGCACACGGCGGACTCCGCCGAGCTGGCCGAACGGCTGTCCCGTCACCAGCACGAGCACCCACGCGAACGCGTCGGCGTTCTGGTCCAGGAGGTAGCGCAGGTCGACGCGCTCTATCGCGAGATCCGGCAACGGACGTCAGCGGTCCAGTTCCAGCACAACCTGAGCTGGCACCGCCCGAACGGGCGGATCGACCTGGCCAGTCCGGGTCTGAAGATCACGACCTGGAAGGCCACGCGGGGAGTGGAGTTCGACACCGTCGTGGTCCCCGAGCTCCAGGATGTTTCCCTCGACGCGGCCTCGCCGATGCTGGCGGCTCAGCTGGAGTACCTGGTGACGAGAGCACGACGAACGGTCATTCTCGCCTACTCGGGCCAAGGCGACCCGCGCGTGGTCCGGGAGCTGCCCGTCGATCTCCTTGACCGACGAGAGAACCAGTCCATGCGCGTGGCGCACGGCGGGCAGGCGGCCGAGAGAGATCCACCAGTCGTGGAGGGCGTCGCCGAGCTGAATCTGGCTGAGGAGCTGACCCCGGGCGACGCCACCCCCGACGACGACCCGCTGGCGGGACTGACGGCGGACGACTTCGCCCCCGCCCCCGAGGACCACACCCTGATGGTCCCGGCGGTCGAGGCGGTAGCCGCGGCCCGGCGGGTGCTGGCGAGCGACCGGCACAACCGCGCCCCCGACAGGCGGATCCTGACAGCGGCCGAGGAGGTCGGCCTCGCGATGCTCATGCGTCGGGACCGGCCGCTGCACGAGGATCTGGGCCGGGCCTACCGCCCGTCGCTCGACGCGTCGGACGAACGGGCGAGGGCATACGACGCGCTCGCGCTCCACAACCAGAGGCTCGTCTACTCGGTTGCCGATGCCTATCAGGGTCAGGGCCTCGACCTCGCCGATCTCTCTCAGCACGGGATGACGGGCCTGTTGCGGGCGGTCCAGAAGTTCGACGCGACGAGGGGATACAAGTTCTCGACCTACGCCACATGGTGGATCCGTCAGGCGGTCACCAGGGCGATCGCTGACGAGGGCCGGCTCATCCGGCTTCCGGTACACGTGGTGGAAAAGGTCAACAAGGTCCGGCGCGCCCTCGGCGAGCTGCGCGTGTCGGTCGATCGGGCCGAGGTCACCGTGGTGGCCGCCGCGGCGGGTATGTCGGTCCGCGACGTGGAGCTGTGCCTTGTCCTCCTCCGCCAGCATGTTGTGAGCTTCGACCAGCCGGTCGGCGAGGACGGAGACACGACCCTGGGGGACCTCGTCCCCGCGCCGTCGTCCGCCGCCGACCCGGAGATCGCTGTGGACCGCGAATGGCTCCGCGTCGTCGTCGCCCGGGAGCTCGCGGGCCTGAGCCAGAAGAACGCCGACATCATCCGACTCCGGTTCGGCCTCGAGGACGACATTCCCCGGACGCTGGAGCAGGTCGGAGAGGTCTTCGGGGTGACCAGGGAGCGCATTCGCCAGATCGAGAAGAAGGTGCTGGTCCAGTTGCGGGAAGGGCTCTGGAAGTCGTACCTGGACGAGTCCCTCGCTCCCGCGGCATCCGGGCTCGGACAGCGCGCATCCCGCACGCCGTCACGTACCACGCCGGTGTACGAGATGGGTGCGCACCGGCGGAGTGTCCCTCCGCCCACGATTGGCGCCTCTCCGGAACTAACGGGCGATGCCGGGAACCCTCCGTCGGAGGCGACGACCGGGACCGGCGGCGAAGCCGAGACCGGTTCCTCCTCTCCCCCGCACCGGTCGCCTGGTCGCGATACCGCGCCGGTCCCGGCGGCAGCGAGGGACCCCTTTCTGCTCACCCACCCGGCGACCCAGGACCACGGGATCGAGCCGGTGCGGGCCGACGGCCTGTCGGCCCGCGTCCGGCCCTACGTCCTGCCTCACCCGTCCCGGCTGACCACGGAGGACCTGGCGGACGTCGGTGAGCCTGAGACGTGGCGCCGTTCGCAGGGCATCTACGTCCTGTCCGGGAACTGTTTCTGGTCCTGCGGCGGATGGCTGGACCTGCCGGGCCTCGATACCGACGCAAGCTCGGATCTAGCCCGGCTGGAGATCGAGGTGGAGCCGGACCAGCTCGACGCCTGGCGCAGCACCGAGGCGGATCAGCCGCTCCACGTTCCAGAACCGCTACAGCGGGATATCGTCAGACTTGCCCGGATGACCAGATCGCTGTCAGCCGACGTCTTCCGGCGCCACGGGGCATCTTAGGTAGCACACCAGATCGGACGGCCATGACCACGGACATCACCGATTTCGTCGCCCAGCTTCAGGGTTGGGTGTATGAGAAGGCCTCGTCCGAGGACACCATGCTGAAGAGGGCCTTCGCCGAGGTTGCCGGCGACGCCCTCAGCGACGACGGGACACTCGACAATCCCGAGTACGGCTTCCTTCGCAAGAAGTGGAAGAACCGCGACGTCGAGGTCTCCGGCCACGACATCAGTACCGACGGGGCGATCCTCCGCCTGCTGACCGTTCACCACGGGGAGTCGCTCGTCAAGAAGAGCCAGATCGACCAGCTGATCCGCTACGCCGTCAACTTCGCGAAGGCCTGCCTGGACGGGCTTCCCGACGAGCTCGAGAAGTCGGCTGAGCGCGACATGGCTGAGCGGATCCGTGACTGCTGGGCCGACCTCGACCGGATACAGATCATCGTCCTCACGGACGGCGCGGTGAACACCACCGGTACCTGGCCCACCGATCTCACGGTGGCCGGCCTGCCTGTAGCCATACAGCTCTGGGACCTCACCCGGCTCCACCGCCTGATGACCTCCGGCCGCCGCCAGGAGGAGATCGTCATCGATCTGCTGGCGATGGGGTACGAGGTCCAGTGTCTGCCGGCTCCGGGTCAGGGCAACGAGTATGACTGCGTGCTCGCGGTCCTGCCGGCGCGGCTGATCGGCGAGCTGTACGAGCGTTACCACAGCCGTCTACTCCAGCGGAACGTGCGCGCCTTCCTGCAGGCCCGGACGAAGGTGAACAGAGGCATCGCCGAGACGATCAGGCAGAACCCGGCCCGGTTCCTCGCCTACAACAACGGCATCTCGGCGACGGCCACCGCGATGGACTTCGGCACGACGGCCGACGGCCGACAGGTGATCCGCAAGATTCATGATCTTCAGATCGTGAACGGCGGCCAGACCACGGCCTCGCTCCACGTCGCGTTCAAGGCCGGCGTTGACAGCCTGGCCGACGTCCACGTGGCCACTAAGTTCACGGTCGTGGGAGACCAGCTCCTTGACGAGCTCGTCCCGAAGATCTCGATGTACGCCAACTCCCAGAACGCCGTCACGGCCGCCGACTTCGAGGGCAACAGCCCCTACCACGTCGAGATGGAGAAACACTCGCGCGCCATATGGACGCCGGCGTCCGGAGTGGCGTCCCGCCAGACCCACTGGTACTACGAGCGGGTTCGTGGCCAGTACGACGTCGACCGGGCCCGTTTCACGAACCAGGCCGGTCGCAGGCAGTTCGACCACGACAATCCAAAAAGTCAGAAGATCACGAAGACGGACGCGGCCAAGTACGAGTACGCGTACCGTCGCCAGCCGCACATCGTCAGCCTCGGCGGCCAAAAGTGCTTCCAGGAGTGGTCGATGCGCGGCGAACCCAGCACCAACGACGCGCCCGCCGACAGCGAGTTCCGGGATCTCGTCGCCAAGGCGATCCTCTACAGCCGGGTCCGCAAGCTCATCCAGGGCCAGGGATACAGCGGCTATCTCGCGAACATCACAGCGGCGACGATCTCCCTCATCGTGGACCGCCTCGGCGGCGCGATCGACCTGAACCGGATCTGGCGCGCGCAGGCTGTTCCGGACTCCCTCGAGCGGGTGGTCCCGGAGGTGGCCACACGCGTCCGCGACTCGATCACCAATCCGCCCGGCAACGGCAACATCACCGAGTGGTGCAAGAAGGAAGCCAGCTGGCAGCGCATCCAGGGGACCAGATGGACCCCGCCGGCCGACCTCGTCGCCGAGCTGGCGGTGCCGGCCACCGATGCCGCCTAGCAGCGACACCCGCCGACCGTCCCGACCGGCCGGCCATACCGGCTACTACGGAGTGGAGCTGGTACGGGGGCCGTTCGTTCGGCTGCCACCCCACCCGGCCAGCTGTGACAGCCGGGAAGAGCTGGCCGTGCTGGTGGCACGGCTACGGGCCGAGGAGCCAGACCGCCTGCTGGTCGCCGACCTGTTCTCCGGGGCTGGCGGGCTGGGTCTGGGTCTGGAGCAGGCCGGAATGCGGATCGTCCTCGGTGTCGACCACGATCCCGAGGCCGCCGAGACGCACCGCCATCATTTCGGTGGGCTCACCCTGACCGAGGACCTGTCGGATCGTGCCAGGGTCGACGAGATCACGGAGCTGGTCAGTTCGCTGCGCCTGGACGTCCTGGCCGGAGGGCCACCGTGCCAGCCGTTCTCCCGGGCCGGCCGGTCGAAGATCCGACACCAGGTACGGGCCGGCCTCGCGGAGGCGCATGACCGGCGGCGGGACCTGTGGGAGTCGTTCCTCGCCGTGGTCCGCGGCGCCCGGCCCGCCTCCGTGCTGATGGAGAACGTGCCCGACATGGCGCTCGACCGGGAGATGCTCATCTTCCGCACGATCATCCACACTCTGGAAGGGCTCGGTTACACGGTAGAGGCACGGCTCGTCGACACTTCCCGCTACGGCGTACCCCAGTTCCGTCAGCGGCTGATCATCGCGGCCATGCGCGTTCCGACCAGCTTCCGGTGGCCGGACGGAAGTGGACGGCGGGTCACTGTCTGGAACGCGATCGGTGACCTGCCCGAGGTGGAGGGCGGCTGGCGGCCGGCCGACGGCGCGGCGGGCTGGTCCCGCTACGCTCCGGCCCATCAGACCGGCTTCCAGCGGGCGATGCGCGCGGGAGTTCCGCGCGGCGAGTCCGATCGGGTCTACGACCACATCACCCGACCGGTCCGCCCGGACGACCGGCGGGCGTTCGAGCTGATGGACGAGACGACGCTCTACTCGGACCTTCCGGCCGAGGTGAAGCGGTACCGCGACGACATCTTCGACGACAAGTACAAGCGACTCAACGAGAACGATCTCTCGCGGACGATCACCGCTCACATCGCGAAGGACGGGTACTGGTACATCCACCCGCGCCAGGGACGGACGCTCACCGTCCGGGAGGCCGCGCGCCTGCAGACATTCCCTGATCACATCCGCTTCGCGGGGCCGCCGTCAGCTGCCTTCCGACAGATCGGCAACGCAGTACCGCCCCTCGTGGGCGAACATCTCGGTCGAGCCCTCCTGGAAGGCGCTGACGAGCACACGGCCCATCGGCCTGCGACCACCGAGCTGGCCACCCGGCTGACAGCGTGGTTCAACGAGCGGAAGGCCGCCTCGGACTTACCCATACCGTGGCTCGCGGCCACGACACGCTGGCAGGTGGTCCTAGGCGAGACGCTGCTCGGCCGGGTGACCCCTGAGCGCGTCCAGGTCCTGTGGCCGCTGGTCACACGGTGGGTGAGCCCAGCCGTCACGGTCGGCGCCGAGGCCGACTTCCTACAGGCATCTGACTGGATCCGCCGCCGCCACCACGCGGAGCGGCTCCTGGAAGCAGCCCGCTGGTTGGTCGCTGATCCCGATGCGCTGGATGCGGCGGACCCGGCCGGCGGAATCCCGAACATCGCCGCCTCGGTCTTCGATCTGGCGGTCCTGACGGTGCCGGCGGTGGACGTCGATGCGACACCGGAACCGGTTCTGGTGACCAAGGGAGTGCTCCGCCTGATCGCCCGGCACGACGGCAGCGACGTCGACCACCGCAACCGGATGTCCGACGGGCGGCTTGCCGTGGCCCGGTTCATCGGTGGGCCCGGCACTGGCCGGGAGGCGCATCTGGCGCTGGTGGCGTTGACGAACTCGGTGTGCCGGCCGCGTGAGCCGATCTGCGCCGACTGCCCGCTCAGCACGACGTGCGCGTACGCCAGCCGGCGGACCCTCACCGCGGCCGGCGGAGAGGACACTTCGCCGCGATGACCGATGACCATCGCGGCACGTCCGCCGACGCCGACGCCAGCGCGGGACCGGCGTGGGTCGCGACCGAAGCCGGTAGCCATCTACGAGGGCGCAGGGCGCGGAACACCCGACCCGAGATCGCTCTACGGAGCGGCGTGCACCGCCTCGGTCTACGCTTTCGGGTCCACCAGACGGTTGCGCCGAGGTGCACACCCGACTTCGTCCTTCCCCGCTGGCGGCTCGCGGTCTTCGTCGACGGCTGCTTCTGGCACAGCTGTCCCGAACACGGCATGAAGGAGTACCGCGGCCCGAACGCCGAGTTATGGCGACGGAAGATGGACGCGAACCGCGCCCGTGACCGCCGCAACGACGCCACGCTGGCCGAGGCGGGCTGGTCGGTCCTGCGGATCTGGGAGTGCCAGGTCCGCCGCGGCGCCGAGGAGTCGGCGCTGGCAGTCCAGCGTGCCGCCTATGACGCGAAGAGGCCTTCCCCCAGTGCCGCATCGACCTTGGCCGCCGTCCGCTCGGTCTCGGTGCGGAGGTAGACACAGCCCGCGGTCCGGAGCGGACACGGGAGGCAGTCCGGCGCTCCGGGCCGACAGACCGTCGCGCCGATGTGGCGAACGGCGGCCATTCGCGCGGGCGCATTGTCCCCGGTCCCTACCAGCCGGGCCAGGTCGATCCGGCCCTCGGTCAGCTGGTTCTGGCGGTCCGACTCGGTTCCCAGGAAACGCGCGGCCACCCGGATCGTGCCTGTTCCGGGATCCAGAACGTCGTACCCGCGAAGGATCTTTAACACCTTCGCCTCGGCCGGCCGCAGCCCAAGCAGGCCGATCATCGCCTCCGCGTCGTCGGCCAGCGTGACATCCAGAACGGGTTCGAGACGCTCCAGCCTCTGGCGGATGCGGAGGGGCGCAGCCTCCTTGCACGCGTCCAGAGCCTCCTTGTCCAGATGCTTCCGGCCACGCAGCACGTCGAGAGCGGGCAGAACGTCGGGCGGAATCGGCCACGGCCTCGACAGCAGGGCGCACGCAGCCGCCACCAGAGGTGTCATGGCCTTGCCGGGCACCGCCGTCCAGGCATCGGTGGTGCGGGCGAGGCGCACGGCCCAGTCCTCCAGCCGCCGATACACGTCCGGCCAGCGGTACGGAGGTCTTCTGGGCGGTTCCTCCTCCGTTGGAGGCGGCACCAGCGCGCGGGCCGCGGCGGCGCCGGCGAAGGGCGGAACCGCGTTCCCGATCTGGCGAAAGGCGTCGCTTCGGAACCCGGAGAACCTGAACCGGTCCGGGAAAGTCTGGAGCCGAGCCGCCTCACGGACCGTGAGCGTCCTTGGTTCCCTTGGATGGATGTACCAATAGCCGTCCTTCGCGATATGAGCGGTGATCGTCCGCGAGAGATCGTTCTCGTCGAGTCGCTTGTACTTGTCGTCGAAGATGTCGTCGCGGTACCGCTTCACTTCGGCCGGCAGGTCCGAGTAGAGCGTTGTCCTGTCCATAAGCTCGAACGCCCGCCGGTCGTCCGGACGGACCGGCCGGGTGAAGTGGTCGAAGATTCGCCCGTCCACGGCGTCCGCCCGCATTTCCCGCGCGAAGTCCGACGGGTCCGACCCCTTGTACTCCAGCTCTCGGCTGCCCGTCGTCCCGTTGAGGTCAGGCAGGTCGAGGATCGCATCCCCTACCGTGACCTCCGGCTCCTTGTCCCCTTTCGGCCAGGTGAACTCCCCGCCGTCGCGGCGGGCGAGAACGAACAGCCGGCGGCGGTGCTGGGGTACCCGGAACCTCCACGTGTCGACGATCTGGACCTGGGTTGCGTAGCCCGAGTCCTCGAGGTCTCCGACAATGCGGCGCACGGTCTGGAAGTCGTCGCCGAGCCCCATGTCCGGGACGTTCTCCATGAGCACGGCCCTGGGCCTGAGCTCCAGCACGATCGCGAGAAACGCCATCCACAGTTCGCGCCGCGGGTCGACGCGAGAGCGTGTTCCCCGCGCCACCAGGCTGCGTATCTTGCTCGAACCAGCTCTGCTGTACGGCTGGCACGGAGGCCCACCGGCCACGAGGTCGATCTCGAGGCCGGCCAGCGAGTCGACGAGTTCCCTACGTCTCTCAGGATCACTCAGGTCAAGCTGGAGAGACCGGCCACGGAAGTTGGCTCGATGGGTCTCCACCGACCGCGCATCGTGGTCAGCGGCTGTGACGACCGTCCAGCCCGCCTGCTCCAGCCCGAGGCTGAGTCCACCGGCACCGCTGAAGACGTCGACCGCCAAGCGTCGTCCGGCCGCCTGCTCGGCCCGGCACCAGGCAACAAAGTCCTCATCGGACGGGCTGCCAGGACAGTCCTCCAGGCACAGCGGGTCGCTGCGCTCCAACCGCACGCCATAGGTGGCCACCGTCCGCTTCGTCCCCCCCGGGAGCCGTCAGCCGTCCTCGGCGTTGACGCGCTGGAGAAGTTAACCGCATCCGACGATCCCGACACAGACTGACATCGGGGACATTACTTACGGACTTCATTTCAACACTCTTAGTAATATAGGACACATGTTCTATCGACACAATACGACATGACTTACTGGGGTACGCCTCTTTCTGGCCAGTCCGGGAAACGGCCCCATGCCAGATGTCCGTCCAACCAGTCGCGCGCCGCCACCCGTTCCGCTACGAATGCCCAACAAGGTCACGGCGGGCAGGACAACGGCCGCGCCCGGCTGTCCAAGGCGCGCCCACGCCTCGGCTCCGTATGGCAGCGTCGGGACCTTCCATGTCGGGGTGGTGGAGGAGGACGACCAGGATGGCAGGCCGGCGTACATACGAGGTCACTCCATCAGCGGCACGGCTCACCCGTTCCCTGAGAGACGTCGGCTACGACTTCTCGGCCGCCGTCGCGGACCTCGTCGACAACAGCGTGTCCGCGGGCGCCTCCCACGTACAGGTCGTCGTCGAGTACGACGGCGCGGACTCCCGGGTCTACATCGCCGACGACGGGGCTGGAATGAGCGAGAACGCCCTCGTCGAAGCGCTCCGCTTCGGCTCGCGGCGCGCCTACCAGGACGACGACCTGGGCCGGTACGGCCTCGGCCTGAAGACCGCATCGCTTTCACAGGGCAGGTCGGTCACGGTTGTGACCCGCCGATCGGCGACGTCCGATCGCGTCTTCGTCCGCGAGTTTGACCTCGACCTCGTGGAGGAGCTCGACGAGTGGCTGGTCGTCGCACCGAGACGCACGGCCCAGATCGACCATGCCCACAGTCTGCTCGGAGACGGCTCCGGCACCGTGGTGATGTGGCGGACTCTCGACCGGGTGCTACCCGAGAAACGCCCCGACGGCGCATGGGCCCGTCGGCGGCTCGACAACTACGCCCGAAGGACAGCCGAGCATCTGTCCATCGTGTTCCACCGCTTCATCGAAGGGCTCCCGAACGGTCGCAAGGTCACGATCTCGGTGAACGGCGAGAAGATCCGACCGTGGAACCCGTTCGCTCCCGGGGAGGCGGGCTGCCGCGAGCTGGCCGAGCAGGAGTTCGAGGTTGTGTTCAACAACACCTCAGGCGTCGTTCGCCTTCGGCGGTTCGTGCTTCCGGCGCGCACCGAGTTCTCGTCACCGGACGAGTTCGAGCGCCTGTCGGGCCCCCTGAGCTGGAACCGACAGCAGGGCCTCTACGTCTATCGTGCGGACCGCCTGGTCCAGTGGGGCGGCTGGGCCGGCATCCGCGGCATCGACGAACACACGAAGCTGGCTCGGGCCTCGCTTGACTTCGACACCTCGCTGGATCCGGTCTTCAACATCAATGTCTCGAAGATGCGGGTCGCCGTCCCGGCTCAGCTCCGACAGATGATCATCGCCGCGGTCAACGAACTCTGCGTGGCCGCGAACGCCGCGTACCGTCGCTCGTCGTCGCGGGGGAACATGCCTTCCCACCTGGCCGCCCGCGAGCCGGGCGCACCGCACCCCGACCTTGCGCTGGCGGGGCTGGCGCTGCGCTCCGCCGCGATGCAGTCCGGAACCTGCGAGGCTCTGGAGGCGATACTCGCCGTCATCCGTCGCGACGCGCCCGAGATCGCCTCCGCGCTGGGACTCGGCGGCTAGGGCTGACGGCCGGGCTGGCGCGCCGCCGTCGAGGTGACGCAGGCGCCACTTGTTTCGACGGGCTGTAGAAGGTCCTAGACTGTGTCACCGTGGGTGCCTCCGCGCGGCTGGGATCGCGCACGCCGCGCGCCGGCCTGCTGGCGGGCCTGAGCGTCGCGCTCGCGGCGGCCGCCCACCGGCTCGGCCAGGGGATCGCGCCCGACTGGCGGGTCACGCTGCTGGCCTGGGGCGTCCTGACGGCGCTGCTCACGATCGTCTCGGCCATCCGCCCATCCCGGGCCCCGCTGTCGGCGACCAGCGCGGTCGTCGGGATGGTCGCCGTCCAGATCGGACTGCACCTCGTGTTCGCCGTCTGGCCGGCGGGCGTGGGCGGCCCGGACCTGGCGCACCTGCTGTGCGCCCGTAAGGGTGCGGACACGCGAGCGGCCGCGGCGGTCCTGCGGGCGAACGGCCTGCTGCGCACGCCCGCTCCACGCCCGGCCGCGCTCGGCCCGCTCATGCTGGCGGCCCACCTGCTCGCGGCGGTCCTGACCGCCGCCTGGCTGCGCCGGGTCGACCTGGCCGTAGGGGCCGCCCTGCGCCTGCCGGCGGCCCGGACGCGGCTGGCCGCGCTGCGCCGACTGGCCAGCGCGTCCGCCGCCCTGCGCCGCGCCGCGCGCCTACTGGCCCCGCCCGAACCGCTCCTCCCGTCGGCGGCCCACGCCACGCTCGCCGCCGCGCTGACGCCAGCCCAAGGTCGGAGACGCGGGCGGGACGTGCTGGGGTCGATCGCCCGGCGCGGCCCCCCGGCGCTCACCCCCCAGAGCCTGGGCCGACCGGCCTGGTTCGCGGCCTGAACCGCGTGCCCGGACCGCCGCCGGCCGACCGCGTCCACCGCCCGACCCGCCCCGGCGGTACCCGGCCGTCCCGACTTCCAGCCACCCGTCGACACCGGCGCGCTTAACGCGCTCAGGACCGACGCGCGGTGGCTCGACCAACCGCGCGCGCCCTCATCTGGAGATCACATGCCCACATCCGCGACCTCGCCCCGGCCGGATCCGGCCGCCGCGGGACCGCGCCGGCGAGCCAGCCGAGCCATCGGGGTCAGCCGGGTCCGCCGCCTGGCCGCGGTGGCCGCCGCGCTGGCGGCGGCCACCGCCCTCGCCGCCTGCTCGTCCGGCAACGCCTCGGTCGACGTCAGCGGCGGCAACTCGTCCGGCATGCGCGGCACGGAGCTGTCCGCGCCGATCGCCAAGCCGGACGTCCACCTGACCGACGCCGCGAACCAGCCCTACGACCTGAGGGCCAGTACCACCGGCAAGCTGACGCTGCTCTACTTCGGCTACACCCACTGCCCGGACGTCTGCCCGACGACGATGGCCGACATCGCGGCCGCGCTCGGCTCGGTCAGCCCGGACGTGCGGGCGAAGACCGACGTCGTGTTCATCAGCTCGGACCCGACCCGGGACACCCCGGCCGTGCTGGGCCGCTGGCTGCGCCAGTTCAACCCGTCGTTCGTCGGCCTGACCGGCGACGTGAAGACGATCGACAAGGTCGCGAACACGGTCGGCGTCCCGCTGGAGCCGCCCCAGCGCCAGGCCGACGGCACCTACACCGTCGAGCACGGCGCCCAGGTGATCGCCTTCGCGCCCGACGGCCAGGCCCGCTACGTCTACCTCGCCGGCACCCAGGTCGCCGACTACGTCCACGACCTGCCGCTGCTGGTGAAGCCGGCCGCGGCGGGCGCGGCGTGACCGGCGGCGACGCGCCGGACCCGACCGCCCCCGCGGGGGACGCGCCGGGCCCGGATACGGCGGGTCCAGCGACGGCCACGGCGGCGCCACCCGCCCCGGACAAGCCCGGCCCGCCGTCTCGGCGCGGCCGGGTCAGCCGGCGCCGTCTGCTCGGCGGCGCCGGCCTGGCCGGGGTCGCCGGAGCGGTCGGCGTGGGCGCGACGCTCGGCGTCGAGCAGCTGACCGACGACGGCCCCGACCCAATGAGCAATGCTCGGACGGCGGCTCAGGCCGCCGTCCGCCCCACCGGCCCGCGCCAGCCGGGCATCGCCGAACGGGCGCCGGCGAACCTGCTGTTCACCGCCTACGACCTGCCCGCGGGCAGCCCGGTCGCCGTCCGGAACACCCTGCGCGCGACGCTGCGGGCCTGGACGCCGGCGATCGCCGCGCTGATGGCCGGCGACCGGAGAGCCGACCCGGACGGCTCCGCGACCGGGCTCGGCCCGGCCGCGCTGACCGTGACGGTCGGTCTGGGCGCGTCCGCCCTGCGCGGGGCGGGGCTCATCGCGGCGATCCCGGCCGAGCTGGCCGACCTCCCCCGCTTCTCGACCGACCAGCTCCAGCCGGCCCGAAGCGGCGGCGACCTCAGCGTCCAGGTCTGCGCGGAGGACCCGATGGTCGCCTTCGCCGCCGCCCGGACGCTGGCCCGGCTCGCCCCCAACCTGAGCCCCCGCTGGACCCAGCGCGGCTTCCTGCGCACCGCCGCCGCAGCCGACGCCCCGAACGCGACGCCCCGCAACCTGATGGGCCAGGTCGACGGGACGGACAACCCGCTACCGGGCACGCCCCAGTTCGACTACGCGGTGTGGACGCCGCGCGGCCCGGCCTGGATGACCGGCGGGACGTACCTGGTCTGCCGGCGCATCCGGATGAAGCTCGACAGCTGGGACCGGCTGGCCACCAGCGGCAAGGAGAAGGTGATCGGGCGTCGGTTGTCCGACGGGGCGCCGCTGTCGGCCCCGCCGGGCGCCAGCGAGGACACCGTCCCGGACTTCAGTGCCATCGCCCCGAACGGCGCGCGGGCGATCGCGGCCAACGCCCACGTCCGGCTGTCCCACCCGCTGCTGCACGGCGGGATCGCGATGTTCCGCCGCGGCTTCTCCTACGACGACGGGCTGGACGCGGCGGGCGAGCCGGACGCCGGGCTGTTCTTCCAGGCATACCAGGCCGACCCGCGCACGGCGTTCGTCCCGGTCCAGCGGACGCTGGCGGCCTCGGACGCCCTGAACGCCTTCATCGAGCACACCTCGAGCGCGCTGTTCGCGATCCCGCCGGTCACGCCGGGCGGGTACCTCGGCCAGCCGCTGCTCGAGGAATGAGCCGGGAAAGGATCACTCAATGATCGGTATGGCCGGCCGCGCTCGCGCGGCCATCCCGCTCGGCGCGGTGCCGGCGCACGGGACGGTGGCGCTCTCCCCCGGCGGCACCCATGTAATGCTGTTGAACCCGACCCGCGAGCTGCGCGAGCGCCAGACCGTGCCGTTGACGATCAGGTTCGCGGCGGCCGGGGCGTTGACCTTGGAGGTGCCCGTGGTGGCCGCGACCGGTACGGCGCACACGATGCCCGGCGGGATGTCATGACGGACGCCGCCGCTGCGGCCGAGCCAGCCTCGCCCGAGCCGACGGCCGCCGAGCCCGCCGAGCCCAAGCCGGCGACCGCCGAAGCCACGTCTCCCCCGCCGACGCGGGGTCCCGCGCGGCGTCTCCCGCGCGGGGCCGGCCTGGTCGGCGCCGGCATCGTGGCCACCGTGCTCGCCGCCGTCGCGGCGACGCTCTGGGTCGGCCACCAGCGCGCCGGCGGGCCGATCCTGCCGGTCTCCTGGTGCCGCATGGGCTCCGGCCCGGCCCCGCTATCCGCCGCCCGCCTGTTCGGCAGCTGGCAGCTCGACTCGGTCGCCCTGATCGCGATGGCGCCGTTCGTCACGCTCTACGCCTGGGGCGTCGTCCGGGTGCGCCGCCGGCACCCGGGCCGGCCGTGGCCACGGCTGCGCACGGCGTCCATGCTGGCCGCGGTCGCCGTCATCGTGATCGCGACCTGCGGCCCGGTCGGCGTGTACGACCAGACCCTGTTCAGCATGCACATGTTCCAGCACCTGATGCTGATCATGATCGCGCCGCCGCTGGCGGTGGCGTCCCGGCCGATGACGCTGCTGCTGCACGCCACCCGCAACCCGGTGCACACCTGGGCCAAGCGGGCGCTGCGCTCGTGGCCGGTCAGCCTGCTGCTGGCGCCGCCGGTGGCGCTGGGCACCTACGCGGCGACGATCGTCGGGCTGCACCTGTCCTCGGCGATGGACACGTTCATGCGCAACGCCTGGCTGGGTCAGGTCGAGCACCTGATCTACTTCGTGGTCGGCTACCAGTTCTTCGTCCTGCTGGTCGGGGACGAGCCGATCCGCTGGCGGCTGTCGATGCCGGGACGCCTCGCGCTGCTGGTGCTGTCGATGGGCGTCGACACGTTCACGGGGCTGGTACTGCTCCAGACGAACAAGCCGATCGCGATGGAGCCGCACTCCTGGGGCAGCTCGCCGCTGCTGGACACGCAGACCGGCGGCGGGATCATGTGGGCGATGGGCGACGGGATCATGGTCATCCTGATCGTCCTGCTGTTCCGGGTCTGGGTGCGCAAGCCGGAGGCGGTCCGCCGGCGGCGGCTGGGCTGGCTGGAGTCGGTCCGGCGGACCACGTTCGAGACCCACACCCAGCACATACCGGCCACCGCGACCGCGTCGGCCGCCGCCGCTTCGGCCCGGCCCGGGCGGGGCGCCCGCGCGGTCGACATCGACGACGACGAGGCCAGTTACCAGGCCTACAACGAGTGGCTGGCCCGGCTGCACGGTCAGCCCAGCCGCCCGGGCTGACCCCGACCGGCCCCGGCTGACCGGACCGGACTGACCCGGCTTTACCTGCCCATGTCCGGCAATCGCGGTACCGTTGTGGGCGACGCATCCGGGACCCGTCACCCCGCCGGCTTCCGCGCCCGCCGCGCGCTAGCTGAGCGGATCACGTCCCGTGCCTGGTACGTCGTCGCCTTCTGGCGCTTCCCTGTCCTGTTCCAGTCGTTCGTTGCTGGCGCTGCCCGGAGCCCGGGCCCAGCTCGGCGTCGGGCTGCTGGCCCGGCTGCCGGTGTCGATGCTCGGGCTGGCGACCCTGCTGCTGCTGACCGCCCGGTCCGGCTCGTATGCCCGGGCCGGCGCGGCCTGCGCGGCCATGGCGGTGGCCAACGCGGCGGCGACGCCGCTGGTCAGCCGGGGCCTGGACCGGCGCGGCCCGCGCGCGGTGCTGCCGGCGCTGGCCAGCGGGCATCTGGTGGCCGGCGGCGCCTTCCTCGCCGCCGCCTGGCTGGACGCGCCCACGCTCGTCGTGGTCGGCCTGGCCCCGCTGGCCGGAGCGAGCCTGCCGCAGGTCGGGGCGCTCAGCCGTCGCCGGTGGGCCGTCCGGCTCGGTGACTCCCCGGCGCTGCGCCGGGCCTACGCGCTGGAGACGGCGGTCGACGAGACGTCGTTCGTCATCGGTCCGGCCCTGGCCAGCGGCCTGGCGGCCCTGTTCGCGCCGGCCGGCGTGGTGGCCGCGCTGGTCTGCGCGGCGCTCGCCGTGCCGGCGTTCGCCCTCCAGCCCGAGCCGGCTCGACCCGCGGCCGCCAAGGCCGGCGGCGTCGATGCTGGAACGGAGCACGCCCAGGCGGCCTCGGCCGGGTCCTGGCCCGAGCCCGAGCGGACCGCGCTGCTCCGCCTGCCGGGGATGGCCGCCGTCATCCTCACGTTCGTCGGCGTGGGCGCGGTCTTCGGCTCGGCCGAGGTGGCGCTGGTCGCGGTCGGGCGGGCCCACGGCCCCCGGGCCGCCGCCGGCGCGCTGCCGATCCTGCTCACCCTGTCCAGTCTGGCGATGAGCGTCCGCTACGGCTCCGTGCGCTGGCGGACCGGTCCGGCCACCCGGCTGCGCCGGGCCGGCTGCGCCTGCGCGCTGGCGGCGCTCCCGGCGCTGGCCGGCGGCCCGCTGGCGGCGGCCGCGGCCGCGCTGGCCCTCGGCGCGCCGGTGGCCTGCGTGCTGATCACCGGGAACACCCTGGTCGGGCGGATCGTGCCGGCGCGGCGGGCCACCGAGGGTTTCGCCTGGCTGACCGTCGCGACCAGCCTGGGCGTCGGGGTCGCCTCGCCGCTAGCCGGGCAGGTCGTCGACCGGTTCGGGACCCGGGCCGGCACGCTGGTCCTGGCGGGCGCGGCGCTCGCCGTCGCCCTCGCCGCCCGCTGGACCCGTGAGCCGGCCCCGCGGGCCGAACCCGACCCCGCCCCGCGTCCCCCCGTCCCCGAGAGCGCCGAACCGAGCGACAGGCCGGCCGGGCGTGAGCTCGAGCACGGCTCGGCCCGGAGCGCCGGTATCCGACCGGGCGGCCGCGCCGCCCCGCGCCGGGCGGGCCTACGATCGGCCGGGCGGTCCGTTCACGTCGACGGTCGCCGCCCGCGAACGGGCACCGGGGCCTGAGGGAGGACAGAGATGACCGCACACCTGCGCGCGGCGGCCCGCGCGGCCCGCTCCCGCGCTATGGCGGTGGCGCTGGGAGTGGCCACGCTGGTCCTCATCGGCCCGGCGGCCGCCTGGGCGGCCCCGGCGACGCCGGCGCCGTCGTCTGACACACCGTCGGACCCGTCGGTCCCGGCCGTCACCAACGCCCACCCGACCTCGACCCAGGGTGACGGCAAGGGGCTGCCGCACTGGCTGTGGGTCAGCGGCCTGGCCGCCTGCGCCCTCGTGATCATCGCGGTCGGCATGCTGGCGCTGCGGGGCGCCCGCGACCGCGAGGAGCGCGCCGGCTGACACCCGTCCGGCGAACCGTTCAGGCGAGGGGGCGCAGGGCGGCGTCGAGGTCGGCCAGCAGGTCATCGACCGCCTCGATGCCGACGGACAGCCGGATCAGGTCGTCCGGGACGGCCAGCGGCGAGCCGGCGGCGGAGGCGTGCGTCATCGACGCCGGGTGCTCGATGAGCGACTCGACCCCGCCGAGCGACTCGGCCAGGGTGAACAGCCGGGTCCGCCCGCAGACGGCGACGGCCTCGGCCGCCCCGGCCGCGACCCGGAACGACACCATCCCGCCGAAGCGGCGCATCTGCCCGGCGGCCAGCGCGTACCCGGGATCAGACGGCAGGCCCGGGTAGTGCACGGCCCGCACCGCCGGGTGCTTCGAGAGCATCACCGCTACCGCCTCGGCGTTCGCGCAGTGCCGGTCCATCCGGACGGCAAGCGTCCGGATGCCCCGCAGCACCAGCCAGGCGTCGAACGGCCCGGCCACCGCGCCGGCCGCGTTCTGCAGGAAGCGGACCTTCTCCCCCAGCTCCCGCCCGGCCGTCACCACGGCGCCGCCGACGACGTCGCTGTGCCCGCCGAGGTACTTCGTCGTCGAGTGGACGACCACGTCCGCGCCCTGCGCCAGCGGCTGCTGCAGGTAGGGCGAGGCAAAGGTGTTGTCGACGGCGAGCACGCAACCCGCCCCGCGGGCGATGCGGGCCAGGCCGACGATGTCGGCCACGCCCAGCAGCGGGTTCGTCGGCGTCTCGCACCAGATCAGCCGGGTCGCCCCGGGCCGGACCGCGGCGCTCGCCGCGGCCAGGTCGCCCAGCGGGACGGGCGTGTGCTCGATGCCCCAGTCGGCGAACACGCGGGCGAAGAGGCGATAGGTGCCGCCGTAGGCGTCGGCCGGGATGATCACATGGTCGCCGGGGCGGCAGACGGCCCGGATGACCGCGTCCTCGGCGGCGAGGCCCGAGGCGAAGGCCAGGCCGACGGCCTCGGTCGCGTCCGGTCCGGCCTCCAGCGCCCGCAGGCTCGCCTCAAGCGCGGCCCGGGTCGGGTTGGCCGACCGGGCGTACTCGTAGCCGGCGACGGTCCTGCCCACCGCGAGCTGAGCGAACGTGGAGGCCGGCTGGATCGGGACGACGACGGCGCCGGTGGCCGGGTCCGGCTCCTGCCCGGCGTGGACGACAGCCGTCTCCGGGCGCGGCTCGGGCCAGCCCGCCCGGCCCTCCACCGTGGGCTCAACTGTGGGCTCAGCCATCGGCGAGGAAGCTCAGCAGGTCGGCCCGGGTGAGGATCCCGACCGGGTTGCCGTCCTCGAGGACGAGCACGGCGGCCGCCGGCCCGAGCGAGGAGACGAGCCGCGACACGCCCTCGCCGGCGCCGACGGTCGGCAGCGGCGGCGACATGTGGGCGGAGACCGGCGCGTCGATCGCCGCCCGGTCGGCGAACACCGCGTCGAGCAGCTCCTTCTCGATGACGGCCCCGGCGACCTCGGCCGCGCGCACCGGCGGCTCGTGCCGGACCACCGGCATCTGGGAGACGTTGAACTCGCGCAGGTAGCCGATGGCGGCGCCGACCGTCTCGTCCGGGTGGACGTGAACGAGCTCGGGCGGGCCGTCGGCCCGGGCCGCCTTGGCCGCCAGCACCGAGCCGACGTCAGGCTCGTTCGACGGCGGCTCCAGGAACCCGTTGTCGTACATCCAGGCGTCGTTGAAGATCTTCGACAGGTAGCCCCGGCCCGAGTCGGGCAGCAGCACGACGACCAGCCCGCCGGGTGGGCAGCGCCGGGCGACCCGCAGCGCGGCGACGACCGCCAGCCCGCAGGAGCCGCCGAGCAGCAGCCCGGTGTCGCTGGCCAGCCGGCGGGTCATCAGGAACGACTCGCGGTCGCTGACCGCCTCGACCTCGTCGACCACCGACTTGTCATAGGTCGCCGGCCAGATGTCCTCGCCCACGCCCTCGACCAGGTAGGGCCGGCCGCTGCCGCCGGAGTAGACCGAGCCCTCCGGGTCGGCCCCGACCACCCGGACCCGGCCGTCGCTGACCTGCTTGAGGTAGCGGCCGGTGCCGCTGATCGTCCCGCCGGTGCCGATGCCGGCGACGAAGTGGGTGACCGTGCCGTCGGTGTCGCGCCAGATCTCCGGGCCGGTGGACGCCTCGTGGGCGGCCGGGTTCTCCGGGTTGGAGTACTGGTCCGGGCTCCAGCCGCCGGGGGTGCTCGCGGCGAGGCGGCGGGCCACCGAGTAGTAGGACTCGGGGTCGTCGGGGGCGACGGCGGTCGGGCACACGACGACCTCGGCCCCGTAGGCCCGCAGGACGGCCCGCTTCTCCTCACTGATCTTGTCCGGCATCGTGAAGACGCACCGGTAGCCGCGGGTGGCGGCCACGATGGCCAGCCCGACGCCGGTGTTGCCGCTGGTCGGCTCGACGATCGTCCCGCCCGGGCGCAGCGCTCCGGAACGTTCGGCCGCGTCGACCATGGTCAGCGCGATGCGGTCCTTCACCGAGCCGCCGGGATTGAGGTACTCCAGCTTGGCGTAGACCGGGACCGGCACCTCGCCGATCGCCGGGTCGAGGCGGACGAGCGGGGTGTCCCCCACCAGATCGGTGACACGGTCAACGACGCGCATGTCGAGCTCCCGAACTCAGCCGGCGGACGGGTGCCTGCACCTGAGACGATGCCACATCCGCCGGCCGCCGGCTCGCGGCGATCACGCTCCCACCGGCCCCGCCAGCGCGCCGGACCAGGCCATCACCACGTCGGACGACATGCCTGATCGGCACGTCCGTCCGGTGTGATTCCGCTGTGGCACTACCTCCGGATCTGTCGCGAACGCCAGGCACCGTGGCCGTATGCCTAGTTCCGATCACGAGACGCCACTGGCGGATAGCGTCATTGTGGGCCGGCTGCCGAAGGCGGCCCTGGCCCGATGGGAGGCCTTCCTCATGGCCACAGCCGTCGGCCGTCGCTACTACAACGAGCGCTACAACGAGATCGACGCCCAGGCCGAAGCCCGCGGCAAGGCCGAGGGCAAGGCCGAGGCGTTGCTGCTGGTGCTCGAAATCCGCGAGATCACCGTCCCGGACCAGGTCCGGGAGCGCGTCCTGGCCTGCACCGACACCGTCCAACTGGACGAATGGGTCCGCCGCGCGACGACCGCGGACAGCATCGCGGACGTCATCCGCGACTAGCGCCCTGGCCGGCCGGGCCTGGCTTCGCCGTCACTCCGGGGCTGGGGGGCCGATGTCGGGCGCCGGGTCGTGAACGGGGCACTGACCAGGGTCGGGGTCGGTGAGGCGAGCGTGGGAGCCACGGCTTCCCGGGCGGCCGGTGGGTCCTCCAGCCGGCCGAGGGCCGAGTCCAGGAGCTGGCGGACGGTGCGGGCTGTGACGAACAGCGCGTCGGCGATCTCGCGCTCGTCGGCCCCGGCGGCCTGACGGGCCGTGACCTCCCGCTCGAGCGGGGTGAGGCCGACGGCGGGCGGGCGGGGCGCTGGCTGGCCGGCGGCTGTCAGCTCGTCGACGATCTCCGCGTGGAGCCCGAGCGCGCCGAGCCGCCAGGCGAGGCCGGCCGCCCGGAGCAGCATCGGTGTCGCCTCGGCCGGGGAAAGGCGGCGGGCCAGGGCGCGCAGCGCGCGGGCGTGCTCCAGCCGGGCCGACGTCCGCGCGAGCAGGGCCTCCGCCTCGCGCAGCTCGGCCAGCCCGTCCGAGCCCCCAGCCCCGTCCGAACGTTCAGCCCCGTCCGAACGCTCAGCCCCATTGCTCTCGCCGCCGCGTAGCTCGCCGAGCAGGCGGAGGGTCCGGCCGACGACGCTCGGCGAGCCCCAGACCCGGGCCAGCGCCAGCTCCTCCTCGACCAGTTCAAGTGCCTCCGCGCGCCGCCCCAGGTCGGCCAGCGCCAGCGCCCGGATCGAGCGCCACGGCCGCCAGGCCGGGTTGCGGGCGCTGGCCATGACGGAGCGGACCTCGTCCGCGCTGACCAGCGCCTCCGCCGGCCGTCCCTCGGCGATGAGCAGGAGCGCGTGCATCTCCCCGAACAGCCGGGCGCCCTCGGCGATCTGGGGCTCCCGCATCACCCGGTCGGCCTGTTCCCGCGCGGCCGCCAGCTTGCCCGCGTCGAGGAGCACACCGATGAGGTAGGCGTTGCTGTAGCCGGAGCCGAAGTTCAGCCCCCAGGTCATCGACTGGTCGGTCGCGACGTGAAACGCCTGCTCGGCGGCCCGCAGGTCGCCGCGGCCCCACTCGGCATAGCCCTGCCACAGCGTGGCCGCCAGGGCGCCGAAGACCGAGCCGAGCCGGTGGGCGTTCTCGCGCCCGTCCGCCCACAGCGCCCGGGTGTCCTCGTCGGCCAGGTGCAGCGCGACCCCGGCCACCGCCCACAGCAGCCCGACGTCCACCCGGATCAGCACGCCGTCGGCGCTCGCGAAGCGGGCCAGCTCGACCGTCCTCGCCCGCTCGGTCCCGTCGAGCACCGCCTCCCAGGCCAGCGCGGCGGCGAGCATCCGGGCGCCCGGGCCGTCGCCGACGACGGCCGGCTCGGGGCGGCGGCGCCAGACCGCCGGGTCGAGGTCGTTCATGTAGCCGCCGATGCGGGCCAGGCCGATCAGGCCCTGGCGGTCGTCGGCCAACTCCGCCGGCAGCCCCTCGGCCACCTGGTAGGCGAACCGGGTGGCCTCGCCGGGCGACCCCGCGAACACCAGGGTCCGGGTCAGCATCTGCGCGACCTGGGCCCGCTGGGGCCCGGCCTCCAGCGCGTCGTACGCCTCGGTCAGGTAGGTGACGGCTCCGACCGCGTCGGTGAGGACGGCGGCGTGGGCCAGGTCGAGCAGCACCAGCGCCCGCGTGGCCGGTTCCGGTTCCTCGCGCAACGCCCGGACCAGGTAGGTCGCGGCCGCGTCGGGCGCGCCCCGGTCGCTGGCCCGGGCGGCGGCCCGGCGCAGGATGTCGATGACCCAGGCGTCGCCCCGGTGCGGGACCTGGAGCAGGTGCGCGGCGATCTGCTCGGGCGCCGCCCCGGCCTCGTGCAGGACGCGGGCGGCCCGGTCATGGCACAGCTGGCGTTCACCGGGCGGGATGTCCCGGTAGACGGCGTCGGCGACCAGCGGGTGGACGAAGCCGAGCGGATAGTCGTCCCGCAGGACCTCGGCCCGGGCCAGCGTCCCGACGGCGGCCGCGGCGGCCGCCTCGGACAGGCCGGCAAGCGTGGCGACGACCGGCAGCAGGGCGCCGGGGCCCAGCACCGCTATCCACCGGGCGACCGCGGTGGCGTCGCCGGACATCCGGGCCAGCCTCATCAGCACCAGGCTGGACACAGCCCGCGACCCGATCGTCCGGACCGTCTCCGCGTACGCGCCCTCCGGGGTGACGCCCTCCGCCTGCAGCGCCCGCAGCAGCTGCCGCACATACAGCGGGTTACCCGCGGTGGCCCGGTGACAGGCGGCGACGAACGCCTCCTCCGCCCCGGTCCCGAGCCGGCCGCGAACGAGGTCGGCGACGCCGCCCGGCCCGAGCGGCGCCGGGCGGATACCCACCGTGGCCGCCTCGCCCGTCAGCTCGGCCACCAGCGCCTCGTCGGCGCTCGGCTCGCCGGTGCGCAGCGTGGCGACGATCAGGACGGGCAGTCCCTCGGCCCGTCGCGCCAGGTAAGACAGGAACCGCAGCGACGCGCTGTCGCACCACTGGAGGTCGTCGACGGCGAGCACCAGCGGCGCCTCGGCGGCCAGGCGGACGGTGAGCCAGTACAGGCCGTGCAGGACCGCCACCGAGGTGTCGGGACGGGGCTCGGACGTCCCCTGACCGGCGGCGGGGCCCGCGCCCACACCCGCCAGCCCGGCTCCCCCGGCCAGCCCGGCTCCCCCGGCCAGCCCGGCTCCCCCACCGGGCCCGGTCCGCTCGACGTCGAATACCGTCGCGGCGCGGGCCGCCGGCCCGGTAAGAAGATCCTGGCCCGGAGCCGGGACGGTCACCGCCGTCTCGAAGAGCTGGCGGACCGCGCCGAAGCCGAACTCCTTCTCCAGGGCACTACCCCGGGCGCTCAGGACCCGCGCCCCCTGACCGGCCGCGATGCGGCGGGCCTCGGCCAGCAGGCGGGTCTTGCCGATGCCCGCCGGGCCCTCGATGACCACCAGGCGGGCCTGGCCGTCGAGGGCGTCGGCCACGCAGCCGGCCAGCTCGGCGACCTCGCGGTCGCGGTCGACCAGGTCCTCCTCCGGACGGCGCCGCGCGGGTGGCGCGTCAGCCCGCGCCGCGGCCGCGGGGATCGCCGCCTCGACCGGCTGCCTCATCCCGGCCGCGGCCGCGCCCGGGGAGACCGCGCCCGAAAGGACGGTCACCGAGGGTGGCGGCCAGGCCGCCGGAACCTCCGAGCGGGGCGGCGGCGCGGCCAGGGCCGGCGACTGGCTGAGCACCTCGGCCTCCAGCGCCCGCAGCGCGGGGCCGGGATCGATGCCGAGCTCACCGGCGAGCACGTCCCGGGCCCGCCGCAGCGCGGCCAGCGCGTCGCCCTGGCGATGCGAGCGGTAGAGGGCCAGGACGAGCAGCCGCCACCGCTCCTCGCGCAGCGGCTGCTCGGCCACCAGCGCCTCGATGTCGGGTACCGCGACCGCGGTCTCGCCCCGAGCCAGCCGGGCGGCCAGCAACTGCTCGCGCGCCACCTCCCGCAGCTCGCCCAGTCGGGCGATCTCCGCGCCGGCCCAGAGCTCGTCGCGGTACTCGGCGAACGCCGGCCCGCGCCACAGGCCCAGCGCCTCGGTCAACAGGGCGACCCGCTCGGCCGGGCCGATCGCGGCGTCGGCGTCGCGGACGAGCCGCTCGAAGCGCCAGGCGTCGACAGCGTCGGGGCCCAGCCGCAGCGCGTAGCCCGGTCCGACCCGGGCGATGATCGAACCCCGCGACCGGGCGGCCCGTCCCGGCTCGAGGCGGCGCCGCAGGTGGGACACGTACGACTGGAGAGCTCCGCTGGCGCCGGGCGGCGGGTCGTCGGCCCACAGCAGGTCGATCAGGCGCTCGGCGGGGAGGGCGTCCCCGCGGGCCAGCACGAGCAGCGCGAGTACGGACCGCTGCCGGCGGCCACCGAGATCAAGAACTTCGCCGCCCCGGCTGGCGACAAGATCGCCCAGGACGCCCAGGCGCGGCTCGGCCGCCGCGACGCCCGGTGCCGCGCCCCGCGAGCCTGAACCCGGGCCTGAACCCGGGCCTGGACTGGGGTCTGGACCCGGGCCGGAAGCCCGGGCGGAGCCGGACGACAGGTGACCGGCGCCTGCGTGCACTGTCTCTTTCCCCCTCATCACCCCAGGTGGCGCGGGTGTTCAGGCGCCGGCGGCAGATCGTGTCGCGGCGTCGGCGGCCCACTTAAGACCAGAAGTAAGTAACACGCAAGTCGTTCGCAAGTCGCGAGTGGGGCGGGTCCGCGCAAGTTGGCCGCGGTTGCCTGGCAAGGCCCGTCCCGCACAGTCGCTCTCGTCCGAGAACGACACGGTTGGGAGACCGAGATGACCACCGACGCACTCATGGCCGGCACCGCCCCGGGCCCGACGGCGAGCACGAACGGCCTGCTCCTGGCGGGCGACCCCGGCTACGACGCGGGCCGCCTGGCCTGGAACGTCGCCGTCGACCAACGGCCGGCGGCCCTCGCCCACCCCGCCGACGCGGCCGAGGCGGCCGCGGTCGTCCGCATGGCGGCGGCGAACCGGCTGCGGGTCGCCGCGCAGGGCACCGGCCACGGCGCGGCGTCGCTGGGCGGGCTCGACGACGTCGTCCTGGTGCGGACGTCGAGGATGACCGACGTCGTCATCGACCCCGATGCCCGGCGGGCTCGGGTTGGCGCGGGCGCCCTGTGGATGCACGTCACCGAGCCGGCCGGCGCGGCCGGGCTGGCCGCCCTGCACGGATCGTCCCCGGACGTCGGCGTGGCCGGCTACTCCCTCGGTGGCGGGATGGGCTGGTACGCCCGCCGCCTCGGCCTGCAGACCAACAGCGTTACCGCCGTCGAGCTGGTGACGGCGGACGGGTCGCTGGTGCGCGCGGACGCGGACCACGAACCCGAGCTGTTCTGGGCGCTGCGCGGCGGCGGCGGGAACTTCGGGGTGGTGACCGCGCTCGAGTTCGCGCTGTACCCGATCACCACGGCCTACGCCGGCCTGCTCGCCTGGGACTGGCGCCACAGCGAGCGGGTGCTCTCCCGCTGGGCCGAGTGGGCGCCGGGCGCGCCGGACGCCGTGACCACGTCGCTGCGCATCCTCCAGATCCCGCCGATCCCGGAGATCCCCGAGCCGGTCCGCGGCCGGTCGCTCGTCGTGATCGACGGCGCGGTCCTGGCCGACAACCCCGACGCCGAGCGGATCCTCGCGCCGCTGCGGGAGCTGGGACCGGAGCTCGACACGTTCACCCGCCTGCCGGCGCCGGCCCTGGTCCGCCTGCACATGGATCCCGAGGGGCCGACCCCGGTGGTGTCCGGCAGCCGCATGCTGGCCGGCCTCCCGCCGGCGGCGATCGACGCGGTCATCGCCACCGCCGGCCCGGACTCAGGCACCTCGCTGCTGGTCGCGGCGGAGCTGCGCCAGCTCGGCGGCGCGCTGGGACGGCCGGCTCCCGGCGCCGGCGCGCTGCCGATGCTCGCGGGCTCCTTCCTTGCGTTCACCTGCGGCATCGCCGCGACGCCCGAGCTGGCGGCCCAGGGGCTCACGGACACGCGGCGCGTGATCGACGCGCTGGGCCTGTTCGCCTCCGGCCGCGAGTACCTCAACTTCGTCGAGCACCCGTCCGACGCGGCAAGCGGCTACGACCCGGCGAGCTGGGCGCGCCTGCGGGCGGTCCGGGCCGCCGTCGACCCAACCGGCTTCTTCGTGGCCAACCACCCGGTCCCGCCGGCCGCCTGACGGCGGGCACGCCCGCCTCTCCAGCGGCGGCACCCGCCGCCGCCGGCTCCCCTCCCCCGCGCCCGAGCAAGGAGACGTTCATGCGCGCCCCCTTCACCACCAGCTACCTGTCCGCGCTGGTCGCGGCCAGCCCGACCCGGATCTGGCGGCTGCTGACCAGCCCCGACGCCATGTCCGACGACACGATCACCCCGGACACCACCATCACCTCGGCCTGGCGCGCCGGCTCCCCCGTCTGTCTCGAGGCGGCCGGCTGCGCGGTCTTCGGCCAGGTCCTGCGGTCGGTGTCCCCGCACCGCCTCACCTACACGCTGGGCGCGCCGCGGCCCGACGGCGCCGCGCCCAGCGTGATCGTGACGTGGGAGGTGCGGCCGGCGCCGAGCGGCGACAGCCTGGTCGAGCTCACGATCGACGATCTCGTCCCCGGATGCGAGGACGACGAGCTGAGCGCCACCTGGCACACCGTCCTGTGCGCCGTCAAACGGCGCGCCGAGGCTCCGACCGCCGTCAGCGGCCCGATTCTCTGACGGTCTGACAGCCCGCCGCGCTCCCTCCGTCCGATCGTCCGCCCACCGAAGAAAGGCTGCTTCGGCCGTGAACACGACCTACGCCCATCCGCCCGTGTTCGTGCCGATGGCCCGGACCGCGCCTGCCTCCGCCCCGGTCCGGCCACCCGGCCCGCCCGCGGCCGAACGCCTCGTCGTCACAGTGCTGATCTCGGACGTCCGCGGCTACAGCGGCATCGCCGAGCGGACCGACCCGGTGGTGCTCGCCGGCCAGCTCGACGAGCACCGGCGCGCGATGGCCGCCGCGATCCGCGGCCTGGGCGGCACGATCGTCCAGTACGCCGGGGACGCGGTACTCGCCGTGTTCGGCGCGGACGGGCCCCGGCCCGACCACCAGGAGCGGGCCTGCCTCGCCGCGGCCGCCATGCACCGCCGGCAACGATCGCTCGACGCGGCCTGGGCCGCGCGCGGCCTGGCGCCGTTCGGGCTCGGCATCGGCGTGTCAACCGGTGAGGTGGCGGCCGCCGTGCTCGGCGGCGACGAACGGCTCGGCTACACGCTCGTCGGCGACACGGTGAACCTCGCCGCGCGGTTGGAGGCCATGGCCCGGCGGCCGGGCACGACCGTCATCTCCGCCGCCACGGCCGCCGGCCTGACCGGTGACGGCCAGACGACCGCCGCCGACCGGGCCGGGCAGCCGGCGAGGTTACGTCTGGTCGCGTTGCCGCCCACCACCGTCAAGGGCCGCACCGGGCTGGTGTCGGCTTTCCGGTTCGAGGACGCGGAACTCCGGCTGGAGGACGGGGACCTCCGGCTGGAGGAGGCGGACCTCCCGGCGGCCCGGCCGCCACTATCGTCGAACAGCGGATGTGATACGGGTCATACAGCCTCGACGGACAGCCGCCGGCCCGGTGGCTGGCCCGCACCGGTGCCGTCATCCAGGTCGCCTAGGGCGTGCCGGCGGGCTGGCGTGCGCGTTTCCGTCTTCCGATCGCGGCGGTCGGCGTCCGTACCGGTGAAGACGGGCTGACGCGACGCCGCCTCACCCCGTCCGGCCAGGGGCGGCGGCGCCGGCCCCGGCCGGACCGTCTCGACGGTCCAGGACGCCCGCGGGGCCAGGCGCGTGACGTCGTCCAGGAGCGCGGCGCGCCGCCGGCCGTCCACCACTATCCGGAGGAGGTGCACGGTCCCGTGCCCCGAGCGTCCCTGATAGGAGGTGACCGGCCAGCCCCGGGCCCGGAGCCGGCGCTCGAGGCGCGGGTCGTCGGCGAGCACGTCGACACCGGCGGCGTCCGTGGTGAACCGGGCCGCGACGATCACACCGGTCAGCGTGCCGCCGCCGACCCCGAGGGCGTAGGCGGCCACCGTCAGCGGGTCCCGGACGTAGGCGACGACCTGCGCGATCGCGGTGATCTGCAGGACGGCGCCGACGATCCCCAGCAGGGCCGGGACGCCCCTGGCGCCCCGGCCGGTGAGCAGCACCCGCCACTGCCAGAGCCCGACCTCGGTCAGCACCAGCGCCAGGATGACCAGCGGGCGCGCCGCGTCAGGCATGACCGGGCGGGGCCGGCGGGATGTTCTGGTTGATGTGGAAGGTGTTCTCCGGGTCGTAGCGGCGCTTGATCTGGGCCAGCCGGTCGTAGTTGCCCCGGTAGGCGGCCCGGATCCGGTCCTCGCCCTCGTCCATCATGAAGTTGATGTAGGCCCGGCCGGCGGAGGTCGGGTGCAACGCGGTCCAGTAGTCCCGGGCCCACTGGGAGATCAGCTCCGCGTTGGCCGGGTCGGGGTCGACGCCGACGATGACGCCGGCCCAGCCACCCTCCCGGTAGCCGAACGCGGTCGCCTCGGCCGGCACCCGGGCGGCGGCGCCGTCGATCGGGTACAGGTGCATGGTCGAGTGCCCGGTGGGCAGCTGGGCGCCGTACTCGCGGTGGATCTCGATCGCGGCGTCGGTGATCGCGGGGAAGTAGTCCGCGCGCCAGTACCACTGCAACCCGGCCGGGTAGAGGGCGTCGAACGCGCTCTGCAGCACCGTGAACGGCATCGGCGCCAGCCCGACGAGCAGCGGTGAGCCGAACGACCGGATCGGCTCGAGCACCTCGTCGGCCGTCTCGTGCGGGCCGGTGTAGCACCAGACGATCGCGCAGGCCTTGCGGCCCCAGAGCTCCTCCGGGAACGGCGGCGCCGGCGGGACGGTCAGCAGGGCGATCCAGCCGCTGAGCTCCTCCGGCAGTTGGGGGACCAGCTCCCGGTACCAGCGCATCACGGCGGCGGTGTCGGCGAAGTCGTACAGGACCGGGCCGCCGATGATGACGCCGCCCTCGCCGATCTCGTGGCAGCGGAAGGTGAAGGCAGTGACGATCCCGAAGTTCCCGCCGCCGCCCCGCAGCGCCCAGAACAGGTCGGGATGGGAGCGTTCGTCCGCCGTCACGAAGCTGCCGTCGGCCAGGACGACGTCGGCGGAGATCAGGTTGTCGACGGTCAGGCCGAAGCGCCGGGACAGGTAGCCGATGCCGCCGCCGAGCGTCAGGCCGGCCACGCCGGTGGAGGCGATGAACCCGGACGGGGTGGCCATCCCGAAGCCAACGGTGGCGTGGTCGACGTCGCCCCAGGTGCAGCCGGCCTCGGCGCGGACGGTACGGGCGTTCGGGTCGACGGAGGTGGCGCGCATCGCGGACAGGTCGACCACGAGCGCGTCGTCCCAGACGCCCAGGCCGCCGGCGTTGTGACCGCCGCCGCGCACCGCGAGGGTCACGCCGTGCTCCCGGGCGAAGCGGACGCAGGCGATGACGTCCACGGTGTCCCGGCACCGGGCGATGGCCGCCGGGTACCGGTCGATCATGGCGTTGTAGACCGCTCGGGCCGGGTCGTAGGCCGCTTCGCCGGGGAGGATCAGCTCGCCGCGCAGGGCGGGGGCGAGCTCCGCGAAGGGCGGGGTACCGACGTCCGTAGGACTGATGGCGGTGGTGGACATGGCGACTCCTCGTCGTTTCCGTGCTGTGTCCGTCGGATCAACGGGGCCGAGGCTAGGCGGCGGAGCGTTCGGGAATCGTTCGCGTCGGGCGTTCGTGTCCGGGGGCCGACAGGTACCCAGGTCCCCGGCGCGGGCCGGGCGGGGGCGAGGGCGTCCGGGTCAGAGCGCCGGGTCAGGGCATCCCGGTCAGAGCGCCGGGTCAGGGCATCCCGGTCGGAGCGCCGGGTCAGAGGGCCGGGTCAGGCCGGCAGGCGCACGCCGAGGCGCTCGAGGTCCGCGGCGCACCGGCGCACCAGCGCCACGCTGCCGTGCTCGGTCGCCATCCGGGCGGCCTCGAGCAGCCGGGCCGCGACGGCGTCCGGATCGCCGTCGTACTGTGCCCGTACCCGCAGCACCTCGGGGAGCCACCAGACCTCCCGGCGGCTTCGGGCGCTCACGATCGCCGCGTCGAGGGTGGAACGGGCCGCGTCGCTCTCCCCGGCCCGGGCCCGCACGTCCGCGACCAGCGCCAGCCAGTAGGCATCCGGGCCAGCGCTCCCTGGGCCCGCAGGTTCGCCAGCCCCCGCCGGGCGAGCTCCAGGCCGTCCCGGCCGCCGAGGTGCCAGCCGCGCAGCACCAGAGCCCACTCGCCGTAGTACCCGAACCCGTAGCGCCGGCACAGCTCGTCCAGCTCGGCCACCGTCGACAGCATCTCCTCGACGTCGCCGCACAGCTGCCAGGTGACCGCCGCGTAGGCCAGGGCCATGGCCAGGTTGTAGGGCGCCTCCGTAACCGCCCGGGCCCGGGCGAGGCCGTCCCGGCAGCGGTCCCGGGCCGTGTCAGGCTCGCCGAGCAGCCAGTGCGCGTGGGCCTCGAACGCCGCCGCGTGCAGGTCAGGACGTGGACCCATGATCAGCGAGACGTCGCGGGCCTGTTCGACGGCCAGGGTGAGGTGCGGGAGGGACTCGACCGGCCGGCCCATGCACATCATCGCGCCGCCCAGCGCGAAGTGCGCGGCCCCGCTGAACGACGAGCCCGGCTGGGCCAGGGCGAGCGCCCGCCGGCCGGCGGCCTCGCAGTCGGCCATCTGGCCCTGGACGAACATCGCGGCCCAGAGGCCGACCAGGCCCGTCAGGACGGAGTCGGTGCGGCCCAGGGACTCGGCCAGCTCGATCGTGCGCACGATCAGTTCGTGCACCGGGGCGGACGCGTAGCCGCGCCAGGCGTTCAGCGGGCCGGCGGCGGTCTCGAGCAGGTCCAGCTCCCGTTGGTCGCGGTCGCGGGAGGCCGGCTGGGCGCGGACGATGGCCAGACCGGCGTCGAGCAGGCGGACCGCCTCGGCGTGGGCGAAGACGGTGGCCGCGCCCCGCGCGGCCCGGCGGTAGTAGTCCACCGCCTGGGCCGGGCGGCCGGCCCGGGCGTACTGCTCGGCGAGCTCGGAGGCCACCGGCTCCAGATCGTCTGCGTGCAGCAGCTCCAGCCCCTGGGCCAGGCGGCGGTGCGCCAGCCACCTGCGCGCGGGGCTGATGCGGGCGTAGGCGGCGTCGCGCAGCAGGTCGTGGGTGAAGTCGAAGCCGGCCGCGCTCTCCCGCAGGATCCGCAGGCGCCACAGCTCGTCCACCGCGCTGACCACGGCGTCCGGGTCGAGCTCGCTGGCCTCGGTGACCAGGTCCAGGCTGAAGTCGCGGCCCACCGCCGACGCCAGGCCGGCGATCTCCCGGGCGGCGGGGCTGGCCTGCTCGAGGCGGCCCCGCAGGACGAGGGCCAGGTCGCCGGCCGGCAACGACGTCGCCGAACCGCCGGCGCGCAGGGCCCGCATCGCCTCGACGACATGCAGCGGGTAGCCGCTGCTGGCGCCGTAGAGCACGTCGCGCTCGGCCGGGACGAACGCCCGGCCGCCGATCATCTCGGCCAGCCGGACGGTGTCCTCCCGCTCCAGCGGGTCGAGGGCGACCTCGTCGAGGAGGCCGGCGGCCCGCATCCGGCCCAGCCACTCCCGCGGCTCGGGCTCGGCGTCGAGGCTGCCGGCGCGCAGCGTGGCGGCCACCAGGAGCGGGGCGTCGGCGGCCAGGGTGAACAACCGGGTCAGGAAGGCCAGTGTCTCCTGGTCGCACCACTGCAGGTTGTCGAGTGTCAGCAGGGTCGGCCGGCCGGTGGCGAGCAGGGCCCGGGCCAGGCCCTCGAAGAACCGGTGGCGCTGCCAGGCGTCGGCCATCCGCCCGAAGCGACCGGGAGAATGGGCGGAGCCCCCGGTCGCGGAGGGCGGCAGATTGGACACGGCCAGTGACCCGGCGGGCCCGCGGGCTCCGGCGGAGGGCAGGAGCCGGTCGACCTCGTCCCGCCACACCGGTTCGAGCCGGGCCGCGCCGGCCGCGAGCGCCGAGCCGCGCAGCCAGTCGGCGACGGGCGCCAGCGCCACCCGGCCCGACGCTCCGAAGCACTGGCTGCTGGCGACGACCGCGCCCGCCCGCGCCGCGAGACCAGCCAGCTCGGTCACCAGCCGGGTCTTGCCAACCCCGGGATCGCCCATGACGACCGCCAGCCGCGCTCGCCCAGCCACCGCGCCCGCCCACGCCCGGCGCAGCCGCTCGAACTCCTGGACACGGCCGACGAGAGCGATCTCCGCGGCGCTCGTGCCGCTGACCGTGCCGGCCGGGCCGACGTCGGGGTCGGGGTTGGGGTCGAGGTCAGGGTCGACGTCGGGGTTGAGGTCAGGGTCGACGTCGGGGGCGGGCCCTGGCGGCCGGGACGCCGTCGCCGGGCCTGGCCGGCGGCCGGGGATCAGGGCCAGCGCCGCCCGCAGGTCAGGGCCGGGGCTGATGCCCAGCTCGCGCTCCAGTACGGACGCGCAGCGGCGGTACGCCCGCAGGGCGCCGGCGGCGTCGCCGGCCGCCGCCAACACCTCGATCAGCGTCCGGTAGCCGCTCTCCTGCAACGGCTCCAGCCGGGTCAGCCGGCGGGCGGCGTCGGCGGCGCCCGCCAGGTCACCGAGCTCCCGCCGGGCGCGGCACACCAGCGCGTACAGCTGCGCGCACTGCCGGTGCAGGTCCGCGCGGGCCTCCAGCACCCAGTCGTCGTCGAGGCCGGGCAGGAACTCGCCGGCATAGTGGCGCAGGGCCCCGTCCGCGTACGTCAGCGCGACGGCCGGTCCGGCGCTCTGGGCGTCCAACGCCCGCCGGCGTTCGGCGTCGAAGGCGCGCAGGTCGACGACGACACCGGGGGTGTCCCGCCAGCCGAGGGTCTGGACGCTCACCTCGACGCTGTCCTGGTCGCCCAGCACCCGGCGCAGGCCGTGCAGCTCGCGGCGCAGGTTGGTCAGCGCCTGCCCGTCGGTCGAGTCCGGCCAGAACAGGCCGGCCAGCCGGGAGCGGGCGTGCGACCGCCCCGCGTGCAGCGCGAGGTAGGCGACCAGCGCTACCGTCCGTGACGACCGGGTCCGGACCGCACCGGACGGATCGTCCGTTATCGACCGGTCTCCCAGCAGGGTGACGTGGACCGGCATCGCGGCCCCCTCCCGATCGGCGCGCATCACCCGCCGGGGTCGGTCACCGTGCGTGCGATGCCGCCCCAGCGTAGGGCAGACCGGTCCGGGCCGGGATTCCCCCGCTCGATCTCCCGGGCGGAATGACGGCCATCCGACAGGGACCCGACCCGGCCGCGCTACGGGACCGGGAACCACGGGCGATCGGGATCTGGGCCGGAAGATCACGGAACCAGGCGATCTTGCCTCGGGTGGTGGCCGCCGGCCAGGTCACGGTAGGCGTCGTGGACCTCGTCCAGCGGGTAGGCGCGGGCGATCGTGGCAAAGCCGGCCGGGGCGTGGGCCTAGGCCGGGCCCCGGCGGGAAGGAATCCGGACAGACCGGCGAACCACGGCGAACAGGAGGTAGGTCGTGCCACTGCGCTGGAACTGGCTGGCGGTCGACTGCGTCGACCCGGGCCCGGTCGCCCGGTTCTGGGGCGGGGTCTTCGGCGTCGGCGCCGAGCCCGACCAGGACGGCGACTGGGTCGTCGCGCCGGCGGGGTCCCCGGTCCGGCTGATGTTTCTCCAGGTGCCCGAGGAGAAGCTGGTCAAGAACCGGCTGCACCTGGACCTGAGCCCGTCCTCGCCCCACGAGCAGGCCGGGGAGGTCGACCGGCTGCTGGCGCTGGGCGCGAGCCGGGTCGACGTCGGCCAGACCGGCGACGAGTCGTGGGTGGTGCTGGCCGACCCGGCAGGCAACGAGTTCTGCGTCCTGTCCGGCACCGGCGGCTGACGGGGCTGACCGGGCGGGCGGGCCTGACAGGGCGGGCGGACCGGGCGGCCGGGGCTGACGGGGCGGCCGGACGGCGCGGGATCCGGCCGAATTTAATCGGGATCGCCATCAAGGCCGCGGAAATCGTTCCGCTCGGCGACAATATGCGTCGGGTCGCGACGGCGAGCGGGCCGTCACGGCCGGTACGAGCCCAGGAGGTCCGGGTGGACGGCGGCGGACTCGGGGTAGTTGGGCGCCCAGTGCCCGCGGCGTTTCTCTGCTACGCGGATCCCGACGACACCCTGGCGAACGGCGCGATCACAGCGCTCGGCGTGGCGCTGCGGGCCGAGACCCGGCTGCAGAACGACCGGCGCCCGCTGGAGGTCTACATCGGCCGCTACGACGCCGGGCGGGACGAGGCGTGGGCGGCCCACGTCGGCGACGACGCCACCCCGACGGTCCTGATCCCCGTGCTCAGCCCGATGTTCCTGGCCGACAGCCAGTGCCTGCGCGATCTGCGGACGTTCGACCACCGGGAACGGCGCCTCGATCGCGACGACCTGGTCATCCCGCTGGTCTGGAGCGACCCGCCCGAGCCGCCGCCGGGCGCCGGGATGGACCCGGTGGCCGCGATGCTGCTCGAACGGCCCTGCCTCGACGCCCGCGAGCTGGTGGCCGTGCCGGTCACGGCGGCCCCGGTGCGGCGCCTGGTCGTCGATCTGGCCGCGCTGGTCATCGACGCCCTGGCCTACCGGCCGGAGTCGGCTCGCCCGCCCGCCGCCCGCCTCGCTCCGGCCGGCGACCGGTTCGACGGGCTGTCCGAACAGTCCGGGCCCGTCCGGCTGGCGGCCGTTCCGGCCGCCCCGGCCGCGGCGGCGACGCTTCCCGCCGCGGGAACACTCCCCTCGGCGGGGACGCTGCCCTCGGCGGGGACGCTCTCTCCTCCGCCGGCGTTCCCACCGCCGCCGACGCACCCACCGCCGACGATCGCGCCGCTGCCGCCACCCATCCCCCCGCCGAACTCGCCCGTCCTGACCGGCCCGAACGCGATGATCGGCCGGACCGGGCCGACCGTGACCGTCCCGCGCCCGAAGCCGCCGACGCCGCCGCCGGGCGAGGCGGGGCCGGCGGACGGTCCCGGACGGCTGGACGCCGCCGCGGTACGCGCGATGATCTTCCCGGTCACGACGGCGCTGCGCTCCGGCTACCTGCGCGAGGACGTGACCGCGTTCCTGACCCGGGCGGCCGATGACATCGAGCGGCTGCGCTGGCTGCTCGACCCGGCCTCACCGCCGCCGTCCCCGGCGCGCGGGGGCGGCGGGAGCCCGATGACGGGCGCCGACGTCCGGCGGGCGGCCTTCCGGGTCACCCGGCTGGCCGGCGGCTTCCGGATCGAGGACGTGGACGACTACCTCGACCGGCTGGAGGCGGAGTTCGTGCGGCTGCACGCCGCCGTCGGCACGGCCGGCGCCGGCCCCCGGCCGGGGGCCGCGACCGCCGGCTTCGTGTCACCGCTGAGTGAACGGACGCAGCCCAAGCCCGGCGGCGACCACGGCGGCGGGCCCTTCCGGCCCACGCTGACCTCGGCCGACGTGCGGACGAAGGTCTTTCGGACCTCCCGCTACCGCACCGGCTATGAGATCGGCGAGGTCGACCGCTTCCTGGCCGAGGCCGCCCGTGAGCTCGAACGCATCCACCGGGTCATCCGCGCCGATGAGCAGGGCCGCCGGGCGCGGCCGGACGACCGGGCGTTGCGCCTGTCCCCCGAGGAGATCACGAACGCCCGGTTCAACCCGACCCGGCTGCGCTCCGGGTACGACGAGCAGGACGTCGACGACTACCTGGACGTGCTGCTGCGCGAGTTCGTCCGGGTACAGGATCATCTGAACCGCTGAACCGCTGAACCGCTGAACCGCTCAACCCCTGAAGGCCTGAACCGCCGCGCTGGACCGCCGCGCCACCGGCCGTCCGCGCGCGGCGCCCCAGTCCGGTTCTCCCCGCCGGTCGACCGGCGGGGCCGAGCGGGGCCGGGCGCGACGCCGGCCTGGTTCGCGACGCCGGCCTAGTTCTGGAAGCCGTTGATGGACACGATCTGGGTGTCCTGTTCGATCGGAGCGCGACGGTGGGCCGGGCCGGGCCGGCCGCCGTTCGCCCGCCCGGGGCCGTCGGCGCCGGCAGCCTCCGCCGGGCCGCGGCTGTGGCCGGGTTCGGGATCCCGCTCGTCGTCCCCGTCGGGGTCCTGATCGGAGTCCATCGCCCCGGCCGACCCGGCGTCGGGAGCGTGGCCCGCGGCGTACAGGTCGTCCGACCACCATCCCCCAACGCCGCCGCGACCGGCGTCCCGGTCGTCGCCGCCGTCGGCCGGCTCTCCGTCGTCGCGGGCCGAACGGGCCCGGAAGTCGGCGAGGTCGCGCGGCCAGCCCGCCGCGAGCGGATCGGCCTCGGTCGTGGACCGGCCGTCCTCGTAGAGCCCGTTCGCGCCAAATCGCGCGGCGGGAGCGGCGTAGGGGGCATTCGGGTAGGTGTGGTCCCGATACGTGTCCGCGTAGCCGTCCTGCCCGTAGGCCAACGTCGGGCCCGGCGCGGCGGGAAAGCCGCCCCCCGAGCGCGGGTCGCTCGTCCAGCCGTCGTACCGGTAGCGGTCCGCCTCGTCGTCGCCTGTACCGGGTGGGGTGGCGCCAGACCCGCCGCCGAGCCCGCCCGCCGGGCCGGCGCCGCCGAAGCTCGGCGTGCCGTACTGGTCGTACTCGTCGCGCTCGAAGCCGACGCCGAGCGGGTCGGCGCCGTTCTGGTCCGGACGGTACAGGTCGCCGCCGGGCTGCTGGACACCGTGCTGATCAGAACCGTGCTGATCAAAGGTGCGCTGATCAGAGCTGTGCTGATCGGTGCCGAACCTGTCCGCGCCAGTGGCGCCGGCGTGGTTCGAGCCGGAGGGGGCGTCGTAGAAGGAGCCGTCGTAGGCGGAGGCGTCGTCGGGGCCGCTGGATCGGTAGTCGCCGCCGGTCTCATAGGTGCCGCCGGAGCGGTAGTCGCCGTAGCCGCCGTCCGCCGGTGAGCGCTTGCCGCCCGGATCCGCCAGTGGCGGGAAGCCCAGCGCGGATAGCCCCGCGAACGAGTCGTCGGCCCAGAGTCCCGACGAGACGGGATCCGGGGCCGAGTCCGGATCCGGCCGCCTGAGCTCCTCATGACGGGGATAGGAGCCCGACAGGCTCGGCCCGACGAAGTCGGTGGTCACGAACGCGGCGATCGGCTCGGCCGGTGAAACGCCGTCAGACTCGGCGTGGGCCGAGGCTCCGGCGTCCGCCTCGCCGCCCGCGTCGGGTCCGCCCGCGTCATCTACCGCCGGTCCGAACCCGCCTGGGTCACCGCCGGGCAAGTCGGCGCCGGCCGGGTTGAGATCCCGCCGAGCGGGGTCGGTCCCGCCGGGCTCGATCCGATCGAGGTCGGGCCGATCGACGCCGATCGGGTCGATGCCGCTGGCGCCGGCAACGCTCGGGTCGCCAGCGGTCGAACCGCGGTCGGCGGCGGGCTCGTCGGCGAGGCCAGCCGTCGACCGGCCGGCGCCGCCGGCAAACCGGCGGCGGCTGGCCAGACCGATGGTGTAGAGCGCCATGGTGGCCGGGTCGGGATCGTACGGCTGCTCCTCGGCGCCGGCCAGATCCCCGCCGGACTGGTCCCCGTCGGCCAGATCCCGGCGGGCGGGCTCCCCGCCGACAGGATGCCCGTCAGCCAGGTCGCTGGCGTCGTCCCGGCTGGCGGCGGCCGTCGAGCTGACGGCGACGGGGTCGTCCCAGCCGAGACCGGCCCAGCCGGGCCGAGGCGGCAGCGCCGCCACCGGCACCGAGGTGTCGATCGGTTCCGCCGTCGCCGCGGCGTCGTCGAACAGGAGCTCGGCGACGGGCCGGGGCCGCCCGAGGCGCATGCCCTGCGCATAGTCGACGCCCAGCCCCTCCAGGGCGTCGACCAGCTCGTCCCGGTCGACGTTCTCGGCGATGGTGTAGAGGCCGAGCGCCCGCGCGATCCGGACGATCGCGTCGATGACCAGGATGTCGGCCGAAGAGCTGAGGTCGGCCGAGGAGCTCCCGGCCAGAGACTCACCGTCGATCTTGACGCTGGTGAAGGAGTGATCGCGCAGGAAGGCGACCGAGCCCAGGCTCGAGCCGAAGTCGTCCAGGGCGAGCCGGCAGCCGGCCGCCCGCAGGACGTCGGCCAGCGCGCGCAGCCCGTCGTGGTTCCCGGCCGCGACTCCTTCGCTGACCTCGAGACCGAGCTGGGACGCCTCGACGCCCCGGGCACGCAGCGCGCCCACGACGAACGGGCCGAACCCGGGATCGGCCAGGGAACGGCCGGAGATGTTGACGTGCAGCTGCCAGTGCCGCTCCCGCGCGCGGTCGGTCGCGAGCAGCTCGACAGCCTGGCTCACCACCCAGCGATCGAGCGCGGCGATCGCCTCGCTGCCCTCGATGGTGGGCAGGAACTCGCCGGTCGCCAGCTCCGGAAGCACGTTGTCGCGCAGCCGGACGAGCAGTTCGTAGGCGTGGACCTCGCGGGAGGCCAGGTCGATGACTGGCTGGGCGTCGAGCGCGAGGAAGCCTCCGTCGATCGCCCGGGAGACCCGATCGGCCGTCTGCCGGCTGGCTTCGGCCGCGCGATCGGCCTCGTCGTCGTGGATGCGCACCGCGCCCGGCCCGGCGGCGCTGGCCCGGCGGGCGGCGCTCTCCCCCCTGGTGAGCATCGCCCGGTCGTCGCCCGCGCCGTCGGGTCCCGGCCGGTCGCGGGGGCCGTCAAGCGGGGCGATGCCGACGCTGACGGTGACCGCGGCGGCGCCGTCCGGATCGTCGGGCCGGCGGGCCCCGGTCGCGCTGACCAGGTCGACCAGGCGCCGGGCGAGCGTCATTCCCGGGTAGTGCCCGTCCGCGTCGGTGGCGGACGGGCCGGGCAGCAGCGCGGCGAACCGGCCACCGGGAAGGCGATGAAGCTCGGCGCCGGGCGCCTCGCCGGCCAGCAGCGGTGCCAGCGCGCGCAGTACCGCGTCACCGGCCTCGTGGCCGTGGCGGTCGTTGATCCCGGTGAAGTCGTCGATGTCGATGACGAGCAGGCGACCGGCGGCGATCTCGTCCGCGCTCAGCTCCCGCAGCCGGCGGACCAGGCTCGAGCGGTCCGGCAGCCCGGTCAGCGGATCGATGCCGACCCGCGGTCCCACCGGCGCGGCTTCCGGGGCGTTCAGTGCCTCAGCCGACGTCGGCTCCCGCGAAGCCTCCCGAAACGCCGGCTCATCGGACAGCGCCTCCGGTGACGGAGCCTCCGGTGACGGAGCCTCCGGTGACGGAGCCTCCGGTGACGCCGTCTCCTCCTCCGACCGTGGCCCGACCGACGGTGACCCGGCCGCCGAGAGCGTGGGCTCCGCGAGCCCCGGCTCCGCCGGCGCGGGCTGGGCGGGCGCCGGTCCGGCCCCGCCGGCGAGCGCGGCCGCGCGGGCCAGCGCGAAGGGGTCGTCCGGTGTGCCGGTCACGTCCCGGCTGGCCGCGACGACCCGCACCGGCATGTCGACCTCGTCGGCGAGTACCTCGCCGACGCAGACGAACACCCGCTCGCGGTAGCCCTCGGCCGGGCCGGCGCCGGAGTCGGGGCCGAGCTCGATCGGGATCCGTAAGCGGTGGATGAAGGCGAACGGTTCGCCCTCGCGCAGGGCGGTGTCCAGGGCGTTCTCGACCGCGTCGACGTCGTCCGGGTGGATCAGGCCGTGGAACAGGGAGTAGTCGACCGCGGCGTCGGCGCCGGAGTCGCCGGCGGCCGCGCCGACCGGCGCGACAAGCGCGCGCATCTGGTCGGACCAGGTCATCTGGTTGCTGCTGAGATCCCATTCCCAGCTGCCGGTGCCGGAGATGGCCTCGACCCGGTCCCGGTGGCCCTCGCGGCGCCGCGCGCGCTCGTCGTCGTCGCGACTGTCGGTGATGTCGACGATCTCGTAGAGGACGAACCGGTCCGCGCTGGCCGGGCCCGCCCCGTCGGCGTCGGAGTCCCCGGCGGAGGGGAGGGCGGCCCTGCGGATCTCCAGCCAGCGGGTCGCGCCGTCCGGTGCCTGCCAGCGCTGGCGCGAGGTCGCGCCGGCCACCTGATCGGGGTCGATCCGGTCGAGCGGCAGCGCGGCGTTCGCGACCGCGAAGCGCGCCGCGACCACCGGGTCGTCGTGCACGGCGCCCCAGCCCAGACCGCCCGGAGCCGAGGTCGCGCGCTCGCCGGCCCGGGACGCCCCCGCGCCGCCGCCGACGTCACCGCCGCGCAGCACCAGCTCGAGCATCGCCCGGTTGGCCCACACGACCCGGCCGTCCGACGTGACCACGACCAGGCCGGTCGAAACCACGTCGGCCACCAGGCCCACCACGCCTGCGACCAACTCGCCTCCCCCGCCCTGCCCGGTTCGCGACGGCCGCCCGGGTGGGCTCACGGGTCCCGCCCCGGCGGGCGGGACGGCACGATTCCGGTGACCCTGCGCGGAAGTTTAGCGACAGTGGTGCCCGGTCCGACTGTTCGGGTGCCGCGGTTGGCCATACCGTGCCCGGCGAGGGGGCTGGCGGCCGCCGGTGACGCTCCGGCACCCGGCCGACCCACGCCCGGCCCACCGCGGCGGCCCGGCCCGCCCCGGTTAGCACCGGTTCGCCCGCTCATGGGGGGCGGCGAACGGACCGAAAGACCCGTTGACGCCGTTCCGACCGGCCCCCGACAACGGGGGACCCACAGCCCCCCGCAGACGCGCGGGCCGTTGCGCGGGAGGATGACGGCATGCCACGGGTCGTCGTCGCGCCGAATGCCTTCAAGGGCACGCTTACCGCCATGGCCGCGGCGAAGGCGATGGCCGACGGCGTGGTGGACGCGGTGCCGAGCGCCGACGTCGTCCTGCGCCCGGTCGCCGACGGCGGCGACGGGACGGTCGACTGCGCGATCAGCGCCGGCTTCAACCGGCACGAGATCACCGTGTCCGGGCCGCTGGGCGAGCCGGCGCTGGCGGCGTTCGCCGTCCGCGACGACCGCGCCGTGCTGGAGGTGGCGCAGGCCGCCGGCTTGACGCTGCTGGCCACGCCGGATCCGCGCGGCGCCACGACGGCCGGCGTCGGCCAGTTGATCCGGGCCGCGCTCGACGCCGGCGCCCGCCAGATCCTGCTCGGCGCCGGGGGCAGCGCGACGACCGACGGCGGCACCGGCATGTGCTCCACGCTCGGCGTGTGCTTCCTCGACGCGGCCGGCGAGCCGGTGCCGCCCGGCGGTGGCGGGCTGGGCCGGCTGACCCGGATCATCGCCGACGCCCGCGACCCCCGGCTGGCCGGCGCCACCCTCACCGTCGCCGCCGACGTCGACAACCCGCTGCTCGGCCCGTCCGGCGCCGCCGCCGTGTTCGGCCCGCAGAAGGGCGCGAACGCGGCCGACGTCGCCGCGCTCGAGGACGGGCTGCGCGCGCTGGTCGCGGCGGCCGAGGCGGTCCGGCCCGGCGCGGCGGCGATCGCCGAGCGGCCGGGGGCCGGCGCGGCCGGCGGGCTGGCGTTCGGGGCCGTCACGTTCCTGGGCGCGCAGGTCCGCCCCGGAGCCGACCTGCTGCTGGAGATGGTTCGGTTCGACGCCACCCTCGACGGCGCCGACCTGGTCATCACCGGTGAGGGCGCGTTCGACGAGCAGACGCTGCGGGGCAAGGCTCCGCTGGCGGTCGCCCGCCGCTCCCAGGCGGCCGGCGTGCCGGTCGCGGCGGTCTGCGGACGCCTGGACACGCCCCGCGAGCGGTGGGCGGCGGCGGGCTTCGTGCTGGCCCGCGGCGTCGTCGAGACGGGGCCCGTCCCGGCTCGTTCGGAGGCGTCGGGCACGGCGACCCGCCCGCACGCGCCGCACGGCCACGCCGGGCCGCTGCGGCGGCGCACCGCCCAGGTCGTCCGCGAGCTGCTGGGCTGACCGCGCCCTTCGCGGTCAGCCCGCCGCGCCGCGGGCCTCCGGACGTCAGGGCGTCAGGGCGTCAGGGCGTCAGGCGCCGGTGCCCACCACCCGGCGAGGCGCGCACCGCTCGATCAGCTCCCGGATCTCCTCCAGGCAGCCGCCGCAGCCAGTCCCCGCGTCGCAGTGTTCACCGATCGTGTCCGGGTCGTCGACCCCGGACGCGATCACGCGCCGCAGGGTTCGGTCGGAGACCGCGAAGCATGAGCAGACGAGCACGGCACCTCACCCAGCGCACTGCGCGTATCCCCGCCCGGGCCGGGGCCGCGTGGCCGGACCGGCGGTGCCGGTCCGATGACCGCGCAGAGCGACCCCTCCGTCGGAGAATAGCTAAAGCTAGCCTTACATAAGTAAGTTCGCACGGGCGAGCCCACGGCGCAAGCACTGTGGCCAACATGCCTGGTACTTGCATGACTTGTACTTGATTGTTGGCTTAAGGGTGGGTAAACGAGTGGAGAGGGGGGAAACAAGACTGTTCCGTTTCGGTTCGGCGACGCCGTCACGCCGCCGGTGAGGAGGACACGGCGGATGTGCCTGTGGCCCAAGGGCACGGACGTGCAGCGCGAGCCCTACCCGGTCCCCCGCCAGGCGGAGGCGCCGCCCGAACCGCCTCCGCAACCGCCGCCCGAACCACGGGCGGCCCAGCCGCCCGAGCCCGCCCCGGCCCAGGCGACCGAACGGGACGGGGACCGGCCGGCGCGCCAGGCGCTGCGCACCGCCCTCTACGTGCTGAGCCAGGTCATCCTGATCGGCTCGCTGTTCATGGTCTACCGGCTCGGCCGCTACCTGGCCGCCGGGCGCATCAGCGAGTCGATGCGCAACGCGACCCGGGTCTGGCACCTGGAACGCCTGCTGCGCCTGCCGGACGAGGACCTCGTCCAAGACCTCGCGCTGCGCTCGACGCATCTCGTCCACGCCGCCAACGACTTCTACGTCACCGCGCACTTCCCTGCGGCGATCATCCTCCTGGCCTGGGTGCTGCTGTTCCACCGGGACGCCTGGAGCCGGGTGCGCAACGTCGTCATCATCACCACCGGGCTGGCCCTGGTGATCCACATCCTGTTCCCGCTGGCGCCGCCCCGGTTCCTGCCATTGATGCTGCCGAACGTCCACCTGATCGACACCGGCGCGGTGTTCGGGCCGTCGGCCTACCACGGCCGGGAGTCCGGCCTGGCCAACCAGTACGCGGCCATGCCCAGCCTGCACATCGGCTGGGCCATCCTCGAGGCCTGGGCTGTCGTCACGATCTCCCGCCACCGGGCCCGGTGGCTGGTCCTGCTCCACCCGATCGTCACGACGCTCGTCGTGGTGGCCACGGCCAACCACTACTGGCTGGACGGCCTCATCGGCGCGGTCCTGGTCTCGCTGTCGGTGTGGGTCACCGGCCCGCGCGGGCTTCGCCTGCCGCGCCGGGCGCGCGCGGCCGCGCCGTGATCGCGCGCCCGGCGGCCGGTCAGGCGGTGAGCACGACAGCGGCGTCCGGTTCCGTGACCCGGAAGCTCACGCTCTCCTCAAGGTAGAGCTCGACGCCCTCGCCGGAGTGGCCGGTGTAGCCGACGGAGAGGTCCTGGCCGACCTCGAGCACGAAGTCGCCGCCGCGCAGGCTCAGGACGACGCCGCCGGTCAGGCCGGGCGCCGGGACGAGCGGCCCGCCCAGGATGTGCTTGAGGTGGTCGAGCAGCAGGTAGCCGCCGTGCTCGGCCGTCTCGGCGATCCGGGTGAACAGCTCGGGCGACACGGCGAGCCCGTACGGGCCGGCGATGCCGGCGCCGCGCAGGGTCGCGACCGCCTTGGCCACGGTGGCCGGATAGTCGTCGGTCGTCCCGGCCAGGGCCAGCCGCGGATGCGCCGACGCCTCGATGACGCCGACGATGCCGGCCTCGGGGTAGCCGTGGAAGACGATGGCGTTCTCGGTGGTGGCGATCTCGCGCGCCGCCGCGTCCAGACCGCCGAGGTCGACGTCGACCGCGCCCCGGTCGACGTTGGTCAGCTCGTCGCGGTCGAGGCTGAACGAGGCGCGCAGCTCCACCAGCGGCAGGACCCGGCGGACGCGGGCGGCTACCCCGTCGCCGGGCGCCGTCCCCAGCGGGGCGGTGCGGCCGATCACGGTGGCCGAGTAGCCCCAGCCGTGCGGGCCGGAGAAGTCGACGAGCTTGCGGGCGGCCAGGTTCGTGGTCAGCCGAGCCTTGGCCTCCTCGTCGATGGCCGCCCAGGCGGCGTCGGTCAGCGGGGCGTGTCCGCGCAACAGGTGGTTCATTCCGCTACTCCTCTGAGGCCGCCGATGCCGAGCGAACCGTCGCCGGCGCTGGTCCCACTGGTCTCACCGCCGCCGGCGGCCGGGCCGGCGTGCTCGGTGGCGGCTTCCTCGACGGCCAGGACCGGGCCCGACGTGAACAGGTACTCGCGCAGCTGGGTGTCCAGCGCCGGGTCGCGGCGGCGGAGCCACTCGAGCGTCATCGCCGCGTGTTCCTTCTCCTCATCCCGGTTGTGGGCCAGGATCTCCGCCAGCTCGGGGTCGGTCGCGGCCTCGACCCGCTGGTCGTACCAGTCGACCGCCTCCAGTTCCTCCATCAGCGAGGCGATCGCCCGATGACGGTCGACCGTGCCCGCCGAGAGCTTGTCCGGCTGCTCGTGCAGCCCCATGCTTGAATCGCCCATTCGCCTTGCCTATCACTTCGAAGCGCTGGTCGCGGCGGGTGGACGGCCGGCGCGGCCGCCCCCAGCCCCCGGGGCCCCCGGCCCCGGGCCACAGCCTCGAGCCACAGCCGCCGACGGCGTTCGGCGACCGTCAGGCGCCTACCCGCTCGGCGCCCGGTCAAATCGGAATAATCTCCACGCGGCGGTTGCCGGCCCGGCCGGCGGCCGTCAGGTCCGAGTCGACCGGCCTCGTCGCGCCGACGCCGCTGGCCCGCATCCGGGTCGGGTCGACGCCCTGGCTGGCCAGGTAGGCGGTGACGGACTCGGCCCGCTGCAGGGACAGCAGGTCGTTGAGCGCCACCGGGCCGCTGTTGTCGGTATGGCCGACGACCAGCACGGTCACGGTTGCGGCCCGCAGGGCCGCCGCGATCGGGTCCAGCCGGGCCCGGGCGGCCGGCGACAGCTCGGCCGATCCGGTGGCGAAAGTCAGCGGGCCGGCCGCGATCGCGGCCCGTAGCCGGGCCAGGCCGGCGCCGGCATCGGCCGGGGGCGCGGCCGCCGGGACGCTGACCGCGGGAGTTCCGACCGGGGGCACTGCCACCGGCGGGACGGTCACGCCGGTGGCCGGGCCGGCGGACGGGATCGCTCCGGGCTGGGCCGTTCCCGGCCCGGTGGTTCCCGGAACGGTCGTGCCCGGCCCGGTGGTTCCCGGAACGGTCGTGCCCGGAACGGTCGTCCCCGGAACGGTCGTCCCCGGAACGGTCGTCCCCGGAACGGTGAGCTGGTTGTCGAGGTGGACCGCCGGGTTGAGCGCGCGGGCGGCGGCCAGCACGGCGGCGCCGAGCCGGTCACGCTCGCCCGATCCACTGACCGCTCCGGTCACGGTGACTGTGTCGCCGGCCACGGTGACCTGGTGCGGGCCGGTCAGCCCGCCCAGGGCGGCCGCCAGGCGCCCGACGGCGGCCGGCGCCGGCCCGGGGATCCCCCGGGTCACGGTCACGTGATCGCCGACCTGGGCCCGGGGGCGCCGGGCGGCGTCGCCGGTGGCCGAGACCAGCCGGTGGCGGGCGGCGTCGTCGGGGACGGCCGCGCTGACCGAGAGCGAGCGCCCGTCCGACGCGACCACCAGCGGCACCGACAGCCCGGCCGAAGCCGGCAACCCGCCGATGCGGACGTCGTCCCCGAGCACGGACGACTGGGCGCCGGCCGTGTGGCGGGCCGCGCTGAGCGCGGCCGAGGCCGCGGCTGCGGTCGGGAAGCGGCCGTGCAGGGTGACCGTCTCGCCGTGGACGGTGGCCCGGACGTCAGGGGCGGCCACGGCGTGGGTGGCCCGGGTGGCCAGGTCGTCCTGGATCGCGCCGCGGCGCAGCCCGAACGCGGCCGCCGCGAGCAGCAGCCAGGCCAGCACCAGAGAGACTAGAAAGGCCACCGGCCGGGGTCGATCGAACAGCGGTCGGTTGAACGGCACCCAGGCCAGCGACATGTCAGGCGATCTCCGTGACGTCCCGTCACGTCCCCATACGGGACGGTTGAGTAACTCTGTCACAGCTGCCGGCGTCCGTTGGACCCGGACTGTGCTGGCGTGCCGGATTGGTCAAAACATGTCGAACAAAGATTGCACACATGTGCGAGGTACGTCCGGCCGCGTAGGACACGCCGGGCGACGCTGTGAGCACGATCGGCGATACAGCCGCGCCGGTTGACGGCGCGAGAAAGCCCGGAGCCTCAGCCGCGTCGGGCGGCGCTGTTTGCCAGGCTGTTCACCCGAGTGCGGGACAGCCTGAACCGGCTCGGCATCTCCCCCGGCGCCCGGTCCCGCCGGGGCTCGGCCCGGGCCGGCGTCGTGTCGGCTTCCGACGCCCGGTCGCCGTCCGGCTCCGCCCCTACCTCCGGCACCTGGAGGCCGCCCAGCTCCGCCCCGGCTCCCGGCGCCCGCGGACCGTCCAGCTCCGCCCCCACTCGCGGCTCGGGCGCGATCGGGCGCTGAGGCCCGCGGGGCTCCGGCCGCGGGCCACTCGTCGGCTGAAGCCCACTCGCCGGCGGAGCTCCGCTGAGCGCTTGCGCCCCGCTGTCCGAGCGAGCTCCGCTGTCCGAGCGAGCTCCGCTGTCCGAGCGAGCTCCGCTGTCCGAGCGAGCTCCGCTGTCCGAGCGAGCTCCGCTGGCTGTAACCGGCTGAAGCCCGCTGGAAGGCTGGAGTTCCCCGGGTTGCTCAGCCGAGCCGGGCGGCGCCGTCTCGGCCCGCCCCCGGCGCGCGACCCGCGCGATCAGCAGGACGAGCCCGGCCGCGAAGGACAGGACCGTCCAGCCTGCGATCGCGTCCAGCAGGTAGTGGTTGGCCGTCGACATGACGACGAACGCGGTCCCCGCCGGGTAGAGCGCTCCGAGCACCTTGACCCACCGCCGCCGGGCGAAGCGGGCCACCAGGAAGCCGCACCACAACGCCCATGCGCAGTGCAGCGAGGGCATCGCCGCGTACTGGTTGGCCAGGGTGCCGAGGCCGCGCGGCGCGGCCGAGGTCGACCCGCCCCACCAGCCCCATTCGTGGTAGCGCGACATCATGTCGATGTAGGACGTGCCCGGCAGCAGGCGGGGCGGCGCCGTCGGCAGGAGGAAGAACCCGCACAGGCTGATTAAGGTCGTCGCGACGAGGGTCCAGCGAGCCCGCCGGTAGAACGTCGGATTGCGCCGGTACATCCACACCAGGACAGCCGGGGTGACGATGAAGTGCAGCGTCGCGTAGTAGTAGCAGCAGATGACCGCGAGCTGCGGGACCGTGACCAGCCAGTGGTTGAGCGCCAGCTCGGGGTTGAGGTGGCTCCAGTGCTGGAACCGCTCGATGTCGAGACCGACCCGCTCCGCCGAGGCGCGCGCGCCGTCGGCCACACCGCGGGTGGCCGTGTAGAGGTAGTAGCAGCTCACCAGGATCAGGGCTTCCACCCACAACGGCGGAAGCCCGTTCACGCCGCGGCGGACCCGGATCACGTAGCTACCTCCCTGATTGCCCCGTCCTCATCATCCTGTCACGCACCTACGACAAGAATGTCACCCGCCACCTGTACCCGGGCCCGGACGCCACCCCGGCCCGCCGGCCAGCGGCCGGCGGGCCGGGAGCACGTCTGGAGGCCGCCGTCAGGCCCGCGGCGTCGCGGCGGCCACCGGAATCGAGCCGCCCGGCCCGGCCGACGCCCCGGCCGCGGCCGGATTCGCCGCGCTGCCCGACGGGGCTGAGCTGCTCGGCGACGCCGTGCTCCCGGAGGACACGGTATCGCTCACCGGCAGGGCACTACCGGCCCGCCAGGTCGCCCAGGGCACCGACCACGCGTTGCCGAGCTGGCTAGTGTCGGGTGCCCGACCAGTGTTCGAAATGTTGATCATGTCGCCCAGACGGGAGTAGTTGTAGAACCACTGAGCGTCGGTGGGCGAGGCGTTGACGCACCCGTGCGAGACGTTTGCCCGCCCCTGGGACGCCACCGACCACGGAGCGGAGTGGACGTAGGACCCGCCGCTGGTGAACTGGACGGCCCACTGGACCTGTTCGTAGTAGTAGTCCGGGTCGCCCTTGGGGATGCCGACGGTGGCCGAGTCCATCGTCACCTCGGGCGAGAGGCCCAGGACGTTGTGCGGCCCGGACATGGTCGGCCACTGCGGGCGGCCCAGGCTGACCTTCATCGTCCGGACGAGGGCGCCGTTGTCGTAGACCTTCATGACGTGGGTGTTGGCGTCCACGTAGCTGACGTGGGCGTCGCCGATCCGGAAGTCCATCGCCCGATCCTTGACACCCATGCGGCCTCCGCCGTTGTCGAGCCCGGCCAGGTTGGCCTCGACGTGGACGCGCGTGCCCGGCTGCCAGTACTTCGCCGGCCGCCAGACCGCGGTCCGGTCGGACGTCCAGTTCCAGGCGCCGAGGGTGGGCGGGTCGGTCTGGACGAGCAGGCGGCTCTGGACGGCGGCCCGGTCGCGCGCCGCGGCCGAGAACGTCAGCGTGATCGGAGCGCCGACCCCGACGGTCTGGCCGTCCACCGGCTCCCAGGAGACCTTGAACGAGGACGACGGGACGCCGGTGGCGAAGGTGGAGTTCGCCCGGGCGACCCCGGTGATCCCCGACGTGGCCTGGGTGACGGCGCTGACCTGGTAGGACGAGTCGGCGAACAGGCCACCGGTGGAGGTCCAGCTCCGCCGGTCGGCGCTGAAGGTGCCCGCCAGCGTCCCGGCCGGCGTCTTCTGCGACGTGCTCGCGGAGCGGGCGACGGTCACCGAGGCGAGCGGTGCGTTGCTGTGCACGTTCACGGCGTCACCGACCACGACGGCCTGAGCGCCGTTGGCCGGCGTGATCTGGATCTGCGCGACCGGCGCCGCGACGGTCGGCGCGGCCGCTGGCCCGGCACCCGAGCCCCCACCGCCGCCACAGCCGGCGAGGGTCAGCGCCGCGACGGCGGCAACAATGCCGCCCAGACGAATACGAACCGTCGATCTACCTATCACCGAGCGTGCAGAGTCAGCCGAGGCCGGCGCGGTGTCCCCGCGCCGCGCCGTCCGGCTCCTCGACCCGCGCCCTTCCTCCGGCTGGCTACCGTCCACAGCCGGACCGTACCCAGCCGACGCCCCGTCGGCCCGCCGATCAATATGCCGAACTCTGTCAAACAACCGACGGCCCGCCCCGGGTGATGGAATGCTCACCGAGGGTGCGGAAGACCGCGAAGACCACATCGTCCCTCCCCCGCGGCCGCCGCGCGGACGACCGACCGATTAATTGTGCCACAACGCCGCGAATACTCTCCGCATTCATCGTCGAAACGACAGCGAAACCATGGTTACCGACACCGGACACAGGAGCCGCGGACAATCACACAGCCAGTCCACTGGCGGGCCACCATCCCACCAGTGGCGCCGGCGCCACCTTTACCCACCAGAGCCCAGCGGGTCCCACCATCCGGCCAGCACCATCGGCCCACCCCCCCACCCACCCACCAACCAACCCACCCACCCGGTCACCTGCCCGCCGAACCAACGCCGCCGGCGGCCGTCCCGTCCACCCAGCCACTCCCGGAGGTCTCCCATGGCGGTCGTTCTCGGGCCGAACCAATTCGGCAAGGCCGAGGTCCGACTGGTCCGCGTGGACCGGTCCACCCCGGTCCACCAGATCACCGACCTGACCGTGTCCAGCTCGCTGCGCGGCGATTTCACCGCGGCTCACCTCACCGGCGACAACGGTCACGTCCTGACCACGGACGCGCAGAAGAACACCGCGTACGCGTTCGCCCGGGATGGGATCGGTGAAATCGAGGAGTTCGCCCTGCGGCTGGCCCGGCATTTCACCGGCGCTTTTCCGTGGATCACCGGGGCCCGGCTGGAAATCAACCAGCACCCGTGGGAGCGCATCGATGTCGACGGGGCCGGGCACGACCATGCGTTCCGCCGCGCCGGCGCCGAGGACCGCACAACCGCCGTGATCGTCGACGGGGCCGACACCCACATCGTGTCCGGGCTGACCGGACTGGTCGTGCTGAAGTCGACCGGATCGGAGTTCAGCGGCTTTCCCCGCGACCGCTACACGACTCTGGCCGAGACGACCGACCGCATCCTGGCCACCGAGGTCACCGCCCGCTGGCGCTACGCCCAGCCCGACGTCGACTTCGGCAAGCTGTTCCCGGCGATCCGGTCCGAACTGCTCGAGACGTTCGCGGCCACGCACAGCCTGGCGTTGCAGCAGACGCTGTTCGCGATGGGCGAAGCCGTGCTCACGGCGCACCCCGAGGTGGTCGAGGTCCGCCTCGACCTGCCGAACAAGCACCACTTCCTGGTCGACCTGGAGCCGTTCGGCCTCGACAACCCGAACGAGGTCTTCTACGCGGCCGACCGCCCCTACGGCCGGATCGAGGGCACCGTCATGCGTGACGACGTCCCACCGGCTCCGCTGGCCTGGTCACGGCTGGCCGAGCCCGCCTGAGCCCGCGTCGGCCGGCCCGATGCGGACGACGTCGCCGGCGGCCAGCCCGAGGCGGGCGGCCGCGTTCCCCCTGTTGACGGCGAGCGCCACCCGGCCGGCCGAGTCGACGTACAGGACAAGCTCCCCGGCGGCGACCGAGCCGAAGGTCACCCCGAACGGCGGCCCGGCGAGCGGGCTCCCGCCCGCCCGGGTGACCAGCGCCGTCCCGCCCGGACGCAGGCCGGCCTGGGCGAGCAGTTCCGGCCGGGCCGCGAACTGCACGTTCCCGTAGTGGTCGACCAGCGCCACCTCTGTCTCGACCTCACCGGGCGGGGCGAGCCGGGCGATCGGCGGCCGCGGCCGCACCAGTCCCTCCGGGTCGACCGGGGCGCCCAGCCCGCCCGGCGCCTCGCCCCGGGCCAGGCGCGCGGCCGCCGGCGCGAAGACGTCCCGGCCGTGGAAGGTGGCCGGCGTGCCCGGGCTGACGGCGAGGGCGTAGGCGGCGAGGGCGCCGCCGAGCGTGTCGGCCGCCGCGACCAGCAGTCCGTTGTCCGGCCCGACCAGCCAGCCGTGCTCGGTCTGGACGGCGACCGGGCGCCGCGAGGTGCCCACGCCTGGGTCGACCACGGCCAGGTGGACGCCGACGGGCAGGTAGGCGACGGTCTGCGCCAGGATCTCCGCGCCGCGGCGGATGTCGCCCGGGGGCACCAGATGGGTGATGTCGATGATCCGGGCGTCGGGCAGCTCGCGCACGATGACGCCGTGGCAGGCGGCCACGAACCCGTCGGCGAGGCCGTAGTCGGTCAGGAAACTCACGCAGACCATCCGGACATCCTCTGCCATAAGCCCAGCTCACGCCCGGATTGACGGGCGATCAGCAGTCGGTGTGGGACGGCCCGGCGCGGGGCGGCGCGCCTCAGGTGCCGCCGGTTCGGCCATCCCCGCGCTGACCGCCGGCCGCGTGGGAACCAGCGGGGCCGGCGTTGCCGGGAGCGGCGCCGTCGGGACGGGCCCGGGCGCGCTCCCAGCCCTCGCCGTGCACCCAGGTCTCACTGTCGACGACGTCGTGCGGGGACGACTCCAGCTCGGCCGGGGCGGCCTGGGACGGTGGCGTGTAGCCGACCGGGGTCTCCTGGCGCCGCTTGGGCCCGGCGTTGGCGATGACCACCGCGATCCACGGGGTGATCAGAGCGATGGCGATGGCGATCAGCCGGGCCCAGCCCCGGAAGGCGACGACGGCGAGAATGAGGCAGACGGTCCGGAACAGCATCGACAGGACGTAGCGGCGCTGACGTCCCCGCAGCTCGTCCATGGGCGCCTGGGACGCGGAGGTGATGAGGACCGAGCGATCGCGACCGCGATTCCACATGATGCCGCTCCCTCGTCGCGTCCGCGCGATCAGCCGGCGTCGCTGGGTCGGTATGTCGGGGCGTCGGTGGTTCGCCGTGACCGTCCCGGGCCTGACCGCCGCGCCTTCCAGTCTGCCTCGCGCGGCCCGGACATGCCGGCCCTACCCGTCCGCGCCCGGCCGAATCAGCCGCCGCCGGCCGCGGTGGGCTCGTCGAGCAGGTAGCGGGCCAGGACAAGGTCGTTGATACGCCGCAGCTCGGCCAACCGCATCGGGCGGCCCGGCCCGCGCGGGAAGCGTCCCGGCCCGACGAAGCGGGGGGCGCCCGCGGCGCCGACGAGGAACGGCGCCGTGACGATCTGGATCTCGTCGACCAGGCCGGCCAGCAGGAACGCGGTGTGGATCCGCTGGCCGCCCTCGATCATCAGCCGGCGCACGCCCCGCCGGAACAGGTCCCCGGCCACCGCCGCCGGCATCGCGGCACCACGGGGAAGGTCGACGACCTCGACCCGGGCACCGCTCGGGTCGCGGTTCTGGGCACCGGCCGGCCGGTAGACCAGCGTGTCGGCCTCGTCCCCGAAGATCCGGGCGGCCGGGTCAAGACCGCCGCCCGCGCTGACCGTCACCCGCGCTGGGTTCGGCGCCACCCCGCGGGCGACCCGGTCGGCGCGCCGCTCGGCCGAACGGACGAGCAGGCGTGGATTGTCCCGCCGGACGGTGTTCGCCCCGACCATGATCGCGTCCGCGCCGGCCCGCAGCGCGTCGACCCGGTCCCAGTCGTCGTCGTCGGAGAGCACGAGCCGATTCGGCGAGTCGTCGTCCAGGTAGCCGTCGAGGGAGACCGCCGCCGACAGCAGGACGTAGGGCCGCCCGGCCCTCGCCCCGGCGTACTCCCAGCCCCCCGGCTCACTCGTCAGACCGGCACCGCGATTTGCCACGGACTCGCTTCTAGCACGTATTGGCGGCCGCTCGGGCCACCGCCTATAGGCGATGGCGGACCGCCAGCACTGCAGATAAAATGCAGTCATGACCGCGATCACCATCCGCGATGTCCCGGACCCGACCCTCGAGGCGTTGAAGCTCAAGGCCGCCCAGTCCGGCCGCAGCCTGCAGGCCTACCTGCTCGACCTCGTCAACCGGGACGCCAGCACGCCGAGCCTGGCCGAGATGATGGCCCGCCTCGACCGTGAGACGCATTCCGAGATCGCGACCGCGGACATCCTGGACGCGATCGACGGAGCCCGGGAACGACGGTGAGCAGGTTGGCGGCCGTGATCGACTGCTCCGCGATGGTGCACCTGCTAACCGACCACGGGCCAACCGGACACGCGGTGCGCGACCGGATCGCCGGCCTCACGTCGCTGGTTGCCCCCGGACTGCTCGACTACGAGATCGCCTCCGCGCTGCTCGGGCTGCTGCGTGGCCGCAAGGTGACCGCGGCCGTGGCGGATAAGGCCGTCAGCGACTATCGGCGGCTGCCGGTCACGCGACACGAGACGTTAGTGCTCTGGGACCGCGTCCGCGAGCTGAACCACAACGTCGGGGCCTACGACGCGCAGTACGTCGCTCTGGCCGAGACCATCGGGCTCCCTCTGATCACCAGCGACGCCCGCATCGGGCGCGGCGGCGCCGCCCGCTGCCGCATCGAGACCTTCGCGTAGCGGGCCACCGCCCCTTCAGTGGGTCAGCCAGTGAGGCGGACGGAGGCGTCGAAGGCGTCGTAGGCCGACTCGCGAGCCCGGCGGACGGCCGCCGACAGGCCCCGCAGGGCGGACGTCCGTGCCTCGACCTCGGACGCGGTGATCGCCGCCCCGTCGTCGTGCGCGGCCAGCTCCAGCAGGCGGGCGACCCGGGCCGCCCGGGCCAGCAGGGCGTGCGCCGGTGCCGGGTAGCCCGGCCCGAGCAGCCGGCGGGGCTCGTCGGTGTCCTCCTGCCGGTCACGCAGGACGTTGAGGATCTCCGGGCGGGCCCGGCCCAGCTCGGCGGCGCTGAGCGCGGCTGTCGTCACCCGGATGGCGTGGTTGAGCTCGTGCTCGGCCGCCCGCAGGGACGCCGGCGGCGCCGGTTCGGCCCGGCCGGTGAACGTCGTCCAGTGGACGGACTCGAGCCCGCCCTCGACCGCCGGGCCGTGCGCGGTCACCGACGGGACGAGTACGAGCGGCGGCGCGGGACCGAGTACGACGACGGCCTCACCGGCGGCCAGTGCCTCGTCGTTGACGGCCGGTGGGCCGGCCAGGCCGCTGACGTCACCGGGCACCGGTAACACGAGGCGCAGGCGGCGGGCGCCGGCCGCGCGCAGCCGGCCCAGGCCGAGCGCGAGACCGTCGCCGTCGATGCTGTGCGGGGCGGCGTGCTCACCGAGGTCGGCGCGGATCTCGGCGATCGCCTCGTCGGAGCTCGCCAGGCCGGCGAGCCACGCGTTGCCCCAGCCGACGAGCGCCCCCGAGCGGGGCGACGGAGGGAAGACGGGGAACACACTGCCTACGGTAGGGAATGGAACCCGTCCCGGGCGACGACTCCCCACCGAAGTTGCGAACCGTACCGATCGGTCCCACCCTGATAACTTCGTTCGGCTTCCACATTGCGACGCAGGGGAGTCATCGCCCGCCCGACCAACCAGGGCACGCCAACCCCAGCCAACCACCGCGCCCGTTCGAGTGATCCGGGCGGCGCGAGCTCCGGCGGGACGACCGGCAGCGCCCGCACCGGGACGCCGGCCGAGCGCAGCGCCTCGGTGAACACCCGGGCCATCAGCTGGTGGCCGCGCCGGCTGGGATGGATCCGGTCGACGTCGAAGCTGGACGCCTCGTACATGAACGCCTGGGCCCGCAGGTCGACGACGACGACCCCCGGGTCGCCGGCGGCGGCCGCGCTCACGGCGGCGTTGACCGCTTCGACCCGGGCCGTCAGCCGGCCCCGGGCGCCGATCGGCAGCCACACCAGCCGGGCCGGGTCGGGCAGGGTGGCGGTCAGGACGACGGCGCCGGAGGCCCGCAGCCGCTCGATGCTCCAGATCAGGTTCTGCCGGGCGGCGAGAGCGTCGAAGCGCGGCCGCAGTACATCGTTGGCCCCGGCGACCAGGCTGGCCACCGCCGGTCCCAGCCGCAGCGCGGCCGGCAGCTGCTCGCGCCGGACCTTGGCGGTCGTCGCCCCGGTCGTGGACAGGTTGACGAACATGACGCCGTTTCCGTACGGACCGTCGGTCCCGTCCCCGCGCAGGCTGCGCGCCGCCCGAGCCGCCCAGCCCCGGCCGGCCAGCTCGCCGGCGCCGTGGTGGTCCCGCCCCATACTGATGCCGTCGCCGAGGCCGGCGGTGATGCTGTCACCGAGCGCGACGAAGGAGAGCATCAAGCCACCCGCCGGGTCTCCGTCTCGACCGGCGCGGCGCCGACCAGCGGTGCGCCGGGAACGGGGGCCAGCGGCGCGGCCGTGAGGTGGTGGGCGGCCAGGAAGCCGGCCACGGTCGCCTCCCACGGGAAGCACTCGGCCCGGGCCCGGGCGCTGGCCGTCCGCGTGGCCTCCTCGACCGCCAGCAGCTCGGTGACGGCGTCGGCGAACGCCCAGCCGCAGCCAGCGGCGGCGATCCCGGCCGGGGGCGCGACCAGCTCGGCCAGCGCGCTGGCGTGGTGGACCACGGCCGGGGTGCCGCTGGCCAGCGCCTCCAGCGCGGCCAGGCCGAAGGTCTCGACCGGTCCGGGGGCCAGCACGACGTCCGCCGTGGACAGCAGCGCGGCGAAGCGGGCCCGGTCGTGGATGAAGCCGGCGAACGCGACCGGCAGGCCCCGGGCCAGGCGGACCAGCCGGGGCCGGGCCCCGCCGTCGCCGGCGATGACGAGCCGGGCCGGGACGCCACGCCGGCGCAGCTGGGCCAGCGCGTCGATCGCGATCTCGTTGCGCTTCTCCGGCGACAGGCGGCTGGCGTGGACGAGCAGCACGTCGCTGTCGCGGGCGTAGGCACCGCGCAGGGCGCGGTCGTAGCGCTCGGGGCCGAAGGTGTCGAGGTCGACGCCGAGCGGGATCGTCACCAGGTTCGGCGCGCCGCAGCGGCGGAACTCCTCGCCCGCCCAGGCCGTCGTCGTGACGACGGTGTCGAACGCGCCGGCCAGCGCCATGTTGGACCGGTCGACCGCGGCCCGCACCGGCAGCACCCCGCGCAGCGGGCGAGGTGTCCAGGAGTTGGCCAGCCGGTCGAGCCGTTCGTGGCTGACGACCAGCGACCGGATGTCGCGGCGGCGGGCCCAGCGGCCCAGCGGGCGCAGGGTCGCCCGGTCGTGGACCTCGAGGCGGTCGGGTGCCTCGGCCTCGAGCGCCCGCACGACCCGCCACAGGTCGGCCAGCACCCGGTAGCCGGTGCCCGGCACCAGCGGCGAACGGACCGTGATGATCTTGACCCCGCCGACCTCGGTGACCCGGTCGGTCGCGCCCGGCACGATGCGGGTGACCTCGTGGCCGGCGGCCAGGTAGCCGTCGGCCAGGTGCCGCAGCGTCGTCCGGATGCCGCCGGAGCGGGGGGCGACGAAGCTCGCCGCCTGCACAATCTTCACCGGAGCGCTCCCTTTTCTCGGACGGCGCGAACAGATCGCGCCGTTGAAGCCGGCCCTGCAGCGGCCAGCGCCAGCGCGGCCAGCCCGGTCACAGGTCGCTCCCGGCGCCCGCTCCCGCGCGCGGCCGGGTCGGCCGCCGGCCCACCAGGCCGCCGCCGAGCACGTCCCGGTAGTGGCCGAGCAGCTCGTCGCCGATCGCGGCCCACCCGCGCCCGGCCACTGAGTCCCGGGCCGCGGCGCCCATCGACGTCCGCAGCGCCTCGTCAGCGACCAGCCGGCCGACCGCGTCGGCCAGCTCGCCGGCGTCCAGGGGCCGGTAGTGCAGGCCGGTGCGGCCGTGCTCGACCACGTCGAGCAGCCCGCCGGCGGCGGGGGCGACCACCGGCACACCGCTCGCCTTGGCCTCCTGCGCGGCCTGGCAGAACGTCTCGTGCACGCCGGTGTGGACGAACACGTCGAGGCTGGCCACCGCGGCCGAGAGCGCCGCGCCCGAGGCGAAGCCGAGGAACTCGGCGTCGGGCCGGCGGCGGCGCAGGTCCGCGGCCATCGGGCCGTCGCCGACGACGACCAGCCGGACGCCCGGGGCGCGCGGCACGGCGGCCAGCAGGTCGACCCGCTTCTCCCGGGCCAGCCGCCCGACGTAGCCGACGAGGACCTCCCCGGCCGGGGCCAGGCGGGCCCGCAGCTCAGGGTCGCGGTGGGCCGGGTTGAACCGCTCCAGGTCGACGCCCCGGCTCCAGCGGGCGACCTGGTGGACGCCCTCGCGGACCAGCGAGTCGACGGCCGGCCAGGACGGCGCGAGCGTGCGCGCGGCCAGCCGGTGGACGGTGGCGACCCAACGCCAGATCGTCCGTTCGGCCACGGCCAGCCCGTAGCGGGCGGCGAAGCCGGCGATGTCGGTCTGGAAGACCGCGATCGCGGGGATGCCGGCCCGCCGCGCCGCGTAGGCGCCCTGGGCGCCGAGCCCGGTCGGCGCGGCCAGGTGGATGACGTCGGGCTGGAACGCCCGCAGCACCCCGGGCAGGCCCGACCAGGGCCGGGCGAACCGGAAGGAGGGATACCCCGGTAGCGGGCTGGAGGGAGCCCATATGATCGGGGCGCCGGCGTAGCTCGTCGGCGGGGCGGCCTCGCCCCGCCGGGTGGCGCCCGGCGCCGGGGCGACGACGATCGCTTCGTGGCCGCGGTTGCGCAGGTGTTCCAGGACCCGGCAGACCGAGTTCGTCACCCCGTCGACGTGCGGCAGGAACGACTCGGTGATCACTGCTACTCGCACGCCATGACGGTCGCAAACACGGTGAATGCGCCGCGGACAGCCGACGGTCGCGGCGGTGAACGTTCCACCACTCTTTAGAGTTCCTCAGCCATGATGGTCCGGTGCATCGTCGCCGAACCCCGCCGTCCGTCCTGTCCCCCGGCCGGTCGACCGGCCTGTCTCCCGGCCCGTCTGCCGGGCGCCGGACGCGCCGGACGCGCCGGACGCGGCCCGTCCGCGCGGCGGCGGCGCTCCTCGTAGCGGCCGGACTGGCCCTGGTCGCCGGAGCCTGCGGCGCCAGCGGCTCGGACGGCGCGCCGATCACCAGCGACCAGCTGCCGTCGGCCACCTCCACCCTGCGGCTCGGGACCGCCAGCCGGGACGGCCTCACGCTGAGCGGCGTCACCGTGCGCCTGACCGGGTCGGGGGGCGACGGGCGGGTCTACCTGACCGCGCGCAACAGCGGGCCGGTCGAGGACGCGCTGGTGGCGGTGAGCACGGTCGGCGGTTCCGGTTCGCTGCTGGTCGGTGACCTCGTCCGCCCGACGCCCGGTGGGACGCTCCCGGTGCCGGCGCGGGGCTCGGTCACGGTCGGGCCGTCCCAGCCGGGGGTGACGATCCAGGTCACGAGCCCGTCGGCGCTGGTCGGCCAGACCATGCCGGTCACGTTCACCTTCGCCCACGCCGGTCCGATCACGGTCTTCTCCCAGATCACCGGCTGAGCCGGGCCCGATCGGCTGGGTTTAGCCGGGCCGGTCAGTTGAGCTGGGCCGGTCAGTTGAGCTGGGCCGGTCAGTTGAGCCGGGGGCAGAAGTGCCCGTCCGGCCCGTCGGGACGCCCGCACAGGACGCACGGCGGCCGCCCGGCCGCGACGATGGTGCGGGCCCGCTCGACGAACGCCTTGGTCTGCGGCAGCGACATGGCGACCTGGAGGCAGTCCAGCTCGGACTCCTCCACCGCGCTCGTCGCCCCCGACGCCCCGGCGGCCTCGACGACCACCCGCTCGCCGTCCCAGGACACGGTCAGCTGCCCGAGGTGGAAGTCCTCCTCAAACGGCGCGTCCAGCGGAGCGAGGTCGACGAACGCCTCCGGCAGCTCAGGACCGGAGCCGCCCTGCGTCCGGCGGATCTGGCCCAGCAGCGCCGTCAGCCCGTCGGCCAGCGCGGACACCTCGGCCTTCTCCAGGCCGACGGTGATGACCTGCCCCTGACCGCTGGCCTGCAGGTAGAACGTCCGGTCCCCGGGCTGGCCGACGGTACCGACCACGAAGCGGTCAGGCGCGTCGAATACGTAACGCTGCTCCACGGCTAACCTCCTGGCCTCCTCCGCGCGGCATACCCGTCCGCACAGACCCTATCCGGGCCCAACCATGGAGACGAACGCCATATATCCGTTTCACAAGCCATCCGTTTCACAAGCCGCTCCCCGTGCTCCCCCCGGGCCATTCGGTCTCCCCGGCCATCAGATCTCCCGGCCGAGCCGCCACGGGCCCAGCCCTGCCTCCGGGCCCCGGCATGACCTCCGAGCCCAGCATCTACTGAAAGCGCCGCCGCCCGGAGCAAACCGGAGGAATCGAGAATCGGCCCCCGCCGGCCCGGCGAAACCCGATTGTTCGCGCCGGCGTGACTACCTGGCATTCGGGGTCCCGGCCGACGCTGGACGGCCCGCCGGCCGGCCGACTGGTCGGCAGCACCCGGCCGGGCAGACGTCGGCCACCGGGCCCAGCCCGGTCAGACCGGGCCGGGGCGCGGCGGGCTCGGCCCACTCGTCCATCAGCTGCCCGGCCATGGCCACGAAGCGGGCGTCGGTGCCGACGGTCGCCGCCCGGCGGATCGGCAGGCCGGCGGCTCGGGCCCGCTCGGCGGCCTGGACGTCCAGGTCGTAGGCGACCTCCATGTGGTCGCTGACGAACCCGACCGGTACCAGGACGGCGCCGGGCGCGCCGGCGGCGGCCAGCGCGGCCAGGTGGTCGCCCACGTCGGGGCCGAGCCAGGGCACCGACGGCGGCCCGCTGCGCGAGCAGTAGACGAGGTCGTGCCCGAGCGGGCCCAGGCCGGACTCGTCCGCGACCGCGGCCGCGATGACCGCGCTCGTCGCCTCGAGCTGGCGCACGTACGCGCCACCCTCCGGTCCGCTGGCGGCGGCCTGGGCCGCCGGGACCGAGTGGGCGACGAACACCAGCCGAGGCGCCCGCCCGGCCGGGCCCCCGGGATCAACGGGGGCAACGGGGGCAACGGGGGCAACGGGGGCAACGGGATCATCGATGGGGTCGGCGGCCGGTTCGATGCCGAGATCGGCCAGCAGCTCGGCCAGCGCGGCCCGGGTGTTGTCGACCATCGGAACGACGAAGCCGGGATGGTCGAAGAACGCGCGCAGCTTGACCAGCTCGGGCGCGTCCGGGCCGACCGCCTCCGCCGCCGCGGCGAGGTCCTCCCGGTACTGCCGGCAGCCGGAGTAGGACGAGAACGCCGAGGTCACCAGACAGGCGGCCCGGCGCACGCCGTCGTCGCGCATGCGGGCGACCTCGTCGGCCAGCAGGGGCGGCGCGTTGCGATTGCCCCAGTAGACCGGCAGCGGCGCGAGCGCGTCCGCCAGCGCCGCCCGCAGGGCCCGGTTCTGGCCGTTGATCGGGCTGCCACCGAAGCGGTAGTAGTGCTCGGCCACCTCGGCCAGGCGTTCGTCGGGCACGCCCCGGCCCCGGGTGACCCGCCGCAGGAACGGCATGACCTCGTCCGGGGCTTCGGGGCCGCCGAACGAGACGAGCAGCAGCGCGTCGAAGCCGGCGCGGGCCGGGCGCGGGCCGGGGTCTGGACGGGACGCGGTCATGCCGGCCATCCTGCCAACCTGCCGCCCTCCGCGACCGGGAGCTGCGCCCATTGTCCCGGTCGCTTCGGACGGGTGGCCGGCCCACCGAACCGTCAGGCCAAACGGGGGCCGATCTCCGCGAGGTAGTCCGGGAAGTACCGGGAGATCACCGACAGCTCGAACGACGGCAGGATCGAGCCGGCCGGCTCCCGGCCGAGCAGGAACGCGAACGACTCCCGGACCAGGCTGGCCAGCCGGGCCGGGTCGGCGTCGTCGTCCCAGCCCAGCCGGGCCAGCACGGCGTCGTCCACCCTGACCCGATAGTGGAACGAGCGCCCGGTCACCGCGGGCGCGGCCTCCTCGGCCACCTCGACCATGAACTCACGCCCGCCGACGGGCTCGACATGGATGACGCTCACCGGTCGCTCCGCCACCCCGTCCTTGCCCGTCCCAGCGCTCCGCCTACAGCCCCATCGAGACGCCGCCGTCGACCGGGATCACCGCGCCGGTGATGTAGGACGCGGCCGGCGAGGCGAGGAACGCGACAAGTGCCGCCACCTCCTCGGCCTGCCCGACGCGACCCAGCGGCACCGAACCGACCAGGGCCTTGCGCTGGTCGTCGGTCAGGGCGTCGATCATGTCGGTGGCGATCGGGCCGGGCATGACGACGTTGGAGGTGATGTTGCGCGGCGCCAGCTCGCGGGCCAGCGACCGGGCGAAACCGATCAGGCCGGCCTTGGACGCGGCGTAGTTGGCCTGCCCGGGTGAGCCGATCACGGCCGACACCGACGAGATGAAGATCAGTCGGCCGCGGCGGGCCCGCAGCATCCCCCGGCCCGCCCGCTTGGCCACCCGGTAGGCCCCGACCAGGTTCGTGTCGAGGACGTCGCGGAACGAGTCCTCACTCATGGTGAGCAGCAACGTGTCCTTGGTGATACCGGCGTTAGCGACCAGGACCTCGACCGGGCCGAGCTCGCCCTCGATCTCGGTGAACGCCGCGTCGACGCCTTCGGTGCTGGTGACGTCGAGCTTGACGCCGAGCATCCCGTCCGGCGCCTCACCGCCGCGGCTGGCGACAGCGACCCGGTCGCCGTTCGCGGCCAGCGCGGCGGCGCAGGCGGCACCGATCCCACGGTTACCGCCGGTCACAAGGACAACGCGTCCAGGGGTGTCAGCCATAGGCGCGATAGTAGTGGGCGGGCGAGCGCCGGAGCCGCATCACGGCCGTCCGTGCCGCCGCGCGGCCGCCCCCGCCGCACCCGGTCGCCCGTACCCGGTGTCACCGTCTCCTTACCGGCGGACGTGGGCCGGCGCGCGCCCGCCACCCCCCGGCGCCCGCCCGGACAATGGGAAAGGACCACCCTGTAACCCGGACCGGGCCCGCGCCCGGGCGCCCGGTCGGTCAGCTTTCTGCACGGAGGTACGCGTGGACGGCCCGGACAGCTCTCCCGCTCTCGCCGAGGCCGGCGAGAGCGAGGTCCCGCCCGCCTTGCCGCCCGCCCCCGTCCCATTGGCCGCGCCGACCAGGGCCGTGCCGACGGCGCCCGGCCCGCTCACGGGGCCGGTGCTGGTGGGCGAGCTGGTGCCGGCCCCGCCCGGCCCGGCGCCCGCCCCCGGCGCCGCCGAACCGGTGGACCTGGTCGCCCTGCGGGAGATCGAGGGCTGGCTGGCCCGGCTCGTCCGGGCATCCGCGCCGACGGCGGCGACCTCCGTGCCGGCCGCGGCGCCCGGCTCCCCCTCGCTCGACGCGGTGATCGGCCTGGCCACGGTGCTCTGGTTCGACGCGCTGCGGGCCCACGACAGGGTCCGCGTCCCGCCGTCGCTGCGGCCGCTGCTCGCGGCCATCGGCGAGATCCTGGGGGAAGGGCCGGAGCGGCGCCCGATCCGCCGAGGCGCGGCCGGCGACCCCTCGACCGGGGACGGCGAACGCGGCCCGAGCGCGACCGTCTGGTCCGCCCTCGCCCAGGCCTACGTCGTCGATCATCTGGTCGTCGATCATATGGTCACCGGCCAGCTGGTCGACGCCGACCAGCGGACGCGCGCCGGCACCGGCCGCCAGATCTGCCTGCTCGAGCACACCGAGCTGCTGTCCCCGGCGGTGTGGGAGACCGTCGCCAGCGCCCGGGCCCGCGGCCTGGGCGAGGTGCTCTGGATCGTGTCGCTCCCGCTACCGCCGTCCGAGGCGGCGGCCCGGGCGGCCGGGGTGACCGAGGCGGCCCGGCTGTTTGAGGCGGCCGGCTGGCAGGTGCTCACGCTGCGCCACGGCCTGCGCCTGGGGCGGCTGTTCCGGCGGGGCGGCGGCGCGGCGCTGCGGGCCCGCCTGGACGGCCTGAGCGCCCCGCGCTACCGAGAGCTGCTGGCGGCCGAGCCGGGCGAACTGCGCGGCCTACTCGTGGGGGGCGGGACGTCCGGCGTCGGCATCGCCCGCCTGCTGGAGTCACTGAGCGACGCCGAGGTGAGCGCGGCGGTGCGCGATCTCGGCGGCCGCGACCTGGCCGCTCTCGTCGACTGCTACGACGACGTCGCGCCCGACGTGCCGACCGTCCTGTTCGCCCACACCGGTGACCCCCACTCCGGCCACCCGGCCGGGCTTCAGCCTGGGCCGGGCCCGGCCGCGCGAGCGCTGGTCGCCCGGATCGGCGCCCGCCTGGCCCGGGAGCCGATCGCGCTGGCCGAGCCGCCCGACGTCCCAACCGACCTGGCCCCGCGCGATCCCGGCGGACTGCCGGGCGGACGGCCACCGCGCGGAGCGGTCGCGCCGCTGACGGCCTTCGCCGACCTGCTGGCCGAGCTGGTCCGGGTGGCGCCCGAGGTGGCCGAGCACATGGTCACGGCGGCCACCGTCCCGGCCGAGGACGCGCTCACCGCCTGGTGCGACCTGGCCGGCCGCTGGCTGCCCGCCGCGGCCGGGCCGCACGGCGCCACCGAGCCGCTCGCGGCGGGCGAGCCGGCCAGCCCGGCCGAGCCGAGCGCGACGGGCCGGCACATCGCCGGGCCGATCACGCCGGGCGTGCTGAGCGAGCTGATCGGTGAGCTCGGCGCGACCTGGCTGCATCTCGGCCAGCCGCTGCTGCCGGTCGGCCTGGTCGACGCCGAGGGCGCCGAGAGCGCGCTGCCGGCCTGGGCGGTGGCCTCCGGCGCCGACGGCCAAGCGCTGCTGGCCGTCGCCTACGACACCGGTGCCCGTCGGGGCGGGCGGGCCGGCGGCGGCTTCGGCGAGCGGCTGCCCGAGGGCGTCGCGGCCTGGGAGCCGGCGTTCGCCCAGGACACTGTCTGGTGCGCGCTGGCGGCGCTGGGCCGGCTCGGCCGTCCCGGCGGCCGCTCGGCCCTGCTGCGCCTGTCCCGGCGACCGGTGGAGACGGCACTGGCCGGGCTGCCGGTCGACCGGGCCGCCCGGGCCCGCCGGGCCCGGGAGGTCCTGGCCGGCGGCTACCGGCTGCGCGACGGCGGCTCGGCGCCGGCGCTGACGCTCGTCGGGCTCGGTGTGGTGATGCCGGAGGTGCTGGCGGCGGCGGACGAGCTGGTCGCCGGCCTCGGCCGCGAGGTGGCCGTGGTCTGCGTGACCTCGCCGGACGCCCTGTTCCGCGCGCTGCAGGCCCGGCGAGGGCTGGCCGAGGGCGACGCCGCCGTACTGACCGAGCTGTTCCCGCGCCGCTCGCGCTGCCCGCTGGTCACCGTCGTCGACGGGGACCCGCGCCGACTCGCGTTCCTGGCCGGCGTGCACGGCGACCCGATCTCCACCCTGGGATCCGACGGGCCGCCGGTGCCCGGCGCGCCGGCCGGGACCGACCCTGACGCACCCGTCGCCCGGGCCACCATCGTCGGCGCCGCCCTCGACCTCCTGGAGGAACTCGGCGACCCCGCTACCTGAGACCCGCGGCCGTTCAGCTCGACCCGTTCGACTTCACTCGGCCCGTTCGACTTCAGACGAGGTTGGTGGGGTGGCGGGTGAGAGCGCCGGCGCGGCAGATCAGGCCGCCGGCCGGGACGGCTCGGCCCACGCTGATCTGGCGGGGCACGGTCGACTGGCCGGGCGCCAGGCCATGGGCGACCACGTCGACCTGGCCGAGGACGGTCCCGTTGCCTGCGGCCAGGACGATCGTCACGAGGTAGTCGGCCGGGTCGGGGCCGTGGTTGGTCAGGACGATCCGCGCGGTGGCCGGGGCGCCGACGGCCGAGGCGCAGCCGGTGACGATCGCGTCGCCGGTCAGGCCGGTCACGCTGGCCGGACCGTCCGGGCCCGGCCGGGCGCCCAGGCCCGCCCCCGGCATGGTCGCCCCGGTCGGCGCGCTGAGCCGGTAGCGATGCGGTGACCTCGGCGCGGCCCGGCTGGCGATCAGGGAGCCGAGCAGGACCGCCGCGGCGAACAGGGCCGAGCCGGCCAGCAGCCAGCGCGGCCAGCGGGCCCGGGGCGCGGAGTCGCGGCCGGCGGCCCGCGGCAGATAGCCGATGCCGTACTGGTACTCAAGGCCGTGACGGTCGCACGGCGGCGCGCCGAGCGGATTGAGGTAGCGCGGAGCCGCCGGCGGGCCGCCGGCGTCCCGCTTCGTGTCCCGGCCTCGGTCCGCACGGCCCACGACGCCTCCCCCAATCGCTACAAATACGCTGAGTAGCGCTATCACTACCATTTGCCCGGGGGTCGCGTACCGGTCTCTCGCCGGCCGCCAGTGGTCGCGTGTGGTCCACCGACCGGGTCCCGACCGGTGCGGGCGCGCCCGCGTCGCCCCCGTCAATCGGCGTTAGTCGGCTCAGTCGGGGTCACTCGGCATCAGTTGGGGTCGCTGGGCTCGGCGTCAGTCGGCTTCAGTCGGCGTCAGTCGGCGTCGGCCGCGATCAGCCCGCCGCTCTGGAGGTTCCACAGCCGGTGGTAGTGGCCGCCGATGGCGATCAGTTCGCGATGGGAGCCCTGCTCGACGACCCGGCCACCCTCGACGACCACGATCCGGTCCATGTGCAGGAGGGTGGACAGGCGGTGGGCGACCGCGATCACCGTCTTGTCCCGCCAGAGGTCCTCCAGGGCGTCCTGGACGAGGCGTTCGCTCTCGCTGTCGAGCGCGCTGGTCGCCTCGTCCAGAATCAGCAGCGGTTTGTCGTCGAGAAAGGCGCGGGCGATCGCGATCCGCTGCCGCTGGCCCATCGACAGCTTGATTCCGCGCTCGCCGACGAGGGTGTCGTAGCCGTCGATCGTGCCGCGGATGAATTCGTGCGCGTGGGCCCGGCGGGCGGCGCGCTCGAGCTCGGCCTGGCTGACCGCCTCCCCCGCCCCGTAGGCGATGTTCTCCCGGATCGAGCGGTGGAAGAGCGCGGTGTCCTGCGGAACGTAGGAGACCGATCGGGCCAGCTGGCGGGTGCGGATGGGCCGGCCGTCGAGCAGCAGCATGCCCGACGGCAGCTCGTAGTAGCCGAGAAGCAGTTTCACGAACGTCGTCTTTCCGCTTCCGCTGCGACCGACGACGCCGATCTTCTCGTTCCGGCCGACGGTGAGTGTGATATCGGCGAGCACCGGGCGGCGACGGTTCTCCGGGTAGGCGAAGCAGAGTTCCCGGATCTCCAGCGCGCGTCGGTAGGACAGCGGCGCCTCCGCCCATTCGCTGACGGGCGGACGGCCCAGCTCGCGCACCACGCTCTCGGCCCCGAACAGGTACCGGTGGGCCTCCTCGACCCGCGCGAGCTGCAGGTTCAGCCGGGATACCCGGGAAATCGTCGCCCAGATGAACTCCGAGAAGATCACCAGCGTCGACATGAACGTGGAGAACTGGGCGAGCGAGATCCGCCCGGCCAGCAGCAGGTGCACGTTGAGCAGGATCGTGCCCGGCCACAGCAGGTAGCGGACGATCGTGCTGAGCGAGCCCCAGAACACGACGTCCCAGAAGAACGAGCGCTCCGCCGCCTCGATCACGGTGTCCCGGCGCGCCGCCACCCGGCGGTACTCGGCCGGCTCACGCCCGAAGGACTTGACGCTGACGAAGTTCGCGATCACGTCGATCACGTCGCCGTTCAGACCCGACGACAGGTCGGCCCATCGTCGTTCCTCCACCGCGGCCCGGCGGATCGTGATCCTGCCAATGACCAGCATCACCGCGATCGAGAACAGGAAACACAGACCCGTCCACACGTTCACCGCGAACATGATGATCACAATCGCCGGTAATTTGATCAACAGATCGAGATATTCATAGAATATCGCGTCCAGAAACTGGCGGAACTCCCGCCCGAGAACCTCCACATAACTACTGATCTTTCCGGTGAACTTGCCGACGAAGTACGGGTACGGCCGCTCCACGACCCGGCCGAACAGGAGGTTCTCGTACTCGTAGCCCCGCCGCAGGATGAGGCGTTTGTACAGCAGTTCGGACGCTCGCCAGAGCAGATCGTGGCCGGCGCTGCAGGCGATGAGGACGCCGACGTAGAGATGGACCTCACCCCGGTCGGCCGGATGCCTCGCCAATGCGGCCACCAGCCGCCCAATGAAGACCGGGATGACCGCCAGCAGCCCGTTGGCCGCGACAAAGGTGGCCGTGACCAGCACGATTGGCCACCGGAACGTGGCCATGAATCCGAAGAACGACCGGACGGACGCCAGGCGAGGGTCACCGCCGGCTCGTCGCGGGCGGGACGGGAGCACCCCTGTCCGATGCCGATGCGTGGCCCACATCACAGTGACCGAACGGAAGATCTTCATTCTTCCTAGGGTGACAGCCGTCACCACCCCGGCGCGACCAGTATTCGTGATCGCGGTATCAGGTCACAAGGGTATCGCGGCCGGCGGCCGAGGCAGACGTCCGGGCCGGATCAGCACAAAAACAAAGATAGTGCTGGTACCGACCTCGGATCACGCCGATGATCTGCCTGTGGTCACCCCATTCACCGAGCCATCCGGCGGCCCGACCGAAATGCCGCCGGCGGCGGCCCCGATCCCATCCACGCCGCTCGAGCCGCCGGTCGTCATGATGATCGACGACGCTGACAGCCCCTACGGCCTGCTCGACGCGCTGTCCCTCACCGCCTTCGGCCGCGGCGAGCAGCCCTGGGCCCGCGCCGCCCAGCTGGAACGCCTGCGCCCCGACGCGACCCTGGTGCCCGCCGGCGGCCGGGTCGTGCGGGCGGTGGTCGAGGACTCCCGGGAGTCCCGGCTCGCTGTCGGCGACGGCTGGACGCTGCGCACGGTGCGCGAGAAGGGGTCAGCCGAGCTCACGGTCACCGCCGTGACCGACGAACTCGCCCGGTCCATCCTGGACGAGGTGAGCGCGGCGGCCGAGACCGAACCCGACAGCCCGGCCGACGCGCAGATCGGGTTCTGGTACAACTCCGCGCGCGGCGGCCCCGTCCGCACCCCCAGCCGCATCGCCACCGTCCCCTGGGACGGCATCCGCGAGAACTACGCGGCGGACGCCCGGGCCGCCCTCGACGTCCTGATGGCCACCCGACCCGACCGGGTCACCGGCCGCCTCGTCCTGATCCACGGCCCGTCCGGCACCGGCAAGACGACCCTGCTGCGCGCGATGGCCCACGAGTGGCGCGACTGGTGCCGGGTCGACTGTGTCCTCGACCCGGAGTCCTTGTTCAGCGACCTGAGCTACCTCATCGAGGTGGCGATCGGCGACACCGACGACACCGACGACGAGCGGTCCGGGGGCCGCGGCGCCCCGGCCAGGGCCGACAACGCCGCCGCGAGCGAGTCCGATGCCTCCGCCGATCCCGATGCCTCCGCCGAGCCGGAGGCCCCGGACGACACCGAGGAGGCGCCCAGCAGCCGCTGGCGCCTGCTGGTCATCGAGGACTGCGACGAGCTGATCCGCGGCGACGGGCGCGGCGTGCCGGGCACGGCGCTGTCCCGCCTGCTCAACCTGACCGACGGCCTGGTCGGCCAGAGCCGGGACGTGCTGGTCGCGCTGACCACCAACGACGACGTCGGCCGGCTGCATCCGGCCGTCGTCCGCCCGGGCCGCTGCCTGGCCCAGATCGAGATCGGCCCGCTCCCCCGGGCCGAGGCGGCCGACTGGCTCGGCGACACCGGGACCGTGACCAACTCGATGACGATCGCTGAGCTGTTCGCGCTCCGGGACGGCGGCCCGGCCCGGGCCGGCCGGGCCGACCACCAGTCCGGCCTCTACCTGTAGCCGTCCCAGCCGCCCCCGCCGCGCCAGCCCGTCCCCGCCGTCCGGCCACCCGGCCGGACGGTGCCGGCGCGGGTCGACCGGGCCCGCGTGTTCAGCGCGGTGCCGGGTCGGCGCGCGACGGCTCACTCGGCGGGCGTTTCACTCGGCGGGCGTTGCCGTTTCGGGCCCAAACTCGGGGCCGTCCAGGCCCACCCGCGCCGCCCGGGCGGCGCGGGGCTGGAACTCTTCCACGGCGGCCAGCGCCACCAACACGGCCGTGACGGCGCCGAACGCGGCCAGGCCCGGCAGCTCGGCGGCGGCCGGGGTGAGCGCGGCCAGCAGCGGGATCGCGGCCAGCCGGGCCGGCCCGGCCGGATGCCCGACCCGGGCCGCGCAGGCGGCGAGCCCGGCCAGGTAGACGGCCGGGCCGAGGCAGGACACGGCCGCCGCCGGGTAGCCGAAGTGGTGCGTCGGATGGGCGATCACCAGCTCCACCCCGACGGCGACGACAACGATCCCGGCCACGATCGGCAGGTGAAGGTAGGTGTAGATGTCCCGGCCGATCCGGCCGACCTGGTCGTGGGGGGCGCCGCCGAGGCGCTGGGCCACCCAGTCGGCCAGGCGCCCGAAGTACAGCCACCACAACGCGGTGGTGGCCACGAAGGCCAGGCCGAGCGCCACCACGACGTCGGCCGAAAGCTCCCGGCCGGACGCCGTCACCCCGGCCAGCACGACGCTCTCCCCCAACGCGATGATCACGAAGAGCTGGAAGCGCTCGGCGAAGTGCCCGCCGTCGATCTCCCACTCGCTCATGGGCGTCCGCCCGGCGCCGGGCACCCAGTAGCGGGCCAGCGGGGCGGCGAGCTCGATCCCCAGCGCGACCAGCCAGAGCACCCAGCGGGCGGCGCCGTGCACGAGCGCGCCGGCCACCCAGGCCGGAACCGAGGCCACGCTCCAGACCAGGATCTGGGTGAAGTTGCGGTGGAACCCACCCGGGGGCGTGACCGCGACCACGAAGATGTTCCGGCCGACCTGCAGCGCGCAGTAGCTCAGCGCGAACAGGAGCCCGCGCTCGCCGAACGCGTCCGGGATGGCCTCCGCCATCAGCAGGCTGGCCAGCATCGCGAAGGCCAGGATCAGGCGGACGCCGGTCGTACCCGGGTCGAACCAGTTGGCCATCCAGGTGGTGTAGTTCCAGGCCCAGTAGACGGCGACCAGCACGAACAGCGTCCGGGCCGCCCCGGCCCAGCTCAGGTCGGCCAGCAGGTGGTGGGACATCTGGGTGACGGCGAAGACGTAGACGAGGTCGAAGAAGAGCTCGAAGAAGGTCGTGCGGGCCTCGCCGCCCCGCGGCCGCATATACGGAATGTCGGGAACAACGGAGACCACGCGCCGCTCCCCCTCTGACATGACGGGAAGCATAGTTTGGCGGCGGAGGGTGAGCGGACGGGTCGGACCGGGAACAGTCGCGGTGGGCCCGCGACGGGCGGGCACGCTAGGCGTCCGTGACCCGTTCCCGCGGGCCCAGTAGCGTGCGTCTGAGCCACGCTGATCCGGTATGAGGATCCCGCGCGTGCGTGGGCGAGGAGGGGACGGCGTGAGCCATCAGCCAGCTCGTGGCCGGCAGGCGCGCGGCTTCGCCATGAGCGCGCGCCCGCCGGCCTCTCCGGCGACGTCCGACCCAGCCGAAACGGGCCCCATGGCCGTCGGCACCGGGCCCGGCGGCCTCCCGCCCGTCGGGCCAGGCGGCCCGCGCCACCGCCCGAGCCGGGGCCGGGGCCGGGGCCGTCGGACGGGCCGGCTGATCGGTCTCCTCGGCACGTTCGTCGTGCTCGCGATCGCCGCGTACTACCTGCTCGCGCCGGGCGGCAGCGACTCGTCGGCCCCGCCGAACGCGGTCGCGAGCGCCGGCGCGGCCGCCCTTGCGACCAGCAAGACCACGGTGCCGCCGGCCAGCAAACCGGACGGCGTCGACGTCTACGCCCACACCCGGGCCGGGATGTTCAGCCCCCAGGTCGCCGGCGACCTGTCAATGGTCTACGTCCCGAACCTCCGGGACGGGACGGTCACGGTCATCGACCAGCGCACGCTGAAGGTGGTCGGGACGTTCCGCACCGGCTCCCAGCCGCAGCATGTGGTCCCTTCGTGGGACCTCAAGACGCTGTGGGTGAACAACAACGCGGGCAACACCCTCACACCGGTCGACCCACGCACCGCGGCGCCGGCCGGCCCGTCGATCCCGGTCGAGGACCCGTACAACCTGTACTTCACCCCGGACGGCAAGTACGCGATGGTGATGGCCGAGGCGCTGCACCGGGTCGACTTCCGTGACCCGCACACGTTCCGGATGATCCACAGCCTGGACGTGGGGACGATGTGCAACGGGGTCAACCACGCCGACTTCGCGCCCGACGGCAGCTATGCCATCGCCACCTGCGAGTTCGCCGGCCGGCTGGTGAAGATCGACCTGCGGACCCAGTCCGTCGTCGGCTACCTCGACCTCGGCCGCCAGTCCGCGCCCCAGGACATCAAGAGCGACCCGGAGGGCAAGCTCTGGTACGTCGCCGACATGAACGACGACGGGCTGCACCTCATCGACCCCGACCGGTTCGTCAAGGTCGGGTTCCTGCAGACCGGACCGGAGACACACGGCCTCTACCCGAGCCGGGACGGCAAGTACCTGTACGTGGCCAACCGCGGCGGCGCGCTGATGTCGCGCATGGAGCCCTTCCCCCATTCGGGCGACCACGGCTCGGTGTCGGTGGTCGACTTCGCCACCCACCGCGTGGTGGCCAACTGGGTGATCCCCGGCGGCGGCACGCCCGACATGGGCAACGTCAGCGCGGACGGCTCCCGGCTGTGGCTGTCGGGGCGGCGCAGCAACGTCGTCTACGTCTTCGACACGGGAATGCTGGGGACCACCGACCAGCCGGCGAACGGGCACCTGCTGACCGAGATCCCGGTCGGGCGCGAGCCGCACGGGCTGGCCGTCTGGCCACTGCCGGGCCGCTACTCGCTCGGCCATACCGGCATCCTGCGCTAGCCGGGCGCGGGCCTGGCTGTACCGCTGGCCGCCAGGCCGCAAGCCTCCGGGTCCCGGCCGGGGCCCGGCCGGGACCGGCGGTGTCAGCAGGGACCCGCGGTGTCAGCAGGGACCCGCGGTCGGCGGCAGGTGCTCGTGGGCCCAGCGGGAGATCTGCTCGAGCGCGGGCAGCAGCGCCTCGCCACGCGGCGTCAGGGCGTAGGAGACGGCCAGCGGAGGCCCCTCCCGCACCGAGCGGCTGATCAGGCCGACCCGGCCGAGCTCGGAGAGCCGGTCGGCCAGCACCGAGTCGCTGATCCCGTCCAGCGCCCGCGAGAGCTCACGGAACCCGGCCGGGCCGAAGCTCAGCACGCCTAGCACGACCGCGTTCCAGCGCTTGCCCAGGAACGCGAAGGCCCGGCTCAGCTCGGCGTCGGAGCGGACGCACTGCTGGGTCGCGCGCTCCGTCGGCGCCACCGGCGTGACAGCCACCTTCGGGGCAGCAGAGGCCTCCACTACCGCCTTCGCGTCGAAGTCCCCTGCCACGATCTTGATATTACCCCGTGCCGGTGCTTCTATTTTCGAAGCGACTGCTATATTCGATGTCGATCGCTCATCGCTAGCTGGTCTCACCCTGCAGGAGTAGACGATGGCTGACAGTTCCGGCGCCCCGGCCCCGCGCCCATCGGTAGAGCGCCCATCCGTAGTGGTGGTCGGCGGTGGCTACGCCGGCATCCGGGTGGCCAAGGGCCTTGACGACGTCGCCGACGTGACGCTCGTCGACCCCAAGGAGAACTTCGTCCACAACGTCGCCGCCTGGCGGGCGCTGGTCGAGCCGTCCTGGCTGGACACGATCTTCATGCCGTACGCGCGGCTCCTGCGCGCGGGCCGGCACCGCCGCGACCGAGTCGCCAAGGCCGACGGCACGACGGTCACGCTCGCCTCGGGCGAGACGCTCACGCCGGACTACCTGGTGCTGGCGACCGGCTCGGCCTACCCGTTCCCGGCCAAGCTCGAGATCGCCGACGCGGCGGAGGCCCGGGAGCGGGTCCTGGCCGCGCACGCCGACCTGCTGGCCGCCCAGGACGTCCTGATCGTCGGGGCCGGCCCCAGCGGGCTGGAGCTCGCCGGCGAGATCGCGTCGTTCTTCCCGACCAAGTCGGTGGCGATCGCCGACGTCGGCCCCGACATCCTGCCTGGCCCGTTCGACCCGGAGGTCCGGGCCGAGCTGCGCCGCCAGCTCGACGCTTTCGGGGTCACGTTCGTCCTGGGCCAGCCGCTGGCCGGGCTGGACTTGCCGGGCACGCCCGAGCCGGCCCGGCGCGGGCCCGTCGAGCTGCGCGTCGGCGAGGACGGGACGTTGCGCGCGGACATCTGGTTCCAGGCGTTCGGCGTCCGGCCGCACTCCGGCTACCTGGTGGGACCGCTGGCCGACGCCCGCGACGGGCAGGGGAACCTGCGGGTCTCACCGAGCCTGCGGGTCGCCGGCCAGGAGCGGGTCTTCGCGCTGGGCGACCTCGCCGACGCCGACCGCAAGATGGCCGGCATCGCCTCCCGCCAGGCCGAGGTGGTGGTGGCCAACATCCAGTCACTGATCGAGGGCGGCCCGGGCGCCGACACCTACGAGCCGATGCCGCCGGGCATCCTGGTGCCGCTCGGCCCGGCCGGCGGCGCGGGGCAGCTGCCGGGCGCCGGCGTGGTCGGCGCCGAGACCGCGTCCCAGTACAAGGGCCGAGACCTGATGGTCGACCACTTCGCGACGCTGTTCGACGCCTAGCGCCATACATTGCCGACAAGGTCTGTGCCGACAAGGTCTGTCGGAGTCATGGCCGGCGGCCATGGCGGATCCTCGGCCGGCGCGTCGACAGCGCAAGACATCCCGAGCAGGCCGAGGAAAGGCGCGTGGATGTATCGCTTGCTGCCGGCGGTTCCGGCCGAGAATGGCGGCGGTCTGATGGTGGTTATCCGGCTCGGTCCGGTCGGTCCGGTCGGTCAGTCCGCCGCCGCGGCGTACGCCGCGTAGGGGTCGTGCGCCGTCCGGATGCGGTTTGTCCGCCAGGGTCGGTCGCCCCAGGCAAGCGGCGGTCGCCATTCGACGATCCCGGCGTCACCGACACGCACCAACCAGTTTTCGTAATGAATAAAATCATGATGTACGGAACAGGCAAGAACACAATTCTGAAGCGAGTGCTCGCCGCCGTCTTTCCAGTGCGTGAGGTGGTGCACGTCGGCCCAGCTTGCGGGTCGGTGGCACGCCGGAAAAGTGCAAATTTTGTCTCGGGCGATCACTGCCGCTCGCAGGGCGGCGGGTATTGTTCGGGACCCTCGTCCGGCGGCGAGGGGAACATATCCGGGGTCCATGATCACAGCCCGGAGGAAGGCGCTACCACAGGTAAGACGATCACAGACCTTCTTCGGGAGAACAAGGCCGGTGCCGGTGATCCCGGGCGGGAGATGGAGGCTGAGGGTGGCGCAGATCGGGCAGTCGTCCCGCGACGAGC